>ERZ773090.5-NODE-5-length-497606-cov-27.957_pt1 | contig 497606 bp, 447 predicted proteins | sample MGYA00580579_ERZ773090 | MGnify/ENA primary metagenome ERZ773090 (study PRJEB29015, sample SAMEA2738014) | human oral metagenome | biome: human oral; feature: human-associated habitat; material: dental | place: China | collected 2132 ... | reverse complement strand
CAACCCCGGCCGGAGTAATAGCCACCCGGAACTCGTTATCCTTCACTTCACTGGGAATTGCAACGCGCACCTGTCCGGTCCTTTCTCTCGCGTTTCGACCTACAGCAATCCTCGCGTGCAACAAGCGGCATTGTCAGCCCAGAACCGAACTTACTCCATCAAGTGCGCATCCGATTCGTAGTTCATATCATCGGGTGCCCCCGAGCCGTCAAATATTCGGCAATACTCACTTTGATCATGCTTTCGTTCCAATCCGTGGCGATGTCGACCGGTTGTTGGCACCATATCTCGCAGGATCGCCGACACGCCGGATGTCGTTCCGGTCCAGGAGCAGAACGATCAAGGAGGTTCCATGGCCGAACTGAAGAAATCGCTCGGCTTTCCGCAGCTACTAGCCCTGGGCGTGGCTGGCGTCATCGGGTCCAGTTGGATCTATACCAACTCAAGATTCTTCGAACTCTACGGAGCCGGAGGCCTGATCATCGGGATGGCGTTGGGAGGCCTGCTGGCGGCCTTCGTCGCCCTCGCCTATAGCGACCTCGCCACGCTGTTTCCCCGGGCCGGCGGCGAGGTGGTCTACTCCTATACCGGTCTGGGCAGGGCTGCGGGGTTCTCCACCGGATGGTTCCTGATCGGCGCCTATCTGTCGTCCACGGCCTTCTACGTGACCGCCTTTGGCCTTCTTCTGGAGAAGCTGTTCCCCAGAATCGCCGGAATCCAACTGTGGACCATCAATGAGCGCCCGGTAGACGCCACCGTGCTGATCCTGGGCGTCCTGCTGACGACCATCATTGCGAGCATGAACTGGTTCGGGGTTTCCCTTGGTGGGCAAATCCAGACCGCACTGTTCGTAGCCATGATAGTCATCGGGCTAGCACTGATCGGCACCGGCTTCGTCGCCGGTTCCCCCGCCAACTTCCTGCCTCCCTTCGCCGAAGACTCCCACCCCATCGCCGACACATTGCGGTTCGTAGTACCCGGCATGACCTATATGGCAGGCTTCGGCCTGGTGGCCACCATGGCCGAGGACGCCAAACTGCCCGCCCGGAGGATTGGCCGGATCACGGTACTCACCGTCGTGTCGGCCACCACGTTCTATTGCCTGGTGTTGCTTTCCTCGGCGTGGATCCTGCCCTGGGAGGATGTCGCCCAGATGAAACTGGGAACCATCGACGCCTTCAATGCTGCCGGTTTTCCGCTGCTAGGATGGGGCGCTTGGCTAATCGCGATCCTGGGCCTGTTGACCAGCTATATCGGCCTATTCATGGCAATCAGCCGAATCGTGGTTGCCATGGCCCGAGCGCAATTGCTGCCCACCAGCCTCGCCGAGGTGGACGCCAGATACGGTGTCCCTCGCCGGGCGATCCTGCTGACCGCGGTGCTGAGCGTGCTGCTCGGAGCATTGGGCCCAGGTGCCATCATCTGGTTCCTGGATACCGGTGGTATCTATCTGGGCTTCGTATGGGTACTCGTGGTCGCTACCAGATTCGTGCTGCCTAGACGGTATCCGCATTTGCGAAAGACCTTCCTCAGCGGTTTCCTGCCGGTCATCGGCGCGTTGGGCGCGATCGTGGTAATCGTATTGGCCCTGTGGCCGGGGACCAGCCTTTCCCTGGTCTGGCCGGGCGAGTACCTGATCTTGGTGGTCTGGATCGTCATCGGACTGATTTTGTGGTTCACCACCAAACCGATGTCCCAGGAAGATGCACTCGGCGCATTGCTGGGCCCGTTCAAGTCCGAACTGGACGCCAACCTGGCCCAGGCCACCGAGCAGGAAGGTGCCTGACATGGCCCGCTGGCTGGCCGAACTAGCGGTCGAACTGCGCGATCGGATTCCCACCGGTCTGCCCCCGATTCCCCCGGCCGCACCCGAGAACGCGGTTCAAGCGGTTGGCTGGGGAGAAGATCACGACCCATTGCTCAGTGTGCCGCAGGAGTTGGCGGTCTGGCATGTCTATCAAGACCTGCCCATCCAGTCGCTTCCTGCCAAGGTACAGTTACGTGCCGGACTGATCTGTCGCCTTATCGAGGCCCAACGCAGCCTGCCGCGGGGAATTGGCCTGGTTATCCTTGACGCCTGGCGAACAAGCCAGTTCCAAGCCGATCTATTGGCCTACTATCGGGCACTGGCCGGTGAGGACCTGGGACTCTATGTCTCCGATCCCGCCAACACGGTGCTCATGGCCCCGCACACCACGGGCGGAGCGGTGGACCTGACGTTGACGGTCGATGGGGTGCCGGTGGCCATGGGAACCGATTTCGATAGCTTTGCCGACGCGGCCCATGTGCGCGCCCTCGACGATGTGCCAGACGATGCCGATCCTCGGCTGGTGCTGGACCGCGATCTGCGACGTCTGCTAGCCCAGGTATTGCTCTCGGCCGATATCGCTCCCTATCCGCTCGAATGGTGGCACTGGTCCTATGGCGACCAACGCTGGGCGGCGTTCGTGGGACGCGATCGGACCTGCTACTCCCCCATCGAATAGCCGAACTGGGGTGCGTCCACCAAACCGCTGGCGCACCCCAGCCATTTCGGTCGGCCAGCGACGGTGAGCGCCGGATGCCCAGGATCATCGTTGCCCACGGCGGTGGTCGGCAGCACACCAGCTACCCGATCCCCGGCGATCCCGGAACGGGCGGCAGCCAACTGCCGCCTAGCGCTGCGGCCCCAGACCTACAAGCTTACCGGCGATGCCCCCAGCGGCACGCAGGGCCGCGCCTTCCTCGAAGGAGCCGGTGGCCCGGCGCTGCGGCGCGGTAGCCGCCTGGGCCACCATGCCAAGCAGCAGTTCCTCGGGCGGAGTATCGGGCCATAGGTACAATGCCATCGCACCGGGGATCGAGTTAACCTCATTGACGTAGACCTGTTCACCGTCGGTCAGGAAATCGATCCGGCAGATCCCGTCCAGCCCGGTCAGCACCGTGACCTGCCGAGCCAGTTCGCGCACCCGGTCGGCGAGTTCGTCCGAAATCCTGGCGGGCAACTCGCGCGGGGCGGTGCTCAACCCCTCGCCACCACCCATATATTTGCCGGCGTAATCGTAGATGGCGCCCGTTTCCGGGCGCAGCGGCCGCTCGATCTGCGAGGTGGCGAACCGTGGGTGAGTGGCGACCGCGATGTTGAGATCCCACAGGTCGGCCCGATAGGGCTCCACGACCGCACCGGCCCGCAGATGCGGACTCGATTTCAGCAGCGCCAGGCCGGTGACCAGATCGTCCACCACCTCGATGCCTATGGATGATCCGCCGCTACGGGGCTTCACGATGTAGGGGCCCGGGAAGCTCGGTTGGAAATCGGGATGCAAGATCTCCCGCGGCAAGGTCTGCACGCCGCCTTGCGCCATCAGTGCACCGAAGGCCAGCTTGTCCAATCCCAGTGCGGCAGCCAGCGACGACGAACCGGTGCAGGGTACTGCGATCATGGCAAACAATGCCTGCACGCCGCCGCCCTCGCCCTCACCGCCATGCAAGGCCAACAACACCGTGCCCAACTCTACCTGTCGGCGCCCCAGACCGGCCTTGCGGTACATGCCCGCCTCCGAGCCACCGCGCACCACCAACTCCAGCTTGACCGCCTTAGCCGGGGCACCATCCAGGTAGTCGCGAGCCTCGGTGGATTCCGGTACCAGGTTCCAGTTACCAGCCCGGTCCCAGTAGACACACTGCACGTCCACCTGGGCCCGGCGCAATACTCGTTCGCATTGCAGACCGGTAAGGATGCTGATGTCGTGTTCGGCAGCGGGCCCACCGAACACCACCGTGACGAGTTGACTCATGGTTGTCCTTCCCCGACGGTTTTATTGGCTATCAGGCGTAATGATCGGGCAGATCGTTCTCGTAGAGAATAGCGTCCCCCGGCTGGGCGGCGACGGACAGTTCGGCGGTGGCCACCATCCGGTTGGGATAGCAGCGCACCTCACCGGGGCCGGATCGGCCGCCCCGCAGCAAGGCTGCCCGATTGGTGCGCCCGACGATGGCCAGTACCGTCCGCTCTTCGGCGACCACTGCGGCGGCCAACTCGGTATTGCGGGTGTCTTGTTGCACACCCAGTTCCACCATGCCCGGAGTAATAACAAATACCCGGCCCCCGGCGCCGGCCTGGCGTCGTGCGGTCGCCAACGCCTGGGACGCGCCGATGGGATTGGAATTGTAGGTGTCATCGATGATCCATACCCCACGGGAGTCCTGCCGTACCTCGGCTCGATGGCTCGCGGCGGGCAACCCGGTCAGCCGGAGCCGGATCTGGTCGGTGGTCATGCCCAGGCAAAGTCCGATCCCTATCGCGATGGCCAAGTTGATCGGATGCCCCGAGATCGGGGCCGCTATCTCAGCCAAGGGCTCGCCGGCCACCTGGATAGCCCAGTTGTCTTCGTTGGTACGCACCACCACATCGGCGTTATCATCGGCGCCCGTGCTGCAGCGCAATACCGATTTCTCGTTGGCGATTCGTTCGGCCAGTTCCGCCAACTCCGGAACATCCACGTTGAGCACCGCCGCCCGGGCATCGGCGACTATCTCCGACTTAGCCCGCACGATGGTAGCCCGATCCCCCATCCGTTCGAGATGAGCCTCACCGATCGTGGTGATGGCCGCCACCTCCGGCCGGAAGAGTCGGCACAGTTCGGTGATCTCGCCCGGGCCATAGGTACCCATCTCGGCGATGAAGATCTCGGTGCCTGGCGCAAGACGATCATTTACGGCACGGGCCAGGCCCAGCCGATTGTTGAAGCTGGCGGGGCTGGCTACCGCAACGAAGGATCCGGCAAGCAGGTGGACGGTGTACAGTTTGGTCGAGGTTTTGCCATAGGAACCGGTGATCGCGACCACTCGCGGTGCCACCCGGCGCAGTCTCCCCTGGGCCTGCACGACATACTTGCCCGACAGGGCATTCTCCAGCTTGGCCATGGCCCAGACCGCGAATTCGATCAGTCCGAGCAGCGCCACCCCGGCCAGGGCGGCCCGCTGAGCCTGCCAGGCGATCAGCACGACTCCGATCTGGAGCGTTAAGACCGCAGCGGTGAGCCGTTTGAGTCGAGCCGTCCAGGCCAACCGGGCAGTTCGCCCGACGATGCCCAACCCCACTGGCCATCCGGTCAGCGCCAGCAGTCCGGGAATGGCCAATACCGGCAGCCACAACCCGGCTACCACCAGCACGGCGCCGATCAGCCAAACAACGGCATTCCATGGCAGCAGCCGAGACCACATCCATGCCATCGCCGTAACCCGGCCGGGCGCATAGTGCTCGCGTTGGGCCACTCGCAACCAGCGTAGGTCTCCGATCACCAGGCAGGCGATCAGCAGGATCCAGATCACCAGATCAATCATCGGCGTTCTTCCGATCCCCTCAGCAGTTCCCGGAGAGCAAGCCGGAGTTCTTCTTCCAGTGCCGCGTCAAGCAGATGGGCCGACCTCTCGACGACCTTAAGCCGTGCGGTAGGACCGATCAGTTCGGCGGCATGCCGGGCCATGGGCACCGGCGCTGCGGTATCGTGTTCACCCCAGATCAACCGTACCGGTAGCTCCGCCCGATGGATCTCCCCCAAGGCATCGGTGTAGTCCTCGTTGACTGCCTTCACTAGGATCTCTCGTAGCACTCCGCTGGCCCGCCGGTAGTCGGCCGAGCCGTACTTCTCCCGCAACCGCCCCATGGCCTGCTCCGTCAGCAGACCATGACGATGCAGGAAGCGTCCTATTCGATAACCGGGTTTGGGTTTGCCGCCCGAGCCACCCAGTTCGGCACGCAGCAGGGGAACCCCGGTCAGCACCAACCCCGCCACCCGGGCGGGCCAGCGCCGAGCCATCTGCACCGCGATCCGACCGCCGAAGGAATGCCCCAGCAGGATCGGCGGTTGATCCTCGCCCAGCAGCGGCTGTAACAGTTCGGCGTATCCTGCGGTATCCAATGCGGCTGCCGGTGGGGAGCTGGCGCCGAAACCCGGCAGATCCAAGGCCAGCGCGGGTTGTGCACGCAGGATGTTCGCCCAATCATGACGAGATCGTCCCCAGCCGTGCATCGCGATGATCTGGCGAGCACCAAAGCCATGTCGCTCGGCCATCACCCGACCATCCAGCAAGCAGACCAACACCCGTCGGAGTATAGTGCACCGGCTCTGCCGCTCCGGGGTCTCAGGCCACCTGCAAAACCTGCCGTTCAGTGCAGTGCGGCATCTCGCGGTACGCGGCGCCCCTTGGCGGGCAGCCAACGATCCCGCGGGGCAGTCGCCTGGCGTGCCTGCTCCGTCATCGCGGTGATCGCATCCATGATGCGCACGGTCGCCTGCCGAGCCCCTCCCCGATCAGGCTCCCGACCGATAAACTCAGACAGGTCGATGCGCGCACCCAGAATCATCCGGATCTGGTGGCGGCGCAGCCGAAAGGGCCGGCTGCGCCGAGGTGGGAGAACAAAACTGGCACCCCATTGCCCCAACGGCAGCACCGGAACTCCGGTACGCAGGGCCAGCCGAGCGGCGCCGGTATGACCGGCCATCGGCCACTCCTGCGGATCAAGGGTGATGGTGCCCTCTGGGTAGATGACCACCAGTTGCCCTCGGGCCAATGCCTGTTCGGCCGCCTTCAAGGCATCGGCTGCCCGGGTGGTTCCCCGATGCACCGGTATCTGTTCGGCAGCACGCAACAGCGGGCCCAGGATGGGACCATCGAAGAGATCCGCCCGGGCCAGAAAGTGCGGCCACCGGCCGTGGTAGATAAGAAACTCACCGACCAACACCGGGTCCAGAGAACTGATGTGATTGGCGACCACTATCGCCGGGCCGGTCTTCGGCAGCGCCTCCCCGCCTCGCCATTGGACCCTGGTGAACAGCCGCAGCAGCCGGTGGATGATGGGCGCACTAAGCCGGAAGACCCGACCGGTGGGTTCGAAATTGACCCGACCCAATTCGCCTCGGTATCGCCGCACGCGACGCTCGACCGGCTCGTTCATGAGGCTATCTTGCCCGACGCGGCTCGCGGTACACCGGCTGGATCATTCCGCTGGTCGTCCGCTCAGGGTAGTCGGCTTGTATGCCGGCCGGCTCGCCTCGAAGGCATCGATTAGATCGGCATGCTGCAAGGTGGCTCCGATGTCGTCCAGACCGGCCAGCAGACGTTGAGCGGTGTAGTCATCGATGCTGAAGTCAAATCGTCGGCCACCAGCCTCGATGGTCCGGCTGGGCAGGTCAACGGTCATCTGGACGCCCGGCTGGACGGTACAGATCTCCCACAGGCGGTCAACCACCTCGGGCTTTACGATGGCGATCAGCAATCCCGATTTGCCGGCATTGCCCCGGAAGATGTCACCGAAACGGGATCCGATGATCACCTTGAAGCCGTAGTTTTGCAGCGCCCAGACGGCATGTTCCCGGGACGATCCGGTACCGAAGTCCGGTCCGACGACCAGAATCGAACCCGATCGATAGGCTGGCTGGTTGAGGATGAAATCGGCGTCCTTTCGCCAGGCGGCGAACAGACCGTCCTCAAAACCGCTGCGGGCGATGCGTTTCAGGTAGCTGGCCGGGATTATCTGGTCGGTATCAATATTGCTGCGACACAACGGAACCGCAATCCCGGTGTGATTGACGAACTTGTCCATATCAGTTCCTTTCGGGCAGTTCGGCAGGAGCGGCCAGCCGGCCCATTACCGCAGTGGCCGCGGCGACAGCCGGACTCACCAGATGAGTACGCCCACCCTTACCCTGGCGGCCTTCGAAGTTGCGGTTACTGGTGGAGGCGCTGCGCTCGCCGGGCGCCAGCTGGTCGGGATTCATGCCCAGACACATCGAGCATCCGGCGAATCGCCATTCCGCACCGGCGGCCAGGAAGATCTTGTCTAACCCTTCAGCGATAGCCTGCTCGCGGATCCGGGCTGAACCGGGCACCACGAGCAATCGGACCCCGTCGGCAACCCGACGCCCCGCGATGATCCGGGCGGCCAGACGAAGATCCTCGATCCGTCCGTTGGTGCAACTCCCCACGAAGACCGTGTCCACCGCGATCTCCCGCATCGGCGTGCCGGCGGTCAGGCCCATATAGGTCAGCGCCCGCTCGGCAGCCACCCGGTCGGCTTCATCTTCGAAGCCGGCTGGATCGGGCACCCGTTCAGCCAAACCAACACCCTGACTTGGGTTGGTGCCCCAGGTGACGAACGGGGTGAGCCTAGTGGCGTCGATGAAAACCTCCGCGTCGAAGACCGCGTCCTCATCGGTGCGCAATGTCTGCCAGTAGGCCATCGCGGCATCCCAGTCGGCCCCCTTGGGGGCATGCGGCCGGCCGGCCAGGTAGTCGAAGGTGATCTGGTCCGGGGCGATCATGCCTGCCTTGGCGCCCCACTCGATGGACATATTGCAGATGGTCATGCGGCCCTCCATCGACATCTGCTCGATGGTAGAGCCCCGGTACTCGGCCACATACCCCTGACCGCCACCGGTACCGACCTTCGCGATCAGCGCCAGAACCACGTCCTTGGCGGTGACGTCAAAGGGCAGTTCGCCCTCAATGGTGACCGCCATGGTCTTCAACGGGGCCTGGGTGAGGGTCTGAGTGGCCAGCACATGCTCGACCTCGGATGTGCCGATACCAAAGGCCAACGCACCGAAGGCACCGTGAGTGGCGGTATGGGAATCGCCGCACACGATGGTCATGCCCGGTTGGGTCAACCCCAGTTGCGGACCGATGGCGTGCACAATACCCTGCTCGCGATCCCCCAAGGAATGGATCGGCACCCCGAACTCGGCAGCATTGCGGCGCAAGGTCTCGATCTGGGTTCGGCTTATCGGATCGGCGATCGGCTGGTCGATGGCCACTGTGGGGGTGTTGTGATCCTCGGTGGCCAGGGTGAGGTCGGGACGCCGCACCCTGCGGCCTGCCATGCGTAGTCCCTCGAAGGCCTGGGGGCTGGTCACCTCATGACAGAGATGCAGGTCTATGAACAACAGGTCCGGCTCACCATCGGCGACACACACGACATGGTCCGCCCAGACCTTTTGGCTCAGAGTTCTTCCCATGTCAGCATGATGACATTGCCGACCATATTCTGAGATGATAGTCTCAAACTATGGACGAATCTTCTGGTGTCGGTGTACTGGACAAAGCCGCGATGGTGCTGGCTGCCCTGGAATCCGGGCCGATGACCCTGGCCGGATTGGTGCAATCTACCGGATTGGCCAGGCCCACGGCGCACCGGCTGGCAGTGGCCCTGGAACACCATCGCCTGGTCGGCCGGGACCTACAGGGACGCTTCGTACTGGGACCTCGCCTGGCCGAACTCGCCGGCGCCGCCGGTGAGGATCGCCTGCTCGCAACCGCCGGCCCCATCCTGGCCAGACTGCGCGATATCACCGGGGAATCGGCCCAGTTGTTCCGCCGGCAGGGGGAACTCCGGGTATGCGTGGCCATCGCCGAACGACCCAGCGGGCTGCGCGATACGGTGCCGGTCGGTAGCCAGTTGTCCATGAACGCCGGCTCGGCGGCCCAGGTTCTGCTCGCCTGGGACGAACCCGACAAGATACAACGCGGCCTTGCCAAGGCAAGTTTCTCGGCGGTGGCGCTGACCGGCGTTCGACGCCGCGGCTGGGCCCAATCGGTGGCCGAGCGTGAACCTGGCGTGGCCTCCGTCAGCGCTCCCGTGCGTTCCCCCGGCGACAAGGTCATAGCCGCTGTCTCGGTCTCGGGACCCATAGAACGCCTGACCAGACAACCCGGAAGATTGCACGCCCCGGCAGTGGTGGCAGCGGCGGAACGACTCAGCGAGGTACTGCGCCGCTCCGGCGCGGAAGATTGAATATGCCTGGCAGGAAAACTCCGGGCCCGCCCACCGGCCGGCTCAGGCCTGGCGTTCCTCGATGAACCGCTGCACGATAGCGGTGTCGTCCCATCCCCAGCCGGCGTCCACCACACCCTGGAAGGCGGCCAGCAACCGATCCCCCTGCACGGTAGGCGTTCCGGTACGGCCCGCTTCGTCCAGATAGGCCGCGAGATCCTTGATCCAGAAGACGGCCGCTCCCGAGACCGAGTAGTCCTTGGCGACGTACCGCGGCCCCTTGTCAGCCATGATCTTGCTACCCGCGTAGCCGCCCTGCATCAGTTCAAATAGCTTGGCGACATCCAGACCGGCCCGCTCGGCGACTACCGCGGCCTCCGCATTGGCTACGATGCTGGCCGCGCAGATCAACTGGTTGCAAGCCTTGGCGACCTCGCCAGCACCGGTGGGGCCAAGATGGACCGGGTTACCGGTGAGTGCCAGATAGGGCAACGCCTTGGCGACCAGCTCACCCGGCCCACCAACCATGATCGACAAGGTACCGGCCTCGGCCCCCACCTGACCGCCGGAAACCGGCGCGTCGATAACCCGGATCCGGCCACCCGACAACTCGGATACCTCCAGATCAAGCTGCCGTATCGCGTCGGGCGCAACGGTGGAGCAGACCACGATCAGGCCCTCCCCCGTCATCCCGGCCAACACGCCAGCATCGCCGGTCAGGGCGGTTCGAACCTGCGGCACATCGGGCACCATGAAGAACACGATGTCGGCCTGCTCACCCAGTTCCCGTCCGGTGGCCGCCCAGATCGCGCCATCGGCGACCAACTGGGTGACTCGCTCGGCGCTGATGTCGTTGAGGATCATCCGATCGCCGCCGGGCAACCGCGAAAAGATATGGGTGGCCATCGGGCGCCCCATGGTGCCCAAGCCGACGAAGCCAATGGTGGTCATGTATGTCTCCTGTGACGAGAGTCCGTGCAGCCCGATCCTAGACGCTGGGCCCTCGGCACCAGGCCCATCGCCCGTCTCGGCCTACCCGCCATTGGCGACCTCGATCTATTGGCCACCGGCCCGGCGGACGCGGCGAACACCCCGAACCGAGCAATCGGCCCATCCCCCAGCTCTACGGTGGACCCCATAGAAGAGCCGGCAGCCCGCGCAGGCTACCGGCCGTCAATTCATCATCTGTAGCCCCGAGCGGATTCGAACCGCCGTTACAGCCTTGAGAGGGCCGCGTGCTAGGCCACTACACTACGGGGCCGGGCCGCCGACCAGATGGCCGGCGATCATCTGAGTATTCAGTTATCTGCCAAACCCACTGGCTTGACGCGCCAGCAGCCCACCAAGACCAACCCGGTTGGTGAAAACCGCGCCCGGAAGCCGCTGCGCTGGGGTACTAGGACTCGAACCTAGACTGACGGAACCAGAATCCGGCGGGCTGCCAATTACCCCATACCCCACTATTGCGTGCTCGACGCAACGAGGATTCAAGATACCCGATAGCGGTTCAGGATGCCAAACCGGGCGTCCGGCTGGCGACCCGCATCCGGCGCCCTATCGACCAACAGGCCAACCCGACCAGTCCATAGGCCAACAGGTTCCACCCGGTGGTAGCCCAATCGGACGCCTGGATAGCGCGGGTTTCGACCAATCCGCCACGTAGCACCGCGTATCCGAAGGCGAACACGTTGTTGACCGCATGGGCAGCGATGGCTGCCTCCAGCCCGCCGGTGAACAGCACCAGACACCCGGCCAGCAAGCCGAACCCAAGCCGGTCCGCCAGCAGTGCGGGATTCTGCGTACCGTGCATGGCCGTGAAGGCCACCGCTGACAACAGCACCGCCAGCCAGGGACGCAGCACCGACCCGATGGCCTGCATGAGGTAGCCCCGGAACAGGTATTCCTCCGCGGCAGCCTGGATCGGCGAAGTGAGCACTATCGCCATCAGCCATTGCCATGCCCCGGGGCCGGGTTGCCAAGTCTGTTCGGCACCTAGCTGCGAAATCCAGTAGATCCCGTTCAATCCGGCCAGGGCCACCAGCGCACAAACGAACCCGTAGCGCCACCGGAATCCGGGCTGCACCGAGGACAGCCATCGCGGGTGGCGCTGATGCACCAACCGCACCACCGCCATGACAACCAGGATCACCGATCCGATGGCCACATGGGCGACCAGCATGCCCTCGACATATTGGTAGCTGAGCGCTGCGGTGCGGTACTCGGCCAGCGGGCCAGGGCGATCCAGCAGCCGCCAGGTGATGCCCAGCAATCCCGCAGCGATCAGCGGTAACAGCAGCGAATAGCCGACCAGCGCCGCCAGTACCCCACCCACAGCCTGTAGGGCCGTGGTCCTGGCATGCGGCGACCGCAGCACACCGGTATAGCCGACCTGAGGCTCGGGCGGCAGCAACCCGGTGTCGTCGGCGAACAGCCGATCCGGACGCCAGCGGCCGGTCACGATTGATCGCCGATGGCCAGATCCTGGTCGTCGATCACCGGGTTGGTCAACGTGCCGATGCCTTCGACGGTCACGCTGACCTGCTGGCCGGCAGCCATGGGGCCCACGCCCCGTGGAGTCCCGGTCAGAATGACATCGCCCGGCAGCAATGTGGTGAAAGCGGTGATGTGACCGATCAATCGGGCAATCGAGTAGACCATCTGACTCGTATTGGCCTGCTGGCGGGGCTGGCCGTCCAGTTCGGTAGCCAGCCCCAGATGCCCGGCATCGGGGAGAGCGAGATGGGTGATGATCCAGGGGCCCAGGGGGCAGAAGCTGTCGAATCCCTTGGCCCTGGCCCACTGGCCGTCACGCCGCTGCAAATCGCGGGCCGTGACATCGTTGGCGATCGTATAACCGAATATCACCTCAGCCGCCCGCTCCACCGGCACCTTGCGGCAGATCCGGCCAATCACCACGGCCAGTTCGCCCTCGAAGTGCACATCGGCAGACAGGACGGGCCGCACGATTGCTTCCCCCGGGCCGATCACCGAGGTGTTCGGTTTGAGGAAGACCAAGGGCTCACTGGGCACCTCGGACTCGAGTTCAGCCGCATGCTCGGCGTAATTCTTGCCCACCGCAACGATCTTGCTGCGCGGAATCACCGGGGCCAGCAACCGCACCTCGGCCAGGTCCAATCGTTCCCCGGTGTAATTCACCGGCCCAGCCAACGGGTCGCCGTCGATTACGGCAATCGTTTCAGGATGCTCACCGGCATCAGCGGCCAACTCCACCAGCCCAAACCGTGGTTCGGTGCCGGCCTGGGCGAAACGGGCGATACGCATGGAGGCAGCCTACTGGTCCTGCGCTGTCGGTCGCCGAAGCGACCCCAGGGGCATCATCGGCCGGCAGGCTGGGCATACTGTGAGAACATGACCAGCTTCAATGCCGTCGAACTCATCCGCACCAAACGCGACGGCCTGGCGTTGCCTCCCGAAGGGATCGACTGGCTGATCCAGGCCTACACTCAAGGCGAGATCGGCAACGAACAGATGGCCGCCATGGCGATGGCCATCTTCTTCCGGGGATTGGACGATGCCGAATTGCACCGCTGGACGAGCGCGATGACCGCCTCCGGGGAACGACTGGACTTTTCGGGTCTGGATCGCCCCACCGTCGACAAGCACTCCACCGGCGGAGTAGGTGACAAGATCACGCTACCGCTGGTGCCCCTGGTGGCCGCCTGCGGGGCTGCGGTGCCGCAGCTTTCCGGACGCGGGTTGGGGCATACCGGCGGCACCCTGGATAAACTAGAGGCCATCGCCGGTTGGCGAGCCACACTCAGCAACACCGAAATGCATACTCAATTGGCCAAGTTGGGCGCGGTGATCTGTGCGGCCGGGGCCGGTTTGGCCCCGGCCGATAAGTTGCTCTACGCGTTGCGCGATATTACCGGCACGGTGGAATCGATTCCCCTGATCGCCAGCTCGATCATGAGCAAGAAGATCGCCGAAGGCACCGACGCCCTGGTGCTCGATGTCAAGGTGGGCAGCGGGGCTTTCATGTCCGAACCGGCCACGGCCCGCGAGCTGGCCCGCCGGATGGTTGGTCTGGGACGCGAGGCGGGAGTGCGCACCGTGGCGTTGCTGACCGATATGTCCACCCCGCTCGGATTGACCGTCGGCAATGCGCTGGAAGTGCGGGAGTCGGTCGAGGTCCTGGCGGGGGGCGGGCCAGCCGATGTGACCGAACTAACCCTGGCGCTGGCCGGGGAAATGATGGAGTTGTGCGATCTGGATGCCGATCCGGCCCAGGTTCTGGCATCCGGCCGGGCCATGGATGTGTGGCGGCAGATGATCGGTTCCCAAGGCGGCGACCCGGACGCTCCCCTGCCGGCTACTCGGCACACCGACACCGTGCTGGCCGGCGATACCGGCACGGTACAGCGCCTGGATGCCATGGCCGTGGGGTTAGCCGCCTGGCGGCTGGGGGCAGGGCGAACGAGACTGGGCGCGAGTGTGCAGGCCGGAGCCGGCATCGAGTTGCTGGTTCGGCCCGGGCAGCAGGTGAGCGCCGGCCAACCCATCCTGCGGTTGCACAGCGACACCCCGGAATCCTTCGCCGCAGCTCGTGAAGCATTGGCAAACGGTATCGAGATCGGTGCCGAGGCAACCCCGGCAAGCCCCCTGGTACTTGAACGGATTGGCTGAGCCAGCTAAGACCGGCGGTCTCCTGACCGGCAGCCGGTATTCCGGTCCCTGGTCCAGACCGCACACCGGGATGCCATATCGGACACGCCAGCATCCCGAGCAGATCACCAGGCCGGTTCAGACCGCGCGCCGGTATCCCTTGACCAGCCCGTACAGGTAGGCCTCCGAAAGCGCCTCCCAGGAAGCCTCAATGATATTGGTGCCCACCCCGACGGTTGTCCAGCCGTGTTCCCCATCCGAGCAGTCGATCAGGACACGCACGATGGCGTCGGTCCCTCGATCATCATCCGGCAGCCGGACCCGGAAATCGGTCAGTTCGAATCCGGCTACCTGTGGGAAGGCCACCGAGAGCGCCTTGACCAGCGCGGCACCCAGCGCATTCACCGGGCCATTACCCTCGCCGACCACCGCATGCCGTTTACCCTGGGTGATCACCTTTACCGTGGCCTCGGAACCCGCAGCTTGTTCGCGGCCCGCGATCTCTTCGGTGAACACTCGCCAACTGACCAATTCGAAGGGTTCGCTCAGCTGGCCGGTCATCCGGCGTACCAGCAGTTCGAAGGACGCATCGGCCGCCTCATAGGAATAGCCCTTGGCCTCCCGCTGCTTGACCGCTTCGGTGACCTTCCCGGCAAGTCCTCGATCCGACAGGTCCAGCCCCAGTAGATCGCCCTTGATCTGGACGCTGGCCCGCCCAGCCATATTGCTGATCAGCATGCGCATATCGTTGCCCACCAATTCGGGATTGGTGTGCTGATACAAATCGGGGTTCACCTTTATGGCGCTGGCGTGCAGCCCTGCCTTGTGGGCAAAGGCCGAATGCCCGACGTAGGGTTGCCGGACGATATGCGGTTGGTTCATGACGTCGGCGACGGCAAAGCTGATACGGGTCAGTTCGGCGAGTTGTTCGGGAGCCAGCAGGGGCCAGCCATATTTGAGCTGCAGATTGGCGATCAAGGTGGTCAGGTCCATGTTGCCGGTTCGTTCGCCGTACCCGTTGACGGTGCCCTGGACGTGCATGGCTCCGGCGTCCACCGCGGCCATGGCGTTGCCGATGGCACAGCCGGAATCGTTGTGGCAGTGCACACCGATGTCGACCCCGATCTGGGCAGCCGCCGAGACCACATCGCCCATCCAGTTCGGCAGCATGCCCCCATTGGTATCGCACAGCACCACGACTTCGGCGCCGGCTTCGGCAGCTACTCGCACCACTTCCAATGCATAGCCAGGATTGGACCGGTAGCCATCGAAAAAGTGCTCGCAATCCACGAACACCCGCCGCCCCAACCCGACCAGGTGATTGACGGTGTCTTGCACCATCGCCAGGTTCTCGGCAAGGCTGGCACGCAGAGCCTGCCGGACGTGGGCGTCATGGGACTTGGCAACCAAACAAATGTATTCCGTGCCGGCCGCCGCCAACGCCTGCACCTGAGGATCGCGGGCAGCGACGGTACCCACCCGGCGCGTGGCCCCGAAGGCGACCAGCTGGGCGTTGACCAGACGGAGTTCACGGCCAGCCCTAGTGAAGAAGTCGGTATCGGCTGGGTTGGCGCCCGGCCAGCCACCCTCAATGAAACCGACCCCCAGTTCGTCCAGGTACCTGGCCAATTTCAATTTGTTGTCAACGGTGAGGCTGACCCCTTCCTGCTGGGCACCATCGCGCAGGGTGGTGTCATAGATATCGAAGCGTTCCGGCAGCACCGGCAGGGCAATCATGGTACCTCCGTGGGCGAACCAGCCGAGATACCGGCCGGGCTAATCTGAACGGCATCCATCGTTGCCGAGCCGTTCACATCGTGGGCAGCAGTCTCGGTCCTCGGACGATCTGCTTAGCAGACGCGCTGCATCCAGCCGTGTTCGTCCGGTACCCGGCCGTACTGGATGTCGAGCAGGTGATCGCGCAGCGGGATGGTGTGGGTGGCGGCTGCGGTGTCGATGACGAACTGTTCGCTGTCGGTGCACAGCGAACGGATCGGGGTGATCACCGCCGCGGTGCCACAGGCGAACAGTTCCCGGATATCGCCGCTGCGGATTCCCTGCAGCACCTCCTCCAGGCTGATCGGTCGTTCCACCGGGGTCAGGCCCAGAGTTTGGGCCACCTTCAACAGCGAGTCCCGGGTTACGCCGGGCAGGATATTGCCATTCAATTCCGGGGTGACCAATTCGTCGTGCCGAGTGATCATGAAGAAGTTCATACCACCCAGCTCTTCAATCCAGCGCCGCTCGGCGGCATCCAAGAACAGGACCTGACTGCATCCATGGGTACCGGCCAGTTCCTGTGGCAACAACGAAGCGGCATAGTTGCCGCCGCATTTGGCAGCGCCGGTACCGCCGGCGGCCACCCGTGAGTATTCGGTGGATACCCAGATGTCCACCGGTGAGACACCGCCGGCGAAATAGGATCCCACCGGGCTCGCGATCACCGCGTAAACCACCGACCGGGCTGGCCGCACTCCCAGGAAAACCTCCGAGGCCATCATGAATGGGCGCAGGTAGAGGCTCTGTTCGGCGCCACCGGGTACCCAGCGGGCATCCAGGGTAACCAGTTGACGCACGCTGGTGACAAAATCGCTCACCGGCAGTTCGGGCAGGGCCAGTCGGCGGGCGGAATTGGCGAATCTGGCGCCATTGGCATCGGGCCGGAACAGCCACACCGAACCGTCGTCATGCCGGTAGGCCTTCAGCCCTTCGAACACTTCCTGGGCGTAGTGGAAGACAGCACCGCCGGGATCCAACGATACCGGCGCGTATCCGACCAGACGGTCGTTGTACCAGCCGGTGTCGCGCGCCCAGCTGGCCACCGCCATGTGATCGGTGAAAACCTGCCCAAAGCCGGGGTTGGCGCACATCCCGGCTATGACATCGTCGGCCAGATAGCTGGGGTTCATCGGGGGAGCAAAACTCAGCGCCATGGGGCAACCATAGTGCGCTTGCCCGCCGGCCGGTCGCACTGGGCACATGCTGGGCGGCCGGCCAGCGCCCGCTATCCGGTGATCGGGCTGACCCGTTGAGAGCGGCTAAGCGGTCCGAGAGGCACCGGCTACAGTCGAGCCCATGACCGCAACCCAGCAGCATCCCAGCATCGCAGTGATCCCGGGGGACGGGATCGGCCCGGAAGTGATCGCAGAGGCCATCAAGGTGCTGACCGCCGCTTGCCCGGATACCTTCGAATTCGAGCATTTCACGCTGGGCGCCGAGCATTGGCTGGCCACCGGCGAGGTCCTTTCCGATGCCACCCTGGCCCGCCTGGCCAGTCATGATGCCATCTTGTTGGGCGCGGTGGGCGCGGCCCCGGACAGCACGCAGATCCCCAGTGGGCTGCTGGAACGCGGGCTACTGCTGAAATTGCGTTTCAGTTTCGACCAAGACGTCAATCTGCGCCCGAGCCGGCACCATCCAGGGACCGTTAGCCCGCTGGCGGAATCGGTGCTGGCTCAAGGCGATATCGATTTCGTGGTGGTGCGGGAGGGTACCGAGGGGCTCTATGCCGGCAATGGCGGCACGCTGCGCGGCGGCACCGACGATGAAGTGGCCACCGAAGTCAGCGTAAACACCGCCTTGGGGGTACGTAGGGTGGTGCGCTACGCCTATGCGCTGGCCGCCCGCCGCCGCGGCCACCTGACCCTGCTACACAAGCACAACGTGCTGGTGAACGCGGGCGGGCTGTGGAAGCGGATCTTTGCCGAAGTAGGAAAGGATTTCCCGCAGATTGAGACCGATTACCTGCACATCGATGCGGCCACCATCCGGCTGATCACCAACCCGGCCGATTTCGACGTGATCGTCACCGACAATCTGTTCGGCGACATCATCACCGATCAGGCCGCCGCGATCACCGGCGGCATCGGCCTGGCACCCAGCGCAAACATCAACACCGCGCGACGGTTCCCCTCGATGTTCGAACCGGTGCATGGGTCGGCCCCCGATATCGCCGGACGGGGCCTGGCCGATCCGACCGCGGCGATTTCTTCGCTGGCCTTGCTGCTGGATCATCTCGGCCGCGACGCGGACGCCGCCCGGATAACCCGGGCGGTGAACGCCGATCTAACCGAGCGGGCCACCACCAGGCGCAGCACCACCGAGATCGGGGATGCGATCGCCGCCAGGCTGGTCTGAGCACCTGCCGACCGGTACGTCAGGTGTTGTGCAGCGCAGCGGTTCGCTCCGCCCTTTCGCAGAGCTGGCCCGCCAAAGACCCCCACGCGCCGGTCGCGGGGCTGCACCATGATCCCTAGCCGCAACGGTTGACCCCGAGACCTTCTAGGATGCAAGCCTTTGATCGATTCCGATACGCCCGGGAAAGCCGGGGCGAAGGCGAAAGATTGGAGTTCAACCTTGACGGTTCCGGGTATAGCGGCAATCAACCGATGGCGAGCCGAAGGCGCCCGGCTGGCCAGGCAGTCCCAGCAGCTGCGCCTGGCCCTGGCACGTACCACCGCGACAGCAGCGGACGAGCATGTCCAATTGCGGGTGGCCGCGTCCGGGGTATTGCTGGCGGTGGGTTTCACCGAAGCCAGCCGACAACTCAGCCAGCCCCAGCTATCCGCTGCGGTGCTGCGGGTGTATGCCGCCGCCAAAGCGCTGCTGATCAGCGGTGATGGTTTGGAGGATGGCCGCAATCGACCGATCCGGGTGGCATTGGCCCCCGAGGACGACGATCCCGCATTTACCACGGCGATGACGGCCATCGCGAGCCCCGCTGGCGTAGGACTCCCGACCGCGGCCGACCACGCCGAGATGATCCAACGGGTCCGTCGCCTTAATCAAACCGGCCCAGACGGTTTGGGTTTGCGCAGCGTAGACCCGCCACCGGGTCAAGACTATGACGACTGGATGCATCAGCGGCTCACCCGAATCGCCGAGCAGGCCACTCGCGCCGCCCGCCGGGTGAACGAGGTGGTGGGCCGGTCCACCGGTGACTATCTGACGATTGAGGTCGACCATTCCGCTGCCCCCATCGCGGTGCGCTTCCTCATGGCCAGCGCTCGGCTCGGCCCCGAGCAGTTGGGTACCGAGTTCGCGAAGAGCTACACCGAGGCCGCCGCCGATGCCCGCGCCCAGGCCGCCGCGATCCGGGCCGAGAGCAAGTAGATCCCCAGCACACACCAGGAGCCGAATCATGAGTATCCAGAGTTGGCATGTCGGTGACCTTAAGCAGGCATCGGCCGACGTCCATCACATAGCGGACGCCATCTGTAAATTGCCCGCAACGTTGCCCAATCCCGACCCGAACATGTACGGGCTGCTGGTCAGCCAGGCCGCCCAGCATGCCGAACCGGCCACCACCGACAGCCATCGCTGTCTGCTCACGGCGATGGCAGAGGTGACCGGTTCGGTGGGCGACCGGCTGAGCGAATGCGCCGAGTACTACCACCAGACCGAGACCGCAAATACCGATCAAGCCACCGCGTTGCAGACCCTGATCGATTCGAAGTTTGACTGAGGAGCCGAGATGACAGTGACACGCGGCACGATCGAGACGGCCGGGAAGCTCCTGGAGCAGGCCCGGGATCAGTACTCCGAGAACCCGAAAGCCGAAAATCAGGATCTCCAGATCCTGGCCATGAAGATCTATGTCTATCGCTGGTTGCCGAACTACCTGATCCAGGAGGTCATCGACTGGATCCTGGAGAACACCAAGGAATTCCAGGAGATGCTGGATTTGCTGGCCGGCTATCCCGACAAGATCAAGGAGCACGCCGAGGGGGTTCGTCGTCCGACCAAGGTGATCGGTCAAGGGCTGATGCCGGGCTACCAGTCCGCAGCCGACCGCGCCCGCCAGCAATGGGAGGGATCGGCCGCCGAGGAGTTCTCTGCCACCTCGGCAGCGCTGTTGAAGGTCTACGGCGGATATGCCGCACTGCCACCCCGCATAGCCGAACTGGAAATGCTGGCGGCCGCCAATGTGGCGGCCATCCGCACCCTGGTGCGCGACACCATCAGCGACTGCTTCTCCGAACTCGTCCGGGTGGCAGTCGATATGGCACTGACCGTGGGGGCGGGCGCGGTTGCGGGCGGCATCGGCGGTGCCGCCGTGGGCTCGGTTTTCGGGCCGATCGGCTCGGTCGTGGGTGGCGCGGTCGGTTTCGTCGGCGGGCTCGCGGGCGGTTCGGCTGCCGCGCTCGGCGAGTTCATCGCCTGGGCGGCGGACTTCATCAACAGCTATCTGCAGTATCTGTCCCAGGTATTGCAGGAATTGCTGGGAGTTACCACGCAAACCATGGGCCAGGTATATGGCATCGGCACCGTGATGAAACGCGCGGCGGCCATCCTGCAGGGCAAGGGCGACCCCGGTGCCCCCGGCGAGGTCGCCGAGGGCAGCTACGGCGCCGAGATGAAGGGCGGCGAGCCTCGCCCCGAGGACAGTACGCTGGCCGGTATCAACCATATGTTCCCGAATGATTCCCGATCGGTGGTCGATCCGAATACCGGCGAGAAGTACGATCTACTGAGCGATCAGGAGGTGGCCCAACAGCTCGGCATCGATCCGGCGCTGCTGCGCAACGACGAAAACGGTTTCCTGGCCGGGGTCTACATGACCCAGGGCGAAGACGGCAAACCGAAGTACGTGGTCGTCATGGCCGGCACCGGTGAGGGACCGGGCGGTGCGAAACCCGACGTTGTCGAAGACGCCGCCGGCGGGGTGGCGCCATCGGGTCAGGCCATGGACGCGATGCGGCTGGCCGAGGCATTGCAGGGCACAGAAAACGGCGATTCCATCACCTATACCGGGCACTCGCTGGGCGGCCGGTTGGCCTCGGTAGCCGCAATGACCACCGGGAATGCCGCAGTCACCTTCAATTCTGCCGGCGTCAGCGATCCGATGATCGAATACGTCGCGGGCACGCGCGGCATGACCGGCGACGAGTTGCGCACCGAGATGGCCGCCGGTGGCACGGTGCGCGGCTATCAGACCAGCGACGATCCGCTATCCCTGGCCCAGGAGGATGTGCCGGGGGTCGCCGGAACGATGCACGACGCCCCCGGCACCCAGCACCGCATCGAAGGCCATCGCGGCTTCACCAGCAACCAGGGGGTGGCGGCCGGTCACAGCATGGACAACGTGCTGGAGTCCATGGAATCCGCCTACGGCTTCCGGCAGCCCACCTACACGTAACACGAATGATGATCCTCCGCAAGATGATTGGAGCGTTCATCGCGGCATCGCTGCTTTGCTCGTGTTCGATGTTCGGGCTGGGGGTTCGTCCCCCAGCCGGGCTGGCCGACCGGGCGCGCGCCATCCCCGGGGTGACCGGGGTGGAACTGGCCGCCAGCCGCCCCGAGAATACCGGCCAACCGGTCTGGACCTCGATCGTCAGGCTCGATCCCGATCTCGACGTGGCCGGCCAGCGGGCGGCCATCGCGGACTTCTACCGCCTGGTGGACGAATCCGGCAAGGCCGACTCCTACCGAGGCGGGGAACTCTGGCTAGGCGAGGATAAGGTGCTCCGCGCCACCGATCGGCTGGACGTGGACAACGGCCTGCTGGCGTTGCTGGCCCAATTGCCCAACTATGACGTCCAGTACACCAGACGATATGCGATCACGGTCGCTGCGCAAATCGGCGATATCAATGCGCTGTTCGAACGGGCCAAGGCGCTGGACGGTCTCCAGATTCCGGCCGGTCTGGTGGTGAAGATCGCGGTGACCAGCGCGGCCGGGGCGGTGGGCGGGGAAGGCTATTTCCATTTCGCGAGCACCCTACCCTGCCCGGACCGGGATCGTGCCCTGCGTGATCAGCTCGCCGAGTTGCTGGCCGGATCGAGGGTGAGTGCGGCCACCATTTCCCTGGATGAGACGCCCATCATCCGGGTTACCACTCCACAGACCGATGCCGGGCTGTTCGCCGCCTTAGTCGAGCTGGCCGCCCGGGATGACCGAGAGATCCGGGTGTCCGCCCACCTCCCCGGGGCAAGCCAGCCATACCAGAGCCAGACCGCCTGAAAGCCGGTCATCCCCGGGGATTCCCCCGATCCCCGGCCGGTTGTCACCAGGCTCCTCTAAGCTCGGCATAATCGATATCCTCGGGGTGACACCCGAGTTCTTACCCGAAAGGTGTGACCGGCATGGGATTGATGGACAAGCTACGCGGCGAATTCGTCGATATCATCGAATGGCTTGAGGATTCCCGTACCCTGCTGGGGTGGCGTTTCCCCCGCTACCAGAATGAGATCAAGCAAGGCGCCCAGTTGATCGTCCGCGAAGGCCAACTGGCTATCTTCGTCTATCAAGGCCAGTTGGCCGACACCTTCGGCCCCGGCACCTACACCTTGAACACCCAAAACCTGCCGATCATGTCCACCTTGCAGGGCTGGAAGTACGGCTTCAACAGCCCCTTCCGTTCCGAGGTGTACTTCATCAACACCCGCCCGGTCACCGATCTGCGCTGGGGCACCCCGAATCCGATCACGTTGCGCGATCCGGACTTCGGCATGGTCCAGGTTCGCGCCAATGGCCTGTGCGTGGTGCGGGTGCTGGATCCGGTGATCTTCCTGCGCCAGGTGATCGGCACCGACTCCCAGGTCGGTGTGGAGGAGATCACCGAACTCCTGCGCCGCGAGATCAGCCAGGCGTTCTCCGAACTGGTGCTGAACACCGGGGTCGGCGCCATCGACCTGCAGGGTCACCAAACCGAACTGTCCGAGCGGCTACGGCAAGCCGTGATGCCCCGCATCGATGACGAGTTCGGCCTGACCATCCAGTCCATCGTCATGAACGTCTCGCTGCCCGACGAGATCACCCAGGCGATGACCCGTGGGGTGGCCAAGGGCGTGGAGGAGGCCGGCTGGATGAACCAACTCGGCGACCTGAATCGCTACCAACAGGCAAAGGCCGCCGATGCCATGACCGCTGCCGCGAACAATCCCAACGGCGGCGGCATGGGGGCGATGATGGGTGCCGGGATGGGCATGATGATGGGGCAGCAGTTGGCCGGCCAGCTAAACCAGGGCGGTCAGCATGCGCAGCAGACCCCACCGCCGCTGCTGCAGGACGACCAGACCTTCCACGTGGAGATGAACGGTTCGGCGGTTGGCCCGTACAATCTTGCCCAGTTGCGCAATATGGTTGGAAACGGTCAGTTGACCACCCACACCCTGGTGTGGAGCGCCGGCCAGGCTGGCTGGTTGCCGGCTGGTCAGGTGCCCGCCCTGCGGGCTCTGCTGGTGGCCCCGCCGCCACTGCCCAACCAACCCAGTTCCCCCGCCGGCCCACCGAACCCGGCCGGCGGAGTCGGCGATCGGGTCAACTGACCAGATCGACCATGTCTCAGTCACCTCCGGATCTCCCGCCGGGCCGACGCCCCATCCCGGCAGGGAGACCGCCCGTGCCAGCCCGGCAGGCCCCTGGCTGGGCGCCGCCCAACCAGGTAGCCCAGGTGCCGGCAGCCAACGCCCGCAACAGTGCCGGCCGACCAGCCGGTGCCCCGGGGCCCGGCCATCCGCGACAAGATCCCCGCCATGCCATGCCGGTTGCCAGGCCGCACAACGATCCCGCGATACTGCACGTCACCGAGCAGACCCGCACCTACCCGTGCCCGTCCTGCGGCGGAATGCTCATCTTCGATCCCGACAGCCAAGCCATGGGCTGCCCAAGCTGTGGGAACCAGGTGCCGATCTCACCGCAGTTTGTTCGGCCGCAGCCCGTCGCCAAACGCGATCTGGATTCGGCGATGAGGCAGTTGGCCCAGTTGCAGGCGACCGCACGCCAGCAGGTGGCGCCCGACAAGGAAGTGGTCTGTCAGTCATGCGGCGGCCGTACCGTCTTCGCCGGGACTCTCACGGCCGTGCGCTGTCCCTATTGCAACACCCCGATCCAACGCGACGACATCCAGGCCGCCCCCACAAGGCTGCCGATCGATGGCATCCTGCCGCTGCAGATCAGTCAGCGAGCAGCTGCCCAACGCATCGAAGCCTGGATCAACTCGCGTCGATTCGCGCCAAACGCGTTCAAAAAGTACCGCCGGGTGGGCAGTTTCACCAGCATCTATCTGCCCTACTTCAGCTACGACGCCCAGACCACCACCAGCTATACCGGGCAACGAGGCGTCCGCCGGACCGAGTCCTACCAGGATTCCCAGGGCAACACCCAAACCCGTGTCGTCACCGACTGGTATCCCGCCTCCGGGATGGTCAACAACGCCTTTGAAGATGTCACCGGGCATGCCTCAAACGGTCTGGACGACGACAAGATCACCGAACTAGAACCCTGGCCGATGCAAGTGGCCCGGCCCTACTCGCCCGAGTTTGTCGCCGGGCATCTCAGCCGCACCTACGATTTGGACGCCTACCAAGTATTCGGCGCCCGGGTGCGACCCCGGATGGAAACGGTGATCGACAGCACGATCCGGGCCGATATCGGCGGCGATGAGCAGCGCATCTTCTCCCGCGACACGACTTGGCTGATGCTCGTCTTCTGCCAGTTGGCGCTCCCGGTGTGGATGCTGACGGTGACCTTCAAGAACAAGCCCTATAACGCGGTGATCAACGGCGTCACCGGCGAAGTCCAGGGGCGCCGCCCCTGGAGCTGGATAAAGATCACCCTGGCGATTCTCGTCGGAGTGGCGATAGTCGCCGGTATCTACTGGCTATACCAGACCTACGGCACCCAAAATGGCTGATTCCCAGAGCCTCCGGTGGCCGAACGCCGTACTCGGCCGGGAGGCGGCTCCCGGGACGCGGGCGGCCGGTTGTGCCGTGGCACAACCGGCCGCCCTGAACACCGCTATTCCTGGTCGGGTTGAGCCGTCACCGGAGCCTGGGGCTGCGGTACGGCCTGGGCGGCGGGAGTAACGGAACCGTCCAGGTACTTGCCGGCGATCCGGCCGAGATCGATGCCAGCCGCGTCCTTGAGCAACTGAACCGTCTGCACCACCCCGTTGGTGACCTGCTTAGGCAGTTGATTGGTGCCGTCGGCGGAGATGACGGTGAGCTTGTCGATACCGCTCATCGGGGCCGCCACCCGGGCCGCCATCTCGGGCAGCGCGGTGACCAGCATCTCAATGACCGCTGCCTCGTTGTAGCGTCCGTAAGCATCGGCCTTCTTGTTCATGGCCTCGGCCTCGGCCTGCCCGGTCGCCAGGATGGCTGCCGCCTGGGCTTCGCCTTCGGCGCGCACCGCGTCCGCCTCGGCAATACGGCGCGCTTTCTCGGCCTCGCCTCGTTTGGCGCCTTCAATGGCTTCGGCCTCCGCTAGCGCGGTACGCCGGGACTTCTCGCCAACACCGATCAACCGGGCCTGTTCCGCATCCGCCTCGGCCCGCGCGATCGCAGCCGCCTTGTCGGCATCGGCCTGGAAGATGGCGGCGTTGCGGCGGCCTTCTGCCTCGGTCTCCAACCGATACCGTGCGGCGTCGGCAGGCTTGCGGACCTCGGTGTCGAGTTGGCGATCCTTCAGCGCGGCCTGCCGGACGGCCACCTTCTCCTGTTCGGCCAAGATTGCCTGATCCCGGTCGGCCTGGGCGAGCGGACCGGAAGCCGCCGCCTGGGCATTCGCCGCGTCGGTCTCGGCCTTGATCTCGGCCTGCTTCAGCATCAGTTCCCGTTCGCGGATCGCGATGTTCTGCTGGGCATTGATCCGAGCCTGCTCGGCTTCCTGCCGAGCCGCCGCCTCGGCTACTGCGGCGTGCTGCTGCACCTTGGCGGCCTCGGGACGGCCCAGATCGGAGAGGTAGGTACCGTCATCGGTGATGTCTTGGATCTGGAAGGTATCCAGCACCAGGCCCTGCCCGGTGAGCGAGGCCTCGGACTCGTCGGCGACCCGCTGAGCGAAGGCCGCCCGGTCACGAATTATCTGCTCCACGCTCAGGGAGCCGACGATCGAGCGAAGCGAACCCGCCAAGGTCTCCTGGGTGAAGCTCTCGATCTCGTCCTGCTGGGTTAGGAAGCGCTGTGCCGCAGCACGAATGGAATCCTCATTCCCGCCCACCTTGACGATCGCCACACCATCCAGGTTCAGTTTGATTCCCTGCCCCGAGACCGCGCCCCGGATCTGCACCATGATCCGCCGGCTGGACAGATCCATGATGAACAGCCGCTGTACGAACGGGATCACGAAGACGCCGCCCCCCATGACGACCTTCTGACCTGACAGGTCGCTGGAGATCTGACCGGTTTCCGGATTGCGGACCGCTTTGCCTTTCCGCCCGGTCACGATGAAGGCCTCGTTGGGCCCAGCCACCCGATACCGGCTGGCCACTAGAAGTCCGATCAATACCGCTAAAACGACCAGACCGACTACCGCTATAACAATGGGATTCATGTAATACGCGCTCCTACTTAGGCAATATCGCCAGTCTAGTGGACCCCGGGAGCGTCCAGACCGGGCGACCGGTCAGCCTTCGAGCGCCGGGCGCGGCCCACCGAGCAACTCGTCCAGCGGGCGCACCTCGACCGAAGTGGGACTGAACACCTGGGAGATCCACACTCTGGTGCCCGCTGCCAACGCGGTCGACGCCCGAGCATTCAAGGTGAGGGTGTGTCCCTGATAGCTGGCCCGCACCTGGCCAAGACCGGATTCAGGAACTGCCGTGATGACCAGCGCCTCCACGCCCACCAGCGACCGGATGCTGGGCGCAGCGCCGGATCCCTGTCTGCGCAGCACCGCGGTCAACCGACCCGCGCCCCAGGCCAGCCCGATGCCGATCACCAGCCCGAGCACGATAGCAACCACCATCGCTCCAGTGGCTGCCAACCCGATCGCAGCACCGAAGCCGAATCCTCCCAACAGGCCGGCGACCCCAGCCGTGGAGAAGACATCGGAATCCAGGCCAGCCAGGGCATCGATATTCAGCAGGCCCTCGAGCAGGTCGCCAACCACCAGCGCCATCACTAGCAGGACGATGCCCGCTGCCCCGATGACAAGAAACGTCGTCACTGCCACTCCTCCTACTGCGGTGCCCCAATCCTAGAGGTACCCGGTCTGCTGGCCCACCGCACCTGAGTCTCGGCCGCGATCGGCGAGCGACACCCAGCGGGTTCGCCGATATCCCCGACGAACCAGACCCAGCAGTGCCGACGCCGGTTACCCTTCCAGGAACCGGATGCGGTCGACCAGGAATGGGCTCCCGGCCGACCGCGCATCTTCCGGTTCCCGAGGTTCGTCAGCGGGCGATGTGCCCCTCATAGTCATCGGCGGGCTTGACCCAGGCCATCAGCTTGCGCAGTTCGGCACCGGTGGTCTCGATCGGATGTCGTTCTCCTGCGGTGCGCAGTCGCATGAACTCGGGTGCCCCGGCGTCCTGGTCGGCGATGAACCGTTGCGCGAAGGCACCGGAGCGCACGTCAGCCAGCACCGCCTTCATGTTCTGCTTGACATGCTCATCGATGACCCGCCGGCCGGATACGTAGTCACCGTATTCAGCGGTGTCTGAAACAGACCAGCGCTGCTTGTTGATGCCCCCCTCATACATCAGGTCGACGATCAGCTTCATCTCATGCAGGCACTCGAAGTAGGCGATCTCGGGTTGATAGCCGGCCTCCACCAGGGTCTCGAAACCGGCCTGGATCAATGCCGAGACCCCCCCACAGAGCACCGCCTGCTCACCGAACAGATCGGTTTCGGTCTCCTCGGTGAAGGTGGTCCTGATGCCGCCGGCCCGCAACCCACCGATCGCCCGGGCATAGCTGAGCGCCAGCTCCCAAGCCTGCCCGGAGGCATCGACCTCGACCGCTACCAGCACCGGCACCCCCCTGCCATCCGCGTATTCCCGGCGCACCAGATGTCCCGGGCCCTTCGGGGCAACCATGCAGACGTCGACGCCCTCTGGTGCGGTGATATAGCCGAACCGGATATTGAAGCCATGCGCGAAGAACAGCGCATCGCCCGGTTCCAGATTCGGTGCGATCTGGTCGGCATACAGCTTGCGCTGATGCTGGTCGGGGGCGAGAATCATGATCAGATCCGCCTCGGCAACCGCCTCGGCCACGGGAAGTACCCGCAACCCCTCGGCTTCCGCCTTGGCCCACGACCTGCTGCCCACCTGCAATCCGACCCGTACGTCCACCCCGGAATCACGCAGATTCAACGCATGGGCGTGACCCTGCGAACCGTATCCGATGACGGCCACCGCGCGGTCCTGAACGATCGCCAGATCAGCATCGTCCTCATAGAACACCTCTGCCATTGATTTCAGCTCCTACCCAATTTGTCTGTCGGCGATTTACTGTGCGGCCCGCAGGACCGCACGATTTTTCTCATTGATACTGCGCTGGCCTCGGCCAAGTGCGACCTGACCCGATTTGACCAGCTCGATGATTCCGTACGGCTCCAGCATGGTGACCAGCGCATGCAGCTTGTCCGCGGTACCGGTGGCTTCCACCGTGATGGATTCGGGTCCCACATCGACTGCCTTGCCACGGAACAAGCCGACCACGTCGATGACGGCCGAACGATTCTGATCATTGCACTTGACCTTCAGCAGGATAAGTTCCCGCTGCACCGAGTTCGGCTCCAGTTCGATGATCTTGTAGACCTCGACCAGTTTGTTCAGCTGTTTCACCAACTGCTCAAGGCTGTTGATATCGCCCACCTGAGTCACCAAGGTGATACGCGAGACGGCATCCCGCTCGGTAGGCCCGACCGCCAGGGATTCGATATTGAAACCCCGCCGGCTGAACAGGCCAGAAATGCGGGTCAAGACCCCCGGCTGGTTGCTGACCAAGACGCTCAGGGTGTGCGTACTCACAGGTCCTCCTCTTCCCACGCCGGCGCCATGTCGCGGGCAATCTTGATGTCATTGTTACTGGTACCGGCGGCCACCATCGGCCACACCATGGCGTCGGTGTGGCAGACGAACTCGACCACCACCGGACGGTCGTTGATCGTCATCGCCTGGTTGATCGCCTCGTCCACCTCCGCCTCGGTGGCGGCCCGCAAGCCAGCGCAACCCATCGCCTCGGCCAGCATCGGGAAGTTCGGCAGGCGATCGGTCTGCAGACTCGTATTGGAGTAACGCTCCCGATAGAACAGCGTCTGCCACTGCCGCACCATACCCAACGCGTTGTTGTTGATGACCGCGATCTTGATCGGGATTCCGTTCAGGGCGCAGGTGACCAATTCCTGACTGGTCATCTGGAAGCAACCGTCTCCATCGATTCCCCAGACCACCTTGTCGGGCGCCCCTACCTGGGCGCCCATCGCGGCCGGAACGCAGTAGCCCATGGTGCCGGCGCCACCCGAGGTCAGCCATTGGGCGGGTTTCTGGAACGGCAGGAAATGCGCCGACCACATCTGGTGCTGCCCCACGCCGGCGACGTACAGCGCATCCGATCCGGCGATCTCCCCAAGACGTTTGATCACATATTGGGGAGACAACGTGCCGTCTTCCGGCTCGGTCCAGCCAAGCGGATAGCGCCTCTTCAGCCCGATCAGATAGTCATGCCAGGGTTTCCAATCCGGGATCTGCTCATGCCGCAGGGACTCGACCAGACCACCCAGGAAGGCCTTGGCGTCTCCTACCACCGGCACATCGACCGCGCGATTCTTGCCGATCTCGGCCGGGTCGATATCGGCGTGGATGACCTTCGCAGCGGGTGCAAAGGATTCCAAATTGCCGGTGACCCGGTCATCGAAACGTGTCCCCACCGCTATCAGCAGATCCGCCTTCTGCAGCGCACCGACCGCTGAAACCGAACCGTGCATGCCCGGCATACCCATGTGCAGCCGATGGCTGTCTGGAAAACCACCACGAGCCATGAGCGTGGTGACCACCGGGATCTCGGCGATGGCGACCAGATCGGCCAACTCCTGCCAGGCCCGAGCCTTGATGACGCCGCCGCCGATGTAGAGCACCGGACGATGAGACCGGCAGATCAGTTTGGCGGCGGACCTGATCTGGCGGCTGTGGGGTTGGCTGCTGGGCTTATACCCGGGGAGGACCAGTTCATCCTCGAAATCAAACGGTGCGCTTCCGGCCAGGGCATCCTTGGCGATATCCACTAGCACCGGACCGGGCCGGCCGGTCGCGGCGATATGGAAGGCCGCCTTGATCGCCTCGGGGATGTCCTCGGTGCGCTTGACCAAGAAGTTGTGTTTGGTGACCGGCATCGTGATGCCACGGATGTCGGCTTCCTGGAAAGCGTCGGTGCCAATGAAGTTCGAGTTGACCTGTCCGGTGATGGCCACTACCGGTACCGAATCCAGATAGGCATCGGCGATCGGGGTAACCAGGTTGGTGGCGCCCGGGCCGGAGGTGGCGATGCACACGCCCACTCTCCCGGTGGCCATGGCATAGCCCTCGGCGGCGTGACCGGCACCCTGCTCGTGCCGAACCAGAATGTGGCGGATCCTGGAGTCGTACAGCGGGTCGTAGGCCGGCAAGATCGCACCGCCTGGAATACCGAAAGCCACCTCTACTCCGCAACGCTCCAGGGACGCCACGAGCGCCTGGGCGCCCGTCAGGATGGGCAATTCCGTCTTCTTATTGGCCATCGGCTGATCCTCTCATCGGGTGCTGGCTGTGCGGCTGACAGTGGGTCTGCAATAAAAAACCCCCGCTGCCGATTGGCAGACGAGGGAGCGCTCCGTCCAATGTGCTTGACGAAGCGCTAAGCGATTACGAGAACCTGTCGGGTGAGCACGAGCCAATCATGGCATGCCTTAGCCAGGAACGCACCGATCGTCTCGCGATTCGGGATGCCGGCTTTGGTGTTCGCGAACGCATCCGATGGCCAACAACATGATCACCGCCGTGCCGAACCAGGCGGCCACATCGGCGGACCAGTCGAACCGGGGCACCAACGCCAACCAACCGAACCAGCCCCACAACAACACCTTGGTGGGCAGACCCAAGCCGGTCGCCCGCCAGCCACCGACGATCGCCGGAACCACCCAGCTCACCGCGACGGCAGCGGGTATCGGCAAGACCAGCGATCCCGCGAGCCCAACCACGCCCACCGCCAACAGGCGGTAGCCGGCCAGCCACCAGCGCCGGGCAGGCACCAGGACGAGCGCCAGAAGCAGGCTCCCACTCAGGATGACCAACCAGGCACCGAAATCGCTGAGCAGCAGCAGCCGATCCAGCGTCCCCACCAGGCAATAACCACCCGTATCCGGCAATGCCCAGGCACGTAGGCTCGGCAGCCGGGCAAACCAGGATGCCGCGCCCGGCACCAAGAGCCAGCCCATCCAACTGGCCAGACCCGCAGTGACCAAGGCGGTCAACGCCGAACGCCGTCGTCCGACCGCCAGCAACAAAACCACCATGCCCAACAACGGCCAGGCCACTGCCATAGCCAGCCCCAGACCGACACCCGTTCCTGGCCCACAGCGCTCACCGGCCGGGCTGTAGCGGTGCCCCACCAGACCAACCATCGCCAGGGCCAGCAGGACCAGCCCGATCCCGCCCAGCCGGGCATCGTCCCGAGTGGGCGCCACGGCCCCGAACACCAACAAGCCGCCCACCAGCCTGGGCCACCCGGCCCGGATCCCGGCGACCCGCAACATCGATCTGACAGCCAACACCTGCACCAATGGCCAAATCAGTTGCCAGGCGAGATACCCGCCTACCGCCAAGGGGCTGAGCAGTAACGCGGCCGCTGGTGGCAACTCGAATACCGCCCCATCGGGTAACCAGGCCCGGTAGGGGCTTATCCGGGACACCGCATCGGTAGCAGCCCACCAGTTGACTCGCAATACCCGAGTACCGAACGGACCTGACCATTGGCTTATCATCAGACTAAACAACCACAGGGGCAGCACCTCCAATGCACCTTGAGCCGACCGCGGCAGCCATCGCTGCGCGCCCGGGGCGGGAGCGGCCCTCGACTCGGCTGCCCGGCTGGTAGGCGCCTGGGTTGGCAATTCAAACCAACCGCACCGGGAAACCCGCCGCGGCAAGTGCCTGTTTAACCTCACCGATGGTGAAAATGCCAAAGTGGAAGACACTGGCAGCCAGTACCGCGTCGGCACCGGCCCGGGCGGCCGCCACGAAATGTTCGACCTTCCCGGCGCCGCCAGAAGCGATCAACGGCACATCCACTTCGGCGCGAATAGCCTCGATCATTTCCAAATCGAAACCATCGGTGGTGCCGTCGGCGTCCATTGAGTTCAGCAGGATCTCCCCCACCCCCCGTGCGACGCTTTCGCGGGCCCAAGACACGGCATCCAGTCCAGCGGGTCGGCTGCCGCCATGGGTGGTGACCCCGAAACCGGACGGCATACCGGCTTCGCGTCGGGCGTCCAGGCTCAATACCAGCACCTGATTGCCGAACCGCTGGGTGATTTCGTCGATGACTGCCGGCCGGCAGATCGCACCAGTGTTGATACCGACCTTGTCGGCACCGCAACGCAGCAGGGCATCCACATCGTGGACCGAGCGCACTCCGCCACCCACGGTCAGCGGGATGAAGACCGACTCGGCGCACCGGGTGACCACTTCACGCGTGGTATCGCGGCCTTGGGCCGAAGCAGAGATGTCAAGGAAGGTGATCTCGTCGGCACCCTGCTCGTTGTATCGGGCAGCCAGTTCAACCGGATCGCCGGCATCGCGAAGGTTGGCGAAGTTCACTCCCTTGACGACCCGGCCATCGGTAACGTCCAAACAGCAGATGACGCGGATCGCAACAGGCATGATCCCAGGTTAGACTCCCCGGCCGTCCTGCAACGCACCGATTGGGCCCGCCTATTGCGTCCACCCGCCGGGTAGCCGACCGATGCGCTTGGATGGAGTTAGCACCATCAAGAGAAATGGGGAACAGGTCATGGAGTTTCGCTATCTGGGCAGGTCTGGTCTTAAGGTCAGTGCCGTCACCTATGGCAACTGGCTCACCCATGGTGAACAGTTGGCCAGGCAGACCGCCATCGACTGCGTACATGCTGCCTTGGATGCCGGCGTGACCAGCTTCGACACCGCCGATGTCTATGCCAACACGGTAGCCGAGCAGGTGCTCGGCGAGGCATTGGCCGGGCAGCGCAGGGAATCGATCGAGATCTTCACCAAGGTCTACTGGCCGACCGGACCGAAGGGACCCAACGATTGCGGGCTGTCCCGCAAACACATCATGGAATCCATTGACGGTTCATTGCGTCGGTTGGACACCGACTACGTGGATCTCTACCAGGCCCATCGATATGACACCGAAACCCCGCTTGAGGAGACGATGGTCGCCTTCGCCGATATCGTCCGGCAGGGCAAGGCGCACTACATCGGGGTCAGCGAATGGACCGCCGAGCAGATCCGCGCGGGCAAGGCACTCGCCGATGAGTTGCGGGTGCCGTTGGTCAGCAACCAGCCGCAATACAACATGCTTTGGCGGGTCATAGAGGACGAGATCGTGCCGGCCTGTGTCGAGCTGGGACTGTCGCAGATCGTGTGGTCGCCGATCGCGCAGGGACTGCTGACTGGAAAGTATCTGCCCGGGCAGCCGATCCCGGCCGATTCCCGGGCGGGATCGTCGGTCGGTGGTGGATTGGAGCAGCGGATCAGCCAAGATCAGATCACCTTGACCCGTATCCAGCGGCTCAAGCCGCTGGCGGAGGAGTTGGGATTGACCATGGCTCAATTCGCGATCGCCTGGGTGCTGCAGAACCCGAACGTGGCCGCTGCGCTGGTCGGTGCCAGCCGACCAGCGCAGATCACCAGCAATGCGGCCGCCGCGGGCGTGGTGTTGGATCAGACGGTACTGGCCCGGATCGATGAGATTCTCGGCGATTCGATTGAACGCGATCCCGGGCAGACCGTAGCCAGAGCGCCCCAGACCAGACCCTGCTGATCGGAGAAGCTCGGCGCGGTCAATCCCGGCCGGCCGCGAAATCGGCGATATCGCGCCGCATCGCGGCCACCAGCGATTGGCAGGTGGTCGCCAGCGCTCCGCTACCGGGTGCCCGGGCGATCTGGGTGGCCAGATCGATGACCTGACGGATCCACCGCACGAAATCACCGGCCGGCATGCCGGTCCGATCCAGCACGGTGGCCAGCGCAGATCCCGCGGCCCAGTCGTAGGCGGCCTCGGCAAAACCGGTATCCGGGGCCGGGCTGCGGGACACCCGGTGATCTCGCTCTACGGTACCGATCCGTTGCCAGATCGCTCGTACCCTGGATTGGGCGGCTTCGCTGATCCGATCGGGAATCCGGGTTGGCCGGGCATGATCGGTGGGCCGGGCCTGGTAGACCAGGCTGGACAGCACGGCTGCCAGCGCCGGCACAGGCAGGCCGGTCAACACCTGCTCACGGATACACTCGGTAACCACCAGATCGAGTTCGTTGTAGATCCGAGCCAGCCGGGCGCCTTCGGGCGTGACTTCGTCCCCATTCAGGTAACCCAGGGTTTCCAGTACCCCGCAGATCCGGTCGAAACCGGCCGCGATCGACTGAGTACGAGCCCGGGTGCGGATCTGGTCGTGTTCTCGGGTAAGCCGGATGGCCTGTTCGGCGGCCCGGACGTGGCTTTCCCGCTCCGGGCAGCCGTGGCAGGGGTGGGCGCGCAAAGCCGCGTGCAACTCGGCGATCTGATCGGCCAGTTCGGTGATCGAACCGGCCCGCGCCGGCCAGGCGGGGCGGGTAGACAGGCTCGCAATCCGGTTCTGCAGAGCATTGCCGAGTTGTCGGCGACCGGCGGCCGAATGCGGATCGAAGCGCCGCGGGATCCGAACCCTGGAGACGGCCTCGACGGTCTGATCGAAGTCCTGTTCACTCAACTGGACGAGTTGTCTAGCGGCGGTCAATACCTGGGGTTCAGGCCGGGCCGGATTTCCGGGCCGCACGACCGCCGCCCACCCCCGATGCTCGCCGGCGGGTATCCAGCACACATCACCCATCCTCAGATCCAGCAGGGCTGCGCTGATCGCCGCACGCTGATCATGACGGCGCAACCGGGCCAGCTCGGACTCCAGCAGGTTCACTCGCTCACGCAGCATGGCGTAGGCCCGGAAACTCCCGCGCTCACAATGCGCTCGCCCCCACAGCTCCTCGGCCTGGCCGACCTGCCGGGCGGCCTGCACCACTCGCCGGTCGGTCTGATACTGGGCAAAGCTTTGTTCCAGTAGGGCACGGGCACGGACGCGTCCCAGCCGGTCAACCAGATTCACCGCCATGTTGTAGCTGGCCGTGAAGCTGGAACGCAGCGGGTAGGTGCGCCGGGCGGCCAAGCCGGCCAGTGCCCGGGGATCCAGACCGGGCTGCCAGTAGACCACCGCATGCCCCTCGGTATCGATCCCACGTCGCCCGGCCCGCCCGGTGAATTGGGTGTATTCCCCCGGGGTGAGCTCGGCATGGGTTTCACCGTTGTACTTGACCAGCTTCTCGATCGCCACGGTACGCGCCGGCATATTGATTCCCAGGGCAAGGGTTTCGGTGGCAAAGACCACCTTGATCAGCCCCAGAGCGAACCCCTCCTCGACGATGGCTTTGAAGCTGGGCAACAGCCCGGCGTGATGGGCCGCGATTCCGCGACCCAGCGCCGCGACGAAGATGTCCCAGCCGAGCGCGGCTCGGTCCTGCCGGCTCAGGCCAGCCGCCCACCGATCGGCTATCGCCAGCAGCCGGTTCTGCTCGATCGGTGTGGTCAGCCGCAGTCCAGCACCAACCAGCTGGCGAACTGCCTGGTCGCAGCCCTGTCGGTTGAAGATGAAGAAGATCGCTGGCAGCAGCCCCGCAGCGGCCAGGGTCTCAACGGCCCCGTCGTGGCGGGGCGGCCGTCCCCTGCCGGCCCGGCCGGGCTCCCGAACCATCCGCCGGTCGAGACGATCACGTACCCGACGGCCTCGAGTACGCCGGGCGTCATCGCGCAGCACCCGGGACTCCTGCTTGGCCAATCGGATAAGTTCCGGATTGACCCGAGCGGAGGCCGGGAGCCGCTCGGTCTGGGTGGCCGGGCCGGCAACGAACAGGTCATGCAGCCGGCGGCCGACCAGCACCTGCTGATACAGCGGCACCGGACGATGCTCGCTGAGGATCACCTCGACATTGCCTCGTATCTCAGCCAGCCAGGCACCGAACTCCTCGGCATTGCTGACAGTGGCCGACAACGCGACCAGCCTGACCCGTGGGGCCAGGCCGAGGATGACCTCTTCCCAGACCGCGCCCCGGAATCGATCGGCGAGACAGTGGACCTCGTCCAGCACCACATGGCTCAGCCCCGCCAAGGTCCGGGAACCCAGATAGATCATATTGCGCAGCACTTCGGTGGTCATCACCACCACCGGAGCCTCGGCGTTAATCGAACTGTCCCCGGTCAGCAGACCAATCTGCTCGACGCCATACCGGGCCACCAGATCGTGGTACTTCTGGTTGCTGAGGGCCTTGACCGGGGTGGTGTAGAAGCATTTCCTGCCTCGCTGCAGGGCAAGCCAACAGGCGAATTCACCGACCACGGTCTTACCGGAGCCGGTGGGGGCGGCGACCAGCACTCCCCCGCCATCGGCCAGCTGCTGGCAAGCACGCAGTTGGAAATCATCGAAGGCGAACCCATAGTCCATTGCAAAATCGGCTACCAACTCGACCCCGAGCACGGCTCGCCGTATCGATGCTGCGGGTGGCATGGCTGAATCCGGCCGCTCGCCACCGCGGTCACCCGGCGCCGGCGAGGTCGATTGGCTGGCGGAGCGATCAGTCATCGAACTCGCCGTCACCGACTAGCACCTCAAGAGCCCGTGGCACGCAACTCAGGTGCAATGGGACGCTGCCCAGCTCCTCACCGTCGGCCATCGGAACCAGACCCTCACCATCCAGCACGACTTCGCGCGCCCGGGCGTAGGAGATCGCCGGATGGTCTACGAACTTGCCTCGGAACAGCAGCGGGAACAGCCGGATCAGCGTCCAACGTCCGACCGGACCGATGATGGTCAGATCCAGCAGCCCGTCGGCGGGATCGGCTCTCGGGCACAGATGGATGCCCCCGCCGACATAGCCAGCGTTGCCGATTGCGACCAGGACAGCGGGCATCTCAAGGCGCTCGCCGTCGATGTCGAGCCGATAGTCGAGTGGTTTCAGCTCGGCGATCTCGGTCAGCACGGCCGAGGCATAGGACGCCGAACCCAGATTGAGCCTGGCATGGTTGACCCGATGGTTGACCTTGGCGTCATAGCCGGACGAGACCACCGATCCGACATGGCGGCGGTCGCTGCCATCGGCAATCAGTCCCCTGGCCAGGGTCAGGTCGATGCGACGGCTGCGGCCCGAGGCGATCGCCCGGGCCGCAGCCAGGGGATCCCGGGGCACCCCCACACCTCGGGCGAAATCATCCCCGGTGCCTGCCGGGACAACACCCAACTGCACATGCGAGCCCGCGCAGGCATTCAGGCCCAGGCTGGCCATGCCGTCGCCGCCGACCATCACCAGCACATCGGGCTGCTGCCCCGGCAAGGGTACCGGCGCTGCTGCCGCTACCGCCCGGGTGCGTTCGCGGGCATCTCGATAATCCCGGGTGCGTATCACCCGCACCTCGGCGTCGGGCATGGCCTGCGAGATCTCGCGGGTCACCGCAGGTATCACGCGATTGGCGCGTCCCCGGCCCGAACGCGGGTTGACGACTACGGTGACCACGCGTGACCGAGTCTGCAAGGACATGGACGCGACTCTATCTGGTTCAACCAGATTTCCGGCATCGCGACAGCCCGATCGCCTCCGGCCGGCCTGGTGATTCCGCGCATCGGTATGGCGCGCTATCTTGTGCCATGTGATCAAACCCTCCGGTGCCCGCAAACCCGTCTTGGGGCGATTCCCCACCAGATTGCTGGTCACCGACCTTGAGGTGCTCACGGTCACCCCGACCAGCGCGGTGATCAATTGGACGACCCGGGCACCGCACAACGGGTATGGTGTGCCCGCTCCGATACCGGCCGGTACCCAGCTAAGCTTTGGCACAGCCGGTGGCAGGTTGCGGTTGTGGCACGACGATGACACTCCCCGGTCCTTCCACAGCGTGTCGGTCACCGGCCTGGAACCGGGCCGGCGCTATCGGTTCCAGGCCTCATCGCAGGGCCAGCCGGCCACTCCCGCTCTATGGCCCACCCGCCGGCCGTACAGCAGCGAACGCATCGGCGAGTTCACCACCTTGCGGCTGCCACCGGGCGATTACTGCAATACGATTGCCATTCTCAACGACACCCATCTAGGCGAACGCCGGCAAGGTGTCGTGCTGGGGCCGTTGCCGACTTCGGTCCAGCCATCGGCCGGCCAGCAGGACTATCCGGGCATCATGCTGGCCGCCGCCCTGGCCGAACTGGCCAGCCGGCACGATCATCCCGTGGCCTTGATCAACGGCGATCTGACCTTTGACAATACCCCAGCGCAAACCGCCCAGGCGATGGACCTCTTGAACGGCTATGGCCGCCCCCGGCACGACTGGGTGGTCACCCGCGGCAATCATGACCGGCCGTACCGCACCCGGGATCCGTTCGGGGAGTTCCTCGTCGATTATCAGCGTAGCCAGGTGGTCGAGATCGCCGGCGGCCTACGGATGCTGGCGATGGATTCCACCCGGGGTTCGGCCGGCGGGTGGATCAGCGACGACCAATACGACCAGATAACCGCAGCGCTGCTGGGCGATCCCGATCGCCCCACCTTGGCCGCTACCCACCATCCAGTCACCCACGATGCCGCCTGGTCTTCGATCTCTGGACCGCAGTTCATGCTGCGCTCGCGGGACCGGGTGCGGTTACAAATCCTCGAACGCCGCGCCCCCGGGGTATTCCTGCATGTCGCAGGGCATACCCACCGGATGCGCCGGGACCGGGCCAGCCTGCCGGGTGCCCACACACGCTATCTGGAGACCGCCGCCTGCGCGGCCTATCCGGGTGGCTACACACTGCTCCATCTGTATACCGGTGGTTATCTGGTGAACTTCTGGCGCCCCGACCTACCGGCCGCCCAGGATTGGTTGTTGCGTAGCCGCTGGCAGATGCTGGGAATCGGGGCGCATTTGATGCTGGGCAGCACCGCGGACCGCAATCACATGGTTGTCACCGATCTGTCGGGACTGGAACCCAATCAGCGGCGGCTGCCGCCCGAATTGGCGGCCTGACCGGTTGCCGCCCGATCACCGGTTCAGGCGTTCTGCTGTATCTGGGCGAGTAACCGCAGTTGCGCCAGGGCCACCGTGGCCGCGCTTGAGGTCCGCAGCACCCCGTCTGTCAGGCTGACCGGCAGCCCACCCGCTGTGGTGAAGCTCGCCAGTTCCGATTCGGTGATCCCACCCTCCGGGCCAACGACTATCGTCACCTCACCGCAAGACGGCAGCCGCACTTCAGCCAGGGGCAACCGGGCGTCCCGATGGCAGATCAGCGCCAGCGCGCTGCCGGAGATCAACGCACAGACCCGCGCCGTGTCGGCATAGCCCACCCGTGGGACGCGCAACCGCCGAGATTGCTTGGTCGATTCCCGAGCCGTGGCCTGCCAGCGGGCGACCCCCTTGCCGGCCTTGGTCTCGGTACCATCGCGAGTCTCCCAGCGGACCACCGAGCGAGCCGCCTGCCAGGCCAGAATCTGGTCGACGCCCAGTTCTGTTAGGGTTGCCACCGCGATCTCGGGACGATCGCCCTTTGCCAGCGCCTGCACTACGGTCCAGAGATGGGTTCGCGGTTCGGCCCGCAAGCATTCGGCGACCCGGATGTGCAGTCTCTGCCTGGTGACCTCGATCGCCACGCCCCGGACAGCCAGCCCGCGCCCGTCGGTGACCAGCACCGATTCACCGACGCGGGTACGCTTGACAACCGCCGCGTGATATCCCTCGGAGCCAGCCAGGAGCACCACATCACCGGGTCGCGGATCGCCCAACTCGGCTAGGTAGCAGGAATCGGTCATCCCGAGAAGGCATCCTTTAGCCGATCGAAGAAGCCGCGGTCCTCGACGCGGGCGACTCGCCCGGGATCCCATTCCCCCCGTGCTTCGGCAAGCATCCGCAGTAGACGTCGCTGTTCATCGTCCAACTTGGTCGGGGTCTGGATGAGCAGCGTGACGCCCAGGTCTCCGCGTGGCGTCTCACCACGTCGGTTGGGACGAACCGAGGGTACCCCATGCCCCTTGATCACCAGCCGGGTACCGGACTGGCTGCCCGCCGGCACCTCGAGCCGGACGGTGCGCCGCTCGACAGGGCAATCCTCCAGTTCGGACTCCAGGGTTTCGACCTCCATCGAGGTGCCCAGCGCAGCCAATGTCATGGGCAGCTTGATGACCATCTCAAGGTTGTCCCGCTCCCGGCGAAAGATATCATGTCTTTTCACCTGGATCTCCACATATAGATCCCCGGCAGGCCCGCCATTGGGACCCACCTCTGCTTGACTCTGCAGATGCACCCGGTTACCGGTATCGACCCCACCAGGAATCTTGACATTGATCGTGCGTTGTTCGCTGATCCGACCGTGCCCGGAGCAATCCGGGCACGGATCGGTGATAATGGTACCGAAACCCTGACAACTCGGGCAGGCCTGTGCGGTACGAATCTCGCCGAGGATGGAACGCTGGGCGAGGATGATCTCGCCACGGCCATTGCATTGCGTACAGGTCACAGGCGGTCGGTTGCCGACCGATCCGCTGCCCTGGCAAGACTGACAGACCGATTGGGTGGTGAACCGAACCGGCTTGGTTACCCCGAACACAGCCTCAGACAAGGACAGTTGAACTCTGACCAGTTGATCTTGGCCGCGGCGTACCCGAGATCTGGGGCCGCGGCTACCACCCGCGGCACCGAACATGGCGCCGAACAGGTCGCCTAGGTTCAACCCATCCCCGGCGAAACCACCGAAACCACCGAAGCCGGACATGTTGGCGAACGGGTCACCGCCGCCGGGACCCATCGGGTTGCCGCCCCGGTCGAACACAGCCCGCTTGTTGGGATCGCTAAGCACCTCGTAGGCCTCATTGACCTGCTTGAACTTCTCCTCCGCATCGGGATCGGTAGCCACATCCGGATGCACCTTCATCGCCATCCGTCGGTAGGCCTTCTTGATCTGGTCGGCGGAAGAATCCCGGGGCACGCCGAGGATCTCGTAGTAGTCGGGGACACTCATGATCTGTTGTTGCTCATCCTTCTGCCAGGAAGCGACCGACGTAACGAGCCACGGCTCTCACCGCAGCGATGGTTGAGGGGTAGTCCATGTGGGTTAGGCCGACCACCCCCAGTGTGGCCCGTACCTCGTCCGCCCCATAGGGGCTGGCCACCAGCGAGGTGGAATGCAGCGGCACATAGGTGTTCTCCTGTCCGATGCGTATCGCGACCTCGCCGGGCTGGGCGCCCACCGCTTCGCCGAGCAGTCGCAATAGCACGACCTGTTCCTCAAGGGCCTCCAACACCGGCTGAATGGCGTTCTCGTAAGACGCCCCATAGCGTGTCAGGTTCGGTACCCCGGCGACCAGCACCTCGGCGCTCGGGTCTACTTCGAGCATGGCAGCGATACCGGCCACGATCTCGCGAGCCCGTTCGGCATCGGCGTCGGTGGGTTTGAACTCCTCGGCCAATGCCCGCCTGGCATTGGCCGACTGTAGGCCCACCAGCCGCTGGTTCAGGCGATCGCGCCAGCCATTCAGCTCAAGATCGCTGTGCGCGGTCAATTGCACCGCGCGCTGCTCGATGCGCCCGGTGGAATCGATCACGATCAGCAGCACCCGGTCGGGATTCAAGCTGACCAATTCCACATGCCGCACAGTACTGGTGGGTGCAGACGGGTACTGCACGATCGCCACCTGCCGGGTCAATTGGGCCAATAGCCGCACGGTGCGATGCACGATGTCGTCCACGTCGACCGCCCCGGTCAGAAATATCGAGATCGCCCGACGTTCCGCCCCCGACAGCGGCTTGACCGTCGCCAATCGATCCACGAAAAGCCGATATCCCTTATCGGTTGGCACTCGTCCGGCACTGGTGTGCGGTTGGACGAGATAGCCCTCCTCCTCCAGCACGGCCATGTCGTTGCGGATGGTGGCCGGGGAGACATCCAATCGGTGACGTTCTACCAGGGCCTTGGAGCCCACGGGTTCTCGAGTGGCAACATAATCGGTCACGACGGCGCGCAACACCGCCAGCTTGCGTTCGTCCAGCACCGTCCCTCCTCACCCGGTGTTTTGGCACTCCAGATTCTCGAGTGCCAATTCTACCTACTCCGTGACCGCACCGAGCAGTCGCGTCAGCCCCGAACGGGGGGCGACGCCACGCCGCCGTCGGCACCGGACGCATGCGCACCGTCGGCCGGCCAGAGACTGCCAACCAGCCTGGCAATCTGCGCGCTGCAGGCGGCCACTATCGTGGTTTGCGGGTCGGTATGGGCATCGTAGAGCCGGCCGCCGATGTCCACAGTGGCACCCCCCGCCTCCTGCACCATAAGCAGGCCCGGGAAATGGTCCCAGGGCTTGGGCCGCAGATAGGTCAGGTAATCGACCTCGCCCTGTAGCAGCATCGGATAGTCGATCCCGGCGCAGAAGTTCGCATCCACGACCGGTGCCAGCCGGCCACCGGCGTCGAACCCATGCCAGATATGCCGCGAGGTAGCCCCCAGCGGTCGTTCCCGAGCGGGGCCGCGTCTGACCGGCTGGCCATTTCGCCAGACGCCCGCGCCGCGCTCGGCCACCCAGGCCACCTGCAACTGTGGCTGCCAGATCCAGGACCTGGTCACCTGACCGGAACGCATCTCGGCGACCATGACGGCATGCTTGTCGGAGCCGCGCACGAAATTGCCGGTGCCGTCCACCGGATCCACGGTGAAGGCCTGCTCGGCATCTGCCAGCCCAGCCAGGATTGCCGGATTCGCGAAGACGGCCTCCTCCCCCACCACCAGGCAGCCGGGATGGCGGGATCGCAGCGCGCTGGTGATCATCTGTTCGGCCTCCCGGTCGGCGATGGTCACATAGTCGCCGGGTGATTTCTGGTCGATCTCCGCGCCGGTCAATGCCCGGAACCGTGGGGTGATCACCTGGGCTGCGACCTGCTTCAGCAGGTCGAGCACCTCTTCGGTCTGCATGGTCTCCATTGTGTCAGACGCCGATCCGCCCAGCGAAAAACTGTTCGGTGAACAGCGGTGAATCCGGATTGGCCGCCGCCAGCACGGCGATCGACCACGGCTCTACAATGTAATGCTCCGTGATCACCTCGGCGTCCGTCGCCGCCCAGCTGTTGAACTGGCTCTCCGCCCAGGGTGCGGTGTCTATGATGCGCCGCCAGTTCAGCCCCGGTCGCAGCGGGTCTGGCTGGTCGGGAACCCGGAAGTCGGCCGGCTGATGATGCATATTCACCATCACCAGGTAGTCGGTGCCACCGATACCGGCACCGTTGATCAGCACGGCGAGTTGCCGGTCCGCTGGCCCGGGCGCTTCAAAGAGATCGGGTCGGTAATACAGGTAATTGACGTTGTTTTCATCGATCTGACCGGCCCCCCAGGTGTTCTGTCGCAGGGTCGGGTCGAGGCCACGCAATCCCGTAACGAATCGGGCGAACTCGAACAACGGATTTACCCGCTCCGGCGCATCGCATCGGCCGACTACGTCGAAATAGGCTCCCACACCTGGATCATTGGGATCGACCGGCAGCCGGGTGGGGGTATTGGAGGCGATCTGGGCCCAGTTGTTCCAGATACCGATGGTGTTCAGATTCCAGGGGTTGTTGTTACCGTTCTGGGTGCGGCCATACTCATCCCCGCTGACTATCATCGGCACCCCCCTGGCCAGCATCAACACCACGAGGTTGTTTCGCCAACGGGTCCGCCGCAACCGGTGATCGCCACCGGAATCCCAGGAGTTATTTTCGTCGGAACCACCATCGGAAGGCCCGAATGGATAGGGCTGGTTGTTTTCCTTCTGGTTGAAGCTCACCAGGTCGAACATGGTGAAGCCATCGTGCGCGGTGATGAAGTTGATCGACTTTTGCGGTCCGCCGTTGTCGTTGAAGTGCAGCCAGTCGCCGTTGAAGGATTCGATGAATGCCTGGGCATTGCCATCCCCTTTGAGGTAGCGGCGCATGGCGTCCCGGAAACGGCCATTCCATTCCCCCCAACCGGATGGGAAGTTGCCGACCTCGTAACCCCATAGATCCCAGGCCTCCGCGATCACCTCGATACCTCGGTCGGCGGCCAGTGCGGCCACTTCCCGCAGCAGAGGATGCGCGTTGTGGAAGCGCCGCCGACCGCCCCAATCGTTTTGATCCGAGCCGCGGGGCGAGCGTCCCAACACGGTGGCCAGGTCGAAGCGGAAGCCATCCACGCCCATCCGATCATGCCAGTAGATCAGGGAATCCATCACCAGATCGCACATCACCCGCGAGGAAAAATTGGTCTGGTTGGCCGACCCGGTTGCCCCGTCCATGATGAAACCCTGGGGATCGAGATCATAGTAATGGGTGGTCGCGAACCCGCCGAGGCAGGTGAACCCAGCGGCATCGACATCGCCGTCCCAGTTGCCGCCCTCAGCGGTGTGGTTGTACACCACATCGAGGTAGATCTCGATACCGGCGTCGTGATAGGCCTTGACCAGTTGCTTGAATTCCCGGGTAGGCCCGCCGGGAGATTTGTCGTGAGCATAGTCGCGGTTGGGCGCGAAGAATCCGATCGTCTGATAACCCCAGTTATTGGTCGTCCCGTTGATCGCGCCCACCTGGTCGGAATCGGTTTCATGAATCGGCAACAATTCCAAGGTGGTGATACCGAGCCCGCGCAGATAGGGCGCCAGCAACGCTGCCCCGGCGTAGGTGCCGCGGAGCTCGGCCGGCACATTACGCACCTCGGCGAAGCCGGGACGATCGGACAGCAGATCGCCTAGCGTGCAGACCGCGGGATGCATCGAAAACTGCTTCAGATGGGCCTCATAGATGATGGCATCCTCGGCAGGTATCGCCGGTGGCCGACCGGTATCGGTGAGATCATGGACGACCACCGCCTTAGGGGCAAAACGCCCGGTGTCCACGCTACGCCGGGGCTGGCCCCGGTAGTCGCCACCTCCGGTGGCGAAAACCGCCGGTTCGGCGCCGGCGGCGACCACCTGCGGGCTGAGCGGAACATGGGTGATCTCTCGGGCGTAGGGATCCAGCAATACCTTGTTGGGGTTGAAATGGTTGCCATCAGGATCCCGGTCGCTGCCGAAACCTGCCAGGGAACCCGGCGTCCACTCGGGCGTGTACGGCCAGTTGCGCCCCCAGCAACGGAAGGCATACAGGTCGCCGGGCCCCACGCCCGCCAATTGCGCCCGCCAGATGCCGCCCTCGCTGGGTGCCATCTCGACGACAAAGGACGCGTCGGCACCCAGCGCTGCGGGATAGATCTCCAACTGGACGCGGGTGGCGTTCACGGCGAAGACCGCGAACGTGGTGCAGTGGCCGCCCAACGGATCTACGCTGGCTCCCAGCGGCCAGCCGCCCAGAGCCCACAGTTCGGGTGCAAGCGGTGCGATCTCAGGCGATTGCTGGTTCGTCATGGCTTTGACGATACCTGCCCACGCCGGTTGGAGTTGCCCGCAGTCAGAAGCCGGCGACTCAGTCCAGTTCCCCAAGATGATCTTGGGTAACGAAATCGATCAGTCTCTCGATCTCCCGGGTGAGCCGGGTATCTAGGTCGCGGAAGGTGCGAACCCTGGCCAGCATCGACTGCCAGGCCCGGGCAATATCGGCCTGGTCACGATGCGGCAGCCCGAGGGCGGCCAGGGTGCCCTTCTTGAAATCCACATCGCGCGGCACACTCGGCCAGGCCCGTAGGCCGAGTACCTCGGGTTTGATCGCCTGCCAGATATCGATATGGCGGTGCCCGGTGATGGCGACATGATCGCCGTAGCCGCTGCGGGCAACCTCGGCGGCGATGCGCTGCTCCTTGGAGCCACCGACCAGGTGGTCGACCAGTACACCCAGCCGACGTCCGGGGCCGGGTTTGAACTCGGCCACGATACCCACCAGATCGTCGATGCCGCCCAGATACTCCACCACCACACCGACGTGGCGCAGATCGGCCCCCCAGATCTTGTCCACCAGTTCGGCATCGTGACGACCCTCTACGTAGATTCTGCTCGGCAGGGCCACGCGGGCAGCCCGTACCTCACCGACCCGCGATCCCGATGCGGTATATCTCCTAGTAGTCGAGCCGGTACGGGGTGGGATGCGCAGGGCCACCGGCTGCCCTTCCAGCCAGAATCCCGGCCCCACCGGGAAACTACGCCGCTTGCCGCGACGGTCTTCGAGAATGACCAGGCCGTTCTCCCAGCCCATGATCTCCCCGACGTAACCCGACGCCGGGTCCTCCACCACCATGCCCAATTCCATGACGACATCGCGGGTGCGCGCCCGCCTGGCCCGGCCGGCTAGGGGATCGAGTACATCGTGGCCATAGCGGTCTGGTCGCTGAATCACCCAAACATGCTATGGGGTCGGCAGTACCGGTTTCCGGCGGGCCGCACCCGGGTGCGATGGCCAGGTCAATCGAGCAGATCGCGGACCACCGCATCGGCGAGCAATCGGCCAGTCAGGGTTAACCGAACGCGTTCGGTGGATACCTCGATCAGGCCGCGCCCCATCGGGTCTGCCAGCCGGTCACGCTCGGACGCGGTGAGCACCCCCAATGGCAGCCCGTCGGCCAGTCGCAGTTCCAGCAGGACGCGCTCCACACGGCGGGGTTCCGCCCCCAATACCTCACGCGCCTGGGCTGGACTGTGACCGGCACCCAAACACGCCGCGTAACGGGCCGGATGACGTAGATTCCACCAGCGGACCCCGCCGACATGGGAGTGCGCGCCGGGCCCGAATCCCCACCAATTGGCTCCCAGCCAGTAGGCCAGGTTGTGTCGGGCACGGCTGCCTACCCCGCACGACCAGTTGCTGATCTCGTAGTTGCGGTACCCGGCTGCCGTCAACAGGTCCTCGGCGACCAGATAGCTGTCGGCCTGCTGGTCCTCGTCCACCGGAGCGATCTCGCCGCGAGTCAGCCTGCGCCCCAACGCCGTGCCGGGCTCAATGACCAGTGCATAGGCCGAGATATGGTCCGGCTGGGCCTGAATCGCGGCATTCAGGCTGACCCGCCAATCCATCAGCGTTTCACCCGGCGCACCGTAGATCAAATCTAGGCTTACCTGGGCGAAACCGGCTTCCCTGGCCCAGCCCACCACTCGCGGCACCCGCTCGGGCCGATGACCGCGATCCAATACGGCCAGGATCCGCGGCACCGCCGACTGCATGCCCAGGCTGATCCGGTTAAAACCGGCCCGACACAGCTCCTTGAGCTCGGCTGCCCCGAGAGTCTCGGGATTCGCCTCCAAGGTGATCTCCGCATCGGGTGCGATGCCCGGATAATCGGCTAGCTGCTCCAGCACGCGGATCAACTGGGCCGGTGCCAGCAACGACGGGGTACCGCCGCCGAAAAAGACGGTGGCCGCGGGTGGGCAACTCGCACCCAGCACCCGCCGGGCCAGAGCCACCTCCTGTCCAACCGCCACCTGCCAGGCCTGCGGGTCTGCCCCGGCACCTAGCCGATCGGGAATATAGGTGTTGAAATCGCAATACCCACAGCGCGCTCGGCAGAAGGGCACATGCACATAGCAGCCCAGGTCGCGCATGCCGAGTTCGGCGATGGCCGAGACGGGCAGCATACCGTCGGGGGGTGCTGGATCACCCGATGGCGGTGCTGACGGCATGACCTGAAAGAGTACGTGCCCGCAAGCCATTAAACAATTCGTGGGCCCGGACGAAACCCCGCGTCCAGGCCCACTTGTGGCAACCTGCCCGAGCCGGCTGTGACTTGACCGTCTCGAACACGCTTAGGCTAACCTAAGTCCATGAGCGAGACAACGGTCACCGAGTCAAAAGTCGTCCTGAGCCTCACCGAAGAACTACCCGTAGTCGCCGAATCGACCACCTCCCGGGTCGCGGTTAACAATCCTCTGCTGCGCGTGGTGATCTTCACTTTCGACACGGGACAGCTACTCACCGAGCATGCCTCCCCCCGGGCTGTCGTGTGCACGTTGTTGGAAGGCGAAATGGACTTCTCCGTGGCCGGCAAGATACACGACATGCGCGCAGGCGACGTCATCTATCTGGCACCCAACGAACCCCACGCCCTGACCGCACGAACCAAGTGTCGGCTGCATCTGGTAATGGTCGACCCGAAGGCGGCACTCTGACAGCCATCGCCATGTCCCACCGGACGATCGTCCGCGGCCTGCCCGACCCGAACGCGGTGCCACTCGAGATCGCCGATCTAACCATCTGCCGACGCGGCCTGCGACTGATCGACCAGCTACGACTACGCTTAAATCCCGGCGAGATACTCACGGTCACCGGTGTTTCCGGTTGCGGCAAGACCACCCTGCTGCGAACCATCGCCGGTACCGCCGAGGCCACCGGCGGATCGGTGCGACGTCACCCGGGACTGGCCCAGGTCTTTCAGGAACCCAGACTCCTGCCCTGGTATTCGATCTTGCAGAACCTGGTCCTGTTCGCCGCTGACCCGCTCACGGCCCTGTTCGATGCCGAAGACTGGCTGGAACGGGTCGGATTATCCGATGCCACAGAGTTGTACCCGGCCCAGTTGTCCGGCGGCATGCGACAACGTGCCGCGATCGCCCGGGCCATGATAACCAGACCCCGGCTGCTGCTGGTCGACGAGCCGTTCTCGGCCCTGGATCGCGAACTCGCGGCCGGTCTGCGCCAACAGCTACTCCAGATCGTGACCACCGAACAGATCGCCACGGTCTGGGTGACCCATGACCTGCACGAGGCAGAACTGATCGGCACCAGCCGGCTACGCCTGTTCGGCCATCCCGGCGATTGGACACTGGCTTGATCGTAAATTCCCGCGGATGGGCGGTGGCCACCGGGCTGCTGGTGCTGCTGGCCTTGTGGTGGTGGGTCGCCAGCAGCCAACCCGCCTACGTGTTGCCCGGCCCGGGATCTACCTGGCAGGCCCTGCGGTCGCTGGCCACCGGTGGGCGGCTCTGGTCGCCCCTATGGGTGACCGTGCTGCGCACCGGCAGCGGGCTACTGGTCGCCGCCATGGTGAGCATCGCCTGGGGTGCCCTGTGCGCGAGCAGCCGCCTGGTGGACGCCCTCAGTCGCTCCTGGCTGGCCCTGCTGATGGCGGTGCCGCCAATCGTCATCGTGGTCATTGGAATGCTCGCCTTCGGCCCGACCGCAGCCGTGGTCGTGCTGGTGGTCGCCCTGGTCACCATACCCCTGCTGACCACCACCACCCGGGACGCGATCGGCCAGGTGGACCCGGAATTGCTTGAGATGGCCCGGGCATTCGGTAAGCCACCTAGATGGCGTTGGCGGCATGTGGTGGCACCCACGGTGCTGCCACCGGTGTTGTCCGCGGTCACCGTGGCAGCCGGGCAATCCTTACGGGTCAGCGTGATGGCCGAGCTGCTAGCCACGGCCACCGGGTTGGGCGCCCAACTCCAGCGAGCCCGCAGCAACCTAGAAACCGCCGATGTCTTCGCATTTGCCCTGGTATTGGCCTGCTTAACGCTGCTTTTCGAGCTTCTCATCCTCACACCGCTGCGCCGACGCCTGTCGGATGCAGAGCGACAGCCCCAGTTGAAAGGAATCGCCACATGACCGGTACCACCGAGAACCCCCAGCCGCCAGCCGGCGACGCGCCCGGCCCGACCACTTCCGAAGAACATCGCGCTGCCGGTCACTGGTTGTTGGCGAAGATGGGCAAGCGGGTGCTTCGTCCCGGCGGCATCGAACTCACCCGCCGGATGCTTACCAAGCTCGCCTTAACCCAGACAGATCGGGTGGTGGAATTGGGGCCCGGTATCGGCCGGACCGCCGAGCTCGTCCTAAGCGGGGACTACGCCACCTACACCGGAGTGGAACCCAATGCAGAGGCCCGGGAACAGCTAACAGGCATCCTGACCGGCAAGCACGATGCGCAATGCCGCGAAGGTGACGCCCGGGCCACCGGCCTAGACGAGGCTAGCGCCGACGCCGTGATCAGCGAAGCCATGCTGACCATGCAATCCGCGGCCGACAAGGCAAAGATCGCCGATGAGGTTTTCCGGGTGCTGAAGCCGGGTGGCCGCTGGGCGATACATGAGCTGTCGCTACGTCCCGACGATGTCAACCAAACGGTCGTCGACCAGATCTCAAAGGCACTGTCCCGGACGATCAAGGTTGGGGCGCGTCCGCTGACTAACAAGGACTGGACCGCGGTGCTGACCACCGCCGGATTCGAGGTCGAATGGTTGGGCAACGCAGAAATGCGCCTGATCGAGCCCAGCCGGATCATCGCCGACGAGGGGCTGCTCGGAGCGCTGCGGTTCTTCAACAATGTGCGCCGCAATCCCGCAGCCCGGCGCCGGATCATGGCGATGCGCCAGGTTTTCCGCGCAAACCGGCAAAACCTCGCCGCGATCTCAATGGTATTGCGCAAACCAGCCACGTTAGACAGCGCCAACGACCGGCCTGTGGCCCCAGCCGAAGCCGCGACCCAGGCCGAAACAATCGAAAGTGAGTCCACGGCATGATGAAGTTGAGCCGCCGCAATCTGCTGATCTGGGGTGGCCTGGCGGGCGTGACCAGTCTGGTTGGTTGCGGTAGCACAACAGGTGATTCGCCATCGTCCACATCGAATTCACCCGCGAGTCCGAGCGCTGCCACGGGCGCCTCGGAAACAGTCACACCGCTGGAACAGCTACGGGTGCATATTCCTTCGACACTCGCCTTCGCCGCGCCGATGCTCGCCTTCGGGCACCAACTCGAATCGTCCGGCCTGGTGGGCAAGGTCCAGGTGGAGACCTGGGCTTCGGTGGATGTGTTGACCTCACTGCTGCTCAACAACGGCACCGATGTCGCAGCCGCACCGTCCTATGTCAGTGCCAACCTGTTCAACAAGGGTGCCGACCTTCGACTGGCCGCGATCACGGTGTGGGGGATGCTTTACGTCGCCGGGCCCGCCGACGCTCCGACCAATGACCTGGGCGTGTTGCGGGGCGTCCGCATCGGGGTTCCGCTGCCGAATAACATGCCTGATCTGGTGTTCCGCTACCTGCTCGGCCAGCAGGGCATTGACGTCAGCGAACTGGAGATCGTGCCGTTCAACGATACCCAGGAACTGCTAACCACCTTTGTCCGGGGTGCGATCGACTGGGCGGTACTGCCCGAACACGCCGTCACGATGGCGCTCAGCCAGGCCACCGCCCAAGGGCGCCAGGCGGCCAGAGTCATCGATCTGCAACAGATCTGGGCTCAAGTCACCGGAGCCCAGCCCCGCTTCCCGATGGCCGGGATCGTGGTACCTACCGGGATCGCTGAACAAACCAAGCTGTTAGGAGCGATCCTGGACGACCTTGAATCCGCGGTGAACGAGGTCAATCAGGCCGGCGAGGCCATCGTGCAGCGAATCTCGGAAGCCACCTCGGTACCCGGCCCGATCGTCACCCAAGTGATCCCGCGCCTGCAACTTGAGGTGGTGCCGGCGGCAAACGCCCGAGATGAACTGACGGACTTCTACACTCGCCTGGCTACCCTGAACCCAGGCATCATCGGTGGTCGAGTGCCGTCCGAGGAGTTCTTCCTGACCGATCCCCGGTGAACGTCCGGGGTGGCTTGCCGGTATCCATCCGGCGGCTGCCCCGGCCGGCGCGGCTGACCCGGGCGTAGCTCGCCCGTCCCGGCAATATCCCTGCCGCCTGCCGGGGCAAGCCCGGGTCAGCCGCGTTTCTCCCTGCCCTGATCGCCGGTGGCCAGCGCCGCCACGAAGGCCTCCTGGGGCACCTCTACCCGGCCGACCATCTTCATCCGCCGCTTGCCCTCCTTCTGCTTCTCAAGCAGCTTACGTTTGCGCGTGATGTCGCCGCCGTAGCATTTGGCAAGCACATCCTTGCGCATCGCCCGGATGGTCTCGCGCGCGATCACCCGGGAACCGATAGCGGCCTGCACGGGCACCTCGAACTGCTGCCGGGGAATCAACTCCTTGAGCCTGGTCGCCATCGCCACCCCGTAGGCATAGGCCTTATCCCTGTGAACTATGGAACTGAAGGCATCCACGGCCTCGCCGTGCAACAAGATATCCACTTTCACCAGGTCGGATACCTGACTGCCCGCCTCGTCGTAGTCGAGCGAGGCGTATCCCCTGGTCCGGGACTTGAGAGCATCGAAGAAGTCGAACACGATCTCGGCCAGTGGCAGCCGGTAGCGCAGTTCCACCCGGTCCTCGGAGAGGTAGTCCAACCCCTGCTGGCTACCACGACGGGTTTGGCACAGTTCCATGATGGTGCCGATGTATTCGGCGGGCGTCAGAATGGTTGCCTTCACCATCGGCTCATGCACCTCGGCCACCCTGCCATCGGGAAACTCCGAAGGGTTGGTTACCTCATACGTGCTGCCATCCTCCATGGTCACGTGGTAGTGCACATTCGGTGCCGTGCTGATCAGGTCGAGCCCGAACTCACGTTCCAATCGTTCCCGGACGATCTCCATGTGCAATAGGCCGAGGAAACCGACCCGGAACCCGAACCCGAGCGCAGCCGAGGTTTCCGGTTCGAAGGTGAGCGCGGCGTCGTTGAGCTGGAGTTTCTCCAAGGCCTCACGCAGTTCTGGAAAGTCATCGCCATCGATGGGATAGATGCCAGCGAAAACCATTGGATTCGGGTTGCGGTAGCCGGCCAGCATGGTGTTAGCCGGCCGGGCGCTGAGGGTGACGGTATCGCCAACCCGGGACTGCCGCACATCCTTCACCCCGGTGATCAGGTAACCGACCTCACCGGCACCGAGCCCGGCGGCCTTCGTCGGCTCGGGTGAGATGACCCCGACCTCAAGCACCTCATGGGTGACTCGAGTGGACATCATCAGGATCCGATCGCGATGCTCAATGGCCCCGTCAACCACTCGAATGTAGGTGACCACGCCGCGGTAGGCATCGTAGACCGAATCGAAGATCAGCGCCCGGGTTGCAGCATCGGCGGCACCGGCAGGGGCAGGCACCTGGGCGACTATCCGGTTGAGCAGTTCCGGTACACCTTCACCGGTCTTCGCGCTGACCCGCAGCACCTCGTCGAGCCCGCAGCCGATGATGGCGGCCAACTCGCGGGCAAACTTGTCCGGCTGTGCCCCAGGCAGATCGATCTTGTTCAACACCGGAATGATGGCAAGATCGGCCTCCAGAGCCAGGTAAAGGTTGGCCAGGGTCTGGGCCTCAATCCCCTGGGCAGCGTCCACCAACAACACCGCGCCTTCGCAGGCCGCCAACGAGCGGCTGACCTCATAGGTGAAGTCGACATGGCCAGGCGTGTCGATCATGTTCAGGACATGCTCGGTACCGGCCACCGGCCAGGGCATCCGAACCGCCTGCGATTTGATGGTGATACCGCGTTCTCGTTCGATGTCCATCCGATCCAGATACTGCGCGCGCATGCTGCGCTCGTCCACCACCCCGGTCAATTGCAGCATCCGATCGGCCAGGGTTGATTTGCCATGATCGATATGGGCGATGATGCAGAAGTTGCGGATGAGCGCGGCCTCGGTGCGTCCGGGTTCAGATGCAGGCATTCAGCTTCCAGTCGGCTTGGTGCGATGGTGTGGCGCACTGCGCCAATTCCTATTTTCGCATGTAAATAGTGTCCCAGCCCAATCAGGCGCAGCGGGCTGGCAGATATCCCGATCCGGTCAGCTTCGGCGGCGGGGCGCGAAGCCGAATCCGGCCAGAACGGCTCCGACGGTTACGCACGCCAGACCGGCGACCCGGGCCACCTGGCCGACCAGCCACCAGCCATAGCCGTTAAGCAGCATGCCACGAATGGCGTTGCCCATGAAGAAGTTCTCGGCCTGCAGCTTGTTCAGCGCGGCCACCTCACGCGCGGTCTCGAACTCGGTGTCGGGATCACCGATTTCGGCTTTGGCAAGCCCGGCTATTTCTCCTGGCCCCAGACCCGGGTGCACGGCCCGCAGTTCGTTCTTGAGTTCACGAGTCCGAGCCGCGGCTAGATCGCCCACGCCCGCATAGGTCGCCTGGGCCTCCGGCACACCGGCCTGGGCGGCGGCCACCTTCATGTGCGCCAGCACATAATGATCGGCGTAGATGCGCGCCTGGGGTCCGGTACTGAGCGTCAGCCCGGCGTGCGGACGCAATAGCGCGGCATCCTGCTCGGTGATGCCGCCAAAGCCAAGCTCCTTGTCAATCAGCTCGTCATGAGGCATGGTGATCGCCTCGGCGCCCAACTGGTCGGCCACGAAGCGGTGGGCGAAGTCTCCCCCAATAATGGCTCCCAGGCCACCCAATGGAAGCACAATGCCGAATACCCGTGCCAAGGCCCTGTACATCTGATCAGCCATGCCGATGCGTTCCCTTCCCCAAGGATGCAGCCGTGTTGCGGACTCACCCGGCATTCTACGGAGCCGGCACACCTGTTAGGCGCTGGGGCAGCATCGAGTTGTAGCCTCTGATCGCCGAACGGTCCCGGTTCGCTTTGGTCACCCAAGAGGCCTGTGGTAAGATAACCCCTCGCGAGTGGTGCCGGTGCAGCGGCCCTCGTTACCCAGAAGCCATCTAAAGTAAGGCAGTCAACGTGGCGAACATCAAGTCGCAAAAGAAGCGCATCCTGACCAATGCTAAGGCCACCGCCCGCAACAAGGCGGTCAAGTCGGCGCTGCGCACCCATGTCCGCAAGTTCCGGGAAGCGGCTGCCGCCGGCGATGCCGAGAAAGCCCAACGGTACGCGAGGGTCGCCAGCCGAGCGCTGGACAAGGCCGCCTCTAAGGGCATCATCCACCCCAACCAAGCAGCCAACCGCAAGTCGGCCATTTCGATCGTGGCCGCCGCGCTTTGATCACGCGGCCCGGTCTGATCCACTGAACGACAGCAGACGCCCCGATCCGCTGGGTGGTCGGGGCGTCTTTCACGCGTGTTTATACGCCGCTATCTGCTCAGTGGGCGTCTTCCGACCACGGCGGCTGAATCGACCAGTCCGCCGGCGCGTCGTCCTCGTCCAACTCGGCAATTTCGCGAGTCCGGTGCACCTTGCCGGGCTTGTGATGGGCGGGCGCGTAGATCGAATACAGTTGGAGTGGCTCGGTGCCGGTATTGGTCACGTTATGCCACTTACCCGCGGGCACCAGGATCACAAAATCGTCCCCTACTTCACGAACGAAGTCGAGGCGGTCTTCGGCATCTCCCATCTCGACGCGACCCTGACCAGCCTCGACACGGAGGAACTGGTCCGTATCGGCGTGCAACTCCAGACCGATCTCCTCGCCAACCGGGATCGTCATCAACGTGACCTGAAGATACTTGCCGCTCCAGGCGACCCTACGGAAATCCTGGTTGGCGGTGGTCTCCTCTTCGATATCGAACACTGTGGGCTTAGGCCCAATGTCGGTAACGGCCATGGCGTCCTCCTTAGCTGATGAACCGGTTTCATAAGGATCGCAGTCATCCTAGGTGGCAACCCCGATACAACACGCACTCCGCAACAAACGATTTTCGGGGCCGGCCGGGTGGTCGCCGCGGTGACCGAGGCAACCGCTGGCCTCAAGAAGTGGTCAGTCTACGGGCAGCCAGGATATCGAGCAGCAACTGTTCGAGAGCGAAAGCCGGATCGACGACGGCCCCCTTGACCTTCTGATCGGCCCGGGCCACCGAACGGATGGCCGCAGACACCCCCGCAGAGTTCCACCCCCGAGCCTGCTGCCCCAGTTCCCTCAGCTTCCAGGGAGGCACACCGACCTGCCTGGCAAGCTCGCTATCCGGCAGCCCGGCCCGGCGTAGTTCCAGATATTTTCCTAAACCACGCAGCGAACCGGCCAAACTGCCGGTGATGAGCGGCGGTGCGGTACCGGTGCCCAGCGCCCACCGCAACCTTTCCAGCGCCCGGCCCGCGCGACCGGCCAGGACATCGGCCACCACCGCGAAACTGGTCACCTCGGCCCGCCCCGAAAAGTAACGTCGCGCTATCTCTGCGGTCACCGTCTGCCCCTCGTGATCGGCAGCCAGCTGTCGCAATGCAGCGGTAAGGCTGCGCAGATCGGAACCCACCGCGTCCACCAGGGCTTCGCCGGCACCGGCGTCCATGGTCATCTTCAGACTGCGCGCCTCGGCAGCGACGAACTTGGGTAGCTCCCAAGATTTCACCGGCTCGGCCGAGATGACCGGTATCTTGGCCTTCTTCAGTGCATCGAGCAGTCCCCTGCCTTTGACACCCCCACCATGTACCAGTACCAAGCATAGTTCGGGGTGTGGGTTGAGCGCGGTCTGCTTAACCAATGGCAAAGCCTCCTCCGGGAGGTTGGCCAGATCGGTGACCAGCACGATGCTGTGGGAGGCGAACAAACTGCCACCTGTTAGTTCGACGAACCGGCCATCGGCAAGCTCCGGGGCGGAAACCTCGGTGAACTCGGCCCCGGGTTGTTCAGCACGTGCCCTGCGCAACTGCTTGGCCACCGCCCGTTCGGCGAGCAGCGCCTCGGCACCCTGGATCAGCAAAGTCGTTCCGAACACCGAGGCTGCACTCACCATGCCATCCTGCCAGCAGGGGCGCTGGGTTTCCGTCAAACGGGGCTGCCAATCTGTTGCCACCGGCTGGGTCGAACTGCCTGAACTGACATATCAGGCCTATCCTGAGAGGACACCCACAACCTCATGAGGAGCACAGATGAGCATCGGCAGGTACTCGGTTGGCACTGGGGACCGATTCGGCAAAGAAGGTGTCGCCCAGGTCATGGCCTTCGAGAAGCTCAAGCAAACCTACGGTGTAGACGTCGATATCGTGTGGAACAAGTCCAATCGGGAACACATCACGATTCACACCGAACCGGCCGATCAACGCAAGGCGGCCGACGAAGCGATTGCCGCCACCGGCTGGCACGGACAGTATTTCGTGGATGCCGATCATATCGGATTGTCGAACCTCGACTGGTTCATTGGCTGCTGCGACTTCTGGACCATAGATGTGACCGACTGCATCGGCAAACCTACCGGGACAGAGCAGACCGCAGCCTTTCTGGCCAGCGCCCGGCAGTTGCTTGGCATGATCGAACCGGTAGGCACCAAACCGATCAAGATCACCGAGCAGGTGCTGCAAACCGTCGCCGAGCGCTACCTCTTCGGAGTCGAAGAGGCCCGGCGGATCTACGACCATCTGGTTGACAACAACGCCACCATCGGCCACATAGAGGTCTCGATGGACGAGTCCCCCCAGACCCAGAGCCCCGCCGAACTCTATGCCATCCTGTTCGCGATCGCCCAGGCTGGCATACCGATCGATACCGTGGCGGTGAAATTCCAGGGTCGCTTCAACAAGGGTATCGACTATGTCGGCGATGTCGGCGCGTTCCTAACGGAATTTCGCGCCGATGTGGCGGTGGTTAAGCTCGCTACCACCCAGTTCGGACTGCATGAAAATCTGAAATTGTCGGTGCACACCGGCAGCGACAAGTTCTCGCTCTACCCGGGCATCGGTCGCATCGTGCGCGAATTGGACGCCGGCCTACACCTGAAGACCGCCGGCACCACCTGGCTTGAGGAGCTCATTGGTCTGGCCGAGGCCGACGGGCCCGGGCTGAGCATCGCAAAGCAGGTTTACCGCGGCGCCCATGCCCGCTTCGAGGAGTTGACCGCGCCTTACACCGATGTGATCGACATCGACCGGGATGCGCTGCCCAGCCCGGACGAGGTCGATGGCTGGACCAGTCGGCGGTTTGCTTCAGCATTGCGACACAACCGGTCGAATCCCGAGTACGACCTGAACGTGCGCCAGCTGTTGCACGTCGGTTACAAGGTGGCGGCCGAGTTGGGAGAAGAATACCTCGCCCAACTCGATGCCTGCCGGGCCGACATCGAACGCAATGTGACCGAGAATCTGTACGAGCGGCATCTCAAGCCACTGTTTGCCTCCTGAATCGGCCGAGGCTGGTGGCGTCCGGCTGGCCGGCCGCCACCAGCCGTATCACCGATACTTAGGCCATTTCACCCTCCCGTGGCCCCGGGATCAGCCCCAGCAGTTGCGGATGCCGTATTCGATTCCCCGGCTTTCGATGCCGGCGACCGGGCTGCCCGAAACCAGTTGGGTGCCGGTATCCAGGTAGCCGCTGGGCCGCTCGCCGCCGCGCACAGCATCGGCGATCGTCAGTACTCCCTGCCGAGCCATGTTTTGCGGGAATTGCAGAGCGGTTGCATCGATTTGCCCGGGACGCACCGCCTCACGCATGGCGGCGCATCCTCCGTCAACGCTGACGATCACCATCTGCGAGGTGTCCTTGCCTGCTTCGGCGATGGCCGCCAGCGCACCCAGAATGACCGGTTCGTTGACGGCATAGACGACATTGATACCCGGGTGCTCCGCGAGCAACCTGGCCATCTCGTCGTGGCCTCGCTGCCGGTCACCTAAGGTATCGACGCTCGCGACCAGGGATGCCGCATCGGCCGTGATGCCGAAGCCCGTCAGGAAACCCGCACGCCGGTCCGCACCGGAAGCGATCCCGGGGGCCAGATTGAGCATGGCGATCTGCGGGTCAAGGCCGAGTTCGGTCGCCTTCGCGGCGGCATAGGCCCCAACCAACTCGCCGGCGTGAGTGTTATCGGTGGCGTAGTAGGCGTCCACGGCATCCAGCGGGCTTACCGGTGTGTCCACCGCGATGACGATAATCCCGGCATCCCGCGCTGCCCTGATGTCGGGTACCAGGGCACTCGAATCGTTGGGAGCGATGAGAATACCGTCCACCCTATCGGCGATCATCTGCCGCAGGGCGGTTCGCTGGGAATCGACATCGACGTCGCTGGTGCCATGCGCGGTCACCAGGGTGATTTTGTTGCGGTCGGCGGTCCGTTGGGCAACCTCGCGCAGCGTGACCCAGTAGGGATTGGTTTCTTGCTTGGTGATCAACCCGATGGTCACCTGTTTCTCGCCGGGACCGCACTCGGCCAGGACGAACGGAATCAGCAACGCGATGAGCAGTATCCAGACCCGGCTGGTTCGCCGGTGACGCGGCCTTCGATCAGGCATCGACAACACCTCCTTTGGTTGTGGGCGCCGGCACACGCCGAAGCGGCACATCCGACCGCAGGTCGTAGGCGGCGTAGAGGGCCACGATCGTCAGGCAGCAGGCCGGAACGATGTAGCCCCACGAGGAACCGAATGCATCCATCACCGCGGCGTGCGCCATAGGCATCAGGGCGCCGCCGAGGATCGCCATAACCAGACCGGCCGCGCCAAACTTCGCGTCCTGCCTGAGGCCCTTGAGCGCTATGCCGTAGATGGTGGGGAACATCAGCGACAATGCGGCCGAGATAGAGATGACCGCTATGAGACCGACGATGTTGAGCACGAAGATCGAGGTGAGGCAGCAGGCCACGCCGAAGGCGGCCATGATGAGCAGCAGCCGGGCGGGATGGAAGATCCCCAGCAGGTAGACCATGACGAATCTGGACACCAAGAAGATGAGCAGGGACGCTTGCAGCCACCAACCAGAATGTTCCGCGGAGATACCCACCACGTCCTGGGCGTAGATGATGGTGAACGTCCAGGTGCAGGTCTGACCGGCAACATTGAAGAACTGGGCGACGACGCCGAAACGGTACCGCCTGTTACGCCACAGGCGGCCGAAGGTTCCGCCGCCGGCATCGACTGGCTCCGATCCCTCCTGCACGGGCAGTTGCACCTTCTGGATGGCAATGAGGATCCAGATCACCACGAGGGCGGCAGCGATAAGCAGATAAGGACGCAGCACCAGGGCCAGATCGGCCTCTTGACTGGCCAATAGCTGCTCGCTGGTCATGATCGCCTTGGCGGATTCGGGTGTGAGACCGGGCAGGATCAGCACCGCACCCATGAGCACCCCGAGGTTGGCTCCGATCGGGTTGAACGCCTGCGCCAGGTTGAGCCGGCGGGTGGCGGTTGACTCATCGCCCATTGCCAGCACGAACGGATTGGCCGAGGTCTCCAAAATAGAAAGTCCCGCGGCCAGCACAAACAACGCGAACAAAAACATCTCATAGACGAGCATCCGGCTGGCGGGCAGGTAAAGGAAGCCGCCGATGGCGGCCATGCCCAGCCCGATCAGCATGCCTGCCTTGTACCCGAACTTGTTGTTGATGAGGGCAGCCGGCACGGCCAGCAGGAAATAGGCCCCGTAATAGGCGAATTGCACCAACGAAGACTGAAAGTTAGACATCTGGAAGATACTGCGGAACACCCCGACCAGGACATCGGTCAGGTTCGCTGCGGTGCCCCATGCCGCGAAGCACAGCAGCATCAGGATGAACGGCACCCGCATCTGTCGGCTGACCAAGGGGGCAGGCGAATTCGCGGGTTCGGGGTACTGCGTCGTGACCATCCGATCATCTCCTTCGGACTACGCCATTGTCTGGAGATCCATGTGTTGGCAGCGTAGCGCCTTGGGATTGGAATATCGCGTTTTGTACCGTATTTGGTCGCCGTCGGGGCGGAGCATGCCGATGGCAGACAGGATACGCGACACGGTCGGCCTCGACGCGGCTCCGCTCGGCGGCTCACACCGGTCATGTAGGGGGACCCTAGGGCCCTTGCTTTCCGCACCCTCGCCAGGGATGGCTCGTTTCCCATGAGATGGATAAGGAAGATTTCGCGGCCGCCAAACAGGCATATCCTTCTCATTACTCCCCTGCCGGGGACGGCCTGCCCGAGCGCACACCGGGGGACCCTCGCGCGCCCAGCTTGACACGTGTTAGGGTGCCGTTGGCCCGAGACGGGGAATACCGGTGGGAATCCGGAGCTGTCGCGCAACGGTCAGGTGGCATCGCCGAGGATGGGGATGTGCCGAGCCCGAACACCGGCTCGCGGCCGAACCAGGCAGGCCGCGCGCCACGGCAGCAACCAGGAGAAGCCACATGGAACAGGCCCTTCGACGTCGAAACACCGGGCCCCGCAAGATCCGCCGGCTCATCGTATTGCTCGTCCTTGTCGTGCTGACCCCGGCCGCAACGATCACCGTGGGGCCCGCCGCGGTGCCCATCCAGGACGTGCTCGGTGTCATCGCCAGCCATATCCCCGGGCTAGACATCGACATCACCTGGGATCGCACCACCGATGCCATCGTCTGGCAGACCCGGCTGCCGCGCATCGTCGGCGGTATCGCAGTGGGAGCCGTACTGGGTGTGTCCGGCGTCGTTTTGCAGGCACTGGTACGAAACCCGCTCGCCGAGCCCTACGTGCTGGGGGTCAGCTCCGGTGCGTCCACCGGAGCAGCCGTCGCCATGATCACCCTCGGTCTGTCATCGCCGGGCGGGGTCGGCATGCTGGCATTCGTCGGAGCCTTCGGCGCGACCGTTACCGTACTCGCCATCGCCGGGCGCACGCACAGCCCACTTCACCTGATACTGGCCGGCCTGGCGGTGGGGTTCGGTTTCCAATCGATCACCAACCTGATCATCTTCTCCTCGGGCAGCCCGGAGGCCTCCCGGGCGGTGATGTTCTGGACGCTGGGCTCGCTGGCCCGGGTCAGATGGCCCGATCTCGGTCTGATCACCATCGTCGCGATCGTCCTTATGGTCGTCATGGCGGTGCTGGGGCCGGTCTTGGACGCCCTAGCCAGCGGCGACCGCACCGCGCAATCGGTGGGTATCGAGCCTGCCCGCGCCAGGCTGCTGCTGCTCATACCGGTATCCGCGGCGGTGGCGCTGGCCGTCGCCACCGCGGGCGGTATCGGCTTCGTAGGACTGATTATCCCGCACATGATGCGCTCGGTCATCGGACACTCGCATCGGTTCTTGGTCTTGGCCTGTGCATTGAGTGGCGCATTATTCCTCGTCTGGACCGACACCGTGGCCCGGATCGTCTTCGCCCCCGCCGAATTACCCATCGGGGTGATCACCGGATTCATCGGGGCGCCATTCCTCGTGATCCTGGTACGACGCACCCGGAGCGGCCTGTAGCGCCCGCCCCACGACTACCAATTCCGCCATCGAACACAGGGAGTCAGATAATGAGAAGACATGTGGCCATCGCCCTCGCGTTGCTGCTGGGGCTGAGCGCCTGCGGCACATCGGCGGCCGATAGAGCGGCCCAGAGCGGCTCATCGCAGGGCACAGCGGCAACGGGCTTCCCGGCCGAGGTCACCAGTTGCACCGAGACCTTGCACTTCGATAAATCCCCGGAGCGGGTTCTGTTGCTGTCGGGCACCGACCTAACCATCCTGGACGCACTCGACCTGCTCGACCGGGTCGTCGCCAGAGCGGGCGACACCGGTGGCACGGAACGGCTGGTCCCGGGCCTCGCCGACAAGCTCGCTTCGATTCCGACCCTGGAGGCCGGCGACACCGGCACCGGTGGGGCACTGGTATCCACCGAGTCGGCGCTGTCGGTCGATCCCGATCTGGTCATCGGCTATGACAAGGGAGCCGACCGCGAGCAGTTGGCCGCTGCCGGGGTACCGCTGTATTCCCCGGATGCCTACTGCCCCAGCTATCAGGTCGAGCATGCCGACTGGAGCCTAGTGGATCGGGAAGTCGAGAAGATCGCGGCGATCTTCGGGGTCGGCGATCGGGTACCCGCCGTGCTGGACGACCTGCACCAGCAGGTAGCCAGCATCGCATCGGCCAGCACCCAGGCCACCGCCGCCGCCTTGTACCTCACTCCTGGGTCGACCACCGTCTACGCCTACGGCGCCTCGTCGATGGTGCAGCCGATTTTCGAGGCCAACGGTCTCAAGAACGCCTACGATGACGAAACCACCAGAGTCTTCGAAGTGTCCATGGAGGACCTGCTGAAACGCAACCCAGAGTGGATCGTCCTGCTGGTGGACAACGAGCCCCACGACGAGATCAACCGCACCCTAATGGCCCTGAACGGCGCGCCAGAACTCAAGGCAGTAGCCAACCAGCATGTGGTGATACTACCGTTCCCGCTGACCGACCCGCCCAATGTGCTGTCTGTCCGGGGCGCAGTGGAACTCGCAAAGCTCATCGAGAAGAAATGATCGAAGCCCAGGATGTCACCATCGCCCGGGGTGGGCGGGTCATCTGCCATCGAATCGGCATGAGTGCCCACCCCGGGCAGGTGGTTGGCATCGTCGGCCCCAATGGGTCGGGGAAGACGACGCTGCTGCTGGCCCTCAACCGGGCTCTCCGGGTCGCCGGAGGTAGGGTGTTGATCGAGAGCCGGGACATCTCGTCGATGCCGCGGCGGATCATCGCCCGGCACCTGGCCGTGGTCGCCCAGGAGACCGAAGCCGCGCTGCCGCTGTCGGTGCGCGATACGGTGGCGCTGGGACGTCTGGCCTCACGTTCACTGCTACACTACGGCGACCGGTCCGACCAGGAGCTCGTGGAGGCTGCCTTGGCGAGGGTGGAACTGACCGAATTGGCGGATCGTCTGGTCACCGAGCTGTCCGGGGGCGAACGGCAGCGGGCACTCATCGCCCGGGCCATCGCCCAGCAGGCCGATCACCTTCTTCTGGATGAACCCACCAATCATCTCGATCTGCGGCACCAGTTTGCACTGCTCGACCTGGTACGGACTCTGGGGTGCACCACCGTGATTGTCCTGCACGACCTGAACTTGGCCGCCCGCTGCTGCGACCACATCCTGCTGCTGGACGCCGGCCACGTGGTCGCCAGTGGCCCCCCCGACGATGTGCTGCGTCCCGAGATCCTTGAGCCGGTGTACCGGCTCCGAGTCCACCGCATCGATTACCGGGGACGCCCCCACCTCATTTTCGATTCACCGACGCACGACGAACCAAGCGAGGAAACACCGGATGACCCCAGATGAATTGCTGAGTGCATGGCACATTCAGCAGACCGCCTTCATCGAGTTCCGCGAACAGCGGACCCGCTGCATGGTTGACGTCCTGGCAGAACTGGCCCGCCAGGCCGGGCGCCCGATTCGTGTGCTGGACCTGGCCTGCGGCCCGGCCAGCCTGGGCACCGCGGTGCTGGAACGGCTACCAGACTCCTTCGTAACCGGGGTGGACCGCGATCCGGTGCTGCTGCGGCTGGGCCGCGAGACGAATCGTTTCGCGGACCATCTGGTGTTGCTCGATATCGATCTGCGATCCCCAAAGTGGACCTCACGACTACCCGAGCATGGCTACGACGCGGTCGTCAGCGCCACCGCCCTGCACTGGTTGCAGCCCGACGAACTGGCAGGAGTGTACCAACAGATGAGCCGGATCATGGGGCCCGGAGCGGTGTTCATGAATGCCGACCATCTTTTCTTTGACCATGCCGGCAATCGCTTCCTCGATGAGTTCGCCCATGCCGACCGTGAGCGGGTAAGGCTGGCGCGGCTGGCACAAGGGGCGATGTCCTGGGACGACTGGTGGCGGGCTGCCCTTGCCATGCCGGGTTGGGAGGAGGAAACCGCCTTGTGGAGCCAGCGATGGGCAGATAAATACCCCACGGTCAAGGTGAGTTTGGAATTCCATCTGGCCGCGCTGCGGGCCGCAGGATTCGACCAGACCGATCAGATCTACCAGTGGTTCGACGACAGGGTGGTTTTCGGCCGGCTGCCCGACGACTGGCCGGCAGGGGGCGCCCAGCCCTGATCCGGTCTGTGCCCGACACAAACACAAAACGACATTTATCGATCTGACGATTGAGAGGTGCCATGAGGAAGATTCTTGCCGCGGTGGCCGTGCTGCTTCTCGGACTCACCGCCTGCGGCACATCGGCGGCCGACGGGGCGGCCCAGTCCGCCGCATCCGCAGCTGCCGCTGGTTCTACCGAGGTGCGCAGTTGCGCCGAAACCCTGCATTTCGACAAGGCCCCGGAGCGGGTCGTGGTGCTTTCGGGCACCAGCGTGCCCATCCTCGATGCCCTGAGAGTGCTAGACCGTGTGGTCGCGCGGGCCGGCGAGAAAAACTTCGGGCCCGAGACCGAGCTACAAAAGAAATTCGATGCCATTAAGACGCTAGACTCCCACGAGATGGCCACCGGTGGGGCGGTCGTCTCGACCGAGGCGGTCTTGTCGGTCCAGGCCGATCTGGTGATCGGTTTCGAGACCGGGGTCGACCGCTCGCAACTGGCCGAGGCCGGGATCCCGCTGTACTCCCCTGATGCCTTCTGCCCGGACTATGCGGTGACCAAGGCCGACTGGTCTCTGGTCGACGCAGAGATCGAGAAGATCGCGGCGATCTTTGGTGTCACAGATCGCGTCCCGAGTGTACTGACCGACCTTCACCGGCAGATCAGCGATATCGAGGCTGCCAACGGTACGGTCACGGCCAGCGCCGCCGCCTTGTATGTGACCCCGGGTTCGACCGCCTTCTATACCTATGGCACCTCGTCGATGGTGCAGCCGATTTTCGAGGCCAACGGCCTCAAGAACGCCTACGATGACGAAACCACCAGAGTCTTCGATGCGTCGATGGAGGACCTGCTGAAACGCAACCCAGACTGGATCGTCCTGCTCGCCGCCGATGCGACCGATCAGGAAGTGCTTGGCACGTTCACGGGTTTCAGTGGCGCCACGGATCTCAAGGCCGTGGTAGCCGGCCATGTCGTGGTGCTGCCCTTCGCCCTCACCGATCCGCCCTCACCGCTGTCGGTGCGGGGGGCGGCGGAATTGGCCAAACGACTCGGGCGGTGAGGCGCCCGCCCGGGTCTCTCTCGGCGGACGAACATCATACGCGCAGGGTTCCAGCAATCGACGGAACGAATGGTGGCCCGGCGACTGACGGTGATCGGGCTTTTCTCTATCGGTTACCGCATGGCCAGCCGGGCGCGTATCGCCGGGGCGAATCGGGCGATGATGTTTGGCGCCGGAATCAGGGGAATCGGATACGCCCAGGTCGTTCGGCGGCCCAACGGATCCCGGGATCTTTAGCCATGTGATCGACCGGGGCGTCGATGGGGTGGTGCTACTGGGCATGGGTGTCGGCAATGCCGATGCCGGTTTCGCGGCACAGGTGGCACGAGCCACCGGCAGCGATCCCGGTGGTTTTGTCCTCGCGGGTGGTGTGGGGTCCTATGGTGCCCGTCTACGGCAATGGTGGCGGGGTCGATCCGGTGCGGGCCGGGCGACCGAATGCTGCTTCTTCCCCGCACGGCCTGCTCGGCAGCGCATCGCTGGCCCACTGTAGCCGATGGCCGAGCGGAATTGGTTGCCGATGGTGTTCAACGCTGCGTGATCACGCGGGCACCGTCCCGGGAAACCGCAATCGCACCCTGCTGATCGGTACGGAACACCTGGGCGCCACTGGCCTGCAGGATGCGCAGCGCACGCTGCGCCGGATGCCCATAGTCGTTATCCTGACCCACCTGGATCAGCGCTACCGATGCCCCCACAGCCGCCACGAAGGCAGCGTCTAGCCGAGACGAACCGTGGTGCGGCACCACCAGCACATCGGCTGAGATATCCGCTCCTGAAGCGAGCAGGGCCTGCTGACCGGCCAATTCGATGTCCCCGGTGACCAGGACCCGGAAATCGCCCACCCGCACCATGCCGACCACCCCGGCGTCATTCACCGCAGAGCTTTCATCGGCCTGCGCGGCCATCATCCCGGTGACCGGGCCGGCGGCCAACGTCAGCCAGGCTGCCGCACCGATCTGCGCTCGATCCCCGGGGTTGGTCACCGTGGCTCGGGGCAGACCGGCGGGCTGGTCCGATAGGAGACTGGTCGCAGCGGTATCCGGCCCGGTCAGCAGTATTCCCACCGGTACGCCGGCGAGCCCGGCCAGACCACCCACATGATCCGCGTGTCCGTGGGTGAGCACCAGCAACGGCACCTCTCGGACCCCGGTCGAGGCCAGGCATTGGCGCAGCGACCTGGCGTCGGGGCCGGTGTCGACCAGGATCGCCTCATGCTGCCCGGTTCGGATCAATTGGGCACCGCCCTGACCGACATCGCAGGCCACCACCGACCAGTTCCCGGGCCAGCCTGGTTGAGGTGGCTGTCGCCAGGTCGCCAGAATCAACAGCAGACCAACCAACCCGATCGCCCAGCGTCGTACCAGAATCCGTGGCACCAGCCACTGTCCCGACAGCAGGCCCAGCACCGTCAGCAGCGCCACCGCCGGGACGGTGGCCGGCCATCGCCAGTTGGCAGCCGGCAACTCGGCCCCCAGATGGGCGATCAGCAGGATAGGTTGTACGCACCAACCGGCCAGCCAGCCCAGACAGGCCGCCAGTTGCGGGAGGGACAATCCAGCCAATGCCGCAGCCATCCCGAGAATCGTCACTACCCCGATGAACGGTCCGGCAAGCAGATTCGCAAATACGCCAACGACACTGATGGTGCCCGACAGCGCCGTGCTGATCGGCTGGGTGGCCAGTTGGGCGGCCAACGGGATCGCGATCGCCTCGGCCAACCGATCCGGCAGCCAACCTCCCAACAGTCGTTGCCAGTAGGGCGCCCACCACAAGATGCCCGCGCAGGATGCGACGGATAGCCAGAAGCCTGGCGCCAGGGCGAGCCAGGGATCCGTCAGCAGCAGCACGATCCCGGCCAAGGACAACACGCGCAGTCCCCGGTTCCGGTCCCCGGCCAGTCCGGTGGCGGCCAAGGCGATCAATCCCATAGCCGCAGCCCGTAGAACGCTGGGTTCGGCCCGGCAGATGATCACGAACAACACCGCAACCAGCGCCCCCAGGCCCCGCAACCACCACCCCCGCAACCCAATCGCCTTGGCAAGTGTTAACACAAAAACCAGCATCAGCGTCAGATTCGTCCCGCTGACCGCGGTGAGATGCGTGAGGCCCGTAGCCCGAAAATCCGCCTTGATCGATTCGGGCAGCCCCGTGGTGTCCCCAACCACCAGAGCGGGCACCAGGCCTGCCTGCTCCGGCGAGGAACGCTGCATGGCATGCGTCAATCCGTCCCGGAACCGGTTGGTGAACCCAATCAAGGGCCCGGGCTGGGCCACGATCTGGATCTCGCCGCGCAAGGTCAATACGGCAACCAGCTTCTCGTCGCGATCCGGTTGATGAGCCAGCGCCTCGAAAGCGACCGTCGACCCGACGGGAGGATTGATGCCGGCGGCAGTCGCGCCGGTGATCCGCAATTGGGCGGGCAGCGTTCCCTGCCAGGACGAACCACGCGCCGTTACTCGGGTAAGTTGCAGTGGGGTGATCGCCATATCGGGCCGTTGCCCGTTCCCCGCCCAATACCGGGTATCGGAAACGACGACCGCCTGGACCTTCATGAACGCCCCATCGGCGGCCCAGCGCGCCGGCACCGAGGCCGCTAAACCGAACTGCCAACTCCCGGCGACTAGCGTGGCACCGGCCAACCCGAGCCCGATGCCGGCCAACGTCCAGGCCCGGCGTCCCATGCTCACCAACAGCCATAGCACCGCAACGCCCAGCGTCACAGCCGCGATCCGAGGGCCGAGCACCCCGGCCACCGATCCACCCCACACTCCGATAGCCGGTGGCACAAGTCGCAGATCCGGTTCTGCGGAGGATTCAGACGTGGACGAGCGGAGCGAGCCGGGCATAAAGCTTGGGTCCAATGCCATCCACCTCCTGGAGCTCTTCGACCCGAGTGAAACCGCCGTGTGCCGCACGCCAGTCGATGATCCGTTGCGCGGTCACCGGGCCGATACCGGGTAGCGACTCCAGTTGCCCGGCGCTGGCCTGGTTGAGGTCCAGACTTCCCGTGGCCGATGATCCCCCACCGCCGGGCAAACTGGACGTGACACCCGGAACCGGGATGGTGCCTGCCGCAACACCGGTGGGTGGGCGTAGTTCCCCGCGGGGCTCATCGATCGTCCCGATGATGATCTGCGCCCCATCCGGTAGCTGCTGGGCCAGGTTTAACTCACCGAAGTCCGCGTCTTCTCGTAGCCCACCGGCAGCCGCCAGCGCATCGGCCACCCGAGAGTTGGCAGGCAATTCGACGACACCGGGCCGGACTACCGCACCCAATACGTGCACCCGGATCGTGGCCGGCGATGAGACTACCGGGATCGAGGCGCTCGGTGTGCTCGCCGAGGTGACCGGGATGATGCTGGGCGACGGCTTTTCGACCTCGTGTCCCTGAGCGGCAAACAGCCGGAACCCGGTGAATACCAAAGCCACTACGAAAAGAACCGACAGCACCCCGATATGGGCGCGAGCGAGTCGCACCAGACCGGCGACGGGTAACGGCATGGTCAACCCGCTTCCCGGTTCCTCAATGAGGGTAGCCGTCCCGCCATCGGCGATCCGCGTAGCATCCCGATCCGACAGTGGCGTCGTTCCCCGTCTGCTGGCCGGCGCCGGAACTTTGACCGAAGGACGAGCGGACGCCTCGCTGGCCGTCGAATCGGTTGACGACGGCTCGGTTGTCGCTTGCGCGGTCTGGCCAGGATCGTCCGATGGGCGGCTCGACTCGGCCGGGGGCAGCACCGAACGCAATCTGCTGGCCGAGGCTGGTGGCTGTGGCCGGTCGTCGCGCACGGGCGTATTCTGGGTCGCTTCGGTCTCGCGACCGGGGCCCGCCGATGAGGCAGGATCGCCTTCCGGGGCTATCCCCTGATCACCGGGCCTCTGCGTCTCGTTGGCATCGAAAGGCATCTCGTCCGGTTCAGCGAACCAGCCGGCGTCCCAGGCCGGCGGCAATGTCTCCGAGGCTAGTTCGCGAATCGCGGCGGATGTATCCTGGCTTGTCGCGCCGACGAGGTTTCCGACCGAAGTAGCCGAGACGGCCGGCCCGGCATCGTCCTCGCCGGTTTCGATCAGCCAAGCCGCCGTGTTTGCCGGCCGCGGCCGTCGTGCTGGTCCGGAATCGCGCTGCGGGATCACCCGTCGAGGCGATCCGGACGCCGGCACGTTACCGACTGCGGTCTGCAGGCGCAGACCCGGGTCTGGACCGGTATTGGCAGGCAGGCGGGGCTTCATACCCGATAACTGTTGGCGGCCGGCTCAGGATCAGCCAGATCGCCCGACGGCTGTGGACAGCCGACCCAGCTTTCGATCGGTATGGGCCACGCAACTAGTCCGCGATCCATCGGCCCGGCCAACAGGCCCGGTGAGCAAACCGGACACCGGGGCGGCACTCGCTGGTCGGCCGGAAATCCCCGGTTTCAGTCCTTGGGTACCAGGCTGACCATCTTCGGCAGCCGGGTGATCACCTTGAGCACCTCTCGGCCTGCCAATGCGCGCTGCACATTGGGGTCGCTCAACGCCAGGCCGGTGGCTTCCGGTTCACCGATGTCTGGAGCAACCTCCAGCTTCGCTCGCACCTTGCCCTGCACCTGGACGACCATGGTCACCGACTCGGCCACCAGCAGGTCCTCTTGGGGAACCGGCCAGGTGGAGTTGGCCACCGATGGCGGCTCTCCCAGCAACTCCCACATTTCCTCGGCCACATAGGGCGCCACCAGGCTCAGTGCCTGGGCAACAAAGGTGACCGCTTCGCGCACGGCGGCGTCCCCGGCCCCTGGGCCCAGGTCGATGGTCTTGCGAGTCGCATTCACCAACTCCATGATGCGGGCGATGGCCACGTTGAAGCGACCCAGGCCGATCAGCTCGGTGATCTCCTTGATGGCCCGATGGGTCACCTGGCGCAGCGCCCGGTTGCCCTGCTCCGCAGGTATCCCCCGCGCTGCGGTCACCTCGGTGGCCAGCCGGTAGGCACGCTGCAGGAAGCGCAGGGAACTCGCCGGAGACAGCACCGCCCAGTCGATATCGTCCTCCGGAGGCCCGGCGAATACGACCGTCAACCGCACCGCGTCCACACCGTACATATCGATCTGCTGGCCAAGATCGACGCCATTACCCAAGGACTTGCTCATCGCCTTGCCCTGGTTGATCACCTGGCCCTGGTTGAGCAGCCGGCGCATCGGCTCATCGAAATCGATCCGGCCCATGTCATTCAGCACCTTGGCGAAGAACCGCATGTACAGCAGATGCAGGATCGCATGCTCCACCCCGCCGACATACTGCTGGACCGGCATCCAGCGCTGTACATCGGATTGGTCGAATGGCTCCTCGGCACAGCCCGGGCTGCAATAGCGGTAGAAATACCAAGAGCTGTCGACGAAGGTATCCATGGTGTCGGTATCGCGTTCGGCCAGGCCACCACAACGTGGGCAAGGCACCCGACGCCAGCCGGAGGCCGCCTGTCCGGCGAGCGGCGAGGTGCCCTTCGGTGCCAGGTCAGTGCCTCGCAAATCGGGCAGCTCCACCGGTAGCTGATCGTCCGGTACCGGCACCTCGCCGCAGGATGGGCAGTGCACGATCGGGATCGGGCAGCCCCAGAAACGCTGCCTGCTCAGCAGCCAGTCACGCAACCTGAAGGTGACGGTGGCCCGGCCGGTACCGCGCTTGATCAGTTCAGCCAGGGTGGCTGCCACTCCGGCAGACCTGCCCTCTAAGCCATTCAGCGGGCCGGATCCGACGTATCGGCCATCCCCGGTGGTGGCCAATCCCGAGTCGGCCGGATCGGGCTCCCCGGTGTCGATAACGGTTCTCACCGGCAGATCGAATTTGCGTGCAAAGTCCAGGTCGCGCTGGTCATGGGCCGGTACCGCCATGATCGCACCGGTACCATACTCGCTGAGCACGTAGTCGGCGGCCCACATGGGAATCTGTTCACCAGTCACCGGGTTGGTGGCATATACCCCGAGGAAGACCCCGGTTTTCTCGCGCAAAGCCGATTGCCGCTCGATCTCGGTGGTCTTCTTGACCTGTTCCAGGTAGGCCTCGAACTCTGGACGCTGCGCGGCGGTGACCAGCTCACTGGCCAGTTCGGCATCCGGGGCCACCACCATGAAGGTGGCCCCATACAGGGTATCTGGACGTGTGGTAAACACGGTGATGGGAGTCTCGCGTCCCTCGACCACGAAATCGACCAGGGCTCCTTCGGATCGGCCGATCCAGTTGCGCTGCATCGCAAGCACCCGTTCGGGCCAGCCTTCCTCAAGCTGAGCCATATCGTCCAGCAGGCGCTGGGCGTACTCGGTGATCTTGAAGTACCACTGGTTCAGTTTGCGTTTGGTCACCGGGGTATGGCAGCGCTCGCATTCACCGTTGACTACCTGCTCGTTGGCTAGGACCGTCAGATCGTTGGGGCACCAGTTGACGAAGGAATCCTTGCGGTATGCCAGACCACGTTCGTAGAGACGCAGAAAAAGCCATTGCGTCCATCGGTAGTAGTCGGCATCGCTGGTGTGCAGCTCACGTGTCCAGTCCAGGCTCAGACCATAACGTTTGAACGAGGCCCTTTGGGTCTCAATGTTCCGATAGGTCCACTCGGCCGGGTGGGTACCGTTCTTGATGGCCGCATTCTCGGCCGGCAACCCGAAGGAGTCCCAGCCGATCGGATGCAGCACCTCGTAACCCTGCATCCGCCACAACCGGGCCAGTACATCACCCATGGCATACGCCTCGGCATGCCCCATGTGCAGGTCGCCGGAGGGATAGGGGAACATGTCGAGCACATAACGACGTGACCTGGTCGATTCATCGTCCGCAACGAACGTTCGGTTCTCGGCCCAGAACCGCTGCCACTTCTCCTGTGCCGCCACCGCATCGTAGCCATTGAGCTCGGCTACTTCGCTGGACTGGGTCATACCCTCAGCTCTCCTCCTCCAATGCTCTCTGATCGGGAGTTTCGAGCGGGCGGGCTCCGAGACCTGCAGGCACCGGCGCCGCCACCTCGCGAACTCCCATCGCCAAGGCGCACCGATTCGCTGCCCGGGCACCATGCGCCCCTGTAGCTTAGCCGATCCAGCAACCTACACTCGGCTGTCCAGCCCTATCATGATCATCCCGACGACCGTGGCAAGCCGAGTGGCACAACACGGCCGGTGCGCTGTCCACCGGTCTCGCCGATCCCTGCCCAGCCGACGGCAATAGGTGTTCCGGCGATTCCGGCCGGGGCGGAACTGACCTTGCCGCTGACCGGTTCCATTCTGACATGGCCTGGTGCTGCGGATAGCTGCCGGGCGGTTACCCGCAGTATTGCCGGGTGGCTTCGCCAACACGGGGACCACCTAGGTATTGGGTGTCTCTTTCGCCGCCTGATCCACACTCGTGGCAGCATCGAACAGTTCACTACGCAACCGGTCCCAGAGGGTCGCCGGGGCAGCCATCCGGTTGATGTCATGAAGGATTTCCAGCAGCGGATGCCAGATCCGGGATTGTTCAGCGCGTTCCAAGCAGATCACCTGAAGGGCACCGTCACCGCTTACCCAGGCGGCCAGACCCAGCAGCCCCAGTGCAGGCCCCTGCTCGGCGCGTGGGGTGGATCGCACCATCCGCTCCCAGAGCGCCACATGCGCCAGGGCCGTGCCCCGGCTGAGTCTGCGCAACGCCCGGTCTCTCAGCAGCGGCCGGTCCATCGAAACCGACAGTTGAGCGATCTGCTCGGCTGACAGTTCCGCCGCACAGGCCAATCCCTGCGTCAACAGCGCGTCAACCAGGGGGATCAGTTCCTCATCGCTGCAGTTACGCTGCGTATCATGGGCGGCGTCCATCACGCGCCGGGCGAGCCTTGCCGCGCCTCCTCGCGGCGACTGCACCCGCCTGGCCAGGTCAGAACGGGTGGGAGCAGCCTGCAAACCGGCAAGCACCGCCCGGGCCGCAGCAGCTGAAATCTGCGTATCGTAGACTCGGCCTTCCGGCGGGCAGCACCCCGGCTGGTTGCAGAACCTGGACCAGTAGCGGTCGTTGGTAACGTAGAAACTATCGATGATGTTCTCGGTACCCAACAGATACTCCACCGTTGACAGGGCTTTATCGGCGGCCGCCCGATCGTCTGCGTAGCCGGCCAGCACGTATCCAGCATCGGGAAACTGCTGCTCAATCGCCGCCAACCGACTGCCAAGCAGTTCCGGACGAGCACACAGCTCCAGTCCGACGCGTGCGGTGAGACCCAGGCGCGCATTCTCGAAGGCCATGATCACCACCGACGCCGTGGGGTGAAAACCCAATAGATAGGGAATCAGACTTACCAGTTCGCTTGGGCTGGAGATTCGAGTGGGCTCGGCCCGCTCGGGCGGTGTTGGGGGTTCGGCGGAGCCGCGCGGGTTGGGGGCGTCATTCATGCGGGAATCGTTGGTGACCACACCCAGATTTGCCATGAAAGTCGGCGCCTGTGGACAACTTGAGCACCGACTCGGCTCGGTTAGGCTTAAGGAATCATGAGCACTCCGCAGCAGCCGGCCAACGGGATCTGGCCCAACTCATCCCAGCAGGGTCCCACACCAAACTGGGGCCAGCCGAATCCGGCGTGGGGCAGACCGGCCCCCGCTTGGGGCGGCCAGCCGCTAACCAACCCTCGACAGCCTCCTGCGGCTCCGCGTAATATCCCTAGCCGGCCGATCCCGGGTAGCGCACCGCTGGGTGCTCCCACCCAACCCACCGTCTCGCTTGACCAGTACCGCCCCCGAAGAAGCCGCGGTCCGGTGATTCTGATCGCTATCCTTGCGGTGGCGGTCATCGCCGGCGTGCTCTATTTTGGTCTGCGTCCCGACCCGACGCCATCATCCGCCCCATCTTCTTCAACTAGCGCGTCAGCCACCCCGCGACCCACATCATCACCGGTGTCTCCCGGTCAGAACGCCACCTCGGTGCCGTTCGAGTCGGAACGAGTGTCGGGGGTGTTCAGCATCAACCATGCCCACTGGGAGGGCTCAACCCTGGTGGTCAATGTCACGATCCAGGTGGATAGCGGATCGCTGAGCTACAAGTTCATGACGATGGACGTATCCACTGGTGGCATCTATGAGGTTCTTGCCCCGTCGAACTCCGGGGATCTGCGCGGCGGCACGATCAGTGCCGGCAATTCGGCTACCGGCAATGTCAGGGTGCAAAAGCCATACGGCGACACCCAACTGCTGCTGAGCGATGCAAATACTAGCCGGAATCTGACCATGCTGGTGGTGCCTAACTGAACCCGACGCGATCGTCAAAAAGCCGGTTGGTACCAATCTGGAAGCCTGAGCGCCACTCGGCCGGGCCTGACAGCCGGCACGCCAACCGCAATGGAAAACCGACCGGCATCCGGGCCACAGGAACAACGAAGGTGGGGCACCGATCGGAATCGGTGCCCCACCCGAGCAGACCTGTCGTCAAGCGCCCCGTATTATTCGGCGGGACTCCCCAACTCGGCTGATCATTTGCTCATTCGGCGCGGGTCGCCCGCCGCCGCTTGATCGCTAAGGCCGCGCCGGCACCGACAGCCAGCAGAAGGGTCAAGCCATGCAACGGCTGGAATCCGCTGCCGCCGGTACCGGGCAGTCCGCCACGCGGGCCAGGGCTATTGGCAGTGGCAGTGGCAGTGGCAGTGGCAGCATTGCCCGGATTGACCCCCTCATCCTGAGGCGAGGTCGTGGTGGCAACTGGGCCAGCCGACTGAATCGGCCGTCCGGATACGCCCGGTCGGGCGGGCACCGCGCTGACGTTACCAGGCCCAGCCGAAGAGGCGGGTGGCGAATTCGGTGGATCGGATGGCTGGCTCGGCGGATCGGATGGCTGGCTCGGCGGATCGGATGGCTGGCTCGGCGGATCGGATGGCTGGCTCGGCGGATCGGATGGCTGGCTCGGCGGATCGGATGGCTGGCTCGGCGGATCGGACGGCTGACTCGGCGGATCGGACGGCTGAGTCGTAGACTGCGTGCCCGGCCCGGCCACCGGGCTATCCGAGGTCTCCCGGGGAGCCACGGAGGATTGAGAAGAAGCGACGCCAGTGGGACCGGTCGTGGTTGGCGCCGCGGCAGCCGACCCGGTGCCTCTCGGGGTTCGGCCCGGCTTAGTTGGTGTGGGAGATCCGCTGTCGGCCGGGTCAGCCCTGAGGCGCCAGGGAGAATGCGCCACCAAAGAGAAATCGGCCCGCAAAGGCAGCGCATCGCCAGCCCGGTGACCGACATTCACCGCCCCGGGCGCGGGCGTATCAAGCGGTACGGCATGCGCCGTCGCCGGTAGGAGAAACACGGCGCAGAGAGCCAGGATTGGAGGGACCATCTTCATGTGTGAGGCTCCTGGAGCGGAGGGTGTCGTTAGGATGTGGCGGATGCCGGGCATCGAACCGGCTTGGGGCGCCGATTCAGACCCGCCATCGTGCTTGCCGTAGTCAGTATTCCACGGATACCGTCCAGATGCGAACCCACTATCCCGTCCGGCCCGGTTCGGCAGCGCACAGAACTCTCATTTAGCAGTAGAGACGCCATATGCTGCGGCCTTGGCAAGACCGGCCCCGATCCGCATACTGCCACTCGGGAACGAAGACCTGCATTCCGGCACACCGCCGGCGAACGGTGCAACTGTTCGCCGGACTTGCCACCCAATCTGCCCGCATAACGAAACCGGATGTGCTGCAATCGCGCCATGCGCTTCCTGATCGTCGGGGCCGGTGCCATGGGGCTGGGCCATGGCTGGCTGCTATCGAAACAACACGATGTCATATTCCTAGTCCGGCCAGGACGCGCAGATTTCTATCGCCAGGAGTTCGATCTGCGGATCAACGACTTACGCCCGGGTCAGACCATGGGTTGCCATCATTTCCGTCCCGTCGTCACCGAAACGGTCAGCGGCAATCCGGACGCGGTGCTGGTCATGGTAGACCGGTTGCATTTGGCCGAAGCGCTGCCCCGGCTGGTGCCGTTGGCTAGTCATTGCCCGATCGTTTTCATGCTCAACCACTGGGATCTTGCGAGGCAGGTTAACCGGTTCCTCGCTCCCACGGATTACCTGATCGGATTTCCCTCGCAACTGGGTGGTGGACGGCTAGGCCACCTCCTGACACTGACAGTTTTCGGCAGTGGGACCATCTTGCAAGCCCCGCAAGGCGACCGCACCGCGATGATACGTGGGCTGACGCGGGCCTTCGAGGTCAGCGGTCTGCGGGTGCACCATCAGCGCCGGATCCTGGACTGGCTGCGGGTGCATTGCCTACAGCAGGCCTTGACCGCTGCACCGATACTCGAGGCCGGTGGTTTTGTGGCATTGACCGAGGATCGACGGGCACTGGATCGGCTGGTTAGGGCTTTCAGGGAAGGGCTGGCGGTCTGCCGGGCTGCCGGGGTACCCACCTGGCGGGTCTGGCCGGGACCGCTATTCCTGCTGCCCACCCCGATCGTGGTCCGGGTTTTGCAGGGCATGTTCCGGCGTCCCGAGGTTGCCGCCATGGTGACCGGTCATATGCGGCATGGCCTGCCCGAGTGGGTCCAGGGCTGCCGGGATATCCATCGCGCCGGCCGGCAGGCTGGCATCCGCACCCCGGAGTTGGATCACCAGATGGAGGTTCTGACCGCCTCGGGCTGGCCCGGGCCCCGTATCTCCACAAGACCAGCCGTCCCGGCGTCAGGCAGCTAGGAACCACAGGGAACCAACCAGACCCCGGCTCGCTGCGCGGCCCGACCACTCGCCGCGGCCGCCGTTCCGGGTCGCCCGGCCGCCCTGGCGAGATCGAGTATCCGATAGCGATCGCCTCGCGGTAATCTGCCACTGGCATAGTCGAAAGATGACACACGTACAGGATGATCTGGGGTTCGATTTCGAGCTGCCGCATCAGGTACATCGAGTGGTATCGCTGGTGCCCTCGTTGACCGAGGCCATCGCTCGAACCCTGCCCGGCAGACTGGTGGGCGCAACCGACTGGTGTACCCAACCCGCAGATTTTGACGTGGTCCGGGTCCGCGGCACCAAGAACCCCGACCTGGCGCTGATCTGCAAACTGTGGCCCGATCTGGTTGTGGCCAATCAGGAGGAAAATCGCAAGCTGGACGTGGCACGGCTGCGGGCCGCCGGAATCCCGGTCTGGGTCACCCGGATCGACGACGTGGCAAGCGCTCTGGGCAGCCTCGCGCGGCTGTTCGAACAGGCCTTCGGCGTTGTCGAGCGGCCCGACTGGCTCACCGCCGCTGACCGGATATGGCATCTGCCAGCCACCATGCCGGGGCTGCGGGTCGCGGTGCCGGTGTGGCGAGATCCCTGGATCTGGGTCGGTGCCGGCACCTATGCCCACGATCTGCTGGCTCGACTGGGACTGGTGAATGTCGCGGCGACGAAAGCGGGCCACTACCCAAACCTGGACGTGGCTGAGCTGTTGGCCGAGTCGGTTGATCTGATCCTATTGCCCGACGAACCGTACCGATTCTGCGCCGCCGATGGCCCAGATGCCCTGGAAGGCGTGCCCACGGTGCTGGTACCGGGCCGAGCGCTGTTCTGGTATGGCCCGGCGATGACGACGGCCCGGGACATCCTGGTTCAGGCACTGGTCAACCGGTCGGGCTCGGGCAGTTCGTCTTGATCACACAGCAACCCGACCACCACCAGGTAATGATCGGGCAGTTGGCTGCCATCGCTCCAAACCACCGGATCATCGAACAGCATGCGCATGGTGCCCTCCACGTCGCCACCCATTGACTCAATCGAATACACCAGTTGATCTGGCATCCGGCATGGTTCACCGCTTTTCCTCGTACAGACCGGGCAAAGCCGGCATTGACCAGCACCCAATGGCATCGAATCGGGCACCGCGGCCCGCAGGGCCATCAGCATGCGCTGCGCACGTCGTTTCTCGGCGTGGAACATCTTCAGCACCTGATCGACTAATTCCTCGTGGCCGAGTGCGCTGCGGAGCTGGTCTGGCGTGAACTCGAGGCGGAAGGCGATCAGATGGAGCCAACGATATCGTCGCCACATCGCCAACGGATCGAACGCGAATGGGGGGCAGGCCCAGTTCGTCGCATAGCAGCCGCACTGCCGGCAGTATTGGTGACAGCGCGGCACATCCACATAGTCGCGCAGGTAATCCTCAACCCGGATGCGTCGCTGCTGCGTCCGCACTGTATAACTGAGCATGCCCGGTCCTCCACGATCCGATCGGTCGCACCGCAGGGTGAAACCGCCACCTTAATCCCAGCACGGTTGACCGGAAGCCTGATAACCGGTCTTCGCAATGCCATCGCCGATCATCGGATCGGCGATGGTCTGGATACGATCAGCACCGTTGCCCTTCTGCCTGTCGCATGGGGCACCGCCCTATCTCGGGCGCCGAATGCGGATACCCTCGTCCCTTGGCGCCACGGTAGCGATCGATGCCATTCCGGAATCCCCGGCAGGCGTTGCCTGCCGGGGATTCCGGCCGCCCGATGGGGTACCACCAAGACACCGGGGTGGTGCAGGAACCGCCCGGTCAGGCCCCGCCTCGTCCGTGACGAATTGATCATGTTAAGATGACTAGGCAAGTTATCAGTAGTATGCAGAACAAAGGAGTAGTACATTGCATTACCCTTTCTGGCCTGCAGCGCTGCGACTGGCAGGAATATCGGCATTAATTGCGATGGTATTCGCCGCTTTGGCAATGACTTCACCGCAGGCTCGCGCAGATGAGTTCAATAAGAAATACGACGCAATAGACACGAATTACGAAATCCCTCAGAATAATGTCGCCTGGATCTCCCCGGACGGCAATGACCAGACCGGTAACGGTAGCGAGTCCGCGCCCTACCGATCCTTCAAGAAGGCATTGTCCACTCTAAGCCCCGGCGGCACCGTTGTCGCCAAGTCCGGCATCTACCGTGAACCGCACTTCTTTGTGGACAAGGCGAACATTACATTCCAGGCGGCACCGCACGCCAAGGTCTGGTTGAAGGGCAGCCGGGTAGTCACCGATTGGACCGCCGACGGTAATATCTGGCGAAGCACCGGCGACTATCAGAACTTCTGCCATGTGTGCACCACGAACACCAACCCGGCGGTTGAGGGCATGGCAGCCTATCCTGAACAGGTATTCATCAACGATGAGCCCCTGGAACAGGTGGCGACGCTGGCGGAGGTGACAGCCGGCAAGTTCTATGTCGAAGACAAGACCCCCACCACAATGAAGGTGCCCGACAGCAACCGCCAGGGCTACAACATAGGCGCCCAGGATCAGATCACCTACTATCTCGGCTCGAATCCGACCGTCGGCACCACGGAGATCTCTGAACGCACTCGAGCCTTTACCACCACACTCGATGCGCACGGTTTCGCGTTGAAGGGTATCAACATCGCCCAATATTCCCCCATCCAGGTCTGGGGATTCGACGATCCGCAGGTCCATGACATGTCGGGCCCGATAACCGTGTCGATCAATGGCAGCGGTTCGTTGGTGCAGGACGTGATCGTCACCCAGAGTTCGAACGATGGTTTGTTCCTGGATCCAGCCGAGTCATCGGTGGTGCGTAACTCGCGGTTCATCGACAATGGCGGCAACGGGATGAGCGCAAATCGCTCACATCACGCCGTTCTGGAACAGAACATCTTCTCGGGAAACAACGCCGCAGGTTTTGAGACCAAGGGATCGCTATGCACCGCCTTTTGCACCAGGGCGGAGATCAAGGTCACCCACGCCGAGGACTTCACCTTCCGAAACAATGTGGTGGACGAATCGCAATCGGGCCACCAGAACTCACTGCCGGACCGCGCCAAACAATACACCCTGCCCGGTTTCTGGTGCGATGAGGGCTGCATCGACGCCAAGATAGTCAACAACTATTTCTCGAACGTCCAGTCGGGAATCTTCTACGAGGTATCGGACAACGGCATTATCGCATCCAACATCATCGAGGGTGCCGGGACCGGTATCACCATCGCGGGTAGCAGCAACACGAAGGTGTATAACAACACCATCTCGCGAACCTTCCATCCGCTGAAGATCAGGGAGGACAATCGAGTCAACGGCTGCAATTCGTTCAACGCGAGAACCAAGATCTGCCTGGTAAACGAACCCTGGTCGCAGAGTAAGGGCCTGAGTTGGAATACCACTGGCCTGGAGATATACAACAATATCATTTCATCGCGGGCATCGGTACCCAAGGACAACGAGGGGCCTTACTGGGCGTATCCGGTTCGCACGGAGGGGACCATGAATCAGGACGGCACCCCCATCTATACCAATGACATGTTCAAGGGCCTCGATTACAACGCCTACTACCGCAATGATCCGGCCACCGAACTGTACGTGCTCACCTGGGATCTCGCCGAGCAGCAGCATCCGCTCAATATCCTGTTCACCTCCCCGGCCCAGATCGCGGCCGATAGCCGGGTGAACCAGAGCATTGACGGGTTGGAGCGCCATGCGCTGGATCTATCGGGTTCCCGCGCCGATAATCCCTTCTTCGTCAAGGAGGCAACTGGCAACACCGACTACAACCAGAGCGACTATGCCATCAAACCGGATAGCCCGGCCGCTGGCTCCGGCAAGCCACTACCGGTCGAGATTGCCCAGGCCATTGACCCCAGCGGTGAACTGGTCAAGCCCGGCGTAGCGGTGGACCGTGGGGCACTGCGCAATGTCCGCATGAACGCCACCGATAACTCGTCGATGCGTTGACGAACCGATGGGGCCGTCCGGGCGAGCGCCGCCGGTGCGGTGCCCGCCCGGACGGAAATACGCATCCGAGCAGCCGCGCCAGATGTTCGTACCTCGTCTTAGGCACAGATCATTCCCGATATCGCGCGGCATGACAGACTACCCATCACCGCATGGGTCGGCGGTGGGCAGGAAGCCTCAGTGCAGGTTGGCGAACAGGTCGTTGAACGCCTCGGTCATCGAAGGATGGGTGTAGATGGCATCGCGCAAGCCACTGGCGGTCAGGCCAGTTCGCATCGCCAACGCCACCGAGTTGATCAATTCATGAGCGTCGTGGGCCAGCAGGGTGACCCCGAGGATCTCATCGGTTTCGGCATCCACCAGTGCCTTCATTACTCCACGAGTGTCTGCGACGATCTTGGCGCGCGGGACGATCGCCATGTCCGCCACCCGCCGCAGGGCTTTGCGGATCGGCCGGCGGGTTGCAGCGGCCTCCTGCTCGGTCAAACCCACCCTGGCCAGCGGCGGAGTGGTGAACACCACATGCGGCACGGCCACGCGATCGGCCACCGAACGCCTGCCGGAACCCACTAGCTGATCCAGCACGATCCGATGGTCGTCCAGCGAGATATAGGTGAACTGTGGCCCACCGTTCACGTCCCCTACCGCGAAAACATGGGGCAAACTGGTCCGCAGGTGTTCGTCGACCAGCACCTCACCGCGCTCCCCTACCTGGATACCCACCTCGGCCAGTCCAAGTCCCGCAGTCACTGGCCGGCGTCCCAGCGCGGCCAATACCAGCGAACCGGTCACCGACTCGCCGGCCCCTTCGGTGGTCTGGTATTCCACCCGCACCCGATCTTCCTCATCGCTCACCCGGTTGACAGTCACGTTCGTGATGACCCGAACCCCGGCCTGACTGAGTAGGGTCTCCACCTCAGTGGAAATATCGGGGTCCTCCTGCGGCAAGAGGTGCCTCGCACGCTGCAGAATCGTTACCCGAGTGCCGAAAGCGGCCTGCATGGTGGCAAACTCGACCCCCACATAGCCGCCACCGATTATTACCAGTTCGTCGGGACGCTCGGTCAACTCCAGCATCCCGGTGCTGGTGACCACGCGGGTGCTTTCCCGCAGCCCCGGAATCGCAGGCAGACTCGATTCGGCGCCGGTATTGAGCACGATCGTTTCGGCCTGCACCGTAAGCTCATCGCCCCCGCAGGTCACCCTCAAACTGTGGGGAGCGACGAAGCTGGCCCGGCCGGTAATGACGGCGGCTGTCTGGGGACTGTCGAAGATCTCGAAGTTCCTGGCCCGCATGGCCGCGGTGAGGGTCGTCTTGCGCTGGGCGGCCTGGGAAAACCACCGGGCCGGGTCGACCCGCAGGTCGGGATGCTCCGCCTGGTAGGCCAAGGCCTTAGTGGGCACACAGCCGATATTGATGCAGGTGCCCCCATACATCTGGGCAGATTGTTCGATCAGCGCCACTCGGCGGCCCCGGGCGGCCAGAGCACCCGCCAGAGTTTTGCCACCCTTCCCAAAACCGATCACGGCCAGATCGACATCCAGGGTCTGAGTGGCTGTGGTCACCACAGGGCTCGCTTTCGTTCGGTGCTCCAGGGCAGTCTCTAAGATGAGAATACCCACCACTACGAGATAGCCGCCGATAAACGGCGATCTCGCAGTGGGTCTAATCCGAATACCATCGACTTCACGCGGACCATCCGCTCCCGATACCTGCGACTTCCCTAACGAGCCGGATATCACCGGTGCTCAGCGGGCCAGGCCCGCCCGCCAGGCGCTGACCAGCGCGAAGGCTCGGGCACGGACCTCATCCGGATCCCGGCCCGCACGATAACAGGCACCGCCTAGACCGGCGCCGTCGGCACCGGCCCGAGCCCAGATCCCGATGGTGTCGACGTCCACCCCGCCGACCGGCACCAGGGCGGTTCCGGGCGGTAGTACCTCCCGCCAGGCGGTGAGGCAGGCGGCGCCCAGCACGCTGGCGGGGAACAGCTTGAGCCCGGCGGCCCCCGCCCGTAAGGCGGTAAAGGCTTCGGTGACGGTGCCCACGCCCGGATAGCTGACCAGGCCCAGCCGCACCGATGTCTGGATGACTTCGGGGTCGCAGTTCGGGGAGACGACGATCTGCGCACCCACCTCATGCGCCCGGTGAACTTCGGTGGCGGTCAGCACCGTACCGGCTCCGACGATGGCCCTGGTACCAAGATGACGACGTAACCGGTCAATGGAGGCGAAAGGATCCGGAGAATTGAGCGGCACCTCGATGGTGGTGATGCCACCGGCAAGGATCGCCTCCCCCACAGCGACCACCTCCTCGGGACGCACACCACGCAGGATCGCGATCAGGCCCGGCCGGTTCACTTTTCCTCCTCCAGCAGCCCTGCGCCCAGGGCCGACTGCCACAATCCCCGGATGGTGGCGTCCTGACCGGCAGGCATCGAATCCACCCCTATCCTTGCCAAGGCTCGTTGGTAGCGTGCCACGAGGCCAGCCGCACCGCACAGCACCACCTGACCAGCAGTTACGTTTCCGGCAGCGATCCGGGTCGCGATCTCCTGGCCCACCAGCAGACCCGAGACGGCGTCGCGCACAGCCTCCCCAGCCAGTTGGCCATCGAGCACCGAACTGCGAATGACGAACGCCTGGAAGGCCAACGCCCCGGGTGCCCTCAAGGCCAGTTCCAGGCCCCAGTCGAAACCGGATCGCCAGTCCAGGCCGGCGGTTGCCGGCTCGGCCACGCGTCCCACCATAGACTGTTCGGCGAGCAGCTCATACAGCTCGCCCGACATCGCGGTGTCGAAGTCGAGCAGGACGCCGTCGCGCACCACTGCCCACTTGGTGTGGGTACCGGGCAACACGATGGTCGCCGTCCGATGAGCTGTCAGCCCTGCGGTCAGCCCCGCCAGTTGGGTCTCCTCGCCGCGCATGACGTCGGCGTTCGGCACGCTTTTCTTGACCCCGGCGATGATGGACAGCGGTCCCAGGCTGGATTCGACGACGGTGAGCCCTCCACCGCGGGTGAGATCGGTGGGCAGTGACCGATAGGCGGCGGTGCGCCAGCCCTGAGCGGCGCCCACCATCCCGCAGGCGATCATCGGCAGTCCGGGCCATGAGCGCAGCCAGGCACCAACCATCGAAGTCAGGATGGCATCGAAGACCGCAACGCGATCCGCTTTGCCGGCCCGGACACGGGAGATCCCATCCCCCTGGGTCTCGTCCAGGACCACTGGGCCAAGCCCGCCGGCGGCCAACAGATAGCCGCGGGCATGGGTGGTGCCCCAGTCGAGAGCGATGAGCCGGGGCTCGGCGTCGAGGATCGGCATGCCACCAGCCAAGCCTCTCGCCATCACGGTGTCAAAACAACTGGTCAGCGCGACCCAATGGCACCCGCCGCGCTATCGAACCATCCCGGTCATTGCCGCACCGATCTTCGCCGGCCGCGCTCCACTGACCGGATAACCGGGCCGCACCAGGCTATATGCTGGCGCGGCCCGCCGCATAGGCGATTGCCGAGCCGGTTACGGGTTGGCCTGGCTGCTATCGTTCGGTTCAAAAGCCGATGCGCCAGTCCTCCAGCAGCCCCCGGGCATAGCAGGCCTGTCCAAGATGGGTGACCGCATCGTCGATCAGGCTGACCAGCCGCACCCCGCGAGTGACCGGGGGATCCCAGGAGGTATCGATCACCTCGTCGAGGTCCTGCTCGGTGAGCCCGGTCAGATAGTCGCAGAGGGCATCGACGACTGCGGACAGATAGCCGTGCAGGCTGGCCGCATCGCGAACCCGCAATTGCGCAACGTCCTCGGTCCGGTCCCCGAATCCGAAAGCTTCCGGGCCACGTTCGATGCCAGTGCGTGCCCGCCAATCGCCGGTCTGCCAGACCTGTTGGCTGGCCGCCAGCCCGGCGAGCTGATAGTCCATCTGTCGTGCGGCATGCCAGATCAACCAGGCGATTGAGTTTCCCGTGCCCTGTGGCAGGGTGTGCAGCACCTCGCCATCGATGTCCTGCAAAACCCGGGAAGCGGTATCGACAGGACGTCGAGCGGCGTCGATCAAGAGCGCAACAGCAGCATTCATTCAATCATTGTGTCACTCGGTCATTCGTCGATGTCAACCGAGGCAGTCGATCATCGGGCCGGGTCGAGCCGCCCGCTCCAGGCGGCACCGGGTCGGATATCGCCGGTTTGCAGTTCCCCGGACCAGCGATCCGCGATGTCAGGATCATGTTGCCAGGCTATCGTCCGATCCCATGGCCGGCACCGGGACGCCAGCGATAATGTTTCGGCGGGGTTTCTGGCCGATAGGCCGGAGGCGATCCCTGTGTGACTCGGCTGCCGACGGGCCGCCGGCGTCCGGAAGCCACCAGCCGGCCGGGCGAGGCCCGGCGGATCGCCGGCCGGGTCGAGTCGTGCACCTGGGGGCCGAACCGTGCGAGTAGAGCGAGAGGGTTGAGGCCGTGGCCGCTTGGCGACGTTGGGCCGCGCTCGGCATTCTCCTCATGCCGGTCCTGCTGATCAGCATCGATGTGACCGTCCTGGGCTTTGCGCTGCCTGCGCTGACCGCGGAACTGGAACCCAGCGGTTTCCAGTTGCTCTGGATAGTGGACATCTATTCCTTCCTGCTCGCCGGTCTGCTGCTGCTGATGGGCAACCTCGGAGACCGCATCGGACGCCGGCTCGTCCTGCTGTCCGGCGGTGCTGTCTTCGGGTTGGCCTCACTGATCGCCGCGTTCGCGTCCTCGCCCGAGTTGCTGCTTGCGGCTCGCGCACTACTCGGGATCGGCGGGGCGACTCTGATGCCGAGCACGCTCTCCCTGATTCGATCCGTATTCCCGGACGCCCGAGAGCGCCAGACCGCGATCGCCGTGTGGGCCGCTGCGTATGCCGGCGGTACCGCCATCGGCCCCGTCCTGGGTGGCTGGCTGGTCGAACACTTCTGGTGGGGTGCGGTGTTCTTGGTCAATGTGCCGATCATGGCGATTCTGCTTGTGGGGGGAGCCCTAGCGCTGCCGGAATCCCGGAGTCCCGATCCGGGGCCGTTCGATCCGGTTTCGGCACTGCTGTCCATCGCCGGGATGCTGACGCTGGTGTATGGGCTCAAGATGCTGGGCGGGGGTGGAAGCCCGGCTTCCGGAATCGCCGCGACCGCCACCGGTGGCGTCCTGCTGTGGATCTTCCTGCGCCGTCAGACAACTCTGCCAGAACCACTGCTGGACGTCGGGCTCTTCCGCAATCGCAAGTTCTGTCTTGCCGTGACGATCAACATGATCACGATGCTGGTGTTTCTCCCGCTGCTTTTCTTCATTCCGCAGTACTTCCAGCTGCTGCTGGGCATGTCGCCGTTCATTGCCGGGCTGTGGATGATCCCGGAATCCGTGGCCTCCATCATCGGTTCGATGCTGGCACCGCGGCTGCCGCGGCACCGATCCGTGTTCGGGCCGATCGCCGCCGGACTGTTGATCGCAGCCGGGGGGTTGGCCCTGGGCACCCGGCTGACCACGGCCGGCGAGTTGTGGCTGTTCGTTCCGCTCTCGCTTGGCGTCGGCGGAGGAATCGGGATGGTGGATGCACTGACCAACGACGTCATCGTGGCCAGTGCGCCACCCCAGCGCACCGGGAGCGCGGCGGCAGTTTCCGAGACCGCCTACGAGTTCGGTGCGGCGATGGGCACCGCTGTTTTCGGCACCCTGGGTCTGGCTATCTATCGTCACCGGCTCGCCGCCGATCTGCCGGTAGCGCTGACCGACACCCAATGGGATACGGCATCGCAGACCCTGGCCGGGGCCCAGCATGTCGCCGCCGAGCTGACGCCTCAGGCCGGTTCAGCGCTCGGTGCGGTCGCCTCAACCGCATTCGCGACCGGGATGGCATGGGTTTTCGGAGCCACGGCGGCGGTCTGCCTGGCAGCAGCCGGGCTGGCGTTTCGGATGCACCGCAGGTTCATCGCTAGCCGGGCAGTCGACAGATGAGATCCCTAACCGGTTTGGCACCAAGACCGGTTTCCCCGGCTCCTATGCCGTATAGAGTCGCCGCGCAGCACCAGAACCGAACTCGGCAGTCCGCAACGGGATACCCTCGGTCACCGGCGGCCGGCACCCCTGCGAACGTCGACCGGTCGGGCCATTGGCCGTATCGTCCCCAAGGTGCTACCCGACGGTGGCCATGGGCACCGTTGAGCCGCGCCAAACCAGAATCGCAAAGACGGTCCCGAGGCCACCGATGATGGCAAGCAGCACGGCAACCGCGGGCAATCCGATGGCGGCGCCGAGAACACCCGCGATGGGATAGGAGATCAGGAAGCAGGCATGCGAGAGCGAGAACTGGGCGGTGAACACGGCGGTCCGGTTCTGTTCCGTGCTGCCCCTGCGCAGGAGCCGCGCCGACGGGGTCAGAATCGTTGAACTCGCGGCACCGAGCAATACCCAGACGATCAGCAACCCAGCCCACTGATCGGTCTCCCGCAACCCAACGATCATGCCACTAACGGCGAGCAATAGCACAGGAAGTGCACCGCCGCCGATCCGCATGACCGAGCGATCGGGCAGCGCCCGCAGGATGCGGGGTAGGAGAAGAGCGACGATCATCGAGCCGGCCCCGTAAGCACCCAACAGGATTGCGACGTCCGCCTCCGGGCGACCGAGCCGGCCCTGGACGAGAACCACTGTGTTGACCAGGACCATCGCGGTGGCCGCAGCCACCGCCAGGTTCAGCCCTAGCAGGCCACGGAGTTCGCTCGTGGTCCAAAACGTCTGGATACCACTGGTGAGCCGCGCCAGGAAGGGTGCCGGCGCCGGCGGTTCAATGCGCGGAAATGGCGTTGTGATCACCAGCGCAGCCGAGACCAAGAAGCCGATCACCGTACCGATGAAGAGCCTGTCGAAGCCGATCACCGTCAGCAGGGCGGCCGCAAGCACCGGGCTCACCAGCGATTCGAGATCGTAGGCTAGCCGCGACAGCGACAGGGCCTCGGTGTATTCGTCCTCATCGGGCAGGACGGCAGGGATCACCGACTGAAAGGTCGGGGTGAATGTGGCAGAGGCCGATTGCAGCATAAAGACCAGCAGGTAGATCTGCCATGGTGCAGTGACCAGGGGCAGGGAAACCGCCGCCACCGCCCGGACGGCGTCCGCCCCGACGAGGACCAGTTTGCGTGGCAATACCGACACCAAGGTGGTCATGAGCGGCGAGATGGCAACGTAGGCAATCATCTTGATCGTCAACGCCACCCCCAGCACGACTCCTGCGTTCCCGCCAGCCACATCGAAGGCGAGCAGGCCCAGCGCCACCGTGAACAGTCCCGTACCGAGCAGCGCCACGACTTGTGCAGAGAACAGTCTGGCGTAGGCGTCGTTCCGGAGTACCGCGAGCATCCGGCTCACGCCCTATGAGCCGGGCCGGCAGTCGGTGGGACGGCCTGCGAAGGTGCGCTGTGGTGCAGGGGCGGATGGCCGTTGGCGACCGTATGTTCAGCCTGTTTGATCGCTTCGGCAACTAGCTTCATGGCATGTTCATCGGCGAGCCGATAGAGAACGTTCCTGCCATCCTGCCTGGTAGTGACCATCCGCGCCATTCGCAACCGGGCCAGGTGCTGGGAGACCCCCGATGGCTTCTTACCCACGGCATTCGTCAGTTCGTTCACCGAGAGTTCGTCGGCCTGTTGCAACGCCAGCACGATCCTGATTCGCGTGGGATCGGACAGCACTCGCAGCACCTCGGCAGCCAGATCGATGTACTCCGGGGAGGACAGTCCCCAAGACGAATCAATATCCGCATTCATGCGCATACATTGTACAGGTTCTCCCGGCACGGGATCGTGGTGACCGGATCCGCAGGACGTGCACGATCTTCGACCAGGTGCAACGCCACCGTGTCCTCCGGCGAGGCCGGGCACGGCCCGGCGGGTACCCGGATCGTGGTTGGATCGGGTAAGAACGCCCCCTGAGCGTATCCGGGCAGGCCCGTGGACCTTTGGAATTCGATGTACCGGGTGATCCGGTAGCGGCCACTGAATCCGTGGTTGGCCCCGTCCGGCTTCGATCGCGCCGGCAGGCAGCACTCGTCCGCGGCAAGCTCCGTGATCACTGCTCGATACAGGCCAGCAGGGCCGCCGCTACATGATCGCCGGGGATCCGCTCCTGCTCCAGTCTCAGCCCGCTGTCCCGAATCATCCTCAATACTCGACGTTCCGCGAGGCAAAGATACCCTGCCTCACCGCCCCAGGGCCGGGGTTCGGGTACCGCAAGCTGTCTGTACAGGGTGAAGGTGGCTTCGTCCATCAGCAGGGACCGGACGTGCGGCAGCACCGCCCGCACGGTGCCCAGAATCGCCAGGCCATAGGTGTCCAGGTCGCCCCAGTAGAGCAGCGTGGCCGCCTCCGCCAGCCAGGGCACCTCTGCCAGCGATGGCGCCGCGAATCCCATGCCGTGGACGGCCACGGTGCCCGGCAATGCAGGCAGCGTCAATACGCTGGTTCGGTTCTCACAGACCACCACCCGCCGCGGGCGAATATCGAGCTCCGCCAATTGCGACAAATCGACGGTGAACTCACCGGGCAGAGCGCCCACCGCCGGATCCAGCAGCCGGACACGAAACCCAATACCCGGATGCCGCAGCCCGGTACCGGAACCGGTGATGGCCGACGCCAATGGTTCAAGCACCCGCCGATGCCGCTCTGGCCATTTCGTATCGACGCCGGGTACCGGCAGCTCCCGCTCCCACAGGCCCGAATCGGGGTGCGCCGCCAGCCAGGCCAGCACCGGCAACAACCGGACGGCATCGGCCTCCGACAGCGCACCGAGTGCCCGTCCGCACGCGGGAACCACCGACGAGAAGTCCACCTCGGGCCACTGCTCGACGAGTTGGGTGACCAGCGTCACCGCCCGATTCCACCGTTCGGTTTCACCGGCCAACTCGGCGATGGCACTCGGTGTCGCCCATAACCGGGCGGGCAACCGCTGGGCACCCGTTGCCCACCGCCTGGTCACAAGTTCGACCCGAACACCGGGTACGGAAAGCTCTAGGTCACGCCACTGCGACACCCAGGTGGTCACCTCGCCGGAACTGGCCAGGAACGCCTGCTCAGTGGGCGGCCTCAGCGGCCAGGACAGTTCGTCGGCAGCATCGCCGGAGGATAGCAACCATTGTGTCCAGTGGTTTCGCCACTGGCGGCAGGCCCAGTCACGTGCCTCAGTCACGCCGCGCATGTGGGCCTCAAACCAGTGTCGATTGGAAATCGGCTGGTTCCGGGGTGGCCGGCTGGGCAGGGGGATCCTCCTCGAAGGCCAGTTCACGCAGGACGGAGCCGTTTCCAGGCTCGCTGGTTACCATCACCACACCGCCGACGAAATCTTCGATGGTCTGCAGCATCTTCATCGGGGTGGCCAGCAGCAACTGGAAACCAAATTGGGTGAATACCTCAAGCCCAGCCCTGGTGAAAGCCTGATCAGCCTTGTCGAACGCCTCGTCGATCGACACCAGCGCAAACCTCGGCTCCGCCTCACCGGCTGGAGCGAGCTGGAAGCGCAACGCGGCCGCCAAGCAGAAGGTGACCAGCTTCTGCCGTTCGCCGCCTGAACGGCCACCCGATCCAACGAACACGTCGAGTTGCCGGGATTGCGCGTCGATGACCTGCGCCTGGAACCGGACGTGTTGCCGGGTGTCGAGGCATTTGTCGCGCCAAGCCCGATCGGCCGGGTCAGACGAGCCGAGTCTGCGCAAGAGGGCACGCATCACCTCGAAGCGTTGTTCGGCCTGGGCGCGATCGGCGGGGTCGTCGGAGGCCCACACGTCATCCAGCGACCCCGCGGTGATCTGGTTGAGAGTGGACAAGAACTCGTCCACCTCGGGTAGCGCCCGATCCTGGACGTCGATCCGCAGGTGCCCACCCGGCGTGAACTCGGTAAGCCGCAGCGAGGTGTTCACCTCGTCAACGCGGCTACGGATTTGTCTGCGAGCGCGGCGTACCTGCTGCGACAGCATGGCGATGTTGTTATTGGTCTGCTGCCGCAGCAAGGTGAAGAACCGCTTCTCGAATTCGGGTAACCGGTCGGCCTCAAGAAGGTCCAGGCGCTCCAGGTATTCGGGCAGATAGTCCACATCCTGACCCCAATCGGTGGCGGCGGCTGCCCACACTGCCCGGTAGTTGCCCATCTGGCGCACTATCTCGTTCGAGATCTTCCGGGTCGCCTGATTGAGCCGGTCTCGCTGCGCGGCCAGGGTCGTTCGCAACCCACGCTCCACCGATTCAGCGGATGCCCCCAGCCCGGCAACCGCGCAACCGATCTGCCCGGCGACCTCGTCGGGCACTGGGGTGGCCATGGCCAGTGCCGACTCCAGTCGCCCGATCAGTTGCGCGCTTTCCTCAACGGCCGTTTCCGCCGCAGCCAACCGTTGCCGCAACCGCAGCCGGCTACGGTCGCAGTCAGTCAGCGCGCGTATGGCCGATTCTAGGGCGGCCGCCAGCTGGGGCAGGTCGGCGTGTTCGTTACGCAATTGAGCCATCTCGTCGGCATTCGCGTCGAGCCTCGACTGGCTATCGGCGACATCGATTTGCGGCCACGACAAGCTCGCCAGCCGCTCCGCGCTGACCTGCCTATCGTTGATCTGGTCAGTAGACCGCTGAGCGGCATCGCGCGCATTCATTGCCTCATTGACCTGCGCCTGCCAGTGGGCCAGCAACCGGCGAAGCTCGGCCTCCTTCGCCTCGGTGGTGAACCCCAGCACCCATCGCGTTCGATCGTTGACGGCGAACCGGTCGTCCTTCTCGTGCCGGGAACGAGAATGCTTCACCTGACCGTTACGGGTGACCGCCCGCTCATGCGCAGCGAAATCGCGGGGGTGTTCGACGCAGGCGTAGTCATAGCGTGCAGCGAGCCGACCCGTCAGCCAACCCGCGTAATCGCCGGCCTTCACCTCAAGCTTGCCGGCCAGCCGGTCGTCGCCCGCTGGGATGGGGGACGCAGCCTCGGCGTCGGCCCGTACCCGTTCGTAAACCAGCCGGACGCCGAGCGGCCGGGCATCGATGAACTCGGCAGCAGCCAGGTAGTGTGCCTCGGGTACCACCAGGGTACGGGCAAACGAGCCAAGCACCCGTTCGATCGCCCCCGTCCACTCGGCCTGATCGGTGCGCACCTGCAGCAGTTCACCGACGAACGGCAACCGCGCCACCGGCACCTGCAAGGCCTGGCATAGCAGTTGCCGCAAAGCGAGCAACCGCGCGTCCAGATTCGAACGGTGGTCACGCAGGGCAGCGAGTTCCTCGGTTACCTGCTGCAACTGCTGTTTGACGGCCGCATGCCGGTTCGCCGCGTCGTAGACCGTCTCCTTTGACGCCTTGCGTTGCTCGGCCAAACGATCGATCAGCGATTCCAGCGCTGCCGCGAACTCCACGGACTCCGCCGCCGAGGTAGGCAATTCCACCCCCACACGCTGCGCATCGGCACCCAACTCGGCTCGCCTGGCTTGCCGATCTTCCAATTCCTGCTGCAGCAGTTGGCGTTCATGAGTCAAAACATCAAGCTGGCCGCCGCCGGCCCCGTCGACAGCTCGTTGAGCAGCCCGCCGGACGCCCTCGGCACGCTCGTACTGCTGCTCGGCCCGGTCGTATTCCAGTTCGAAGCGCCGGCGGTCGGCCTGCCGCGCGACAAGCGCCTGGCGAGCCGCAGCCAGTTCTTGTTGCTTCAGCCAGGTATCGAGGTGGGCTTCCTGCGCCGCCAGCCGGGCCAGGTCGGTCTGGGTAGTCTGCCAACGAACATCCAGATCACGCAGTGGCGTCAAAGCCTGCACCTGGCGGCGGGCGTCGAGAACGGTGGCGTGGGCCTGGGATAGTTCATCGAACTGCGCCACGGTTTGCTGCGCCAGGTCGAAGGTATCCGGTTCATCCAGCATGAAGTTGCGAAATAAGCCGTCCAGGTTGGTTAGGTTTTTCGCGGACTGGGTCTTGTGTAGCAGTACCTGGGCCTGTTCGGAAGCAATACCAAGCCGGCGGCAGAATTTGGCCGCGAATCCCGTATAGGCTTTCTCGCCATACACATCCCAGTGCACGAGGGCGTTCCTGATGCGGCGGCTATCGATACCGTTGGCGAAGTACTCTTTCAGATCCATCAGTTCGACCGCCTCAGGGGCCAACGCGTAGACGGTAGCCAGCCCGGATGAGTCATTGACCCCTTGGCGCAGATGGAAGCCGCGGATCAAGGTGGTGAGTTCCCCTCGCCCATCATCGAAGGTCAACGCGATAGCGCTCCAAGTCGTCCCCATGCGCAGGAACGCTGTGCAGACCTCACCGGTGGTCTCGTCGGTTTCCCGCTTGTACGCGCCGCGCACATAGGTAATCACGCTGCGCTCGCGGTCGCCGGTGTCGGTGCCTTGGGCGGCCGCGTTGAACCGTAGTCGCACGGGACGCACCAGGATCGCGGCCAGCGCGTCGAGGATCGACGACTTTCCCGCCCCGGACGGGCCGGTAAGCAGTAATCCCTGGCGAGGCACATTGAACGCCCAATAGCCATTGAAGGTGCCCCAGTTCACCAACTGGACCCGGGCGAGCCGTTGCTGGCTCACGGCTGCTCACCACCGTTCGGATCATCACCGGACAATGCTCGCAGCTCGCGGGTGACAGCAGTAACCTCGTCGGCACCGAAAATCAACGCCAGCACCGGCGATACCTCCCACCGATTGTCACCCGGCCCCAGCAGAATCGAATTCTTCCTCATCTTGTTGATCGACGCATTGACGCGGTCGTTGAACCCCTTTTTGTCGGTGTTCTCCACGCGCCGGTAGCTTTGCAACTGGTCCTCGATTTCGTCACGTCCCACAAACGTGCGCACACTCATTCCCTGCCCCGCCAGCAGCTGCCGGCGCAGGAACAGCACCAGCGCGGTATCGAGCAATGTCAGCGGATGCGATCTGACCACGCTTGGCGCATCGTCGACCGCAAGGTTGCGGACGAAGGCGATACCGGAGCCGTGATCGACCACCAGGTCGAGGTAGAGATCGGCCAACCTCGACCGCACGACCTCTTCGTCCCGCACCAACGCCGGCCACAGTTTCTGATGAGTGGCCTCACGCAGATACGGGCCGCGGATCAGTTGCAGCAGCACCCGGCGCGTGCCCGCGTCCAGTTCACCGTGATCGACAACCTGCGCGCCTAAGGCATCGGTCTGCGGGTCGAAGTCGTCTGCGATCGGCTCGGCCCGCATGGTCGCATGCATCGACATCTCACTCATCACCCCTCATCGAGAAAACGTACCGGGGCCCACTGACAGTTCTCTGCCGGCCTGTCCCCGACGTCCAGGCCCAACGCTCCCAGCCGGTCGCCGGGGTAGCCTGTGCCACGGCCAGCACCAATAGGCCAACCACCGAGGCCAATCCCTGGGTTGCCGGGAACCGGTCAAGTACGTCGGCGATAGTGGCAGTCCCCTGGGCTGCGATCGTCTCGTCGATGTTGGCTTGTAGTTCGGAAAAGTCGATCTCGGTCAGGCGAACCGCTGCCCGCAGTTCTGCGATGTCGAGTTCAGCGGTTCGATGCTCGGCCACCTCGGTGGCGGTGCGTACGTCCGCAGGATTATGCAATATCCAGGAACCGAGCGAGGCGATCGGCACCGAAGTCAGATCGATCGCGTAGCCGACCGAACGAATTGACGAGGATTTCCGCAGTGCCGCCAGCACCGCGGCCTCGGCGCCGCTGAGCGCCTCGGCCAGGCGCTTGTGCTCGCGGTATTCCTGGGTTTCGACGAAACGGCGCAGACTCTTCGAGAAACTGGTGAGAGTTTGGCGCACCTGCTCGCTGTCGCGTTGCAGACCGGTCAGGAAGTGGCGCAGGAATGTCATCTCGCTGTGACCGAGCCCCGTGGCGAAGGCCCGGGCGAGTACCGCATCGACGGCCGCATCGAATGCGTCGGCCAGTGCCGGATCGAGCAGGAGCCCGTGGAATGCGGCGAAGGTGCGGCCAGCCTCGGAGCTCTCGATCAGATCGACGCCCGCGAATACCTTCTCGAGTACCGCACCCCGAGACGAGGCATTGTTGATGATCTGCTCCCGCAACGCATGATTGAGCCGATCGAGTTCGTCGGCCACCTTGGCGAAATCGCCGGGCACCTCGCTGGCCAACCGCAGAATCTCACGCAGCCGCTCAAGGGCAGTGACCGGCGACAGCGGCTCGTATTCGCCCGACTCGATCTTGGCGATTTCGGCGTCCAGTACCGCCCGCTGGGCCAGCAAGGCGTCCAACCGGGAGGTCGGTACCGGATCGGTGTCGCGCGCCAGCGCGCCCAGTAGCTCGGCCACATTACTAAGCCGCGAAGAGGTTACCGTCGATTGCGGCATCGCCAATCCGCGAACGAACCGCAGCGCGTCGGAGGCGGACGCAGACAGCTCAACGGTCTCTTCCCGTGCCTGGCTGGCGCGGCGGATCAGCATGCCGTCCCGGATCCACTCCGACAGGTATTCCTGGGGTGCGCGTGGTAATACGAAGCCAGCGGCGCGCAAGTCGTCCAGGTCTTCAGCCAGCAGGGTTAGGAACTCCCCCACCGGCCAGATACGCCGATCGGCGAACCGTGGCCCGAGCACAGCCACCAGCACCGGCATCAATTCAGCGCGCAGCAGCTTCAACCCCGCCAATTGCCCAAGTCGCTGGGCATTGACGGCAGAACCCACCACCGGCCCCTGGCGCCGGTTCATCGGCGCGTTGGGCTGGGACAACTCGTCCACACCCCAACCCTGCCACACTCCAGCATTTGTCCCGGACAAGGACATTGGTGACACTCACCGATGCGGGCGAGGCTTTGGGGAGGTTGCGTGAGCTGACGTCTGCCAGTCGGGAGCCCGAGCGTCCACAGAAGATAGCCGTACGGGTTCCGGGTGAGTTGTAGGCCTGCGCAGCGAGCCAACGGCAGTTGCCAGACTCCTGAACAGCATATTTCTGCTTGCCACGCGGGCTTTACAGGAAGTCTAAGCAGACTACCGGACCCCTACGCGGTGGACCCCCGGGGGTAAACGGTGCGCTCACTTGGAATGACTCAAACATTTCTGAACGAGGCCGGCGTGGCCACAACGAAACACCCACCGATCCCCACTGGGACCTTGTAGCGGGCTTGCAAACTCATCGCCGCGCTATCAACTGCTCTGAGTTGACACGAATCATGGCTGAGTTTCCGCACTAAAATCTGCCGTTCAGTAGCGTAACCGGCCTGAGAGCAAATGCGATCATGCAGAGCGCACATACCTGGCGGCGCGTTCATCGACAGAGTCGTGACCAGTGCGAGATCGCCGACGGGACTGCCCTCATCGTACCGGACAACTGCGACTCCTGCGGCGGTCATTGATACTGCCACCCAGGTGTTGACCTCTTCGGCATGCGTTAAGAGCCATCGTGTGGCGCACTCCTCGACGTGCCCCTGTTGGCCTCAAGCGCCTGCTCCAGGCGCCGTGGCGTGCTCTCGATAGCGGGAAACACCTTCCCGAAGCCAGCCAATATGCAGGCCACCCCGAGCCCGCGTCGAACAAGCCACCTGTTGATCCTTCCAGCTCGGATCATGTCAACCTACCTCCGTTCGTGGACATCGCTGTCCATGACCGGTAGCATGAAAGTCGCTGTGGGGCCTCCCCTTGGGCAGCACCCAAGCCCGATGGACGGCACAGATCTCCACGGCTGTCATTGCCTGTGCGGGTTACGCGTTGACGATACGAGCATCACCATGAACAGAAGAGACCATGCCGCAAATACTCGTTTTGGGAGCCACCGGCTACCTGGGCCGTCACGTGACCCGAGAACTCCATCACCGGGGTCACACCATTCATGCGATTATTCGTAGCCGAACGACGGCAGAGACGATCGGGCCTTGGAGCGCCCCATCCCTTTCGGGGATAGTTTCAGAATGGATCGAAGGAGATATCAGTAAAGACAACCTAGTCGAAGGCATTACCGAACGCATCGACTACGTAGTTTCATGCCTTGGAGTCACGACGCAGAAAGCCGATCCGTGGGACATTGACTATAAGGCCAACCTGGCAGTACTGGCCGACGCGGAGAAAAACAATGTCCGCGGTTTCTGCTACGTCAATGTGATCAACGGCGAGAAGTGCCCGTCCCGCATGACCCGCGCGAAGACAGCCTTCACCAACACGCTAGAACGCAGCTCAGTGGTTAGCCAAGTGATAGATCCGCCTGCCTACTTCTCCGACATGATGCAGATTCTCACCATGGTTCAAAAGAGCGGACGCCTATGGACCTTCGCCCCAGCAGGTGAGGTTCGCATCAACCCAATCCACGGCGCCGATCTCGCAGTGGAGGTAGCAAACCGACTCGAAGCCGCCCAACAGGGCCGCTGGAAGGTGGGGGGCCCAGATGTGTTCACGTGGCAAGATCTCGCAGACCTCGCCGGTAAGACGATCGGTCGTAAGGCAACGATCTCCAAGGTGCCTGCATGGCTCCTTCGCCTGCTCTTGTGGACAGCGGAACGGCTCACGCCCAGGAAAGCTGACATGATCCGGTTCCTCGTCTGGAACATGACGAACGATGCCGTAGGGGCACGAACCGGTACGCACCACTTAGCAGAATTCTGGGCTGAACAGGTCACCGCACCCTGCCCCTGAAGCAAGCAAACCACCGCGGACTCTCGACAGGCGGTCTTCGCCGCCTGGGCCATGAATCCTCCGATGCAAGCCAGCACCATAGCTGCCGCGCCCCATGCCGCCATGACTGCGGTGTCGCTAAACATCTCGGGGCTCTGCCTCGGCACCGCTGTCGCCGACGCCCTCGGCGGGTTCATGGTTGACCGCTGAGGTGCATCGATGATCACTGTGATTGGCGCAGTGATCCTGGTTGGCGCTTTGATCGTCGCCTCCCCGAAGGTAAGCTTGAACCGCTTACTTGAGTCACCATGACACCATTCGTGAGTCTCCAATCCTTCGGCTGTCCTGGGATGGCGGCTGGATGACCGGCAACAAACTCAACCAGACCCGGCAACGCACCCAACGCGACCTCACCGACTCCCCCTCATGGAGAGCCGGCAACTCCGAGCCGGAACCCGAATCGTATGGTGATTGGGCGCATACCGATTTCGAGTTTTAGCTGCTGGCTAGCTGTGGTCTCACAGGTGCAGCTAACGATTGTGCGAAGGCCATGTGTCGTCAGCCAAGAATGCCGTAGTCTTTCGATCTTGCGCCCAATCCCGCGCCCGCGCACGGACGAGGCGACCAGGAGGTTCCCGGCCGTGGCGTACCTACCCCGCACGTCCGCGCCTGCAAATCCCACGACCCGCCCATGGTCCAAAGCCAGACAGCGCAGTCGTGTTTGGTCGTTGACCTGCTCCATGTAGTGGTATGAGTGGTACTCGGTGGCGAACAGATTACGCACCTGAGCATCTATCGGCAGCGCAACCTGGTCTCCAGGGGCGAAAACCAACAGTTCAACGCAGTTCACGAGGACAGCCCTGCGAGGTGTCGGGCGTCGGCGACGCTGACGAAGGTGTGGGCGTCGATGCCGATGTTGCGGGCCGCATCGACGTTGGCTTGGCGGTCGTCGAGGAAGAGCACGTCGTGTGCGTCACGGTTGACTCGTTCGAGCAGTTTTGCATAGGCCCGTGGGTCCGGCTTGCGCACACCGATGTCCGCGCTGACCACCCACTCTGCGACCGCACCTAGGTGGAAGCGGTCACGCAGCACCCGCGACCACGCCGAGACGTCGTTCGTCAGCGCGACGACCGGCAGCCCCGCGGCATCCGCGTCGCTGATCAGGTCGCGAATGCCCGGTGTCAGCTGATGGCCCTGGCAGTACTCGTCGTCCAAGCCCGGCTGAAGGCCGCAACCAATCCATAACTCGTCTGAGGTCAACTGGCCGAGGCTGGCGGCCAAGTAATGCCGCTCGATCTCCGCGGTCGGCAATCGGCAGCCTTTGGCTCGGAGAAACGGGATGAGCAGCTCGGTTACGTCATCGGCCGAGCGGTAGATGACCCCCATGGCATCAAGCGCAATGACTAGGTTCATGCGTACATATCCTGTTCGAAGAACATGCCGTATGTCATGCCTAGCCTGGATAGTTGACGTCGCACTGCTTCGGAGTAGAAGCTCACGCTGAGTTCATCACCGAAGAAGTAGCCGAGCTCGGTCGGCCGGATAGCCTCTTCGGTGACGCGGAAAAGGCCGAGAGAAACAGCGGAAGAAATCTCAGCCGGAAACACCGACACTGGGTCCACACCGAACTTGGACGTGAACTCGCGCCGATCGATCCCGTGGCTGGTGTGAACGCCCAGTACCATCGTCTTGCGCATTAGCCCATCCCTATCGAGGGTTGCACCGCGCCAAGTGGGGTGCAACCCCTGGCGCAGGCTCTCACCCCATTGGCCCAGCGACTTCGTGTTCCAGTACAGAGTTGAATTCAGGAAACCGTAGGAACCGCAACCAGCGCTGAGCAGCTGCGTATTCCCAATCCCCCGCTTGCGCTCTGTCTGCTGCTGGATCTTGTCCCCACTAATCGCATACTTGTGGCTCTGCACTCTCCGGTAACCCTCACCGACCATAACAATGCCGGAGGTGCCACGTCATGGCCATCCGCACCCAGGAATCCCTGCCCGGGTTCATCGCATCCGGCCTACACCGAACGCGGCGAAGCCCGCTTGCACGCCCGCTTCGGCCAGGAAAATCTCCAGACCGACGAAGAGTTCGTCGCCAAGGAGATCGGCCACGACACCACCCGCTACGACGTCGACGACCTCTACACCAAGTGCAACCCCGCCGAACGACGCATCCTCAACCGGGCCCTGTTCACCCGCATCACCATCAACGACGAAGAGAACGCCACCTAAACACCCGACAAGCCCACAGCCAGCATACTGGCCCACACCAGCACCGGCGCCCCAAACCGATGTCACCGCAGAATCGAAGCTTGCCCCCGTCACCAGACGGGGGCAAGCTTCGATTTTCTCATCTTACGTGGACCTAGCGGGAAGCTTGTCGAAACTTGCACCAGTGATTCATAGATTGAGAGCCCAATAACGGTAATCGGCACGACGCAGACACAGTCGGGCAGCTTGTAGGCATAGCGGCCTCCAGTCAGCACGATGAGCGCCGATTTGCCTTGGCGATCATGGCCAATCTTGGCGGCCATGTGCAACAGCGAGCACGCAGCGGCTTCGGCCGAAGCTTCGTCCAGTTTCACTTCGAAGCCTGCCCACCTGCCATCCGAGAGTTCGAGCACTGCATCAACCCCGAGGCCAGTCTGGGAGTTCTGCCACGATGACAACCCAACCGCTACCTCAAATCACTACCTCGCCCGCACGATCTACCAAACCGTCATGACTGACCTCCACACCCGGACGAGTCGGGCCGAGCTGGTCAATGCGATCTTCAAGGCCTAGTCGTGCCAGCCAGCGGGTGACGGTGCTCTGGGAGATGGTGATGCCGCGGTCGGCCAATTCTGCTGTGATCAGGCGTGCTGACCACTTGTGGGTGCGGCGCAGGTGCTCGATCACGGCGACGACGTGGGCGGGGGTCTGGCCCGGGCTGTGGTGCGGTCGACTGGACCGGTCGAGCAGCCCGGCCTCCCCGTGTTCTCGGTAGCGGTTGACCCATGTGGACAGTCAAGCGCGGGAGACGCCGGCCTTGGCGGCGACATGGGCGATCGGGCGGTGCTGGCAGCGAGCCACGAGTCGTCGGCGTGCTTCGAAGCTCAGGGCAGCATTACGGTGGGTGCAGGCTCCTTGTTCGGAATGGTTGTGTCGTAACTTCCATCCTTATCGAGGACCTGCCCCCTCTCATGCCATGACCGCGTCAACAACCTCATGACCCGCAACACCTAGTGCAACCCTCAGACGGCAACGTTCCACCTGAACTGCGTCCACAACTTGCGGTGCACCCCCAACTCACTAGACTACACTTGGTTATTATTAATCTTCAGCTTGGCGCACTACATTTCACAGAGTGAATCATGGGAATCGGGATTGGCTGCACCCAGCAAATTTGCATGGACCTGGCGATGGGTTCTCTTGGCCCTGAACGTAGCGGGGTCGGGTCGGCTGTTATACAGAGCATGCGCCAACTCGGCGGATCCCTCGGAGTAGCCACCTTCGGCGCCATCCTAACAACCACTTATCGTAGCCATTTACACCTCGATGGAGTACCTGACGAGCTTGTTGCTGCTGTAGCGAATTCACCGTCGCTTGGTGTCGTTACAGCTTGCGAACTCAGCTCACTCATTCCTACTCTTTTCGACCAAATTATGAATGGGTTTGTTGTGAGGTTCAGACAAGCTATCTGGGGTATGTGTTCGTTAGCGGGATTAACGACGATCGTCACCGCACTCAAGGCGCCCTGTAATCCTGATCTCTGGCATGGCGGAGTTCGTCGATGAGCAACAAGAACAGCGGCATCGAGGCCTTGGACGTGATAACTCGGCTGCGAGGGCAGACAGTCCTCAATTCCGTCACACTGCATGTTGAGTTTGGAACCGTTCACGCGCTCGTTGGCATGAACGGCGCTGGAAAGACAACCCTGATGCGCAATCTACTCGGGATGCTGCAAGTCGATTCCGGAGAGGTCCGCCTTCTGGGATCCCCCGTAAGCCGTCTCCCAGCCGCGGCCTGGGGACAGATAGGGCACATGATAGAAGGCCCCGCGCTTTATTCCGAGTTTACAGTGCGTGAGCACCTGAACAGCATGTTCGCTCTGCGTGGTCTGCCAGCAAACCGCGTAGGCGGACTCATTGATTACACCGTCGAACGCCTAGGGCTTGCACCCTGGGTCGATACGCGGACGAACCGGCTCTCTCTTGGCACGCGGCAAAAGGTCGCTCTCGCCGCAGCGCTCGGTCTCAATCCCGAGGTGCTAATCCTCGATGAGCCAGCAAACACTCTTGACCCCATCGCTATCCGCGGATTACGCGAACTCATCCGGGAGGCCGCCGACTCCGGCGGGGCAGTGTTTATTTCCAGTCACCACCTAGACGAGCTCGCTCGGCTCGCAGACCAGATCACCTTGCTGCACCGCGGCACGATTGTCGGTGATCTGGACACGGATGGACACGATCTTGAGAAAGCCTTTTTTGAAACAATTCTGCGTGCTGACCAAGCGCGCCAGCGTCGGGAGTTGCCATCATGAGCTCTCTTTTCCCCGTAGCCTTACGGTTTGAGGCAGAGAAACTACGACGATCAAACGTCGTCAAGATAGCCACGCTGCTGGTAGTCCTCTTCCCGTCCGCACTCGCTGCTGGCGGCGTCGCTGCGTTGCGTGTCGACCTACAGGGCGTCTTCGCTACAAAAGCTTCCCTGCTCGTGCACGGTGAGGGATGGGAGGCATATTTTGGCCTGTGCGCCCAGGTAGTGTCCGTCACGATGCTCCTTAGCGCCGGGTTTGTCTGCGCCTGGACTTTCGGCCGGGAATTCAGTGAGAACACCATCGTAAATCTCTTTGGTCTGCCTCTGAGTCGCCGTAACCTCGCACTGGCCAAGTTCGTCACATTCATCGTATGGATCACCGTTGCTTCGGTCCTCATCACGCTTGTTGCTTTCATCGTGGGCTTAGCGCTCGGCTCAATGAGCGGTTCCCCGGCGGATGCTTGGTTGCCCTTTATCGTCTCAATGCTTTCGGGCTTCAATGCCTTCCCCTTGGCATGGGTCGCGACCTTACGGCGCAGTTACTTGCCTGCCATCGCGGTGCTCCTTGGCTTAATCGCCGCGGTGCAATTGCTTACGGCGATCGGTATTGGGTCCTGGTTCCCTTGGTCAGTCCCTGGACTGCTTGCGGGTTTCTCACCCGCGCTACGCCCCACTTTCGTGCAGTGTCTACTCCCATTAGCCGTCGCTGCTGTCTCACTCTGGGCAACCTTACGTGCTTGGAGCCACTTGGAGCTCGGGCGGAGTTGAATCCATGAGACCATTGACCACCGACCTGCGCGCTCCTGTGACCGGAGCAGTCGAGCACGCCCACACCGTGCCGCCTTCGTGGGGCGCAAAACCCGTGGTCTTCGTCTTCGGTGGCCAAGGCACCCAATACTACGGGATGGGGCGCTACCACTTCGAGCACGATGAGGTCTTCCGGGAGTCCGCACTGGCTATGGAACAGATCCTCTGTGACTACGGGCATGGTGGTGTTCTAGACGAGATCATGACCCGCCCGCCCGGCGCACCGTTCGCTATGGCAGACCTGCGGCTTTCACATCCAGGCATCGCCATCATCCAGTTCGCACTGGCCGACAGCCTCATGGCCCGAGGAATAATCCCGGACATCGTGGCGGGCTCTAGTCTGGGTGAGCTCATCGCTCTTAATGTCGCCGGCGTCCTTGACCGAGAATGGCTACTCAAAACCCTCGTCGAGCAGATCCGTTCGCTTGAGCGGCACCAGCCTGTCGGCAGCTTGCTGGCGATCCTCGAGAACCACGCGCTCTTCAGTGATGACCCGGCCGCGTGGGCGCCGTTGGAGCTCGCTGGGATTAGTGCCTCTAGGCACTTCGTCGTTGCCGGGCCTCCTGAGGCTATTGCGGCACGCACCGCTGCGCTGTTGTCCGTTGGTATCACCGCCGAGGCGGCTCCTGTCTCTTACCCCTTCCACTCTTCGCTCATTGATGTCATCCGCGAAGATTTCTTTGCCGCCCTTGCCCACATCTCACTCAACCGTCCCCACCTGCCCGTAATGTCAGCTGTCACTGGGCGCGAGATTACAGAAGTCACCGTCGAGCACCTGTGGCGCATAGCTCGTGAACCTTTCCGCTGGCAGGACGCTGCGTTCCGGATAGAGAAGAACGGCGCCGCGAAGTACGTAGATCTCAGCCCTACCGGCTCAATGTCGAGTTACCTCCGCATGGACTTTGGGCGCCGTCTCCAAGGCCGCGTCATCAACCTCACTGGCCCGTTCTGCCCGCAAGAACCAGTTTCGGCCCGCGTTGCTGAGATCGGACTTGCGACCCAAACTCCGAGAAGAGCCATGACCCAGATAAGTGCCACACCAGGTTCCACCGAGCCAAGTTCCTTCGTCATACCCGGAAATTCAGCCGAGCGAGACGCCACTATTGAACGGCTCGCTGTTGTTTTCCCTGGCCAGGGGGCGCAGAGGGTGGGCATGGGCGCTGACCTTTTCAGCCGTTTCCCGAAATTTATCCGAGAGGCCGACCAGATCCTCGGTTACTCCCTCCGCACCCTCTGTCTCGAAGACCCTGACCAGTGCCTCTCATAGACCCAGTACACCCAGCCCGCGCTCTTCGTTGTAGGTGCCCTCGCGTACGAAGCGTTCTGCGCCGATGAGGGCAAGCCCACTGATGTCGTATTCGCTGGGCACAGCCTTGGTGAATTCACCGCGCTTTACGCAGCTGGAGCCCTGAGCTTCGGCGATGCGTTGCGACTCTTCGCCGAGCGCGGTCGGCTCATGAGCAGGATCAAAGGCGGAGGGATGGGTGCGGTTCTCGGCCTCGGGGAGAGCCGAATCCGCGACATGCTCCAAGAGGCGGGTGAAGACACGGTCGACATCGCCAACCTCAATAGCCCCGTGCAGACGGTTCTCTCTGGCCTGGCTGAAGATATCGACCGCTGCGGCGCACTCTTCACCAGCAAAGGTGTGCACTTCGTTCGGCTGAATGTTAGCGGAGCCTTCCACTCTCGATACATGGCGAGCGTGGCTAAGGAGTTCCGAGCGACACTCGACCGAACGCATTTCGCGACACTACAGCACCCCGTCATCGCCAATGTGACAGCACAGCCGTACACAGGCGATCCTCGCGACCTGCTTGCCCGTCAACTCGTCTCTCCAGTGCGCTGGCTCGATACCGTGGGCTGGTTCCTCGACCGCGGCATAACAGTCCGCGAGTTCGCCCCCGGTGGAATCCTTACCCGTCTCACCGATTCCATAGCAGCTAACTGGACCGTACGGCCCACTCAGTAGCCAAAACCTACTGCATCAGTTCCTGCCGAGGTGATCGCGATAGAAGAGACGCCCGGAAGGCGCCTGGGATCTTCAGTCTTTCGGGATACGCATGGGCTGACTTATGCCTATGTCTGCGGCGGTATGTATCGCGGCATCGCCTCCCCCGCACTCGTTGTCGATGCGGCACGCGCGGGTGTGCTAGCCTATCTCGGTTCCGGAGGCCAGTCGACGGCAGACGTTCGCGCCGCGATCACGGAGGTTCGTGCAGCGGGTGGACTACGGGCTCCTTTCGGGGTGAATATCGTGCATGACGTCTACAATACCGACCCCCAGGAGGAACTAGTCAGACTCCTGTTAGAGGAGAGAATCACGCACGTTGAGGCCTCCGCCTTCGTCCGCGTGACGCCTGCATTTATACGCTATGTTGGTGCTGGACTGCAGCGGAGCACTGACGGCAGGGTGGACCGGCGCACGCACCTGTTGGCCAAGGTGTCGCGGCCGGAGGTGGCTCGTGAATTTCTTGCCCCAGTTCCACCCGAGATCATCGAAGATCTCCTCGCCTGCGGCCAACTCACCGTCGAGCAGGCGGACTTGTTTCCTTGTCGCCGGTGACGAGGAGAGGACTGTGCTCATGTTCCGTCTGATCTGGATCGCCAGCATCCACACGCGTGACTTCCTGCACCGCTACATGCCGACCACCATCGTGCTGGACAAGCTCCGCACGCGGCGCGGGCTGGAGTGGGGCGTGCCGGCGATGTTGCTGGCCATCCCGTACCTCGCGGTCGCGAACATCCTGACGATCCTCATCGGCCGCGGTGCGCCCGGGTGGCTTCACCTGCTGGTGCTGGTTTATATCTGGAACGCGTTCAAGTTCCTGGTCATAGGCCCGGTGAGCGTGGTGCTGTTGATGCGAGCCCGCACTGCTGAGCGTCGCGACCGGTGCATGCCGTCACGTTCACCCGCCCCGACAACCTGACGACCTCACGCAACCTGCGGGCTGCGTTGGCGCACCTTCTCGGCGGAGTCTGTTCGAGGAGGAGCCGTTGTGTCTGGTGTTGCTGGTCTTGGTGTTGATGAGCGTCGTGCTCGGGTGGTGTTGGCGCTGTTGGCTGAGCCGGATGATCCCGTCACGAGAGGGCTGCTGCGTCGTGTGGGTGCCGTTGAGTCGCTGCGGCTGCTCGACAGTGATGCTGCGGTGCCGGGGTTGGGTCGGGTGGATGCGCGGGTGTGGCGTGACCGCCTCACTTCACCGGGCAGGCTGGATGGGCTGGGCCAGCGGCTGCATATGGTTGAGGACAGCGGGATCGCCACTCTGGTCCCGGGTGATGCGCAGTGGCCTCGGGCGTTGGATGATCTGGGCGAGCGTGCCCCGTATGTGTTGTTCGTGCGTGGCGCGGCCTCGTTCTTGGCGCGGCCGATAACCGATTTGGTGACGGTCACGGGTTCTCGGGCGGCCTCTGTGTATGGGGAGCATGTCGCCGGCGAGCTGGCGGGAGACCTCGCGAACCGGGAGCGTGTGCTGGTGGCTGGTGGCGCCTACGGGATCGAAGGGGCTGTGCACCGTGGGGTGTTGGCGGCGGGTGGGGACACGATCGCGGTGCTCGCTGGTGGTGCGGACCGCCCCTACCCGAGCGGGCACCGTGAGTTGCTGGACCGGGTGGGTGATGTGGGTGTGTTGGTCAGTGAGCTTCCTCCCGGATCGGTGCCGACGCGACATCGGTTCCTGGCCCGCTCCCGACAGTTGGGGGCCCTGTCTGGCTCGACGGTGGTCGTTGAAGCTGGCGCACGGTCGGGGGCGCTGCGGGTGGCAGCCGAAGCCCGGCAGCTCGGACGGCAGGTGGGTGCGGTGCCGGGGCCGGTCACCAGCGTCACAAGCCATGGCCCGCACGAGTTGCTCCGCACCGGCCACGCACGCCTGGTCACCTCTGCAGCCGACGTAGAGCAACTCACCGCCGACCGCGCCACCCATCGTCCGGGGCTGTCGGCCGAGTTCGCTCGCCGCGAGGGGCCGGCGACCGGACCACCCGAACGGTCCCTGTAGTAGTCCGGTCGGCAGATTATGGGGTCTCACACCATCCTCTGGAGGGTGCGAGACCCCCTTCTTTGTGCACGGCCATTGACGAGCTACAGGTCGAGTTGCCGAGTCGCCTGGGTAGTGGGTCGCCGACGCTCGTCCTCGATGGTCGGGCGGGTCAGCGTCCGTAGTGCTGTTTCGGCGCGGGCGCGGTCGATCTTCTGCACTGTGCCCTCCGGCTGGGTGCCGAGCGGGGCCGGGTCGGTGATCTGATAGCGGTCTCGGTAGGCGGCGACCACCAGAGCACGGCGCCGCCACTGCTGCCGCTCCCGCCCGCCGGCAGGAATCGGGCCGAGTGCTGTGACCCACGGCTCTTGCGTGTGGAGGGCGGTGTCGAGGACGGCTTCGGCTCGGGTTTCGATGAGGCGGCGGCGTTCGGTCAGGGCTTGCTGCATGTCGGGAGTCATGGGGCCGGTGGCTTCGGGGATCAGCCCCGCGATCAGACGCGGCGTCTGTCGTGTGCGTCCCGATCCGGCGGGGCGGGTGGTGGCGTTAGCGAGGCGGTGGTGGATGACCGAGGCAATGTCGCCGGCGTCGGCGAACCCGCGCGCCTTGATGAGGCGTGGCAGGAGGGCCTCGACGTTGTGGTGATTGGCTTCGGCCCGGCGCAGTTCCGCAGCCAGGGCGCCGAAGGCGTCGGAGTCGATGACCTCCTGCACCTGGTCGGTGGTGAGGCCGCTGCTCTTGATGAGGGTGGTCCAGCGGTCGTGTTGGGCTGCGGCGGCGATGGTTTCGTATTCGGCGGCGAGTTGGGCGATCGAGCCCCACGTCTCAAAGTACTCCTGCAGGAGACTGCGGTAGGCGAAGGGCTCGAGGTAGCGTGCGCGCAGCGCCATCGGGGTCTCGATGAACAGGTCGTCGATCGCGAGGAGGACGTCGCGCGGGCAGTAATTGTAGAACCCGTCGGTCTTCCACTCGGTCGTGCCGAACTCCGTGGCGTGCGACGTGACGTCGGGACGGCGGACCTTAATGCCCAGCGACGTCAACGTCTCGCACAACTTCTCGAGGTCGTCACGCGTCTGGGCGACGACCTCGGAGGAGAACGGTCCTGAGGGGATTTGCGACTCGAGCTCGCGGTCGGCGTACTCGATCGTGTGGAGATCGACGGCGGGACGGGGGATCTGAGCGTTGTCAATGCGCCCGATCACGACCTCCTCAAGCGGGTCCCACTCGTTGCGGCTTCCGATGTATGCGTTCATTTTCTTGTCCGTTCTAGGCCCCGTCGGCCATCTCAAGCGGAAGTTCTTCGGCGGCGTAGCCCGCGGCCTGAAGCTCGAACATACGGGCGTAATACCCCTGGCGAGCCATAAGCTCGGCGTGGTTCCCGGCCTCTGTCACACGTCCCCCCGAGAAGACGAGGATCTGATCGGCGTCCACGACGGTCGAGAACCGGTGGGAGACGATCACGGTGATGGCGCCGGACGCTGCGGCCAGAGCCTGGCTGCGTCGTGTCAGGTGGCTGAAGATCGCGTCCTCGTTCTTGGCGTCGAGCGCGGCGGTCGGCTCGTCCAGCAGGCAGAGGACGGGGGTCTCGCGCATGGCGGCGCGCGCCAGGGCGACGCGCTGCCACTGGCCCTCAGAGAGGTTCACCCCACCGAGCTCCGTCCCCAGCTGGGTCTGCTCGCCAGAGGGCAGCTTGTCGACCACCTCGCGCGCCATCCCTTGGTCGATTGCACGGGCGACGGCGCCCGGGGAATCCAGCTGATCGATGTCGCCGATGCCCACCGCCGTCGCCAGGGTGACCTCGTAGCGGGCGAAGTCCTGGAAGGTGGCGACCGTGCGGCGCCGAACGTCCGCGGCAGGGTAGGCCGACAATGGTCGGCCCTCGAGGAGCACCTCGCCCTCGTCAGCCTGGTATAGGCCCGCCAGGACCTTAATCAGCGTCGACTTGCCAGACCCGTGGTCGCCAACGATGGCCGTGACGGTGCCGGGTCGCAGGTCGATACTGACGTCGTCCAGGGCAGGCTGCTCGGCGTTGGGGTAGGTGAAGCTGACTCCCTTGAGTGACAGGCCGGTCTCGAGGCGGTCGGGAATCACGACGGTCTGCTCGTCGGACGGCTCTCGTCGCTGCTCACTGATGTAGCGGAGCAGCCACTGGTAGGGCCGGAGCACGCGTAGGCTGCTGGTCGCCTCAGTCGCGTTGGCGATCACGGTTTGGGCGCTCTGCTGCAGCGACAGCACGACGGTGGTCGCCAGCACGAGGTCGCCCAGGGTGCCGCGTCCGTTCTGCACCTGAAGAATGAGCAGCCCGATGGCCAGCGAGAAGGAGGCCGCGAACGCGGTCCAGCCGGCCAACTTGAGCGCGGCGGCCGCGAAACGGGACCTGAACCGGGTGCGGGTCACCTGGCGCCACGTATCGTCTTGCATCGTACGCACGGCCGGCAGCGCGCCGAAAAGGCGCAGCTCCTTGCGGCCCGCCTCGTTGATCTGCAGGTCGAACAGGTCTTGCTGGAGCCGGAACCGCTCGGTCGACGCCGCTTCGGCGCTGGCGACCCATCCCTGGCCCTTGCGGTTTGCAAGGATCGGGAGCAGCGCGAAAAGTAGCAGCAGCGGCATCCACCACGAGACTGTCGCCAGAAGGCTCACGCTCACCACGATCTTGAGCACCGCGAAGAGCGTGCCGACCGCACCCCAAGTGCCGCGCAGTAGAGCGCCCGCGCCACCGCGCACGATGACGACGCGGTCGAGGTAATCCGACCGCTCCAGATGCTCGATGCCAGGAAGATCGTTGATCAGCCGGTGGAGCTCGGGGTTAAGGCCGAGCCGACCCACACGGTCAGTGAGGGTCCCGACCATGTTGAACAGCAGCTCGCGGAAGGTGAGCACCAGCGCGAACGACACGGCCACGCCGAGGACCGCGACGGTCAACTGCGCTCCGGGCCGTCCTGCCTCGTTCACCAACCAACGGATGGCGAGCGCGTTGACGGTGAACGCGGCGAGGTCGAACAGATAGACGGCGAGCACGCCGGACGACAGCCACGGGGCGGTCCGGAAGGACAGCCGGAACAGTTTCCACCAGATCTTGAAGGATTCAAGCATGAGTGAGTTCCTATTCGTTCGAGCCGTCGCGGAACCGCGCCGCCTGCAGGTTGAACATCTCCGCGTAGCGGCCACCAAGCGCCATGAGCTGGGAGTGGTTGCCCTCCTCGACGATGTGGCCACCGTCTAGGACGAGGATCCGGTCGGCGCCGCGGACGGTGCTGAGCCGGTGCGAGATCAGCAACATGCTGGCCCTTCCGCGCGTCGCGGCCAGGCTCTCGAAGATCTCCGCCTCGGCCTCGACATCCAGGTGGGCGGTCGGTTCGTCCAAGACGATGAGGCCCGCTCCGCGCTGGACAGCGGCCAGCACGCGCCCGATGCCGACGCGCTGCCACTGGCCGCCGGACAGGTCGGTGCCGCCCACTCGCCCGGTCGAAAGGTTCGTCTCCAGCCCCTGCGGCAGACGCTGCACGAGCCGTCGGAGCCCCGCCTCATCCGTGACGGTGTCCAGGGCGGCGTCAGACATCTCCTGCAGAGACGTCACGTTGTCGCGCAGGGTCAGCGGGTAGTGCACGAAGTCCTGCAGGATGACGGCGGTGCGCGCACGCCAACTCTCAAGGTCCAGGGTCGACAGATCTTCCCCGTCGACGACGATCCGTCCCGAAGACGGTTGGTAGAAGCCGGAGAGCAGCTTCACCAGGGTCGACTTACCTGCGCCGTTGATTCCGACCAGAGCGACGCGCTCACCCGCCCCGATGCTGAAACTGACAGAATGGAGCACTTCGTTCTCCTGCCCCGGGTAGGTGAAGGAGACGTCTTCGAAGGTCAGATTCCCCGCCAGGCTGCCGGTCGACGGCTTGGCGCCCGTGCGGGCTCCGCTCGACTCGGCGAGGCGCTCCAGGAGTTGTTCGAAGCGCTCGAGCACGCTCGCGCCCTTGATGATCCAGTGCGTCGCGCCGCCGCTCTCCACCAGACTGAAGACGGCGGGAGCCGCAGTGAGGGTCGCAGAGAGGAGAGCGACGCTGCCCGTCCGGCTGGAGGCGAGCGCGGCGATCCAGATCGCCGGCGCGACGCCGCACAGAGCGAGCGACCACTGAACCCAGTGCCACCGCGAGATGCGATCGATGAAGTCCCACAGCGGACGGTTTGCGGCGCTGATGTGATCCTGCATGCGGTCCACAGACCAGCGCGACAGACCGAAGATGCGGATCTCTTTGGCGGCCCCGGGAGAAACTGTGGCCCGACGCCACACGTCCGCGTGAAGCTCCTCTTCCACCGAGCTCTGCCAAAGGTCGGCGACCTTCATGGTCTGGCGGGTACGCCACCTCTGGAGCAACATCGCGGGGACGAGGACGATGAGCGGCAGATACCACGCAACGGCGAACAGGATCGCGAGCGCGCCCAGCAGACCGACCCGGTTCGACAGCAGCCGCACCTGGGCGACTGCGCCCTGGCCGGGAGTCCCGTCCAGGCCGAGCCGGGGGTCTGCCTCCACCATGTGGATGCTCGTCTGCACGTCGGGCAGCTCGAGGACCTCAAGCGTTTGGCACGCGGCGATGGCGACACCCAGGCGGGAGCGGTGGGCGCCGTCGATGCGGCTCTGCGCCAGATACTCCAGCGGCGCCACGAGCGAGTCGGCGAGGTAGCCGAGGAGGAGGAAACAGGTGAACGCCACCAGCGGCATGAGGGTGGCAGACAGCAGTTGTTTGTCTGGCGCGCCCTCGATGGCGGCCACCACCCCGGCCAGGCCGACCCCAACGGCCGTGGGTATAAGAGCCGACAGCAGCTCGAGGATCACCAAGACGAGTGTGACGGGGATACCGACGTCACCGAAGAGCCGGAGCAGGCATGCGGCGCGGCGCATGAACTCAGGCATGCGCGCTCCGTAGCAGGAAGCCCACCATGAAGCCTGTGGGATCGATCTCGCGCGCGGTGGTGCACTCATCGAGGATGGTGGCCCCGGCGTCGGCGAACAGGTCGCGCCATTGCGCCAAGGGCAAGAGGCGCTGCTCGGTCAGCACGTGGATCAGGAAGTAGGGATTGTAGTAGGCCTTAGCGAAGTCGTCGCTCATGGCTTTCGGGTTGGCCGACTGGTTGTCGACCTCGACGACGCCGAGGTGGGCGCTTGGCCGGGCCAGCGCGAGCGAGACCGCTTGGACGACCGCGTCTCGCCCCTGCTGCTCGAGGAGTTCCTGGAGTGTGAAGGCCGCGATGAAGAACGGGCGGTCACAGTTCGCGGGCAGCAGGCGATCGACGTCCTCGATCCCACCGACCTCGAAGTGGACGCGATCTGCGATCCCCTTCTCCGCGGCAGCCGCGTTGGCGGCCTCCATGCCGGAGGCGTGAGGATCGAAACCGATACCAGGCAGGCCGAACTCCTCGCACAGGCCTATCAGGAACGAGCCGTCACCGCAGCCCATGTCGACGAGCACGCCCACGTCGCCGGTCTCGGCGATGAGGTGGCTGACCACGGGGATGGCATCGTACTGGCTGATTCCGCAGCTGCCCTTGCCGACCCAGGCGCCGTCGCGGGTCGAGAGGGTATTCCGGTCAGCCATGAGGGAGGGCAGCGGCTGGAGCGTCTTGTCATAGCCCCCCATCAGTAACTCGTACCAGGGTCGAGCGAACAGGACGTCGGACCCGAACGGGGTGAGGCTGTAGGTGTCGTCGGCAGCGGGTCCGACAACGACACTCTCTGTTCTCAGAAAGTTCAGCAGGCCCTGGACGCGGTAGGGTGCCCAGCCGGTAGCCTCGCTGATCTGTGCGACGGTCATGCGCTGGCTAGAGTGCAGGGTCTCAAGGAGCGACGACTCCAAGGCGAACCAGAGGGCCTGGGCCAGGAAGTAGTTTCGGACGGGCTGTAGCGCAGATACCACACGCCTGCTCACATCAATCAACAGAAATCTCCTTCATCAATCCGACGGCGGCATCGGCAGTAACAGTCTCGGTACGGATCTCGGCGTGCGACGGGGTCCGTCCCAATGCGATTCGGTGGTTGTCGACGACCAGCAGGTCGCCGGCATTGAGTTGGAGGGTGGTGGTTGCATCATCGTAGGCGGCCTGCATGATCGCGACTTCTGACTCGGTGACGGGGCTCCCGTCCCCAAACCGGGTCTCGATGGGGAATCTGCCAGCGAAGGCCCGGGCGAGCAGGGAGCGGCGAGGGCCTAGGCTGAACGAGTTGAGGAACAGGAACTGGTTGCACCAGGAGGCGTCCCCGGCGGCGTCCGTCACAAAGGCAGAGAGATGACGAATGGTCGATAGCCTTCCCGGCCCCTGCTCTAAGCGGGCCGCTTGGGAGCTGAGCAGCGCTTCCAGAGCGTCGAGGTCGGGGACGCCGAACGCCTCCTTCCAGCCGATCCCGAAGCCTTTATGAAAGTTGCGCTCGAACTCCCATCCGCCGTCGCGAAGACGGTCCAGCAAGGCCCCGGGGAGCAGGTCGCAGATCCTCTCTGTCGGGGCGAGAGTGTATGCCCAGTCTGGGTCGTCGAGGAGACGGACCGCTTTTAGGCGGGGCGGTCCGTCGGGCCCGAGAGAGTCCTGCGTAGGGCAGATCTCCTCACCCACGGGCCACTCCAGCGGCCCGAATACCCGGCCGGCTCGATCGCGCGGGGTCGTCAGCTCGACGCGGTCACGCACGTGCAAGCCGCACTGGGCCAGCACCGTATCCAAAGCCTCCTCCGGAGCTCCCGACACCACCATGACGTCGTGCGAGACCAAGATGTTCGGGGCGTCATCCGTCGCGGCCAACTCTGTGAATTGGATGTTCGTCGCCCTCATGCCCTTCACGCCTCACATCCGCGCTCGAGGTGTTCGAGCACCTTGGTGACCAGTCGTTCGGCGTCGGCGGGCGACACCGTGTCTAGGCGGTACCGCAACGACAGGTGAATCCCGGCCGGCGAGACCTCCCACGAGATAGTCAGGTCTCGCCAGTGATTACAGGGTGAGCTGGGCAGGGGGACGGAGACCGGCACGGCCTCGCCCCACGAGGCGCGACTCGCGTTGCTGCACGTCTCTAGGAGATCGATCTTAAGCACCTCCGGGTTGTCCAAGGCGTCCAGTACCGGCTTGGCGTAGACGGAATCCCAGCGAGAGGCGTCCAACCAGGCGTCGCGGACCAGCCTTAATCGTTCGGCGAAGGCGGCCTCGCGCCAAGCCTCGACGGGCACAACCCGCGTGTTAGTGAGGTAGCCAACCGTGCCTCGGAAACGACGGTCGACACGGTTCGCCACGTTCGACCCGATGAGGCACCCGGGCACGTCGCGCTCGTCGATAACGGCCAGCGCCGTGCACGCGAGCAGCAAGGTAAACGGCGTCATCCGGTGCAGCCCCGCGGCCGCCTCGAGCCGTGCGGCGCACCTGTCCGAGAGGGTGCGCGTCACCTGCGCCACCGCCGCGTCGTACGGACGCCCGGCACCGTGCGGGAACAGGGAGGGCACGATCATTCCCTCGGTCACGCTGCCGAGCCGGTCAATCGCCCCGCACCGCCGCGCGATCCACTCTTCGTGCTGGGCTTCTGCGAACTCGAGATAACTCGTTGCTGGCTCGTCCGCGTCCGGATATTCACCTGACTCCAGCGCCGTGTACCGCGTCGAGATCTCCCTCAGCAGGAGCTCGTCGGACCACCCGTCCGATACGAAATGGTTGAGCCGCAGGACGAGCAAATCGCCACCCTCGCACCGGGCCAACGTCGCACCGAAGAGCGGATCGCCCCCGAGGATCGTTTGGATACTGCGAGCCTCGAGCGTGGACACCCGTTGTTGTGGACTGCCCGCCCACTCCTCACGCTCGAGGTGCCAGTCAGACTCGACCGCGTCGATGACCTGGACCAGCGCACCGCCATGGAGAGCCATCCGGGTCCGCAACGCCGCGTGCCTGCGCCTTACCCAGCCGATCGCAGCCTCCAAGAGATGGGCATCGATCTGACCCGGGGCGAACACGAGCGGTATCCCACCGTCGTACGCGGCCGACAGGGCGGGAGCGCGCCTGATCTGCTCGTAGAGGTCGAGTTGCTGGAAGGTGGGCAGTCCTACGTGCCGCTCAGCGCTGGTGTTCACGCCACACCCCCGCGACGTCGACCTTCCCGCTGCTCAGCGTCGGGAGGGTCTCGTGGAACTCGATGCGCAGGTGCCTCAACTGCGGGAGGAGATTGGCACGAATGCCCGCGTCGATCGCGTCCTGGGTGACGCCGCGGTCCAGCACGACCGCCAGCCGCAGCCGTTCCTGGTCAGCCACGTTCCGCTCCATGCCAGCGGCGGCGAGGGCGACACCGGGCACGGCCAGGGCGGACGCCTCGATTTCGCCAAGTTCGACACGCACGCCCGACACCTTGACCTGACGGTCCATGCGCCCGAGAAAGTGGTACCTGCCGTCCGGGTCACGGCGAGCCATGTCGCCCGTGCGGTAGAAGATCGCGCCCGACGGGTCGTGCGGACTGGGCACGAACCGGCTGGCGGTCGCGGTCTCGTCGTTGACGTATCCCCGTGCGATGAACGGCCCGCCGACCCAAATCTTCCCTTCTCCGGGGCCCTCCACGAGACGCCCGTCGTGACTCACGAGAATGACCTCAGCCCCGTCGATCGCCGGGCCGATGGCAGGCAGTCGAGTCGACCCCTGGTCGACGGTGTCGGCCGTCGCAAAGACGGTGATCTCGGTTGGTCCGTACATGTTAAGAACCTCGAACGGGAGGACCGCCGTGACCGGGGCCAACGGCTCTGCACCCGTGGTCAACACCCGCAGTCGCGGCCTCTCGTCCCAGGGCATCGTGGTGAGGACGTGCGAGATCGACGCCGAGACGTAGCCAACGTCAACCTGCGTGGATAGGAAATCCTTCAGCAGCGATGGGTTCACACGTGTGGCTGTGGGAGGGACGACAAGAGTGCCGCCCGCACGGACGCAGCCCCAGATCTCAATGACGCTGACGTCGAAGCCGAGATCGCCCCACTGCATCACCCGAGAATCGGCGCGCAGCCCCGTCAGCCGCCCGTACGCGTCCGCACGAGCGGCGGCGGCCGCCCGGTCCACCATGACACCGCGCGGCTTACCGGTCGACCCTGACGTGAACAGGCAGTAGAGGGGGACGGAGGTCACCACCGGGTCCATCCCCTGGTCCAGTTCGGCGGCCACCCGCTCCAGCTCTGCCCAGTCGATGATCGTGACCCCGGGCATGTCGGTGGCGCCGCCAGACGAGACGATGACCTCGACGCCAGCCTGGTCGAGCATGTACTTCAGACGGGCGGCGGGCTGGTTGGCCATCAGCGGCACGTATGTGCACCCGGCGCGAGCCACGGCGAGGATGGCGGCCACCATCGTGGGGCCGGCCTCGCCGTGGACACCGACCACAGTGCCGGACGGCACCCGCTGCAAGAACGCACGCGACAACCGGTCGAGGTCGCCGTAGGTGTAACCGTTGCCTTCGGCATCCAGCACCGCGGCACGATCGGACGGCAGTGACGCGGGGAACAACGACGTCGCCGGCAGCTCGGGCGCCGAGAGCCCGCTGATCTCCTGGAGCCTGCGCACCAGACGCGTCCAGACCAACCACATCTCGGCCCGTGTGACCTTGTCCCGGCGCGCCTCGATGAGCAGCTCTCCCCCGTCCTGTCCCTGAGAGCCGTGCAGGATGAGGACACAGTCCAGGGGGAACTTGGCCCGACCTGAGAAGAGTCCAGAGTCAACGGGAACCCGGTTACCGAAGAGCTCGATCGAAGAGAGATCCTGGAGGAACAGACTGAACGCGATCTCAATTGGCTCTCGACCAGGGTCGCGGCCCTGCATCTCCTTGCTGATCTCCGCGAGGCTAACCCCCGAGCGCTTCTCCGCGTTGATGAGCGCCGTGGCGCAGCTGGCCAGCCGGTCCGCAAAGCAAGCTTCCTCGCGCGGAATGACGATAGGTGCCATGGAGACAAACATCCCGCAGGCGTCCAGATCACGCGGTGCCCGGTTCGCCATTCCGGTACCGAGCGCTATCGCGTCGCCGTCGAAGCGAGCGGACACCACGTCGGCGAAAGCCGCGAAGAACAGTGCGAACAGTGTGCTGCCCCGCTGGGCCGCCTGCCGTCGGCATGCGGCCATGAGCACAGGCGGCACGGTCAGCCGCAACTGGTGGTCCGTTTCGTCGCAGTCGGAGGCCTGTGCCTGCCGGGCCGACCAGACTGGCCGCGACGCCTGGCTGAGGGCGGCCGCCCCCGCGGACACGAGCGCCCGGTCGGGCGACGTCTGCGTGGAGGCGTACTGAAAGTACGCGTCGTCGATCCTCGTCCGGTCGGCAGCATCGTCGAGCGATCGGACGAAGTTCATGAACGACATCCCGTCGTGCACCAGGTGGTGCTCCGTGTGAAGCAGACGCGCTCCCCCGCGGGCGTCCCGCACAAGCGCCCAGCGGATAGGCATCTCCGTGCTCAGATCGAACGGGCGGTTGGCGTCAACGAGATCCAGCAGCTCCCTCTCACTGACCTCTGCCGCGACGTCGTACTCCGTGAGCGGCACGGACTCCGGGCCCACTGGGCCGCGGTGGAAGGTCTGGGTGGAGCGAGTGCCGCGCCACCGGTAGGTGCTGCGAAGGATGGGATGCATCTCGAGGGCTTCGGCCAACCGCTTCCTCAGCCGGAGGACACGAGGGGCGTGTTCCAACGTCAGCACCGCATGGAACAGATAGCGGGACGGGTCGCCGTCGAGCGCCTCCTGGAAATAGATGACCTTCTGCTGATGCGTCAGCGGTGCCGATGTACAGGTGTTCTCCACGGATAGGCGGACCGCGCACGGCTGTCCCCGATCGAACGCCTGCGATAGGGTCAACCCCGCCAAGAGGTCAGTGGGGTCCAGCCGGACGCCGTAGGTCTCGGCGATAGCGGCAGCGCGGAAGGCATCGATGGAGGCGAGCCCCAGGACGAAGAAGGAAGAGGAAACGAGCGCGTCGGAGCTGATCCCGAGCTCGCGCGACACGTCCTGAATGAAGCCCGTGCTGTTCATCATCGCCACCCGTCGACGCGGCTGGCCAGCATCCGTACCTCGGAGGTATAGCCGTCGCCTGCAGAATCCGTCAACCAGTAGCCGCGACCGTCCGGCAACAGTTCCGACAGCGTCACCGTTCCGGCCCCACCCTGGCGGAGCTTGCGGACTGCCAGCGTGAAGACGCCCAGGCTCGACAGGTCGGAGAAGTCCAGCGGGAGCGGTTTCACCTCCTGGACCGACTTGACGAACACCTTATCGGGCAGGCCCTGCGCACGCCGCCACCGGGCGGCGTGCCAGTAGAGGCTGTCCTCCCCCTTCAGATCGACCCAGTCGATCTCCGAGGCTTCGAAGCGCCACGTCTCACGCCGCAGCACGACCCTGTCGCAGGTGACCCGCGGCACGTGGTTGCTCCCCTGCGGTGCGAGGTGGAACAGGTTGGCGCTCATCGAAGAGAGGAAGTCGGCGAGCACGTGCCACCAATCAAACATCCGGCCCGAGCCGGGGCTGATGACAGTGAGTCGACCGTCGACGATCCGGGCGACCAGCTCGGTCGCGGCGAGCGGGCGCGAGGGCGTCTCAATAGACTGGTGCCCGTCGTGAATGAAGAGGAAGTCGTCGGCGGCGGTCCCGAGCACGCAAGGCGGCGCGGCACGCGACGTGAAGTAGGGAGACTCCTTGACCGGTACGACGATCACCCTCGGACCAGCGGCGGCGAGGGTCAGCCGGCTGAGCCGCATCTTATCGTCGAACTGCTGCACAAAGGCGCGGGCATCGAGCGTATTGACGCCGACGTGGAGTTCGCCCAGCACGAGGCGGACGTCTCCCCTGGCGAGCGCCTCGGGAGAGGCTGCGTCGACAATGACGTCCGGGCTGTGGACGCGCGTGAACCGCGGGGCGGCTCCCGGCACGGCAAACAGCTCGGCGGTGCGCTCCGCCAACTCCTCAGGGGTGATCTCGACGCCAGCCTCCCCCGGTCGCGCCGAGTCCAGGATCTGGATCCAGCGCTCCTGGAAGTCCTGCTTCACCTGCTCTGCAATCGGCGGGAGTTGACCGTCGAACTCGGTGAAGGCCATCGAGTTACGCATGAGGACGTAGCCGAGAGGCAGCGAGTCAACTCCGGTCCGCACGCACTCCTTAGCGACCCAGTCGGTCAGGAACTCGCCCATCCGCCGGGTCAGCTCGGCCACTATCCAGTCGGCTCCCTGCAGCAGGCTCGGCATCGTCGGAGCCATCGCGGCCCATACACGGTCCCCCAGGGTCACATCGACGCCGCGGATCGCTTCCTGGTACAGGAGGGTGCGCCCGGCGTACGTCTGGCCGGCACGCCGCGTGCCGGTGGACCCAGTCACGTCGGTGAAGGCGTCGTGCACCTGCTGGTAGAAGATCCTCGCCTGCTCGTCGTCAGTGACGCCACCGATCACCCCCGTCAGGTCGACGAGCCGCTCGAACGCAACGAGCGACTCGGCGTCGGCCGGCCCGAAGGCGGCCACCAGCTGGCGGTGTAGATCCCCCAGGCAATCGTCCGACACAGGGACCTCGAACCCGAGATGGAGCACCTTGCGGTCTGCCAGGCGCCCGGCCGCCTCCAGCACCTCCGCAGGCGCGATGCCTGCACGTGCGGCGACCGTCTCGACGGTCTGTCCAGGATCGGCGAGCGCGAACACCTCACGCTCCAGGTCAGATGTGGCGAGGATGCGACCGGATGCAGTCCGGACCTGGCCGTCGACGACCGCCGAGCCCGGGCTGCGCCGGACGGGCAGCTTGGTGCGATTCGCGATGCGGCTGGACATAGTGCTCGCGAGCAGGTCGACCGCCCAGCTCTCCCAATGCGTCTTGCGCCCGCGTATGAGGTTTTCCTCAACCTTGACGTGCGAGGGCATGTCCGGGGACAAGCCGCACCACGAGACCGGGCCGAAGAAGGAGATCGTGTCGTTCTTCAGCGCGTATCGCTTCGCGTATGAGACGAGCGTTCGCTCCCGGTTTCGGTTGCGGGAGTTGCGGGAGTAGCCAGCCGCCAGCGGGTCGAAGCAGTGCGACAGGACCTCGGGGTTCTGCCACGCGACCGCCTCGCGGAGTCGGGGATGCTGCGCCAGGTCGCTGACATGGTCGACGTGACGACCCTTGGCGTTCTCGAACTCGTCCTGGAAGCGCTCGTCGTCGTCAGTCTCGGCCGCGTCGGCCGCCGCCAGCAGGGCGTCATCACTCGTCGAGAACCCGAGCTTGGCCGGAAAGCCTGCGCTTCGGAGCACCGCGATGGGCCAGAGCCCCCACGTCGACGTCCCCAGCCGGAGCAGTCCCTCAGTGATACTCATCAGCCGGGCTCTCAGTGGTCGCCGCGGCACGGTTGACCTCAGTGAGGTAGTCGGCCAAGACGGGATGCTCAAAGATCGCTCGGAGCGGGACCTCCGCGCCGCACGCCTCGGACACATCGGCGGTAATGTCGAGCGCCAGGAACGAGTGGCCACCTGCGAGGAAGAAGTCAGTACCAGCGTCGACATCGGTCTCCAGCGCCTTGGTCCAGATATCGCGAACGGTCTCGAAGAGTTGGTTGGGCATGGTGTGTCTCCTTCGGTGGATCTGTCAGTTGGTAAAGGACATGGCCTGCTCGCGGATCGTCGTCGCGGCGAGCAGCTGACTGAAGTCGATGGGGGCTGGTGTCGGCAGATCGGCCACCCGCGCGGCGATGTCGAGCACCATGATGCTGGTGGCGCCGAGGTCGACGAGAGGCGTCGTGACGCGGAGCCGGTCGACGCCCAGGACGTCCTTCCAGATCTGCCGGATGAGGTCCTCGTAGGAGTTCACGTCCTCGTCGTCCTCGCCGCCCTCGTGGCTCGCTGCGATGATGCGACGGAGTTCTTGGCGGTCGATCTTGCCTGTGTCGGTGATGGGGACCTCACTCAGTGCGACCCCCCAGTCGGGCATCAGGTGCTTCGGGCAGCGCTCGGCCAGCAGAGGCTTGATCTCCGTCCATGGGCGGTTCTCATCGTCGACGTAGCCCACCAGCAGACGATCGGCGACGCTCCCGTGGACGTCGCCCAGCGCCACCGCGACCCGAATGCCAGGGATGGTCAGCAGCGTGCGCTCCACCTCGACGGGTTCGATGCGGAATCCTCTCACCTTGATCTGGTCGTCGAGCCGCTCGACGAACGTGATCGAACCGTCTGGCATGAGCCGGCCGAGATCGCCCGTGCGGTAACAGGTCTCGCCAGGGGCGCCGAAGGGATCAGGGGTGAAGACCCCGCCGCCCGTCGGGTCCTCGCCGAGGTAGCCCACGCCGACGCTGCCTCCACCGATCACGATCTCGCCAACCTCGCCAACCTCGACGAGGGCGGTCGTCCCTGGACGGAGGACATAGACCGGGTCCGCGAGCGTGGGCCGCCCCAGCGACACATGCTCGTGGGCGAGCACGGGTGCGGTCAGGGTCCCGATCGAGCACTCCGTCGCGCCGTAGACGCTGTACGCCTCGACCTGATGGTCGCGCAGGGTCGACCACAGGTGGGCGCTCGGGTTCTCGCCGCCGAACACGATGAGTCTAGGTCGTGCTTCCCCCTCGAGGAGGCCGTGCCGCACTAGGAGCTCCAGCTGGGACGGGGCACAGTCGACGACGTCGAACCCCGGCCCCGCGACGTATCGCTCCAGATCGAAACGCTGGGCATCCCCGAGGAGCACCATCGTGTGCCCGAAGAGGAGCATCGGCAGGAACTGGTCCAGGAACGAGTCAAAGTAGACGGGCGCGGCGGACGCGATTCGCAGGGGCTCTCCGTCGGAGTACCCGGCGTAGATGTCCGTCAGTTGGTGGCGGCAGTGGTGCATCAGGGAGCCATGGTCGATCGTGACCCCCTTCGGTCGGCCAGTCGAGCCCGACGTGAACACGTAGTAGGCCCGGTCGGCGGGGGCCGGCAAACGTAGCGCGCGCCCGCCGACCGTCCCGCGGCCGGGCGCCGGGCGCGGATAGACCAGCATCCTGGCTCCGGCAGGGACAGTGGGGTCGGCCTCCTCGCACAGATACACGACGGCGTCCACGAGCTGGTACTTGTACTCCTTGGCCTCCAGCGGCTCGCCCGGGTCAATGAGGACGAACGCGGCGCCCACCTGCCAGGTGGCGAGCATCGCCACAATGAGGCGGGATGTGCGGGGCAAGCTGACCGCGACGGCCTCGCCGCGGCCGACGCCAGCCCTGGTCAGTTCGTCGGCCAGCATGATCGCCTGCCGTGCCAGCTCAGCGAACGTTAGACTGACGTCATCCGCCTCCACCGCCGTGTGGTCAGGATGCCTCTGTACCTGCTCGCGGAACGCATCTACGACGACTCGACTGCTCATCGGTGCTGCCACTCCTTTTTCGCAATACTGATGGCCTCTAGACCCCTGATGATCACGTCGTCGTCGACGCCCAGTGGAAATCGGATGAAGCCGTCGGCGCTCGGGTAGTAGTTCGACGAGCTGGTGACGATGAGCCCATGACGGAGCAGCCCATCTGCGAAGTCCTCCACGTGGGTGATGCCGAGGTCCAGCCACGCCTGGGTTCCACCCTCGGGGAGGCGATACTCGTCGATGCCCAGCAGGTGCACCTGCTGGGCGAAGCTCTCTCGACCTCGGCGAACGCGTTCGCGCAGGGGGGCCGGGTGCGAGCGGATTACCTGAGCTGCGAACGCCTGTGCCGCTCGTCCCACGCAGACCGTTTCCCACTCCAGTTGCGCCGTGAGAACCGCCACGTTGCGGGGCGTCGACAGGATCCAGCCGATCCGCTCGCCGGGCAACCCGTAGTTCTTCGATAGAGAGTTGACGACGTACAGACCAGGCAGGGCCGCGTCGGCCGTGAGGTGGACGGGGTTCTCGCGGTAGTTGAATCCGTCATAGGTGGCGTCGAGGACCACAGGCACGCCCGCTGCGGCGAGGTCAACCAGTCCCTGCTTTTCCTCCTCGCTCAGGACCGCTCCGTGAGGGTTGGCAGGCCGGTTTAGGTAGAGGCCAGATTGACCGGAGCGCGCGCTAAAATTCGCGACGCCCTTCACGGCGGCACCATCCATCGTGGTGACGGTCAGGCCCGCAGCCACGGCCGCGTCGTAGACACCGCGAAAGATCGGGGACTCAACAAGGATCTCGCAGAGCCCCTGCGCCCTCAACTGCCGAAATACGAGACCGAGCCCGTGCATGGCGCCACAGGTGACCAGCACCATGGACGGCGAGACCGAGGCATCGTGGAGCGAATTCTCACGGTCAGCGATAGCAGCGAGCAAGGCCTCGTTACCGGCGGATGCTTCATAACTCGTACCAGGAACGTGAACAATTCCAGCAGGAACTTCTCCGGCGGGCCACTGCGGAACATTCTCGACAAGATTCAACCAATCAATGTCTGGATTCTTCTCCGCGAAAATGAGGCGTCGTTGGAGCGCAGACAGAACACCGCTCATCGTGATCGTCATGATGTCCTTTCTGAAAGAGCCTGCTAACGGTCCAGCAATGGACGCGACTCAGACCCACGGGGCGCTGGCTAGTTATTGGGGGGTAGGAGGTGAGTGACAGGCCGGTGAAGCTGGGGTAGCGGTACGGGCAGCCCCTCCCCTGCAAGGGATGAAAAGAGACCAATCACCTCATCCGTGTCGAGCCGGCAAAGAACCTGCCTTGTGGACTCACCTTAGTACTCCGCTGGGGGGACTGCTGCAAGCCTCAGCCACCCCCAGCGCCTCCTTGGCTGACCGAAAAACTCCGCAGCCGCCACCACCTACGCGCCCACCATCACAACTTCCGCTCCTCATCCATGTCGTGACCGACGGACCAGGATCCATCGCTTGGCCCGCAAGCTTGCTTTAGTGGGCACCCGTCACTTCCTGGTGGTGTCTCGGAATGCATCTTGTAGCGCACAAGCCCTGACCTCACTGGGAACTCCCGCTTCTGGTAGACCAGTTAATATGCGCCACCTGCGAGACACAAGGCAACAGGGTTCGTGGCGAGCTGCAACACCATGCCTGCGACGCCGGCGACTCGCACGGGCCCATCGAGGAAGCATGCGCCACCCTGGAGCCCTTCCCGGGACTTGACCCGCCGCTGGCGCCGTAAACCCGTCTGGATGGTTGCGAACGCGTCCCATGTTGCAGCACATCGGGTTGCGGCAGGCATTCGTGAGGACCAACGTCGATGCGTGACATCTCCGGTCACGCGGGCAGCAGGTGCGGTGGCCCAGCAACAACGGTCATGCGGGTGCTGAGATCGGGGTTCATCGCAAACTCGGCGGGGATGTGATCATGTGAAGCCGTCTCAGCTGACAGGTCAGTGCTTGTGCTGCTAGTCCGGGTGTGACACATCGGGTTCGTTGTGGTTCCTAACGGTCACTGTAGGGGTTTGCGTTGTCCGTCTTCTAGTGCTGGTGGTTCCGGCGTACCTGATGGTCACCGGGTCGGTTCTTCGGCCCGGTGGGCAGGTTCGCGGAAGGAGACCGGCATGGCAACGTCGGGCAAGGATGTTCGGGCGGCACGGGAGGCGAAGCTTGATGCGCTGCATGACCGGCTGACCGGCGCGGTCGAGCAGCTGGTCTCGGGTGAGGATTGGGCCCGAGCAGTGGAGTTCGCGGCCCGGTTTAGGGCGCGGTCGTTCGCGAACACGATCCTGATTTTCACCCAGCACCAAGAAGCCCATGAGCTGGGCCTGGTGCCGGACCCGGTGCCGTCGCATGTGGCGGGCTATCGGCAGTGGCAGCAGTTGGGCCGTCAGGTCTCCAAGGGGCAGCCGGGGTATCAGATTCTGGCGCCGGTGACGGGACGGTTCGCGTCGGCGACCCCGCAGGATGCTGAGTCGTGGCGGCGGCTGGGTAAGGGTGAGAAGCCGCGTGCGGATGAGACGGTGCGCACGAAGATGGTCGGCGTCCGCCTCGCCTACGTCTGGGACGCCTCACAAACCACAGGTGACCCGATCCCTGAGCCGCCGGCTCCGCGGTTGTTGGAGGGGCAGGCTCCTGCCGGGCTGTGGCAGGGCCTCGCTATACAAGTCGCCAAGGCTGGCTTCGAGTTGCGGCTGGTCGCTGACGCGTCGGAGATTTTCGGGGCGAACGGGCTGACCGACTACGCCAACCATGTGGTGTCGGTGCGTAGCGACATGGACCCGGCCGCGCAGGTGAAGACTCTGGCCCACGAACTCGGACACGTCCTGTTGCATGGTCCGGACGCCAGCGAGGCGCGACAGCATCGTGGGATTGGTGAGGTGGAGGCCGAATCGGTCGCGTTGATGGTGGGTGCTGCGCATGGCATGGATACCTCCGGCTACACGGTGCCGTACGTGTCGACGTGGGCGGCCCGGGTGGAGGGCCAGGACCCGGTCGAGGTGGTCAAGGTCACCGGGGAGCGGGTCCGCAAGACTGCGTTGGGGATTTTGGAGCAGCTCGACACGCTTCAGGTCGGCAACGGCACCCCGCCCGGCCTGGAACGCGACACCCCGCTCGCGAACCCTCGACACGTCAGGCCCCTGTTGCGCCGGCGGTGTCTGAGCCGGTGGGGCGGCTGGTGTCGGAGCGTGAGGCGGTGGCGCTATGAGCCCGAATATCTACCATCTGGCCAGTTTTCTCGCTCCTGACTCGGACAGGTCACCGGGGCGGGTGGCGGGTGATCTCGCATCGGCGGGTGTGCCGGTGTTTCCGTGCGTGCCCGGGCAGAAGCGCCCACTCACGGCCCGGGGTTCCATGACGCCACCACCGACCTCGTCCAGATCGAGCAATGGTGGGCGCGGTGGCCGGGCGCGAATCTCGGGCTTCCCGCCGGGGCGGTTTCCGGTGTCGTGGTCGTGGATGTTGATGTCCGCGAGGACGTGGATGGTCGGGAGAGTATGCGCCGCGCCCTTGATGCGGGGTGGGTGGGGATGCCGGTGTTCACGGTGGTCTCTCCCTCGGGTGGTCGGCATGGCTATTACCCGGCCACGCCGGGCGTGGTGCAGCGGTCGTGGCAGGCTGCCCGGGCCAGTGTGGATTTCCCTGGGGATGGCGGCTACATCGTCATCCCACCCTCACACACCGCTGCCGGGTCGTATCGGCTGGCCACAGTTCGGCAAGGGGCGGCGGCTGGGATCGACAGCGACGCGCTCCGGGACTTCCTCGACCCCCGCAATGCCCTGCGCCCGCGCGCTGCTGATCGCGGCATGGCTCAGAGCGAGCCTAGGGTGGTTGTGTCGCGGCTGGCTGCGCGGGTGGCGGGTTTGGGTGAGGGTGAGCGGAATCGGGGGTTGTTCTGGGCGGTCTGCCGGGCAGCGGAACACGCCATCGCACCTGCCACGGCGGTGGATGTGCTGGGCGCTGCTGCCGCTGAGGCGGGGTTGGGTCCGCGGGAGATCGCAGCCACCGTGCGGTCGGCCTACCGCACTACCCACCCCGCCACGTCCCCTGCATCCAGGACTGCTGGGCCGGCGGAGGCGTGGCCGGTGCGGGTGCCGGTGGGTGCGGGTTGGGGGTTGGTGTGAGGGCGCGGCGGTGGGCGGTGTGGACGGCGGTCGCGGGGACGGTGTTCATCGCGATCGGGGCGTTCTGGCTGTCGTTCACCTCTTTGGCTGATCTCGCGGCCCGTTCGGGCATCGGGGCGGGTCAGGCGTGGGCGTGGCCGTTGATCGTTGACGGCATCATCGTGGTGGCCACCGTCGCCGTCGTTGCTCTGGCTGGGCAGAAGGCTGCCTGGTATCCCTGGGCTCTGCTGATCGGCGGCGCCGTCGTCTCGGTCACCGCGAACGCCCTTCACGCCATCGTCGCCGCCGACGCCGACGTCCCGGCCGTGTTGGCGGCAGCGATTGCTGCGGTTCCGCCCGTGGTGTTGCTGGCGATCACTCACCTCACCGTCATCCTCACCCGCGCCACCAGCCCCGAGCCGCAGGCCGTGATCTGGCAGACCGTCACCCAACAGCACGACGAGCCCACACTAGGCCCAGCGCCAGGCATTGAGCCTGGTGGACCCGTAGCACTCCTGCAGCCCGACGCCAGCGACAGCGTCGGCCCTGACGATGAACGACCAACCGCGCCGGAGCCCGATCCGACTCGCACGAAGCACGTCGCGGAGAAGCCCGAGGCTTCGACCGCTCCTGCTCCTGATGAGGAGACCATTCGAAGCGTTCCCGAGACGGCTGGGGTGGGTCGGCGGGAGCGGGCTGCCGGGTTGCGGGGGCAGGGGTGGTCGAACAAGCAGATTGCCGCCGAGCTAGGCGTGCACCCGTCCACGGTGGGCCGCTGGCTCACCTCCACACCGACGAGGAGTCCGGAACCTGACATCAGCCCATCGATAAAGGAGGAATCATGAACACCCACGAACACGAGCACTACCCCTCGGAGCCGCCGGTCCACGACGACTACGGCCCACCCGATCCCGAAGAACTCGCCCTGACCACCCCCGACCACCCCACCGAGAACCTCGACCAGGAGGCGGTGGGTGAGCGAGGCGATCTTGTCCCGCCCGAAATGCCGCCAGAGGACCTCGACGAACAGCTCGCCCCCGACATCGACGGAGCAACCGCGGGCTCACTGGGCATGGGTGAGGGTGCGGATGGGGTGTCGGAGGCGGTCAAGGCCCACACTGCCCGGGCAACAGGCCGGCCTGTGGGTCGGCAGGTGGGGCGGGTTGTGGAGTGGGTGCGTCCGACCGATCTGCTGGCCCGGCGTGGTGCCACGGTCGCTGGGCGGGGCATCCACTTCCAGAGCGCGCTTGGCCAGAGGACCCGCCACGGCATTTCGGTGGGTGCGCGGCACGTGGGTGATCGGGCTGCGCGGTTGGCGCCGTTGTCGGCGTTCGGCCGGGGCCGGGGCCAGGTGGTGCCGGGGCGGTCCGCGGTGGGGATGAGTTGAGCGTGGTGACCAGCGATGACGACTCTCGCCAGCACCACGACGACACCATTGCCGCCACTGTCTGGGGTCGGGGTGCGCACCTGCTTGTCAGGAGGCACCACCATGACCCACACCACATCAACCACAATCAACGGCACCGCTGAGACCGGGACGTCGTCGACAACGCCGTCGGCACCCCGCCCCGACAGTGCTGACTTCCGAACCAGTGAGGGGTTGCGGGCTCTGTTGGAGCATCTGGCCGAGCACGGATGGCGTAACAACCCCCAAGCCAGAGAGTTGCTGGAGTTCGCGGCGGAGCGGTTCGCGCCGTTGGCCCGCAAACATGGCCTGGATGTGTGGGAGGCGGCGTTTGATGTGATGCGGACGCCGGCGGCGCGGAAGGCAGCAGACCCGTGGGCGGTGGTCACGCATGCGGTGCGGATCACCTGCATCTACGAAGAACGCGCCCAAGGGCTCATGTGTTCGGTCCATCAGGCCCGTCGCGCACACATCTCCGCCCACCACGATCCGGAACGGTTCTCCGACCGCGAGACACCCTTGTACGAGTACCACCCGGCCTTCCATCTCACAGACCCCCACCACCACGACCAGCAGGAGGACGTGGATGTGGATGCGAGCGTGCAGGAAGCGGTGGCGGACGCGATCCGCTTGTTCGTGCTGCTGGGCTGGCCGGAACCCTCGGCGCGGGCGGGGGTGGATCACGTCACCAATGCCCTGGCGCGGATCGGGTCTCGGCGTGGCACCTACGAAGCCTTGCGGCGCGACAAGCACGCCCGCGCCCTGCTCGATCTGTCTGCCCCGGCCTGGACGTGTCTGCTGCGGGTTCTGCTGGGCCATCCCGAACCTGCCTACGCCACCACGGCGGCTGGGCGGGGGATCCTGCTGCGTCTGCTGCTCGGGGAAACCCTGGCTGACCTGTTGGGTGATGACGCCCTGGTGGCCTCCATCGTCCGCGCCACACCGGGACGAGAACGGGTGCGGTCATGACTACCCCGGGGCACATCGAGCTGGACCGTACCGTCGACTCCCTCCATGTCGGCCGACGTCACCGTGCCGACCTGGGTGATATCGATGGGCTGGCTGCCTCCATTGAGCGGGATGGGTTGTTGCAGCCGTTGACGGTCAGCCCTGACGGGGTGCTGATCTGTGGGGCACGCCGGCTGGCGGCAATCAAGCAGCTCGGCTGGCGCACCGTCAACGTGTGGGTCCGCTCCGGCATCTCCGACCGGCTCGGCCACCTGCTGGCCGAGCAAGACGACAACGTCCTGCACAAACCACTGACCGCGCTGGAAGCTGCCGCCCTTTACCGCGAGCTGAAAACTCTCATGGCTGAGGACGCTGCGCGTCGCCAGGCGGCGACCCAGTTCCGCAGCGATAACCAGCCCGGAACCGACGGTGTGGGAAATTTTCCCGCACCGTCAACACCCACCGGCCGCGCGAGTGAGCAAGCGGCCGGAATGATCCCCGGCGGGGCCTCGTACAAGACGCTGGACAAAATCGGCTACCTCGAACAGGCCGCCACCGACGAGACGCTGCCCGAACACGTGAGGGCCGCGGCACAGCGGGGGTTGGAGCAGATTGACACGGGGAGCCCTGTGCACCCGATCTACGAGACCATCCGCAACCACGCCACACCATCCGCAACCACGCCACCAGCCCCGGCCCGGCCGATGAGGCGTTGCATCAGGCCGCGGCCGACGCCCTCGCCCGCATCCAATCCGCTGGCAGGCCGAAGCCCGCCCCGGCCAAGAAACCCAACAGCACCCCCGAGAGCGGGCCGGTGGGGAACACCACCGCATCCGACCCCGAGGACCTTGACAAGGAGCTCGATGACGAGGCGGAGGGTGGGCGTCCGCAACTGCGCGCCATCTAACCGCCTCCGCTGGCTGGTGTGTGGGGTGCGTGGGTGCACCTGCTGGGCATGGACACTTCTGATCGTTCGTCGCGTCGCCGGCTCGTGCTGATCGTCGCCGGCTCGGTCACGGCCCTGGTGTGTGGGGTCGGGATCTACGGCCTGGCCACCGGCCCCCACACCCCCACCAGCATCCCGGGCACCTCACCGACCAGCACCACCAACCCGTCACCCTCCGCAACCAGCACCGCCAAGCCTTCGGCCTCGGGGGCGCCGGCGGTGCCGCCCGTTGCGCGCAGTGCTGATCCGGAGCAGTTCGCTCGCAATGTCGCGACCACGCTGTTCGCGTGGGACACCACCACCGGCCTGCTGCCCCTGGACTACACCTCCGCGATCCTCGCCGTCGGGGACCCCAGCGGCGCCGAGCAAGCCGGCCTCGCCACCGACGTTGCCACTTACCTGCCCTCGCGGACCGCCTGGCAGGACCTGCGCGCCTATGGCACCAGTCAGCATCTGACGATCCACCGCGCCTACATCCCCGACCAGTGGGGCGAAGCCGTTGCCCAGGCGCCCGAAGGGCAGCTCGCGCCCGGCACGGTCGCCTACACGATCGAGGGCACCCGGCACCGCACCGGGACCTGGAGCGGTGAACCGGTCACCTCGGCCCACCCTGTGGCGTTCACGGTGTTCGTGGTCTGCGCGCCGACCTACGACACCTGCCATCTGCTGCGCCTGTCGCAACTGGACAACCCGCTGCGGTGACGTGTCGTGAAGAAGCTAGCCGTCATCGTTGCCGTGCTCGTGCTGTTCAGCCCCGCGCTGCTCCTGCTGGGGGTTGGGATGATGTTCAGCCCCGGCGCCAACGCCTCCTGCACCACCAGCACCTCTGGCCCGTCGGTGGTGGGGCCGGTGCCGGACTCGCTGGAAGTGACGACCGCTGACGGGCAGACCTTCACGCTGAACACCACCCAGCTCACCCACGCTGCCACCATCATCCAGACCGGATCCCAGATCGAGGGCGTCACCCGTGACGGGCTGTAGATCGCGCTCATGGCCGCGCTCACCGAGTCGAATCTGCGGATGCTGGCCAACACCAGTGTCTACCCCGACTCCGGGAACTACCCCAACGACGGGGACGCCTCCGACCACGACAGCCTCGGTCTGTTCCAGATGCGGCCCCAGGCCGGGTGGGGCACCGTCTCTGACCTCATGGACCCCACTTACCAGGCCCGCGCGTTCTTCGGCGGCCCTACCGGCCCCAACCACCCCTCACCCCGCGGTCTGCTCGACATCCCCGGCTGGCACACCATGCCCAAGGGCGAAGCCGCCCAAGCCGTCGAAGTGTCGGCCTACCCCGACCGGTACGCCAACTACGAGCCCGTAGCCGAACAACTCCTGCCCACGCTCACCACCCCGGCAACGACAGCCCGCCGCTGCCGGATCGGCCCGGTTCGGGCGCTGATTCGCGTCTCACCACATGCGTCGAACGGGTCTGTCCCTAGTCAGCGGTGTTCCTGCGCCCGGTGGGCGGTGGGCGCTGTGCAGCAGGCTATTGAAGTGACCCCGCTGGCCAGGACACCTTGATTGAGGCGACGATGGTCGTGGTCGTTATGGAAGCCCACTCTCAGGTGGCCCATGGGCGGGAGGAGAGCCGGCTGTCGATCACATCACCGACCAGGCGGCATCGACGGGCAGCACGACGCCATTGATATTTACGGCGGCGTGGTCGTCGGCGAGGAAGCAGATCGCATTCGCGATCATGTCAGGCTCCGCCCGTCGGCCACAACTGGTGGACATCATGATCGGGTCCAGTCGCTCAATGGCCAAGCTCGACAAGATGTCGGTGGGGGTGGTGTTGACCGCCCCGGCGCCACCGCATTGCAGCGAATGCCGTCGTAGGAACACAGAGCCGCGACATGCTGGGTGAACGCGTTCACTGCCGCCTTTGAGATCGAGTAGGCCAGGCCCGCGCAGGTCGACCTGAGCGCGGCCTCGTTCGACACGTTCACGATCGCTCCGTGGCCCGCGGAGATCATGGCGGGCAGTGAGACGCACTGCTGCGGTGATGTTGACCGCCATGACGTGCTCCCACGTCTCATCATCGAGTTCGGCCAACGGCAAGAAGCCATCCATGACACCCGCATTGTTAACCAGAATGTCGACTGGGCCGTCGACCGCCTGAGCGATTGTGGCGGGGGCCGTCGGGCTGGTGATGTCGATCGCCAGAGGGGTGTAGGCCTCGCCGAGCCGCTGGCGGGCGGCCACCAGCCTGTCCTCGACCTTGTCGACGGCGAGCACCGATCCCCCGTCATGATCATTACCGACGTCACCAACCCGATACCGGAGCCGGCCCCGTCACCACCGTGGTGCGTCACGCGAACCGTCCCGTCGCGCGACGCTGGTTGGGTGTGGGGCTGGCCGTCATTTCGCCGGCTTGCCGGTGGTGGTCTGCCCGATGGCCGCGGCGATGGCGGCAATGGCCGCATCGGAGGCGTCCGCATTGGGTCCGCCGCCCTGCGCCATGTCGTCACGGCCACCACCGCGGCCGCCCAGCAGGGCGGCGGCGTGCGCCACGAGCACATTCGCGGCGTGGCCCTGCGCCCGCGCGGCGGGCGTCGTGGCCACGACGATCGCCGCGCTGCCAGGCTCTCCTCCCACGAGCGCGACGACGGCGGGATTGTCGCCCAGGTGGCTGCGTACCTCGTTGGCCAGCGCCCGCAACTCGTTGCCCTGGTGCGCGACCCGGCGTCCAACGAACAGGGTTGAACCGACCTGGATGGCCGCCGCGGCCAGGCCAGCGGCCTGCGCGTTTGCGTTGGCCTTGGCCAGGTCGGCCGCCGCACGCTCGGCCCGCTTCAGGTTGGCCACCAGCTTGCCCACGCGGTCGACCAGTTCGTCCGGCTTCACCGCCAGGAGTTCGGTCAGGGAGGCAACGATCGAGCGTTCGGCGGCCATCCGGCGATAGGCGTCGCCCGCGACGAGGGCTTCGAGACGACGAACGCCGGCGCCCACGGACCGCTCGGACAGCAGCGTCAGCAAGCCGATCTGGCCCGAATGCGTGACGTGGGTGCCGCCGCACAACTCGCGCGACCACGGCCCGCCGATGTCAACCATGCGCACAACAGGACCGTACTTCTCGCCAAACATCGCCCACGCACCCATGGCTTTGGCCTCTTCGAGCGCCAGCGTGCGGGTGGTCACCGGCAGTTCGTCGCGAACGGCCTGGTTGGAGATGCCCTCCACCTCGGCCATCATGTCGGCGCTGAGCGGCCGATCCGCGGTGAAGTCGAAGCGAAGATAGCCTGGCTTGTTGTACGAGCCGGCCTGCGCAGCGTGATCGCCGAGCACCTGGCCGAGCGCCGCATGCAGCACGTGGGTTGCGCTGTGCGCCCGGGCGGCGTCCTGTCGTGTCGGGGCGTCCACTTTGGCGACGACGGAACTGGCGGCCGCCAGCCGGCCGTGAGCGACTACGCCGCGGTGCAAGACCAAGCCCGGCAAAGGAGACTGGACGTCGATGACGGTCAGGGCGCCTTCTGGCCCTACCAACTCGCCCAGATCGGCGTCCTGGCCGCCGGATTCGGCATAGAAGGGGGTCTCGGCCAGCGCCACCTCGGCCAGGTCGCCTGCCTCGACGACGTCGACGAGCTGGCCGCCCTTGATCAGACCGGCCACCCGAGTCTCGACGGTCGTGTCGTCGTAGCCGACGAAACGAGTCTCGCCCAGCCGACGGACCTGCTGATAGGCGTCCGTCGCGTCGAACGACAACTTGGCCGGACGCTGACCCGATGCCTGCATGGAGATCAACTCGTCGATCTGGGCCTGGTCGAGTCGAACCCCTTCGGCCGCGGCCACCTGCATGACGGTGTCCAGCGGGCTGGCGCCGTCCGCGGACGCCTTCGATGCGCCCTTCAGCCGGCCGCGGGAGGCCTCGCGGTGCCGTCCGAAGGCCTCATTGAAGTCGTCCATCGCGACATCCACGCCGCGCTCCGCCGCCAGCATCCGCGTGATCTCCGCCGGCAAGCCGTAGGTGGTGAACAGGTCGAAAGCATCGTGGCCCGACACGTGCCCCTCGCGTTCGATGACGAGGTCGAGCCGTTTGAGGCCGCGGCGAATCACACCACTGAACTCATCAGATTCGCGCTTGATCGCCGACGTGATCCTGGCGGAGTTCTGGCGCAGCAGCGGGTAGTGGGCGCCCAGCACATCGACGGTCGTCGCCACCAACGACCCAAGATCGACGTGGTCGACGCCGTGACGCACCGTCTCGGTGACGCAGCGACGAAGCAGGCGCCGCGGTACGTAGCCCGCTCCTTCGTTGGAGGGAAGGATGCCTTCGGCCATGATCATGCTGGAGGCACGGACGTGATCGGCGACGATCCGGTGATGACGTTCGACCGAGTTCGTGTCGTGGAACAAGTCGCGGGCCGTAGCCACGATCGGTGCCAGCACGTCGACGTCGAAGATCGAGTCGTATCCATTCATCGCCATCGTGACCCGCTCCAAGCCGGAGCCGGTGTCGACGGAGACGAACGGCAGGGGATTGAGCACCCCGTCGGCGCGGCGGTCATACTGCATGAAGACGCCGGCGTTCCAAATCTCGATATAGCGGCGCTTCGTGTCGAACTCCATGCCCAGCTTCCATGCCGGGCCGTACTTCTCGCCGAAGTCGAGGAAGACTTCGGTGCAGGGGCCACAGGGCCCGGTGGGGCCAGCCGTCCAGAAATTGTCGGCCATCGGCTGCGGCACGATGTGGTCGCGCGCCATTCCGACTGCCTCCCACACGGCTGCCGACTCCTCGTCGGGGGGCAGGCCGAGTGACGCATCGCCTTCGAAGTAGGTCACGTACAACGAGTCTGGGCTGAAGCCGAAGCCGCTGGTGAGAAGCTCATAGGCGAGCTCGATGGCCCTACGCTTGAAGTACCCTCCGATCGACCAGCTCCCCAGCATTTCGAAGAAGGTGAGGTGGTGTCGATCGCCGACGTCGTCGATGTCGATCGTTCGAATGCAGGGCTGCACGTTGGTGAGTTCGCGCGCTGGCGGGGTTGCTGCACCGCTGAAGTAAGGCTTCAAGGGCACCATTCCGGCATTTACGAAAAGAAGACTCGGATCATTCTTAGCCAGCACCGAGGTGCCCGAAATGCGCTGGTGCGAATGTGACTGGAAGAAATCCAGGAAAGTCGATCGGACCTGCTCGCTGGGCGCTGTGCTCACGACGCTCACCCTTCTGATGTTCTTTGGCAACTACGAGATCTTAGCCGGCTCTTCACAATCCGGGGGTGTGGGTTGGGTCTGAGGCCGCTGGTTTCGAGCAGGGATCGGGTGATGTGATGGGTCGGGTTGCGGAGGCCGAGGGTGGTGCCGCGTAGGTGTTCCAAGCGCATATTAATGGCCTCGGTGGGGTCGTTGCTGGAATCTGTGTGGTGGAAGAAGGTGAGGATGTCGTCGCGCTGTTTGGTCAGGGTGCGGCCGAGCTTCGCGACCTCGACCAGGGCGGTGGGGATGGGTTTGCCGAGCGTATCGTTCAGCTTCACCATCGCCGTCTTGTCCTCAGCGCGGCTGGTGGTTCGGTAGATGGTGATCATGGTCTGGTAGACACTCCAGGTGGTCTCGACCTCGACGTGCTGGTCGTCGGCGAACAGTTCGTCGAGGCGGTGTTGTTGTTTGTCGGTGAGCAGTTCAGCGCCGGTGTGCAGTGTTCTGCGTGCCTGGTGGGGCGGGTGATTCTTGCGGCCCCGGAACCCGTGGAGGTCGACCCGGACGCGCCTGCGGCAGGCATCCAGCGCGTCACCGGCCAGCCGGATCACGTGGAAGGGATCCATCACCGTCACAGCTGTGGGGATCTCCTCGCGGGTGGCGGTCTTGAAGCCGGTGAACCCGTCCATCGTCATGATTCGGATGCCGTCGCGCAGGTCTCGGGTTGGGCTGCGGGCCAGGTCTTGAACGCCTGCTTCGGGCGTCCCTCGACCATCGCCGACAGCCGTGCCGGGCCGGTGCCAGTACTGACGGGGGTGAGGACGCAAGACGGTCGATCAGCGCACGAGCGACGCCAGTCCATGTTTGGCTAGAGCACCCGCCCAAAGTGCCTCGGTGATCTCGACTAAGAGCTGTTCCCTGAGGAAATGGCAGCTATCGTGCATCCATACCCAAGCATCGGCGAGAGTTCCGCACAATATGCGGATGCACCCGGAAGACACTCTCCGGACTAGGAATTGAGCGAGTCCCCATAATCTCTGGTTGGCGTGGGACGCCGGCATGGCCACCGGGAGTCGCCGGCGCTATGACGCACTGTGACGGCTACCGAGGGGCCGTCGTGGGATGGGCTAACGACTGGGTGGTACTTGGGCATTGACGCCGAACCGCACACTCCGCTTCCCCATGACGTATTGAAGGTTGTGGCGCTTCCCCAGGAACGGGACGATCTGAATGCTCCACCACAAGTTCGACCGCCTCGCGGCAAGCGAAACCGACGAACTCAACCGACTCACCGCCAACCGCGACCGCCTCGAAACCGAACAAGACCGCCTCATGCAAGCCCAGTGACTACGCCGGAGCTGTCCCGCTCCCGTATTGAAGCGGGAGCACGACCGCATCCAAACCAAACTCGACACCACTAACCGCAGAATCCAAGCTCACCACGGTGACTACGCCGAGCCCACCTCGATGACGCCCTCAACCTGCTCGCCAACTGTGCCGAGGTCTATGCACGCTGCAACGACGCGAACCGACGGTTATGCAATCAAGCCTTCCTCACCAAGATCTGCATCGACGAAGACGACCAACTCCGCGTCGAGAACAATTCAGCCCTTCAAAATGCTCCTCGACCCCGAGACCAACGCCCGCACCTGGGCCCAGAACAGCAACAAGGCCAGAACCGAAACCATCGACGATGTCTTGGGTTCGAACCTTGTACGTAGGGTGGAGCTAGCGGGAGGCTTGTCGAAACCTGCCCCGCCGGTGATTCAGATGGCGCGAGCACACCAGTCGATCCGCGCTCGGCGGCACAGGACACACCGCCGGAGGCGCCACTCACAGCAGGCGCCGCGAGCATCCGAAGACCTCCTCCAACGAGCGGAGGCTGCCTACGCTGCCGGCAGGTCCCTGAAAGTTGTGGCCCGACAGGTTGGCCTTGGGCACGAGCGACTCTCTCGCCTCCTGCGAGAACGCGGTGTCGTCCTCCGCAACCACTCCCCCGTCGCTCAGCGAGATTCGGCTGATGCGGTCCATGTATGAGCAAGGGGCTTCGCTGGAGCGCGTGGGCTACAAGTTCGGCTACACAGCGGGGACAGTTCGCAAACATTTGATCATCGCTGGCGTCGTGATGCGCGACACGCACGGTCGCGGAACAGTCCTGAAGGCGCAACAGGACCATCGCTGAAGAGCAACGTGCACCGAGACACAATTCCGAGGCACGTGACGCCTTGCCAGCTTCAACCTCACGGCCCAGGCGAGGGCGTGGCTGTCGTCCCGTGAACCTCGTCGCCAGATAGAAAGCACACCCCAGCGGGTGAGCTTCGGCCTCCTCACGCAACTCACGGAGGAGGTACGCACGCACCTCAGCAAGCATGCGTTCATTCGTCTTGACGGCAAAGGAAACCGGGGAGGCGCAGAGAAGTGCGGCTGGGGTATGGTTAGCGGCGTCGCTTCTGCTGGTCACGGAGATCGCGCCAGTCGTGGATGGGGCCGGTGATGGTGTCGAGCTGCTGAGTGTCGGGATTCCAGCGGATCGCGGTTCCCGGGGCGAGGGCCTGTTCGAGGACGCGGGTGATGTGGGCCAACAGCTGCCAGTCGACATCCCCGCGGCGTTGGAGGTGATGGCGCCACTCGATCGGTTGTGTAACGATCATCGGTCGGCGCAACCAGCGGGTCTGGATCGTCGCTATCTGAATCTCCCCGGCTCGGCAGGTCGAGTCACACATATGGCAGAACCAGCCGTAGGGCGCCCGGATCGCCCACGGCAGCGGAACGGCGCCGGTGGCGCTTCGGAGAAGCACGGCGGGATCGTCTGGCCACAGCGGGGAGACCTCTGTGCGCGCCGGTCGAGCAGGTCGCGGTGGTGTGAGGAGCCACCTTTCGAGTTCGCGGATTCCAGGCCGGGGTGCATACCAGCGGCGTACCTGCGGATCCCAGCGGGCACCAGCAGCTTTGGCCTGGTCCTTCTCACGGTAGGCGACATCGAGCCAGATGCGCTGCAGGATCACTACCCCATCCCCTCTTCACCGCTGTGCCTGATGGCTCCACCGTACGTTGGTCACGAGGTCACGGCGACTCTCCCTGCACGGCCTGCTCGATGTCCGGGGACGCCAGATCAGGTTCACCTCAGTCGATATCGCTCAACATGAACGGTCGAACCCTCGCTTAATCCGTCAGCGCTACGGCCAAGCCACCCCACCTGGGCCACCTCACCCTCTTGATCTGCGGGCAACAACGCCCAGAGGCGAGACGATGATCTCGGGCCCATGTCTGGGCGTTATTCAGCTGCCCTGAGTATTGCCGCGACTCGGGGAGGCAGCAGCGCGTTCGTCCCTGTGGCGTTGACGAGCGTCGCGAGGTTGCGCCACGCGTGGGCTCGAATCTGAGCGGGGGTGACACCATGCTGTTTGGCGAGAACTGCTTCGACATCGCGGACATTGCCTGGTTGATGGGGCCGGGCTCCGCTGCGATTACCGTCGGGGTGATCTGTTTCCAGGAGGAGTCGATCCATGGGGATGAGATCGATGGAATCACTTTGGCGCATGGTAGCGGTGTTGATCGAGAAGCACGCTCCGAGCTCAACTGCGCGCCTAGTGGTGGCCCGGTCACCGAGCCACCAGTGCAGGATCGCGCCGTGGATCGGTGTCTGTTCAAGATGCTCCACGACCTCTCTAGTTGCTCGGTAGCTATGGATCGCCGTCAGGCGGGGCTTCACGTGAAGTTGCGTGAGCAGCGAGGCGAATACCTCGCTCTGCCTGTCGAAGCTCGATGGGACTCTTGCATCTAGCCCGACCTCGCTGACGTAGGCGGTGCGGGCGATGAGGCGCTCGAACTCCTCAGGGGCATAGCTGTCGAGTGCGGCCTTCAGCCCCGGGTGGACACCGACGCCCCAGATCGCGAGCAGGTCGTGAGGCTGGCGGTCCAGGGCGAGACGCGACTCGGCGAGGCTTCGGCTTGCAGCGAAGATCACGGCGCGGAGGTTCAGAAGGTCCCTCGGGACGATCTTCGGATCGATGTGGGCATGGAGGTCAAGGGCCGGAAGATTGATCATGTCAGTGACTCCAGTTCGCGTGCGCCGCGAACACAGAGGTCTCGGGCGTCGGTTGCGGAGTATCCGTCGGGTAGGCGCATCGCTGCGATGTCGCTGACCTGGATTCCACGCGCCACGAATCCGCGGATGCTGGGGAGAATTGACGCCTTCTGGAGCTGGGATCTTGCAGCCTCTCTGGGAGGGGCATCGATCACGTAGGTACTTCGATCGATGAGCTCGGCAGCTGCGAACGATGCGCGTCGCACCAGGCACCCGAAGCACGTTCCGCAATGGTCCTGTGATGTCACACCGAGCCATCGTCGGTTCGTAAACGCACACGAGTTGGTGGCGCTGAGCAACTCAGATGCGGGGCCATCTCCGACCTGATCCGCCAACCATCGGAACATCTCGCCCTTCGTCTGTACTGCGAATGGATTGGACAGGGTCCCCCATGCGCCAGCAGCGGAGGCGAGTTGAGACAGTTCAGTAAGGAACCAGGGATGGGTGGTGCGGGTGGAAAGACTGCCGAGCTGGTCAGGACCCAAAGGCGGATTTAGTGACGCAAACCCGTTCTCAGGGATCCAGAGCTCCACCTCGTTGACCGAAGCGAAGGCGAGGCCGAGGGCGAGGAACAGAAGCGATCGGGTTCGTGTGGTGCTCTCATTCTTGAACCGGTGCCCCCGGGTTGACTCTTGTGTCGAGTGAAGAGGATCTGCTGGTGCTGCTGCGCGCTGCCGCTGGGACAGAGCTCTCGGATGCGCCGGGCGACTTCTTTCTGGATCGGCGAGATCGACGTCGCCCCGACGTGAGAGACGAGCAGGTGAGGTTCGGGGAGGGAGCGCGCGAGGAACGCGCCGATGGCGGAGTCTGCGCCACCGCTCATGAGCACCACACGCTGGACGTCGGGAAACCTGTTAGGCGCGATGCCCTCACGAGGGATACGTGCCTTACGGAACGCCAACGTCCATCTATCGCCCGACAAGAAGTCGAGGAGCTCCTGCAACTGTTTAGTAATCGCGTTCCAGGGTGCCGGATCCTGAACGGGGACGCTCAGGCAAATGTCCCTCTGGGTCCAGTTGGCGCGGCCCGCCCGGCGCGGGACAGAGCGGTCTGCGGCATAGACTATCGCGGCAAGACGGAACAGTTCGATGTTCTCGCGTCGCACTGGGCCCAGCTCTCCCAACCGGGGGCCCAAAGACGTGTTGAAGGTACCGGGCCCAGCGGTGGGCCAGTAGAACGTGCTTTCGGCGGATTCCGCGGTGAGTGCCGATGGGACTTGGAAGCGAAGGTCAAATTGCGCCATATCAGTCCGCCTCGTGGATGGTTCTGAGATATTCCAGTCCGTCTTCTATCGCGCGCGTGAACTCCTCAGCGCTTGGCCCGCTGGGGGACAGATCCGCGTGCGCGGCGAGCTCCTCGGCGGCTTGACGGATCCCGTTTTCGAACGCCGTGCGTTCAGCACCTGACATGTCCTTGGCGTTCAAGCTGGATGCGGTCTCGACAAGGTACGCCTCGGCGAGAATCAGGGCGACCGCTTCCTCAGCGATTTGTCCGAGCGACACGTTGACTCCCGTGCTGTCGCTCTCGACGAGCCATTCGGCGAGTCTGCCGACGACCTCCATCTGCTCCGCAGTCTCGATCGTTCCCGCAGGGAGGTCCTCACAGACTTTCTGTGCGATCTGGTGGGCGACGTCGAAGATGTTCGGGTTGGCTCGCAGTGCGTCGTAGTCCAGGCCGAGATCTCGGAGAGTCTGAGCATCTCCGCTGCGGTACGCGTATGCCGCTGCTGCTCCGCGGCCTGCGGAGCGGGCAGAGCTTGATGCGGATCGCGTGAGGCTCCCGTTGTACCCGCGGCCTCCGCCCCTTTCCCCTCCGCCGCGCGAGGAGCGAAAGAGCGCTGCCGTGGGCAGTACCCTGCCTGCTGGTGAGCTCGGAGACGGTTTCAGTGGGGAGAGAAGCGAGGGCTGGTCGTCTGAAGGCGGCAGGTTCTGGCCGTCAGCACCGGGGAGGCTCGCCAGCCAGTCGTCGAGTCCGTCCCGAAGGTCATCACCGGCGGCGCTGCCAGAGTAGGAGCCTTTGGTTCCCATCAGCGTTTACCGCCCTTGGGTGGTGGCGTGGTCAGCGCCTTCTTGATGTTGCCGTCTGGGAGCTGCGCAGCCAACGTGTTGATGACGTCCTTCATCCCTGGTATGTCGAACCCTGCGAGGATGACAGCGGTTCCTGGCTGAATATCGGAGGCCGGGAGCCGGCGGATCGCGTCGAGCACGGCTGGTTGCACGGCTGCGTGTGCGGTGGCGAGTCTGACGATTCCGGCGACCGCGCCGCGCTGCTCCTGTACTCGGTCCCGTGCATGCGACCCCAGGTGCCGCAGAAGCTGGACTACATCGTCGGCCGTGAGCGCTCGAAGGCTCTCGTCAGTGAGTCGACGTCTGTCAACCGTGCGGGTCGAGGCCAGTTGCGCGGCCAGGTCACGTAGGTGTTGAGGAAGCTCAGCGCTGACCAGAAGATCACCGCGGAACGATGCGGCCAGATGTAGATAAGGGCTCAGGTCGAGATCATGAAGGTCCGGTGGGAGCTTGGCCCATCGGATCATGTTGTCGGCGAAGTGCGGGGAGACCGCGGTTGTTGACACCGCTTGAGTCGGCTCTTCCTCCCCTTCGGAGGTGCCGGCCGGTTCTGCTTCCACTGCCCCCAAAACCGTCTCCGCGGCTACATCCGGCGCGTGGTCGGCGAGGTCCGCTAGTGGAGTTGGGACGGGAGATTCTTTCGGCCGGTTGGCTTGCAACTCCAGCGACTCCAGTCGATCCCGAAGCTCACCGGTTCGCAGCCATGACAGCACCGACTGGAACTGATCAGGCAGGAGGACTTCTAGAACCATGAGTTTGGCGACTACGTCGAAGTCAAGTTCGATTCCCCGACGGGCGGCGATAGATCGACGGATGTTCAAGTCATTGAGGAATCGCTTGATGCGCCGCGGGTTGCCCCTTAGTTTTTCGTAAAGAATCGTGGTGAGCCGACGCGCGAAAGACAGTTCTCACTGGACGTCGATACCAGCAGGAGCCCGGAGGTCGTCGAGAGCGCCGGTCGCACGAAGCCGGTGGCATTCGGCGATGACCTTTTCAAGCTGCTCATCGGTGAGGCGCTGATCAACACGGTTCTGCAACTGTAGCAAAAGTACATACGACTCGGTGTCGAAGGCACCGAGGGCTGGCAGTGGAACGGTCGTCTGGACGATCTTGTGCAGGTACAGCTTGGACGGGGGTTCTGGCGGAAGAGCATCTTCGTCCTTCGGATGCTCTGTGGGCATGCTCGAGTCTGGCAGGCGTGTTCGGATCGCATCGGCAACCCGGTCTTCGTCTGCTGCGATGACGAATGCCATGCCCTCGACGCTCAGGAAGAGCCGTATCGCTTCGAGGGTCTCCACAACGGTGTCCACCAGGCACCGGTCGAGGTCGTCAACTAGCACCGCCACCCGACGGACGTGCCCCATCTCCTCGGCCCTCAACAGCTCAGCGAACTCGGCCTTGAAGCCGGCCAGGCCCCGCGGCTGGTCCCCGTCGTCCGATGCCGGTTCTCGAATGAGATCCAACACGTCACTTACGCCGGGGATCTGCAAGGTTAGTGATGACTTGGCGGCCAGCTTGACCGCCTTGGCCCAGTCGACGCGAGCAGACAACCGCTTGAGCAGCTTCTTGATCTTCTCGCCTTTGGATTCCTCAACACTCTTGAGGCGTTCGGCGAGTTCGGCTGCGATGGCGTCGAGGACCTCACCGATCAAGCTCTCTTTCGCACCCACAGCAGGGTCATATCGCCACGGGTCCGTGCGGACGGTGATGATCTTGGCGTTCTTAGGGTCGCTTCGAGAATCAAGATCGGTCTTGATGAGCTCTAGGACAGTGGTCTTTCCGCTGCCCCACGGCCCGGACAGCCCGATCGCGAGCGGATCGAGCGCGTCGTCGAGCACTGCGTCGGAGACCGTTTCTGCGATGGCCCGCGCGGCAAGAAAGTCCACCCGCGACGGCTCGTCGGACCAGAGACGACCGCGAAGATCCTCGATCGTGGACATTCTGCCTCCTCTGGTTCAACAGCGAAGGCGCTGTCAGAACCCGCCGCAATCTTTCTGTACCGCGGGCTCAGCGTGCTTCGCGCAAGAGCATCCGGAGACCCAAGTACTTCTCGCATGATCTCACTTCGGCCGCACACACGATGGGCTCGACACGCAGGCGCCGTGATGGGTCGAAGTGACAGCGAAAGTTGCCAGTAGATCGAGATCTACCCGACGTTGGCGGCGGGCCGTGGGACCTCGCCCCTTACAGGAGGGGCTAGAGGTTCAAAAGGGTGTCGGGATGGCGTCCCGTCTAGGGTTACAGGTCGAGTTGCCGCGTCGCCTGGGTAGTGGGGCACCGACGCTCATCCTCGATGGTCGGGCGGGTCAGCGTCCGTAGTGCTGTTTCGGCGCGGGCGCGGTCGATCTTCTGCACTGTGCCCTCCGGCTGGGTGCCGAGCGGGGCCGGGTCGGTGATCTGATAGCGGTCTCGGTAGGCGGCGACCACCAGAGCACGGCGCCGCCACTGCTGCCGCTCCCGCCCGCCGGCAGGAATCGGGCCGAGTGCTGTGACCCACGGCTCTTGCGTGTGGAGGGCGGTGTCGAGGACGGCTTCGGCTCGGGTTTCGATGAGGCGGCGGCGTTCGGTCAGGGCTTGCTGCATGTCGGGAGTCATGGGGCCGGTGGCTTCGGGGATCAGCCCCGCGATCAGACGCGGCGTCTGTCGTGTGCGTCCCGATCCGGCGGGGCGGGTGGTGGCGTTAGCGAGGCGGTGGTGGATGACCGAGGCAATGTCGCCGGCGTCGGCGAACCCGCGCGCCTTGATGAGGCGTGGCAGGAGGGCCTCGACGTTGTGGTGATTGGCTTCGGCCCGGCGCAGTTCCGCAGCCAGGGCGCCGAAGGCGTCGGAGTCGATGACCTCCTGCACCTGGTCGGTGGTGAGGCCGCTGCTCTTGATGAGGGTGGTCCAGCGGTCGTGTTGGGCTGCGACAGCGATGGTTTCGTATTCGGCGGCGAGTTGGGCGATCGAGCCCCACCGGCCCTGCTCCGCGGTGATGGTCTCGTGCGCCGACAGCTCAGCACCCGAATGCTGCAGCACGCCGTAGAGGACGGAGCGGGCAGTGGCGTCGGGGTTGTCGCCCGGGTGCGGGGCGGCGTGATCATCGGGACGATCAAGGATCACGTAAGCCTGATTCGCTTCCCGCCCGCCATCAGACGGGGCACATGCCTTCGAACTTCTCAACCTACGTGGACCTAGCGGGAGGCTTGTCGAGCCGCAGATCGTGGTCGGCTTGCTGGTCGACCGGCGAGGGTTTCCGCTGGAGATCGGCTGCTTCGAGGGGAACAAGGCCGAGACAAGACGATCCTGCCGATCATCCGCCAGTTCCAGGCCCGCCACAATCTCGCCGACATGGTCGTGGTCGCCGACGCCGGCATGCTCTCCGCTGACAACCTGGGCGAGCTGGACGAGACCGACCTGCGGTTCATCGTTGGTTCGCGGCAGACCAAGGCCCCGCACGATCTCGACAGCCACGTCCACTGGCACGGTGACGCCTTCACCGATGGGCAGATCATCGACACCATCACTCCGCGCCACGGCAACTCGAAGGTCAACGACCGTGCGCTGCGGGCCGAGCCGGCCTGGGACCCCGAGCAGCATCCCGACTCGTGGCGGGCGATCTGGTCCTACTCCCGCAAACGCGGGGTGAGGGACCACAAGACACTGACCGCGCAGGAGAACCGGGCCCGCGCGATCATTGACGGTGACAAGTCGGTCAAGAACACCCGATTCGTCAAGACCACCGCCAACGGCCGCAGCCTGGACGAGAAGAACCTCGAACGTGCCCGCTCCGTCGCGGGGCTGAAGGGCTACTACACCAACATTCCCGCGGACATGATGGCGCCGCGCGAGGTGATCGACAGTTATCACGATCTGTGGCGAGTTGAGCAGTCTTTCCGCATGTCCAAGACGGACCTGCAGGCCAGGGCCATGTTCCATCGCAGCCGTGACGCGATCGAAGCTCACCTCACCCTGGTGTTTGCTGCCCTGGCCCTCGCTCGGCTCATCCAGCAACGCACCGGGTTGGCGATCGGCAACGTCGTCAAGAAGCTCCGCCCCCTGCGCTCAGCGACCCTCGTGATCAACGGCACCACGCAGACCTTCCCGCCCCACATCCCCGACGACCTGACCCGCGTCCTCGACGACATCCGGACCGAGGAACCCACGCGCACTAACAAAATGAGCCAAGTCAGGCCAAGGTGAGTAAGATTACAGACTTGCAGGTTCCTACCTGGCCGCGATCGCCGAAGAACCCAAAGGCCACCCAGGGCCGACTTCGACCGCCACACGCACCGAGAGGAATCCCGTCAGGCTATTCAACAACCCAACCTTTTGGTCCACACCTCGGGCCTCGCAAGGGTTTGCTATTCTTAATGATTTAATTCCAGGACCTAAGGTTGTGCATGGATAGCGCTCCCCAGAGATTGGTCTCTTATGCCACTTCCTTCTATTGTCAATTCCACTGCAGCCCACGTCAGCGTAGATGGCGTCTCCGTATCGTTCGGTGATCGCCGAGTTCTGACCGACGTGTCATTCACGATCTCAGGCGCTGAACGCCTGGGGTTGATTGGCGAGAATGGATCCGGAAAGAGCACGCTGCTGCGGGTCATTGCCGGTCTGCTCGAGCCCGATGCGGGTACGGTACAAACCACCGTACCCGGCGGGCATGCCGTCCGATTCGGCCTTCTCCATCAGGAACCTCCCTTTGCCCCCACCGCAACGGTCGCCGAGGCGCTGAACGATGCGGTCGCCCCGGCCTTAGCCGCCGCAGCCGCCTTGGACCGCGCAGCGGACGCGATGGCGGCGGCCCCTACGGACGAAATTGCCTCTCAAATCTATGCGAACGCCCTAGAAGAGGCTGAGCGACTTCGCGTGTGGAATATCGACGCTCGCATCGAGGAGATGCTGGCAGGGCTCGGACTCGCCGGCCTTCCGAGGGAGCGACGGACCGCGCAGCTGTCTGGGGGCCAGCGCGCGCGGCTCGCGTTGGCCTGGCTCCTGCTCTCCCATCCCGATGTGCTGTTATTGGATGAACCGACGAACCACCTGGACGACACAGCTACGGAACACCTGCGCGCCTCGTTGGCCGCATGGAACGATCCGATGCTTATCGCGAGCCATGATCGCGCCTTCCTCGACGAAGCGGTGACCGGACTGATCGATCTGGATCCGGCACCGATCCCGCAGATAGTCGGAAAGCAGTTGTGCGATGACGGCCCCGGGTCCGGAATCGGTGTTACCCGCTTTACCGGTACCTACACTGATTTCAGGCAGTACCAAGCAAAGGCGCGGGCCCGCTGGATCAATCAGTTTCAGGCCGAACAGGCCGAGCTCAAACGACTCTCCGCATCACTCCATGAAGGCCATACCGTGGGACATCAGGGCCGCGAACCACGCACCGAAGGAGGCGCAGCGAAAAAGTTCTACGCCGACCGCAACGCCAAGGTCGTCTCCCGGAGGGTGAATGACACTCGCTCTAAGCTGGAGGACCTCCGAGCGCGGCAAGTGCGGAAGCCGCCGAAAGATCTGACCTTCAACGGACTGGCCGCTGCGGTGACGGCAAGGAAAACAGCATCTGCAAACCCTGGTGCCATTCTCGTCGCGACTAATGTAGTTGTCGAGGGTCGGCTCCCCGCGACATCGATCACTGTAGGCGCCAGGCAGAAGTGGCTGATCACCGGCCTGAACGGATCCGGCAAATCCACCCTGCTGCAAGTCCTCGCCGGCATTCTGGAGCCGGACAGCGGAAGCATTACCCGCGCCTCCTGGGCTAGAACTGGCCTCCTGACCCAGGAGATCACCCTCCCCGATCCCAACCATCGCGGCCCATCTCGAACGATACGACAGGCCTACAGCGAAATCGTCGGGCCCGAGTTGGCCGAGCGCGTCCCTCTGAATAGCTTTGGCCTGTTTGCCGGGCGTGACGAGAACCGTCAAGTTGGAGTTCTGAGCATTGGTCAGCAGCGACGATTGGGTCTCGCGGCAATCCTCGCGGACCCACCTGAAATCCTTCTCCTCGACGAGCCCACCAATCACCTCTCCTTGTCGCTGGTCACCGAGCTTGAAGCCATGATACCGGATTATCCGGGAGCGGTGCTGATTGCGTCACATGATAGATGGCTACGCCAGCGTTGGACAGGTGAGCGACTGGAGTTGAGTGAGGGATAACCGGCTCTTCGCACTCGAGCGTGGATTGAACACGGCCACGTAGTTGCCGGTGACGCGGGGTAGGGGGTCGATGTTTTCGCAGGATCAGAGGACTTCTACTCCCTCTATTTGCCAAAGCCCTCGACTTTCTCTGACTCTACTTCGCTGTGCCGTGCTGCTGGTTCCTGTTTCTCGTGCGACGCGTGGCTTGGCCTGCCGGGAATGAAGGTCCTGAGCGTCGCGGATGAGGGTGATCGGCTGGTGGTACGGGTCGAACCTGTCCCCCTGTCCCCGACCTCGCGGGTGCCCGCCTGCGGGATCGTCGCTCACGCTTACGGCCGTGACGAGGTTGGGCTGGTGACCGTGCCGCCGGTTCGGGCGCCCGGCGCGGTTGGTCTGGGGCAAGCGCCTATACCCGGCACGTTGTGCTCATGCTCGGGTTGACGAGCACGTCTAGCACCACGTCGACCCACGCAAGCGCGGCCCGAAATGCTCACCAGGATCATCGACCTTAACCGCGACGAGCACGGTCAGGTCCATGCTCGCCTGCTCGACCTCCTCCCGGGGCGGTCCGGTGCCGGGTATGGCGACTGGCTCGACGCCCGAGAACCCGCCTTCTGTGCCGGGGTGCAGGTCGCGATGCTCGACCCCCTTCCACGGCTACAAGAACGCGATCAACGAACACCTGCGGGATGCGACCGCCGTCGTCAACGATGTCCGCCGCCGCGTCCAACACAGGGCGCCCTAGCTCACCGCGGCCGCACCGGCGACCCCTCGTACGGGATCCGCACCGCCCCGCGCGCCGGGATCGACCGACTCACCGACAAGCAACGCACCCGCCTGACCAGCGCATTCGAGGCGTACGACGCCCACGTCGAGGTCCAGGTCACCTGGCAGGTCACCCAGGACGTTCGGAGCCCTATTCCAAGGCGAGAGCCCCGCAAGAGGGCGCGCCAGCGTGCAACGGCTCATCGAGGTCCTGCCGACCTGTCTCATCTCCGAAGTGCGGCGCCTGGGTGGGACCCTGAAGCAGTGGCCCCAAACCCTGCTCGCGTACTTCGACACCAACGGCGCGTCCAACGGCGACACCGAAGCCGTGAACGGCCTCGTCGAGCTCCAATCCCCGCATCGCCCGAGATTCCGCAACCGCGATAACTACCGCCTACGCTGCCTGTTCATCACCGGAGAACTTATACCCTGACCCCACGCTCAAGTCCGACGAGCCGCTTTACACCTGGATGCGAGACTTTCCGTTCATCCGGCGGCGGGCAGCAGGGCGCGCTTCGTTGGGCACGCCTTTACGGCTGAACTCTCACTGCACCCGGGTCTTCACGTTGCTCTCTCGGCCTGATGTCAACATCGGATCGCCGCGACGATAGAGAGGCTGCCCGAAGCACCTGCTAACCTGCAAGACATCATGGCCATGCGCCCTTCTTGCATCGAGGCACCTGCCCACGTCTTGTCTTCTTCGTGTCTGCTGTCGTGGCGCGTCACTCGACCCACAGAGTGGTTCATGATCGACCGCGTGATGTTTGAGGAGGATTCATTTGGGCACTCGCGTGAGCAGCGAGCACGAACGATGCCACTCGCATCTCGGCTGCCTCCGTGCGGGCGGGGATCAAGCTGATGACTGAACCGCTCATCAGACGCCTCCTTCCAATGGATGTACATGCGGCCGAACTGTACGGCGACGCTCCTTCCGAGCTGTTGTATCCCGAGGAGAATGCGCATATCTCACGTGCCGTCGCTAAGCGCCGCAACGAGTTCACTGCTGTCCGTCACTGTGCCCGCATTGCGCTCGCGGAGCTAGGCCTCGTGCGTCCTCCCCTGGTTCCAGGTGAGGCAGGCGCACCGACATGGCCACCAGGTGTGGCTGGAAGCATGACGCATTGTCACGGCTATCGCGCCGCCGTCGTCGGACAAACTGCATGCATCGCGGCAGTGGGAATCGATGCTGAACCCGATGAGCAGCTGCCGCCTGGCATCCTTGCCAGCATCGCGTCGGTTTCAGAGCAGTGCCACCTGTCTGACCTTTCCGAAGCGGCGCGGGGACCGAATTGGGATCGTCTGCTCTTCAGCGCAAAAGAGAGCGTTTACAAGGCTTGGTTCCCGCTGATGCGCCGTTGGCTAGGATTTGAGGATGCCGAACTTCGAATTGCTCTGGACGGCACCTTCACAGCGGAGTTACTGGTCGACCCGCTCATCGTCAACGGGCAGGTGCGCACGAGTGTGGCAGGGCGCTGGCTATCGGCGAACGGTCTGCTCCTGACGTCCGTGTCGGTCCCTCCCTGACAGCGTGCTGTCGAAACCGTGAAGGTCAAAAGTCTGCCGATGCCGACGTCCTCGGTGCGTCCCACCTGGTCTTCGCGCGCGATTGACGATGGAAAGTCCGCTCGCAGGTTACCCTCTTAGGGCGGCGTTTGTTCTGGTGGTCGGTGTTGGCATAGCGCTGACGTCCGCCAAGGCGATCTGGACGTCGACTTTCTGCTTTTCCTCCCGCTTGAGCTGCTCCGCGGCGGCGCGGTCGGCGGCTTCTTGTTCGGTGTCCTTGGCGTGAAGGTAGTCGCTCAACGGCCCGCCGTAGGTGGTGATCGCGCCGCGGCGTAGTTCGGCGATGGCATCGACTCTTTCAAGCAGTTTCAATCCTAGCTGACGAGGACGACCGGACCGCTCCAGCGGTCGAGGGTGTCGCCGAGCCGCCCACGGGCGGCCGTGTCAAGGTCGTTGGTGGGCTCGTCGAGCAGGAGGATGTCGGGGTCAGCCAGGATCACCCCGAGGAAACTGATGAGGGTTCATTCGCCGCCGAACAGGGTGGTCGCGGGCCGGTGCAGGTCGGTGAGGATGTGCTGCGGAAACCCCGCTTCCGGCGAGCAGGGCGAGGGCTCGTTCGGGTCGGTCCAGCGGCCGTCCAGGACGTCGTAGCGGGCGGGGTCGGTCACGGCTCGTGCCCTCAGGTCGGCGTTGACCTGAGGGCCAGGGCATCCGCCGACATGGCACGGTGGTGCTGTCGCCCTTGGGTCATGTATCGGACGATGTCTTGAGTGGTGATCGCCGCTGGTGGGGACAAGGTCGTCAGCGATTAGCCGCAGCAGGGTCGTCTTGCCGCTGCCGTTGCGTCCGATCAGCCCGGTGCGGCCTGCACCGAAGCCGACGCAGAGGTCGTCGAAGACGAGGGTGCCGTCGGGCCAGGCAAACGACACGTTGTCCGCGGTGATAGTCGGAACGTGGGTCATGTCGGGTTCCCCCAGGGCGTGGTCTCCGATAAGCGAGCGGTGATGCCTGCGATGAGGCAGGTGATCGCGAAGTCCCAGTCGTCGTGGCCGGCGCGGTCGGCGCCCTGGGCGGCTCGGCGTGCCACGACGGGGTCGGTGTCCGCCCGCGTGGCGAGGCTGTTGGTCAGTTCGTCCAGGTCGGTTTCCGTCATGCGGTTGCGCCAGGCGGCCTCGAGGGCGCCGTGACCGTGCGCGAGGGTGAACTCGGCGGACAGCACCGAGGGGACGAGGGGTTCGGGTAGTCCCGCCGACGAGAGGTCCCGGACCGCAGTTACTACCAGGGCACCGTCACCTTCCGCGGCGTCACCTACGACGGCACCCACCAGCCCCTCATCGACGCCGACACCTGGCTGCGCGTCCAAACCAACCTCGACGCCAACAACGCCCGCGGCCAACGACCCCAGAAGTACGACCACTACCTCAAAGGCACCCTGTACTGCGCCTGCGGAGCCAAACTCATGATCGAACGCCCCCGCGACAAGACCGGGGACCGCTACGAGTACTTCACCTGCTCCGGCAGACGCCGCAAAACCACCAACTGCACCCGCTCCGCGATCCTCGCCGAACGCGCCGAAGCCGAGATCAAACGCACCTACCAGCGCAACTCCCTGACCCAGACCCAGGCTGAGCACGTCCGGAAGGTCCTCAACGACGTCTTCGACCAGCTAGAAGGAGCCAGCGAAGACGAACGCAAGCTCCTGACCGCCCAACGCGACAAGCTCGAAGCCGAACGCCTCAAACTCGTCCAAGCCCACTACGCCGACACGATCCCCCTCGACCTCCTCAAGAACGAACAAGACCGCATCCGCGCCAGCCTCGACCAGATCACCACCCGACTCGACAACCTCACCAACACCTACACTTACGCCCGGGCCGGACTCGACCAACTCACCGAGCCACTGGTCGACCTCGACGACCTCTACACCAAGTGCAACCCCGCCGAACGACGCATCCTCAACCGGGCCCTGTTCAACCGCATCACCATCGACGACGAACACGCCACCTACACACCCGACGAGCCCACAGCCAGCATACTGGCCCACACCAGTACCGACGCTCCGGCGCAAGTCACCGCAGAAACAAGCTTGCCCCGCCTTCAGGCGGGGCAAGCTTTAACTTCCTCATCTTACGTGGACCTAGCGGGAGGCTTGTCGAAACTTGCCCCACCGTTGGCGCGTATGGACTCGGGTCACCGCACCATTCGGGGCGCACTCGTCAACCGCGTCTTGAGAGCCGAGGCTTCACGCAGGCGTCTCGACGGGGTGAGACGGCCCTTCGTGAGGCGGAATCCGCCTACCTTGCCGGGCGGTCATTGAAGGGGATCGCCAAGGATGTCGGGATCGGGCACGAGCGGTTGTCGCGGCTCCTCCGCGAACGCGGAGTGAGGCTACGGAGGCAGTCCCCGAGTCGGGAAGAGACGGCTGAGATGCAGATCCGCCACAGAGAAGGAGCCTCACTTGAGCAGATTGGTATGCTTCTCGGCTACTCGGCCGGCACTGTCAGAGCCCATCTCCTCGCCGCTGGAACCGTGCTGCGTGACGCCCACGGACGGTAGGTCTGCATTGGTCAGGTCGATCCGTAAACTTCGAAGCCTCCCTTCGTTACCGTCTGCACGTATGAAGCGGCGCCGGCAATAAGCCTCAGTTGCTCCTCACTGGCTGACCTGATGCTCAGGCCCGGTTGAGCGATGATCGTCGTGAACCGAGGGAAAAGTAGCGGCGCTTGCTGCCTGATCCGGAACAGCGCCTCGCGGTCACCGACTTCAAACGCCGAGCCACCGAATCGATGTTTGTAGCCGGCAGCTCGGCGATCGAGGTGTTCGAGGAGTGGTAAAGCCGCGTTGTCTCGCCATCGTGCCCCGCGCATCGCTTGGCCGCAGACTTCGTAGAGGTCGGCGAGCCGGGACCCTGCTTCTGGCCTGGATGAGTACTTGCAGTGCACGAGCGTGACATGCAGATCCCCTCCACCGACTCGAATGCCGACCAGGTCGGCCGCCTCACCCGACCTGTCATCGTCGATGAGCACGTCGAAGGTCTGGTTCTCTGCCAGATAGCGCGCCATGAACGCCTGGATCGAATCTTTTCGCCGGTCGGAACCCTGCGATTCGACGGTGATGTCCACGCCTCCTGTGGCCCAGTCGAGCGAGCGCAGGTGATCGCGTGGGTACGGTGGAAGCTCGGTTCGCGGCGCGAGCAGCCGGTCACCGCCGGTGATCAGTCGGTCGCCGGAGAGAAGCAGCGTGGGCTTGTTGTTGTTCAACCAGGTCGACAGAGGGGTCGTCGTTCCGCGTCCGCCTTCCACGGTCGCCTCGTCACCGACGGCGCGGTAGTGGGCACCAGTCGGACCGAACCGCCCCTCGTACCGAAGCTCCCACGTCGGCGTGATGACGGAGAAGCGAAGTGGCCCGTCAACTCCGTAATCGTCGATCCTCAGTCCGGCGTCGGTCAGCGGAACTCCGCTTTCGTTGTAGGTGACGCGTGACGACGTTCCAGAATCGAGGTAGAGCTCCCATGGCCACTCGACCGCAAGGAACGGGTACGGGGGCCGCTCCTTGACGTCGACAGGGATGATCATGTCGCGGAACAGCGAGCGGACGTCAACTGACCTGTCCCGCAGTTTCGCTCCCTGATCGCGGCACCATCGTCGCCACTCCACAAGGTTCGTCGCGGTTCGCATCGACCAGAATCTCCCGGACAGCGCCGCTGCGATCGTGACGCGCTCTCCGTCTTGGAACGCCTTGGCTGCGACGTGCGTGTTGGCCTTATGGGTGCGTTCAGCTTCTGTGAGTGCGGTCTCGACATCGCTTCCCACGTGCATGGAGAAGCGCTTGTCCCGATCCCGGGCATCGAGGAGCCCGATGTTCGTCGGAACCAGGCGGTCGAGCTTCGCGAACACCTTAAACGTGTCGTAACCGTTGACCGGCTCCGGTTCATGCCCGAGCACAGCCTCGACAAGATCGTCCAGGCTGCGTTTGGTGTCCGAACAGTGGACGTAGAGGAGCCCCAACATCCGATCGAGAAAGAGCACGACGAGCGTGTAGTCAGTGGCTCGCAGGGACGGGATGTCGCCCCAACGGAGATCGGAGACCGTCTCGATGACGAACCAGGCGATGGTGTCATCACGGTTGACGCTAATCAGGTCGTCCAAGATTCTGTCGCCGTACACGGCACGGGCCGCCTGGGGGTCCCAGTCGACGGTCGTCGTCGCGAAGGCGCGGGCGCTCATCTTCGGTTCCAGCAGACCAACAGGCACGTCAGGCGGGTTGTCGGCGAACGAGGCCTCGAACTCGCTGATCTCGTCAGCTCGCTCGGTCGCACGTTCTGTCATGTCGCTGAGGACTTTGTTCCAGTCGGGGTCCTCGCGCAGGAGAAAACGCAACGGCGAGAGCGCCTGCTTCGGGTCCTGGCGGATGAAAACGCTCGCGGTTCCGATCGGGACGGGAGATGACGTACGGGCGAGACGGCCGATGAGCTGGACCATCGGGCTCAGGGATTGATGCGCGTCATGGAACGCCCCGACCTTGAGCGTGGGGAGATCGAAGCCTTCGCCCAGCATGTCGACACACACGATCACGCGACTGGACCGCTCCCGCATAGCTCGGATCACCGCGTCACGATCGCTCGCCCGTAGCGAACCGTAGATCACCTTTGGAGCAAATTCGGGAGCGAGCCGTGAGTACAGCGCGTGGATCTCGTCGGCTCGAGACTTCGTCCCGACCCGCGCCAGAAGTAGGTGTTCGTACCCGGCATCCAGGTCGCTACGAAGCCGGGACAGCGCGGCCCTGGCGAGCGCTTCGTCATCGTCATCCAGATCGAGGACAGCCGTGAAGTCAATTGTGCTGAAGTAGCCCTCTCTCTGTGCCTCCCGAAGTGGGAAACGAAAGATCACTCTTCCCGGCAACGTCAGTCCGTCACGCCGATAAGGCGTCGCAGTGAACAGCAGGACCGGCCGCTCGCCGAAGGCACGGATGATCTCCGTCCACGTTCGTGCTGGCGCGTGATGCGCCTCATCGACTAGGAGGTGTGTGAAGCCAGAGAAGAACGCTCGCCGCACGGCAGCCTCTGACGCATGGACTGCGTTCGGTGTTGCGACTACGACATTGCAGGCAGCTACGAAATCGACCGCGCCCTCTTCGCTGTCGAATCGTCCGGCGACTCGCCCGACCCGGGGCCTCATCGCGCCCGGCCCAACGATGCCCTCCTGCTGGAGGATGCCGAGCGTCTCGAACTTCGACGCGATCTGCTCTCTCAAAGCCGAGGAAGGGACCACCACAAGTACGCGTTCCGGGCGCCGCGCGACCAGCCAAGCCAGCATGGTCTCGGTCTTGCCCGTTCCGGTCGGCATCACCACAATTCCTGGCTCTGTAAGGCCCGACAACTGGTATCCGACGATGGAATGCAGCGCACCGATCTGAGGGCGGCGCAGGCTGTGCGGACAGGTGTGGGACGTGAACCCGATGGCACCATCGAACGAGTCCCGAACGGCATCCGCTGGCACAGGGTGCCTCGATCCCACCCAGGTGACCTCGCCCCCCGATGCGCCGTCCAGAGGAAGGACGGCGGCCAGCCGTTCTCCGTGCGGCTCGTCTGGTCCCGATGCGGCCGGCCAGCAGCCGAACCTGCTATGGACGTATTGTCTGCCATCGTCCGTGTAGCCCAACTCGTCATGGGCAGGAACCAGCAGCTGACGGATGGTGTTCTTCCCTACGACCTTCGTGGTCGCCCAGACGTGAGGGGTTCTCACGGCATCCGTCCTGCGGCCCAGATCACGGAAACTACGGTGCCCTGCGCTAGGGACGACGTCGTCACCGCATGCCTCCTACCGGTGACGCAGTCACCTATCTGTATGTGCTCACTGAATACATCTCTGTATGTGCTCACTGAATACATCATGCTGTACCGCCACGTTCCTTCGTGCGACGACACACGGCTGCATCACGGGAGCTCCCTGTCTAAACCAGTAGGTCAAAATGGTGGTTCAACTGGCCAGTCCGCGTCGCTCAGGTCCACCTCGTCCGACGGCTCATCATCATTCGGCTCGACGATTAGTGGCGAGAGCCACTCAGCCGTTACGGACATGGTGCGACTGTTCGGGGCAGCAGCTCGCGGGAGCTGACCGATTCGTACCACTACTGGAACCTGAGCAGAGACCCCTGCAAGAACAGTCGTTCCTATCGGCAGGATCGGAAGCGATTCGAACGATACTCGATCAAGGTACGCAACTGCCTTTTCGATTGCATGAACATCCAGACTGTTCACCAGTCGATGGAGGAAATAGTTGTGCAATTGCGAGACGATCGTCTCGGAGATGTCATGAGGGCGCTGGCTCGCAATCGTCAAAAAAACGCCAAATTTGCGACCCTCTTTGATGATTTCCTCGAACGTCTCCAGGCGGTAGTCTCGCCAAGCTTCACTCTCTCGCGAGGACTGCGACGACAAGATATTGTGCGCTTCGTCGATAATAAGATTCAAATACCTCTGCCCACGAGGATCTGATCGCTTCTTGTCGTCGTAGAGGTGTTTACAAACAATCATGGGGATGACCTTGCGCATGGCAAGGTTAACGTTCCGCAGCGACACGACCGCTAAGGGAACCTCAGTGAAAGCGTCATCAGAAACACGGACGAGTCGCTTGATACTTGGCACACGCTCGGCCATGCGCTTCATCATCGGGCCAAGGTGCTCTCGGTTCGCAAATCCGCTGATCACGTCGCGGTAATACTGAAGCACCAACTTAAAGCGCACGAGATCAACGTCATCAACCGAAGAGAAATCCTGTTGAATTGCAGTGACCTTACCCTTGATGAAATCACTCCAGTCGTCGGCAGTCGCCCACTTTACTCCTGCGCTGCCTAGCGAGCGCCAGTAAAAATTGTGATCGCGACTGAAGTATTGGAGCTGGCCCTTCATTTCTCGGATCAGCCCCGTGAGTGCCTGATGATCCACATCATCACCAAGACACTCCTCGACCTCCTCCAGAAAGTTGACCGGAAGTTGCCTATCGATCGTTGCATCATTGCTCTTAGTCGCTCGCGCGACAAGGTCGCCGATGACATCGAGAAGCGCCGCAGAGTCTGGAAGTAGCGCATCCCAGTAGTCGCTCTTGAGTACGCGGGCAATAAAGGGCGCCTGTGTTTTCTCGGTCGCATCGAGCAACACCGTCCAGAACACCGGATCATGCACAGCGGCCTTCGGGAGAGGAAGACGGTCTCCGCGATCATCGTGCGTCGACAGGTCATAAACCTGCTTCACATCATCACCGGCAATCACGGCCGTTGCGTACTCGTCCGGCTCACCGAGTCGGTTCACATACTCGCCGTTGAAGTCAATCAGAACGAACTGAGACCGCTGACGGAACGTTTCGATAGTTCCATACTTCTTGAAAAGTTCATGGTAAAGCTTCGCCAGGGTGTACGACTTCCCGCTTCCAGTGTTCCCGAAGATTCCAACGTGACTGGCAAAGATCGCATTGACCCCGACCGCGACCGACTGCGTAGGCTCCATCGCCAATGTGCCGATTGCCAGCGGCTCATCGCTGTCAGAGACAAACGTGTGAATAAGACCAAACTCTTCTTCGGTGAGTATGAAGCACTCGTTGTCCAGGAGTGGCATCTCACGAACCCCCCGTTCGAACCGTCCACCTTCGATATAGCCGATAAGGCTTACATCGAGCTGACGGGACAACGAGTCTACTCCGCGACGGTATGCCGATACGGCGGTGCGATCCTCCCCGACCACCTCGCCGTCAACTTTGGCGATCAACTCGACGAATCCCTTGACGATCTTCACGTAGCTCGAAACGGCGACGTTTCGCACAAGACCACCGCGGTACAAAAGGTGCGAACCGTTCTTGAGTTTATCGACGGCGATACGCACACGCCGGCCGTCTACAGACACCACTCGGCCGATGCGGAACACGGCGTCCTGGTCAAGAATGATGTCCTCAATCACCAGACGTCTCCGTCATAGAGGTGCGGATATCGAGTTCGATCCGCTGGTCAGGGTCGGGGATTTTTTCGGAAACGATCGGTGCGAAGTAATCGGATTCGAGCACGTCGAGGCTGATCTTTCGTTCGTCCTCACCTTCATTTGGCTCGACAGGGGCCACGAATTCGATGTTGCCGTTCTTGATGTCGGTGTCTAGCAAGAGTTGCTCGTACGATCGGATCCCTCCGCGGGAATAACAGAAAACGATGACCTGCAAGGTGGGGTTTGTTCGGGCCGCTCGGAGCACAATATCGCGGAGGTGCTCATCTCGGAACGAGAAGCCATGGACGAAAAGTACGCTGTTCTCCTTTTCGAGCTCGTTGGCCAAGCGGCGGATCAGCTCGTAGTAGGTTTCATTCAGTACGGTAGTTGCGAACTTGCGCTTGTCTGGGTTGACGATGCCGAGTTTGTTGTAGCTAGACACGAATGCCTCAATAGCCGCAATTTCCTCATCTGCTGTTCCGAGGAGGTCGAATTCTTCAAGGTATTGTTCTGCGTCACTGATCAGGTCATCAATCGGACGGATGGTCGGTCCCTGATCCTCAGGTTGAGGATCGACGAGAACGGAGATTAGATGTCGTTTCGCTGCTTCGAGGTGCGCTCCGGCCTCGATCACGAGAGTGAGCGTGTGGTCAAAGTAGATGTCCGCCTTCCGGTTTTCTCGTTCGTGCTGGCGCCAGGCGGCCGATCCATGGATCTTGATGAGGTTGAATACGGGCACCTCGAATCGGTGCTCGTATCGGCTGCCCGTGCGGAAGCGGAGCGTGCTGAAGTCGCCGAGGTCGAACTTGGGCCGGATCTTGCCGCTGAATCCGTCTGAGTAGTCAATGGCGGTCTCCTCCATGGCGACCTCGAACAACATGTCCACGTTGGTTGTGAAGATGTTCACCTGCTTTGACAAGAGGGTGCTTCGCCTGCGGAGCAAGATGCGGTTTAGTGTTCGAACGAAGCGTGCGTATGACTGGAGGACACTTTCCGCCGTAGCGTCACGTTTGATGATCTTCGTATTTGGAGCGAGAACCTGTTCGAAGAAGTATGCTTGGATTGAAGCGCGAACGAGTGCCTTGGCAGCTTCGGAGGCCTGTGAATCAGCAACCTGTGTGAGGGCCTCTTCAATGTTGCCCAACGGGGCGAAGTAAGGGCTAGATGTGCCCGCGCCGATCAGGAAGTTCAGATGGGCAGATTCAACGATGGTGCGCAGCCGCTCCGGGGTGAGCCGATGGGGTTGGGCCTCAGGAACGGGCTGTTGCGCCATGCCATTGATACGTACCGAGGTCACTTCCCGGCCTCCTGACCGACCCGGGAGCGCGCCGCACGCAAGACACGTACCCCATCGTGACCGCGTCGGTCACGGAGGTGCCAGTTTGGACACTTGCACATTGTTTGCTCCCTCTGCTCCAGCCCGATCATCTCGCTGGGCGCCGTCGGGAACCTCGCACCTGGTACATCTATTGAACCGCGCTGTCGGGGCGAAGGCACGGAGCCACGCACACCCCGAGGTACCCCGGATCTTCCCAGGCAGCGCGGACGCGGGTACCGTTGTTTGTAGGCGGCCTCTACCTGCGTGGCCCACCGCTGGATGCGGTGGTCGACCTGATGGCTTCGGCTGAGTGGTCCTCTTGTTTACTTGTCGCCGGTGACAAGGAGAGGACTGTGCTCATGTTTCGCCTGATCTGCATCGCCAGCATCCACACGCGTGACTTCCTGCACCGCTACATGCCGACCAACATCGTGTTGGACAGGCTCCGCACGCGTCGCGGTCTGAAGTGGGGCGTCCCTGCGATGTTGCTGCCCATCCCCTACCTCGCGGCCGCGAACATCCTGACGATTCTCATCGACCGCGGTGCGCCGGGATGGTTCCACCTGCTGGTGTTGCTGTGCATCTGGAACGCGTTCAAGTTCCTGGTGATGGGCCCGGTGAGCGTGGTGCTGTTGGTGCGAGCCCGCCCTGCTGAGCGTCGCGACCGGCGCATGCTGCCGCGTTCCCCAGCCCCGACAACCTGACGACCTCACGCAACCTGCGGGCTGCGCTGGCGCACTTTCTGGGTGAAGTCTGTTCGAGAGGGAGCCGTCATGTCTGGTGTCGCTGATGTTGGTGTTGATGAGCGTCGTGCTCGGGTGGTGTTGGCGCTGTTGGCTGAGCCGGATGATCCCGTCACGAGAGGGCTGCTGCGTCGTGTGGGTGCCGTTGAGTCGCTGCGGCTGCTCGACAGTGATGCTGCGGTGCCGGGGTTGGCACGGGTCGATGGTCAGGTGTGGCGCGACCGCCTCACCTCACCGGGCAGGCTAGATGGGCTGGGCCAGCGGCTGCGCATGGTTGAGGACACCGGGACTGCCACTCTGATCCCGGGGGATGCGCATTGGCCCCGGGCGCTGGATGATCTCGGCGACCGCGCTCCGTATGTTCTGTTCGTGCGGGGCGTGACGTCGTTCCTGGCTCGACCGTTGAACGATTTGGTGACGGTCACGGGGTCTCGTGCGGCCTCCGCGTATGGGGAGCATGTCGCCGGCGAGCTGGCGGGAGACCTCGCGAACCGCGAGCGTGTTCTGGTGGCTGGTGGCGCGTATGGGTGTCGAGGCAGCTGTGCACCGCGCAGCATTGGCTGCGGGTGGTGACACGATCGTGGTGCTCGCTGGTGGTGTGGACCGCCCTTACCCGAGCGGGCACCGTGAGTTGCTGGAGCGGGTGGGTGATGTGGGGGTGCTGGTGAGCGAGCTTCCTCCCGGATCGGTGCCGACGCGGCATCGGTTCCTGGCCCGCTCCCGACAGTTGGGGGCCCTGTCTGGCTCGACGGTGGTTGTTGAGGCTGGTGCACGGTCGGGGGCGCTGCGGGTGGCAGTCGAAGCCCGACAGCTCGGACGCCAGGTCGGTGTGGTGCCGGGGCCGGTCACCAGCGTCACCAGCCATGGTCCGCACGAACTGCTCCGAACCGGCCACGCACGCCTGGTCACCTCCGCAGCCGACGTAGAGCAACTCACCGCCGACCGCGCCACCCATCGTCCGGGGTTGTCGGCGGAGTTCACTCACCGCGCGGCGCCGGCGGCTAGTCCGCCGGAGCGGTCGCTGTAGCCGGGTCGGCAGATTGTGGGGTCTCGCACCATCCCTGTGGACGGTGCGAGGCCCCTTTCCTGGCGCCCCGCCCTTATAGGTCGAGGTGCCGAGTCGCCTGGGCTGCGGGGCGCCGATGCTCGTCGTAGGTGGTTGGGCGGGTCAGGGTTCGCAGTGCTGTTTCGGCGCGGGCGCGGTCGATCTTCTGCACTGTGCCCTCCGGCTGGGTGCCGAGCGGGGCCGGGTCGGTGATCTGATAGCGGTCTCGGTAGGCGGCGACCACCAGAGCACGGCGCCGCCACTGCTGCCGCTCCCGCCCGCCGGCAGGAATCGGGCCGAGTGCTGTGACCCACGGCTCTTGCGTGTGGAGGGCGGTGTCGAGGACGGCTTCGGCTCGGGTTTCGATGAGGCGGCGGCGTTCGGTCAGGGCTTGCTGCATGTCGGGAGTCATGGGGCCGGTGGCTTCGGGGATCAGCCCCGCGATCAGACGCGGCGTCTGTCGTGTGCGTCCCGATCCGGCGGGGCGGGTGGTGGCGTTAGCGAGGCGGTGGTGGATGACCGAGGCAATGTCGCCGGCGTCGGCGAACCCGCGCGCCTTGATGAGGCGTGGCAGGAGGGCCTCGACGTTGTGGTGATTGGCTTCGGCCCGGCGCAGTTCCGCGGTGAGCGCGCCGAAGGCGTCCGAGTCGATGACCTCCTGCACCTGATCGGTGGTGAGTCCGCTGCTCTTGATGAGGGTGGTCCAGCGGTCGTGTTGGCTGCGACAGCGATGATCTCGTATTCGGCGGCGAGTTGGGCGATCGAGCCCCACCGGTCCCGCTCGGCGGTGATGGTCTCGTGCGCCGACAGTTCAGCACCGCTGTGTTGAAGGACGCCGTAGAGCACGGAGCGGGCAGTGGCGTCGGGGTTGTCGCCCGGGTGCGCGGTGACGTGATCATCGGGCCGGTAGAGGATGACGTAGGCCTGATTCGATTCCCGCCCACGCGTCATCGCCACATACAGATTCTCCCTGGTCGTGGTCGGCTCGACGAGAACGTGGGCGGTGTCGGTGGTGAGGCCTTGGGCGCGGTGGGCGGTGATATCCTCACGGTCCTCGACGGTGGCGAACCGCCAACCCATCGTCTGGTGTGCAGCTTCGGCCATCAGGTTCCAGCGACGCCACGTCGGGCGCTATCTCACCCACCATCTCCACCACCGACCGGCCCACCTGCTCAATCAAATCGAGTGGCACGTCATCGACACGCGACGGCATCTGCCGCTCGCCGGCAGTGACCGTGACGCCCACCCGGTCGCATCCGTGCCGAGAAGGTTACTATCCCGGCCCAGCCGTCAACTCCGCCAGGAACCGGACCTGCTTCTCCGGACAGCTCGTCAACGTAGCCTACGCACGCAACCGGATGACGGTGACATCCGATGGTTGACGTCCGTGCGTGGCAACATGCCCGGCCACCAGCCGGTCCTTCTCCATCTCAATATGCCGGGCACGGGTGGAGAGCTCCGTCACCAGTTCCCCGGGCACGACGCTTATCGCCCACAAAGGGTTCCTGTCCCGACTCATTTCCCGCAGCTCCCATGCGACTCCGAAGGTGCGGGTCATGTGGTCGGCAAACACAGCTTCGTGCAACTCGGAGAGCGCCACTACCGCGGCGTGCATAGGACGACCGTCCGGCTGGGCCGTTTACCGCTAAGGACGGTCTGAACCTTATTGCTGATCACCACATGCGTGTGCAAGTGCGGGTCGCCGGCCCGGGAGTCGAAGTGATCGAACGCGGTCGCAACCAGACCGGTGACGTCGGTCTGTGCAACCGCGCCATCCTCAGCGATTGCGCCCGTACTCATGGCTGCGACCTCGCGCTCCATGAACGCCTTCCCCGATCGCTACGCGAACTACGAACCCGTCGCAAAACACCTCCTGACCACCCTTACTACCCCCACTGGCGACGGGCTCGTGCCGGTGGATTCGGGCCGGGTCGTGTTCCCCCTGCCCGAAAGCGCATGGGTCGCGACCTCACCCATTCGGAATGCGCGTCCACCCGGTGACCGGGGAATACAAGCTCCACACCGGCGCGGACTACTCCGCCCCCGACGGCATCCCGATCCTTGTCGCCGAGGACGGCACCGTGACCCATGCCTCCACGACCGGCGGCTACGGCGGTCTCATCATCATCGAACACACCATCGGCGGGCAGATCACCGCCCGCATGCTTCACCTCTACAACCAAGCCCTCGACGCCTATCCCGACACCTCCCGAGCCTGCTATTCACCCCGCCCTGGGCAGAAGTCCGAGCGCCCCTCGGATGAGCCTGCGGCGTCACCTTCGACAACCTCATCGGCCAATATCCCACACACCAACAGCGGGAAGTCGGGTAGGTGCTGACCAACTGGCTCAAAGCCAATGTCGAAATCCTCGGCATTGAATACATCATCTGACAAGACCAAATCTGGTCCCTTGTCCGCGACAACGAAGGCTGGCGCTCCTACAACGGCAGCGGCACGCACGACCCAACCGATGTCACCGGCGGCCACTACGATCACGTCCACATCACCGTCAAAGAAGGCAAATAACCCGTGAACATCTACCCCGACTTCAGAGCCCTCGGCGACAACACCACCCTCCAGACCGTGATCGGCGCTATCCTCACCTTCATCTTTATCACCGCCGTCCTCATCATGATTATCAGCGACATCACCTGGGTACTGTCCACCGCCCACGGCAACCACACCACCACCAAAGCCCGCACCGAACTCCTCGTCGTTCTCGGCGCCGCCGCCCTCATCGGCGCCGGTGTTGCCTGGCTCAATTGGCTCACCAATCTCGGCGACCAGCTGTGAGCGTGAGGGATCGCTGTCTGGATCTCTCCCGGCCTGACTTGTGACGTTTTAGTGATAACCGTTGGTGTTGAGGGCGTCGATAATGGCTCGGGCGGTGTAATCAATGCGAGGTTGGGCGTGGCTGCGTTGGTCGCCGATTTGTCGCACGTCAGAATTGTGGCAGGACGGTAGGAGCGGTACCTGGGCCAGTGACTAGCGCGACCTCGGCTGTCACCAATCAACTCCTTAGACAGGCATCCGTTCGGCTGATTGCAATAGCCTCCGATGCCATCGCCCTATGCCACGAGGCAGGGCAAACCCCTCTGACATCCGCCTTGACCTGGCCAAGCTCGACAGGCCACAGCCAGCAACCTGCCCAATGTCCGGCTTTTATAACAGCCGACACGGCTTCGGTGATCCCGTCTGCGGTGCTCCTGCGTTATCGGTGACCAAGAGTACGAAAGCAGCTACAGGCAAAGCGGGGCTCTCCCTGTACCAAGGCTGTAGCAAGTTAGACGGTAGGTCAGGTCATGAGTGACCCACTACTTCCAGCAGAGCGTCAACGGTCTCCACGCCACCACCAACAACTACCCTCGACATACCACGAAGCCCGCTTCCGGCACCCTTGTTGCTACGCATGCTCCATGCTAGGGTGGAAGACATGTCAAGGAAGTTTTGCCCTGTGAGGAGTTTGCGATGCGCTATTGGCTGAAGCTGACCAGGTCACAAAGCCGCTTCCTTGGGTCTGCATTTTTTGATGCGCATCGGGTCGGTGGCATTGTGGAGCGGTGATTGGTTCCGGTGGTCGATCTTGTCGGTTCTGGAATCCTTTCTTCGGGCCACTACTTCCTTCAAATCATTATTTCGGTCTGATAGCGGGGAAGGAATTTGACGGTACAATGAATTCCACCCCCCACCCCACAAAGTTCAGTACCTTGCAAGCCCTCAGCTTCAGGTTCAACTCCGCCTCCGCGTACAACCTACAGGGCCATAACGAGGAAGGAATCTGACGGTACAATGAATTCCACCCCCCACCCCACAAAGTTCAGTACCTTGCAAGCCCTCAGCTTCAGGTTCAACTCCGCCTCCGCGTACAACCTACAGGGCCATAACGAGGAAGGAATCTGACGGTACAATGAATTCCACCCCCCACCCCACAAAGTTCAGTACCTTGCAAGCCCTCAGCTTCAGGTTCAACTCCGCCTCCGCGTACAACCTACAGGGCCATAACGAGGAAGGAATCTGACGGTACAATGAATTCCACCCCCCACCCCACAAAGTTCAGTACCTTGCAAGCCCTCAGCTTCAGGTTCAACTCCGCTTCCACGTACAACCTACAGGGCCATGTGGATGTGTCGCGGAACCCCGATGCCCAAGCCCTTGCAGTGTCCATGGCCATCGTCCAGGCCGGACATCCTTATCTTGCGTTCAAGCTGACGGGCGATGACCGCGTGGATCCTAGCAGCCCCGCGCCGCAGATCCCCGTTTTCCTGCATCGCTGCCGGAACATCGTGGAGCGAGACGAGATCCTGTCACGCGAGTTGAACAAGGACTTCGCGGTCGACGACTGCGCGCCCGGTAGCGTCATAGTCTGCCAGTGGCGCGACGACCGCTGGACCATAGCGTTCACCTTGCCCCATTACCTGGCCGATGGCACTTCAACGGTTGCACTCGTGATCGACGTCCTCACCGCCTACACCGAACTGATCTCAGGTGGCAGCCCCCACATCGAGATGCACGAGCCGGTCAGTCTTGAGAATGCGGTCACGCCCAGGGGACTTGACAGTGATTTCTCGATCATGATTCCGGGCACCGATCTGAATGACGGCGTCGCACCCGGGACGGTGCCTCTCGAGGATCGCCGCAGCGCGCTCCTCGCAGTTACGCTAGAAAGTGACACGACCCGCAGACTTGTTGACGGGTGCCAGGACAAAGGATGCGGCCTGAACACCCTGATCAGCGCCGCGTGCATGGACGCCATGTCGGAGGAAATCGCGCAGGAAGCTCCTCGGGACGGTGCCGCCGAACGCCCGAAGGTTTCGCTGTTCGTCGTTGCGGACCAGCGCAGGCCTCTGCTCAAGGTGCACGACACGAGGCGGTTGGGCGTTGCGTCCGTCGTGGCTCGAGTACTCCGCTACGCGCGTGGCGAGGGTGAAAGCCTCTGGCGACTCGCTGACCGCTGCACCGATTCGTTGTTCCGCTTCCAGCGCAAACGTGGATTCTTCAAGTCTCTGCTGTCGCTCAACTGGTTGCGCGACTTGCCCGATGATCGTGTACTCGAGGCGGCTGAGTTCAAGGACGAGCACGTGGTGGTCAGCTTCCTAGGCGATATCGGCGCGATCCCCGGGGCCGAAGTTTTCGAGGAGGTCGGCACCGAGGAACTCGGCCACTCCGCTTCCACTGCTTTCACCGAGGGGACGAGGTGGGGGATGATGGTCATCGCCCACATCTACCAGATGCGTCTGACGTTCTCGCTAAGCTATACCGAGCCCTACTGGGATCGTGATCGCGCAGTTCGGTTCGGGGAACGACTGAAGTCCACGCTCGAGGCCGCGATCTGATGGAGCGAGCTGATGTTCTGGTGGTGGGATACGCCCTCGACACGGTCTGGGGTGACGAATCAACCTTGGATCTGTTCACCGATCGCAGTCCCATGTCTGCGGACGGCACCTGGCAGAGGATCTGGTCGGATGGTGGTCCGACGTCTGTCGAGGAGTTCGACGAGCGGATCGTCGGGGTCGTCCGCCGGGCCGTTCGGTCCGCGGGGCTGCCGGCCCGCCCCGATGCCCGGCGCAGTCTCGTCGTCGGGTCGAACTTCTTCCACAACCGCTTCTGGGAGCACCACCGCGAACCCGGAATGACCACCTTCCCTGCGAGACTGCGTGACATCCTCGTGCGGGAGTTCGGGATCAACGGAATGGTGGCAGCCACATCCACAGCATGTTCCTCGGGTGGTAGTGCCATCATCATTGCGAGCCAGCTCATCGAATCAAACGAAAGTGACGAGGTGATCGTCCTCGGCTTCGACGTGGCCTCCAGATCGCCAAACCTCGGCATGTCGAGCATCGGAGCTCTGGCGACTGACATCGTCCGTCCGTTCTCCGCAGGACGCAAGGGCACCACTCTGGCCGATGGGATCGGGGCGCTCGTCATGTCGAACAAGGCCCCCGATGTCGGCAACCACGTCGTCGTCGCCGGCTACGGTGCCGCCGCGGACGCCTACAACGCGACTTCCCCGCGTCCGGATGGGGAGTCACTTCGCCGGGCGATGACGCGATGCCTCGATCGAGCCGGCGTTCGTCCCGACCAGGTCGACTACATCAATACGCACGGATCAGGAACTGTCATGAACGACTCGTTGGAGACGAGGGTCGTGAAGAACGTGTTCGGTGCTCACGCGAAGAACCTTCGGATGAACGCCAGCAAGTCCCTCATCGGGCACACGCTCGGGGCAGCCGGCCTGGTCGAATGCATCCTGACGGTCATGCAGATGCAGCAGGGAGTCCTGCACGCGACGATTGGTTTCACGGAACCCGACCCGCAGTGTGATCTGGACAACCTCACCGACGGGTGGGTCCATGCAGATCCACGATTCGCGATGACCACCTCGATCGGATTCGGCGGGTTGAACGTGTGCCTGCTGCTGAGGAAAGTGACCCATGCTTGACATCCATGAGACCAGCTTGCTGCGTCCCACCGACGACAGCGTCAGCGGCGTGATCCGGGTCACGGAAAGCTCCCTGATGAGGGCGAACCTGAGAACACGCATCGACAGGAGCGCCGAATTCTGTGTTCATGCATCGATGGCAGTCGCGACGGAGCGTCCGTTCGGGTCGAACGCCGGTCTACTCTCGGCTTCGCGCTACGGAGCGATGGCCTCGCGCGAGCAATACCTCACCGACCTCTCTGCCCCCGACGCCGATGCTTTCTCGGCGCGGCCCAAAGACTTCGTCCAGTCGATCTTAAATCTGCCCGGCGCGCAGGCGACCATCGCCACCGAGTTGGTCGGCTTCTTCAGCCACCTTGTCGGAGGCCCCTATGCCACGATCCTGGCGCTCTGGCACGCCGAGCGAGTTCTTCAGATGGATGACATGGACGAGATGGTGGTCGTCGCCTACGAAGCGCTAACTGAAGAGCTCGTCAACATGCTTCACCGTAATCATCCGAAGGCACGATTCGCCGAGGGAGCCGCTGCATTCCGGGTCTCGTTGCCCGGAAGTTCGCAAACTTCTCCGTCCGGAAGAATCCTGAGTTCCGGCTTCGCGACGGGCGAGGACGCCGCCCGCAAGGCCCTCGACAAAGCGCTCTACGCCGCTGACCTGACAATCCCGTCACTGGGGCAGGTCATGGTCTGCGATGAGCCCGAGACATCCGATCCTGAAACTCTGTTTGGGCCGAACTTCAATGTGAGTGTGCGCAGTTCTACGGACAGACCCAATGCCTTCTCCGTGACGCCTCTGTGGCAGATCATCGACGCACTCGGCCAGAGCGTCCCCTCGGCCATCGTCGCGCTGGATGACGCTGATTCGGCTGCCGCCCTTGTCCTTGATGGAACCCTAGCCCCTGGAAGGTGAACACTGTGGAAGAGACTGTGACCCGCGACCACGCCCGGTCAGAAATCCGGACGTTCCTGCTCGACGGCTACCTCTACGGATTCTCTGAAGAAGACGTTCAGGACGACACCTCGCTGCTCGACATGGGGGTGCTCGATTCCACCGGGACGATGGAGCTCGTGGCCTTCCTGTCGCGCAAATTCGGCGTCCAGATCGACGACTCGGAGATCGTGCCGGACAATCTCGACACCGTTTCCGCCATCCTCAATTTCCTGGCCGCCAAAGGTGTGATCGAGTGATGGCAACACCTGCGGAGAACCCCGACTACTGCGTGAAGTGCATCCTGAACACCAACTTCCCGTCGGTTCGACTCGACAACGACGGTGTCTGCAACTACTGCCGACGCAATGACTTCCTTGAAACAGTGCCGGCCGAACCCGATCCCGCAGCGCCCGAAACCTCTCCCGAGGGCTATCATGTGATCCTCGCCTACAGCGGCGGCAAGGACAGTTCGTACACCTTGGCCATGCTCCGTCAGGAGTACAACCTGCGGGTGCTGGCCATCACCGTCGACAACGGCTACCTCTCTGAGGACGCTCTCACGAACGTGAAGCGCGTCTGCACAAGTTTGGACGTCGACAGCCTCGTGATCGCGCCGTCGCAGGATCTGCTGAATCGGACCTTCCGCTACGCCAACGACCGTGCCCACCTGCCCATGCGAAGCCTCGAGCGCGCCAGCGCAATCTGTACCTACTGCATCGGGCTCGTCAAGATGCTTGTCTACCGTGAGGCCATTCTGCGAAGGATCCCGTGGATCGCCTTCGGCTGGACGCCGGGACAGACTCCCTCGAGGCAACAGCTTGTCAAGCTGGACAGTTCGCAGGTTGATCGGAACTTCTCGCTCACGCGCCGAGCACTTGATGGGGAACTCGGTGATGACGCGGCTCGGATCGTCCTTGGCAGTGGGCTGCTCGAAGAGGCGAGCGAGAACATGCCCTCTCTCTTCTACCCGTTCCCGGGTCACGACTACGACGAGGCGGAGATAATCGGGCGCATCGAAGACCTGGGCTGGGTTCGTCCGGCCGACACGGACGCGAACAGCAGCAATTGCGTCCTGAACGCGTTCGGAATCCAGGAACATGTACAAAAGCTCGGCTTCCACCCGTATGCCCTTGAGCTCGCCACGCTGGTTAGAAACGGGAACCTCCCGCGAGAAGAGGCTCTAGCAAGGGTCAATGAACCCGTCGATAACGCGGCCGTTGAATCAGTGCGCCAGCGACTCTACGGAAGTGTCGCGGAGGGAAGCGCCCGGTGAGCGACGACAACGTGTTCGTGGAGGTTGCGGAGGTCGCCGCGGCGACCCCGGGCCTGCCCGCCTTCGTCGCCGACGAGATCTGGACCTACCAGGATCTGCTCGCTGCTGCCTGTCGGGTGTCTGGCAGTCTGTCGCGATGCGGGGTCGGTCCGGGTGATCGGGTGGTGATCAGCCTCGACAACTCCCCGGAGTTCTGCGTCGTGATGCTCGCAGCGTGGCGCATCGGAGCATGCATAGTCCCTGACCTCCCGCATCAGCCGGTGGCGGCTCTGCAGCGTCGGATCGAACAGTGTGAGGCAAAGGTCCTTGTCATAGGTGAGTCCGCACTGAGAATGATGAAGCCGAACAAGACAGAGCACGATGTGGCCGCCGGAGTGGTGACACCTCAGGATTTGTTCACTCTGGCGGGTGACGAAGGGGCGGAACTGCCTTCCCAAGCCCACCACGATCCCGCGATGGTCATCTTCACCTCGGGCACCACTGGTGTGCAGAAGGGTGTGATGCTGTCGCACCGGGCACTGCTCTTCAACGCGCGCACCGTCATCTCCGAGCTGGGTATGACGAGCAATGACTCCGCGATCGCGCAGTTGCCCTTCGCCTACAGCTATGGCAACTCACTTCTGATGACCCACCTGTTGTCCGGGGCGTGCCTGGTCACTGGAAGAGCATTCAGTTTTCCGCAGGAGATCCTTGGTGCACTGCGCGAGCAGCGTGTCACCGGATTCTCGACGGTCGGTTCCTTCCTCAGGAAGCTCGTCGCACAGTCGAATTTCTCAATGGACGACTTCTCGGGCCTGCGGTATTTCACAGTCGCCGGAGAGCAACCACCGTGGACGGTCCTTGGGACATTACGCGAGGGGTTGCCAGCACTCAACGTCGTCGTCATGTACGGGCAGACCGAGGCCACGGCCAGGTTGACGATGATGCAAGGGGAGGAACTCGACGAGCATCCGGGCTCCGTCGGCAGGGCCATCCCGGGGGTCTCGATCAGGGTGGTTAACGCCAACGGTGAGGTGGTCGACCCCGGCGTAGTCGGTGAGGTCGAGGCACATGGTCCGAGCGTGATGTCCGGCTATTGGGGTAGTGACGACCAGGCGGCGGCTGCTATTCGTGATGGGTGGCTGAGAACCGGTGACACCGGCTACCTGGACGAGGACTCCTACCTCTACCTGTCGGGGCGACGCGAGGACCTTCTCAAGGTGAACGGCCACCGGGTCAGCCCCTTCGAGATCGAAGCCGTCATCGACAGCTTCCCCGGGGTTGTCGAGTCTGTACTCGTCCAGATCGAGAGGGACCTGATCAAGGGAGACGAAGGACTATTCGCCTGGGTTGTCTGGGAAGAAGGAGTTCTTTCGGACTCCCCGGGATTGTATGGACATCTGAGGCGGCACTTGCCCGCGTTCAAGATCCCTAAGGGTGTGTTCCACACCGATGTGATGCCCAGAACTGGTGTCGGGAAGCTCAATCGCGAACAGTTGCGGCGTAGGACGGTCGAGAGAGTGGGCAAGAGCAATGTCGGTTGATGACACGGTGTTCAGCGTGCTGTGGGACAAGCGCGATGACGATGGGCTCGCAGTGGTCCAGGGCCAGCGACGGGTGACATACGGGGAGCTCTGCCAGCTCTGCGTGAATTCTGCCCACGCTATCGATCGGACGCCGTCATCAGTCGTGGTTCTCATGATGCCCTCGTCCCCCGACTACGTCGCAGCTCTCTTTGCGACGCTCGGTCTAGGCCGGACGATCTATCCCGTCTCGGCGGACAGCACCGCCGCCGAACTGCGGAGCGCCCTTGAGAGGACAGGAGCCAGCGCGGTCGTGACGACTCGCAGGCTGAGTGACGAGTACGTCTCGAGCCTCCCGTCCGGGACGCAGGTCCTCGTCCCGGACGATCGCACCAAGGGCCAGGAGGCGCAACCGCAGCTCTTCGCAAGGGCCAGCCAGGGCAGGGTCTATCTCAACACCTCAGGATCGACCTCGAAGCACAAGATCGTCGAGCTTTCGCAGCGGGGACTGCTGATCAATGCAGCGGACTGGATCGAGATCGCGCTCGACCCCGCCAGACACGGTCGAGTACTTGTCACGCTTCCGGCTGCAACATCCTTCACCACGGTGGTGTTCGTGACCTGTGCGCGTCTTGGCTGGACGATCCACTTGCCGACCGGTATGTTCTTGCTGCAGGAAGTGGTCTCGACGATCCACCGGGAACGCATCACACACATGATCAGCATTGGCTCGATGCTGAACCTTATCTCTTCCGAGATGTCGCGTCTGCAGGATCCGAAGCTCGATCTGACGTCGCTGGAATTCGTCGGTATCGGAGGCAATGGCGCGCGTGCTGACACCATGCGATCCCTGATGCGGCTGTTCCCGAATGCCGGCATGAGCCCGGGATATGGCCTGACCGAGGCGACATGCATGGTGGCGACCATTCCGCCCCGCGTATCGCGTGAATCTCCCGAACTGTTCGAGGAGAAGATCGGGGCGGCAGGTCTCGCCTTCCCTTCCCAGGTGATCCGAATTCTCGTCGACGGCGAATACACGACCCTTCGTAACGTCGTGGGCGAGATCTGCCTCGGTGGGCCGAGCTTGATGGTCGGCTATCTCGACCAGCCGGAGGTCACGGCCGAAACCATTCGTGACGGCTGGCTGCACACCGGCGACCTCGGCTACTTGGACAAGGACGGATTCCTCTACATAGCGGGTCGCCGCAAGAACATCATCAAGTCCGGTGGCTACACGATCTATCCAGAGGAGATCGAGCAGGTTCTGTCGGCGCATCCCCGCGTCAAGGAGTGCATCGTCCGCGGAGTACCCGACGAGGAAATGGACGAAAAGGTTGTTGCCGATGTTCGGGCAGAGGACGCCGACGTCGATACTCGAGAGCTTCGACTCTGGTGCAGGGAGAGACTCACCCCATACAAGGTTCCCAGTGAATTCAATTTCGTTGCGGAACTCATGAAAACCAAGACCGAAAAGGTGAAGAGAAATGTCTGAGCAGGCACATGATCCCCCGGTTCTCAAGGACGAGATCAGGAGACTCTTTGCGGGTGTTGTGGATGACCCGCAAGATGTCGAGTCATTGTCCGATGGTGCGGATCTGTCCGAGTCAGGATTGATCAACTCGGTGAAGTTCGTGAAGTTGGTGAACCAGCTCGAGTCCGAATTCGGGATTCGCTTCAAGATCGAGGACATCTCGGCTGGCAACTTCTCAAGCATCAATTCAATTTCAGAAATTGTGGGCAACTACAAGGAAGGAAAGGGAGTTTGACATGGAGTTTGACGACGTCGGCCGACGGATCTTTGACCGCTTGGTGGAAGATCTGGCCATCGAGGACCTCGATGGTGCCCCGGAGGAGTACATCGACGTCCCCCTTTTCGCAGGGGATAACGCAAGTGAGCGATCCCTTGGCCTCGACTCGATCGATGCCCTCGAAGTGGCGATCGCGGTCAAGGGGGAGTTCGGGGTCACGCTGCCCAACGGTGCCCTGATGAAGATCGGGACCATCCGGGAGCTCGCCACCTATGTGATCACCGAATCGGAGAAGTAGATCATGACGACAAGGCGAGTTGTGATCACGGCACTGGCGGCGGTTGCGGGCGACTCAGCTGACGCCGGTGCTCTCTGGGAGAACTGCCAGGCAGGGGATTCATCCCTGAGACCCTCCGGACGCATGGTGCGTGCCGGGGTCGGCGAGCACTTCTACGGAGAGATCCCCGACTCGCCTGCGGGGACGCGAGTGAGCCCCATGGACGCCAACCCCGGCATCGAAATTGCGGCTCGGTGTGCTCACCAGCTACTAGACGCATCTGGCCTTGATATCAGTGCACTCGAGCAACTGGGCAACCGAGCCGCCCTGGCCGTCGGTTTCTCGGTAGCTGTGGCAGACCAGGTCCTCGGATTCATCCGCTCGCAGCAATACGGTCCTCGCGACCCTCGCTGGTGGACGGGAATCGGAACACTTGTCCCCGAGATCGCTGCGACACTCGGCATCCGCGGAGGCAACCACGCCATCACCACGGCGTGCTCCGCGTCCACCAATGCCGTCGGACTGGGCTTCGACCTCATCACGCAGGGCGAGGCCGACCTGGTCGTGGCCGGGGGGATCGATCCGCTGAGCGAGTTCAGCGCACTCGGATTTCGGTCACTCGACGCCCTCAGCACAGGGCAGTGCACACCCTTCGACGAGAACCGCGATGGCATCTGCATCGGTGAGGGCGGCGGACTCGTCCTGCTCGAGTCGATGGACCACGCAGTGAGTCGTGGGGCGACAATCCTTGCCGAGGTCCTCGGATATGGGCTGAGCAACGATGCGCACCACTTGACCACGCCCGATCCTTCGGGGCGCGGCGCTAGACTTGCCATGCAGATGGCGCTGGACGAGGCAGCCCGCCAGGCTGCCGAAGTTGACTATGTGAATGCCCACGGTACGGGCACTGTCACGAACGATGCGATGGAGTTGGCTGCCGTCGAGGCTCTGTTGTCGGACGGGTCCCTCGAGTCGACGGACAGGCCGCTGTTGATGTCCTCGACGAAGTACCTGACGGGACATTGTCTGGCTGCGGCGGGCGTGCTCGAGTTGATCATCACGCTGATGAGCATGCGCGACGGTCTCGTCATCGGCAACGGTGCGAGCGATTCGCTTCTCGAGACGCCGCCAGGTCTGAGGCTTCTGCGGAACAATGAGCCCCAGGTTGTCGAGTTGGCCCTGTCCAATTCATTTGCGTTCGGCGGCAACAATGCCTCGCTGCTGGTTGGAGCGGTCAATGACTAGGGATCAGAATCTCTCGCAGTGGGCGAGGTGGGCGAGCTACCCGGCGAACATCAGGTTTGCGGATGTGGACGGCTACGGAATCGTCCATCATTCGGCCTACTTCCACTACTTCGAAATCGCGAGGCTCGCCTACTCCCGAGACCTACTCGACCTTGCCGATGGGGATGTTTTCAGCGTCAAGTTTCCGCTGCTGAATTGCACAGCTGAATTCCGTAAGGCGATTGAGTTCAGGACCGAACCGATCACGGTGATCGTGGCCCTCGAGTGCGTGGCCGAAGCCAAATTGGTTTTCCACTACAGGTTGGTGGACGGCAAGTCCGGCACTTTGTTCGCTCGCGGCTCGACAACCCACGTCCTTCTGGACGAGAACGGTCGCGCGATGGTCCAGCTACCAAGCCAGTTCCTGGCAAGAATCGAGGAGCTTCAGAATGTTGAGTCGTGACGGAATCGAACGAGTCATCCCCATCCGGCCTCCGATTCTGGCCGTCGATCGGATCACGAATGCGCAGCTGGCCTCGTCGGTGATCGGTGAATGGGACATTCGCGAGGATGCGTGGTGGGCGCGGGGTCATTTCCCCGACAACCCGATTCTTCCGGGCACGCAGATCATTGAATCGATGGCGCAGACTGCTCCCTTCTGCTTCTACGACGAGACCAGACCCCAGTCGATCGAAGGGATGCTCGTCAGGGTCGACGATGCCAAGTTCGTGCAACCGGTTACGCCCCCTTGCACCTTGATCGTCAAGGCAGAGGTGGTGGGGGTCATCGGTCGACTCGCGAAGTTCAGGTGCCGCGCCTTCGTTGAGCAGACTCGCGTGGCCATGGCCGAACTCACGGTCCGCTTCCAGGACAAGTCGCTCGTTGCTCAGGGGGCCCAGTCGTGACTGCCTACGTGATGGACGCTGCGATCCTCAACCCTGCCGCGAGTGCCCTCGAAGGAAAGCTCCAGGTCGCCGAGGGGGACGACTTCGGCCCGCTGACAAGCTTTGACTCGGGCCTTTCGAAGCGTGAGCAGCGACGCAGCAGTCGGTACGCCGAGATGGGCATCACAGTCGCTCGAGACGTGATGCGCTCGCAGTCGCCGGATCAGGACGAATGGAAAACTACAGGCACCATCTTCACCACCGGCTTCGGCGCGCTCGAATCCACCACAAGATTCGGTGAGGGCATCGCCGCGAACGAACTCGACATGCTGTCTCCCCTCGACTTCGCCAACAGCGTCAGCAACTCGTGCGTTGGCCAAGTGTGCCTCGCGCTCGACGTGCACGGCCCCAGCACCATGCTCTTCGGGGGTAACCCCCTCGCCTATGCCATCGCTATGATCAAGGCGGGCAAGGCATCGCAGGCGCTAGCCGGTGCGGTCGAAGAGTGGAATGCCGACGCTTTCGGGGCCTTCGCAGCGAGATTCACTGGCTCGCGATTCGCTGAGGGGGCGGCCGCCCTGCGAGTGTCCGAGGGCAGCGGCGAATGTGCGCTGTGTCGCGTGCTGGACACCGGAACTACCGGCCTGGCCGGGTCCCCGCTCGCATCCGAGCAACTGGACGAGCCAATGATGCACACCGCAGTGGGTCACGTCCGGGACCGGATCTCGACGATGGCCCAACCGGACGCCTGGCTGTCGTCGTCCCGCGCGACCCCGCTGGCCGAGGTCGAGGACTCCGAGTTCGAGGGCATCGTTCGTGGTGATACCACGACTTTGTTCGGCGAGACCATCGGCGCTGCCTTCACCTTAGCGGTCGCGGCTGGATCGCTGGGTTTTGGATCCGAGACGGTGCGCGGGCATCTGGGATTTTCGAACCCGTACAACCGGCTGTTGGTGACGGGACATGACTTGGCCGGCAACTACCTCTTCGCCTTGCTGCGGGCGGAGGAACAAGACAACAAAAGGGACGATGATGAGTGATTCAACACAGGGGCAGGCACTTCAGGACAAACGAGTGTTCGTGACCGGGGGCAGCGGAGGGATTGGCGCCGCGATCGTCTCCCACTTCTGCGCTGCGGGCGCGCAGGTCGTCGCGACGCATCGAGGATCGCCGGCGCCTGAGAAGCTCGTTAAGATGGGCTGCCAGTTCATCCGCCTGGACGTTCGCGACAGCGAGGCCGTCACCGATGCCGTCAACGAGGCAGCCGCTGGCGTGGGCGGACTCGACGTGCTCGTCAACTGCGCGGGGATCACGCGCGATGCGCCCCTCTTCGCGATGTCGGACGAGGACTTCGACGCCGTGGTCCGGACAAATCTGTACAGCTGCTTCTACACGTCCAGGGCTGCTCTTCCCTGGATGGTGAAGCAGAAGAAAGGGAGCATCGTCAACGTCAGTTCACTGGCGGGGCTCCGAGGAATCGCTGGGCAGTCGAACTACTGCGCATCGAAAGCCGGCGTCATTGCACTCACAAGCACCTTGTCCGAGGAAATGGGACGCAAGGGAATTCGGGTCAATGCTGTCGCTCCGGGCTACATCGACACAGAGATGCTGACCGCTTCCCACATCGATGTGAGCGCGGCGAAAAGTTCCACCGCGCTGCGCCGCGTCGGTACCCCGGCTGATGTTGCCTCGGTCGTCGCGTTTCTGGCCTCCGATGAATCCGCCTACATCACCGGAGAAGTGATCCGGATTGATGGCGGCATGCCGTGATCGTGCCTAGCAAGGGGAAATGAGTGGCGATGTGCGGAATTGCTGGTTTCGTCGGTCACGGCGAACGCGGTCCGATGGACACGCGTATCCTGACGGACGCCGTGAGTCACCGGGGTCCAGACGGATCGTCGGTCAAGCAGTTGCCCGGCGCTTGCCTTGGACATGCCCGATTGGCGATCAATGGGGGGCCGCTCGGCGGCCAGCCAGTGGCAGACGATGGCGAAATCATCTGGGCCACAACGAACGGTGAGATCTACAACGCGTCCGAGTTGGCCCGCACCTTGCACGCCAGGGAACACCAGTTTGACCCCTCGTGCGACACGAATCTGGTGCCGGCATTGTTCAAGGAATTCGGCTTCGACATGTTCGACATGATCGACGGCCCGTTCGCGACCGCGATCTGGGACACGGAGCGCGGAACTCTCGTCCTCGCGAGGGACCGCTTCGGCGAGAAACCACTGTTCTATCGGGAAAGTGCCGACGGGTTGTACTTCTGTTCCGAGGCGGTTCCCCTGCAGAGGCTCGCTGGTGCCGAGCAGGGATTCGACCTGAAGGCCCTGCGCGACGTCGCCACGACGTGGGGGATCCTCGGGACCCGGACCGCGTTTCCCGGTGTGAAGTCGGTCGAGCGCGCGTCCTACGTCGTGGTCGAAGACGCGGGTGTCACCGAGCACCAGTACCACGAACATCGCTTCACGGCCGATGACTCCCGCAGCGAGACAGATTTGGTCGACGCTCTCGACGAGCTGCTCCTGAAAACCGTGTCGAGACTGCTGGAATGCGATGCCCTCGGCGGGCTGTATCTCAGCGGTGGCCTCGACTCGAGCCTGTTGGCTGCCATGGCGACCAAGGTTCTCAACGAGCCCCTGCCCTCTTTCTCGATCCAGTTTTCCGACCGGACACAGGACGAGCGCGAGTACCAGGGGCGGGTCGCGAGTGCAATCGGCTCACGTAATCACGTCATCAAGTATCCGAGCGAAAACCTGCTGGTCGACTTCTGCTCCAGCATCGAGCAGGTGGGCGCCCCACTCACGCGGTTCGGCTACGCGCCTATGATGGCTCTCGCCCGGCTCACCAGGGACGCGGGCATCACGGTCGTTCTTTCGGGGGAGGGGGCCGATGAGTTGTTCGGCGGCTACGACCTCTTCAAGGAAGTGCTCATCCGGGAGGCGTGTGAGCAGAGCGATTCTCCGGAGGAAGCGGCAGCGCTCTACCGCAGCATCAACACCTTCCAGAGCGGCGGTGTGGCCACCAGCGACCGGGCCCTGGCCATGTTCTACAACCAAGTGAAGTCCACTGAACCGTTCGCCAGCCATGCGCTTCGGTTCAAGAAGGGACGCTTCTGCGAGCAATTCCTGAGTAAAGCGGTAAAAGATGAGCTCGGCGACCACTCATCCGAAGAGTCATTGGGTGAGATCGTCGGGTCCACCTTCACCGGGATGAGTGCTCTGCAACGCGCGCAATGGCTTGAGGGATACACCCTGCTCAGCGGATACCTGCTTCGTGCGCAGGGTGATGTCGCTGCCATGTCGCACGCGATCGAGGCTCGGTATCCCTTCCTCACGCGTGGGGTGGCCGAGTTCGCCGTGGGGCTGCCGGACGAATGGAAGATCCACGAGATGCAGGAGAAGTACCTGCTCAAGCGGGTTGCAGAACGCTACCTGCCCGCCGAGGTGATCAATCGCAAGAAGTTCCCGTATCGGGCGCTGCTGTCGCCCGGGACCCTGGCCGTAAGCCCCATGACGCAGAGGTATCTATCGGGCGAGGCGCTGGCTGATCTGGAGGTCTTCGACACGCGGGCAGTGTCCCGGTTCGTCGCCGCTTGCGTAAGGAAGCAGGTTCTGAGCGAGAACGATCTCATGGCACTGGCGTTCATCTTCTCGGTGCAGGCGCTGGGGCAGGCCATACGATGATGTCCGACAAGGGATGGGGGATGGTTGTCGAGCTCGGCCCGATTGAGGGTCACCTCGAGAACGAGTTGCTCGTACGGATTCCCAGGAGCCGCGCGACCCGAGCGAGGAGGTTCATCCGTCCTCGAAATCGACACGAGTCAGTCGTCGCAGAGCTGCTGGTGCGCTGGCAGGTGGCTCGACTGCTGGGCGTCAGCAATGGCGACATCGCGTTCGACTACTCCGAAAAGGGCAAGCCTCTGCTCCGAAAACCCGGCTGGAACACGAGCAGGTCACACTCTCACGGGTTTGTCGCCGCGACGGTGTCGCCGTCCGAGGTCGGCATCGACATCGAACGTCGGCGTCCGGCACCCCTTGAGGTGGCAGATCGCTGGTTCACCCCGGCGGAGGCACACTTGCTGCAGCGCTTGGGCGATCCGCATCGAGCTTTCTGGACGATCTGGACGCGCAAGGAGGCCTGGCTAAAGCATTGGGGAGGCTCGCTGTCGGACGGCGCCGATGGGATGTGCGCTCAGCCCCCTCCACCGTCGGGAACATGGGTGACAACCATTGAGCCGAGTTTCGTTTATTCGACCTACAGCCCGAACGGTGAAGTGCCGGAAATGGTCAAAATCACCTTCGCGGACGCCATTAATCGCTGCCTGAAATTGGAGCAACTGTGGTGAGGCTGCGTGGGATTTCAATTCAGTCCAACTCTGCGGAAATGCAGGGGAATTGGTTGACAAAAGGAGACGTTCAGGGCTTCTTGTTTTCACTCAAGGGTTTATTCATTGGGATTCTCCGTGCGGAGAGGAGGTATGCATGAACGCTGAGTTGGGATTCTCGCGAGCGTCCACGACATACTTCGATGTCGCTGGCCCCCACAACACCGACATGACCCTCGATCTCGCAGTCGACTGGGCCCAAACTCATGGGGTCGAAACGATCGTGGTCGCCAGCACATCCGGGCTGACCGCTTGCCGACTTGCGGAGAGACTTCCGAAATCGTTCCACGACAGGATCGTCATTGCTCGGCAGAGATGGAGCGACGACGTTCCGTGGGAGCCCGAGGGCCTCAGCGAGTTGGAGGGGGTCGCCAGAACCCACTGGATTCCGCCTCAGTATCTGTCAAGCACAACGCACCCTTTGGTTCCGATGGCTTTGAGGGAGCTGTCCCATGGAATCAAGGTCAGTTTTGAGTGCGCCCATTTCATGGTCGCAAACTCATTCCTTCCACCCCTGCAGAATCTTCTTTGCGTGGCGGGGACCAGGCAAGGAGCAGATTCTGCCGTAGAAATATTTGTTAACGAAGATTTCACTTTGAAGTTACGGAGTCTTCTCTGTCTACCAAAGAAATGAGACGAAGCTATGTATGAAGTTCGTTGGGCTCTCACCCCGCACTGCAATTTCGACTGCTCCTACTGTCGCCCCGGTGGAGAAGGCATCTTCAACGACACCAAGCCGCTGAACGTCGAGGAGATCGGTCAGTGCGGCGAGTTGCTCGCTGAGAACGGGTACGACTCGGTACGCCTGACCGGCGGCGAGCCGATGATGCGCCGGGATCTCATGGAGATCATTGATCGTCTCGACGCGGTTGAGGGGATCGACAGCATCTCGATGGTGACCAACGGGAGCCTGCTCACGGAAGAGAAGATCGAAAGGCTGGTCGACAGCGCTCTCGGCTCGCTCACGGTGAGCCTTGATACCTTGGACGGCGAACGCTACCAGGCAATGATCCGGACTCGGGCCCGCTGGTTCGAGAAGGTGCTGCAGAACATTGCGGAGGCGTCCAAGGCTGGTCTCAACATGCGCATCAACGTCGTGGTGACCCGCGATAACGCATCCGATCTCCCCCAGTTCCACGCCTTCTGCGAGGAGCACGGCGTCGACCTCAAGCTGCTCGACCTGAACAACAACGGCATGAACGACTGGAACGAGCAGTACGTCGACTTCGGGCCGATCCGTGACGCTGTGCGCGAGCGCGCAGTGGGCGAGTCCGTGAGCAATGTCCGAGGTGGGATGGGAACGCCCATGACTGTCTTCGACATGGGCAACCACAACGTCATCATCAAGGACAGTCAGAGCGGTACCTTCTACGCCGACGCCTGCCGTTCCTGCGAGCACTACCCGTGTCAGACCGGAATTTCGAGCCCGATCGTGACCCACGACGGACGCATTAAGATGTGCAACCTGGGTGAGGCCTCAGACTTCAGCCTCATCGATCTCGTTCGCCACCGCCGGGCCTTCGAGTCCTTCAACGAGGTCTTCCGCTCCGCAAGCTTCACCTCTGCCTGGGGGGATGTCGGATGACTGACACCTCCATTCTTGACATCACCCCCAAATACCGGGCGGACTTCGCCTGTGCCGAGAATCTAATCGACGCCGCCGCCAGTCACCGGGGGATCGACATCACCCCGGCATTTCGCCAAGGATGGAACTTCGGTTACCTCCCTGTGACCATGCGTCCGGAAGCCATGGGTTTCGGGCGCTCGATCTTCACGAGTCGGGACGGACAACCTTTCAACAACGAGTTCGTTAAGGGCCTGAAGGACGAGTGCGGCATCGACATCCAGCTCCACGCCAACTGCCTCGCTGACCGCTTCCGTGACATCGTCGCGGCCGAGGTCAAGGCCGGATGTCCCGTCATCGTGGGAATGGACAGCTTCGACTGCGCCTGGCACAAGTGTTTCGAGAAGTACCACAATATCCACTACGTCCTTGCGGTCGGCGTCCGAGGTGACTCGGAACTGCTGGTCGTCGACGACTCGCTTGCGAGTGACGACGGCACCTACGTGCTTGATGAACGCCCCCCGTACCTCGTGCTCGACATCGCGCGGGTCTTCCCCGAAAGTTTCGGGTTCGCCACGTTCAACTTCGGGACGCCTGCCGATAGCGTTGGAGTAGATCGGGTGCTCTATGATGCGGCGCTCAAGACGCTGGTGGGATCGAGCGGCAGCAGCGACTACGTCCTCATGAGGCAACTTGCGGAGGATCTTCAGACCGCCCTCGACATCGAGAGCGAAGTTCGCATGGCACCGGACCCTTGGGGGGTGGACCTGGCCCGAGTCTTCTTCGGGTTGGCGTTCGCTCGCGAGCACTTGTGCGAGTACATCGACACGCTGGACGCGTCCGACGTCCCGGAAGCTGAACTCGCCACAGCCGGCCTCAGGAAGGCCGCAGGCATCTGGCGCAGTATGGGACTCTTCGTCATGAAGAACTGGGATGCCGCTGACGATGAAGCACCACAGGCCCTGGGCGGATCGGTGCATCGCGCCGCAGACCTTGAGGAGAAGCTGGCGCTGGAACTCGTGGACGGGCTGTGTCTTCGTGTTCGTTGACTCGCATGTCCACTCGCTGACGACGAACCACGCCTACAGCACCATCGCCGAACTGGCGACGGATGCTGGCAAGCGGGGGGCTGCGGCCATTGTGATCTCGGATCATGTGGGCCCGAGCGTCCCTCGCATCAATGATATCGCGGCGTCCCTGGCGAATCGCAAGGTCTGGCCTTCCAGCATCGCGGGAGTGCGCCTCGTCAAGGGAGTTGAGCTCGATGTCGTCCTCGGGCCGGAGCTGTTCCCCCTGGGAGACGTGGCCTTCTACTACGACCGCGACAAGACGGTTCTGGACATTGCGCTGGAGTCAGAGGTCGTAGTAGCGAGTCTCCACGAGTTCGGCCCCGAGCTCACCGCCAGCGGATTGACCGATCTCTACCAGCGAGTGTTGCTAAGTTCCAGGGCAACCATTCTCGGGCACCCGTGTCGTCCCGCAGTCGAGTGGGACATGGCGACAGTTGTCGCCTGTGCGGCTCACTCCGAGATCCCTCTCGAACTCAACGAGAGCTGCCTGTCGAACGCGGGCGCTCGCGAGCGATACCGGTCAATGTTGGAGGTTGCTGCCGAAGCCGGTGCGCGAGTGGCCCTCGGCAGTGATGCGCACATTGCCTCGGATGTTGCGTTCTTTCCACAGACCATCGCCCTACTCGACGAGGTCGGATTTCCAGACGATCTCGTGGTCAGCGCCAAGTGGAACCGTTTCCGGGAGTTTCTTGGTCTGAAGGAGAGATAATCCATGAGCAGTCAGCCGGAAGAATTCGTCCTTGACGGAATTCCCGCCTTGAGGTGGGGAAAGCCCGGTGGGCGGGCCGTTGTCGGCGTGCACGGCCAGTTCTCGAACAAGCTTGATCCCGTCATGGCACAATGCGGTGAAGTGATTGCGTCACGGGGCGACCAACTGATCACCTTCGATCTGCCCACCCACGGTGATCGCCGGGACGACAAGGTGTTCAACGCCATGGTGACGAGTCCCGAGGTGAGGGCATTCGCACAGTTGGCCCGCAGCCAGTCGACCGAGGTCGGTCTGCTCGCGAGCAGCATTGGGGCCTACTTTTCCCTGTGCGACACGCCCACCGGGACGTTCGAGCGCGCTTGGCTGGTGTCGCCGCTCATCGACCTCGAGTACTACATCCGAGACGTGATGGCCGAGTACTCGGTGACGGATGAGCAGTTGGAGGCAGAGACCGTGATCGACACGCCTCGTGCGGTGCTCGAATGGCCATACCTACGTTTCGTCGAAGAGCATCCCGCGAGGCTGGACATTCCCAGTTGGACCATTCGCGGCGACCAGGATGAAGTGGTCCCCCTGGACGCCCTCAGCCGGTTCGTCAGCGCACCCGGGGTCGAACTCGTCCAGATCGAGGGTGGCCAGCATTTCCTTGGCCAACCCCCGCACCTCGAAACAGTGGTTGCGTGGTTCAAGGAACGCTATCCGGCCTGACAGCGACCGCTTGGTGTCCTCCTACCTCAGAAGAATTCGTGACCATAACCGGCCGTACCGGTCAAGCCTGCAGAATCTCCTGAGGTAGTTCCGGGACAGGCGGTGGTCGGCGCACGGAACGAGCGGGTTAGGCTCGAAGAAATGAGTGAGGAGCCACGATGATCCACCGCCGGGCAGACGAGATGGTGATGACCGTCCACGAGAGCATGCAGAAGGGCTAGGGGTCGGTGTCGATCACCCCGTTGCTCCAGCCGCAAGAGATGCTTGGACGTGGACGCCTCAGCCGCATCGAGGTCCCGGCTGGGTCGTCCATCGGCTTCCGCCGCCACGACGGCGAGACGATCGAAGCGGGACCCGGCGATCGGGTCAGCGTCGACAACCACTCGAACCACGCACTGACCAGCACAGGCGACGAGTCGCTCGAGTTCATCGCCCTGGTCCTGTTCGCCGACGACCACTGACGCGGCCTCTCCAACGACAAACGCTCCGCCTGCGACAAGCGATGTCGCTGCGGGGTGTCGTCGGTTGGGAGAGGACCAGGCGATCTCGTGCGAGAAGAGCTGCCGGGTTCGCGAGCGTATCCTGGACGGGACAACGGGTCTCGATGAACTCGACGAACGTGGCGATCTCCTCGGGAGTGTTGTCGGCATTGATGTGGAAGACCGAATGGATCTTCGAGAAGCCGATCCTGACGTCCAGGCTGGTGCCTCGGAAGCCGTCCGGGTCGAGCGTGCCGGTTCACTCGACACGGACATCGTTGAGCTTGATGACCTTGAGCTTGGCGAAGCTTAGTGCGGCGATGCACTTGCAGTCGCCGAGCGCGCCTAGCTGTACTGATCGGACAGGTTGGTTGAGGGCGTGTGATCTGAGCATGCGATGACACGAAGGAAGGCCCTTGAATCGCCCACACGAGCCGGCTACACCACGAGTTGAGAGGTACCGCGTCATGGCCATCCGCACCCAGGAATCCCTGTCCGGGTTCAGCGCATCCGACCTACACCGAACGCGGCGAACGACCCCCAGAAGTACAACCACTACCTCAAAGGCACCCTGTACTGCGCCTGCGGAGCCAAGCCCATGATCGAACGCCCCCACGACAAGACCGGGGACCGCTACGAGTACTTCACCTGCTCCGGCAGACGCCGCAAGACCACCAACTGCACCCGCTCCGCGATCCTCGCCGAACGCGTCGAATCCAAGATCGAACGCACCTACCAGCGCAACTCCCTGACCGAAACCCAAGCGCGACAAGCTCGAAGCCGAACGCCTCAAACTCGTCCAAGCCCACTACGCCGACACGATCCCCCTCGACCTCCTCAAGAACGAACAAGACCGCATCCGCGCCAGCCTCGACCAGATCACCACCCGACTCGACAACCTCACCAACACCTACACTTACGCCCGGGCCGGACTCGACCAACTCACCGAGCCACTGGTCGACCTCGACGACCTCTACACCAAGTGCAACCCCGCCGAACGACGCATCCTCAACCGGGCCCTGTTCAACCGCATCACCATCGACGACGAACACGCCACCTACACACCCGAGCAGACCATAGCCAGCGTCCTCGCCCACACCAGCATCGATGCCCGGGCCGAAGTCACAGCAGAAACAAAACTGCCCCGCCATCAGGCGGGGCAAGCTTTAACTTCCTCATCTTACGTGGAGCTAAGGGGATTCGAACCCCTGACCTCTTCCATGCCATGGAAGCGCGCTACCAACTGCGCCATAGCCCCAAATAGGAGGCCACCGCTCACGCGGCGACTGCCCTAGGCTAGCGCACCTTTCGGGTGCGATCCAAATCAGCCTTGGTGCTCCACTCCGGCCAGAATCAACTCGATACCGGAGGCGAAGGTGGCCACATCGCTGGGACGGGCCTCGCCCGGGGCCGGACGACCATAGCGTTCCCAGTCGAGGCGAGCCTGTTCGCCGGCAACATGGCCAAGCACAAAGTGCAGCAACGTGGTTGCCGCGGCCTCGGCCTGGTCCGGGGACAGCCCCGCAGCGGCGAACAGCACCCGCGGATGGGCGATCACATCGGTGGTCAACAATCCGAAGGCCCGGGCGGTGGCTACCAATTCCCCAGAATCCCGGTGCAGCAGCAGCGCGGCCCGCAGGCCATGCGCCCAGTCGGCCACGGCGGGACGCCAGCGGCCCAGCGGCGCAGGCACTTCGGTTAGCACCAGATCGGCGATCGCCGCGAGCAGGGTCTGCTTGTCGGGCACGTGGTGATATAACGCGCTGGGCTGCACCTCAAGCGACTGGGCGATACGGCGCATACTCAAATCGGCAAGCCCGTATTCGTCCAACAGGCCCAAGCCGGCCCGAACCACCTGATCGCGCGTCAATGCCACGACCGAAACGCTACCGCGCCGCCTGTCTCAGCGTCGCAGATGGACAACATTCGCTCCAAGGTGAACGCTGTTCAATTTATTGCTAGCCTGCTGTTGTGTCCACCATCTATGCCCTGACCGTCTCCAGCGCCCGGAACAGGCACCATAAGGAGCAATCGTGAACCTCGACGAACTGGTAACCACCGCCTTGACCGGCGAACCGGTCACCCGCGAGCAGGCGCTGCAAATCCTGCAGGCCTCAGACGCCGACACCATGCCCATAGTCGCGGCCGCCGGCCGGGTACGCAAACACTTCTTCGGCAACTCGATAGCCCTGAATTACCTGGTCAACATCAAGTCCGGGTTGTGTCCCGAGAATTGCAGCTATTGCTCCCAGGCTCTCGGGTCGGCAGCCGACATTCTGCGCTACAACTGGTTGAGCCCTGAAGAGATCCGTCGGTCGGTGGCCGCGGGCATCGCCGGTGGGGCCAGCACCGTCTGCCTGGTCGCCTCCGGCCGGGGCCCAGCCAAGCGGGAGGTGGAAAAGGTCGCCCGCATCGTAGCCGACATCCACCGTGACCATCCGCAGGTCAAGATCTGCACCTGCCTGGGCTTCCTGGACGACGAGAAGGCAGAGCGACTCATCGAAGCCGGCTCCAACCGCTACAACCACAATCTGAACACCTCCCGGGCACGCTACGGGAGCATCTGCAGCACCCACGGCTACGAAGATCGCGTACAGACCGTCGCGGCGGCCACCAGGGCGGGCCTGTCGTCCTGTTCCGGCCTGATCGCCGGCATGGGCGAGTCGGACGAAGACCTAGTGGACGTGGTCTTCGCGCTGCGCGAAATCGGCGCCGATTCGGTACCGGTCAACTTCCTGTTGCCCTTCGAAGGCACCCCGCTGGCCGGCCGGCAGGAACTCAACCCGCTGCGCTGCCTGCGGATCTTGGCCATGGTGCGTTTCGTCCACCCCAATACCGAGGTGCGTTCAGCCGCCGGCCGCGAATATCACCTGCGCAGCCTGCAACCACTAGCGCTGGAGATCTGCAATTCGATCTTCCTGGGCGACTACCTCACCAGCGAAGGCCAAGCCGGCGCCGCCGACCTGGCGATGATCGCCGATCTGGGCTTTGAAGTGGTCGGCCGGATCGAGCCCGGCGGCGTCTGCACCGGATCTGATGGCGAACGACTGGCTGCCGTGCTGGACGCCGCCGGAGTCCCGCTGCGGCACCGCGGCACCGGTGCACCCGTCGGCTGAGCAGACCCCGCCCTATCTCCCGGCTACCCGGGCCGGGCGTCTGCGGTGCGTTGCCAGGCAACTAGCTTCCAGTCCCGTCCACCCCGGTGCACCAACACCGACCAGGCACAGTTGGTCAGTGTCGCCAGGGTAGTGGCGGCGTGATGATCCCAGCCAAGTAGATTGGCCACCAGCATCCGGATCGTCAACCCATGGCTGACAACCACCACCGTACGCCCGGCGAACTCACCGGCCAGTTCCCGCAGACAGCCGGCAGCCCGCCGGCCGGTTTCCGCGCAGGTTTCCCCGGTGGGCGAACGCCGCCAATCGCGGCCAGCCGCCAGCGCCGCAGCGAACTCCGGTTCCGATGCGAAAACCTCGGTGGTCAGCATGCCCGCCCAGGATCCAACATTGATCTCCTGCAACCGCTCATCGGTGCATACCGGCAGCCCGGTTCGCTCCGCCAGCGCCCGGGCGGTGGTCAGCGCCCGATCCAGCGGGGACGACACGATCGCATCCGGTGCGGCGGCGGCCAGCGCCTCCGCCGCCAGAACGGCTTGCTCAAGCCCATCGGCGTTCAGCGGTTGATCGGCCTGCCCCTGGAAGCGGCATTGCAGGTTCCAATCGGTCTGCCCATGCCGCCACAGAATGAACCTGGTAACCGCCTGGTCCGGCATCCTCAGTCCTCGGGATCCTCACCGGCTGCCCCTTCGGGCACGGCCAGCTCGGGATCGGCCAGTTCCAGATCGACCCGCGGGCAGTCCCGCCACAGCCTCTCCAACCCATACAGATCGCGTTCCTCGCTGTGCTGCACGTGCACCACCACATCGACGTAGTCGAGCAGCACCCAACGGTTCTCCCGATCGCCTTCCCGGCGGGTGGGCCGTAATCGCCGTACCTCGATCAGCTGCTCCTCGATCGCCGTCACGATGGCGCCCACTAGGCGTTCGTTGTTCGCGCCGACGATCAGGAAGATGTCGGTGATGGCTAAGCGCTCCGACACGTCGAAGGCGACGATGTCTAGGCCCTTCTTCCGGTTGGCTGCCCGGGCGGCCAACCGGGCGAGTTCGATGGCATTCTCGGTAGCGGTCAAGTCACTTCCCAACGTGTCACGACAACGATTCGACGGGTCCAGCGGCCAGCACCGAACCGGTGTTGGCTGCGGTGTACAGTCCCCGCTTGGCAACATACTGGACGACACCGTCCGGCACGAGATACCACAGCGGCAAGCCGCGGGCCACGCGGGCCCGGCATTCGGTGGAACTGATCGCCAGCGCCGGCACCTCTAGATGGGTCACCTTGTCGGCCGGCAGATGGCTGAAATCCTTGCTGCTCAGGTCAACCCCGGGCCGCGAAACCCCGACGAATTGGGCCAACTCGAACAGTTCCTCGGCTCCCCGCCAGGTGAGGATCGAGGCCAGCGCATCGGCGCCGGTGATGAAGTACAGTTCCACGTCGGCGCCGCGTTCCTGTTTCAGGTCGCGCAGCGTATCCACGGTGTAGGTATTGCCGGGCCGGTCGATATCCACCCGGGACACCGAGAAGCGAGGGTTGGACGCCGTGGCCACCACCGTCATCAGATAGCGATCCTCCCGGCTCGAGACCCGCCGGCCCGACTTCTGCCAGGGCACCCCGGTGGGCACGAATACCACCTCGTCCAGGCCGAACCGCGCAGCCACCTCGCTGGCAGCGACCAGGTGACCATGGTGGATCGGGTCGAAGGTGCCACCCATCACGCCCAGCTGATAGCGATGCCTACCATCGCGTACCCTGGCCAGTCCGAGATCGCGGCTGTCGCCCGCGGTTGGCGTCGGCGCGGTCACCTGCGAACCTGCCCCTGACCGGTAACCACATATTTCGTCGAGGTCATCTCGGCCAATCCCATTGGGCCGCGGGCATGCATCTTCTGTGTCGAGATGCCGATCTCGGCACCGAACCCGAATTCGCCGCCATCCACGAACCGGCTCGAGGTGTTCGTCAACACCACTGCGGCATCCACCTCGTTGACGAAGCGAGTCTGTGCCCGGGCATCGTCGCTGACGATGGTCTCCGAATGCCCGGTGCCGTGTTCCCGGATATGAGTCAACGCCGCGTCCAGGTCGGGCACCACCTTGACCGCCAGGTCCAGCGACAGATACTCCGCGTCGTACTCGCCTTCCACCGCCGGTACTATGCGCTGGTCGATCGCCACCGATTCCGGGTCGCCGTGCAAAGTCACCCCGGCAGCGGTCAGCTCCTCGACTGCCTGCGGCAGGAATGTTCCGGCCACCTGCCGATGCACCAGCAGGGTCTCCAGCGCATTGCAGACGCTGGGCCGCTGGGTCTTGGCATTGACGATGATGGGCAGGGCGATCTCGGGGTCGGCTGCCGCGTCCACGAACAGGTGACAGTTGCCGGTGCCGGTTTCGATCACCGGAACCTGCGATCCGCTGACAACCGCACCGATCAGGCCCGCGCCACCGCGGGGGATGAGCACATCGATCAGGCCGCGGGCCTGCATCATCCCGGCGGTGGTCTCGTGCCCGCCTTCGACCAGCGCAACCGCGTCATCGGGCAGCCCAGCCGCCGTCAGACCGGCCCGGAGTGCCTGAACGATAACCCGGTTGGAATCCACCGCGCTGGAACTGCCCCGCAGCAGACTCGCATTGCCGGATTTCAGGCAGATCCCGGCGGCGTCTGCGGTCACATTCGGCCTGGCCTCATAGATGATGCCGATCACCCCGAGCGGGACGCGCACCTGATCGACACGCACCCCGTTAGGCAACCGCCACCCCCGTAGCACCTCCCCGACCGGATCGGGTAGCGCGGCGAGTGCATGCAACCCGTCGGCCATCGCCATCACCCGGCCACGATCCAACGCCAATCGGTCGATCGATGCCTCCCCGGTGCCTGCGGCGCGCGCCCGGGCTACATCACCGGCATTGGCGGCCAGGATCTCCTCGGTCGCCGTGGTGAGCGCATTGGCCATCGCGCGCAGCCCGGCATCCTTGTGGGCCCGATCGGTCACCGCTAGGCCGCGTGCCGCGATGCGGGCGGCCCGGGCGAGTTCAGCTACGTTCATGCAGTAACTGTAGTGGGCACTCGCCCGGGCGTCGCAAACCGCATCCCTGATGCTCAGATATCGGCCAGGGCATCCACCAGATCGATCATGAACTCGACATCCTCCTGGGTCAATCGCCGCCAGCCATTCGGGGCGCCGAGTGCCTTGCTGAGTCCCAGATCCGCTGGGTCGGAGTTCATGGCTTCCAGCCCCTGCCACAAGATGTCAACCTGATCGGCCATCTGCGGACTGGCCAGCATAGAATGCCGCAATACATAGATGCGGCTGGTGATCAGCACCCGCATCTGACGGGTGATCACCGCGGACAGTTCCTCGAAGGCCTCCCTGGGCAAGAACCCGGCCTGCACATCCCCGTTCAGGATCGCCTTGGCCACCAGTACGGGGTTCGGTTTGATCGAAACCTCGATGGCCTCGGGTGGCAGATCGGAGGGCTCGAGCAGGATTCGGCAGATCCGCTCGACATCCGGCGAATCGGTGGCCGCCACGGTCAACCGACCCGAGATGAGGTTGGGGTCTTGCAGTTCGCTGTCCGCGGAAACCACGATGGTCGCCTCGTTCGAGACCTCGCGCGGTGCGGCCACCGGCAGGTAGCCGTGGTCACGGACCAGCTTGGCGGTGTCGGCCGCGTTAGCGAACACCAAGTCGGCCTGGCCGGCGGCGAAGGCGGCATGCAGATCGGCGAAATCGGAATAGGCGGTGGCGTGGAACGATTCGCCCGTGATCCGCTGGATCTTGGTGTTGAATATGAACCAGTCGGTCACATTCTTGATATTCACATCGGGGCTGATGGCCAATTGACGAGTCATTCGCTCAGCCCCCTCCGGCCGCGCAGGGCGGCATAGGCGGCCTCGGCCTCGGCTATCTTGGCACGCGAAGGTTCGCGGCGAACCGAGGTGTGGCCAACTATCTGACCGTTACGCACCTTCGGAATCACCACCGCATGCACCCAGTAGAAACCACCATCCTTGCGATGGTTCTTGACATAGCCGTGCCAGCGTCGTCCCTGCGAAACGGTATCCCACAGATCGGCAAATGCCGCGGCCGGCATATCCGGATGCCGCAAAATAGCATGTGGCGAACCGAGCAGTTCCTCACGGGAATATCCGGACATCCGAACGAAGGCATCATTGCACATGGTGATGATGCCATCCACATCGGTCTGCGACACAATCAATTCGCCGCGCGGGAACAAGGTTTCCCTATCGGTGACATAGATGATTCTCGAACTGCCATCATGGAAATTGAGGGTCACGCGACGACCCTCCCCCACAACATCTGCGGGGGTCATGTCCTTCATATCGATTACCTCAGGTAATCGGCGAGTTGACGAGCGGTGACCTTCATCTCATAGAGCAGCAGGCCCAGCTTGGCGTCCTCGGTGGAGATGACCTCGAGAACCGTTTCCCGGCCCGCCTGCATCAAGATCACATAGCCCCCGCTGCCCTTCACCAGCAGCTGTTCCATATCGCCGCGCTGTAGTTCGCTGACAATACGTGACCCCATGGATAGCGCCGCTGCGCCCATGGCAGCCACCCGGTCTTCATCGGCTCGCCCGCCCAGCGCAGAGGCCAATGGCAGACCGTCCATGGTCACCAATACGGCACCCTCGACATCCGGCGAACTTTTGGTCAATGCTTGCAAAGCACCGACGATGTGGTCGTTGCGCGACATGCTTCCCCCAAATAGAGATTCTTCGGTGTCACCGGCCCGCCAAAGGACCGGTCCACCAGGATGAGCTTCCCCACCCATCCGTGAGGAAAGGCTAGGGAATTCCCGCCGTCAGCGCAATTGGAAGACCCTCGCCCAACCCTGGGAACGCCCCCGGTCGTGGTAGACGAGTGCGCCTCCGAGGCCGGGATGCGCGGCCGTGGAGTGCCTCACTCGGCCGGCATGGGCGCGATTCGTATCTCAATACGATCCCATAAAATCGTCTCTGACAAGCACCGTAGACGATTAACCGGACGACCGGGCGGGGTTTCGCCGGGTTCAGGCGCCGGCGCAAGGGATCCTCCCGGATAGTCAGCCAACCGGCCAGTAGGGTCGCCGGGCAGCCGCTTGGCAACTTCGGAAACCCTAAAGTCCAACTCACAACCCGAGAACTGCCAAGCCCGGCACCGGAGGCCGATTGAGTCGGGGGCGCCATACCGCTGGGCCGGACCGATGAGGCAGTACCCGGACCGCCGAATTCGCCGCGCTCAGCGCGAACCCCCAAGCCGGTGGTGACTACGACGCATTGTGGCCGGCAATGACCATCCAGGCGAGAACGAACCGGCGCCGTTCCGGGCACGAACGATCCACGGCAATCCAGGCTTCGCAAAGCTGGCCCCACCGGCGCAACCGAATCGGCTTGGCACACCGATGGGCATCAATCCAGTCCACCGACATGATTCAACAACATCAACGAGTCCCGGTGAACAACCTCACGCTCATATTGAACTCCCATCTCCACGGCCAGTTCCCGGCTATTTCTACCGAGCATCCTGGGCAATTCTGTAGCGTCAAAATTGACCAATCCCCGAGCAAATGCCGAGCCGTCTGGCCCTACCAGATCGATCGGATCGCCGGCCACGAAATCGCCGCTCACCCGGACGATGCCGGCCGCCAGCAGCGAAGCATTGCGATCGCTCACCGCCTGTACCGCGCCGGCGTCCACATGCAATGCCCCCCGGGCCAGGGAGGCGTGCGCCAGCCAGAGCAACCGCCGCGGCCGGCGCCGGTCGATCGGGGAGAAAGCGGTGCCGGCGGGCTGCCCCGCCAATACCTGGTCGAGAGCCGTCGCATCGGCCAGAATCACCGGGATTCCGGCTCCGGTAGCTATCTGAGCCGCCTGCAACTTGGTGGTCATACCACCGGAACCGATATCCGAGCCGGTGCGATGCGTATCGACGCTGAGCCCCTCCACATCCGCGACGAATCCCAAAGGCTCGGCATCGGGTTCGTCGGGATGAGCGGTGTACAGGCGATCCACATCGCTGAGCAGCACCATCGCATCCGCCCGGACCAGTTGGGATACCAAACCGGCCAGGCGGTCATTGTCGCCGAACCTGATCTCGTGGGTGGCGACCGCATCGTTCTCGTTGATGACCGGCACCACACCCATCCGCAGCAGGGTGCCCAGCGTACGCAGCGCATTGGAGTAGTTGGACTGGCGGGTCACATCGTCCACAGTCAGCAACACCTGGGCCACCAGGATGCCGCGTGCCCGGAACAACTCGGTATAACGCTGCATGAGCAAACCCTGCCCGACGGCGGCGGCGGCTTGCTGATGGGCCAGATCCCGTGGTCGCCTGCTCAGGCCGAGCGGGGCCAGACCAGCCGCAATCGCCCCCGAACTGATCAACACCACATCGCGACCGGCATCGTGGCAATCGGCCAGCTGGCCGACCAATTGCACGATTCGCTGCTCATTGATACCGGCACGCGCGCTACTCAACGAACTGGATCCGACCTTAATCACCAGCCGTCGCCCAGTGGCGACCTGGGCACGTACCTGCTCCTCGGTCAGGGCGCCGGCGAAGTCGGCATGCACTGTGTCAGTCCTCCTGTTCATCCGATATGTCGAGATCCTCCACAAGATCGGCAGCCAGCATCCGACGACGCTGTTCACGCCAGTCGACGTCTCCGGCACCGGCCATGAGCTCATCGCGGACCGCGCGATACTCGGCGTTGCGAACCCGACGACGGGTCACGGCCGGGCGCACCTCAGCCAACCGAGGATCGGTACCCCGCCGAGCCAGCGATTCGGCGCCCGAAACGACCTGCGGGGCAAAATCGAACACTACCGGATGCTCCCCCGCGCCGATCGCCACCGCATCGCCCGATTCGGCCCCCAACCGCAGCAACTCGTCCTCGACACCGAGCCGGTTCAGCCGATCGGCCAGATAGCCGACCGCCTCCGGGTTGTTGAAATCGGTCTGCCGAATCCAACGCTCCGGTTTGCGCCCACGCACCCGCCAGATCTGACCACCCTGGCCATCGCCTTGCCGGCGAATCGTGAAGGCGTCGTCATCGGCGATGGGTCGGGGACGGATCACGATTCGCGGCACGGGAGCGCCGACGCGAGTGGCGCGGGCCTGCCGGACCAGATCGGCCATGGCATAGGTCAGGGCGGCCAATCCCTCCCCGGTCATCGTCGAGATCGGGAACACCCGCCAGCCGGCCCCTGCCAGTTCAGGCCGGACCATCTCGGCCAGTTCACGGCCATCGGGCACATCGATTTTGTTCAACGCCACCAGTCGGGGACGATCCGCGAGCCCACCGTGGCCGGCGAGTTCCTGCTCGATGACGCGCAGGTCACCCAACGGCTCCCGGCCGGGTTCCCAGGTGGCCATGTCGATCACATGGACGATGGCCTGGCAACGTTCGATATGGCGCAGGAAGTCGTGGCCCAGTCCCCGGCCCCGGCTGGCCCCCTCGATCAGGCCGGGCACATCCGCAACGGTGAAGGTAACGTCCCCAGCCACCACCACACCGAGGTTGGGTACCAGCGTGGTGAACGGGTAGTCGGCAATCTTCGGTTTGGCGGCCGAGATCGCCGCGATAAGACTCGACTTGCCGGCACTCGGAAAACCCACCAGCCCGATATCGGCCAGCACCTTGATTTCGAGGTCGATGACCCTGCGCTCGCCCTCCTCACCAAGCAGGGCAAAGCCCGGTGCCCTGCGCGTCGCCGAGGCCAGCGCCGCATTGCCCAGCCCCCCGCGTCCCCCCACGGCCACGGCAACCTCATCGGTGGTGCCCAGATCGGCCAGTACTTCGCCGGTACCGGCGTCGGTGACCACAGTGCCCGGTGGCACCGGCAGGACGATGTCCTCGCCGTCAGCGCCGTTTCGGTGTCCGCCCATCCCCGGCTGGCCGTTGGCGGCCCTGCGCCGGGATTGCCGGTGATAATCGACCAGGGTGGTTAGGCCGGGATCGACTCGTAAAATGACCGATCCACCGTCTCCCCCGTTGCCACCATCTGGGCCACCCAGCGGCTTGAACTTCTCCCGGTGCACCGAGGCACAGCCGTGCCCACCGTTACCGGCGGCGACAATCAGCCGGGCACAATCAACAAACGACGGGATGGCCATGTCGGGCTTCCTGGTTGGCTTTCTGGACGCCGGGCGGCGCGGCCATTCATTCTAGCGGTACCACGCGATGGCTTCGGCGAGCGAGCCAGCCGTGAATCGCCGGGCTGGCCAGCCCCCAGATAGGACGGGCTGCGAGCTTAATCGGGTCGCCGGTTGGACCTCGCGGTCCTCGGCTGTATTCAGGTTCGATAATTATCTGGTCCTCGGGAGGTGCCATGGATGTCACGGTCTTCAACGTGGCCGTGCTGCTGTTCGCCGGGATCGCGGCCGGCCTGATCGGCTATCTGGCGGGGTTGGCTTCTCTGGTCAGCTATCCGGCTCTGCTGGCGGTCGGGTTGCCGCCCCTGTCGGCCAACGTCACCAACACCCTGGCTCTCGTCGGTGCCGGCACCGGGGCCACCCTGCGAGCCCGTCATGAGGTGGCCCGGGACGGCACCAAGCGACTGTGGCAGCAGGTAATCGTGAGCGCGCTGGGTGGGGCGACCGGTTCGGTGCTGCTGTTGGTGAGCGGCGAATCGGCTTTCGAGGCCATCGTGCCCTGGCTGATCCTGTTCGCCTCGATCATGTTGCTGTTGAGTCCCCGGCTGCGCCGGCTGGCGGGCGGACGAGAACGCTGGCCGCTCTACCTGACGGTGCTGTACGTGGTCTGCTTGTATGGCGGCTATTTCGGGGCTGGCGCCGGCATCGTCTACTTCGCGATCGTGGTTATGCTGACCAGGCATCCCTGGCAGCGTGCCGTTCTCATGAAGACGGTGCTGCTCAGCGTGTCCAATCTGGCTGCCTCGTTGCTGTTCGTCGCGCTGGCCCCGGTGGACTGGCTGGCCGCAGCGATCATGTTCGCCGGCAACCTGATCGGGGGAAACATCGGGCCCTTGGTGCAGCGCCATATCCCGGAAAGGCTCAGCCGAATCGTGATCGCCTTGGGCGGTTGCTATCTGGCTTGGCATCTGATGCGCTGACCCGGCCCGAACCCGCCAGCTGGGTTTTAGCCTGGCGGCATCGCAAACCACGATCACCTGCCGGTATCGCGCGGTCCTCGCCCATCATGGTCGATCAGGCGGCCTCCCGGCCCCGCCATACCGGAAACCATCCCCAGGCCGATCAGCCATGACGGATCTCGAGCAGGGTGATCTGGCTCTGATTGAAGGCTCGAACCGGTGGGCCGCTCGTCCCGACCCCCGAATCGATGTACAACGGCACCCCATCGATGTCATACCAGCCCTTGACGTACTTCGGGAACCAGATACCCGGGGTATAGCTGGCCCCAATGAAGGGCAGCCGGATCTGTCCGCCGTGGGTATGCCCGCAGACGGCCAGATCCACTCCGCTGCCCCGCAGCGCCGGAACCGCCTCAGGCGAATGGGTGAGCAGCAGCCGGAAGGCCTCCGGGCGCGTACCGGCCAGTGCGGCATTCAGGTCCGGGTCGGCACTGTAGTAGTCGTCGGTACCGATCACATCCAGGGCACCCCACGGTCCATCCAAGCTCACCGAATCGTCGTCCAGCAGCACTAGGTGGTGTTTGGCGAGCACTTCGGCCAAGCGGTTGCGGCCATGATACGCGGTATTCCAGTGGTCGTGGTTGCCCCAGACGACGAAGATATTGTTGTGGGTGGCCCGCAGCCCCGCGAACAATCTGTTCACCGCCTCGTAATCGCTGTCTCTGGTGGTCACCAGGTCTCCGGTAATGGCCACGATGTCGGGTTTGGCAGCGGCGGCCTGGTCGATGATCGAATCGATTTGCCGGTTTCGTGGCAGGGAATGGAAGTCGGCGATCTGCAGGACGCGCAATGGGCGGCCTCGCACGATCTTGTCGCTGGTCAGGTACTCAAGCTGCAGCCTAGTGAACCAGGTGTCGTGCACCACCAAGCCGGCTGTCCCAAGCGCAAGACAAACCAAGCCAGTCGATAGGATGCGGCCCATCAGCCGCCCGAGTCGCCGCACATTCCCAAGACTAAGGACTCGCTCAAGGCCACCTTGACGACCGTTCCGAGCGGGGCCACCGCCCCGATGAAAGCGACAAGACCCCGCGTCGCGACCCCCCGACCTCGACAGTCATATTGACCCCGGGCAATCCGGCGAATGCGATCAGGCCTGCGCGGGCTCGACATCCACCACTCGACGACCGCGCCGGGTGCCGTATCGTACCCTGCCGGCTGCCAAGGCGAATAGTGTGTCATCGCCGCCGCGGCCGACCCCTTTACCCGGGTGGAAGTGGGTACCGCGCTGCCGAACCAGGATCTCGCCAGCATTCACCTGCTCGCCACCGAACCGCTTCACGCCCAACCGCTGGGCATTGGAATCGCGGCCATTGCGCGAACTGGACGCGCCCTTCTTGTGTGCCATTGGTTGCTACCTCAGCCTTCGATTCCGGTGACCTTGATCTGGGTGTACTTCTGCCGGTGCCCCTGGCGCTTCTTGTACCCGGTCTTGTTCTTGAACTTTACGACACGGATCTTCTGGCCCTTGGTTTGCCCCAGTACCTCAGCGGTGACCGTGGCCCTGCCGAGGGCATCGGCCGAGGTCACGATGTCGTCGCCATCGACCAGCATCAGCGGAGTCAGCGAGATGCTGTTACCGACATCTTCGCCCACCAGATCGATCTCGAGGACGTCTCCCACGGCCACCTTATGCTGGCGGCCGCCACTGCGTACGATCGCGTACACGCCTGACCCTCTTCCATCTCGGTCGCCGCGCAAGCACGCGGAGACGTAAATCCGTCTGCTAACGGCCCGCCCCACCCGGCCTACCGGGCCACGAGTGGGCATCGCGCTTCAGCCAATATGATCGCAGCCGAAGACGCACCGAGAGTCGATGGTACGCCGTCGGCCAGCCGGGGGTCAAACCACGCCGACACCCGGCTCGGGATCTGCCGCAGTGGCCGAGCCATCGGCAGTCTGATCGACCGCCATCGGCCGGGTCGTGTCGGTCTGGCTGGTCCCCTCGGCACCCGAATGGCCGGGCGGAGTCACAGGATCGGGCCGAGGGGGTTCCCCGTCGGCGTCCGGCTCGGCGTATAGAGCATTGCCGTTGACGGCCGCTAACTCGTGGTGATGGCGCGAGGCAGCCGCCAACTTGGCGGCCGCCACCCGCGCCGCCTCGGAAGGCTGCACCTGGCTAGCCTTCGGGGTGGTCTCCTCACTCTTACGACCAGTCCTGTTCGAATTGCGGGCCCGCTGCCTGGTGCCGCCGGGGCCCTGCCTGCCATGCCGTTCGCCGCCATCGGCCGGGGCCTGCGATTCGACTGGTTCGTCATGTCGCAAGTAGCCGCGTCCGCCGCAGTGCTCACAGACATCGGTGAAAGCCTCGGCCAGCCCGGTACCGATGCGTTTACGGGTCATCTGTACCAGGCCCAGGCTGGTCACCTCGCTGACCTGGTGGCGGGTGCGATCCCGGCCCAGACATTCGATGAGCCTGCGCAGCAGCAGTTCTCGGTTACTGGGAAGCACCATGTCGATGAAATCGATCACGATAATACCGCCCAGATCGCGTAGCCTGAGTTGCCGGACTATCTCCTCGGCGGCCTCCAGGTTGTTGCGGGTCACGGTCTCTTCGAGATTGCCCCCAGAGCCGGTGAACTTGCCGGTGTTGACGTCGATCACCGTCATCGCCTCGGTGCGATCGATTACCAGCGAGCCACCGCTGGGCAGGAACACCTTGCGTTCTAGAGCCTTAGAGATCTGCTCATCGATACGGAACTTGGCGAACGGATCGCCCTGCGAGTCGTCCCATTTGGTGAGGCGTGCCATCAGATGCGGGGCGATATGAGCCAGATAGGACGGTACCGCCCCCTGGGCATCGCCCGGCCCGCCATCGCCGGCAACGATCAATTCCCGGAAATCCTCGGTGAAGGTATCCCGGATGATGCGCAGCGTCAGATCGGGTTCGGCATACAGTTGCTGGGGCGCCCCGCCCTGTCTGGCTCTTTTCTCGATGGCTTCCCATTGGGACTTCAGGCGTTCGACATCATGGATCAACTCTTCGGCGGAGGCCCCCTCGGCGGCGGTGCGGACGATCACCGAGGATTCATCGGCCACCACGGTGTCCAGGATCTGCTTGAGACGCTGCCGCTCGGAATCGGGCAGCTTGCGGCTGATCCCCGACAGGTGACCGTCTGGGGAATAGACCACATAGCGGCCGGGAATGGATACATGACCGGTCAACCGGGCGCCCTTAGCACCCACCGGATCCTTGCTGACCTGTACCAGCACCGACTGTCCCGATTTGAAGACCTGCTCGACCTTGCGGGATTCCGCGCCGGCGTCGTAGGTATCCCAATCGACCTCGCCCGCGTACAGCACCGCGTTGCGTCCGCGACCGATATCGATGAACACCGCCTCCATGCTGGGCAGCACATTCTGTACCCGGCCAAGGTAGATATTGCCGATCAGCGAGGCCGAGTTGGTGCGATCCACATAATGCTCTACCAGCACCCCGTCCTCAAGGACCGCAATCTGGGTGTATTGGGCCTTCTGGCGCACCAGCATGATGCGCTCCACCGATTCCCGGCGGGCCAAGAACTCCGCCTCGGTCAGGATGGGTGCCCGGTGACGGCCCGCCGCGCGCCCTTCGCGGCGGCGTTGTTTCTTGGCCTCCAACCGGGTCGAACCCTCGATCCCCGAGACCTCATCGGAGACGGAGCGACGCGGTTCGCGTACCCGCACGACCACATCGCCGTCCTCCTCAACCGCACCCTCCTCGTTGCGGCGCCGCCGCCGACGCCGCCGCCTGGCAGAACTGGACGCAATACCAGAAGCATCGCCGGGATCGGTTTCGGACTCGCCTGTCGTCTCGGTTTCGGCCGCCTCGGTTGTCTCGCTGGGCTCCTCACCTTCCTCGTCGTTGCCGGCGGCTCCGCGCCGCCGGCGCCGCCCACCCCGCCGGCGGCGGCGACGCTGGGAGGATCCGGGTCCGGACTCCTCGTGGCCGGTGTCCCCGTCGTCGGCCTCCACGGGCCCTGCCGCAGCGACCTGTTCCCTGTCTTCGGCCCCGGACCGCTCGGCGTTGGATTCCCCAGCAGCGTCGGGGCCAACCGATCCGTCGTTGCCGGCCTCAGGGTTTTCCCGATCGCTCACTGCCGGTCCGGCCGCGATCGATTCGGCGATCGCCGGCTGTGCCGGCTCGTCGGGTTCGGTCCGCGGATCCTCGCCGGCACGGACCGGCCCCGCTGTCGGGCTGTCGTCATCGGGTGCGGTATCGGACGCAATCTTGACGGCCGTTTGGCTCGCCTTGTCCCTTACGTCACTCTCGGCGGAGGCACCGGCGATAACCGCGGCCAATGAGGCCAGCGCCTGTTCCTTGTCGATCTCGCCCTGGCTGGCCTGGGGACGACGCCTGGGCCGTTGCGCGATGCTGGCCTCGACCGCGACCAGTGCCTCTTCGATATCGCTGCTGGTACCGGCAGGCTGGGAACCCATCTGTTCGCCCACTTCACCGCCACAGGTGCGAGTTGCCCGGCGTCGGCCGGCGGCCCGCGGCACGGCTTCGGCCTCCGGTGCGGTGAGCGACAAGGCCGGCTGCCCTGCCGTGGATACCGGCTCAGCCTCCGGCGGCGCGGCTGTAGCCGCATCGCCACCCACATCCACCCGGCCCCGGACGCGACGGCTACGGGCGGTGCGCGCGGCCGATTCCGGCTCGGCTGGATCGGTGCGCCCGGCCGGGGATAGCGGTGCCGGGTCATCGTCGATCGGCCCGGCACCGGCAGGCGATCCCGGTTCGGTGACCCCCGTCGCCTGCGCTGCCGGCATTGCCTCGGGTGGTCCGGCAGGGCGGGTTGCCGAGCGCCGGCCGCGCGGCGGACGGGGCAAACCATCGGCCAGCGAGTTCGCCTCGGCGGCCGCAATGGATGCGTTGTTGGAATCCTTATCGAGCATGCTCGCCCCTCATGCACCACCTGGGTGCGGTTCGCCACCGCGGACCACCGCGATGAAAGTCTGTGGCTCCCGCGACCATCCAGAACCCCCGCGCATGCGGCACCGCCTGAAGCGGCGCACGCTCGCACTGGCGATCAAACAAGGACACCACTATCGCGTCCATCGCTGACGCAGTATGCGTCGCGGCTGGGTAATGAAAGCCTGCGGTCCGTGCCGGTGGCACGATGCCTGTTCGTTAGTATGCCACAACCGCACCCGGGCACCCATCAATCGCCGGGGAGTCAATCAGTCTTCTGACAGCAACGGATCGCCCACTCGGCCATCCGTCAAGGGACCCTGGGCAAGGCGATTTGCCAATATTACCGGTTCTGGCCCGAGTAATCCCGGTCGTACCACGAGCAGCGCCCCGACCAGATCATTGGGACGCACGAGGGGTTCGCCATGCCGCAGGACCGCACAGATGCGATCCGTTTCGGCGTTCAACCGGATTACCGCCTCACGCACGTCAAAGCGACGCTCCCCATTCTTGGTCAGCCTGGACACCATGACCTGTGCTCGCCCCAGTAGCTCGACGCATGCCTGGGCTAGCACCGGTTGATCGGCTCCTGGCAGCCGGATCTCCCAGTGGGATGCCTGCAATCGATCCATCAGCGACGTCCCGTCGGACTCCGCTACCCGGACGATTCGGCAACCCGATGGCAACACCCGGTTCAAGGCCTCCCGCAGCAGTTCGGGGTCCACCCGTGCCCGCAACGCCAGTTCCAGAAACTCGGCCTGGGAAGCGGCGCCAGTGGGGGCGGCCCCCGCGTAGGAGATCCGGGGATGCGGATTGAACCCCGACGAATAGGCCATTGGCACATCGGCCCGGCGCAGTGCGCGTTCCAGCACCCGGCTCAGATCACGATGGCTAGCAAACCGGACCGGCCCCTGCTTCACGTAGTGGACGCGTACCCGCTGCACTGGCGGCGGTTGCTGGGGTGGCTGGGTTCGGGCCATATGCGCAGCCTAGTTGCCTTCGGACATCGCGCTGGCAATCGATCGGTGACTGACCGTCGAGCGCATCGCGACGGCATTTGGCGTTCTGGTTGCGACCGATACCGCAACCCAGGCGATACCGCAACCCAGGTATGTCCCCGGTTGGCGCCGGCGCGGCAAACTGGATGGCATGCCCGCCTGCAGCGCAACGTCTCGATCGCCGGCCCGGCGCATGTTCGTCGCCGTGGTGCCGCCCCCCAAGGCGACCGCCGAGTTGACCGGAAAGCTGGCGCCCCACCGGACCCGTTGGCCCGGTACCCGCTGGACCGAAGCGGCCAGCTGGCATCTGACGTGCAGTTTTATGGCCCACGTGGACCGCCCACGGCATCACGCGCTCCTCCCCCGGCTAGCCGAGGTGGCCGCCGGCACAGACCGGTTCGTTCTTGGCCTGTCCCGAGTCGGGGCCTTCCCCGCGGTCGAGATCGCTCGCGTGTTATGGGTGGGCGTGGAACCCGCCGACGAGTTGGCCCGGCTCGCGCGGCGCTGCCGGTGGGCGGCCGCCCAGGCCGGTATCCCCGTCGGGGCCGAGCGGTTCACCGGACATCTGACCCTGGCACGGTTTCCCCGGCCAACCGATGCCCGGCGCCCAGTCGCGGCCCTGGCCGATTTGGAGGTCGCCGCCTGGCCCGTGACCGAGCTGGTGCTGTTCGAATCGCTGCTGGGCCGGGGCGATGATAACCGGCCACGCTACCTGGCGTTGGCACGCTTCGCCCTGTCCCGGCCGTGAACCGGTCAGCCCACGAATCGCCGCCCGACGCTACCCGGACCGATTCGACCGGGCTAGCTCCCCCGGATAACCGGCAGGCCGGCCTCCTGCCAGGCGCCGATCCCACCCACCAGGTGGTGCACGTCGGTGAAGCCGGCCGCCAGCATCCGGTCCAACGCCGACCTGGAGCGATTCCCCGATCGGCAATAGACTGCGTAGGAGGCGCCGCGGTCCAGGGCGCCGATGCGGTCGTCGAAATCCACGCCGTTCACGTTGACATTGATGGCATTCGCCAGATGCCCAGTGGCGTACTCCTCGGGGGTGCGCACGTCCACCACCACGACGCCCTCGCTGCCCACCAGTCCGGCGAACTCCGTGACGTTCAGATCCGTCGCCAGCATGGCGGCGCTGGTCACGGCCGAGCCAGCCGGGGTGCCAGCTTCAGTTGGGGTGACGGCGCCCGCCGAACAACCACCCAGGAACGCCACGGCGACTGCCGTGAACCCACAAACGCTTTGGCCTAGCTTCACCGCTTCATCATGCCGCACCGTGCTGACCGCCACCGCTTCAACGTTCGGGTTCCGCATGAGCGCACAGCGCACGCCCAGCTTCGGCCGACCGCCGGCACAGCATCGCTGCGCAGGATTGCGTCCATGATCACAGCACTCACCACCGCAGCCATCGTCTCTGCCGCGATCGCGGGCAATGTGTTCGCCGTCATCGGCATCTGCCTAGTATTCGTGCTTGCCCTGGGACCGTACCTGGTACCAGAGGTGACCTGAGCCATAGGCCACTTCCCGGGCGGCACCGGTGTCCGGGAAGCGCCAATCGACTACCGGGCGCCACGCCGGTTATCCGCACGATGTGCCTGGCCAGTCCACCGACCGAGGGGGAAGGCCATTGGTTCGGGTCGCCGGTCGCAGCCGGCCATCGCCACGACTCGGCTTCAGGCAGGGTCCGAGGAATTAACGACCGCATCCGATCGAGTTGAATCCGCTCGCAGGCGTCCGCTGATCGCATCGATCGCCAGACCGATCACCAGCCCGAGCATCGCGGGCAGCAGCCAGCCCATCCCCGAGTCCCAGGACGGCAGCCAGGCCAGCCAGCTCGAGAGCGTAGCAAACCCGAGTTCTGCGGCCGCCGCTACCGCACCCAACAGGCCAGCGACACCCACCGCTCCGAAATAGGTGGCTCGCAGATGGCCGGGCACCATCACATTGAGCAGGGTAACCACGATCAACGCGATGGCCATCGGGTATAGCAGCATGGTCAGCGGCCCGACAATGAACAGAATCATTTCCAGCCCGAGATTGGCCAGCAGCAGGGATATCCCGGCTCCCACCAGCAGCCAACCCTGCCAACTGGGTCGCGGCACCAGGCTCACCGCATAGCTGGCGCAAGCGTTCAACAGCCCGATCGCGGTGGTCAGGCAGGCCAGCAGGACGATCGCTGCGAACACCGTCAGGCCCGCCCCGCCCAGCGATCGGCGGGCGGCGGTCAGCAACAGACCGGCGCCATCGGCTGGATCCCCGGGCACCCGGGTGCCCACCACGGCGAGCCCCGCATAGACCAACCCCAGTAGCGCTGCCGCCAGCAGTCCGGCAGCCATGGCGGCGCGCAGCAACGGCCGGCTGCCCGAGGCGACCTGGCCACGCAGGGCATCGATGACCACAATGCCGAACACGATGGAGGCCAATGCGTCCATCGTGAAATAGCCACGGGTGATGCCGGCAGCGAAGGCATGCGCGGCGAAGGCGTCGCTGGCGTCGCGGTGCACCGGCTGCTGACCGATGAACACCAGCGTGCACAGCAGCAGAATCAGGGCGAGCAACGCCGGAGTCAGCCAACGCCCAACGCGGTCGGCGATCCTGCTGGGGTTGAAAGCCAATGCGACCGAGACGGCAAAGAAGACCAGGCTGTGCACGACCAGCCCCCACCTTGGATCGACCACCCCGGCCGCGGCCAACAACGGTCTGGTCGCCAGTTCATAGGAGACCGTGGCGACCCGGGGAATCGCATAGCAGGGCCCAATGGCCAGGTAGACCGCCGTGGGAAAGCCGATGCCGAAACCGACCCCAAGCCGGTGGGCCAGACCGGTTATACCCTGCCCCGAGGAGGCCACCGCGACCACCCCGGCCGCTGGAAGCAGCACCCCGGTCAGCAGAAAACCCGTCACCGCCGCCAGCAGGCTGGGACCGGATTGGGCGCCTATCGCGGGTGGGAAGATGAGATTCCCCGCCCCGAAGAAAAGCGCAAACAGCATCAATCCGGTGGTTATCACCCTGGTTTGCGGGGTGTTCATGGCAGCCGACCAACTCCAGCATCCTCGACCAGATCACGCGGGCGCGCGATCGCAAGGTCAGTAGCCTAGCTGTTAGACGGACCCGCCGCATCGGGCGGATCCCACCCGCAACCGCCACCATTGAGGATTCCGAAGCCCCGCTCAGGATCTAAGCGGCCAGTTCCGCAGCAGGCCGTGACGAAAACCAACCCCGGCGAGGCATAGTCAAGGGCCGAACGATTCCCTCAAGCCCGCGCGCATCAGGATTCCTGAGGTACCTCGGTCGTGGACCATGGCTGCCAGCGCCTCGGGGCCACCGGCATCGCTCGCGAAACTACGCGACTTCCCCGGCGGCCTTCGCCCGCTCCAGGGCCCGCTGGCGGGCTTGATCCGCGCGCTCGGCCAGTTCCTGGGCGTGCTGCTCGTCCCGGGTGAGGTTGGTACCGGTCTCCGGATCGAAGACCATCATATTGACCGGGTCGAAGTACAGCTTCGCCGGTTCGCCCTCTAGCACCTGCGAACGCGGATCCAAATTGACCACGAACTGGGTACGCATACCCTCGCCATCCAGATCGCGGTCGAGTTCCTCCAAGGTCCGCTGAACCGCCGGATCCGGCTCGAAAGGCAGATAGGCGTACTGTTCGTTGCCAAGCCACTCGGTCACATCCACGACCGCTTCGAAGACCACCGCACCGGCCGGCGGGTCGCCGATCGTGGCATCCTTGATGTGCTCTGGCCGCAACCCCACGATCACCACATCCTTACCCGCCAGCCCGGCACGCGCAGCCTCGGGGATGGGAGCCTTGGTCATGGACAGCTCCAGATGGTCGGCGTGGACCGTAGCAGGCAGGAAGTTCATCGGCGGCGACCCGATGAATCCGGCGACGAACAGGTTTACCGGCTCCTCATAGAGTTCCCGCGGCGAGGCGCACTGCTGCAGGACGCCCTTCTTCAGCACGGCTACCCGGTCTCCCAAAGTCATCGCCTCGGTCTGATCATGGGTGACATAGATCGTGGTGATCCCCAGCCGTCGCTGCAACCGGGCGATCTCGGTGCGCATCTGGCCACGTAGCTTGGCGTCCAGATTGCTCAGCGGCTCGTCGAATAGGAAGGCATCGGCCTCGCGGACGATGGCGCGTCCCATCGCTACCCGCTGACGCTGGCCACCGGATAGGTTGGCCGGCCGGCGGTCCAGGTGCTCGGTCAGCTCAAGCATCTCGGCAGCCTCATTGACCCGGCGTTCCACTTCCTCTGGCGCCACCTTGCTGTGGTTCAACCGCAGCGGGAAGGCGATGTTCTCGCGCACGGTCAGGTGCGGATACAGCGCATAGTTCTGGAACACCATGGCCAGGTTGCGGTCCTTGGGGGCCAGCTCATTGACCCGCCGGCCACCGATTTCCAGATCGCCTGAGGTGATGTCCTCCAAACCGACAACCATCCGCAGCGTGGTCGACTTGCCACACCCAGAGGGGCCGACGAAGATCATGAACTCACCATCGGCGATGTCCAGGCTGACGTCGTTGACAGCTTTGAAGCCGTCGCCATATTCCTTGACGATGTTCTTCAGGGTGATCTGGGCCATTTCGTTTTTGCTCCTTGCTGGGTCAGCCCTTGACGGCGCCGGAGGTAAGACCGGAGACAATCCGGCGTTGGAAGATGAGGACGAGAACGACCACTGGTATCGTCACGACCACACCGGCGGCGCAGATAGCACCGGTCGGTGATTCAAACTGACTGGCCCCGGTGAAGAAGGCCAGCGCGGCAGGCACCGTGCGCGCCTTGTCACTGGTCAGGGAGATCGCGAATACGAAATCGTTCCAAGCCGTGAAAAAGGCGATGATTGCGGTGGTGAATACCCCTGGGGCGGCAAGCGGGACGATTACCTTGCGGAAGGCCTCCCAACTCGTGGCGCCATCGACCTGGGCGGCCTGCTCCATCTCCCACGGAATTTGCTGGAAGAAGGCCGACAACGTCCAGATCGACAGCGGCAGGGTCAGCACCAGATAGGGCAGGATCAACCCGGGAATGGTATCGAACAGGTGAATCCGACGCCATAGGTCGAACAGCGGGGTGACCAGTGAGATCACTGGGAAGAAGGAGACCGTAAGAGCCGTGCCGAGGATGAGTCGCTTGCCGGGGAAGTCCAAGCGCGCGATGGCGTAGGCACAGAAGGTGGCCAGGATCACCGCGATCAGGGTTGCGATTATGGTCACCAGCACCGAGTTGAACAGCGCCGGCAAGAACAGGTCCTTGGCCCCACCCGCAAAGATCAACTCGTAGTTCTCCAGAGTCGGGTGATGGGCCCAGAACTTGCCGTCGGCCCGGTCGGCGCTCGGCTTGAGCGACATATTCAAGATCCACAACAGCGGGATCACGGTATAGACGATAATCACCACGGTGGCGACGATCTGCCAGAATTGCTGGCCCCTACTGAGTTCTCGATTCATCGTGACCTCACCTCCTGCCCCGAGCCAGATCGACACGGAATCCCTTGACGAAGATCACCGCGATGATCACTACGCACAAGAAGAGCAATACCGAAACCGCTGAGCCCAGGCCGACCTCGGTGCGGGAGATCGTCTGGTTGTAGGCGACCAGGGACAGCGACGCGGTGTTGTGGCTGCCGCCGGTCATGATGAAGATGTTGTCGAAGATGCGGAAGGCATCCAGGGTACGGAACAACAGCGCCACCATGATCTGGGACTTCATGTTCGGCAGGATCACCCGCCGCAACCGCTCACCCCAGGTGGCGCCATCCACGATGGCAGCCTCCTCCATGGCGCTGTCTATCTGGGTCAGCCCGGCCAACAGCAGCAGGGACATGAAGGGTGTGGTTTTCCAGATCTCCGAGACACAGATTGGCACCAGGGAACTCCCGAACCCACCGAACCAGTCGAAATCGGCTGGGAAGACACCGAATGTCAGCCGGTTCAGCAGCGGATCCACGAAACCGGTGTCGGTCGCGAAAGCATAGAACCAGGAGAACGCCGAAACCACCGTGATGATGGAGTAGGGGATCAGCACTATGGTACGCAGCAGCCCACGCCCATGAATCACCTTCTCCATGGCCAGCGCGATACCGAACCCGAGAATCAATTCGATGACCACGGTGATCAGCGTGATTAGTGCGGTGGCCCCAAAGGCCTGCCACCACAGCGGATCGGTCAAGATGATCCCATAATTGCGCAGGAAAACGAACTCCCGGCCGCTCGGGTTGGTCAACCGATAGTTGAACAACGAGGTGTACACCGCCTGCGCGATCGGGTAGAGGGTAACCAGTACCATGATCACGAATGCTGGCCCAGCCAGTCGCCAGCCCAGCCGCCGTTCGGCCAAGGCTCGATCGGTGATCCTGGCCTTTGCGAGGCTGGAGGTATTGGTTGTGCTCACAGCAGTGCCTCCCCTTGCAACACCTTCATGATCAGGTCGGTCGATTCCGCGGGCGTGGTCTCGGGACCCACCTCATCGGGCGGTGACCAGGTGCGCTGGATCGCGGTAGACAGATCGCCATAGTATGCAGTGCGGGGCCGCTGCACCGCGACATTCAACGAATCGCGGATGGCATCGGCCATCGGGAACTCGGCACGGATCTGTGGATCGTCGAAGACCGCGGATCGCGAGGCCGGGTTGCCTGTACCCAGCATGTATGCCTTCTGGTGCTCGGCACTGGTGATACAGGCGATGGCCCGCCAGGCCAGATCCTGTTTCGTGGACGCGGTGTTGACACCCAACTCGATGCCACCAAAGGGCGGCGCGGACTCCTTATCGGCGTCCACCCGTGGATAGGTCGTCCAGGCCACATCGTCCAGGAAGGGCACCTCATTGGCCTTCATGGCCGCATAGACATACGGCCAGTTGAGCATGAAGCCCGAGGTGGCATCGTCGGAAAACATATTCAGCGAGGTGGTCTCGTTCATCGACGACAGGGCCGGCCCGACCACACCCGAGTTGGCTAGATCCTGAATCACGCTGGCCGCGCGCCGTCCGGCATCGGTGTCCAAACCAAGCTGGGTCTGGTCGGCCGGCGCCCCCTCGTTCTGGACGATGGCACCGCCCGCCCCGGCCACCAGGGCATTGACGAAAACCGTATAGCCCTCGTAGCGCTTGGCCTGCACCGCTATCTGCCTGTCGGCTGCCCGGGCGGCGGCAATGAGCTGTTCGAAGGTGACCGGCTCGGCCATGTCTAGACCGGCTCGTGCGGCGACCGACTTGCGATACCACAGCAACTGGGTATTGGCCCAGAAAGGCGCCGCCATCAGGGTATTCTGCCATTCGGAAGCGTCCAGGGCACCCTGCACCCGGTCCTCGGTGAATTCGCTGAGATACCGGTCGGGCACCGCGGCCAGATAGCCAGCCTCACCGAACTCGGGCACCACAACCGGGTCCAGACTCATGATGTCCACCCCGGAATCATTGGCCGCAAGCCTGCGAATCAACTGCTGGCGCTGATCGGAAGCTTCGTTGGGCAGCTGTTCGATCTTGATTGAGTACTGGCCACCGGAGGCTGCGGTGCATTCCGCGGCCAATTGCGCCTGACCACCTCCGGTCGGGGAAGAACCGCCCCCATCGGGATTGATGAACCAGGTCAGGACGGTGGCATCATCGCCCGCAGCACAGCCGACCATGCCCGGGGCAAGCAAAGCCGCCAGAGCCAGCCCCAGTACCGATTTTCGTGCAGTCTTGAACTTCATCGTTCTCCTCAGTCAACGCTCAGCCTTGCGTTTCCCATTCAGAACCACGCTGTCAGTGGTATCGAACCACAGATCGAGCGAAACTGCTACCCGTGTCACACCGGGACTTGGTTTTGCCTCCGGCTGCCCCAGCGAGTCATCACCATCTGGCGGGACATCCAGGCCGCCTAGACGGACAATGCCGCTGTGAACCGGGTAGCCTGCGGCGATGGACCGCTCGGAGCGTAGGCTAGGGATCGCCTCGACACCCTCAGGAAACGAGTCCACGATGTCACAGATTGCGATCCACTACACCACCGTCAAGGACATCGGCCGGCAGGTCTGTGAGCCGGCCGAACACCTGGATGGCATGGCACGCCGGCTGGGCGAGTTGGCCAGCGTGTCCGGCGATCCCGAATTTCGCGTCGATGCCGCGCTGGCCGCGGTCTGCGGCGATGCCGCCAGCAGCATCCGGACCGCCCGGCAGCGGCTGGGCGACACGGGAGAACAGATCTATCGCTCCGGCTTGGAGTTCGAGCAATTGGAGGAGTCGAACGTCGCACTCGCCTCCGCGGATGGCAAAGCGAGGTCATGACATGATCGGCTGCACGGCCCTGCGGTCCTACGACACCTCCGCGCTGAAGGAACGCGGGGAAATAGCCAGCCAGCAGGCCGACAAACTGGAGCACACGGCAAGCGCGACCCGCCAGCAGGCCGGTGAGCTCTCCCAGAGTTGGTCGGACAGCAACGGGCAGACCGCCTCCGGCAAACTGAGCCAACGCGCCGATGAGTTGCACGCAGAAGCGGAACGGTTGCGCGGAATAGCCCCCATTCTGGCCGATTGCGTCCAGGAGTTGACTGCCATCAAACAGAGCCTCAGCCAGGCCGACGCCGCGAGCCAGGCAAATCAGTACCTGACGGTCGACGATCACGGCCGGGTGGGTTTCACCGACAAACTGGCCCAACTGGAAGCCGACAAGCGTCCCGAGCAATACGCCAATGCGGACAAGCTCCAGCACCAGTATTTCCAGGCATTGGACGCAGCGAGCAGGGCGGACGAGAAGGCGGCCCTCGCGTTGTACGCACTGCGGGGTATCGCTCCACCATTCCAGGCCAAACCCGACACCGGTCCGGTGGATCTATCCGACGAAGCCATCGCCGACCAACTGGCCAACTCCGAACAAGGCCGGTATGGCGACTGCTATTTCCTCAGTTCGCTAACCGCCATCGCCAGAGCCAACCCCCAGTTCATCCGCGATCACATCAAATGGGATCCCAAGACCGGCAAATACACCGTGACCATCTACGAGAATGCGATCTTCGGGGTCGTCGAGCGGAAAATAACTGTCGATCCCAAAGAGGTCGCCGCCGATACCGGGCACACCCATGGCCCCAAAGACAGCGATCTGAATTTCCTGAGCATCTATGAGGCGGCCTATCGCAAGTCGGTGCATGGCAGCATCTTCACCAATACCGGCTGCCTGCCATCGGCTGCGATGCTGGCGATCACCGGCAATGAGGCGGATTTCACGCTGCTGAAGCCGCACAGCTTCGATGAGATCAGAAAAACCCTGAACGCCAAACCCCCCGGCGCGGTGGCGGTGGGCACGAACACCGGGCCACCACTATACCCAGACCCAGCCAAACAACCCTTCGAGAATCGAATCGTGCCGCACCACGCCTACTCGGTGAAGGGCTTCGACGAGCAGGGCCGGATAATCCTGGCCAACACCTGGGGTCCCAATGGTGGGACGGGCTCCGACGGCATTGACTACCCAGGTGAGGTACATCTCACCGAGGAGGAGTTCCGCAAATTCATCATGCAGAGTTCGAGGACGGTGCCATGAGATACGACAACCTGCGCCGGATCGCGGCTGAGGCCAGGGCGGCCCTCAGCACGGCCTATCCGGAACTCGACTGGGCCCCCGAGCAGCCCGACCAGCAGTTCAACGATCCGGAAACCGACCACAAGATGGTGCGATTGTGCCTGTCATCGGCAACCGGACCGCTGCTTCGGGCGGCCGACATCGACCGCTGCGCCGATGCGCTCAACAGTGTGCTGGTCGAGAACTCATTCCCGCAGCAGAACGTCACGGGCAGCTCTTGGGGTGAACTAGTGTGCACCGCCCGCCGCAGCAGGGATGGCGCGATACTGGAATGGCGCGGCCGATCAGGAATGCAGCTATGGCTCGAAGCCCCCGTAGACTGAGCGGCACCGTCCTAGGGTGCCTGTTGCTGACGCTGGCGGCCTGCGCCCCAGCCCCCAGTTTCAGTATCGCTCAGGTAGATAGCGGCTATCGTCCGGTACTGGAGGCCTTGCAGACCACTCTGTCCGCCCGGATCCCGGATCTGAACTGGTCGCCCACCGAGCCGGCCGGCTCGTTCCGGGACGGCCGCAAATGCTGGGTGACCATCTTGGCGCACGGCTATGCTCCGGAGCTGGTGCACTGGGACGATGAATTGCGCAATTCGATCAACGCCACGATCACCCAATACGGCTTCGCCGGGCAATCCCGCTACTCCGGCGAGACAGGCGGCTGGGTGGTCATGAGCAGTCACGATGACGCCGGAGTCGAACTGGAGGTGGCTACCAAGGCCGAGATCCAACTGGCTATCAAGGCCCGAGGCGACAAGGATGCCTGTTCCTGAACGGAACTGGGGGCCAGCCAACTGATCCCCAGCCGTCTTATCAGAGCATGAATCCGATGGCCTGCAACTGTTCCCGGCCGTCCTCGGTGATCATCTCCATCGTCCACGGCGGCAGCCATACCCAGTTGATCGTCACGCTGTTGGCCAACTGGCCGAGCACCGCTTGGGCCTCCCATTCGATCTGGTCGGTCAATGGGCAGGCGGGGCTGGTTAGGGTCATGTCGATCGTCACATTCAGTTCATCGTCGATACGGACGTCATAGACCAGCCCCAGATCGACCACGTTGATCATCAATTCGGGATCTACGACCTCCTTCATGGCTTCCATGATCACCGCACGGCGTTGCTCCGGGCTGGCCTCCGCCCAAGTGGTGCCTGGCTGACCGGCGGGTAGCTCATCGCGCACCAGATCGGATGGGCGAACCGAATCACTCATTGCTGCTCCTTGTCGTCCTCTGGTTCGGGGAACCGATCGGTGGCCCGGGCGAGGGCATCGCACAGCGCCGACCAGCCGAGCATGGCGCACTTCACCCGCGCCGGAAACTGGGCGACGCCAGCAAAGGCAATGCCGTCCGCCAGCCGATCTTCGTCCGGCTCGATCTGCCCCTGGCCCTCCATGAGTTGCCGGAAATCGCCGTACAGGGCCAATGAGTCATCGATCGGGCGGCCGATCAACAGATCGCACATTACCGACAGCGATGCCTGCGAGATCGAGCATCCCTCGGCGGCATAGGAGATGTCGGCTATTCGGTCGCCATCCAACTGAATGCGCAAGGTCACCTCGTCCCCGCAGCTGGGATTGACATGGTGCACCTCGGCCCCGAAAGGCTCCCGCAGCCCCGCATGGTGCTTCTCGCGGTAATGGTCCAAGATGATGTCCTGGTACATGGCCTCCACACTCATGCCCGACCCGCCATTCGCCTATTGAAGAAGCCATACGCCCAAGCGACCTGCTCGACGAAGCGATCGGCTTCTTCGATGGTGGTGTACAGGTATCCGGACGCCCGAGTAGAACTTTGAATACCAAGCCGCCGATGCAAAGGTGCCGCGCAGTGATGCCCACCGCGCACAGCCACACCATGCGAATCCAGCAACTGCATGAGGTCATGGGGGTGCACCCCGTCCACGGTGAACGACACCGCTCCACCGCGGTCCACGACATCGGTCGGCCCCATGATGTGCACACCCGCCAGACTGCCAAGGCCAGTCAGGATCCGGGCGGTGATCTCGGTTTCGTGGGCGGCGATCTCGGCCATGCCGATACCGGACAGATAGTCCACGGCGGCCGCGAGCCCGGCGGCCTGGGCGATCGGTGGCGTGCCGGCCTCAAACCGATGAGGTGGTGGCGCGTAGGTCGCGCGCTCCATGCGCACCACCTCGATCATCTCCCCGCCGCCCAGGAAGGGCGGCAAGTCGCTGAGCAGTTCATAGCGTCCCCACAACACGCCGATACCGGTTGGGCCACAGAGCTTGTGCCCGGTGAAGGCAAGCAGATCGGCCCCCAACTCGCAGACATCGGTGGGACGCTGCGGCACGCCTTGGGAGCCGTCCACGACCATGATCGCGCCCTGGCTATGGGCCCAATCGGCTATCCGGCGAATCGGCAGAACGGTACCCAACACGTTGCTCACCCAGGCGACCGAAACCACCCGGGTGTGCTCATTGATCAACCCGGCTCGTTCGGCCGCGGCCAGGTCGAGCCGGCCTTCCTCGGTGATATCGAACCAGCGCAGCCGGGCTCCAGTCCGCTGGCAGACCATCTGCCAGGGCACCAGATTCGAATGATGTTCCAGCACCGAGACGACCACCTCGTCGCCGGGTCCCAACCGGCTGGCCAGGGTATTGGCAGCCAGGTTCAGCGCCTCGGAGGCATTCTTGGTGAACACCACCTCGTCGGGACGCCCGGCCCGGATGAAGGCGGCCACCGTGCCGCGCGCGTCCTCATAGGCTGCGGTGGCCTCCGCGCCAAGCTGGTGCATGGCGCGGGCCACGTTGGCGTTGTGCTCCAGGTAATGGGCGGCGATCGCCGCCACCACCTGGCGTGGTTTCTGCGTGGTGTTCGCAGAATCCAGATAGGTCAGTGGCCAGCCATTCGCCTCCCGGGCCAGAATCGGGAAGTCGGCGCGCCGGGCCGCTAGGTCGACGCTCACCCCCGGCCGGCCCTCAGATACCTGTCATAACCGGTCATCTCCAGCTCATCGGCCAGTTCCCGCCCACCGGAGGCAGCCACCTGGCCGTCTACGAACACATGCACATGACTAGGCTCGATATAGCGTAGGATCCGGGTGTAGTGGGTGATCAGCAATACCCCACGATCGTCTTGGCCGGCGTACCGGTTAATGCCCTCGGCGACGATGCGCACCGCATCTATATCCAGGCCGGAGTCGATCTCGTCCAACACCGCGAACTTCGGGTTCAAGACGTCGAGCTGGACGATCTCGCCGCGCTTCTTCTCGCCACCGGAGAACCCCTCGTTGATCGAGCGCCGGGCGAAATCGGGGTCCATGTCGAGGCGTCCCAGCGCGGCCGCCACCACCTTCGGCCAAGTCCGCACCTTGGGTGCGGTGCCGGTCAGCGCGGTAGTGGCGGTGCGCAGGAAGTTGCTCATCGACACCCCCGGCACCTCGACCGGATACTGCATGGCCAGGAACAATCCGGCCCGGGCCCGCTCGTCCACGGCCAACTCGCTCAATTCGACCCCATCTAGACGGGCCGAGCCGCCCGTAATGACATACTTCGGATGACCCGCGATGGCATAGGCGAGGGTCGACTTGCCCGAACCGTTTGGCCCCATGATGGCGTGTATCTCACCGGTTTTGACTGTCAGATTCACCCCTTTGAGGATCTGCTTGGGGCCGGATTCGGTCTCGACATCGACCTGCAGGTCGGTGATGACAAGGTCTGCCATGTGCTTCAGTGCTCCTGGTTGATAGTCGGGTGATCGATGTCGACGAGGATCTGGTCGCCCTCGATGAGGCAGGGGTATACGGGCACCGGAAGACTGGCCGGCGGGTTCAGCGCAACTCCGGTACGCAGGTCGAAGGCCGAACCGTGCCGATAGCATTCGATGGCGCAGTTTCCGGCGTCCACGTCACCCTCGCTGAGTCGTACCCGGCCGTGGCTGCACTCGTCCCGGATGGCGAAGATCTCCTCGCCGATCCGCACCAGGGCCAGCTCCAGGTCTGCCTCTCGCAACTCGATGGCCAGTGGTACCGCGCCCAACTCCGCCACTTGGGCCACTGCGACCAGGTTCATGCCTCCTCCTCGGTACCGGCCAGCAGCGCCCGATCGGACAGACCGGCCAGGCCGGCAAGCTGGGCATTTAGGGCCTCCGTTAGCCGCTGCTCGATGGCCGGCACCCCGATCCGGCCGATGATATCCAGGAAGAAGCCCTCGACTATAAGCCGGCGCGCCTGCTCCTCGGGGATCCCCCGGCTACACAGATAGAACAGCTGCTGGTCGTCGAATCGTCCCGTGGAGGCGGAATGCCCCGCCCCTCTGATCCGTCCGGTCTCGATCTCCAGGTTGGGCACCGAATCGGCTTGGCAGCCCTCGGTCAGCATCAGGTTTTTATTGGTCTCGTAGGTATCGATGTCGAGCGCCGTCTTGCGGATCAGGACATCGCCGATCCACACCGAATGGGCCCCAGTTCCCTGCAAGGCTCCGCGATAGTCGACCTGGCTGACGGTGTGCGGGTGATTGTGATCGATCTGCAACCGGTGTTCCACATGCTGGCCGGCCCGGGTGAAATAGATGCCCAGCTGGGTCAGTTCGCCACCGGGCCCGGTGTACTCGGCACGCTCGACCATTCGTACATCTCCCGCGCCGATCGAGGCCTGAACGGTACGCACTCGCGCATCCTGGCCGACCAATACCGAAAACTGGCCGCCATGCACCGCGCCGGCCGCCCAATCCTGAACCTGGACGATATCCACCTGGGAATCGTCCCCGGCATGAATTTCGAGCTTGGTGGCGTATTTCGCCACTCCGGTGTGCCGCAGCACGATCGTGGCCACCGCTTGGGCACCGATATCGATCAGCAGGTGACCATGCGCCGTCTGCCCGTCGCCGCTCAGCTCGATGGTGACCGGTTCGTCCAGCACCGCGCCCGCGGCCACCTCGACCAGCACCGCCCCATCGGCGGCTCCGGCCACCGCGGCACCGGCCACCAGATCGACCGGCGCGTCGAAGGAGAACTGCCTGGCCGCTTCGGTATCGAGTAGCCGTTCGGTCACCTGTTTCGGGTAGTTGGTCCGCCGCACCAGCCGGCCGGCGACAGCGGTGTCGAAGAGCGGGGCAAAGCGTTTCACCGGGGTGAAACGCCAGTTTTCCTCCCGGCCGGTCGGCACCGGATGATCCGCGAGCCGCCAAGATGGCAATGGATGCAGATGCGAGGTGAATGTGGTGCCGCTCGTGGCCGGGGCCGCGCTCGTGCTGGTGGTCAACTTCCCAACCCTTCCGCTAGTGACTGTGACCGTTTATCCGCGATCAACCGACCGCGCCTTCCATCTGCAACTCGATCAGACGATTCAGTTCCAGGGCATATTCCATCGGCAACTCGCGGGCAATGGGTTCGACGAAGCCGCGCACCACCATGGCGGCCGCCTCGTCCTCGTTTAGGCCGCGCTGCATCAGATAGAACAGCTGGTCCTCGGAGATCTTCGACACGGTGGCCTCGTGGGCCATCGAAACGTCCTCCTCGCGCACATCGACATAGGGGTAGGTATCGGTGCGGGAGATGTCGTCCACCAGCAGGGCATCGCATTTCACGCTGGACGCCGAATGCCTGGCTCCCGGCTGTACCTCGACCAAGCCACGATAGGACGACCGGCCACCGCCCCGGGATACCGACTTAGACACGATCGATGAGGAGGTCTGCGGCGCGGCATGGACCATCTTGGATCCGGTGTCTTGATGCTGGCCTTCCCCGGCGAAGGCGATCGACAAGGTCTCCCCCTTCGCATGTGGACCCATCAGCCACACCGCCGGGTATTTCATGCTCGCCTTGGAACCGATATTGCCGTCGACCCATTCCATCGTCCCGCCCTCGGCGACGGTGGCACGCTTGGTGACCAGGTTGTATACATTGTTTGACCAGTTCTGGATCGTCGTATACCGCACCCGCGCGTTCCTGCGAACGATGATCTCCACCACCGCGGCGTGTAACGAATCCGATTGGTAGATCGGTGCGGTACAGCCCTCCACATAGTGCACATAGGAGTCCTCGTCGGCGATGATAAGGGTACGTTCGAACTGCCCCATGTTCTCGGTGTTGATCCGGAAATAGGCCTGCAAGGGAATCGTCACATGAACGCCCTTGGGCACGTAGATAAACGAGCCTCCCGACCAGACCGCGGTATTCAACGCAGCGAACTTGTTGTCGCCAGCAGCGATGACACTGCCAAAACACTCGGCGAAGATGTCCGGGTATTCTTTCAGGCCACTGTCGGTGTCTAGAAAAATCACCCCCTGGCGCCGCAACTCCTCGTTGATCTTGTGATAGACCACCTCGGACTCGTATTGGGCGGCCACGCCGGCAACCAGACGTGCCTTCTCGGCCTCGGGGATGCCCAACCGGTCGTAAGTCCTTTTGATATCGGCCGGCAATTCCTCCCAGGTGTTGGCCTGTCGTTCGGTGGGGCGAACATAGTACTTAATGACATCGAAGTCGATATCGGACAGATCGGCGCCCCAGGCAGGCATCGGCTTGCGGCCGAACAGCTGCAACGCCTTCAATCGCCGGGCCAGCATCCAGTCCGGTTCCTGCTTGATCCGCGAGATGTCCCGTACCACATCCTCGGATAAACCCCGCCGCGCGCTAGCACCGGCCGCATCGGAATCCTTCCAGCCGTAGCGATAATGCGACAGGGCCTCGATCTGCTCGGCCTGGGTTGGTTGATTGTCAACCTGAGTGCTCATGCGCTCACCTTTCGATCTGCGCTGTGGGGTACGGGATCTGGCAATTGGATAGCGGTATGTGCACTGGTGGCCGGGCTATTCCCCAGCTGGGCACGGCATATAGCATCGCCCAGGGCGATGGAGGCCGATTGGGATACCTCGGTACCCAACAGCCGGGCGAAGATCGCAGCCTCGGCCTCGCAGAGCTCCGGGAAGTGGGCGGCGACGTGAGCCACGGGGCAATGATGCAGGCAAAGCTCGCCATCGGTGTGACCGGAGGCGAAATACCCCGCCGCGCTCAGCGCCTCGGCAAGCTGCGCCACCGGGTCACCCGTGGGATTGGCTGCCCGACGCAGCCGATAGTCCTCTTCGACCACGCTCAGCCGCTTCTCGGCCAGCCTGGCCAGAGCCTCCGGGCCGGCCGCCGCCACCAGTTCAGCCAGCGCGGAAAGCGCCAGATCGTGATACTGCTCGCCAAAACCCTGACGTCCCAATGGGGTGAGATAGTAGATCTGCGCGGGCCGGCCACGGCCGCGCGGGCCGGTCTGCCGACGAGACTCAATCAGGCCGGCCACCGCCAGGTTGCCCAGATGCCGCCGGACCCCGGTGGCCGTCAGGCCGAGGCGCTCGGCAAGTTCTGGGGCACTGAGCCCACCGCTGGCGAGCAGCAGGGCAAGGATCCGGGTTCGGGTCGGATCGGTGCTGGAGCCGCCAGCCGCTTGCGGCTGTTCAGGACCACCAGACAATTTCACAACATCCATGTTGTCGAAAGACTCGGCGGATTTCAAACTCCCGGTTACATCCTAGCGTCTCGCGAGTTCAGTGCAGCTGAGGTTTCGATTTGGTCTCAAACTGCGGCGGATACTCAAAACCGACCCCCGATAGCGATTGGATTACCGAATCAGCGCAGGCGACGCCCCCGCGTCCGCCTCCACGATAGAAAGGCTCGAAGATGAGGAAACTCCTCACCATGGGTGCCGGGCTGGCCCTGGCCGGCGCCCTCGCTCTCAGCGCCTGCAGCAGCGGTGGCAGCGGATCGCCCTCGGGATCACCATCCGGAGGCGGTTCCCCGGCTGCCTCGGCCGGCAAGATCACCATGTGGGTGGATGCCAACCGGGAGCCGGTCATCAAGCCGGTAGCCGAGCGATTCACCGCGGATACCGGTGTGGCGGTCGAACTGGTCATTAAGGACAACTCCAAGATCGTCGATGACTTCATCACCCAGGCTCCCAGCGGTCAGGGCCCCGATGCGGTAATCGCCGCCCACGACAAAATCGGCACCATGGTGCAGAACGGAGTCATCGCCCCGATCGAACTGGGCGATGCTGCCAGCGAGTTCCTGGATATCGCGCTGCGGGCCATCACCTATGAGGGCCAGACCTATGGGCTGCCCTACGCGGTGGAGAATGTGGCCCTGATCCGCAACACCGATCTGGCCGCCAACGCCCCTGCCACCTGGGACGAGGCCGTGGCTGCCGGTCAATCCTCCGGCAAGCCCTTCCCGATTCTGGTGGGCGGCGATGATCCCACCAAGGCCAGCACCTACAATCTGTATCCATTCCAGCAGTCTTTCGGAGCGCCGGTGTTCGCCATGAACACCGATGGCACCTACGACGCCAAGCGGATCGGCATGGGCGGGGAGAACGGCAAGGCCTACGCCACCTGGCTGGATGCCCAGGCCAAGGCCGGCATCCTGAAGCTGTCGATCACCAATGACATCGCCATCCAGGAGTTCGTGGCCGGCAACAGCCCGTTCATTGTGACCGGGGCCTGGAACCTGGACAAGATCAAGCAATCCGGCCTGCACTACGCTATCGACCCGCTGCCCGCGGCCGGCCCGCAACCGGCGGCGCCATTCGTCGGAGTGCAGATCTTCGTGATGAGCGCCTACAGCCACAATGAACTCGCGGTACAGAAGTTCCTGACCGAGTATCTGAGTGCCGAAGACGTCCAGAGCGGACTCTACAAGGAAGGCAACCGGTCGCCGGCCCACAAGGCTGCCGCCGAGGCGGCTACCTCGGATCCCGATGTGGCCTCCTTCAATGCGGTAGGCGCCAAAGGCGTGCCGATGCCCAATCTGCCGCAGATGGCCGGGGTATGGACCGATTGGGGCAACGCCGAATCCGCAATCGTCGACCAGCGGACCACCGACCCGGCCGGCGAATGGGATGCGATGGTGTCGAAGCTGCAGGCCGAACTCGGCTGAGCGAGTTCCGGCCCAGCCTCTACCGAACTCCGGCGGGCCCCAACCGGGGCCCGCCGGTACGCATTGCCGAATCCACGCCCTCGTTGCCGTCCAAGACGACAAAGAGTAACTTCAGACCAACCGTTCGGTGCCTCACAACCACAGTCAACCGATCACAACCCAGGACACCCATGACCAGTGAACGGGAAGCCCAGATCACCCGGGCCCAGGCCGCCTTCTCCTCATCGCTGCCCGCCACCATGACCAAGGTCGTGCTGCTCGGCCTATTCGACGCCGTAATGATCCTTGCAGCCATGACCACCGCCGCCAAGGAAGCCTGGTGGCTGTTGGCAGGAATCGTGGTAATTACCGCGGCCATCAACTTCATCTATCTGCCGCCAAATCGTCTACTGCCGGCCAAGTACCTGGCACCCGGAGTGGGGTTCATGCTAGTGTTCTCGGTCAGCGTGATGCTATTCACCATCTACGCGTCGTTCACCAACTATGGCGATGGCCACAATGGTTCCAAGCGCGACGCGATCATGGCTATCCAGAAGAACAACCAGGTTCGCGTCCCCGACTCGCCCGAATACCCGGCTGCGGTTGCCGAGCGCAATGGCGAGCTATGGCTGCTGGTCGCGGACCCAACGCGCCATGGCGAAGTATTCGCCGGCAGCAACCAGGATCCTCTTGAACCGGTCAAGGACGCCCAACTCGATTCCCGCGGACGGCCGGCGGGCGCCCGCGGCTTCAATATCCTACAGTTCAACGATCTCAGCCAACGCCAAGCCGAGGTAGCCGCCCTACAGGTGCCGATCTCCGAAGACTCCGCGGACGGCTATATCCGTACCACCACGGGGTCGGTGGCCTATGCCTACAACTCCACAATGATCTATGACCCAGTCACCGACACCTTCACCGATGCCGATGGAGTCAGCTACCGGGACAATGGCGAAGGCACCTTCGTCAGCGACTCCGGGCAGGTGCTGCTGCCCGGCTGGAAGATCCAGGTGGGCATGGCCAACTACAGCAGCGCCATCACCCACCCCGATATCCGGGCACCCTTCCTGCGGGTGTTGGCCTGGACCTTCGCCTTCGCGGTGCTATCGGTACTGAGCACCTTCGCGCTTGGGCTGGCCCTGGCCATGGTGTTCAACGTGAAGTTGCGTGGCCAGCGATTCTACCGGGTGCTGATGATCCTGCCCTATGCCTTCCCATCGGCCATGATGACCATGGTCTGGAGCGGTATGTTGAATCGCGATTTCGGCTTCATCAACAAGGTCTTGCTCGGCGGGGTGGATATCGCCTGGCTGACCGATCCGACGCTGGCCAAGATGTCGCTGCTCATCGTCAACCTCTGGCTGGGTTTCCCCTATCAGTTCCTGGTCTGTACCGGGGCGCTGCAGTCCATTCCGGACGACGTCATGGAGGCTGGGCAGATCGATGGCGCCTCGGCGTGGCAGACCTTCTGGCATCTGAAACTGCCGCTGCTGATGGTTTCCCTGGCGCCGCTATTGATCACCTCATTCGCCTTCAACTTCAACAATTTTACCCTGATCTACATGCTGACCAAAGGCGGGCCCCGGTTCGCTGACACCGAACTGGATGTCGGGTCATCCGACATTCTGATCTCGATGGTCTACAAGGTGGCTTTCGGCGATGCCGATCGGCTCTACGGCCTGGGCAGCGCCTTCGCCTTCCTGATCTTCATCATCGTCGGCTTCATCTCCTGGCTGGGTTTCCGCCAGACCAGAGCTTTGGAGGACATCAACTGACATGGCCACCAAGTCACTCGAAACCGTCGCCGCCCATGACGGCGAGCTTCTGACGGTACCCATCAACCAGATGTCAGCCGGCGCCTGGCTACGCCGGCGTGGTTGGCGGCATCTGGTGGGTATCGTGGCCGCCGCCTGGGCAATCTTCCCGATCCTGTACGTGATCTCGGCATCGCTGGACCCGGCCGGCACCATGTCTGCAATCACCGGCCTGTTCCGCAAGTTCTCACTGGTCAACTACCAGCAGCTATTCCACCAATCCAACCGGCCATACGGCCGTTGGTATCTGAACACCATCGGCCTGGCCATCGTCACCGCTCTGCTCACGGTGTTGTTCTCCGCGCTGGCCGCCTACGCCTTCAGTCGTTTTCGTTTCGCCGGGCGCCGGCCCGCGCTGCTCGGCCTGATGCTGATCCAGATGTTCCCGCAGTTGCTGAACCTGGTGGCCATCTTCCTGCTGCTAACCGAGTTCGGCGCGGTACTCCCCGCGTTGGGTCTTGGTTCCCTGACCGCGTTGATGTGCGTCTACCTGGGCGGAGCGCTGGGAGCGAATACCTATCTGATGTACGGCTTCTTCAACTCGGTGCCGAAATCCCTGGACGAGGCCGCCAGAGTCGATGGTGCCGGGCATGCCCGGACCTTTTTCACCATCCTGTTGCCGCTGGTAGTACCGACACTGGCCGTGGTGGGACTCCTCAGTTTCATCAATACCTTCAACGAGTACGCCATCGCCTCGGTGGTGGTGGGCACCGATCCCAACCAGCAAACCCTGGCTCTCGGGCTGTACCAGTACATCTCCGAAGAGACCAACACCAACTGGCCGATCTTTGCCGCAGGCACGGTATTGGCCTGTCTGCCTCCCCTGGTGGTCTTCTTCTGGCTGCAGCGTTTCCTCACCTCTGGGCTCACCTCGGGCGCGGTGAAGTAGCCACGCGGCCCGTCGGGCCGTGTCGCGGCAAGGCCATGGTCGCTGCCGGTTGCGGCGCCGCAACCGGCAGCGACCAGACGGCTCTCGCCATGACGCGGGCACACCCGGATACCGGCCCGCAGAGTCACTGGGCGCCACCCGATCCCGCCCGCCGGCCGCGGTTGGGGATGTTGCTGGCCGACGACCGGGCAACCGTCAGATAACCGTACGAGAGGTCGACCCGAGGTGGGCGGGTTGGCTAGAGTTTTTGTATCGGCCCTGTCGTCTGTGAGGAGGATAATGAATCCCAACCTGGCCGCGCTCCACGATGCGGGTGTGTCGATCTGGCTGGATGACCTGTCTCGCGCACAGATTCGCAGCGGCGAACTGGCACGGCTCATCGCAGAGCAGTCGGTCACGGGAGTAACCACCAACCCCACGATCTTCGCGGCGGCCTTCCAGAACCTCGATCGGTACGGTGCCGAGTTGGCCGCTCTGCAAGCGGCCGGGGCCGATGCCGAAGTGGCGATCGCCGAGCTAATGAGTAGCGATGTTGCCGAGGCCTGCCGGGTATTCGCCCCGGTCTACGCCGAATCCGATGGCTACGACGGCCGGGTCTCGATTGAGGTATCCCCCAATCTGGCTATGCAGACCCAGGCCACTATCGACCAGGCTCGCGCACTGTACGAACGGGTTGACCAGCCCAACGTCCTGATCAAGATTCCCGCCACCCTGCCGGGGCTACCCGCCATTGCGGCCACCGTAGCAGCCGGCATCAGCGTCAATGCGACGCTGATCTTCTCGATCCAACGCTATCGGGCGGTAATGGATGCCTACCTGACCGGCCTGGAAGCGGCAGACGCGGCCGGCATCGATCTGTCGCGAATCCACTCGGTGGCGTCATTCTTCATCAGCCGCGTGGACACCGAGATCGATAGCCTACTCGAGAAACTGAATACCGATGAGGCGCTTGCGCTTCGCGGCCGCGCCGGCCTGGCCAATGCACGGCTGGCCTTCCAGGCATATTCGGAGGTGTTCGGCTCCGAGCGCTTCCAAACCCTGGCCGCCAAGGGAGCCAACCTGCAGCGACCGCTGTGGGCCTCGACCGGGGTGAAGAACCCCGGCTATGAAGACACGATGTACGTCAGCGAGTTGGTCGCCCGACCGTGCGTGAACACCATGCCGGCCAGGACACTGGCCGCCTTCGCCGATCATGGCCTGGTCAGGGCGGACACCATCACCGGTACATATGCCGAGGCCGCGCGGACCATGTCGGAATTGCGCGCACTGGGAATCGAGGTGGATGCGGTGCTTGCGAAGCTCGAATCCGAAGGCGTCGACAAGTTCGTCGTCTCCTGGCACAAGCTGGTCACCAGCATCACCGCAGCCCTGGGCAAGGTCTGAGAGTGGATATCAAGGTGAATGGCAACGAGTGGGCCAATCCGCTGCGCGATCCCGCCGACCGCCGGCTCCCCCGGCTCGCCGGCCCCAGCGTCCTGGTGCTGTTCGGCGTCACCGGGGATCTAAGCCGCAAGAAACTGTTGCCGGCTATCTACGATCTGGCGAATCACGGTGCCCTGCCGCCGGGATTCGGACTGGTGGGATTCGCACGACGGGATTGGACCACTCAGCAGTTCACCACCGAGATCGAACGGCATGTCCGATCAAACGCGCGCACTCCTTTCCGAGCGGAGGTCTGGCGGCAACTGGTGAACGGCATGGATTTCGTTCCGGGCAATTTCGACGAACCCGATGCCTTCGAACGGCTTCGCCAAGCCTTGGAGCGCTTCGACCGGGACCACGGTACGGGCGGCAACCACGCCTTCTACCTGTCGATTCCGCCGAAATTTTTCGAAGCTGTCGTCGGGCAATTGCACGATCACGGCCTGACCGATCAACGCCACGGTTGGAAACGTGCCATCATCGAGAAGCCATTCGGCCATGATCTAACCAGCGCCCGCGAACTGAATGCCGTCGTATCGACGGCCTTCCCCGCGGAATCGGTCTTTCGCATCGACCATTACCTGGGCAAGGAGACCGTCCAGAACCTATTGGCCTTCCGATTCGCGAATATGATGTACGAGCCCTTGTGGAACCGGAACTTCGTGTCGGACGTGCAGATCACCATGGCCGAGGACATCGGGGTTGGTGGCCGCGCGGGGTACTACGACGGGGTGGGCGCCGCCCGCGATGTGATCCAGAATCACCTATTCCAGCTGATGGCGCTGACCGCCATGGAAGAACCCAACACCTTTGACCCTCGCGATCTGCGCCGCGAGAAGGAGAAGGTTCTGGAGGCCGCCCTGGTGCCCGCCGGACTCGCCAGCCACTCGGCCAATGGGCAGTACGCCGGCGGCTGGCAAGGTGGCCGGCTAGTCAAGGGCTTCCTGGCAGAAGACGGCATGGATCCCGAATCCAGAACCGAGACCTTTGCCGCGATCCGGGTCGATATCGATTCGCGGCGCTGGGCAGGGGTCCCCTTCTATCTGCGAACCATTAAGCGGGCGCCGCGCCGGGTAACCGAGATCGCATTAAGCTTCCGGAGGACTCCGCACATGCCGTTCAAACAGCCGGATATCGAGGCCCTCGGCGTGAATACGCTGGTGCTGCGCATCCAACCGAATGAGGGTATCGAGATGAACTTCGGCGCCAAGGTGCCGGGTAGCCTGACGGAGATCCGGCAGGTCAACATGGACTTCTCGTATACCGGATCATTCACCGAAACCAGCCCGGAGGCCTATGAGCGGCTGATTCTGGACGTCCTGCTGGGCGATCCACCGCTATTCCCCCAGCAACGCGAGGTCGAATTGAGCTGGCAGATCCTTGACCCGGTGCTGGCGCACTGGGCCGGCACCGGACGTCCCGAACAGTACCCCGCCGGCACCTGGGGGCCGCGGTGCGCCCATGAAATGCTGGCCCGCGACGGTTTCTGCTGGCGGCGGCCCTGAGGAGCGAACATGGCAATCCGGATTGCAGACGCCGACGCCCGGCAGATCAACGAGACCCTCTTCGCGCTGCGCAAGGAAGGCAAGGCGGCCTCCGGTCAGGTGCTCACTCTGGTCATCAATACCCCGGCCGAGGCACACGCCGAGGCCCTTGCCGAGGCTCGTGAAGCCGGGCAGATCCACCCATCGCGCATCCTGGTGGCGATTCATGGCCGGCACAACGGCTCGGGGCTAAGCGCGACGGTGCACACCGCCAATTCCACCACCGAGGTGATCACGCTGGAATTGTCCGGCGCGGTGACCGAGCACGCCGACTCGGTCCTGCTACCCCTGCTGCTACCCGAGCTGCCGGTGGCTTGCTGGTGGCCCAGCAAACCACCCGAGAATCTGATCGGCTGCCCGATGAGAAACCTGACCAGCCGGTTCATCATCGATACCGCTAAAGCTACGGATCCGATCGCCAAGGTTCACCAGTTGGCACCCCGCCATACGACCGGAATCACCGATCTGGCCTGGACCAGATTGACCCGTTGGCGGGCCCTGCTGGTGGCCGCACTCGACCAGATCCGAGTTCCGGTACGCGCCGCCCACCTGGCTGCCCCAATCCAGTCGTCCCCGGCGGAATTGCTGAGAGCCTGGTTGGAATCGCGGCTAGGCATCAGCGTGGATCGGCTCGATCCGATGTCCAACTACCCGGGACTGCATGCGGTGCAGTTGCTGACCGATGCCGGCCCGGCGACGATACGCCGGATCTCGGCGACCGAGGCGGTGCTATCGCTGCCGGGCCAGCCGGATCGTCCCGTGGCGTTGGCCCGTCGCAGCACCCAACAGTTGCTCAACGAGGAGCTCACCCGGCTGACCGGGGATGCGGCCTACGATGCGCTGATGGAGTACATCGCAGCCATGGACGCGAGGTGAAGTGTGAGCCTGCAACGTATCTTCCGCTATCGCTCCCCGGACGAGCTGGCCACCAGCATGGCCGGACGGCTGGTTCAACGGATCATTGATCTGCAAGCCACTCGCGATTGCGTCAATCTGGCTCTCACCAGTGGCAATACGGCATCCTCGATGTATGCCGCCTTCGGCATGCTCGCCCAGACGCCCAGCCTGGATCCTAACCGGCTGACGCTGTGGTGGTCGAGCGAACGCTATGTGCCGACCACCGATCCGCATCGCAACTCCACGCTGGCGTTGTCGTTGCTGGCCCGCAAGCTCTCGCTGGTGTCTTCCAATGTACACCCCATGCCCAGCACCACCGGCACCCGGGATCCGGATGAGGCCGCCTACATCTACGCGACCGAGATCGGTGACACCATATTCGACATCTGCTTGTTGGGGTTGGGCCGCGACGGGCATGTCGCGGCCATCTACCCGGACCATCACAGCTTGACAGTTCAGCATGAAACCAGCCTGCTGGCGATCGGCGTGACCGACGCGCCGGTCCCACCCCTGGAACGAGTGACCCTGACCCTGAATACGATCAACCGGTCCAGTGAGGTCTGGCTGCTGGCCACCGGCACCGCGAAAGCAGACGTTGTGGCCCGGGCGGTGCAGCACGATCCGGTGTTGCCTGCCGGCCTGGTACACGGGGCAGAGGCCACCTACTGGTTTCTAGACGCTGCGGCAAGCCGCCGGCTGCGGTATCACCGCTGCGGCTTGTGACCCACCTGCAGATCGTCGGCAGGACATCGCGGGTTTGCGGCCGGCGGTCGAGCCGATTGCGGTTTCAGTAGATGACTTCGCCGCTGGAGCGCCGGGCCCGCAACAGCTCCAGCGCCTCGCTCAGGATCGCGACCGCCTCGGCGTCGCTGCGCCGCTCCTTCACATAGGCCAGATGGGTCTTGTAGGGGATATTGCGCCGCGGGGCCGGCGGATTCAACTGGTCGGTGCTGGCCGGCATGCCACAACGAGTGCATTCCCATTCCTCGGGAATCTCGGCGTCCACCGCGAAGGCCGGGCGCGTTTCATGGCCGTTGACGCAGTAATAGCTGATCCTGATTCGTGGCGCCGAATCGCCCCGCTCGGCCTCACCCATTGGCCCTGCGCCCACTCGGCTACCCCTAATGGCGTTGCCACCAACCACTTCTACTCCTCAACCAGGGATAATTGAAATCTGTCGAATGCTCACAGGTCGGGGCCGTAGATGCTGTAGAGCAGCAGCAGACCGATGATGCACAACACCCATAGCAAACCCACGATGATGGTCAGCCGGTCCAGATTGCGCTCAGCCACCGAAGTACCGCTCATGCCGGTGGTCATGCCGCCACCGAACAAATCGGACAGGCCACCGCCACGACCCTTGTGCAGCAGGATGAACAAGGTCAAAATCACACTGAGGACGACCAAGATGATCGACAGGGTCATGATCGGCCAGGCGATCAGCGGTACGAAGGTCACGCGGAGCATCATAACTCACCAGCCCGAACGCACCGAAACCGACGGCGCCGGCAAAGGCGAACGCCCCGGACCGGGTGGCCCGAGGCGTCCCTGAGGATCTCTGCCGATCAGGCAGACCCGAGCAGATCGTAGAAGCGCACGATGGCGGCGAACTCCTCGGCCTTTAGGCTGGCGCCACCGACCAGGCAGCCATCGACATCTGGCTGGGCCATGATTGCTCCGACATTGCCGGCCTTAACCGAGCCGCCGTACTGAACCCGGATGGCATCGGCAACCGAATCGCCGTAGAGCTCGCGGATGGCCAGCCGAATAGCCCCGCAGACTTCCTGGGCATCCTCAGGGGTGGCCACCTCACCGGTGCCGATCGCCCAGATGGGTTCATAGGCGATGACCAGACCGGCCGCATCGGCGCCCGAAACATCGGCCAATGCCGCCCGCACCTGAGCCACCGTGTGCTCCACATGGCGCCCCTGTTTGCGCACCTCCAGCCCTTCGCCGACGCAGATGATCGGGGTCAGCCCGCTGCCCAGTGCCTTGATGGCCTTCGCGTTGACCACCTCGTCGGTCTCCCGGTGGTATTCGCGCCGCTCCGAATGGCCAACGATCACATAGCCGCAGTCGAGCTTAACCAGCATGGCCGCCGAGATATCGCCGGTATAGGCCCCATCATCGTGCTGCGACAGATCCTGGGCGCCAAGCTTGATGGGCAGCTTGTCGCCATCGATGAGGGTCTGCACGGTCCGCAGATCGGTAAACGGTGGAATCACCACCGCTTCGCATTTGGCCGGATCGTATCGCTCATCGGCCAGCGTCCAGGCTAGTTTCTGGACGAGCCCAACCGCGTCGATATGGTTTAGGTTCATCTTCCAGTTACCCGCCATGATCGGGGTTCGGGTCATGACTGCGCTCCTTCCGCCTCCAGCACCGACAGACCGGGCAACTGCTTACCCTCCAGGTACTCCAATGAGGCACCGCCGCCGGTGGAGATCCAGCCGAAACGATCGTCTGCATATCCCAGGTCGCGAACGATAGCCGCCGAATCGCCGCCGCCGATCACGGTCAACCCATCGACCTCGGCGATTGCCCTGGCGACCGCGGCGGTACCATTTGCCAGGGCCGGGATCTCGGCAACCCCCATGGGTCCATTCCAGAACACCGTCCGTGCGCCACGAATGGTCTCGGCGAAGAGTGCCTCGGTTTCCGGCCCGATATCCAAGCCCTGCCGGTCGACCGGCATCTGGTCGGCGGCAACCACCTGCACCTCACCGATCACCTTCCGGGCCTCGAAGTCCATGCCGGAGGCCACCCGGACATCCACCGGCAGCAGAATCTGCTTGCCGGCGTCCTCAGCGGCCTTCAGATAGCCAACGCATTCGGTCACCTTCGAGTCATCCAGAATCGAGGCACCGACCTCATAGCCCTTTGCCTTGAGGAAGGTATAGGCCATGCCACCGCCGATCACCAGGGTGTCGGCTACCTTTAGCAGGTTGTCGATCACCGCCAGCTTGTCGGCTACCTTGGCCCCGCCCAGCACCACCACGAATGGTCGTTCGGGCTCGGTAGTGAGCTTGCTCAGCACCTCGACTTCCTTGGCGACCAGTTCGCCGGCCGCGGCCGGTAACAGCTTCGCGATGTCGTAGACCGATGCCTGCTTGCGGTGCACCACACCGAACCCGTCAGAAACGTACAACTCACCCAGCTCGGCATATTTCGCGGCCAGCTCGGCCCGCGCGGCCTCATCCTTGGACTCCTCGGCCGGCTCATAACGCACATTCTCGACCAGGCAGATCTGGCCTTCAGCTAGCCCAGCAGCCAGGGAATGGGCGGATTCGCCAACCACATCGGTAGCCAATTTGACCTCGGCGCCGAGCAGCTCACCTAGTCGCTTCGCAACCGGAGACAATGAGTACTTCGGATTGACCTGGCCCTTGGGGCGCCCCAGATGGGCCAGCACTATGGTCTTGGCGCCGGCAACTCGCAACTTGGTGAGAGTCGGCAGGGCCGCCTTGATGCGGCCATCATCGGTGATCACATCACCATCAAGCGGCACATTGAAATCGCAGCGGATTACGACTGCCTTGCCGCGGATGCTGTCCAGCCATTCGTGCACAGAGCGCACAGTGGATCCCTCCTGATTGGATTCGTCGACGGACGCGGTACGGAGCGGGGCGTGTCAGCCACAGCCGACACGCCCCGCCCGAACAACCGATCCGATTATTGATCAGAGCTTGCTGCCGACCAGCTTGGCCAGATCGACCAACCGGTTCGAATAACCCCATTCGTTGTCGTACCACGACAGGATCTTGACCAAATCCCCGATGACCTTGGTGTAGGAGGCATCGAAGATACTGGAGTGCGAATCGCCCTGGATGTCGGCGACCACGATCGGATCCTCGGTGTAAGACAAGATGCCCTTCAGCGGGCCTTCGGCGGCGTCCTTGACCGCAGCGTTGACGGCCGCTACGCTGACTTCCTTGTTAGCCACAAAGCTGAGATCGGTGACCGATCCGGTGGGCACCGGAACGCGCAGCGCAAAGCCATCGAACTTGCCCTTCAGTTCCGGCAGCACCAGGGCCACCGCCTGAGCGGCGCCGGTCTTGGTGGGGATGATATTTACCGCGGCTGCCCGAGCGCGACGCAGATCCTTGTGCGGGCCATCCATCAGATTCTGATCGGCGGTGTAGGCATGCACGGTGGTCATCAGGCCGCGCTCAATGCCGAAGGTGTCGTTGAGCACCTTGGCCACCGGTGCCAGGCAGTTGGTGGTGCAGGAGGCATTCGAAATGATGTTGTGGGCAGCCGGGTCATAATCGCCATCGTTTACTCCCATCACCACGGTGATGTCCTCATTCTTCGCGGGAGCGGAGATGAGTACCTTCTTGGCGCCCGCCTTGATGTGCGCACCGGCGGCCGCAGCCTCGGTGAACCTTCCGGTGGACTCGATCACGATGTCGACACCGAGCTCACCCCAAGGCAGCGCGGCAGGATCGCGCTCTGCAAGAACCTTCAGGGTGTGGCCGTCCGCGGTGATCGACTCTTCGTCGTAGGTGATCTCGCCGGGGAAGCGACCCAGGGTGGAGTCGTACTTCAGGAGAGTGGCGAGGGTCTTGTTATCGGTGAGGTCATTGGCGGCCACAATCTCGATATCAGCACCCTGCTGTTTCGCGGCGCGATAGAAGTTGCGGCCGATGCGGCCAAAGCCATTGATGCCAACCTTGACGGTCATAAAGTGATCCCCTTCAGAGATGCGGTGCCTGTACCTGGGCACGAATACCAACTTTCTTGGTCGTGCCCAGTCTAACGGCTACTCACCGGCCTGGGGAGTTCCGGTACCAGTACAAAACGACTTTGGTCTATTCAGTCCCGATCCGCCAGCATCTCGGGCGTCAGCGCCGCCGCCGTATTGGGAATGCCCCGCTCGGCAGCCGCCTTGTCGGCCAATGCCAGTAGCCGGCGGATCCGACCCGCTATGGCATCCTTGGTCAGCGGCGGATCGTGCAGCGCACCCAACTCCTCCAGGCTGACCTGCTTGTGCGACACCCGCAGTTGACCGGCAGCCAACAGATGCTCGGGCACCTCAGTTCCCAGGATCTCCAGGGCGCGCGATACCCGCGCGCCGGCAGCGACAGCCGCCCGGGCGGACCTACGGAGATTGGCATCATCGAAGTTTGCCAGGCGGTTAGCGCTGGCCCGTACCTCACGACGCACCCGGCGTTCTTCCCACTGAAGAACCGACTCATGGGCTCCCATTCGAGTCAGCAGGGCCGCGATCGCATCCCCATCGCGCACCACCACGCGATCGACCTGTCGGACTTCCCGCGCCTTTGCCGGGATATCCAGCCGCCGAGCGGCGCCCACCAGGGCCAGCGCCGCCTCGGAACTGGGACTGGTCACCTCGAGCGACATGGATCGACCGGGTTCGGTCAGCGAGCCGCGTGCCAGGAATGCGGCCCGCCACACGGCCACCTGCTCTTTCTGACCGGAACCCACCACCTGAGCGGGCAGCCCGCGGGCCGGCCTTCCCCGAGAATCGATCAACCCGGTCTGCCGGGCCAAGGCCTGAGCATCACGCATCATCCGCAGCACATAGCGGGTACCGCGCTTGATACCCGAGGAACTGATCACCAGCAACTCCGACTCGAAGCCGTACAGGTCGGTGATGGCCTGCCGCAACCGGCGGGCAGCTCCACCGGCATCGAACTCGGCCTCGATCGCTATGCGTCCCCCGGCCAGATGCAGCCCACCGCTGAAACGCAGCATGGTGGCCACCTCGGCAATCCGAGTCGCAGGTCTCATGATCCGCACCGCCGCGAGTTCCGACTTCACCTGTTGAGTCAATGCCACGCGGGCATCATTGCACATTCCCAACCGTTGTCGGCCGGTCAACCGATCATCAGCTCGGCAAATACCGCAGCCAACCGGAGCGGATCATGGCGAGCGGTGCCATCGTGACGGCGCACATCGGCGATCAGCAGCCGGGCTCCCAGGTTGGCGGCGAAACCGGCCAGATGCGGGTCCGTGGCGGCAAAGGCCGAATCGGCGACGATCGTGTCGAAACGCAATCCGGGCGCGTGCTCGGCGATTATCTCCAAATGCTGGGCGGGGCTAACCCCAGCGGTCTCATCGGCGGGGGCCACATTCAAGGTGAGCACGCGATGGCCGGCGGCACCGATGATGGCCGCGGCGAGCTCGGGTACCAGCAGATGCGGTAGCACCGAGGTAAACCACGAACCGGGCCCGAGCACCACGAAGTCGGCCTGCTGCACCGCGGCCAGTGCCTCCGGGCAGGCCGGCGGCTGGTCGGGCAACAGCCGCAGGTTGGTCACCCGGCCGCTGGTCACCGCCACCTCATGTTGGCCACGTACCACGCAGAACTCATCGGGACGGTCTGGGTCTGCCCCGATCACATCGGCCTCAATCGACAACGGCTCCAGTGACATGGGCAGCACCCGGCCACGAGCCTTCAACAGCTGCCCGACCAGTTCCAGCCCGCTGACCGGATCAAACTGCTGCCAGACCCCCTCGATCAGCAGATTCCCGATGGCATGCCCATTCAATGGCCCACCGCTCTCGAAGCGGGATTGCAGCACTCTCGCCCAGCCACGACCAATCGAATCGTCCCCGCACAGCGCCGCCAAAGCCATCCGCAGATCGCCGGGCGGCAGCCCACCAAGTTCCCGGCGCAACCGCCCCGAGGAACCACCGTTGTCGGCGACGGTCACCACCGCGGTCAGCTCGTCGGTGATCTGCCGCAGCGCCTGTAGGGTCGCGGAAAGGCCGTGCCCCCCGCCCAGCGCTGTCACCCGGGGTAGTCGGTGCCCGCTCATTCCCGCCCCAAATCCCGGTGTAGGACACTCACCTGAATACCGCGAGCGCGCAACCGGGCCGCGAAAGCCTCGCTGATCGTGGTGGAACGGTGCTTTCCCCCGGTGCAGCCGATGGCCACGGTTGCCTGATGCTTGCCTTCCCGCTCATAGCCGGGCTGGATGATGGTGATCAACTGCTCCAGCTGGTCCAAGAACTCCGCCGCCCCGGGCTGACCCAGCACGTAGTCACTGACCGCCTCCGACAGACCGGTCTGGGGACGCAGACTCGGCACCCAGTGCGGGTTCGGCAGGAAGCGGACGTCGAAAACCATGTCGGCGTCCAACGGCACGCCATTCTTGAATCCAAAACTCATCACCTGGAAACGGGTGGCCTGCTCGTCCCCCGAAGCGTAGAGGTGCCCGACCCGGTGAGTGAGCTGGTGCACGGTCAGGTTGGATGTATCGATCACCACGTCGGCGTCGGCACGTAGATTACGCATCATGCGGCGTTCCTTGGCCACCGCCTGGATGATCGAACCGCCGCCTTGCAACGGCAGAGGCCGCCGGGACGACTCTTGGCGGCGCACGATCGCTTGATCGTCGGCTTCCAAGAAGCAGATCTCCGGTCTGGTCTGGTGGGCCTCCAATTGGGCCAACACCACCGGCAGTTGGTCGAACATCTCCCGAGATCGGACATCCAGACCGACCGCAAGCCTGACCTGACCGCCACGGCGAGCGGTGTCGATCAGTTGAGGCAGCAGACTAGGCGGCAGATTGTCAACCACGAACCAGCCCAGATCCTCCATGGCATGCATGGCGGTTCGCCGCCCCGCACCCGACATGCCGGTGATGATCACCACCCGCGGCGCGGTGGGCGAATCGGCCTGCTGGGCGCATCCCGGTGACGTGGTGCTTGTCGGCTGGCTCACATCAGTCATCATCCCAGACCTACCCGGCCCGGCCCAACGGCGCGCGGGAATTCCCGGCAGGGAGTCTATTCGACCAGCCGGTGGCCGAGCGATTCAGTCGCCGACGATCTCACCGGTTGCGGTATTGACCGCCATCGGAACCTCCTCGCCGGCAAGCGCAATCACCACTGCCCGGGCGGTAGCCGGCCCGAATCCCGGCAGGGCCGCGATCTGGTCGAGACTAGCGGAGCGCAGCTTCTTCAGACTGCCGAAATGACCTAACAGCGTCCGCCGGCGCACCTCGCCCAGCCCGGGCACGGCATCCAGCAGCGACTCCACCATCGCCCTGGAGCGACGTCCCCGATGGTGGGTGATGGCGAAGCGATGGGATTCGTCACGTACCCGCTGTAGCAAGTACAGTCCTTCGGAAGCCCGCGGCAAGATCAGCGGGTAATCCTGGTCAGGCAGCCAGACCTCCTCAAGCCTCTTGGCCAGCCCGATCAGGGCAATCTCCGAGGCCAGCCCAAGGTCATCGAGCACCTGCCGGGCAGCGCACACTTGGGGTAGGCCCCCATCGACCACGACCAGCGCCGGAGCGTAGGCGAACCGCCGAGGTGCCCCGCTGGTGGGATCCATCAATGCCGGTCCTTGTTCGTCCAGTCCATCCTCGATCATCGAGGCCCGATCGGCCAGCAGCCGGTTGAATCTGCGGCGTAGCACCTCATCCATCGCTGCGCTGTCATTGGAACCCTCGAAGCTCTTGATCACGAACCTGCGATATTCCGATTTACGCGCCAGCCCGTCCTCGAACACCACCATGGAACCGACCACCTCGGTGCCCTGCAGGTGCGAGATGTCGAACCCCTCGATCCGCAGCGGGGCGCTAGCCAACCCCAGCGCCTCTTGGAGTTCGGCCAGGGCACGACCCCGGGTACTCAGATCGGCGGCACGTCTGGTCTTGTGCGCCGTCAACGCCTCGGCCGCATTGCGGGCGACGGTCCCCAACAGAGCGGCTTTAGCGCCACGCCGCGGCACATGCACCCTGACCCGGGCCCCTCGTTGTTCGGCGAGTAGTCCGGTCAGCACCTCACCGGACGCGGGCATGACCGGCACCAGCACCTCCGGGGGGATCGTGCTTACACAATCGGCGTGAAACCCCTGCTCCTCGGCATACAGCCGCAACAGCACGGTCTCGATCAGTTCGGCCTCGGCGGCATCGTCGGCCCGGTCGGCCACCCAGCCCTGTTCGCCTCGGACGCGACCAGCCCGAACGTGGAAGATCTGGACCGCCACCTCCAGCGGATCGGTAGCCAACGCGACCACGTCGGCATCGGTGCCATCGGGCAACACGATGGCATTGCGCTCGGTGGCCTGACGCAACGCCGCCAACGAATCACGCAGAATAGCCGCCTGCTCATAGGCCTGCTGCTCGGCGGCCGCCCGCATCTGATCGGTCAACTTGCGTTCCAGGCCGCGTGTCTGCCCAGCCCAGAAGGCACAGAAATCGGTCACCAGTTCCCGATGGGCGGTCGCATCCACCCGGCCCACGCAGGGTGCCGCGCATTTGCCGATGTGCCCAAGCAGGCAGGGCCGCCCGGCGGCGATCGCAGTACGGAACACCCCGTCGCTGCAAGACCTCATCGGGAATACCCGCAATAGCGAATCCACCGATTCCCGAACGGCCCAGGCCTGCCCAAAGGGACCGAAATAGCGCCAACCCTTGCGTTTGGCGCCGCGTCCCACGAACACTCTGGGAAACTCCTCCGACCAGGTCACACAGAGCCAGGGATAGGACTTGTCGTCGCGATACTTGATATTGAACCGCGGATCGAACTGCTTGATCCAGGTGTACTCGAGTTGGAGGGCTTCCAGTTCGTTATGCACCACTGTCCAGTCGATCCGGGCCGCAGTGCGCACCATGGTCTGGGTGCGGAAGTGCAGCCCGGCCGGATCGACGAAATAGGAGTTCAGCCGGTTCCGCAGGTTCTTGGCCTTACCGACATAGATCACCTGACCGTAAGCGTCAATGAACCGGTAAACTCCCGGATCGGTTGGGATGCTGCTCGGCTGCGGCCGATAGCTGGCCGGATCTGCCATCTCAAGCCGCCGGGTTCTTGCCGGTTCGGCGCCGTGCGCTCCCGCGCCGGTCGGCCACCGGCGCACTGTCGGCAGCCACCACCCGGCGATGCTTCTTCGGCCTGTCGCCGAGCGCGATCAATGGCTCTTCCCCGGCCGAGGCGCCGGCCTGCGGCACCGGCCGGCCGGCAAGCAGTTCGGCCAGGAACACCCCGGTGTGGCTCCCCGTAGTGGCGGCCACCTGCTCCGGGGTACCGACGGCCACCACCCGACCACCCCGGTGTCCGCCCTCGGGTCCCATGTCAATGACCCAGTCGGCGGTTTTGATGACATCAAGGTTGTGCTCGATGACCACCACGGTGTTGCCGGCGTCCACCAGCCGGTGCAGCACCCCGAGCAATCGGCCGATGTCCTCGAAATGCAGGCCGGTAGTCGGTTCGTCCAGTACATAGAGAGTACGACCGGTTGCCCGCCGCTGCAGCTCGGCAGCCAGCTTGACCCGTTGGGCTTCACCACCGGAAAGAGTGGTAGCCGGTTGCCCCAGACGCACATAGCCCAAGCCGACCTCAACCAGGGTCGTCAGATGACGCGAGATCGCCTGGATGGGTGAGAAAAACTCCGCGGCCTCCTCAATCGGCATGTCGAGCACCTCCGCGATGGTGCGCCCCTTGTAACGCACCTCGAGGGTTTCACGGTTATAGCGTGCGCCATGACAAACTTCACAAGGCACATACACATCGGGCAGGAAGTTCATCTCGATGCGGATCGTGCCGTCCCCCAGGCAGTTTTCACAGCGTCCCCCCTTAACATTGAAGCTGAACCGACCCGGTTGGTAGCCCCGCACCTTCGCCTCCGGGGTCTGGCTGAACAGGGCGCGGATCTTGTCGAATACCCCGGTGTAGGTAGCCGGATTAGAACGTGGGGATCGCCCGATCGGCGACTGATCGACATGGACCACCTTGTTTATGGCCTCCACACCGGTGATTCCGCGATGCCTGCCGGGTACGTCCCTGGCACCATAGATGGTTTTGGCCAGCGAGTTGTACAGGATCGCATTCACCAGCGAGGACTTTCCAGAACCGCTCACTCCCGTTACGGCGATGAGTTTGCCCAGCGGAAAATCCACCGTGATATCACGCAGATTGTTCTCCATGGCACCGTGCACGGTAATCAACCGGCCATTTCCCGCTCTTCGCGCCGCGGGCAGGGCGATCTCACGGCGTCCCGAGAGATAGGCCCCGGTCAGCGAATCCTCGTTGGCCACCAGCGCTTCCAGATCGCCACTGACTACTACCCGCCCACCGTGCTCACCGGCGCCGGGCCCGATATCCACCAGATGATCGGCCGCCCGGATGGTGTCCTCATCATGTTCGACGACGATCAGTGTGTTACCCAAATCACGTAGCCGCTCCAGGGTCTGGATCAACCGTCGATTGTCGCGTTGATGCAAGCCGATCGATGGCTCATCGAGCACATACAGCACCCCGGTCAGACCGGAGCCGATCTGGGTGGCCAGCCGGATGCGCTGAGCCTCGCCCCCCGACAGCGATCCCGCGCTGCGCGCCAGGGTCAGGTAGTCCAGGCCGACATCTAGCAGGAATCTGGCGCGCGCCCGGATCTCCTTGACCACCTGCCGTGCGATAGCGGTTTCCCGTTCGGTCAGTTCGAGGGTTGTCACGTATTCGGCGAGCCGGTCGATGGACAGCGCCGTGACCTCGGCAATGTTCAGACCGGACACCGTGACGGCCAGGCTGGCTGGCTTCAGTCGGGCGCCTCCGCAGGCGGCACAGGGGATCTCCCGCAGATAGGCCCCCCAGCGTTCGCGTGCCGAGTCGGTCTCGGCCTCGGCATGCCGCCGACGGACATGGGACAGCACGCCTTCGAAGTCCTGGGCATAGCTGCGCACCCGACCAAACCTGTTGCGGTAACGCACGATGACCGGATCGCCGTGGCCATTCAGGATCAGGCCGCGGACCCGGGGAGACAACTCATCCCACGGGGTATCGACCGAAAAATCGAACTCTTCCGCCATGGACTCGAAGACATGCCCGTAATGGGCGGCCATCGTGGGACTAGCCCACGGAGCGATGGCGCCTTCCCGCAGGCTCTTCATCCGATCGGGCACTACCAGGTCGGGATCCACCTCCAGGGTGGTGCCCAATCCCGTGCACACCGCACAGGCACCCCAGGGCGCATTGAAGGAGAACTGCCGCGGCTCTAATTCGTCCAGGGCGATGTCATGCCCGTTCGGGCAGGCCAACTGCTCGCTGAAGCTGCGGGTGCGCTGGGGGTCGTCGGCATCGCAGTCGATAAAATCCATCACCACCAGGCCATTGGTAAGGCCAAGTGCCGTCTCGACCGAGTCGGTTATGCGCTGTTGGGCTGACCTCTTGACCGCCACCCGATCGACCACGACATCGATGTCGTGCTTTCGCTGTTTGTCCAGAACGGGCGGATCGGTCAACTGGTACACCGTCGCGTCCACCTTCACCCGGGCATAGCCTTGGGTCGCCAGATTGCGGAACAACTCGGAGTATTCTCCCTTGCGGCCACGAACCATTGGGGCCAAGATCTGGCATCGGGTACCCTCTGGCAGCAGCATTACTTGATCGACGATCTGCTGAGGAGTCTGCCGAGTGATCGGCTCGCCGCAGACCAAGCAGTGGGGATGGCCGACCCGGGCAAACAGCAGTCGCAGATAGTCATAGATCTCGGTGACCGTGCCCACCGTCGAGCGCGGATTGCGGCTGGTGGACTTCTGATCGATCGCGACCGCCGGCGAAAGCCCATCGATGAAATCGACGGCTGGTTTGTCGAGTTGGCCCAGGAATTGCCGGGCATAGGCCGACAGGGATTCGACATAGCGGCGCTGCCCCTCGGCGAAGATCGTATCGAAGGCCAGGGAGGACTTGCCGGATCCGGATAGCCCGGTAAACACTACCAGCGCATCACGCGGCAGATCGATGGTGACATTGCGCAGATTGTGTTCCCGCGCGCCCGACACGACAAGACGATCCTTCACGTCCCACATCGTATGCGCCCCGACCGACGCAACCCGCCACCCAGCCATTAGGCTGAACTGACAGGCCTGCGATGGCCGTGGTCGGAAGGGTGCGGGTGAGATCGAGTTGACTTGGGATAGCGCGAAGCAGGACAGGATCAGCATCGCCTGCCCACGGGCCGAAGTACGAAAAGCCAAGATGGAGGCAACCCAACGGCTACTGGGCTACACCATAACGCTCAGTGAACGCGCCTGGCAGGAGCCCTCCCGGCTACCCGGATGGACCCGGGCCCATGTGGCCAGCCATATCGCCCGCAACGCCGACGGTCTGATTAGATCCATTGAGGCGCTGCTGTCTGACCGTCCCACCCTGATGTACGACGGGGACGAGGAACGCGACTGGGCCGTGGAACGCGGCTCGCAACGAGGCGGCCTGGACCTGCAGATCGATCTGGACACCACCGCAGGCCGGTTGAATACGGCTTTCAACCAGTTAGAGGAATTGGCTCCAGACACCCCGGTCGAGCTTCGGCCGCAGCACCGGCTTCGCGCCGATCTGCTGCCCTTGGCTAGGCTCAACGAGGTGGTCCTGCACACCGCAGACCTAGACTGTGGCTTTGAGATCGAGGATCTGGAACCACGGGTGGCCAGTTGGCTGCTGCAGTGGAACAGCCTGGTGCTACCCGACACCCGGCTACCGGATGTGAACCTGCGGGCCGAAGGTCAGGGCCTAAAAGCCGCCGGCGACGAACCAGCCTCTGCGGTATCCGGCATCAAGCCGGTATTGCTCGGCTGGCTCACCGGACGGATCGCCCCCGACCGAGCCGAGGTGCTCGGCCTGCCGGAGAGCCCACCGACGCTTTAGTCCCTGGACGCCCCGGAAGAGCCGAGGAGTTAGGGTTTACCGCATGAACCATCGATTTCACACCGGCCCACGCCAAACCCCCAGCGTGTTCCGAGTCGGATCGGTCACCGTCACCAAGATCAGCGTTGGTCCGATGGACAATAACGCCTACCTGCTCGCTCCAAAGGCGGGGCCGCTGCTGTTGATCGATGCCGCCGCCGAAGCGGACCGGCTGATCGAATCGCTCGCCGGCCGCGAATTGGCCGCAATCGTAACCACCCACCGGCACGCCGACCACGTGCAGGCGCTTGCCCGGCTGGCCGCGGCCACCGAGGCCCGTTGCTGGGCCGGTCGTCCGGATGCCGACGACATCGGATCACGGACCGGGGTGGTCAGCCGGCCGGTCTGGTCCGGGGATCGGATCGGTGCCGGCGATATCGAACTCGGCGTACGTGGCCTAGCAGGCCATACCCCCGGAGGTATCGCCCTGGTATTGACCAACCCCAGCGGGCCGATTCACATCTTTACCGGGGACTCCCTGTTCCCCGGTGGCGTCGGCAGAACGGCATCGGCCACCGATTTCAACACCCTGCTGAACGACGTAAGCCGAGAACTCTTCGATCCGTACCCCGACGACACCGTGATCCATCCGGGCCATGGAGACTCCACGACGCTGGGCGCCGAGCGTCCCCACCTGGCAGAATGGCGCGCTCGGGGCTGGTGACCCACCGCCGGAATCCATCGGCGGCCGGTCTGGGAATCCGACGAGTCGGCGAGCCCAGGGCATCGGCTCAGGCCGGCGACTCGTTTCGCGTTCGCAGAAGCGAAAACACTGCGGTGATGGCGACGGTGACCACGATCACGGCCAACGAAAGCAGGGTCGGCACCTCGATGTCGACGACGTGATATTCATGCAGCGCATGCAGGATCAGCTTGACCGCGATGAAACACAGAATGAACGACAGACCCAGCGACAGATAGACCAGCCGCTGTAGCAGCCCGCCAAGCAGGAAATACAGCTGACGCAAACCCATAAGCGCAAAGAAGTTGGCCGTGAAAACCAGGTAGGCCTCCTGGGTGAGGCCGAAGATTGCCGGGATCGAGTCGAGCGCGAACATGACGTCAATGGATCCCAGGGCGACCACGACAAAGAATAGTGGTGTGAACACCCGTCGGCCCGATAGCTTCACCGAGAAGTGGGTGCTGTGGTACTCCGTGGTGGACGGCACGATCCGTCGGATCCAACGCATCAGGGCATTGTCGGCATGCCCACCCTCATCTTCTTCCCTATGTCTCCGGTAGTCGATGAAGAGTTTTATGCCGGTGTACAGCAGGAACGCACCGAAAATGAAGAACACCAGGGCGAAACGTTCAATGATCGCCGCTCCGGCCAGGATCAAGATGCCCCGGAATACCAGAGCCAAAACGATGCCGCACATCAGCGCGAACTGCTGATAGATCCGGGGCACTCGCATACTGCCCAACACGATGATGAAGACGAACAGATTGTCGATGGACAAGGAATACTCGGTCAGATAGCCGGCGAAGAATTCCAGGGCATAGTCCCAACTGGTGTGATTGGACTCCGCCAGAGGATGGGCGAACAGCCCAATGCCGATTCCGAACAACACCGCAGCACTGACGTAGATCACGATCCATCGGGCGCATTCCCGCATGGACGGCTCGTGTGGCTTGCGGACCATCATCGCCACGTCGAAGATCAAAACTGCTATCAGCGCCGCCAGCGTCGCCACCCAGACCAATGGAGTAACGTGCATTCCGGGTACAACCCTTTCGATCGAGAGGAGCCACTTCGGAGGTCTCGCCACAGACCTCTGGGTCTGCTACGGTGCCGAAAGCCCTGCTTAGTATTGACGACACCGCACGAGGGCTACTCCCCTCCACTGCAGTTGTTGGACAACGATCCAATTCACGGACCACTGTTCGCTCGAATATAGCATCTGCCCATCGAACCCGGCAGCGGAACGTTGACAACCCCATGGCCGGCCATGACGGTGACCGGCGGTGGCCCCGCTCAGCCGTTGGCCGCCACCATCTGGCGAAGCTCCTTTTTCAGATCGGCTATCTCGTCACGCAATCGGGCCGCCAGCTCGAACTGCAATTCGCCGGCTGCCTGATGCATCTGGCTACTGAGTTCCTGGATGAGATCTGCCAGTTCGCTGGCGGGCAGGCTACCCGCAGCCAGCTCACGCGATCCCTCTGGCAGTGTCACCGCCATCCTGTGCCCCCCCTTGCCCTGGGCGGCAGGCACCCAGCGCTCGGTGTCTGCGTCCTCACGGGCCATCAGATCGGTGATGTCGGCAATTCTCTTGCGCAGCGGCTGAGGATCAATGCCTTTGGCTGTGTTGTATGCGATCTGTTTGGCACGCCGCCGGTTCGTCTCATCGATCGCGCTGGTCATGGAGGGCGTCATCTGGTCGGCGTACATGTGCACCTGGCCGGACACATTGCGGGCCGCACGTCCGATCGTCTGGATCAGCGAACGTTCAGAACGCAAGAACCCCTCCTTATCGGCGTCCAGAATGGCCACTAACGAGACCTCCGGCAGGTCGAGGCCTTCCCGCAAAAGATTGATGCCGACCAGGACGTCGTACTCGCCCAGGCGTAACTCCCGCAGCAGTTCTACCCGCCGCAGGGTGTCCACTTCCGAATGCAGGTAGCGGGTCCGGACGCCATGCTCCATCAGGTAGTCGGTCAGGTCTTCGGCCATCTTCTTGGTCAAGGTGGTCACCAGCACCCGTTCGGAGCGTTCCACACGCAACCGGATCTGGCCCATCAGATCGTCTATCTGACCGCGGGTCGGTTTGACGATTACTTCCGGATCCACCAATCCGGTAGGCCGGATTATCTGCTCCACGTGGCCTCGGCTGCGTTCGGTTTCATAGCTACCCGGAGTGGCCGAGGAATAGACGGTCTGCCCGATCCGCTCGGTGAACTCCGCAAAACGCAACGGTCGATTGTCCATTGCGCTGGGCAATCGAAAACCAAACTCGACCAGAGTTCGTTTGCGGCTCATATCGCCCTCATACATGCCGCCGATCTGAGGCACCGTGACGTGGGACTCGTCGATTATCAGGACGAAATCCTCAGGGAAGTAGTCCAGCAGGCAGTTCGGTGGCGAACCGGGCCCGCGGCCATCGATATGCCTTGAGTAGTTCTCGATACCCGAGCAAGTACCGATCTGGCGCATCATCTCAATGTCATAGTTGGTGCGCATCTGCAACCGCTGAGCCTCCAGGAGCTTGCCCTGCGTCTCGAATTCCGCCAGTCGCTGTGCCAGTTCGAGCTCGATACCGCCGATCGCCCGCTCCATACGTTCCCGACCCGCCACATAGTGCGAAGCCGGAAACACGTACATCTCATCATCGGTGGTCAGCAGCTCTCCGGTGGTGGGATGCATCGTTGACAACGCGTCCACCTCGTCACCAAAGAACTCCACCCGCACCGCGTTGGCCTCGTACATGGGGAAGATCTCCAAGGTGTCACCCCGCACCCGGAAGGTCCCCCGAGTGCCGGCCAGATCGTTGCGGACGTACTGCATATCCACCAGTTTGCGCAATAGCTCGGCCCGCCCCCATTCCTGCCCAACCCGCAGCTTCAGCATCGAATCGACATACTCCTGCGGCGTGCCAAGACCGTAGATCGCCGACACGGTCGCCACCACAATGACGTCCCGCCTAGTCAATAAGGAATTAGTGGTCGAATAGCGGAGTCTTTCCACCTCCTGGTTCAGGCTGGAATCCTTCTCGATATAGGTGTCGCTCTGCGGCACATAGGCTTCCGGCTGATAGTAATCGTAATAACTGACGAAGTACTCAACCGCATTCTCGGGGAAGAACTGGCGCAGTTCGGCGGCGTATTGGGCAGCCAAGGTCTTGTTCGGCTGCATGACCAGCATCGGCCGCTGCAAACGCTCGGCCAGCCAGGCGATGGTGGCGGTCTTGCCGGTACCGGTGGCACCCAGCAACACCACGTCTTTCTCCCCCGCTCGGATTCGACGTTCAAGTTCATCGATGGCCGCCGGCTGATCGCCGGCCGGCTGGAACTCGGCGTGTACCTTGAACGGGGCCACGCGGCGGGTAATCTCTTCCATCGGACGCATGCCAGCAAGCCTAGGTGCCCAAGCCGACAATCCCACCCACCGGCTCGGTGGGCCGAATCCGAACGAACCGAGCCCAAGGCATCGGGTACCTGTTCCCGCCCCGCCCGGTCTCAGCCTAGGACGCTGAAATGTAGTAGCCTCAGCGTTCGGACCGGCTACCCGCACGACCTCCAGGCACCGGCCGTGGGCAGCAGCCGGGCGGGCACGGATCAAACCAGGGGTCGAGTCGTCCCGGTCGGGGATGCGAGGCCTGCCAGCCGCCGGCCAATCGTTCGACGATCAGATCGACCAGGCCGGCGACGAACTCCTCGGCCACACCGGGGGTCGGCACCCGCCGAAATCCCAATCCCAGACGTTCCGCGGTTGCGGCGGCCTCAATATCCAGATCCCAGAGCACCTCCATGTGGTCGGAGATGAAACCTATCGGTACCACGATCACCGCCCGCCGGCCATGAGCCGGTAGTTCGGCTATCGCCTCGTTGATATCCGGGCCGAGCCAGGATTGGTGGGCTGGTCCCGACCGCGACTGGAAGACCAGCTGCCAGGAAGGCCGGCTCGTCCTACCCACCAGATCGTGCGCTACCATGACCATCACCCGTCGGGCCACGGCCAGATGCTGGGCCACATAGGCTCCGCCGGGTTGCGTCCGGCAGGCACCCCAACCCGAGGAGTCGGCCTGGGACTGTGGTAGTGAGTGCCCGGTGAAGAGCACCTCAATGGCATCCGTGGTCAGTGTCGGATCCGCCGCCTGTAGCTCATCCAGGGCCACGATCAGCCCCGAGGCGAACCCGGCAGCGAAGCCGGGCAGATCGGAATACTGGCGTAGCTTGTCGATCCGTACCCGCTTCCCGATGCCGGGCTCTGCCAGGGCGGCCGACAGGTCGTCCTGATACTGGCGGCAAGCCGAATAGGCCGAGTATGGGCTGGTGAGGACGGCCAGTACCGACCGATGACCGGCAGCAGCCAGTTCGCGTAGGACATCGGCCAGGAAGGGCGTCCAGTTGCGGTTGCCGCAGACCACCGGGAGCCGATGGCCGCGCTGAGCCAGTTCTATGGCCAACGCCTCGGCGAGCCGGCTGTTCTGCGAGTTGATGGGGCTGACGCCACCGAAGCGCTGGTAGTGCTCGGCCACCGCCGCCAGCCGTTCCGGCGGTACCCCGCGTCCGCGAGTGACATTGCGCAGAAAGGGCAGCACATCCGCCGGACCCCGCGGACCGCCGAACCCAACCAGCAGGATCGCATCGGGCCGGCTGACCGGGTCGGCCGCAGCCGAAGACCCTGCGAGTGGAGACGAGAGCATGCCCGCAAGCCTAATCCGGAACCCGCCATCGGGGGGTGATCCCATGTCTAGTCGGTCATCGAGCAGAATCCGCCGAGGCGGTCGCGTGGCCGAGGACATGATTGGCTTCGGCTATCATCGGCCGAGTGAGCGTCCCCCCACACCCGGCGCTGCCGGCCGGTCACCCGCTTCGCCGGGCGGGTACCGAGGAGTCGTTGCTGCTGCGCAACTACCGGGGCCAGCGCACGGTTCAACGGCCGATCTGGTTCATGCGCCAAGCCGGGCGCAGCTTACCCGAGTACCGCCGGCTGCGAGCCGGCAGCACCATGTTGGAGGCTTGCCTGGCCCCAGAGCTGGCGGCCGAGATCACCCTGCAACCGGTACACCGGCATCGGGTGGACGCTGCCATTTACTACTCCGACATCATGGTTCCGGTGCTGCTGGCCGGTGTCGAAGTGGATATCGTGCCCGGTACCGGACCGGTCATCGCCCATCCGATCCGTAGCCCGGCCGATGTGGCGGCCCTGCCCGAACTCGATCCGGCCGCTCTGGCGCCGATCAGCGCCGGGGTGACACTGGCCTGCGACGAGTTGGGCGGCACACCGCTGATCGGGTTTGCGGGTGGGCCGTTCACGGTGGCTTCCTACCTGGTAGAGGGCCGCTCATCGCGGACCTGGCGGCATACCCGCGCCCTGATCAACGACGATCCCGATAGCTGGCATCGACTTGCGGGCTGGGTAGCCCGCATCGGGGTGGCTTTTCTGCGCGCCCAGGTATTGGCCGGGGCCAGCGCCATCCAACTGTTCGACTCCTGGATCGGTGCCCTGCCGGCCGCCGAGTACACCGCCAGCATCCAACCGCATTCGGCCTGGTTGCTGGGGCAACTGGCCGAGTTGGGTATTCCCCGGGTCCATTTCGGTGCCCGAACCGGTCATCTGCTTCCCGAGCTAGCATCGGTCGGTGCCGATGTGCTGGGCATCGGCACCGACATCGACCTTATCCGGGCGCGCAAAGTGCTCGGCCCGGATGTTCCGCTCCAGGGCAATATCGATCCCGAACTGCTCACCGCGCAATGGCCGGTGTTGAGCGCCCATGTCTACCAAGTGGTCTTGGCTGGCCGCGGCAGTTCCGGGCATGTGGTTAACCTCGGACATGGGGTACCCAAGGATACCGACCCAGATGTGCTGACCCGGATCGTGGAACTGGTGCACTCGCTGGGAGACGACGACGCCGACGAAGGAGAACGGTAGGATGACGGCACATCCCGGGCGTATCGGCTCTGTCAAGCCGGTCAATTGGGCCTATGACCGGGCCCCAATGATCATCTACTGGGAACTGACGAATGCCTGTGGACTGGCCTGCAAGCACTGCCGGGCAACCGCGATGCCCGATCCCGCCCCGGGCGAGCTGGGCACCGCGGAATGCTTGCAGGTGCTGGATCGGGTCACCGATTTCGGTGATCCCCTACCCCACATCGTGATGACCGGCGGCGATCCGCTGCGCCGGCCGGATCTGGCCGAGTTGGTGTTAGCTGCCCGGGAACGCGGCATCGGGGTCTCGCTGGCGCCGGCGGTTACGCCGTTGCTCGACGCGGCACGCCTGCTGCGGCTATGCGAGATTGGCATCGATGCCATCTCGCTGTCCCTGGATGCCTCGAACGCCTCCGCCCATGACGCGCTCCGGCAGGTACCGGGCACCTTTCAGGCAACCCTACGGGCTCTGGACGATGCTGCCGAGGCCGGCCTACCGGTCCAGGTGAACACCTTGGTCAGCGGCGACAATGCGGATGACCTGCCGGCACTGTACGAACTGCTGACCCGGCACACCCTCATGCAGTGGTCGCTGTTCTTCCTGATCGCGGTCGGCCGCGGCGCTCAACTCACCGAACTCGAACCGGGCCAGGCCGAGCGGCTGCTGCGATATTGGGGGGACAGATCCCAGCAAGCACCATTCCGGATCAAGACCACCGAGGCGATGCAGTACCGAAGGATCGTCGCGCAGCGCCTGCTCGGCCAGGGACGCACCCGGGCCGAGATCGAAAATAGTCCGGCCGCTCGAGGCTTCGGCATCCGCGATGGCAATGGGGTGGTGTTCATCTCGAACCAGGGCACGGTCACGCCATCCGGTTTCCTGCCCGTCAAGGTCGGTTCGGTGCGCCAGAGCAGCCTGGTCGAAATCTACCGGGACGCCCCCTTGATGCAACGGCTCCGCAGACCGGAGGAGTTCCTCGGCCGGTGCGGACGGTGCGAGTTCAACCGATGGTGCGGAGGATCCCGTGCCCGGGCCTGGGCCCGCACCGGCAACCCACTGGAAACCGATCCGATGTGCCCCTACCGTCCGGGACGCCATTCGGCAGCGATGCAGCAATGACAACGCCGTCGCCTGCCCATCCCGACCGTCGGCTGCTGGTGATCGGTGGCGGCATAACCGGGCTGGCCGCGGCGTACCAGGGCAGTTGCAGCGGGGCACGGGTCTGCCTGATCGAGGCGGACGATCGCCTGGGCGGCAAGATACGCACCGACACCACCACCGACGGGCTGATCATCGAACACGGCCCGGATAGCTTCGTCACCTATCGTCCGGGTGCCAGCGAACTGATCGAGGAACTTGGGCTCACCGGCCGATTGATCGGTACCCGAGGCCAGCGAAAGGTCTTCATGCACTCCCGGGGCAGATTGCTGCCGATGCCCGATGGCATGGGGCAGGTCTTGCCCACCAGACTCGGACCGTTCATCACCACCAGGACGCTGGGGTGGCCGGACAAGCTGCGCGCCGCGGCGGATCTGGTGCTGCCCCGTCAGCTCCGGGACGGAACCGATGTCTCCATCGGCGATTTCCTGACCCGCCGGCTAGGACCCGGCATAGTGCAACGCTTCGCCGAGCCACTGGTGGGTGGCATCTATGGGGCTTCGGTGCACGATTTGAGTCTGGACGCGGTGCTGCCCGGGCTGCGAGCCAACGAACTCGAACATCGTTCCCTGCTGGTGGCCTCCCTCGCCGCCGGGCGCCGCGCCCGACGCTCGGCGGCCGGCCGGGGAGGCTCGGTATTCAATTCCCTCCGGGGCGGTATGGGTGAACTCGTGGCGACCTGCCAGGCAGCGCTGGAGGCCGCCGGCACCGATCTGCGTATCGGGCTGCGAGTCACCGGGCTACGGGCCGCCGCAGATGGTGCAACGCTGGCACAGCTATCCGACGGCAACCAACTCATCTCGGATGCGGTGGTGCTGGCCTGTGGCCCGGCCGCGGCAGCCGGCCTCCTGGCCAGCCATGCCCCGGCCGCGGCTGAAGCCCTGACGGTGATTCCCCTGGCTTCCACCGCGGTATTCACCCTGGTCTGGTCCGTGCAGGATTTCGCCATGCCCCCTACCCAGCACGGCTGGCTGGAGGCCGACCCGGCACCGATCGGCGGAGTAACGATCAGCTCGGCGAAATGGACCGGACGAGCCCCCGAGCACTTGGTATTGGTTAGGGCTTTCGTCCCGGACAGGGTACGCGGCGGCACGACAGATGATCCGGACACCGAGCTGGCCAAGGTGCTAGCCCACCTACAGCCTCTACTTGGTGCGAGCCGGCCCCCGCAACGCACCTTCACCACCCACTGGCAGGGCGTCATGCCGAAGTACACCGTCGGGCACCTGACCCGGGCGGCGGCGGTTGAACGAGAACTCGCCCGCTGCCAGCCGACCTGGCAGGTGGCCGGCTCGGCGCTGCATGGTGTCGGACTGCCTGATTGTATCGCCGACGGCCGGCGGGCCGCGCTGGCAGCCCTGGACGCCGTGCAGCCGACGACCGGCAGCGTTCAATCGGCGAGTTGATCTGGCCCACCGAGGGCCGCCCAGACAGCCATAACCTGCCTGCCCAGGCGATCGGGTGAGCCAGAGTTGTCGATCACCCAGTCAGCCACCGCCAACCGCTCCGCCCGGGAGGCCTGCGCCCGCACTCGGTCGCGGGCCTGCCGTTCGGTAAGCCCGTTGCGAGCCATCAGCCGGGCCAACTGAAGCTCTTCGGGCAAATCGACCACGATGATACGGTCGAACTCCCGGACGAGCCCGGTTTCGACCAGTAGCGGGATGACCGCGATGACCACCGAACCGGCGGGGGCCGAGTCGGACAGTTCGGCGCGTCGGGCCAGCACGGCCGGGTGCACGATGGCGTTGAGATCCTGGCGGGCCTGCTCATCGGCGTAGATGATGGCTGCGAGCGCGGCCCGGTCGAGGCTGCCATCGGTACCGATCACCTGCGGACCGAACCGAGCCCGGATCGCTGCCAGCCCCGCGGTACCGGGCGCCACCACCTCGCGGGCTAACACATCGGAATCCACAATTCGGGCGCCCAGGTCGGCGAACAATCCGGCCACAACGCTTTTGCCGCTGGCTATCCCCCCGGTGAGAGCCGTCTTCGCGGTACTCATCCGAACTGCCCGCCAACCGGTTTATAGGCCGCCGGCCCGAGTCGAGCAGTCGCCGAGGCGATCCGAACCGAATTGCCCGGCAGGTCGCCGCTCAGCATGCGAAGGCCGCATCGATCGCCAGGCCGAGTGCCACCTCGTGGACCGCGACCCCGAAACCCCGCGCATCGTATGAATCCCCGGACAGCGAATCGGCGGTGAACAGCAACTGGGCGAAGCCGACTCCGCGGAACTGGCAGCATGCGGACAACGCGGCGCACTCCATCTCGACCACCGTGCAGCCCTGGGACCGTCGGCGGGCGATCATGGCCGGGGTCTCCCGGAAGAACCCATCGGTGGTCCAGGTGTCGGCCTCCGTCACCGGTAGCCCGCGGTTCGCCACGGCCTGCCGGCAATGACGGCGCAGTTCGGGATCGGTCTGCGCCCACTCGCCCGGCGGCAGGTAGTGGTAGCTGGTGCCCTCGGCCCGCAGCGCCCGCACGGGCAGGATGAAATGCCCCTCCACCAGGTCGGTCAAAGCCCCACAGGATCCCACCGCGATCAGCTTGACGACGCCCCGGCGGATGAGATGCTCGGCCAGCATCACCGCCGCCGCCGCGCCCACGGGGGTCTCAACCAGTGCGATGCGCCGATCGCCGCGGCGCAGCCCATACACCGGATAGCTGACCGTGATCATGTCGACCATGTCGATCTCGGCTCCACGTTCCAGCCGGGCGCGCTCGGCGACCTTCGTACCCAAGAAGGCCAAGACCGCCGCCGCCGGCAACGGCCCGGCCGCTTCACGGCCACGCAGCGACTGCGAGATGAAGTCCTGCGCATCATCGTCATGATCCAGGATCGGCCACCCACCATCGATCAGCATGTCAACCTCCGTGATTTCACCGCAATCCGGCGATCGCAATCGGCCACCCGGCCGGTGGCATCACCGCCATCGAAACCCCAGTTCCGGCCCAAAGGGCCCTGACTGGATGCGCTCGACCGGCGACATGTCAGCGTAACGGCGCACCGGAATCGAACCCGATCCTAGTCGTACCCGGTGCCGACCGGAGAACCCAGCCGGGCTACCTGACCATTGAACGAGACGGCCGGAGGCCGCCGATCACCAACGCACCTCGAACATCGCGCCATCGACGGTCCAGACGGTCCCGGCCACCTGGACCGCAAACAGCGAGAGGTGCCCAACCGATCAGCCAGAGCACCCCTCGGTTGGTGTTCAATTCTCAGCCGAGACCGCCGGTCAGTTTGTCGCGCAGGGCCTGCAAGGCCTCGTCAGAGGCCAGCGAGCCCTCGGCAGTAGCCGGCACCGAGGAGTACTCGGTGCCCGCCTCCACCGCGGCCTGGGCAGCGCTTTCCTCCGCCTCGGCGGCCTGCTTCTTCAAGGCCAGCCAGCGAGCCTGGGCCTCGGCGTATTGGGCTTCCCAAGCAGCCTGCTGCTCCTCGTAGCCCGGCTTCCAGTCGTTGATCTCGGGATCGAACCCCTCCGGGTAGATGTAGTTACCGTTCTCGTCATAGCTGGCAGTCATGCCGTACAACGAAGGATCAAAATCGTCGGCCGCGATGTCAACGCCCTGGTTGGCCTGTTTGAGGCTGAGCGAGATCCGCCGGCGCTCCAGGTCGATGTCGATGATCTTTACCATGACATCGTCGTTGACCGCCACAACCTGCTCGGGAATCTCGACATGCCGTTCGGCCAATTCCGAGACGTGCACCAGACCCTCGATACCGTCCTCGACCCGTACGAACGCACCGAAAGGCACCAGCTTGGTGACCCTGCCTGGCACGATCTCGCCGATCTGATGGGTGCGGGCGAAGGTCTGCCACGGATCCTCTTGGGTCGCCTTCAACGACAACGATACTCGCTCGCGATCCAACTCAACATCCTTGACCTCAACGGTGACCTGCTGACCGACCTCGACGACCTCGCTCGGGTGATCGATGTGCTTCCAACTGAGCTCGGAAACGTGTACCAGGCCGTCCACGCCACCCAAATCGACGAAGGCGCCGAAGTTGACGATCGAGGAGACCACGCCCTTGCGGATCTGGCCCTTGGCCAACTGGTGCAGGAAGGACTGCCGCACCTCGGACTGGGTTTGCTCCAGCCAGGCGCGCCGCGACAGCACCACATTGTTGCGGTTCTTGTCCAGTTCGATGATCTTGGCCTCGAGCTCCTGCCCCACATAGGGCTGTAGATCTCGGACCCGGCGCATCTCCACCAGCGACGCAGGCAGGAAGCCACGCAGGCCGATGTCTACTATCAGCCCACCCTTGACCACCTCGATGACGGTGCCGGTGACCACGCCGTCTTCATCCTTGATCTTCTCGATGGTCCCCCAGGCACGCTCGTACTGGGCGCGCTTCTTGGACAGGATCAGGCGACCCTCCTTGTCCTCCTTCTGTTGGACGAGGGCTTCGACCTCGTCACCCACCTGGACGACGTCGAAGGGATCCACGTCATGTTTGATGGACAGTTCCTTGGAGGGGATGACGCCTTCAGTCTTGTAGCCGATGTCGAGGAGGACCTCGTCGCGATCGACCTTGACGACCGTACCGGTGACGATATCGCCGTCGTTAAAGTATTTGATGGTGGAATCGACCGCAGCCTCGAAGGCTTCCGGGGTTCCAATGTCGTCGACTGCGACCTTGCTCGCGGCCTCAATGGAGGAGGTCATGTAGTTAGGGCTCCGATAACTGGGTACGTGTTTCGAGTTGGCTGCACGGTGATCGCTGCCGAGCAACTACCGGCCATCGGGACACCTGAACCCCGCGAGCCGGGCCGGCTGGGTGGGGTGCGGGACGACCAGCGGCCGACATGTCACACTGCAAACGCGGCCCACTCCGTCCGGGGACGCGCGAAACCACAATGCGCAGCACAGTCTACGCGCGGCCTGACAAGAGGGTCAATCCGGGGTCACCTAGCGGGCTGGGCGTTCGAACCTGCGCCCCGCAGCAGCCCGCTGACGCATCGGGAAAGGTGGCATTATTGGGATCCAAGATACGACCACGGTATGCGCTGAGGACTCCTCGGGTTTGCTACGGTCGGTAAGGATTACCATAACCTCGTCCCGGAGCACGGGAGAACAGGCAGCCATGCGCAACAAGAAGACTCGGATTGCGGTGCTCATCGCAGTGATCCTGGTGGCAATCGGAGCCGTAATCTACGGCATCTGGAACCGTCTGAACCGGCCAACGCCGATCCCGGCCGGCCAGAGTTCGGCCGCACCCACTTCCCACACACCAACGCCCTTCCCCTCCGATAGGGCTTGGCCTGCCGAGTGCCCGACCAACCCGCAACCCATCGCCGACCCGGTACAGTTCACCCTGCTGGCCCAGCACCGGCAGTTGCCGATGATATCGGTCGGCCGGGATGCCGATGGCGCCGCCGGCGCCCCACCCGGCGACCAGCCAGAGACGATCGCATGGTTCAACGAGGGCCCACGAGTCGGTTCCGCTGCCGGTCAGGTCGTGCTGACGAGCCACACCTATCATCTGGGTGGTGCCTTCGGCAACGAACTCAACGATGGCCTGCTCCAGATCGGCGATGTCATCCTGATCAACGACGCCGCTGGCAACGCAGCCTGCTACTCCTATTCCGGCAGTGCGCATGTGCTGGTCGCCGAATATGACCCGGACTCCGATCTGGTCTACTCCTATGACAGTTCACCACGGTTCGCCCTGGTGGTGTGCTCCGATTACACCCCGGGCGGCGATACCCTGGGCCGCATGATCTACTACGGCGAGTTGATGACCCAAAACTCCACCGGCCAGCAGACCGCCGATTCGGGCCAGACGGGAACATCCATGATGGCCGGCGGCAACCGCTGAGCGCCACAGCTATCCGCTTGGTGGGCCCCCGGTAAACCGGCCGGGGGCCTATCGCGCGTCCGGGGTGGTGCGTCCGGACCCGCATCCGTCCTGCCCGGTGCCGGACGCTACCGGTTTCAGTGCGCCACCAACCAGTTCGGCCCATAACCTACCGAGACGTCCAGGGGCACAGTCAGATCGGCCGCCCCAGCCATTTCCCGGCGCACCAGTTCGGTCACCTCGCCGACCTCCCCAGGGGCAACCTCCAGCACCAGTTCGTCGTGGATCTGCAACAGCAGCCGCGAGCGCAGACCGGCCGCGTCCAAGGCCGCAGCCACCCTGATCATCGCCACCTTGATGATGTCGGCGGCGGTGCCTTGGATGGGCGCATTGAGGGCCATTCGTTCGGCCATTTCGCGGCGCTGCCGATTGGTCGAGGTCAAATCGGGCAGGTAGCGTCGCCGTCCCAGGAAGGTCTGGGTGAACCCGGTGCCCCGGGCCCGGGTCACCACCTGGTTCAGATAGTCACGCACGCCTCCGAAGGTGGCAAAGTAGTCGTCCATCAACTCCTTGGCCTGCGGCACCGGCACCCCGAGCCTGGTCGACAGACCGTAGGCGCTGAGACCATAGGCCAGGCCATAGTTCATCTGTTTCACCCCAGCCCGTTGCTCTGGGGTCACCTCGCGTACCGGAACCCGGAACACTTTGGCCGCGGTGACGGTATGGAAATCGACCCCGCTGCGGAAGGCCTCGATCAGATCCTGGTCGCCGGAGGCATCGGCCATCACCCGCATCTCGATCTGCGAGTAATCGGCACTGAGCAGCCCATCGAAATCGGCACCGACCACGAAGGCCGAACGTATTCGACGACCCTCCGCGGTACGGATCGGGATGTTCTGCAGATTCGGATCGGCCGAGCTGAGCCGGCCGGTGGCTGCGATCGTCTGCAGATAGGTGGTGTGGATGCGACCGTCATCGGCCACCGCCTTGAGCAATCCCTCCACCGCCTGCCGTAGCTTGATCGCATCCCGGTGGGCCAACAGATGCGCCAGGAAGGGATGCCGGGTCCTGACGTAGAGCCCCTCCAAAGCCTCCGCATCGGTGGTATGGCCCGACTTGATCTTCTTTGTTCTCGGCAGGTCAAGCTGATCGAATAGCACCGCTTGCAGTTGCTTGGGAGAGCCCAGATTGACCTGCTTACCGACCGCGTCCCAGGCCTGCTGTTGGGCGTCGCGGACGCGATCGTCGAACTGGGTGTGCAGATCTGCCAGCGCCGCGGTATCAATGGCCACCCCGGTGCGTTCCATCTCGACCAGGATCTGCTGCAGCGGCAGTTCTACCTCACTGAGCAAGCCGCTCTGCCCCAACCCGGCGAGTTCGTCGGTCAACCTACCCGTGAGATCGATGACCGCCCGAGCGGTGACCATGGCGGCCTGGGCGACCTGCTCGGCGGACTGATCGTTGGAGCCGAAATCCAGCATCTGCTGGGGTTCCTCAGCCGCCTCGTCGGCGACCCGCAGTTCGCGCTTCAGATACCGGACCGAAAGATCGGCCAGATCATAGCTCCGCTGATCGGGTCGCAACAGATAGGCTGCCAGTTCGGTATCGCAGACCAACCCGTGGATTGCCCAGCCACGCTGCCAGGCCGCCAGCAGTTGACCTTTGGCAGCATGCATCGCCTTGCCGCGATCGGCATCGGCCAACCAGCCGGTCAGTGCCTGCTCATCGGCCACCGACAGTTCGGCGGTGTCGAGGTAGGCAGCATTGCCATCACCGCTGGCCAAAGCCAACCCAGTCAAGTCGCCCCGGCCGCTACCCCAGTGGCCAACCGCAGCCAGCCCAATCAGTTCGCCGGCATCGTGGGCAGCCAGCCAATCTGCCAGTTCGCCGGCACCCAACCGCCGACCGGTGACCTCGAAACCAGCTTGCGTTTCCTCCTCGGCTGCCGGGAAAGTCTCCAGCAACCTTTCCCGCAATACCCGGAACTCCAGGGCATCGAAGATCTGGTGCACCGCGGCACGATCCCAATCCCGCCGCTCCAGGCCGTCCACCCCGACCGGCAGCGCCACATCGCGCACCAGCTTGTTGAGTTGCTGATTGCGGCGTACCTCGGTGAGGTGCTCGCGGAAGGACCTGCCGGCCTTTCCGGGTACCTGCTCGGCGCGTAGCAGCAGATTGTCCAGGCCGTCGAACTGGCAGAGCCATTTCGCGGCGGTCTTGACGCCGACCCCAGGTACCCCGGGCAGGTTATCGCTGGTCTCCCCCACCAATGCCGCCAATTCGCGATAGCGCGCCGGGGGCACCCCGTACTTGTCGAGCACGGCCTGCGGGGTCATCCGGCTCATCTCGCTGACTCCCCTGACCGGATAGAGCACCGTGGTGTGCTCGTCGATCAGCTGATACGAATCGCGGTCACCGGTGACGATCACGGTGCGCCAACCGCGGTCGGCGACCTCGGCGGCTAGCGTGGCGATCAGGTCATCGGCCTCGTAGCCGGCCACCGCCAGATGGGTGATGTTCAGCGCATCCAAGACCTCCTGGATGAGCCCAACCTGACCGGTGAACTCCTCCGGGCTTTTGGCGCGGGTGGCCTTGTAATCGGGATACCGTTCGGTGCGAAAGGTGGTGCGGGACAGATCGAAACAGACGGCCACATGGGTGGGCCGTTCGTCGCGCAGCACATTGAGCAACATTGAGGTGAACCCGTAAACCGCATTGGTGTGCTGACCGGTCTGGGTGGCGAAATTTTCCACCGGAAGCGCGTAGAAGGCCCGGTAGGCCATCGAATGCCCGTCGATCAACATCAGCATGGGCTCGGTCGGCTGCTGGTGGCTCACCTACTCGACTGTAGCCGCCAACGCCACCCGGCGTCGTGTGAACACGGGCGGCCATGGCACAGTTGGGCCATGAACCCGCTTCCGGCCAGCAGCCTTCCGATCAGTCCCTATGACAGCAAGCTTGGCCTACAGGTCGACCGGGTCAGCCCCGAACTGGCTACCGGTAGCGCCCCAGTCGAGGACAACACCCAGCCAGGCGGCTTGTGGCATGGGGGTGCCTCGGCGACTTTGATCGAAACCCTTGGCTCGTTGGCGGCGAGCCAGCATGCCGGCTCGCGGCAGGCGGTGGGTACCGAATTGAACGTCAGCCACCTGCGGGCAGTCCGTGCCGGGCGCGTCCATGGCACAGCAACCGCGCTGCATCTGGGCCGCACCTCGGCGGTCTATCAGGTGGCCTTGACCGACGACACCGGACGACTGATCGCCACCGGCCGAGTCAGCTGCCGAATCCTGGACTGATCGCCTTGGCCGGCCGGGTTACCGCTTGCTCCTGCCCGCCTTAGCGTGGTCGATGACTCCCTCGGCGACCTCGCGCATCGATTTGCGTAGATCCATCGCTGTCTTCTGAATCCACCGGAAGGCCTCCGGTTCGGTCAGCCCCAGGCTCTCCTGCAGGATGCCCTTGGCCTGGTCCACGATTTTACGTGAACTCAGTCGCTCCTCCAGATCCTCGATCTCCTCATCCAGGGCCCTGATCTCGGCATACCGGGCCATGGCGATCTCGATAGCCGGGACCACATCGGAGGCATCAAAGGGCTTGACTACGTAGGCCATCGCACCCGCCTCACGTGCCTGCTCCACCAGTTCACGTTGACTGAATGCGGTCAGCATGACCACGGGGGCGATGCGTTCGGCGGCAATGACCTCGGCCGCGGCGATACCGTCCATCTTCGGCATCTTGACATCCATCACGACCAGGTCCGGTTCCAGTTCACGGGCCATCGCGACGGCCGCCTCACCATCGCCAGCCTGACCGACGACCTCATAGCCCTCATCGTTGAGAAGCTCGACCAGGTCGAATCGAATCAGGGCCTCATCCTCGGCCACCAGGACGCGCGGCTGTCCCGCGCCTGCCTTTGTAGAGTCACTCACTTCGATTCCCCATATCCCGACGCACGTTGTCGGCTGCGTTCGGATCAATTCGTGCGCAATGAGCCTACCCCACCCCACCCAAGAACCACGTCTGGCATGATCAAAACCATTGCCACAGGTTGACGAAAGAACCGGGCCCGGCCGGGAGCAGGTGAACCCATTCGGCCACGGATCACCGGGGTCGACTATGCCGCCGAGCATCGAATGTGCAAGAATGACGGCTGCGCCCGGGTGGCGGAATGGTATACGCGGACGGCTCAAACCCGTCTGGCCGCAAGGCTGTAGGGGTTCGACTCCCCTCCCGGGCACCGCATCTGGCGGAATACCCGGACGGGCCCGTCGGCATGAGTAGCGGGCCGGATGCACCCGGCTTGATCCTCTTCTCACTGCGGAGCCGAGGAGGCCCTAGTGCATCAAAGACCGGCAAACCGTCCCCGGTCGACGATCCAGCAGCGCTCACTTCGAGCAGCCGGGTGCGATTCAAAGCTCAGACGCCATCCAGCCGCACCTCGAAAAGCAGCCCCGCAACATGCAAGACCCAGGCGGTGCCCGGCCCGGGGACAAAACACTCCTCCGGCCGGCATTGGCCTACACAGATTCCAGCACCAAGGCATCCGGACCCAGGCGACGCTGCCTGGGCCCGGATGCCGGTATGCGGGTGTTGGTGTGAGTTAGCCTCGCCCCTGCGGGGTACTCCAGTCAAGAGGTTTGACCCGATGAACTCGCAGGGTATTGGTCTTGCCAACCATTCCGATCGGGGAGCCGAACACGATCACCACCCGCTCGCCCACCTTTATCAGGTTCATCTCCTGAAGGATCCGGTTGACCGCCACCACCATCTCGTCGTTGTTGGCATACGAGGGTGTGGTGAAGACCTGGGCGCCCCAGCACAGCGTCAGCCAGTTGGCGGTCTTCTGCTCGGGGGTGAACACGAACAGCGGGATTTCACTGCGCAGTCGCGACATCCGGCGGGCAGTATCACCCGACTGGGTGAACGCCACCATGTAGCGAGCCCCGAGCTGACCAGCCGCTTGTGCGGCCGCCATCGCGATCACTCCGCCTGTGGTGTGCGGATCCCACTCGATCTTGCTGATCTCCTTGAGGCCCTGTTTCTCGGTGTTCTGGACGATCCTAGCCATGGTCTGTACCGTCTCCACCGGATAGGCACCCACCGAGGTCTCCCCAGAGAGCATCACCGCGTCGGCACCATCGAGCACCGCGTTGGCCACGTCGGAAGTTTCGGCGCGGGTCGGCTGGGGGGCGCTGATCATCGATTCCAGCATCTGGGTTGCCACGATCACCGGCTTTGCCCATTTGCGGGCCCTGCGGATGATCTTCTTCTGAACCAAGGGCACATCCTCCAGAGGTAGCTCGACACCCAGATCGCCCCGGGCCACCATGAATCCATCGAAGGCATCGATGATCTCGTCCAGATTCTGGACGGCCTGAGGCTTCTCGATCTTGGCGATCACCGGAATCCGGACGCCTTCCTCGGCCATGATCTCGTGCACCCGGTCGATGTCGCTCGCCCGCCGGACGAAGGACAACGCGATCATATCGAACCCGTTCTGCAACGCCCACCGCAGGTCGGTCTCGTCCTTCTCGCTCAGTGCCGGCACGTTAACAGCCACACCCGGCAGATTGATACCCTTGTGGTTGCTGACTGGACCGGCCACCGTGACCTTGGTGACCACATCGGTGGAAGTGACCTCAACGGCTTCCAGGGCAACTCGGCCGTCATCGATCAGGATGGTGTCACCGGGGCGCACATCGCCCGGCAGCCCTTTGAAGGTGGTGGCCGCCCGCTCGGCGTTCCCCGGCACCTCGTCGATGGTGATGGTGAAGGTCTGACCGCAATCGAGGTTCACCTTGCCCTCAGCGAAGGTACCCAATCGGATCTTGGGGCCCTGCAAATCGGCCAACAGGCCCACGGTCTTGCCGACAGCGGCCATCGCGGCACGGGTCTCGGTCAACCGCTTGGCATGCTCGGAATGATCCCCATGGCTCATGTTGAAACGCGCCACATCCAGCCCGGCGTGAATCAGTTCTTCCATTCGTTCCTGGGTCGAGGTTGCTGGACCCAGCGTACAGACGATCTTTGCTCTACGCACGATATAACCCTAGCCGACAACCAGATGAGCCCGAGGCTTCGCAGGGCGGCACAGATTAGCCGGATGCGGATCGGGCCTCAGCACTCATCAGCACTCATCGCGAAGTGCCTCCAGCGCCGCAGCCAGATCGGGCGCCGGCTCGGAGCTGAACACCATATATTCCCCCGAGCCCGGATGGACGAATGCCAATTGCGCGGCATGCAGCCATTGGCGCTGCAAGCCAAGACGCGCCGCCAACACCGGATCGGCGCCATAGAGCGGGTCGCCCACGCAGGGATGGCCCAGAGCCGACAGATGAACGCGAATCTGGTGGGTGCGGCCCGTTTCAAGGCTGATTTCCAGCAGGGTTGCCGCCCGCAACACCTCCAAGCTGCGATAGTGGGTGATCGATGCCCGCCCGTCGGCGGTGACGGCGAACTTCCAATCATGACCCGGATGGCGTCCGATCGGGGCGTCGATGGTACCCACAAAGGGATCCGGGTGGCCCTGGGCCAAGGCCAGGTAGGTCTTATCGACCTCGCGAAGCCGGAATGCCTGCTTTAGCCGACTATATGCGGGCTCCGATTTTGCCACCACCATCACACCCGAGGTGCCGACATCCAGCCGCTGGACTATGCCCTGCCGCTCGGCAGCCCCCGAGGTGGCTATCCTAAACCCGGCCCCGGCCAGATGCGACACCACATCTGGCCCCTGCCAGCCCAGGGAAGGATGGGCTGCCACCCCGGGCGGCTTGTCCACTACGACGATGTCGGCATCGTCATGCACGATCCGTACCCCGGCAACCGTCTGCGGCGTCACTCGGGGTTGGCGCACCGGTTCGCTGGTATCGACCTCCAATAGGTCGCCGGGCGCTACCCGCTGGGCGGCCCGGCTGACGACCTGCCCGCCCAGCGAAACTCCGCCAGCCTCGATCAGGTCGGCGATCCTGGAACGGCTCAGGCCGGTCATGCGAGCCGCCGCCACATCCACTCGCTCCCCGGCCAGCCCGTCAGGCACCAGCAGCACACTCATCGCCTGCCGCGCCGTTCCGCCCGCACCGTGCCGATGATCATCAGCCCAGCAGCCCCGGTGATACACATATCGGCCACGTTGAAGATCGCGAACCCGCGCAGCGCAATGAAGTCGACGACATACCCATGGAATGGCCCGGGAGCCCGGAACAGGCGATCGGCCAGGTTGCCAGCGACCCCGGCCAGCAGCCAGCCCACCGCAACCGCCACCAGCCACGTCCTTACCCGCGGCATGACCAACACCGCCACCCCGATCAGCACGGCCCAGGCGAGCAGCGTCAGCGCCACGGTAAACCCCGGCCCCATGCCGAAGGCAGCGCCCGGGTTGTAGTAGAGCTGCCAGGTCAACAGGTCACCGAACAGCTGAATGGGTTCGCCGCCCACGCGCAACCGGGTCTCGGCTAGGCACTTCGTGAACTGGTCGGCACCCAGCAAGAGCACCGCCAGCAGCACCATCAGCACCCGCAACCCACGCGGGTCCGGGGACGTGCTCGTGGCGCCGTGGCAGGCGCGCGTCACACTCAGCGACGTTCGGCCCGTTGCTTGCACGAGACGCACATCGTCGCGCGTGGGAATACTTCCAGGCGCAGCTTTCCGATCGGTTTTCCGCAGCTCTCACAGGTGCCATAGGTGCCCGCATCCAGCATGCGCAGCGCCTGCTCGGTCTGGTCGAGCAGAGCACGCTGGTTGTTGTGCAGGGACAGTTCCTGATCTCGCTCGAAATTGGAGGAGCCGACATCGGCCGGATCTCGGCCAGCGCCGTCGCTGCCCTCGATCATCAATTCCGCCAGTTCCTGTTGGGACTCCGCGATGGCGGCTCGCAGCCGTTCCCGGTCGGTCTCCAGTTCGGCTCGGACTGCGGCGACCTCGTCCGGAGTCCACGGCTCCTCGCCGTCCAGGACGGGCAGGGTGGGACCCGGGTCGGCGGTAACTGCCGATTTCCTGGTTGCCATACTGTGTCTCCTACCTGTTTTGCGGGAAGTGTACACCTCAGATTGTGCTGGGCAATCCAACTTTGCGCCCGAAGTGTATCGAGTCGGGTAAAAGCACCCGGCGCCCCGCACCGCTGGGCCGGGACGCCGGGTCGCTGATCTGGTTCAGTTGAAACTGCGGCGGCTTTCCTCGACGAGCGCGTCCAAACGTGGGGTGGACACCTGGGGAGCCCCGAGGCCATACATCGCATCCAGATCGAGATGACTGTGAAGATCTATCTTCTCCTGGTTGAGCTGTTCGATCTGTCCCTGCAGGAAACCAGTCAGCTTGCGACGATAGTCCTCTTCGTAGTCGCGCAGTTGATTGACGCGATCGGCCAGCCGGTCGCGATCGGATTCCAAGGTGGCAAACAGCTCGGTGCGACGCTCACGCACCTCGGCCTCCAGCCGATCGGCTTTGCCGCGGGCCTCCCCGAGCATCCGATCTGCATGCTGCCGCGACTCGGCCTCCAATTTCTCGGCACGCACCTGGGATTCGCGCTCCAACTGCTCGACCCGGCCACGGGCATCCATGGTGACCCGCTCGGCCTGGCCGTTTGCCTCATCGATCCGGCGCTGGGCCTCGGTGCTGGCATCCCGCAATAGGGTTTCTGCCTGCTCGGTAGCCAACTCCACCAACCGGACGACCGCTGGGCTTGCCTCGGCGCTGGTGGTGACCCGGATCTGCTGCACGCCATCGGTCAGCACACCCATCTGGGCGATGGCCTCGGCCGCACTGGGGTGCTGCCAGCTCTGCTGCTGGGCACGGCTGCGGGCCTGCTCCGCGTCCTGGCGGGCGGAGGCCAACTCCTGCTGGGTGCGGTTCAACTGACCACGCAGATCGTCAAGCTGGCGTAGCAGGTCTTCGTTTTCGGCCTGAAGCTGCTGCCCGCCGGTCTTCGATTTGTTGCCGGAGGCGCGCAACTCGTCGAGCTGCCCCCGCAACTGGCCGGTCTCCCCAACCAGCCGATCGTTATTCTCCCGCAACTGCCGGTTGGCGGTCTCCAGGGACGACTGGGAACCGCGCAGCCGCCCCAACTCGTCATTGAGCCGCCCGATCTCTTTCTGGGCACTATCCAGTTTGCCCCGAGTCGAGTTCAATTCGCCGCGCAGCGCCTCGGTCTCTCCGGAATTCCGGGAGCCGTCGCCCTTCGCCTGGTTTGCGCGTAGCCGGTCTATCTCCTCCAGCAACTGGGCGTAGCTGATTTCCAGCTTATCCATGAAGTTATCGACCGCGCTGGCCCGGTACCCGTCTTCATTTGGCTTGCGCGCCATCGGGAAGCGGATGCTTTGGACCTCATCGAGGGACAGGGTCATCTCGTCACTCCACATCAGCAAGTTCGGTTGGCAGGCGAGCCCAAAGACCCTCCTGATTCGGTGCCTAGGCCGCCCCTCGGGAGCGGTTTCGACTCGTTCAGGCTACTCCACGCAACCAACGCGTCGCGATCTCTGGAGACTTCAAGTCCGGTCCAAAACGCGGAAAAATCAGAAGAAAACCGCGCTGATTACCCGTTGCAGTACCAAGATGAGGAGGAAAACAGCCATAAAGGCGAGGTCGAGACTCACTCCTCCAAGGTTCAACGGCGGGATCACCCGGCGAAGCAGCTTGATGGGCGGATCGGTCAGCGTATAGATGATCTCGAACAGCGAGGCAAGCAGTCTCTGGGGACGCCACTGCGGCGCCAGCAATGGCACCCAGCTTACGATCATGCGAGCGATGAGGATATACAAATAGAGTTGCAGCGCCATCAACAAGACCCAGCCGACACTTTGCATTGGCCCACCCTCAACTCTGGTTGTAGAAGCCGCCCTTGATCCGTTCCTTGTCTTCGGCGGTCACGTTCACCTTGCTCGGTGACAGCAGGAACACCTTGCTGGTCACACGCTCTATGGTGCCACGCAACCCAAAGATTAACCCAGCGGCGAAGTCCACCAGCCGCTTGGCGTCGGCGTCCTCCATGTCGGACAGGTTCATGATCACCGGTACACCGTCGCGGAAGTGTTCGCCGATCGTGCGAGCCTCGTTGTAGGTGCGCGGATGGACCGTGATGATGCGGCTCAGGTCGGCTGGCGCCGGTTCCGCCGCCGGCTGTAGATCAACCACATCCATGCGGTGCCGGTCGGATTCGGTTCGGTGCCGGTCGGATTCGATGCGTTCGCTGCGCCGGATCGGGGTGACGACCGAAGGCTCCGGCGCCTGATTGGGTCGGTAGATGGGTTGGCTGAACTGCTCGACGTCATCGCCGTAGTCTTCATCCCGCTCGTCCGGAACGATGCCAAGCCAAGCGGCCACGCCTCGAATCGGATTTGCCATCTCGCCCCTTCCGATAGCTGTCAGCGGCACCCCGCGATGCAAAATAAGCCTACCCGGCGGCATGCCCCCCGCCAGGAATCCACGTCGGCGACACACCCTCCAATCAGGCCGGATGTGTCGAGCGCCAAACCACCGCGGCCTGCCGCCCGGTATTGGGGCCATCGCCTCGATGGGAATACAGCTCGGGCCTGGTCCGGGTGCAGGGATCCAGCCTGGTTACCGCCACACCGAGGGCAGTCAATTGGTGGGCGGCCGCAGCACCCAGATCGATCGCGGGGGTACCCCAGGTAGTGGTGGTCGCGCAGCCCGGGATCACCCCGGCAGCCTGGGCCGCCAGTTCGGGGGGCACCTCATAGCAGGCACCGCAGATGTGCGGACCGATCCAAGCACGCAACCGGGACGCACCGGCAGCCCGCAGCTCGGTCACAACCACGCTTAACAGCCCGTCCAACAGCCCCACCCGACCGGCATGGGCGGCCGCGACCAACCCGGCAGCCGAGTCTGCGAACAGCACCGGGACGCAGTCGGCCACCCTGATCAAAAGGGCCGTCGCGGTGGCCGCCGTGATCGCGGCATCCGCCCGCGGCAACGGTTGCTGCCCCGCTATCCGGTCACCCAACCAGGCGTCCCCACGCCAATCACGCCCATCGGCATCCGGATGGTAGACCTCGATGCCATGCACCTGATGCAGTCCGACCACCGCCGGGCAGCCGATCACCGCCCGCAGACCAGCCATATTGGCCCGCAGATTGACCGGTTCGTCCAGATCGCTGCGTCCCAGGTTGAACTCACCCAATGCGCCTGAGGACTGCCCACCGACTCGGTCGGTGAAGGCGACCCCCACACCGTTGTTGTCCTGCGGGACGATCAACGCGCTGAACACGTCGCCACACTCACTTCATGAAGTCCGGCACATCCAGATCGTCATCCTCGTCATCGACCGCTGCCGGCAACGGATTGGCCCTGGTGTCTTCGTCGATGGGCACCGATGGTCGCGCACTGCCGGCGAAGCGCTGATGCGTCGTCTGTACCGAGCGAAGCTCCGGCCGGGGCTCAGGGCGCGGCTCCGGCCGGGATTTCGGGCGCGGCTCCGGCCGGGGTTCGGGACGCAGGTCGGCCCTGGCCTCGCGGATCTGACCGATGCCATGGGCCATGGCCGAGCGCGGTGGCCGTTGGGCGGGCACGGTGTCGAAACCGGCCGCGATCACCGTCACGCGCACCTCATCGCCCAAGGCATCGTCGATGACGGTGCCGAAGATGATGTTGGCCTCCTCGTGGGCCGCCGCTTCAATCAGATTCGCGGCTTCACTCACCTCAAACAGGCCAAGATCGGAGCCACCCGCGATCGACAGCAAGACACCCCGCGCCCCATCGATACTGGCCTCCAGCAGCGGGCTGCTGATCGCCTGCTCGGCGGCCTGCTTGGCCCGGTCGTCGCCGCGGGCTGAACCGATACCCATCAAAGCCGATCCGGCGTTGCTCATCACGGACTTCACGTCGGCGAAGTCCAGATTGATCAACCCGGGCGTGGTGATCAGGTCGGTGATCCCGGAAACGCCTTGCATCAGCACCTGATCAGCCTGTTTGAAGGCATCCAGGATGGCGACCCGGTGATCGGTCATCTCGAGCAGCTTGTCGTTGGGAATCACGATCAGGGTGTCGACCTCATCGGCCAGTGCCTGGATACCGGAATCGGCCTGGTTCGCTCGTTTGCGGCCCTCGAAGGTGAACGGCCGGGTGACCACACCGATGGTCAACGCCCCCAGCGAACGGGCGATCTTGGCCACCACCGGGGCACCGCCCGTGCCAGTGCCACCACCCTCGCCGGCGGTGACGAAGACCATATCGGAGCCCTCCAGGACCTCCTCGATCTGTTCGGCATGATCCTCAGCGGCCTGGCGGCCCTTCTCCGGATCGGCCCCGGCGCCCAGCCCACGGGTCAGTTCACGGCCGATATCAAGCTTCACATCGGCGTCACTCATCAGCAGCGCCTGAGCATCGGTATTAATGGCGATGAATTCGACGCCTTTCAGCCCGGACTCGATCATCCGGTTGACCGCGTTGACACCGCCACCGCCGACACCCACGACCTTGATGACTGCCAAGTAGTTCTGCGATGCAGTGGCCACCAGTCCGCCTCATTCCTTCACCACCAGGTGGGTCCCAATGGATCGATCGTCATTTCCGAAGTCCGCTATTCCCCGGGTTTCCCCCATTGTGCCTGTTGTATGACGGGTGGACCGGTCAGCGACCCGCCCCGGGCGCGTCGCCACAACACACCCATGCGTTGCCATGCACCCCCGACAGGGTATGTGAGGTAGATTGCGCGTGTCCAAGAAGAATCGTTATCTTGTGCAGAGCCTCAAGTAGAGGTCGAGGTTTTGCGATCCACAATGCCGCCGAAATGACCCTGGGTACGATCCGGTCTTACCTCGGCCCAGCCCATGGTGGCAGCCGCCAATCACACCTACGACCAATTGCGGGGGTGACGAAATGACCGGTTCGGCCATTGCTGCCCGGGCGCGCCTCCGGCTACGGTGCCACACCGGTGGAAATCGGTACCGCTCCGGCCCGGCGCCCAACGCTGCGCGCAGGTTTCGGGCCCACGACGATACCCTCCGGCGGCGGATCGCCGAACCGGTACGCGGTCTGCCGTGACGCCCGCTCACGCATCCTTACCCACCCGACCGCATCCGACCCCGGGCCACCACCGTCAGCGAACAGCCAACCGGCACGGCACGAATACCGGACCCAAATGGCGTATTCTCCACCGCTCGTTGTATCCCTGCGATGGGTGACAGCCCCGCGGATCCGGGACGATGACCGCAATATCGTGTTTTCCCGGCCGCCGGCCTCCGCACCAGACAACGCCGGCAGTATGAATTCAAAACAGGCGGTGGCAAACTCCACCCGCACTCCAAGCGAAATGAGCAGCATTCGCCCCATGTCTCATTGAGCAGGGCGCTGTTCAACGGATCGCCGGCCGACCGGGCACCGAAACATCGATCACGGTACCGGTCATCTTGAGCAGGGTAGGCAGCAGCGCTGCCTTCTCCGCGGACTGCTCCGCATTCCCCCAGACGATCTGGCGGCCATCGACGAGATAGATGACCAAATGATCGATGCTGGTGGCCTCGACCCGGTCGACCTGGACGGCCAGGTCGGGATCCAGCGCCAATATCATGGTGGCCACATCCCGCAGCAGTCGCCGATCGTCGCTGGCGGTGATTGCCACCACTCCCGGTACTCGCTCGGCGCTGTGATAAAATAATCGGCCCTCGGCATCCACCCACTGATACCGGCCATCCACGAATCGCTGATAGACCAGTTGCCGCTCGGTGACCTCAATGACCAGCCTGTCCGGCCAGTTACGATGCAGTTCCACCCCGGCCACTGCGGGCAAACCCTGCACCCGGGCTCGGATCGCCGCGCCGTCGAGCCGGGCCAGCGGGACGTCGATCGGCACCTGCGCGGCCTGGAGAACCTCATCCGTACTGGTCAGTTGGTTCCCGGTGACCGCCACCGATTGCACACGTAGCAGCGGTGAAAACCACACCAACCAACCCAGCACGATCAGGGCTACCAGGCCACCGACCGCCAGCAGCCCGCGACGCCAAAGGTTTCGCCGCCGGGTCTGGCTGCGCAGATCCAGGCGCTGGTCTAGGTCGCTGGCGTTCATCGGCCGCCTGGGTCTGCCAGGGCGCGCGCCAGCAACGGCCCGACCAGGGTGATATCGCCCGCACCGAGAGTCATGATCAGGTCGCCCGGGAGCATCAACCCTGCCAGAACATCCACCAGTTCCGCCTTATCAGGCACGTATCGTACGTCCGCAGCCCCATGCTCGCGGGCCGCCTGAGCGATCAACTCACCGCTCACTCCGGGTATCGGATCCTCGCGGGCACCATAGACATCGGTGATGACCACCACATCGGCCAGTGCCAGAGCCTGGCCGAACTCGGTGGCAAACTGTCGAGTACGGGAGTACAGATGCGGCTGGAAACAGGCCACCAGCCGGCCCTGCCCACGAGCGCGCGCTGCCGCGGTCAAGGCCGCCCGAAGCTCGGTCGGGTGGTGAGCATAGTCGTCGTAGATCCGGATCTCCTCGTCGGCAGACGCCTGCGGGGTCAGCCCAAACCGGCCAACCAATTGGAAGCGCCGCAGGGTGCCGGTGAAGCAACGAACACCCGCCAACAACGCCTCGGCGTCCAACGCCAGCAGCCGTCCCACCGCGAAGGCGGCCGTCGCGTTCGCCAAGTTGTAGCGACCGGGCAGCTGCAACTCCAGGGGCCAACTGCGTCCCTCGGCCCGCAACCAGGCCGCGGCGGTGGTGCCCCGTAGGGCGATATCGGTCAGCCGATATTCGGCATCGGCCGATTCACCATAGCCGATCACCCGGACCCGCCCGGAAGCTTGCAGTTTCTCGGCAAGCAGCCGAGCCCCGGCATCGTCCACATTGATCACCACCGCCGTCACGTCATCGGCAGTGGCAAACCGTTCGAATCCGGCCTGGTATGCCTGGGCGGTTCCCCAGTTATCGAGGTGATCCGGTTCCACGTTGGTGATCACCGCTATCCGAGTTGGGTACTGGAGGAAGCTGCCATCGGACTCGTCGGCCTCGACCACGAACAGGTGCCCGCCGCCCCGGTGCGAGCTGACCCCGGTGGCTGCCAGCGGCGCGCCAATCACATAGGACGGATCGGCGCCAGCCGCCTGAAGCGACACCGCGCACATCCCACTAGTGGTGGTCTTGCCATGCGAACCGGCCACCGAGATGACCGTATCGCCGATCATCAGGGCGGCTAGGGCCGCGCTGCGATGCCAGACCCGCAAACCCAGTCGCTGGGCGGCCAGCAACTCGGGATTGTCCCCTCGGATGGCCGAGGAGACCACCACGGTGTCGACGCCATCCAGATGAGCTGGATCATGGCCGACCCAGGTGGTGATGCCGCTAGCGGCCAGCTGTCGCAGAGTGGGGGAGTCGCCGCGGTCACAGCCGCTGACCGCGCTGCCCAGCGTGTGATAGAAATCGGCGATACCGCTCATCCCCGCACCGCCGATGGCAATGAAATGGATCGCGCCCACCCGGTCGGCGGGAATCACCGGAACCGTTGCCCGTAGACTCACTTTTTCACCCGACTCTGCTCCAATATCACCCGGGCGACCCGATTGGCCGCTCCGGCTGGCATCAACTGCTGGGCGGCCTGCGACATGACCGCCAACCGCTGCGGATCGCTGGTTCGTGAAGTGACCTCGGCGACCAGCCGATCGGCGGCCAATTCCTCGTCGGGGACCAGCACTGCGGCGCCTGCAGCCACCACCGGACGCGCATTCAATCCCTGTTCGCCGTTACCGATGGGTAGCGGCACCAGGATCGTGGGCAGTCCGACCACGGCGGTCTCCACCACCGTGCCGGCCCCCGAGCGGGCCAGCATCAGCGAAGCGGCCGCATAGGCATCCGCCATGGCATCCACATAGCCGACCGGTCGGTAGCGGGCACCGGTGCGTTCATCGATCCGCCCCGCTGTGGTGTCGGAGAAGTTCTTCGGACCCCAGACGTGCAACACCTGGACCCCGGCAGCCAGCAACCGGTCGGTGGCATCGCAGATGGCGTTGTTCAGGCTGCGGGCACCCTGGGATCCGCCCGAGACCAGCAGGACCGGCAACTCGGGATCCAGGCCGAACTGCGCACGGCAGGCATGCTGCCGGCTCCGACGGCCGACCGCGGCAAGTTCGGCGATCTCCCGGCGAACCGGCATACCTTCGAAACGGGCATTCGGCAGGGGGGTATCTGGAAAGGAAGTCAACACCGCAGCGGCGAATCGGGCGGCCACCTTGTTGGCCAGGCCGGGTAGCGCGTTTTGTTCCTGGATGACCACCGGGATACGCGCCCAGCGGGCGGCCAGATAGACCGGCATGGCGACATAACCGCCGAAGCCAACTACTATATCGGCGTTGACTCGGGCCAGGATACCACTCGCCGAGCGTACCGCCCCGGCCAGCCGCGGGGGCACCTTGAACAACTCGATGCCCACCTTGCGCGGCAACGGTACCGGTGGGATGAGTTCCAGTCGCAGCCCGGCCTCCGGCACCACGCGGGTTTCCAGACCGCGCGGAGTACCCACACAGGTTATCTGGATATCGGGCTCGGCCTCCCGCAGCGCTTGGGCGGTGGCAATCAGGGGAGAGGTATGCCCTGCGGTGCCACCACCGGCCAGCACTACACTCACCATCGTTTGGCTCCGATCTGTCCTACCCCATATCCAAGTCTGGCATGTTTCAGTTCCGTGACCGCGACGGGCGCGGAACATCCAAAACGCTGGTCAGCCGGGGTGCCTTATGATCCGGTCCGGCGATCAGCAGTTTCGCCGCGGCCGGCTCCTGCCGGGCCGCACTCAGCAGCACCCCGACCGCTATCAGATTCGCCAGCAGGGCCGAACCGCCCTGGCTCAGGAAGGGCAGCGGCACCCCAACCACCGGCAGCATTCGCAAGACCACTAGGATATTCGTCAATGCCTGGCACATTAGCCAGGCGGTCATGCCGGCGGCAGCATAGGACAGGAGGCGGTTAGTGCACCGGGCCGCGATCCGCAAGCCGGTGAAACCCAACACGAAGAACAGCGCCAGCACCGTCAAAGTGCCGAAGAGCCCGAACTCCTCACCCAACACCGCAAACACATAGTCGGTCTGGGCACCGTTGTACAGCCCACCCCACTTCTGCCGGGAAGCCCCCGGGCCAAGACCCCACCAGCCGCCCGAAGCCAACGCATAGATGGCGTTCATCGGCTGGTCCGAGGTGGCCTCCCCCGAACCCATGAAACTGAAGATGCGGCTCATCCGTTCGGGACTGATCAACACCATGCCGGCCAGGCAGAGCACGGCAAACCCGCCAAGCGCGGCCAAGATACGCAGCGGGGCCCCCACAAACCACAGCATCGCCAGCATGATCATGCCAATGATCAGCGCGGTACCGACATCGCCTTGGACCAGGACCAGTCCCAGGACCACCCCAAAGCCAGCCAAGAAGGGGAACAGCATCCGGCGGGGATCATTCAGTGTCTGAGTCCGGTTGGCCAATACCGCAGCCGCCCAACAGATCACCGCGGCCTTAGCGAACTCGGAAGGCTGAACGGTGCCCAATCCCTCGACATACAGCCAGGATCGGTTGCCGTACAGGTCAAGACCCAGTGGGGTGAACACCAGGCACAGCAGCACGATGCTGACGATCAGTCCCACCCAGCCCAACACCGCCAGCATCGCCGCGTTGCGCCGCGACAGCCACCAGGCCACCGGGACGCCAATCGCCAGGAACACCAGTTGACGTACCAGGTAATAGTAGGAATCGCCATCGTAATTGACCGAGGACCACACCGAGGACGCCGACAACACCATCAGCACTCCAACGCCGACCAGCAAGGCGGTGGCCACCAGCATCAGGTAGTAGTCGGCCAGCGGATGGGATAGCGTCCGAGCCACCGGGCCGGTGCCTCTTGCCCCGATCGCGGTCAGGCCGCCGGACAACGGCAGGGTGCGCCGCCGACCACGATGGCGCATGTCGATCACCGTCACCGATTGTCCCCTTTCAATCCCAGAGCGGTGACCGCGGCCGCAAAGTCATCCCCGCGGGCCTCATAGCCGCTCCACATATCCCGGCTGGCGCAACCCGGTGCAAGCAATACCGTGTCACCCGGCCGGGCAAACCGAGCGGCGGCGGCTACAGCGCTGATCATGGCATCAGTGTCGGTCCGATCGATGATCTCGACCGGGATGCCGGGCGCGTGTCGAGCCAGCGTATCCGCGATCGCCTGCCGGTCCACCCCCAACAACACCGCCGCCCGCAGACGATGGGCATGCCTGATCACCAGGTCGTCGAAGCTGGTCCCCTTGGCCTGCCCACCGGCAATCCATACCACCGGGTCGAAGGCCGTCAGCGAGGCATCGGCGGCATGCGGATTGGTCGCCTTGGAATCGTCCACCCAATTGACCCCGGCATGTTCACCGACCGGAGCGATCCGATGCCCACCCAGTTGCAGATTGCGCAGGCCATCGGCTACCGCACTCGCCGGGGCACCCAAGCTACGCGCCAGCCCCGCGGCGGCCAATGCATTGGCCACATTGTGTGGCGCCGCCGGTTGAACATCGGACAGCTTAGCCAGTGGCAACGCCGAATCCCGTCGTTGGGTGACGAAGGCCCGATCGACCAGCAGGTCGTCCACGATACCCAGCATGGAAATCGCCGGGGTGCCCAGTGTGAAGCCGATCGCCCGGGCGCCCTCGACCACCTCGGCCTCGGCGACCAATCGCTCGGTATGCGGTTCGGCAACATTGTAGATAGCCGCACGCTGGACATTGTGGTAGATGCGTGCCTTGTCGGCCACGTAGCCATCCATCGCATGCCCGGCCGGCTGGCCAGAGCCATACCACTCCAGATGGTCGGGGTGGATGTTCAAGATCACCGCCGAATGCATCGCTAACGAGGACGCCCAGTGTAGTTGGAAGCTGGACAGTTCCACCGCGAACACGTCATAGGACACCTCGTCATTGATGGCCTCGATGATCGGCCGGCCGATATTGCCAACCGCGGCCGATCTCAGGCCCGCCGCCCGCAGTATCGAGTCCAGCATCTGAATGGTCGTGGTCTTGCCATTCGTCCCGGTGACGCCCAGCCAGGGCACCACCCGGTCGGGATACATCAGCCGCCAGGCCAGTTCCACATCCCCCCAGATGGGCACCCCGCTTCCGGCCGCCGCAGCCAGCAGCGGCTGGTCGGGTCGCCACCCCGGAGAGGCAATGACCAGATCGACCTCGACCGGCAGTGCCACGGTGCTACCGGGACCCAGCCGGACCTCGGCATCCAACTGTTCCAGCAGCCCCGCCCGGTCGCGGTTGCGATCGGTCTCGGCTTCGTCCACTACCAATACCCGAGCACCCAATTCAATCAGCGCATCGGCGGCGGCAAAACCAGCACTGCCCAGACCGGCGACCAGCACGCGGGCCTGCGACCAGGGCGCGGTCCGGTCGGCGGTCGCCAACCATCGCAATGTCATGGGAATCCTCCTGGGGAAGTAGGAGTCGGTTTCGGATGCGGTGCGGCTATTGACCGAGCACCCATTGGGCATAGAACAGGCTCAGCCCGATCACGGCCGAGAGCCCGCAGATGATCCAGAAACGGATCACCACGGTCACCTCGTCCCAACCGAGCAATTCGAAATGATGGTGCAGTGGCGTCATTTTGAAAACCCGTTTGCCCTTGGTCAGTTTGAAATAGCCGACCTGGATCATCACCGAGATCGTTTCTAGAACGAACAGGAAGCCCAGTACCAGCAGCAACAGTTCGGTTCGGGTGACGACGGCCAGCCCACCCACAGCGGCACCCATCGCCAGCGAACCGGTATCGCCCAGGAAGATCTTCGCTGGCTTGGCGTTCCACCACAGAAAACCGAAACAGGCCGCGGCCAGGGCGGCCGAAATGACCGCGATGTCCCAGGGGTCACGCACCTCATAGCAGAACGGGCTACTGGTCGAACCCGGCCTGCACCACTGGTTTCGCTGCCAGATCGAGATCAAGGTGAACGAACCGAAGACCATCGCCAATGACCCGGTGGCCAGCCCGTCCAACCCGTCGGTCAGGTTGACCGCATTGGACGCCGCAATGATGAGCAATGTCATCCAGACCACCGCCGCCACCACCGGCAGGCGCAACCAGTCGATATCCCGGGTAAACGAGATCGCCCGGGAGGCCGAGGTGACACCATAGCCATCGGGGAGGAATACCGCGGCGGCCCCAAAAACCAATCCGATGGCCAACTGGCCCAGCAGCTTACCCCGGCCGGTCAGGCCGAGCGAACGCTTATTGGTGATCTTGGTCCAATCGTCGATGAAGCCAAGCACTCCGGTGGACACCAGCAGGCCGAGCAACAGCAAACCGGAGTAGCTAGGTATCTCCCAGGTGGCCAGATGGGCCAGCGCATAGGCCAGCACCACCACCGAGACGATGACCACACCCCCCATCGTCGGGGTGCCCCGCTTAGACAGATGGGTGTTAGGACCGTCGTCGCGTACGAATTGACCATAGCCGCGTCGTACCAGGAAGCCGATGAACACCCTAGTACCGATGAGTGTTCCCAACAGCGCGACCACGCCGGCCGCGATGATCAACTTCACGCCAGTTCCTCCCTGCCGGCCGGTTCGTCGGCCGCCACCGCGCAGCATGAGCCAGCGTAGACCCGGACACGCACGCCATATCCGCGGGCCCACTCTAGCGACTGCGCCCACCACACGCCCGCGACCAGACCGGCCAGTCCATCGGGGCCACCTGTCAGGAATGTTGCCCGCTGGTCGTTGCCACGAGCGCCGCGCCGAGCAGCCGACCCGATACCGCTCATTGCTGCCTCGTGGCCCGGATCCGTTGCCATTGCCGCTGGGCCTCCCGTACATCATCGAAATCGATGACCCGGTCAGCCAGCTGCTGAGTCTTCTCATGACCCTTGCCGAGAATCGCCACCACATCATCGGCCCCGGCGAGCTCCAACGCAATTCCGATTGCCGCATCGCGGTCCCCGCCATCGATCACCTCGACCCGGCCCATCCGGCTATCCGGCGGGGCCTCGGCCACCACCCGGCGAGCGCCCGCCATCACGGCCGCCCGGATCCGGGCGGGTTCCTCGGTGCGCGGGTTGTCGTCGGTGACCACCACCATGTCAGCTCCGCTCGCCGCGGCCGCCCCGATCGGGGCACGCTTCTCAGGATCCCGGTCACCGCCGGCGCCGACCACGGCCACCACCCGTCCGGTGAGCGCCTCGGTGTCCAACGCGGCCAGAGCGGAGGCCACCGCCTGCGGAGTGTGCGCGAAATCGACATAGACCCTCGGGGCATCCGCGCCGATCAACAAGACCGGCTCCATTCGGCCGGGAATGACTGCATCGGCCAACGCCGGCAACGCGGCCTCGATGGCAACATCCGCCTGATCGAGCATCGCCAACGCGGTGGCCGCATTGCGTACGTTGTATTCCCCCGGCATGGCGATCTCCACGCGGTACTCGCCATCGGGGGTGGCCAGGTCGAAAGCCGAACCAGTGCGCAGCGGCCGCCAGCCAAGGATGCGGTACTGGGCAGGCGGGCCGAAGCCGACCCCGACCGCCGGCAGGCCCTGCTCGGCAGCCCGGGCCAACAGCCAACGGCCAGCGGGGTCATCGCTGTTCAGCACGGCACGACGAGCATAACCGGGGGTGAACAGTTCCGCCTTCGCGGCGAAATAGGCCTCCTCGGTGCGATGAAAGTCCAGATGGTCGCGGCCCAGGTTGGTGAAGCCGACCACGTCGAAGCAGATCCCCGATACTCGATGCAATGCCAGAGCATGCGAACTGACCTCCATCGCCATCGCCTGGGCGCCCTCGGCCACAAACCTGGCCAGCAATGCCTGCAGATCCGGGGACTCGGGTGTGGTCACCGTGGTGGTAGGCATCGGCAGCAGACGATCCCCCAATCGGAAGCCTAGGGTTCCCACGCTGGCCACCAACCGTCCGGTGGCGGCCAAACCTGCCGCCGTCAGCAGCACCGTGGTCGATTTACCGTTCGTGCCCGTCACCCCGAAGGTGACCATCCGCCGGGCGGGCTGACCATACGCCCGGGCAGATACCGCGGCCATCGCGGGACGCGGGTCGGCCACCTGAGCCACCGGCAGCCCGGTTTCCCGGGCCAGCGCGGCCCCGGCGGCATCGGTGAGGATCGCTACCGCACCCGCCGTGGCCGCCTGAGCGGCAAACTCGGCACCATGGCGGTGTTGACCCGGCAGGGCTACATACAGGTCACCGGGGCGTATCCGGCGCGAGTCGAGTCCCACCCCGGTGATCTCGGGATCAACCGACGGCAGTCTCGCCGACAGCCCAGCACACAATTGGGACAACGTACCGGTCATGGCCGGTAGGTGAGTGGGTCGGTGTACTCGGGGACGTGCGCGGTGGGCGGAACGCCATACCTGGGCAACGCCTGCATCATCAATTCGCGAGCCGATGGAAATGCCACCACGCCACCGTAGTATCCATTCGTCGGCTCGTCGATCACGACGTAGACCAAGATCTGGGGATTGCCGACCGGTGCCACCGCAACATAGCTACCGGTATAGCCACCGTCGTAGTTGCCATAGCGGCCTGCCTTCTGCGCGGTCCCGGATTTGCCGGCCATCTGATAGCCGGGAATCGTCTTGGCATCCAAGGTGCCCATCTCCGGCGAGGCGACCGAGGCCTCCATCATGTTCACCACACTGGCCGAGGCCCGCTCGCCGATGACCCGGCGGGGCTCCGCACGATCCAACGGCACCTGTTCACCGGCAGCGGTGGTGGCCTTCCGGATCACGGTTGGGGGATGATAGATCCCGCCATTGGCCACTGCGGCCACCGCAGTCGCTTCCTGGATCGCGGTCACCGACAGTCCCTGACCGAATGAGATCTGGTCACGGGTGTAGTCGGCCATGTCGGTGCCCGGCAACAAACCCATCGTCCCACCGGATTCGCCCGGTAATTCAATATCGGTGGAGTTTCCCAGCCCGAAACTGGCCAGGTAGTTAGCCAATGCCGCTTTATCCATCTGGCGGGCAAGCTGTACCGTGCCGACATTGGACGACTGGGCCAGCACCCCACGAGCGGTCAGATGCAGGGTACCGTGCGCCCAGGCGTCCCGAATCGGCGCCCCGCCCGATATTATCGACTCGGGTACCTCAACCTGGGTATCGGCGGTTATCACCCCGGCATCCAGCAGAGCGGCCATGGTGAGCACCTTCTGCACCGAACCGGGCTCGTAGGCATCGCTGACCGCACGGTTGCCCAGGTCGTCGGGATTGGCACTGTTCGGGTCATTTGAGTCGAAACTCGGGTTGGTTGCCAAGGCCAGGATCTCACCGGTTTGCACCGCCATTATCACTGCGGTGCCGCTCTTGGCTTTTGCCTGCGCAACCGCATTGGCCAGTTCCACTTCGGCCATCCACTGTAGTTCTGCGTCCAGGGTCAACTGATAGGTGGCCCCGTTCACCGGTTTCACCAAGGTGGTATCGCCCAGCGGAATCTGCCCATACCGGGAGGCTTGATAGGTCTGTTTGCCGTCGATACCCTCAAGCCTGGCGTTCTGGGCATATTCCAGACCCGCAGCCCCCTTGCCCTCAAAATCGACGAACCCGACCACATTGCTAGCCAGCGTCCCATTCGGATAGTAACGCACCGGATCGGAGACCGGGTAAATACCGTACCAACCGCCGGCTGACAATTCGTCGGCCATCCGCTGGTATTGGGCTGCCGATACCTTGCGTTTGAGCAGTTCGTACTGATTCGGGCTGCCGTCGTCGTTGGTGCTGGCTGTTAGCCGGGGCAGATAGTCGTCGACGCTGCCGCCCAGATAACGCACCAGGATCTCGGCGATGGCCTGGGGCGCCTGAGCCGCCTTGGCCTTGTCCTCTTCCGTCATGGCCTTGGGATCCAGTCCGTTGGTGGCGATCGACCACGGGTCTGCGATCACCTGGAAGGCAGGCTGGGTCTCGGCCAGTACCTGGCCATTGCGATCGGTGATCACCCCGCGATCGGCCGGCAGCACCTGGGAGCGCTCCAGTTGCTCGGCAGCGGTCTGGGCATTGGCATCGGCATCGATCCCCTGGATCAGCAAAGCCCGGCCGGCAGCCAACGAGATCACCACGGCCGTCAGAACGAAGAAGATCGTGATGCGTCGATCTGTGGACGCGATCGGCACTCCGGTACGGCGATAGTTGCCGCGTCCCCCCTTCACCCGGAGGGACGCGGAGCCTGACCGGGTATGGGACTGGCTCATCGTGGCTCCTGGCTGGCTGTCGGTTGGGTCGTACCGGTCGGCATAGGGGTGCCGGTCACAGGCGATCCCGGCTGTCCGGGTGCTGGCGCCTGACTGGTGGACACGGAACTCGCCGCGGGCTGAGGGGGCACCATCCCGGGCAGTTCGTCACCGGTAACCGGACTTGGCACGCCGAGCACCGCCCCATCGGGCATCCTGATGAATGCCGGATGCGGGTTGGGGCGCATCCCCAGTCCCCAGGCCCGGTTGGCGAGATTCTGGCTGGATCGCAGATCCTGGACCTCCGCCACCAGGGCGGCCTGCTGCTGGCTGAGCTGCACCCGTTGGGCCTGCAGATCGCCTAGTTCGGCCGATTGCGACTGGATTGTGGTTGACAACAGCACCACGCCGGCCATTCCACCACCCAATAGCCCCGCCACGATCAGCATGAACGGCAGCCGGGCCAAGCGCTGGGACCGGCTGGGTATGGCACGTAGCCTGGTCGGCGCGGCCGGTTGCTGCCCGGCGCCCTGGGGTGCCTGCACTGCACTCATCGGTTTGCCTCCGGTTGATCGGGACGGATTCGTTGCACCGCACGAAGCCGGGCTGAGCTGGCGCGGCGGTTTACCGCTATCTCGGTGGGATCGGCCTTCTCGGCGCCTCGGGTCAGATGCCGGAATCGGGCCCGATAGCATTCGGGCACCATGGGCAGCCGGGGCGGAGCGGTATCGCTACAGGCCGCCGCGAAGGCCTGTTTGACCATTCGATCCTCAAGCGAGTGGTAGGCGAGCACCGCCATCCGGCCATCTACCGCAAGAGCGGCCAGGGCGCTGGAAAGCAGCCCGGCCAGCGCGTCCAGTTCACCGTTCACCTCAATGCGGAGGGCCTGGAAGACTCGCTTAGCCGGGTGTCCGGCACCATGGCGCAGTCCAGCCGGCAGGGCCGCGGTGATCACCTCAACCAGTCGGGCAGAGTTCCGGAAGGGCGACCGGACGCGCTCAGCCACGATGGCCTCTGCGATTCGTCCAGCGTACGGCTGCTCGCCGTAGCTCTGTAATATGCGGCGCAGTTCGGCAATGGGATAGCAATTCAGCACCTCAGCGGCGGTCAGTCTGGTCCGGCTGTCCATCCGCATGTCCAAGGGGACATCCCGGGCATAGGAGAAACCACGGGCCGGTTGGGCTATCTGCAGGCTGGACAGGCCGAGATCGGCCAGCACCGCATGCACCCGGACGATTCGCAGTTCGCCCAGCACCTCATCGAGTTCATCGAATCTGGCCTGCACCAAGTGATAACGGCCGGCGTACCTCTCGGCTAGTACCTCATCTGCAATCGACAAGGCGTCCGCATCGCGGTCCAGGCCGATCAATCGGGCCGTCGGATGGGCCGCCAGCACGGCGCTGGCATGCCCGGCCATGCCCAGGGTGGCATCCACATAGATGGCATCACCGCCGGTTAGGGCCGGGCCCAGCAGTGTCACGACGCGTTGCCTGGCCACCGGCAGGTGCACTACTCGCCCGTCGGGATCGGTGGCCAACTCGCCATCGGGGTTGCGCAACCGGTCGCCCAACCGGGCATCTGCCCCGTTCACCGACATCGCACCTCCCGGCTGGCTCCCCTGTGTCATCTGGTTCCAATCCGGACCCCAGGGCCGGGGCCCCTGCCCTTGCCACCTGGCACCGGGGAAGGTGCGCCAGGGGGCCATGGCCCGGATTGAAGCCGGACGGCACAGTGGAGCCTTGCTGTCACCAGGGATCTACCTCAGAAGGGGAACAGATCCTCGTTGAGTTCGGCAAACGCCGCCTCCTGTGCGGCGGAGTAGTCCTCCCAGGCCTGCGGCTGCCAAACCTCAACCCGATTGATGGCGCCCACCACAACGATCTCCTTGCCCAGACCTGCGTAGGTGCGCAACGCAGCCGGGATCGTCACCCGGCCCTGCCTGTCCGGCACCTCATCGCTGGCCGAGGACGCCACCATGCGCTGGAAATCGCGCACCTGGCGCAGCGTCGTCGGAGCGGCCGCCACCTGTTGAGTCATCGCTTCGAACGTGGCCATCGGGTAGATCGCCAGCGAGCGGTCCTGCCCTCTGGTTATGACCAACCCTGCGCCCAGTTCATCGCGATACTTCGCAGGCAGGAAGAACCGGCCCTTCTCGTCGAGCTTGGGCGTGTAGGTGCCGAGAAACACCTGGCACCACCCCCTTGGCGCTCTACGGGACGAGCGTTTCCTCCACTGCGCTCCACCCTACCCCACTTCACTCCACTTCCCGACCACGCGACGCACCGAAACAACCGGATTGTCTGCTTTTCGCCAGCCGTGTTCGACTGGCTAGGATGAGGCCGATCTAAGACCTACCGACGGGAAATCAGCCTGTGGATGCACAACGAGTCGATGCTTGCCCGCTAGATGTGACCGAGGTGATGCGCACCACCGATGCCATGCGTTCGACCATGGCAAGCATCATTGAGGGCAAACAGGCCCAGATCGAACTGGCCGTCCTGGTGTTGCTGGCCGGCGGCCATCTGCTGATCGAGGATGTGCCGGGGGTTGGCAAGACAACCCTGGCCAAGGCGCTGGGGCGAGCCATCGATTGCACGGTGCACCGCATCCAGTTCACCCCCGATCTGCTGCCCTCCGATATCACCGGGGTGTCGGTCTATAACCAGGAGAGCCACGAGTTCGAGTTCAAACCGGGTGGGGTATTCGCCAACATCGTGGTCGGTGACGAAATCAACCGGGCATCCCCGAAGACCCAGTCGGCCCTGCTGGAGGCGATGGCCGAACGCCAGGTCAGCGTGGACGGCATCAGCCATCAGCTGACCGCCCCGTTCATGGTGGTAGCCACCCAGAATCCCATCGAGATGGAGGGTACCTATCCGCTGCCGGAAGCCCAGCGCGACCGGTTCATGGCCCGTATCGAGATGGGCTACCCGCCGCGCGTGGCCGAACTCGAGATGCTGAACTCGCACGGCGCGCAAAGCCCGCTGTCCAGTGTGCAGCCGGTCACCGATGGTCCCACCCTAAACCGGCTGGCGGGTGCACTCGGCAGGGTCTATGTGGCCCCAGCGGTGAGGGAATACATCGTAGACATCGTGCAGGCCACCCGCGATAGCGCCGAGCTGCGCCTGGGCGCCTCGCCGCGTGCTGGGCTGCAACTGCTGCGGGCGATCCGCGTTCGGGCTGCCATGCACGGGCGCAATTACGCGATTCCCGACGACGTGCAGGAATTGCTTGGCCCGGTCCTGGCTCATCGAGTGTTGCTGACCTCGGCTGCGCGGATGGCCGGCCGGCAACCGTTGGACATAGTGACCGGGGCGGCCGCCACCATTCCGGTCCCTACCGGGAGCTGAGCGGTGCGTTGGTGGTCTCGGCTGACCGTCCGTGGCCGGATCACCGGGCTGATCGGCATGCTGGTTGCCGCGGTCAGCTGGTGGTTCGGCGAGCTCGACCTGTTCTGGCTAGGCGCTTTCGCGGTCGCTGTGGTGGTTTGCGCCCTGATCATGGCCAGCTGGCCGGTTCATGGTCTCGGGCATGTGCGGCGGGTACCGGTCGGCACGGTCCCCATCGGTACCCGCTTCACCGTCCAGGTCAAGGTGGCCCGGCCCCACCGTGCCTGGCCCCGGCTGTTGCACTTCGAGGACGTGGTACCCCCCTCGCTGGGCAGCCGACCCCGGTTTGCAGTGCTCAGCGTGCTGGGCGACGAAGGGCAGGAGTTCCGCTACTCGCTGACCGGCACCAGACGTGGCCGCCACCGTATCGGCCCCCTGCTGGTTCGTAGCCTGGATCCGTTCGGTATGGCCCGCAACGACATGGCCTTCGCCACGGTGACCGAGATCGCGGTCACCCCGCGGGTCCACCAGCTCGGCAGGCTGCAGATCGGAGCCGCCGGCGCCGCCAGCGATACCAGCATCTCGACCGCCGGCCTGGTTGGGCAGGACGAGGTGCTACTGCGGGAGTATCGGCCCGGCGATGACGTTCGCCGGGTGCATTGGCGCTCATCGGCGCGAGTGGGCTCGTTGATGGTCCGCCGCGAAGAGCAGGCCTGGCAGCCCAATGCCCGCATCATCATCGATAACCGATATGGTGCCCATGCCGGACGCGGGCCCGGGGCGTCCTTCGAATGGGCGGTTTCGGCTGCCGCCTCCATCGGCATGGCGTTGCTCAACAACGGCTGCGCCTTCGAGATGTCCGATGCCACCGGGCCGCTGCTCGGCAGGGAGGCAGATCGGACCGTGTACACCCAGCAATTGCTCGAAGCCTTGACCGATATCTCGCTGGTGAAATCGGCCAGCCTGAACCTGGAACCGGTCGGGCACGATCGCCGCCAGGGAGAAGCCATCATCGCCGTGCTGGGGCGGCTTGGCACCCAGGATCTTGCCAGTCTGATGGACGCCCGGCCGGGCAGCGGTACCGCCCACGCACTGGTACTGGATTCGGATACCTTCGGCGGCGGTGCGCCCGACCCCCAGCAGGCCCGCCTGGCGGGTCTGCTGCGCGAGCACGGCTGGACCGTGGTGTCGGTGGATGCAGAGCTATCCATCCCCCGCGCCTGGCAACTCCTGCACGAGGCCCGGGCGGTAGCATGATCGCAGCCACCCGGAATACGATAGCGGTCGCCATTGCCGTCTGTCTGGCGCTACTGCCGCTGCATGAACTGTCCCGGGATCTCCGGTTGGCCTTGGCACCCCTGATCGTAGTGGTATTGCAGACAATTGCCGGTCTGCTGCGACGGTTCAGCTTTCGTAGCTGGCTGCCCAACACCGCCCAATGGGTAGTCCTGGCAACCGGTCTGGCGGTTCTCGGCCTGGTTCGTGGTATCCCGCAGGCCGATTACACCATCGGGCGTCCCCTGCTCGAACTGTTCACCTCGGCCATGCGGCATGTCGCCGGCACCCAAGTGCCGATGCCCGCCCAGGACGACGCCCTGATACTGCTGCTGGTGGGGGTGGCGATACTGACCATCCTGGTTGACATCACCTTCATCGCCGGACACAGCGTCCTATTGGCCGCGCTGCCTCTACTGGGCGGCTATCTGGCCGCCGTTGCGGTCCGGGAGGATCCGCTGTGGGCAGGCAATTTGGTGGCGTTGGCGGTGGCCTGGCTTGTGCTGCTGGGCTCACGCATCATCGACCACGACCAGCACTGGCCCCGCGGGCTGACCGGCCGAGCCGAACGTCGTTACCCTTGGCCGGCTTTCATCGGCGTGGGATTGCGATTGGCGGTACCGGCGATCGCAGTTGCGCTGGTGGCTGGGTTGAGCGTTCCGAACGATGGACCGCATGACTGGTGGCCAAGGCAGCAGGAGAAAACCGATGTTCGGTTGGTAGACCCCACCATAGAGCTGAATGAGAACCTGCACCGGCCCGAGAACCGGCCGGTATTGCACTATCAGACCAGCACTGGGGCCGGGGTCTACCTGCGCAGCAGCACCCTGACTGCCATGGACGCCAACGGTTGGCGGCAGATAGACATGGCATTGTCAACCGGTTTTCCTGCTCAGATACCGGGGTTGGGCCAGGTCCAACCGGATCTGACTACCCACGTCCAGATAGGCGAGTTGAACTCCGACTATCTACCCGCTCCCTACGCTCCCCTGAACTGGTCTGCCGATGGCCTGTGGCGCTATGATCCGGCGAGCCTGACTGTACTTGGCATTCCGGCCAAGCCCGAGGTATCCGCGGTCGCCAATCTCGACTATGTGGTGAATTCCCGGCGGTCCGATCCCACCTCCGAGCAGTTGGCGGCCGCGGTGGCCGGCGTACCACCGGAGGGACAGTTGGCCAGGGAGGTTCCTGCCGGAGTGCCCCAGAGGATCATAGATCTCACCAGTCAGGTGATCTCCCCGGCAGCCACCGATGGCCAGCGGGCAGTGGCAATCCAGGATTTCCTGCGCGATCCCGCTCTGTTCAGCTATAGCCTGACCTCACCGACCGGTTCGGGCTATGACGTGTTGACCCACTTCCTGTTCACCGAGCATGCCGGCTACTGTGTGCATTTCTCGGCATCGATGGCGTTGATGGCCCGAATCGCGGGTATCCCCTCCCGGGTGGCGGTTGGTTTCACTCCCGGTACCCGGCAGGACGATGGCGGCTGGGAGGTGACCTCGCATAACATGCATGCCTGGCCTGAACTGTATTTCGCCGGCCTGGGATGGGTACGGTTCGAGCCGACCCTAGGTCAAGGCGCCGAACCGGACTACACCGATTTGTCCGCCCCTAGCGCACCCCCGACCCAGAACACCGAACCGACCCCGAGCCAGCAACGCTCCAGCGCCCCGCCTCCTCCGCCGACGCCGGCCGCCACGCCGCCGACGCAACCCGCTCCGCCCGTCGATGGTTTCAAAATCGATCTCCGCTGGGTATTCAGTGGCCTAGGTGTGCTGCTGGTGGGCGCCGCGCCCGGGCTGCTGCGCTGGTTGCGGCGGCGGCGACGGCTGACGGCCGCTCAGGCCCCCGCCCGCATTCGCGGTGCCTGGGCGGAGTTGCGCGACAGCGCAGCAGACCTGGGCATCGAATGGCCCACCGGCACCGCACGACAACAAGCCGCGCACGATTGGCCGGGGTTGGATGCCGCCGGCCGGGCGGGACTCACGCGAATAGCACTGCTGGTGGAGCAGTTGCGGTTCGCCGCACAGCCACCCACCGGGGGTGCGATTGCCGATGATGTGCGCCTGGTGCGACAGCAATGGCTGGCCAACACCAGCCGGGTACGCCGCCTATTGGCCCTGGTACTGCCGGGTTCGCTGTTCGGGGCTGGCCGTGATCACCGGATCGAGCGGGGCGATCAGGCCCGCAGCTAGTTTCGCCGACCGATCCGATCGGCAATACCATGCTAGCGGGCATGACCGGTGGGTGCCCAAGACCGAATGCTGCGAGCCATCCCCGATGAGCACGCGCGCGGAAGGCCGCACCAGGGGCCAGCCGGGTGCCCGATGGCGTTACCTCGCCTAGAGATCGCCCTCTTGCCGGCGACGCCAGCGATCTTCCATGCGCCCCATGAAGGGTTCCGAGGTGGTCTGGGTCGCAGGCCGGGGGCGGCCACTAGCCTCAGTGACCTTCTGCCACGTGATGATGGCCACGATGGTTGCGACGAACATCGCCAGGAACCCGGCCACGCTCACCACCCAACTGGTTTGCAGACCCGCGATCAGTAACACTACTCCTAACAGGAACAACAGCCCCGCCATGGTGGCACGGCGGCCCTGGATCCTACGTGGAGTATGTGACCCCAGTGTCTGGGCAAGCTTCGGGTCGTCGGCTGTCAGCGATGCCTCAAGCTGTGCGAGCAGCCGCTGTTCCTCTTCTGAGAGCGCCATATCCTCCCCTCCTGCCTGTGGGTTGTCAATTACTATTGTAGGCGTAGTGGGGCTGGCGGACGAGTGGTAAGCGGCACTGGTTGCCGCCGGCCGGATGCCCTGGTGCGCCGAGTCGGGCAGTCGCGCCGACGATACCCAAGAGGACCCCATCGACGCTGGCCATCATGAACCCGAATCCGCCCACCCAGAAACGCAATCGAACATTTGTTCGAAGCAGGTTTCCTTAGTTTGCCCGCGCGATCCCGGCAAGTCAAGGGCCACCGATCCCCCAGATGGTTGTCGCGGCGCGGCCGGTCCGGTCTGCCATACTGACTTCTGCACTGGATAAATCAATCCATCTTCGAGGACGGGGTTAATGAAGAAACTTTGGGCTGGCATCACGGCGGCCGTCATCGTCGGCAGCGCAGGCGTTGTCTCGGCCAATGCCGATCCCACCGAGCCGGTCGATACACCGGCATCCGAATCGGTCCAGCGCTTCGTGGTGACTCGATCCGACGATGCCGATACCGTCCTCACCGCGAAGCAGACCCAGCAGGCAGCCGACCGGGTAGACCGGGAAGTCGCCGAGACCATGACGAGCGGGGACGACGACGTGATCCGGCTGGATGCTCCCCTGAATACTAGCCAGGCGGCCGGCTTCATGGCCGATTTGGCTGCCCAGCCCGGTATCGAGCTGGTGGAACCGGTCGGCGTGATCACCCCCAGCTACACCCCTAACGATCCCGATCTGCCAAATCAGTGGTATGTGACCGAGGCCACCACCGGTACGCGGGTGTCGTCGGTCTGGGATTACACCCGTGGCGCGGGCGTCACCGTGGCAGTGCTCGACAGCGGAAAGCTGCCGCACAGCGACCTGGACTGGGTCGGCGGCTATGACTTTTTGAGCGATTCACAGTCTGCCGCCGACGGCGATGGCATCGATCCGGATCCAACCGATGCCGGCTGGGCCACCGCCCCACCCAATGACTGCGCATTGTGGCACGGCACCATGGTCGGCGGGGTGATCGGCGCCCAGCACAACGCTCAGGGATTGGCCGGGTTGGCCCCCGAGGCCAAGTTGGTGCCGGTCCGGGTGCTCGGTACCTGCGGTGGTGACACCTACGACCTGACCCGAGCCATCCGCTGGGCATCCGGGCTGCCGGTTCCCGGTATCCCCAACAATCCGGATCCCGCTCGGGTGATCAATCTGAGCCTGGGTGGTGTGGTAAGAAACGCTGCCGGTCAGCCCTACTGTCCGACCTATCTACAAAACGCCATCAACGATGCGGTGGCAAACAATGCGGTCGTGGTGGCGGCGGCCGGCAACTCGGGTCGCACCCGATTGATCGAGTCCCCCGCGATCTGCTCCGGGGTTATCGCGGTCACCGCCACCGATCGTCGCGGCGATGTCGCCGGCTGGGCCGATAGAGGAAGCCGGGTGAACATCGCGGCACCGGGTGATGGCATCTACACCACCGGCAACCAAGGCACATCGCGTCCGGGCGCCCAGAGCTATGCCTGGGCCAACGGCACCAGCTTCAGCACACCCGTGGTGAGCGCCGCCATTGCCTTGATGCTGGCGGCCAACCCGAAGCTGGATACCGCCCGGATCCACGCCATGCTCGGTACCGGAGCCCGTCCGGTGACTGGCTGCGGCGATTCCTGTGGCGCGGGGTTGCTGGACATCTCCACGGCGGTCGGCGCTCTCGATGATCCGATCGTCAGCCTTTGGCAGCAATTGGGTGCCGAGCACAGCGTGTTGGGCATTCCTCGGGACGCCACCTTCGACATCGCCGGTGGACGCGGTCAACGCTATGCTGGCGGCGGTTACATCTACCAAAGCCCGGCCGGGGTGCATCCGGTGGTTGGCGGCATCAACGCCGCCTACCAGCAACTGTCCGGACCGGCCGGCCGGCTGGGCTTCCCGGCCTCGGCCGAACGGGCTATCCCCGGCGGCTACCAGCAGAGCTTCCAGAGCGGTCACATCTACTGGACTGCCGAGCATAACGCCCAGCCAGTGGTGGGTGGCATTCTCGACGCCTATTTGGCCATGAACGGGGCCGCCGGCCGGCTGGGCTTCCCGGCCTCCGCCGAACGGGCTATCCCCGGCGGCTACATCCAAAGCTTCCAGAATGGCGCGGTCTTCTGGACGCCCGATGCCGGCGCCCAGCCGGTGATCGGTGCGATTGGCCAACGTTACCTGGCGCTCGGCGGGTCGGCCAGCGCTCTGGGCTTCCCGGCCTCGGCCGAACAGGCTCTGCCCGATGGCGGCTATACGCAGCGCTTCCAGCACGGCACCATCTACTGGAGCCCGCAAACCGGCGCCCAACCGGTGGTCAACGCCATCAACGCCACCTACCAAGCCAACGGCGCCCAAACCGGCAAACTCGGCTACCCCACCAGCGGCGAACAGGCTCTGCCAGACGGCGGCTATACGCAGCGCTTCCAGCACGGCACCATCTACTGGAGCCCGCAAACCGGCGCCCAACCGGTGGTCAACGCCATCAACGCCACCTACCAAGCCAACGGCGCCCAAACCGGCAAACTCGGCTACCCCACCAGCGGCGAACAGGCTCTGCCAGACGGCGGCTATACGCAGCGCTTCCAGCACGGCACCATCTACTGGAGCCCGCAAACCGGCGCCCAACCGGTGGTCAACGCCATCAACGCCACCTACCAAGCCAACGGCGCCCAAACCGGCAAACTCGGCTACCCCACCAGCGGCGAACAAGCCGAAGCCGGCGGCAGCTGGATTCAACGTTTCCAGCACGGCTATATCCGTTGGTCGCCTACCGGCAGTCAGGTACACATCAACTGAGCAGTGCGGCCCGGGCCGCGGCCGGCTGACAAGTCGAATCCCCGCAACTGCGCCAGGGATAGCATCGCGATCGCACCGCTGCCGCCACTGGTCCGGTCGATCGTCTCGTCATGGCAGACCGCCAGAACACCGCCGGCACTACGCTGGATATCTAGTTCCATGCCGTCGGCGCCCTGCTTGATCGCCGACTCGAACCTTCGGGGAGCAGCCACGCTGGCGCCACGGCGCGCCCGGATCATTGTCACACCGGCACCTCAGCAATCGGCAACCTTCGACCTAAAGTCGAGCTTCCAACAGCATTGCTCCTTGACAATTGCCGATGGATACTCGTCACGGGTTTTCCGGCCCAGTTCGTGTCGATAACCACCGGGGAGACAGTCATCAAAATGCGTCGAAAACTGCTTCGGCTGACCATTGCCGGACTGGTCGTGCTTACCGGTCCGGCCGGCCTCATCGTCAACGCGGCCGCCGATCCCGCGGCCAGCCCAGAACCGGCCGATACCGCATCGGCTCCGGCCGTGAGCCCAACAGCCCAAGCCACCGGATCATCCCCGAACGATACCGCAGCCAGCGACCCGCAGTCGTCCCATGCCGGGGCACCGGCAGATGAGCCGTCCGCGACGCCCCGCGATGCCGGTGCCGCGGCGCAGGTGACCACACATGGCTCGGTGACCAGCACGAAGCTTGCCTTCCCGGCAACCGGCATGCACCCCGCCGGGACAGGCGACGAACGGATTCTGGGGATTATCGCACCCACCGAGACCACCGGTTTCTCGCTCGTGGGCATCACCTGGCAGGCGACCGGCGGTGCCGGTCACCGCTTCGAGGTGCGCGTCCGCAACGACCAGACCTGGAGCCAATGGTACGAGTTGGAGCCTGCTCTGGCCGATGCCTCAGGCACCGATCCGATCTGGGTCGAACAGGCCAACGCGGTCGAGGCCCGGGTTACCGGTACCCGGGACGCAACCATCGACGGGCTCAATCTGGTGCTGATCGATCCGGCACCGCTGGCCGGCGATGGACAAGCAGCCGGTGAGGCCGGGATCGGCGCCCGCGGCGATGCCGACCCGCCAGGTCAGCCGCCAATCGTCAGCCGAACCCAATGGGGTGCCTATGCACCAGAAGGTTGCGAGGCCAACAGCCCAACCATCAAGGCGATCACGGTGCATCACACCGCCGGATCGAACAACTATTCAATCGCCGAGGCGCCGGGTATCGTGCGCGGTATCCAGAGCTACCACGAGTTCGATCTCGGCTGGTGCGATATCGGCTACAACTTCCTGATCGACAAGTACGGCACCATCTACGAGGGCAAGGCAGGCGGTATCCGGATGCCGGTCCATGGCGCCCATGCGACAAGCTGGAATGACTACACCGTCGGGATCAGTTTCATGATGAATTCCGACACCTACAACCCCAGCGAGACCACCATGGAAGCCGGTGCCCGGCTGATCGCTTGGAAGATGGCCGGCTATTACCTGGATCCGCATGGTCGAGTGACGTTGGCTGGCAGAAATGTGAACACGATCTTCCGGCACGGCGATGTGATGTCCACCGCCTGCCCTGGAGCCAACATCACTGCCCGGATGGGTTGGCTACGTGATCGGGTCGCTCAATTAACCAATAGCACCGCCACCGCGATCCAACGCGCCTGGCAGGCAGCCGGTGGTGCATCGGGATCCTACGGTCAGTTGGTCATGATGGAAGCCGAGACAGCTTCGGGACGCAGCGCCGGATTCGAACACGCCGGGCTCTTCCAGGCCGGCGCCAATACGCCGGTACAGGCGGTGACCGGGATCTTCTGGGCCGCCTACACCGAGGTGGGCTGGCAGGACAATCCGCTGGGCTTCCCAACCAGCGAGGTGCTGGAGGTCCCAGGCGGCAGCAAACAGACCTTCCAGGGCGGTGAAATCTACTTCAGCCAGGCGGCTGGCGCCTGGTCGGTGCGTGGCGGTTTGTTGAATCTCTATCACTCCCTGGGCGCCACCACGAGCCGACTGGGGTTCCCGACCAGCCACGAATTCCAGGTGGGTTCCGGCTACGCCCAACGCTTCCAATATGGCTATGCGGTCTGGACTAGCAGCGCCAGCTGGTACGTCAAGGGCGGGATCGCCGAGCGTTACGCCGCCCTCGGCGGCCCGACCGGACGTTTGGGACTACCCATCGGGCCGGAAACCCAGATCCAAGACGGTTACCAGCAGAGTTTCCAGGGTGGGCAGATCTACTGGTCACCCGATACCGGTGCACGGGAGACCTGGGGAGCGATCGGCGCCCGCTATGCCGCGCTGGGCGGAGCGACCGGGCGGCTGGGCTTCCCGGCGGATTCCGAAATGGCGGTGGACGACGGCTACGTGCAGCGCTTTCAACGCGGCGTCATCGCCTGGACGCCGAGGCTGGCCGCCACCGAAGTCTGGGGGGCCATCGGCGACCGATATGCCCAACTGGGTGGAGTCGGCGGCCGCCTGGGATTCCCGGCCGGCCCCGAACGCCAGGTGGGCGACGGTTACGTCCAGGACTTCGCGGCCGGATCGATCCAGTGGAGCCCGGCCACCGGAGCCGCCGAGACCTGGGGAGCGATCGGCGCCCGCTATGCCGCGCTGGGCGGGGCCAGCGGACGTCTCGGCTTCCCGACCGGGCCAGAGACCACGGTGGCCGGCGGTTACCAGCAGCAGTTCACCGGTGGAATCATCTATTGGAGCCCGCATAGCCCGGCCACGCCGGTCTGGGGTGGCATCCTGACCGAGTACCTGCACCGGCAAGGCGGTCCGCAGGGTGCGCTGGGTTTCCCCATCGCCGCCGAGCAGGCCGATGAGCGCGGCTGGAGTCAGCAGTTCAGCAACGGGACGATCCGGTGGAACCGAGACGGCAGCGTCGAGGTGACCGGTCCGGCCGCTGTTCCGGTCGGGCTGAACAAGGTCGAGGTATTCATCAATGCGATCGCCCCGATGGCCCAGGGTTCCCAGGCCCGCTATGGCGTGCCGGCTTCGGTCACCATGGCCCAGGCAATCCTCGAATCGGGTTGGGGCGAGTCGGAACTGTCCCGCTATGGTCAGGCGTTCTTCGGGGTGAAATGTCATTCGAGCAGTCCCTCCCCATACGCCACCGGATGCGTTCCGAAGCTGACCTGGGAAGTGGTAGCCGGCCAGAATGTCTACGTCTGGGACTATTTCCGATCCTACGATTCGCTGACCGATTCCGTGCTGGATCACGGTCACTTCCTGCGCAACAACTCCCGCTATGCGGCGGCATTCAACACCGGCAGCGCGGCCGGATTCGTCCGGGCCATCGCCGCGGCCGGGTACGCGACCGACCCGTCCTACGCCGCCAAGCTGATCAATCTGATCGACACCTACAATCTGACCAGATTCGATTCCGGCGCCCAGGCCGGAATCCCCCCGGTGGCCAATGGTATCGGCAGCTACTATGCAGCCATCGGCGGCGTCAACAGCAGCCTGGGGGTCGCGGTAGGTGTCGAGGCCGACGGCCCGACCGCCGGCGGGCGCATGGTGTCATTCAATGCCGGCATGATAACTTGGTCCAATGCCACCGGAAGCCGGGCACTGGCCGGCCCGATCTGGAACGCCTACCGGCTCAGTCCCGGCACCCGCAACCAACTTGGCCTGCCCACCGGCGATGCGACGCCCATCGGTGGCGCCACCGTCCAGACCTTCCAGGGCGGCAGTGTATACCAGGTCGGGCAGAACGGCCGTATCGTCATCGGCGGTATCTGGCACACCTATCGCGCCTGGGGCGCCCATGAGGGTCGTCTGGGATTGCCCACCTCAGCAGAGCAGGTTCAAGGTTCCGGCTATGTGCAGTACTTCGAGCATGGTGCGATCACCTGGACGCCGGACGGGGTGAACGTCCAGGAATACTGAACCCACCGGGGCGGCACGAGTCTGAATCTGGTTTCCCGAAGCGTCCCTAACAAGGCCATCGGTTGCCCGATTGACATCCGGAGTAGGCTGAATCGTCAGGGCTCTTTTCTAGAACGGACCGATTTGACCAATCCAAACTCATTGACTCCAGCCGAAGTGCTGGCTCACGAGCTGGCCATCGAACAAGCTCATGTCGATCGGGTCTACGCGCAACTTGAGCAGGCGACCGCCTCGGCACGCAATATCGAGGCGGAATCGCGCGCCAAATACCGCACCGATCGCGCGGATTGGCTACGTGAGGAGGACGGCACCGCGCTGTTCGAGCGCGATGCCTTCGCCTACCAAGCTGCCAAACGCCTGGCAACCCTTGACGCCGAGCACGAGGGCCTGGTTTTCGGCCGGCTGGACTTCATCGCCGACCAGGAGACCCGCTACGTGGGACGGCTCGGCATCCGCGACGCCGACTATGAGCCGCTGGTCATCGACTGGCGGGCACCCGCAGCCGAGGCCTTCTACCGGGCCACCGCCGCCGAGCCAATGGGAGTCCAGCGGCGGCGGGTGCTGCGCTGCCGCGACGACCGGGTCATCGGACTGGAAGACGACCTGCTTGCTACCGACAGCGGCCGGGAGCTGGTGGTGATCGGCGAGGGAGCGTTGATGGCGGCCCTGCAACGCAGCCGCGGCCCGCGGATGCACGACATCGTGGCCACCATTCAGGCCGAACAGGACGAGGCGATTCGGGCTCCCTATCAGGGAGTAACGGTCATCTCGGGCGGACCGGGCACCGGCAAGACCGTGGTCGCCCTGCATCGGGCGGCGTTCTTGCTCTACACGCATCGCCAGCGTCTGGAAGCGGGGGGAGTGCTGGTGGTCGGGCCAACCGATCTGTTTATGAACTATATCGAGCGGGTCTTGCCTGGCCTGGGGGAAGACTCGGTGACGCTGAAATCGGTTGGCGAATTGGCCGCCGACGCCCTCGGCCTGGCCAGCCAGCGAGTCGATGAACCGGAGGCAGCCTCCCTGAAGGGTAGCCTGCGGCTGCTGCCGGTGCTGCGCCGGGTGGTACAGGAGCCGTTGTCCGGGGATGGCCTGCTACTGCGGGTCAGCGTGAAGGGCGAGGTACTGACGCTCACCCCCGCGGAGTTGTCCGCCATCAGACGCGAAATACTCGCTTCCCACAGGGCAAATCGCGCCCGGGATGCCGCCGAGAGGGGTCTGCTGGATGCGTTGTGGGCCAAGCTGTCGAGCGATATCGCCGCCCTGCTGGACCTCAGCCGGGAGATCTTCGACGAGATCGTCACCGGTCAGGCGAGTTATGCGATGTTCCTGAACGCCTGGTGGCCGGTGCTGAACCCGGAACAGGTATTGGCTCGGCTAGCTGACCCAGCGCTATTGCACAAGTGCGGCCACGGTCACCTGGACGAGACCGAACGCCAGGTGCTGGCCGATTCCTGGTCTCATGCCCGCGGTTATGTGCCCGGCGCTCAACCTCGACCGAACTGGACGATCGGCGATATCGCCCTGCTGGACGAGCTGGCCGCGATGATCGGCCCACCGCCCCCGGCCGAAGAAACAGACCCGACGCTGTTCTTGGCCGAGGACAACGCGGTCGGTGAAGTGGTCACGCTCGCCGACCGGCTCAGCGCCCGGCCCGAAGCGGACCCGAACGACGAGCCGATCAGCACCTATTCCCATGTGCTGGTGGACGAGTCCCAGGATGTGACCCCCATGCAGTGGCGGATGCTGCGGCGCCGCGGCCCGCAAGCTTCCTGGACCCTGGTTGGTGACCCGGCGCAAAGCTCCTACCCCAATGCGGAGGAGTCCCGGCGTGCGCTGCGCGACCTGGTTGGCCGCGGGCAGTACCGTACCTTCAAGCTGTCCACCAACTACCGCTCCCCTGCCGAAGTGATGAACCTTGCTGGTCAGGTGATCACGGCCATCCACCCCGATGCCGACCTGCCGGTGCCGGTCCGCCGTACCGGGATCGCCCCCCGGTTGCTCACCGGGAGTTCCGACCGTTTGGCAGCCCAGCTTGCCCGGATCCTCGCCAGATTGGCCGGTGAGGTGGATGGCAGCATCGCGGTGATCTGCCCACCCAGCCGGCAGTCCGCCGTGCAGGATTTGCTTGACCGGGGCGAGCTACCGGCCGGCTGCCAGGACAGGCTGAGCGTGTTGACCGCGCTACAGGCCAAGGGGCTGGAATATGACGCGGTGGTGGTGCTGGCCCCCGATGAGATCGTCGAGCAGACCCCTGGGGGGATCCGGGTGCTCTATGTGGCCTTGACCCGGCCCACCCAGCGCTTGGTCACGCTCGACCTGACCGATCCGCTGCCCGGAGCATGGCGAGAATCTCTCGGGTAGCCACTGAACGATTCTGCGTGAAGAAATGCAGGCCGGGAGCCTGCCCGGCCAGCAACCGGCCACACAATTCGGCGGCAATCCGCGAGCCGGCCTGCCGCACAGAACCGGGGTCATCGGGTGCCCGCAGCAGTTCCTCGACGACCCCGGCCGGGATATCGGCTCCGGACAACGCGGCGAACCTGCCCAACTGCCTAATGCTGGTGACCGGCATGATGCCTGGAATGATCGGCAAGGTGACCCCCACGCTGCGCGCCCTAGCCACCAGGGAGAAATAGCGGTCGGCGTCGAAAAACAGTTGGGTGACTGCGAAGCTGGCCCCGGCCTGCTGTTTGCCGAGCAGGATCCGGGCATCCAATGCCGGAGTGGAACTGGCATGCCCATCGGGGAAGGCGGCCACCCCAACGCAGAACTCCCCACGAGTGCCGATCAGTTCGACCAGTTCGGTGGCATTGGCCAGGCCGTCTGGGTGGGGCTGCCAGGGCACCGCTGGGCCGCCCGGCATGTCGCCGCGAATGGCCAGGATATTGCGCACCCCTGCATCGCCATAGAAATCGATGACCCGTTTCAGCTCATCGACGCTCTGCCCGGTAATGGTCAGATGGCCCATCACCCGGAAATCGGTGGTGGCCAGGATAGCCATGGTGGCCGCCAGGGTGCGTTGCCGGCTGGAGCCGTTGGCGCCATAGGTGACCGACACCCAATCGGGGGCCAGCGGTTCCAAATCGACGATCGTCTGGGTGAGCCGCAACTGGGCGGCGCTGTCGGCCGGCGGAAAGAACTCGAAACTGAAACTTGGCCGTGTGGGGTCGATGAACAGTCGATCTACCGGGTCGGACGGTGGCATGGGCCCGATTCTAGGCCGACCGCTAGCGTGTTGCTATGATGCTCGACCCGACCGATCCCGTTTCCGGCGCCTTGCGCGCCCAGGTGGATGCCCGGATCCACAGTCATCTCGAACAGGTTTCGGCCCGGCTGACGAAGGCCAGCCACAATCCGGTGCCTCTGGTCGCGGTGGCGACCGATCTGATCGCCGGCGGTAAACGGCTGCGGCCGGCCTTCGGCTACTGGGGGTACGTGGCGGTGCTGGGCCAAGATGACATTCCCGAAGGGCTGTGGCGTCTGGTCAGTGCACTGGAACTGCTGCACGTCGGTGTGCTGATCCACGATGATGTGCTGGATCGGGCCGATACTAGACGCGGCCGGCCGGCCGCCCACCGGCAATTCGAGATCTGGTATCGACGTGCCGGGGGCGCCGGGGACGCCGCCGAGTTCGGCCGGGCGCTGGCGGTACTGCTGGGTGACCAGCTGCTGGTCTGGTCGGGTGAGCTTGCCGAGCACTGCGGCCTGGCTGGCGGCGGGTGGCAGCGCGCAAACCCGTTCTGGCACGCCTTGCGCAGCGAGGTGAACAACGGGCAGATGCTCGACATCTGCGCACAGTTCGGGATGGGCGGCCCCGATGACGCCTTCGCGGAGCGGTTGGCTCGCGAGGTGTTAGAGGAGAAGACCGCACGCTACACCGTGCAGCGTCCGGTTCAGCTGGGCGCCGCGGCGGCGGGCGCTACTGCGGCCACGCTGGCCGCACTGGGCGAGTATGGTCTGGCGTTGGGCCGGGCCTTCCAGCTGCGCGACGATCTGCTTGGGGTGTTCGCCGACGAGGATCAAACCGGAAAACCGGCAGCCGGTGATCTGATGACCGGCAAACGCACCATCCTGCTGGCCCGTGCCTTGGCCGCCGCCCCACCCGGGGATACGGCCTGGCTGGTGTCGATGCTCGGACGGCCCGATCTGAACGCCTGCCAGATCGACCGGGCCCGGCAGATCATCACCGACTCGGGGGCGGTGCAGGTGCTGGAGGAAGCTATCGGGAACGACCACCGGGCCGCGCTGGCGGCCCTGCAGGCAGCCGATCTGACCGAGCCGGGACGCACAGCGTTGATCGGGCTTGCCCAGCAGTGTGCGTACCGCGCGAACTGACCGGGTACCGAATCGCGTAGGCCAACCGGCCTGATGTAACGGGCACCTATCTGCCGCGGGGGGTGCGACTCGGCCACCCGGGTCGTGGTCAGCCGCCGATCGGTGGGGATCCGTTATCGGGTGCCGACCGGCCCCTGCCCGGCGGGGTCACGGATCTCACCGGTGCACCGGTCAGCCCGGGGCGGGTAGCCACCGGTCTGCCGAGGTCACCGCCCAGCGCTGCGAAATCGACTCGCGCCATTTCGGCGCGCCAGGGTCCGGCCAACGACTCACGCACCCGCCGGATGGATTCTGCGCTGGCCGGGCAGCAGGCGACGCGCCGCACCCCTTGCCCGATCAGCCGGGCCCCCTGGCCGGCATCGGCTGCCCGGCAGAACCAGGGTTTGGCCCGCGGGTCTGTGGGGTTGGCCGCGGTCAGGGCGGCAGGCACCAGTTCTGGGCCGATCACTACCGCATCCACTGCGTCATCGGCCAGCGCGGTGGCCAGTTCGCCGGGGTCGGCTACTTCGGCCAGGTAGAGCCCCCATTGATGTGCCCTGGTGGGTCCCGCACCGAGCGGCCCGGCAAAGGCATCGGCCCGCACGGCTTGGAGCAGCTGGGCGTCCCGAGCGATCCCCAGGATCACCCGGGCGTCACCGGCTCGCCGGTAGGCCGCAGCCAGTTGCCCGGCTGCCTGCCGGGCTGGATCGAGTATTATCAGATCGGCCTGTGCCCGGCGCAGTTCGCCAATCAATCCAGCCAGCTTTTCATGGTCGGCTGACGGGCCTATCCACGCCAGGGTGCGGGCCATTCGCAATCGAGTGGTCAAGGCCAGCATGGCAGTCACCGTTCTACCCTAGCGGCCCGGCTAACCATCAGACACGCAACAACGAGTCTGGTTTGGCCGAGGCTTCGCCCTAAACTGTTACCGAATCATGCCGGCCTGCGCGCCCTCCCTAACCGTTTGGAGCCCAAGTGACCAGGAGCACCACCAGCGACCCACTGGTAGGTGATGTGCTAGATGGTCGCTATGAGGTGTTGACCAGACTGGCCCGAGGCGGCATGGCCACGGTGTATCGGGCCTGGGACCGTCGTCTTGAGCGGATAGTGGCGATCAAGGTGATGCATGAGGGATTGGGCGACGACGCCGACTTCACCGCGAAGTTCGACCGTGAGGCCCGGGCGGCCGCCCGGTTGTGTGATCGGTCGGTGGTCGGCATCTTCGACCAGGGGCAGGATCATGGCCGTCCCTATATTGTCATGGAGTTCGTCGAGGGAGCCACGTTGCGCAACGTGATCACCGCGGACGCCCCGATGAGCCCCCTGCGTGCCCTGGAGATGATCGAACCGGTGGCCGCAGCGCTGGCGCTGGCGCACGATTCCGGCCTGGTGCATCGCGATGTCAAACCGGAAAACGTGCTGATCAGCAGCAATGGCGTGGTTAAGGTGGCCGATTTCGGGCTAGCCCGCACCATCACCGCTCAAACCGCCACCGCCACCCAGGGGCTGCTGATCGGGACGGTCAGCTATCTACCACCCGAATTGCTGACCACGGGACGCGCCCATTCCTGGTCGGATATCTATTCCACCGGCATCGTGCTGTTCGAGATGCTGACCGGCCGCAAACCCTATGCCGGTGAAACCCCGATTACGGTCGCCTACAAGCATGTCAACGAGGACGTCCCGGCGCCCTCGCAGTTCCTGGCCCGTCATCATCCGGCTCAGGCCCGGCGCGAACCGATCCCCGATTATGTCGATGCGCTGGTGCTGGCCTGTACTCGTCGCAATCCGCAGGCTCGCCCGGCCGACGGCCGTGAACTGTTGCGTCGGGTGCGCCGCGCCCGCCAGGGCTTGGAAAAGGGTATCCACGGCGACGAGGCTTTGGTGGCGATCATGTTCCCCACCGCTCAGTTGCCCTGGACGATCGATATCCCACCGGCCAGCCCGGCCAAGAAACCGTCCGACGCGATCAGAACCGGTACCACACCATCCGTCGGCGTCCGGCAGGTCTCCCCGGACGGAGTACCTACCGCGGTACGCCCTTCGATCACGGCGGCCGGCAGGCGTGCACGATCCCCGGTCCGGCCGGCCGCGAGCCCAGCGGCATCGGCCGAGCTCCCGGTTGGCCCACAGCATGTCAACCCCGATGGCTCCGGGGCAAGGAAACCGGTTTCCAGCCCGGCGCGGCCGGTGGTGCGTGGCGTCGTCTATGGTTCGGCGACCGAAGCCAGTCCCACAACACCCAGCGAGTATGACGACCACGCACTGGGTCGGTCACCTAGCCGAGCGCCCCGCCGCCGGATTGCGGAAATCCGTCGGCGCCGCCGGTTCGTCATGCTGTCCCTGGTTGGGCTGTTGATCCTTGGTCTGAGCGTCACCGGTTGGTGGTTTCTAGCCGGCCGTTACATCACGACCCCCTCAATGCTCAACCAGAACCAGGCCGAGGCCAGCGCCATGGCCGAGGCCAACGGCCTGACGGTCAGTTTCACCGAGCAATACTCCGAGACCGTCCCGGCAGGGCTGGTGATCAGTACCGAACCGGCACCCGGGGACCGGGTGATCCGCGGTTCCCAGATCGCCGCGGTGCTTTCGCTGGGACCTGAACGCTATCTGGTACCGAAACTGGTGGGATTGGAACTCCAACAGGCCAAGGCCGCGCTGACCGCCGCTAACCTACGCGCCGGCACCATCACCGAGGCTTGGGACGATCAGATCCCTGCCGGGGTGGTGATCTGGGCAAGTCAGCCCGAGGGAGAGCCACTGAAGCGGGACAGCCTGGTGGATCTGACGGTCTCGAAAGGACGCGAACCCGTCACCATCCCGAAGGTCACCGACATGCCACTGGCCGATGCGCAGAAGCTGCTCACCGATGCGGGTTTCGTGGTGACCGTGACGGCCGAGGAATACCACGACACCGTGCCGCGTGGCTCGGTCATCAAGCAGACCCCCGAAAGCGGCACCGGCTACCGGGGGGACGCGATCCAACTGGTGGTCAGCAAGGGCAAACCGGTTGAGATGATTGAGCTGCGCGATGTCCTGGACAAGGACATGACCGCTGCCCACCGGCAACTGACCGAGGATGGCTTCCAGGTGTCCCGCGATCCACAAACCGGGGTGCTCCCTCCGCGGGTCGGCAGGGTGATCCTGGACGAGGACATCGAGTTGCCCGACGGCACAAAACTCACCAAGGGCACCGAACTGTCCCCACGAACTAAGCTTCCCAAGGGCACCCGGATCTACCTGCAGAAACGCTGAACCACAGATGAATAAGCTCTTCTCCGAGGGCAGAGCCGATGCCCTGGCCTTGGCTGGCCTGATCCTGATGGCCACCGGTTGGGGTTCCACCTTCTTCGTCATCAAGGATATCCTCGACCGCCTGGATGCCGCCGATCTGCTCGGGGTGCGGTTCACGGTGACCGCCTTGGTGCTGGCGGCTGGCCTGGCGCCCCAGTTGCGCCGGCTGGATGCCCGCTGTTGGCGACAGGGCCTAGCCATGGGTCTACTGTTCAGCACCGGTCAACTGCTGCAAACCTACGGCCTGGCCTACACCAGCGCCTCGATCTCCGGTTTCCTCAGCGGTCTCTATGTCGTGCTGACCCCGGTAATGGAGGCCCTACTGTTGCGCACCCGAGTGGGACGCCGGATCTGGTTGGCGGTGGCGCTGGCCACCATCGGGCTTGGGGTGCTGACCATCGCACCGGGATTCGGCGCGGCCGGTTTCGGCGTAGGCGAAGTGCTCACCCTGGCCTGTTCGGTAGCCTTCGCCGGGCACATCGTCTACACCGGTCGGGTCAGTACACCGGACAGAGCCCTACGGTTGAGCGTGGTGCAGTCGTTCATGATCGCCGCCTGCTGTCTGTTGGCGGCGATCCCCGGGGGTATCGCCCTGCCGAGCAATACCGGCGACTGGCTGGTAGTGGGCTATCTGGCGATCATCACCGGCGCGGCGACCATCGTGTTACAGGTTTGGGCTCAGGCCCGGGTCTCCCCCAGCCGGGCCGCAATCATCATGGCATCGGAACCCATCTGGGCCGCGCTGTTCGCCATCCTGGCCGGTCAAGAAGCCTTTACCGAGCGCACTTTAGTGGGTGGCACGGCACTGGTCACCGCCATGCTGCTCGCCTCGCTACCCGCGCGCCGGATCAGGGCCGCCAGGGGCGGGTATCGCGCACGTCTACCAGTCTCGTCGGGGTCAGCGCCCCGACATGCCGACTGATCAGGGCCTGACCGAGTTCGTTCAGCAGGCCCTCGTGGATCAGGAAACCCTGTCCGGCGCCAACCGCCCGACAGAACTCAATGGTCTCCTTCACCGCCGCCCACGGCCCAAACGCAGGCACCAGCACGATGTCGATGGCGTCCGCCCAGGCAGTCAGGCTGTCACCGGGATGTAACACGCTGGGTTCCCCGGGCGCCCGGAAGACGAAACCGATATTGCCGATGCTGGGATAGTCGCGGTGGATGACCGCATGTTCCCCGCCGATGGTGGTCACCTGGAGGCTGCCCAGATCGATGGTCTCCCCCGGCCCCAACAGCCGGGTCGAATCGGGTAGTGAGACCAGGCCGGGAACGCCACGCTCCACGGCGAGCACCGCTCCCGGATTGGCGGCCACCAGGGCTGGCAGCTGCTGGGGGTCAGCGTGATCGCCATGTTGGTGGGTGACCAGGATGGCGTCCAAGTCCCGGACGCCATGCCAGGCGGTACTGAAATTGCCCGGATCGATCAGCACTCGCTGGTTGGTGGTTTCGATCAGCACGCAGGAATGGCCGAGATGGGTGAGTTGCATGTCCCCAGTCTCGCCCATATTGCATCGGGCCGGGCCGTCGAGGATCAATCGGCAAGCCGGCAACGCCCACTCCGGTGCCCGGGCAGGCGCAGGAGACGCCGATGCCGGTTCCCTCGACCACACGGGTTGTGGCTACCGGATGGGGCCGCCGGCCAGGATCCCCATGGTTAGCTCATCGGGCCAACAGGCCGGCCAGGATTCGGCTCGCCTGAACGCAGGCCGCGGCGTCCACCCCGAGATTGGTGACCACCCGCACCTGGTGCGGCCCCAACCGGCCGATCAGCAGGCCCCGGTCACGGGCTGCGGACACCAGAGCGGTGGCATCCCGGTCACCCAGATCAAGCAGGACGATATTGGTGGCCACCTGATCGGGTGTCACCAGGCCCGGTACCCGATCTGCCAGTTCGGTCGCAAAACTACGGGCATTGGCGTGATCTGTGGCCAGCCGGGCCAGGTTGTGTTCCAGGGCATATAGCGCGGCCGCGGCCAGCACACCCACCTGCCGCATTCCGCCGCCCAGGCGTTTTCGCTGGATACGGGCGCGAGCTATCTGGTCGGCGCTGGAAACCAGCACCGATCCGATCGGCGCGCCGAGTCCTTTCGAAAAGCACACGCTCACGCTGTCGAACAGTTCACCGTATTCGACCAGGCCGACACCGGTGGCGACGTGGGCGTTCCACAGCCGCGCACCATCCAGGTGCATCGCGACACCGGCCGCCCGTACGGCCCGGCTGATCTCGCGCAAGGTCTGGATCGGATGAATGGTACCGCCGCCGAAATTGTGGGTGTTCTCGATCGCCACCGCGGCGGTCTCCACCAGGTAGGGGCCGGTGCCCACGCTCAACAGGTCGATGACATCGCTGGGCCGGGCCACCCCTGGAATGCCGCTGCTGGACTGCCAGGTGCGCATGGTTACGCCATGCAAGGCGCCATGCCCACCCATCTCGGCCCGAGCCACATGGGCCCACTGATCGCACAGTGCTTCCCGGCCCGGCGGCACCCATAGCCAGACGCCCAGCATGTTGGCCATGGAGCCTGTTGGGCAGAACAGCCCGGCTTCCTGACCCAGCAGGGCCGCGGTCTTGGCCTCCAGCTCGGCCACCGTTGGATCCTCGGCATAGACATCGTCGCCCACCTCGGCCCGAGCCATGGCGGCCCGCATCCCCTGATCGGGACGGGTGACGGTATCGGAGCGTAGATCTATCATCAAGCATTCCAATCCGGTACCTGCAACGGTTCACGACGCAGCAGCCGGCTCTTGTTCAGGCGTTCGGCGATCTCGAAGGCCAGTTCCAACGATTGATTGCGGTTGAGGCGGGGATCGCAGGCGGTTTCGTAACGGTCTGCCAGGTCGTCCTCGGCCAGTTGGAAGGCCCCGCCGACGCACTCGGTCACATCGTCGCCGGTCAGCTCGACATGCACTCCGCCGGGCCAGGAACCGAGTTCATCGTGGACATCGAAGAAGCCATGCAATTCATCCACCACCGCCGCATAGGAGCGGGTCTTGTATCCTTGGGCGGATTCGAAGGTGTTGCCGTGCATCGGGTCGCACACCCAGGCCACTTTGCGTCCGCACGCCTCGACCCGTTCGATGATCGGGGGCAGGACGGTGCGCACCTTATCGGCCCCCATCCGGGTGATGAAGGTGAGCCGCCCGGGAGTCCGGTCGGGATCCAGCCGCTCGGCGATCGTCAGGGCATCCACACCGGTGCTGGTAGGCCCCAGCTTCACACCCACCGGATTACGCACGCGGCTGAGTAGCGCTATCTGAGCGCCATCCGGCTGCCGGGTGCGCTCCCCCACCCAGACCATATGCCCAGACGTGTCATAAGGCTGCTGGCTACGGGAATCGATGCGGGTCATGGCGTACTCGTAGTCCAGTAGCAGGGCCTCATGGGAGGCATAGAAGTCCACCGTGGTCAAGGTGTCATCGGCCACCCCACAGGCAAGCATGAAACCCAGGGCCCGTTCGATTTCTTCGGCCAGCTGCTCATAGCGTTCCTCAATACGGGAATCCCGCACGAAACTGGCGTTCCAGGCATGCAGTTGCCGCAGGTCGGCAAAACCGCCCGTGACGAAGGCCCGCACCAGGTTCAGAGTGGCCGCCGAGGCGTTGTACATTCGTAGCAGCCGATCGGGGTCGGGCCGGCGGGCCGCGGCGTCAAACTCGAACCCGTTTACGGCATCCCCGCGGTAGGCGGGCAGGGTAAGACCGGCACGGGTCTCGGTGTCCTTGGAACGGGGTTTGGCATATTGGCCCGCGATGCGTCCCACCTTCACCACCGGAAGCTGGGCGGCGTAGGTAAGCACCACGCTCATCGACAACAGGACACGTAGCTTTGCCTTGATGTTGTCCGCCCGCAGCCCGGCAAAGGTCTCTGCGCAGTCGCCGCCCTGCAGCATGAATGCCTGCCGATCGGCGACCCGGGCGATCTTTGCCCGCAGGTCGTCGCATTCCCCGGCAAAGACCAGCGGGGGTAGTTCCCGCAGCTGAGTCACCACCCGTTGTAGCTCTGCGGGGTCGGCATAGCTGGGCTGCTGAACCTGCGGTAGGGCATGTAACTGAGCAAGGCTCGGAATCGGGTCGGACACGCTGACTACAATACTTGCCGCTTGCCGTACCGCACCCGGCCCGGGAGACATCCATCTGGCAGTCCCCGGCCCGGTGCAGCCCCCCGGCCGACAGGGCATGGCTCCAGGGCCGGTCACGGCCCATCCGGTATCGCATCGGATGAACCGATGGCAGCGGCGAAGACAGCCGGGACAGCACGCACCGCCCGGTGCCGCACCGGTAGCCGGTGTACCGGAGTTGGTCGCGCATCAAGCGTCCAGGCCCTGCTGGATCGCGTAGCGGGTCAACTCGACCCGGTTGTGCAGTTGTAGTTTGCGGAGCACATTTTGCACGTGGTTCTGCACGGTCCGGTGGCTGACGAACAGTTGATCGGCAATGTCACGGTAGCTGAGTCCCTTGGCCACCAACCGCAGCACCTCTGCCTCGCGCGGGGTCAGGGTGGGGGTTTCCTCCTCGGGTTTGGAGTTGTTTGCCATTCGGCGGTACTCCCCCAGCACCAGCCCAGCCAGGGTTGCGGTAAATACCGCCTCACCCTCTGCTGTTTTACGCACCGCGTCAAGCAGTTCCGCCTTGCTGGCAGATTTCAGCACATAGCCGGTGGCGCCGGCCTTGACCGCCCGCAGCACATCATCGCGCTCTCCGGAGGCCGACATGACCAGCACCCGCAACTCAGGGAACTCGCTCATCAGCAGTTGGGTACAGGTGGCACCATCGGGATCGGGAATGTTGAGATCCATCACCACCACATCGGGGCGAGTGGCCCGGGCCCGATCTAGGGTGTGGCGGCCATCGTGGGCGACCGCCACGATCTCACAACCCTCCTCGGTCAGGTCGTCGGCGAGCGCATCGATCCACATCGGATGGTCATCGACCAGCATCACTCGAGTAATCGATCCGGTCTGGCTGGCTTCGGCAGTCACGTCTCATCTCCTCCGCAGGGGTGGCCTCATTGTGCCGCCGGGAAGGGCCAGGTGCCCAAACATGCCGGTCATTCCAAGGGTACCCGGAACTCCCATTCGGTGCCCTCACCGGGCGCCGAATGCAGGGTGGAGGTACCGCCGAGGTCGATGATGCGGCCCACGATGGATTCCTTGACACCCATCCGGCCGGCGTTGGCGGCGGCCTCCAGCTGCTGCTTGGACATGCCCACCCCGTCGTCGCGCACCGAGATGATCAGCTCATTGCCCTCCTGCTCAAGCAGGATCCAGGCTCTGGCATCCACTCCGGCGTGTTTGAAGACATTGGACAGCACCTCGACTATCACCGCATCCAGTTCCTTGGCCCGGGCCGAGGCCATATGCACCTGGCCGGCCATGGTCGATACCGTGATCGTACGGGACTGGTGTTTCTCCAGCATCGTGGTGATATCGGTAACCGAGGCATCCAAGAACCCGCCGCCGGCCACGTCTACGTGCCGGTCCTGCAGCGTCGTGCGTAGTTGATCCTCCTGTTTGCGGGCCAGAACGGCGAGCATCTTGCCCCGGGGGCCGAGTTCGTTGCCCTCCCGGGCAACCATCGCCAGCACCTGAAGCACCCCATCATGGACGATCCGGTTGAGCCGTTCGCGTTCCTCCAGGGCCGCTGCGGTAGCGAAACTGCGATCCCGATCGGCGATGGTCGTGTTAAGCTGATAGACTAGCGCCCCGACGAAGCACGGGATCGCTACCATCAACAGCCCATCGCTCCACGCCCGGGGCTGCAAACCGGGCGCCTGCAAGAATTCGACCGCGGCCAGGCAGAGCCCACAGCCGAGCCCGAAGCGGGCTCCGCGCCAGATGGCAATGGTGGTCGGTGCGGCCAGTATCCAGTACACCGCCACGCCGAGGTAGGACTCCCGGAGCAGATCAATGCCCAGGATCAGCCGGGAGCTTGCGACCGCGAGCATCGTGATGGTCATGTCGACAGCCATGAAGCCCGAGGTTCGGTGCACCGGCCGCTGGGTGCGCCGGAATGCCACCGTCGACCAGCCCAGCAGCAGCACAGAGATCGCCAGCAACCCGATCGGGTGACGGGCAGCGGTGACCCGCATCAGATTGACCACCAACAGGTGCCCGGCCAGGGCCAATCTGGCCCAATTGGCTGCCCGATAGATCGTATGCGGTAGATCCGGGCTGCGGGCCGGATTGTCCTGGCTCATGGCCGCTCCGCGCCGCTCGGGCACGATTGATGTGCTGCCCGTCGCTGCCGGCGGGCATTCTCGGCTGCCTGAGCCGCCTGCTCGGCCTGCTCTCGAGCGGCTGCCCGGGCAGCCGCAAACTCCAATTGTTCCTGCTCGTCGAGCCGGCGAGCCAACTCAGCCTCTTCGGCGAGCCGCTGGCGTTCCTCGGCTCGACGCTCCAGCCAGAGTTGCCGCAACTCACCCAACTGTCGCAGACTCGGCATGGGACCGGGCCGCCGGGAATCCGCCGGGCGGGCGTATTCGTCAACATAGTCGCGAGCTGTGAGGGCAACCAACTGCGCCATCACGGTATCGGTCACCGCGCGCAACAGAAAACTGTCCAGGGTGTCGTCCAACGACGGCTGCTGGCGATAGCGTGCCATGTGAATCGGCTCGCCGAAACGCAATCTGCTGGGTGTTCCACCGGTCAGACCGGCGGGGACGATCGGTACATCACAGGCCAAAGCGAGTGCGACCAATTCCGGATGCCCCTTGTGCACCGCATTATCCCCGCCCACATGCCGCTCCGGGAAAACCACCAATGCCTCACCGCGAGCCAGTACCGCGGTGGGCTGGTCCAGACCCGAATCGGTCAACCAGGTGGTTCGCCGGATACCTGGCCAACTGGCCAGTCCGCTGCCCGCCTCGGTCAATACAACCGCCGACCGGCCAAGCGAGGCACACACCTGTAGATGGTCGAAGGCACCCACCCGGTTGCAGGCCACGATCACTCCCGAGGTCGGCAGCCGGTCTAGCCCCTCTGTCGCCAGTACCCAAGGGTTTCGTAACTGGCTGATTACTCGTCTGGTCAGTGCGCGCAGGTCGGCCGCCATGGTTCACTCCTCCTGACGATCGGGGGAAACCCGATCTGCCAATTCGACGGTGCGCGGCGGCGCCGGCTGATCCTGATTAGGATGAGACAGTTCGAACCGGCTGGTATCGGCGGCGCGCAGATCGCCTCGCTTGATCCGTGAGGCATATACATCTACGTACTGCTGACCGGTTAGTTCCTGGATGCCAGCCATCACCTCGTTCGTCACCCACCGCAGCACCCGGTGGTCGTTGCCCTGCCCGGCCCAGGCGCTGAAATCGAGCGGTTTGCCGACGACGATGCGCGCCCGGCGCATCGTGGGAATGCCCAGCCGGTTACGCACCAACCTGGTATTGATCATACCCACCGGTACCACCGGTAGGCCCAGGCCGAGAGTCAGCCGGGCCACCCCGGTATGCCCACGGTATAGCCGGCCGTCTGGGCTGCGAGTGCCTTCGGGAAAGATACCGACTACGCCTCCCGCGGTGAGTACCTGCTCCACTGAGCCGAGTCCGGCCGCGCTGGCTCGGCCACCAGAGCGATCGATCGGTGCCTGCCCGACCGCTCGCAGGAACCAGGCCACCAGCCGGCGCTTGAAACCTCGACCCTCGAAGAGTTCTCGTTTTGCGGGGAAGGTGACCCGGGGCGTGATCAACGCGGGCAGGGTGAAGGTATCGCCGGCATCCAGATGATTGCCTGCTAGTACGCATCCTCCGGCAGGGATATTCTCCTCACCGGTCAGTCGTACCCGGAACCACCATTTGACTGCCGGACGCACCAGCACGGTCTTGAAGATCCCGTACCAGAAACTCACCTGCTGCCTCCCATCGCCGCCGACCTATCGACACACTCTAGGCCCGCCCCACTGCCATTGGCGGGTGTCCTCCGCCACGAGTCCAGCAATTCGCCGGGCAGGGCGCGCCTCTTGGCCTAGGGTTGAATGGTGGGCAAGCACTCCAGCCAAACTTCGCTCACCGGCATCGAGCCGATCTGGGCGGCCGCGACATCCGGTCCCTTGCACGGTGCCGGGGTGCTGCTGTGTCACGGCTTCACCGGAACGCCCGCCAGCGTGCAGCCTTGGGCATACTACCTGGCCTCGTTGGGTGCTGCCGTTGCCTGCCCGGTGCTGCCCGGGCATGGCAGCTGTTGGCAGCAGTTGGCTCTGACGACCCATGAAGATTGGTATTCGGTGCTGCCGCCTGCCCTGGACTGGTTGGCCGAACAAACCAGAATCCAGGTGGTTGCCGGGCTGTCGATGGGCGGTGCCTTGGCCCTGCGGGTGGCCGAATTGGAACCGGTTGCCGGGGTCAGCCTGGTGAATCCCTCCTTGGGCTCGGACGACCTACGCTACCGGCTGCTTCCGATGCTCGCCAAGGTGCTGCCCAGCATTCCCGGAATCGGCAACGACATTCGTCGGGCCGGGGTGGGCGAGCCCAGCTACCCGCGTACCCCGTTGGCCGCGGCCGCAAGCATGCGTCGACTGTGGTCGATGGTGGTCGCCGATCTCGACCAGGTACGGGCGCCGGTGCAGTTGTTCACCTCGGTGGTCGATCATGTGGTCGATGGCTATTCGGGTCGGCTGCTGCGCAGTCGGCTGGTCGATCTGGCCGACGATCGCTGGCTGGTCAACAGTTGGCATGTGGTCCCCCTGGATCACGATGCCGGGGTGATCAACGAGGCTAGCGCCGCCTTTATCGCCAACCTGCTGCGGGTCCATGATGAACTCTGATCATCCCGAAAGCGATTGGCAGGTCGATCAGCGTTTCCGTGAACTCATCCGAGCGGAATTCGGCGATGTCGCTGGCACCCGGGATCCAGGGGATGCCGACCCGCCGCCCCTGGCACCGCCACCGGTGCGACGGTTCCGCCCGGCTCGCAAGCTGCCAGACCCGATCGAGTACTTCAATCTCGGTCAAGAGATCGACTGGGCCGAGCCGGATGAGGACTTCGAACGTTGGCGTCCGACGCCGCCCCTGACGACAGGGGGACTGCCCCTACGGGGGCTGTTCGGCATCGCCCTGCTGCTGGTTACCGTGGCGATCGCGGTCGCCGTTCTGGTCGGTTTGCCGACCCGCTGGCCGGTGGGCATCGGCGCGCTGGTCTGCGCCGGAGTGGGGTTCGGGCTGCTGTTCAGCCTGCTGCCCCGTCATCGGGAGGCTGGCGGCGACGGCACACAACTTTAACCGCGGTTCTTCCCGGCGGGCCGGGTGTGGCCCACGGGCAACCGCTCGCCACGCCTTACCGATAGCCGGGGAAATCCACCGGGTTCGGTCGGCCGGTTCGTTGTATTGCCGGGGTTCGCTTTTACCGGCATAGCTCCAGGAGGTGTAACCGCCCGCCACCCGGAACGTCAGGTCGAGTTGCCCGCTGATGTTCACCGCGGCTTCGACTATCTGGTCGGTTCCGGCCTCGGCGATAAGCCGCTCGGCCAGCCCCGTCCAGTCCGGCTGCTGCTTACCGCCGCCCGGCAGGCCACAACCAACCAGCCCCAACAGCACCAGACCGACACCCAACACCCGGCCAACCCGGCCCCACACGATCCTGACGCCTCCAATCGTTTCCCTACCGCCCAGGTTTGCTAACCGCGCCCGGAGACGCGACGACCCCCACCGCCAAACCATTGTCTTGCACCTTGCCGCCCATCTCCGCGACATCCCGATCCAACGCCTGCGCCGCCGCCGAATCGGGCTGAAAGGTCAGCACCCATTCACGCAACTGCTCGGCAGCCCGTAACAACGCCACCCCGGCATTAGCAGACCGCTCAAAGAAGGTGAACTCGTACTGCTCCTTATTACTCCAGCCGGCATTCCAGCTCCGCCACCACTCAGCCGAAGGCCAACCGGTCCGAACCTCCTTCTCCCTAGCCCTCGTTACGCCGTCGAGAGCCGCTCTTATGGTCAGCTCATACTTGGTGTTGATTACCTGGATGTCCTGCCGGGCAAGCTCCGAATTACGTGCCGTGCTGCTAGCCAAATTGGCGATATTGGTCAAATCATCGCAGAACACCGGCACCCTAGCCCGGTACCCAGCCGAAGAAGTCACCCCAAGCACCACCGCAATACCCGACGCATTCCCAGTAACCCGACCCATATCCTCGGCAAAATCAGTATCGGTGCGATAGCCATCGGCGCCACTAACCGCTACCCTGCGCGGCCTACCGGGCCCACTCAAACCACCCACAGCAAAACCTCCAGCGTCAATGCCTTACCCAGTAACTAAAACAGCCCAACCGACTAGCCACGGCCAAACGCCCCCGGTGGCGCCGGCAAAACAAGATCATCGCTCAACCAACTCGTCACCCTAGAGCACAACGGCCTCCTAAACGGCAAGCACGTACCGTCGCACCAGATACAAAGCTGCTACTCAGTTAAACAATAAGATGACTCATAACAACGAAACCCCAAGTCACCCCACACATCGATGGGCCAAACCCATCAGGCGCACAACTGCGGGTCAACGACCGGACCGGACCACCGTGCCTCGGGATCGGCCCAGAGTGCCTTGATCATCTCGATGCCTCCGTCCTGTGTGGTCAACTGGGCTACCGCCCAAGCGGACCAGGCATAGGCGGCCAAACTGCGGTTCAGGTCGGCAAACCAGGAGTCCTGGGGTGGTGTCGGGTCTATCGGGCACAGTTGGCGTAATCGCGCCAGGCTACGGGCCTGCTCGTCCGCCGATAGCTCAAGAGCCACCGATTCGGCCAATCCCTCACTCACCCAGCGCCGGCCGGCGACCGGCGCCCCCAGCCATCCGGTCGCAGCATGGACGGCCTCATGGGCCAGCAGCAGAGCCTGCTGATCCTCGGTCAACTCGGTAGTGGTAAGCGGATTGACCACCACGCGAGGCGGTGCGGCTACCGCCTCCCGAGCTGCCGGCCGGCCAGAATCGGCTAGCCAGGTCAGCGCCCCGGTCTGCTGGAAATCGGTGGCTGGGGCGGCCAGTACCTGTTCCAGCTCGGTCTTACCCCGAGGCAGTTCAAAGATGAGCAATTCGGGCGGTCGCAGCAGGCCGGCCGCATCGGCGGTGGCCAGTTGCGCACGCGCCCGATGGGCGGCCGTCAACCAGTTCGCCGCCGTGCCATCCCCAATGATCGCGACTCCAGTGCCGAGATACAAGCCGATGGGTTGGACGAGCCAGATGGGGGTAGGTTTACCGGGCCGCTGGCTCAGCTCGGTTACCCGACAGTTGCCCTTGCAACTCCACCACACCCGCAATTCATGCCAGGCCAGCCCGGTTTCGCCCGGCACCCGCCAAGCCACCTGCCAGGTATCGCCGGTAGCCGCAAGAAACTCGACATCGCCCAACTGGTACAGATTGCGCCACAGCATCGCCCGCCGTTCCTCGGTCATCGCCGACAGCACGGCCTCGAACGCTGCCCGGTCACCGGTCGCCAGCGCAGCCGTCAACTGGGCGGTCGCCCGAGCGCCAACGGCCGCTAGACTGCGATCGGCCGGCCGGCATCCGGTCAACTGAATCAACCCCAGCAGGCTGATGCAAATCACCAGCAACCGGCCGCACCACCGACATCGGATGCCTAGCGAGCCATCGTCGGCCGCTGAACGGGCCCCGCTGTCAAGATTCATGGCTCAACCCCGGTACCGGTGGACAGGGCTCCACTAGCAACTACCTACCCGGCGACGCTCAGAACAATGTCATCGGATCGGTGATCTGTGAATTCACCCAAGTACTGAAGTGCAGATGACAGCCGGTGGAGAACCCCGTGGTACCCACCGCCCCGATGATCTGGCCAGCCTGTACGATCTCACCGGGCTGCACGGCCATCGCCTGCAAGTGGGCATAGCCTGCCTTGTACATCCCGGAATCCACGACGATCCGATTCCCCCAGCCACCCTCATACGCCGAAGAAAGCACCACACCGGTCCAGGCAGCCCTTACCGGGCTCCCACAGCCTGCTCCAATATCGACCCCATCGTGCAACTCGGAGTAGCTCCCGATCGGGTTGACCCGATAGCCGAACGGGGAGGTAACCGGTCCGCTGGCCGGCCAGACGCCCTGGCCAGCGCCCGTAGGCAGGTTCAACCCATCCCGGCTGACCCGATCCCCGGCGCCAGAGGCCATCGCACCATCCAGCAGCGCCTTGTTGGCGTCCAGGACGGCCTGGTTGGCCGCTGCCGCAAGGGCGGCCTTCTGTTCCACGGTGAGCCGGTTGACCACCAACTGCGCCCGCGAAACCTTCTCCTGGTATTGCGCGGCGAGTTTCTCCTGCTTGGCCACCTCGGTGTCGATCGCCTCCAGCGCGGCCTTCTGTTGACCTTCCAGTTCGGCCAGCCGATCCTGTTCGGCACCCAGCCGGGTAAGCTGCTCATCGGTGATATAGGACACCGACTGCATGATCGCCATGTCGGTCAGGAACGATTCCTCGGAATCCGCGCTGAACAGCAGCACCGCCGTACCCAGACCGACCGATTGCTGATGGGCCGTGATCGCGACACGGCTCACCTGTACGCGTATCTCATCGACCAGGGCCTGTTGCTCGGCCAAGTCAGCCGAGGTGACGTCGTAATTGCGCTGTGCCTCAGCCTGGGCATTCTTGGAATTGTTCAGATCGGTTTCAACCCGGGCAGCCTCCTGCTGTAGCTGCTTCAACTCGGCCTGCGCGGTTGTCAACGCATCATCGGCCGCCGCATCCGACAATGCCCCGAGGGCCAGGGCTAGTGCTGCGCTTCCACCGATCAGGACTCGCAAGGCCTGCCGCATGAATGTCATGTCCACACACTCTCCTCGGTTTCTCCCAAAACCTTAAGGCTTACTCAGCAAATTCTCAAATTCATTGATGACCAGCCCGGATCCCGGCCGGCCTGCGAACTGTCGGCGAGTCCGCCTAGGGTAGCGTCCATGATTGGACGCCGTCCGGTACCTGTCACGCAGCCCACCCTCGATAATATCGGTACCCCGTTGTCACAGGTGACCTTCTGCGTGGTCGATCTGGAGACTACCGGCAGCGGTCCCGAGGCCACCATAACCGAGTTCGGTGCGGTGAAGGTGCGCGGCGGCAAGCTGCTTGGCGAGTTCCAGACCCTGGTGAATCCACAAGCCCACATCCCCGCACTGATCGCCGTACTCACCGGCATAACTAACCAGATGGTGGCCGAGGCGCCCCGGCTCGCGCGGGTGCTACCCAGCTTCCTGGAGTTCTCCCAGAACTGCGTGCTGGTGGCCCACAACGCCAGATTCGATATCGGCTTCCTGAGACGCGCCTGCGAAGGTTTGGGATTAGACTGGCCTGCGCCGCCGGTCATCGACACGGTGGCTCTGGCGCGACAGGGACTGCTGCGCGGGGAGGTGGCCAATGTGAGGCTGGCCACCCTCGCGGCCCACTTCGGGGTCATCAGCCAGCCCAATCACCGGGCACTGGCAGATGCACGGGCAACGGTAGAGGTACTTCACGGGCTGCTGGAACGGATCGGCAGCCTGGGTGTGATCACGCTGGAGGACCTGCTCGAGTTCGAACGCCGGGTATCGCCGCAACGTCGCGCAAAACGCTTCTGGGCGCAGAACCTACCAGAAGGCCCCGGGGTGTATACCTTCCATGCCGATCGCCCCGGCAAATCCCGGCAGGTGCTGTACGTGGGTAAATCCAGCAATCTTCGGCGAAGAGTGCGCAGCTATTTCACCGCCGCCGAAACCCGGCCACGGATCGACGAGATGATCCGAATGGCCACCGGAGTCGAGACATTCGAATGCGCCACCGAGTTGGAGGCCGAGATTCGCGAGTTACGCATGATCGCAGCCCATGAACCGCGCTACAACCGGCGCTCCCGCCGACAGAATCGGCTGGTCTGGGTGAAACTCACCAACGATCACTGGCCCCGGCTGTCAATCGTGCGAACCGTAACCGACGACCAAGCCACCCACTGGGGTCCATTCGACTCCCGGCAGGCCGCCGAACAGGCCTGTCAAGTACTATACGAGGCTTTTCCGATCCGTCAGTGCAGTCAGCGCATCGCCCGGGCCGGTGGCGCCCCGACCTGTATCCTAGGCGAACTAGGCCGATGCCCGGCCCCCTGCCTGGGCACCGATCATGCCGCCTACCTGGCATTGGTGCGCGAACTCCGGGCCGCTTTGACCACCGATGTCCGGCCCACAGTGCAGCGGATCGGGTTGCGGTTGGCCCGGCTAACCCGGGACCAGCGCTATGAAGATGCCGCCCTGCTCACCGATCGGCTACGCGGTTACCTGCACGCCACCTGGCGCTGGCACCGGCTGGTCGCGCTGGCCCGCTGCCGACAATTGATCGCCGCCAAATGGGTGCCCGAGCCCGCGGCAGGTTGGCAGATCCATATCATCCGGCACGGCCGGCTGGCCGCCGCGGTTACGGCAGCCACCGGCGACCAAGCGCGTACGGTTGCGGCCCGGGCCGAGTCACTGGCCGAAACCGTGCTGCCCGTACCGCATGATCTACCGGCCTGTTCGATTGAGGAAACCGAACGGATCCTCGCCTGGCTGGAATCCCCGGGGGTGCGTCTGCTGGAGATCGACGGCGACTGGTCCATGCCGCTGCATGTCGGGTTGCCCGAGGACGCCCTGCCGGGTCTGGCATTAGGATCGGCCGCATGATCACCGCGTTTGTCTTCGTGCACGTGGCCACCGATCAGATCTCCCGGATCGCCGAACAGATCGCGGCGATCGACGGGGTCAGCGAGGTCTACTCGGTGACCGGTGGCATAGATTTAATCGTCATCGTGCGGGTACGCGAATTCGAACTGGTGGCCGAGGTAGTCACCGATGCCATCCGACGATTCCCCGAAGTCACCGAGACCAACACCCACATCGCCTTCCGGGCGCACGGGCGTCCCGAGGTGGAGGCGGCCTTCTCACTCGGCGACGGCTGAGCACGGCGCGCACCAAGATGACCCAACGACCGGTGGGCCGCCCCGCGCGATCAGCAGACGACATCTGGGTCCCGGCTGGCCACCGGCCATCGCACCGGCTGCGGGTCGCCGTCCTGCTGTTGCCGCGCCGTGGTCAGGCCAGGGTTACCGAGTCGATCGCCACATCGTCCAGTGGCCGGTCGGACCGATTGGTTGCGGTGCTCGCTATGGCGTCCACCACGGCCCGGCTTGCCGGATCGGTCACCTCGCCGAAAATGGTGTGCCGGCGATTAAGGTGTGGGGTCGGCGCCACCGTGATGAAGAACTGGGAGCCATTGGTGCCCGGGCCGGCATTAGCCATCGCCAGCAGGTAGGGGCGGTCGAAGGCCAGTTCGGGGTGGAACTCATCGGCAAAGGTATAGCCGGGGCCACCCCGCCCGGTACCAGTAGGGTCGCCACCTTGAATCATGAACCCAGCGATGACCCGATGGAAGATGGTTCGGTCATAGTAATTGCCGGTGGTGGCCTGGCCAGTACGTGGGTCGCGGTATTCCTTGGTGCCGCCGGCCAGTCCAACGAAATTAGCTACTGTCTTTGGGGCATGGTTGTCGAACAGGTCGATGACGATATCGCCCCGAGTGGTGTGCAAGGTGGCCTGGGTCACGGTCTGGCGCCTTTCCATCTGGTGGTCTATTTCCGCCAAGTCTTCCAGAACCAGCGGTCGAAGGAACCGACCGGCGCGGTTTGGCACCAACATTGGCGCGCCTCACGTAGCGTGGAAGAAGCTCGATCACGAGCAAGCTCGATTACGGGCCAACCAGAACGGAGATTCAAATGCGCAAGCGCAAGCAATGCCTGGCCGCCGAAGAGGCCATTGAGCAGGGCAGCAACGCCATCGAAGAAGTCATCGACTATGTTGCGCCGCGGGCCCGGCAGGCCTGCGAACGAGCTGAGGAGGTTGTTGTCCCACTGGTGAACGAGGTGGTCGAACGGGTCCAGCCGGCCCTGGCTGACGCCTACGTGACGGTATCCGATAAGGTTCAGCACGATGTCTATCCGCGCCTCCAGGATGCCTGGGAGCAGGCTCAGAGCGATCCCCGGGTTGCCGAGGCCAGCCGTCGAGGCCGATCTGCGTGGGCAGCGTTGCGCGGTGATCTGAGCCTACCGAATCCACAGCTACCAGAGCCCGCGCGCGCCAGCCGACATATTGGCCGCAAGATCCTCACCGCTTTGGGTTTTGTCGCGTTGATCGGGGCGCTGGTCGTGGCCATTCGCACGGTGCTGGGCAGCAGCGACGATGGCTGGTCGCCGGCCGAACCGCTACGGCCCATTGACGACGATGACGCCGATTGGGGCGAAAACCCATTCGCGGATGACTCTTTGATCGGCGAAGCTGCATCACCCGGCCCGGCCGAGTCCGCACCGATTCCGCCGTCGGCAGCCACCGCCGAGACCGATACCGCGGATGCTGCTCAGTCCTCCGGCTATGGCGAAGGAGCCTATGTGGGCAATGAACCCCCAGCGGGCTACACCATCAAGGGCAATGAACGGTCGATGAAATACCACACTGCAGAGGCAGCTGGTTATGACCGCACCAACGCCGATGTCTGGTTCAACAGCGAGGAGGCCGCCCAAGCGGCCGGATTCACCCGCGCGCTGCGCTAAGCCATCGCGGAGACGCAGCTTCCGATTCGAAGCGAGGGCACCGGCCAGACAGGCCAGACAGGTTCGCGGAGGGGCGACCGAGTACCCCCGGTTGCCCCTCCGCGAATCGTCTATCCAACCGGACGCGTCACCTCGACGGCGATGACTCAACCCGGAATCCCACCCGGTTGCGAATTGAGCCAGGTGTTGTCAATTGCCCCCGAGGTGTTGTCCTAAACCACCGATATGTTGTCAATTGCCCCCGAGGTGTTGTCGATTCACCGGCTGCCCTTCCGTTGGCTTCCCAGTTCGGCTTGAGTGGTCTCGCACCCTCCACTCCGCCCCAGAAGGAGCAGCGATGAGCGACACAGCACAAGCCATACACCATCCAGTGATCGCCGAGGCCCACTGCTGGGTAGATGCGACCCCGTTCCGTGCCTGGCTGCGTCAGCTGCTCAGTGATACCGGGCTGCCCTGGCGGGTATTAGCCAGGGCAGCCCGGGTCAGCCCCACCGTGGTGCATCGTCTGCTGGAGCAGCAACCGAACAGGCCTTTGCCCCGACTGCGGCAGTTGGATGCCAAACGGCTCCTGGGCCTGCGATCCGCCGGCATCCGGCGGCTTGCCGTCGAACCTACCGCCTGCGAGCCCCTACGAATGCTGGCCTGGGCGCTGGGTTTGCGCGGCGCCAGCCCGGCCGAGATAGCCACATTCATCGGAACCGACATCATTGCGACACGTAGCCTGATGGCAGGAAATCCGATCTGCTGTACCAAGCTGATGCAATTGCGAGCCGAGGCAGCCTGCCAGGCCTGGGGAGTGGACCCCGACGAGTTGCTCCGCAGCCAGCCAGGCCATGCGGTAGGCCGGCGATGACATGCTGGCCGGTCGCGATTGCGAGCGCGATGGGTTTAACCTGGGCCCAGCTGTGGCTGGTCCGACACCATCCAGAGCCCGATCCTGCCGAACCTGACGCTAGACACAAGCCTCGTTATGCTGACCTGATCACCCGGCGAGTGTGGCTTCTAGCGATACCGGCCACGCTGGCGGCGCTGATCCCGCTGCCGGTCCTTCCCGACTGGCGCTGGCCAGGCTGGGTGGTCTGGAGCAGCGCGGTGGCGGTCCTGATCTGGGTCGATGCCCGGAGTACCTGGTGGCCCATCCGAGCGAGCCGGTTCGCCGAATGGACCATGGCGCTCGCAGTAGTGGGGGCCGCCCTGTTGACCGAGGGGAACTGGTGGTCGCCGATACTGGGTGCTCTGCTGGGCGCTTCCGCAGCCGGTGCGATGTTCGCCATCTTCTGGTGGCTTACCGGCGCCCTTGGCTTCGGTGATGTCCGGTTGGCGGCCCTGCTCGGGGCGCTGACCGGGATGGCCGATCTGACGAGTTGGTCGCTTAGTCTTCTGGCGGGCGCACTGCTGGCTCTCTGCTGGGGGCTGGTCACCATCGCCTGGCGACGCTACCGCCCTTCCCCGCTGGGCAGAACCTTCGCCTATGGGCCCGGGCTGTGGCTAGGTGCGCACGCCGGGCTGGCCTGGACACTGCTGGGATGAGTTGGTCCAGCCAGATCGGGCCCGCTAGATCCCGGACCGGCATGCCAACCGGCCGGATACGGGTCCTAGGGCATGTTCCGGACTGGGTCATCGCCGTGGATCGTTGCGATACTCGTGAACCTGATGGCCGGCCGCAACCCGAGTAGCAGTCACCCACCGGTCCAGCAGATCGCCGGCGGCGCCTGAATCGATTGCCTGGGCTGCCAGCTGCAAGGGCCCAGACAACTGGGCGTCAACCGGTCTGGCCAGGTTGGGTCCGTCGAAGGCCAACAGAGCAGCCGCAGCATTGAGCAACACGATATCGCGCACCGGCCCCGGCTTGCCGGCCAGCAATTCGCGAACCACCTGCGCATTGTGCTGCGGATCTCCACCTGTCAGATCCGCCATCCTAGCCACCGGCACACCCAGCCCGGTTGGGTCCAGTTCGCCCGCCGTCACCTCGCCGTCGTTGATCAACCACACCCTGGATGGTCCGGTAGTACTCAGTTCATCCAGGCCGTCGTCGCCATGGAACACCAGCCCGCGGCTACCTCGTTCGGCCAACACTCCAGCCACCAAACCGGCCATGTGCCGGTTGGCCACACCGATTGCCTGGGCTACGGGACGTGCAGGATTGGCCAGCGGCCCCAGGAAATTGAAGGTCGTCTGGATACCCAGTTCGCGTCGCGTCGGCCCAGCATGCCGCAAGGCACCATGGTACAGCGGGGCAAACAGGAAGACCAGTCCGCATTCGGCTAGGATCGCCGGCTGACGCCTCGGCGGCAGATCGATCACCACACCCAAAGCCTCCAGGCAGTCTGCGGTGCCGCACATCGAACTGGCGGCCCGATTGCCGTGCTTGACCACCGGAACACCCGCCGAGGCCGCCACAATGGCAGCCATCGTCGAAATGTTTACCGTATTGGCCCGGTCCCCACCCGAGCCGACCACATCGACGGCATCCTGGGGTAGCCCCGTCGGTGTTGCCATGGCCAGCATGCCATCGGCCAACGATTTGATCTCCGAGACCGTCTCGCCCTTGGCGCGCAGCGCGACCATGAATCCGGCCAGTTGCGCCGGACTGGCGTTCCCGGCCAGGATCTCCGCCATCGCCCAATCCGTTTCAGGCGCGGGCAAATCCTCGCCGTGGATTAACCGGGTCAGCAGGTCGGGCCAGGTGAATTCCATGGGCTCACCTTAAACCCCACCGCATCACCGGCCAATCGAGCAGACGGTAACTGACAACCGGCGGTTAGGCACGGAATGTTCAGATCCCACCACGCGGGCCATGGGCGGTACCCACCGCTCCCGGAACCCCATGGCCATCATCGGCGCCATGCCGGCTACCCACACCGGGAGCCACCTCGCAGGCATGGAGTTCCCCGGGAACCCCAGCCCGGGTCTCCCGGACTACCCGAGCGACCTCGGCAGGCAGGCGGATCGGATCGATGGGGTAGGCACAAACCGCCTCCGCCCTCGACCAGGTAGCCAACCAGGCATCGGCCAATCGAGCAATCAACAGCACCACCGGTGGCGCGGCGGGAATCTCGTCCTTGATCTGATGGCTCAACCCCATGCCGCCGGGCCGAGCCTCACCGTCCAGCACGGCCACGTCGAATACCTGCTCGGCTAGCGCGCTGAGCAGCGCCGGCTGGGTTGCGAACTCGAAGATCTCCACCTCTGGCAGATCGGCGGCCACCTTTCGTCCCAGAGTCAACCGGACCTGCTGGCGGACCAGCCGATCATGGGAATACACGACCACCTTCAGTCTGTCACCGGCCTGCCCGAGTACCTGCTCGCTCATCGATCGATCCTTGCCTCGACTGCCGCCTGAGGTGCCGGCGGCAACGCTATGGGTCACCCAGATGCTATCGCGTTGGCATCTGATCGCGCCCACCGGAACAATGGATATGTGCGATTCATGACTGCCGAACCCGGCTATGACCTGACCTACAACGACGTGTTCATGGCTCCCAATCGTTCCGCGGTCGCTTCCCGGCTGGACGTGGATCTGACCTCCTGTGACGGCCTGGCCCTACCGTTACCCCTGGTAGTGGCCAATATGACGGCGATCTCGGGGCGCCGGATGGCCGAAACCATTGCCCGGCGTGGCGGACTGGCGGTGCTACCCCAAGACATTCCGGTTGATGTGCTGGCCGAGTCCATCGCCCGGGTAAAACGGGCCCCGGCCCGTTTCGAGACTCCGGTCACGGTGACGCCGAATACTCCGGTTGGCCACGCCATGAGCCTGATGCCGAAACGCGCCCACGGTGTGGTGGTAGTCGTGGACGATCGACGCATCCCATTGGGGCTGGCCGGCGGGCCGGAATTCCAGGGAGTGGATCGGTTCGCCCAGGTCCAGGAGGTCATGCTGACCGCGCTGACCCTGGTGAAACCCGACACCTCGCCAGCCGAGGTATTCGCGCTGTTGTCCGACAACGGGCAGCGACTGGCCGTCGCGGTGGACGATGAGGGCCGCCTCGTCGGGGTGATGACCATTCGTGGCGCGCTGCGCAGCGATATCTACTCCCCCGCCCTGGATTACCGGGGCCGGCTACGGGTCGCCGTAGCCATCGGCATCAGCGGGGACGCGGCCGGCCGAGCCCGGGCATTGCTACAGGCCGAAACCGACGTACTGGTATTGGATACCGCCCACGGCCACCAACAACGCATGCTGGATGCCCTGGCCGCGGTGTTACCGGTGCGGGATGCCTTCGCTGAGCAGACCGGCCGCCGGATACCCCTGGTAGCCGGCAATGTGGTCACGGCCCAAGGCACCTGCGATCTGATCGACGCCGGCGCCGATGTGGTCAAGGTAGGGGTCGGCCCGGGTGCGATGTGCACCACCCGAATGCAGACCGGGGTAGGGCGTCCCCAGTTCAGCGCCGTGGTGGAATGCGCGCACGCCGCCCGGGAGCGAGGCGGTGCTGTCTGGGCCGACGGCGGGATCCGGTATCCGCGCGATGTCGCTCTGGCGCTGGCCGCGGGGGCCGGCGCAGTAATGATCGGTTCCTGGTTCGCCGGCACCCATGAATCCACCGGCGATCTACTGCATGACCCCGATGGCCGCGCCTACAAGGAGAGCTTCGGCATGGCCAGTGCCCGGGCGGTACGCAACCGAACTCGGGACCAATCCTCCTTCGAACGGGCCCGGGCCGCCCTGTTCGAGGAGGGCATCAGCACGTCGAAGATGTACCTGGATCCAGAACGGCCAGGGGTGGAGGATCTATGCGACTGGATCATCTCGGGAGTGCGCTCATCTTGCACCTATGCCGGGGCACGCACGCTCAGCGAGTTCCATGAGCGGGCCGTGGTGGGCGTTCAATCCCCGGCCGGCTACGACGAAGGCCGGCCACTGAGCACGAACTGGATCTGAGCGCAGGCCGAGCGCTCGGCCTGCGCTCAGATCCAGTCAGCCAAGCCCGCCGCGAGACCACCGGTTGCGGGCCGTTCCCGGCCGGACGTACGGACGTATCTTCAGACGCTCAGTGGAAGGAATCCCCGCAGGCGCAGGAACTTTGCGCATTGGGGTTGTCGATGGTGAAGCCCTGCGCCTCAATAGTGTCGGAAAAGTCGATCGTTGCACCGCCCAGATAGGGCGCGCTCATCCGATCGACAACCAGAGTGACCCCATCGTATTCATGGGTCAGATCCCCGTCCAACTGCCGGTCGTCGAACATCAACTGGTAGCGCAGGCCCGAACAGCCACCGGGTTGCACCGCGATACGCAGGGCCAGATCGTCGCGGTTCTCGGCCGCCAGCAGGGCTGCGGCCTTGGCGACAGCCTTATCGGTGAGGGTGATGCCGGTGGCGTTCACGATGGTATCAGTCATGTCCACCAGTCTATGCGCCCGACGGCAACGAACCGAAACCCCAAAATGGGCACGTCTCAGCCGGGGATCAACCCGTCCTCCGCGCAAGCCTCCTGCAACCACTCGGCTACCTCGTCAAGCCCCGCGTCCGCCTGGGGGACGATCAAATCGCTCAGCCGAATCCGGTTCGTTTCGATTCTCCGGCCCCGGCGCCGCACTAATTCGATCATCTCGGCCAAGGCGTCCTGCAGGGCGTCGGCGTCCCGGTCCCGCACCGCATCCATCACCAGATCATCCAGCGCATTCAGCCCGGGTAGCTCGCCAGCCGGCAGCTCCCACTGGCCCTGCCCCATGATTCGAACGATCATCTGTCCCCCAGGCTGGTCTCGGCGCAAAATGAATCCTGGCTGGTGGCCACGCCGTCAACCGAGGGCTGACGGTATCGCGTGGTCGCCGGATCGGTGACCGACCGAGCCAGTTGTTCGGCCTGCATGGCGGCCAATTCCTCAGCTGCCCGGCGATCAAGCTCCCACGCGGAGGCCTGTGGTGCGGCACCGTCGAGGGCAACGGCCCCAGCCATCTCGACCGCTGCCGAGACCGCGGTTGTCACATCGGCATCCAGCTCCGCAAGGGCGGCATTGATCTGGGCATCCAACTCAACCCTGGTCTGTTCGGACAACTCGCCGGCCCGCTGAGCATGTAGGGTGTCCAATCGTGCCTGCATACGCCCGCTGGCCAGCACCAACCGTTCTTCGACGAGTTGCAGGCGGTCATGCAACATATCGAACTCCCCAAGTTGACTGCCTAGAGCCGCCTTGTGCCGCAGCACTTCGGTGGCCAGCTCCACCCGGCCTTGCAACAGTGCTTGCCGGGCCCGAAGGGTGGCTCGGTCCATCTCGGCCACCAGGGCACCGAGCCGGCTGGACAAGCCCCGCCTGATCTCGGCGACCCGCGCTATCCCCCGACGAATCTGCTGTAGGGTCTCGGTTTGTGCGGCTCTGGCCTCGACCGCCTGCCGATCGGGATCGAGCCGGTCGGCAGCCGCCGGCTGCGAACCGCGGAATACCTTGCCGATGCGTTCCAGTAGTCCTGTCATCGTCCGGTCTCCTTTCGAATCGGCGCACCGGTCGTCCCAGCCCACCCAACCACCAGTCAACCTCGGCTGGCGAGGTCAAGCCGGGCAACTAGAATACTGCCAGCAGTATTCCGATTTGAAGGACGACAAGTGGGACTGTTTCGCCCCTACGAACGCAATGATGCCAGCGCGGCCGCCCAGGTAACCGTCGAGCCCGCGACCAGCGGAAAGGGAGCACCTACTCCCAGCAGACGGCAAGCCGAGGCTCAACGTCGCCAGCGTCTGCACCCCACGCTCACCAAACGCGAACGCCGCGCGCGAAAGCGCAATCTGGCCAGGGCCAAACAGGATGAAGCCTATAACCGGATGGAGATGCGGCCCGAGCGAGTGCTGCTCCGCAATTTCATCGACTCGCGTTGGACGCTGAGCGAGTTTGCCATGCCCACTTTGATGATCTTGATGGCTGCCACCCTAGCCGGACGGTGGACACCCTGGATCGCCTATGCCGGCATGTATGGGATGTATGGCGTGCTGGCCCTGGTCATCATCGAGGTGGCCTGGCTGTGGTACCGCTTCAAGGCCGTGTTGGCCGATCGACTGCCCGGTACTCCGCGGCGAGGCCTGCTGATGTATCTTGCCAGCCGGGCAAGCTGGATTCGCGCCGCACGCCGCCCACCAGCCATCGTCAAGCGGGGAGCCAGATACTGATGAGCTATCACTGGGTGGCCGAGCCCGTAGCGCACGACGTCGAGGCAACCGAGCTGACCCGAGCGGGTATTGACGAGCGTTTCGCCGATCAGGCGACGGCCGAGGCCTGGCTGGGCGCGAACTACCTCGAATTGGCCGACCTGGGGATTGCCCAGGTAAGCCTGTATGAGGAGGATCGTCTCGTCTACGGCCCCATGCCCCTGGACGAGTAGCCGCCAGCGCACCTAATACCAATCCCAGCGAGAGATCGCGGAAAGGCCCTCCGATGGCAACCCAGCAGTCCCTGTTCGATGCCACGCGTTTCGACCCCACGCGCAGCGAGTTGCCCCGAGTCGAACTGGTGCATTCTCTCGCCAAAGCCACCGATGTGATCATCGGTCTGGCAAATCCCAGGGAGCGCCCCACTTTGGTCGGCGCACCAGCCGAATTGGAATCTCGGCTCGAGCGAAACCAAAGCCTGTTGAACCTGCTCTTGGAGCAGGGCGCCGGCCCGGCAACCGACGAGAGCGCATTGCTGATACTCGGCGGGCTGCGAGTGATCGCGGTTGGTCTGGGTGACGACTTGGATGTCAGCCCCGAGGAACTGCGTCAGGCCGCCGGCTGGGGCGTCCGGCGAGCACTGGCTATCAGATCGCCGGGGCCGCGCCGGATCGCGATCAGTCTGGAGGCCACCTCGAAGACTCAGATCCGCGCGGCAGCCGAGGGCGCCCTGCTGGCTTGCGATCAATTCAGCAAATTGAGTCACCAGCCCAGCGATCAAATGGTGGAGGCGATCTGGCTGGTGGGGCAGGCTCGCGTTGCCCAACAGGCCATCGAGACCGCCCGGATCGTAGCCCAGGCCGTCGCGGTGGCCCGGGATTGGTCGAATCTGCCGGCGAATTTGCTGGGGCCTGCCGAGATGGCCGACCAGGCCCGCAGCTATCTCCGGGACGCGCGCCTCAATGTGGAGGTGCTGGACGAGCGGGCCCTCGAGAAGGGCGGCTACCAGGGGATCCTAGCGGTGGGTGGCGGTTCGACCCGGCCACCCCGGCTGTTACGGATGGCCTATCACCCGCGCGGGGCCAGGAAACATCTGGTGCTGGTTGGCAAGGGGATCACCTACGATTCCGGCGGGTTCAACCTGAAACCCGGCGCGAGCCTACTGACCATGAAGCACGATATGGCCGGGGCGGCCGCGGTGATCTGCGCGCTGCGGGCGATCGTCCAGTGTGGGCTGGCTGTCCGGGTGACCGCCTACGCTCCGCTCGCGGAGCAGATGATCTCGGGCAGCGCCTACCGGCCCGGCGATGTGCTGCGCATGTTCGACGGCACCACCGTGGAAAACTCCGACAGCGACTGCGAGGGACGCATCGTGCTGGCCGATGCGCTGGCCAGGGCCGGTCAGGACGAGCCCGACCTGCTGGTCGATGTTGCTACCCTGACCGGTGCCTGCATGGTCGCTCTGGGCACCCGGATGGCGGGCCTGATGGCCAGCGACGACGCCACCGCGGATCGGCTGCTGGATGCCGCCGAGGCAGCCGGTGAGGACTTCTGGCAGTTGCCGATCACCGACGAGGTCCGCAAACGACTGAAATCCCGAGTGGCCGATCTGCGTTCCAAGGACGACCGCCATGGTGGGGCCCTGTTTGCCGCTGCCTTCCTGCAACATTTCGTCGCCGACCAGACACCCTGGGCGCATCTGGATATCGCCGGGCCGGCCTGGAACCGGGCGGCGGCGCATGACTATGTGCCGGTGGACGCCACCGGGTTCGGAGTGCGTACCCTAGTTGCGCTAGCGGAGTCGTTGGCCGGTTGATCCGGACGGGAAGCCCGCCAGCTCGGCAGTCCGGACACCTGCCGCGGCGGTTTAGCGACGGCCGGCGTCCCAATCGCGTTTGCGCTGCGGATAGGGCACCACACCCGCCTGGTAGGCAGGAATACCCTGCCGCGAACAGAACTCGAAAGCCCACGGACCCGATGGGACGGCGCGGCGTACCCATTCGCCGTCGTGCGCGATCAACAGCAGAGATGGCCTGTTGAACTGGGTCGCCGGTTCGACCCAGCCCTCGACCCCGCGGCGGGCGGCGATGAAGCCGACCAGATACGCCCGGGTGTCGTCCGTCATCTCCCGATCGTCACGTGCCACGGCAGCCCTGCGGCGCGCACGCTGGAAGAAGTCACGGATCGAGCCCACCCGACCATTATCCACACCCGTCTCGGGCGAGCGTATTCGTGTCAATGGGGTTAGGCTGGCAACTGGAATCGACGGCATTTCGAAGGAGAACCCGACCCATGTCGACTGAAGTCACCTTGCCTGCCCTCGGCGAGAGCGTCACCGAGGGAACTGTCTCACGTTGGCTGAAGGAAGTTGGTGAGCAGGTCTCCGCCGACGAGCCGCTGCTGGAAGTCAGTACCGACAAGGTGGACACCGAGATCCCCGCGCCCGCTTCCGGGGTGCTGCTGGAGATTCGATTTGCCGAAGATGAGGTTGCCCCCGTCGGTTCGGTGCTGGCCGTCATCGGTGAACCCGGTGAGGCGCCAGCCACCGCCGAGGCCGCTCCGGAACCCGTCCCGGCAGCCGCCGAGGTACGACCACCCGCCGCCAGTCCACAGGCCGCTTCAACGGCACCGGTGGCCACCGCCGAGGCCACGCCGGTGATCCTGCCGGCACTAGGTGAGAGCGTTACCGAAGGCACTGTATCGCGCTGGCTGAAGGAGGTCGGCGAGCAGGTCTCCGCCGACGAGCCGCTGCTGGAAGTCAGCACCGACAAGGTCGATACCGAGATCCCATCCCCGGCAGCCGGGGTATTGCTGGAGATCCTGGTGGGTGAGGATGAGGTGGCCGCGGTCGGCGCCACCCTTGGCCTGGTGGGTCAGCCGAATGCCCAGCCTGGCACCCCGGCCCCTGCCGCGGCCCCAGCCCCTGCCGCCACGCCGGCCCCGACAACCACGATCACCGGTGGTTTAGCCCCCCGGGCCAGCGGTGGAGAAACCCCATATGTCACCCCGTTGGTGCGCAAGATGGCCGCCGACCTGGGGGTTGACCTGGCCACCGTGACCGGTACCGGGGTAGGTGGCCGGGTCCGCAAGCAGGATGTTCAGGCCGCTGCCGAAGCGGCTCGCGCCCCGAAGGTGACCCCGGCACCGACGGCCACGCCGTCGGAGACCGTGCCACCGACCGGTCCAGCGAAGGGTGCCCCGGCTCCCGATGCATCGGGCAAGCGGGGTACCACCGAAAAACTCACCCGGGTACGCAAGGTGATTGCCTCCCGCATGGTTGAATCGCTGCAGGTCGCAGCCCAGCTCACCGCCACGGTCGAGGTCGATCTGACTGCCATCAGCCAGTTGCGCAAGCAGGTGAAGGACGACTTCCGGCGGCGCGAAGGCACCGGTCTGACCTACCTGGCTTTCATCTCCAAGGCCGTGGTCGAGGCATTGAAAGCATTCCCAGCGCTCAACTCGTCGGTCGATCTGGAGGCCGGCACCGTGACCTACCATGGCAGCGAGGAGCTAGGCATCGCGGTCGACACCGAGCGCGGTCTGATCGTACCGGTGATCAAGAATGCCGGGGATCTCAACGTGGGTGGCATCGCTAAGCAGATCGCCGACCTGGCCGTCCGGGGCCGCGACAACAAGCTGGGCCCCGAAGACCTAAGCGGGGCGACCTTCACCATCACCAACTATGGATCTGCCGGTACCCTGTTCGACACCCCGGTGATCAACCAACCGAATGTGGCGATCCTGGGAACCGGTGCGTTGGTTAAGCGGCCGGTCGTGGTTAGCGACCGGTTTGGCAATGACACCATCGCGATCCGCGACATGATGTACCTGTCGCTGACCTACGATCACCGGATGATCGATGGCGCCGTGGCGGCCCGTTTCCTGTCCACGGTCAAGGCTCGTCTGGAGGCAGGCGACTTCGGCGGGGAGTTCGGCCGCTGAGCTCGCGGCAAGACTCAGGTTGGCCGTCGCGATAGCCCGGCGGGGTCCGCGGCGGCCAGCATTCGGGGACGGAGACCTATCCGGGTTGCGTTGGGCATCCCCGGCCGGGTTTACCGGTACCAGGAAGGCGATGCGCCGATCGGCACCGTCCCGGCCATGGCGTGCGCAGTGGGCTGCCGGTAGCATGAATGATCGGGTGACCCGCATCCGACCGATAATCGACGAGCGACGGAGCAGCATGGCGAGAAGCGAGCGGGCCAGGGAATTGGCCGCAAAACAGAAGGCCGAGGCCAAGGCGCTGCGCGAGAAGAAGCGCAACTCCACCAACCCCCAGGACTGGGGTACGATCCGTCAGATTCGCGAAACCTACAAGGTAACCCGCCAGTTCGATCCCCAGTTGAATGTCTGGCTGATCGGTTCCTGGGTTTTGGTGATCCTGGTTGGGCTGGGGCTTGGCCTGCTGGCCGGGGGCAGGCAGTGGATCTTCGGTTTGATCGCCGGGGCATTGTTCGGCTTCACCGCGGCCCTGTTTATGTTGACCCGACGGGCGAAAACAGCCGCCTTCAAGCGTTACGCCGGTCAGCCCGGAGCCGGCGAAGTGGCCTTGAGCACCCTTAACGCCAAGCAGTGGACTACCCAACCGGCAATCGTGGTGACCCGGCAGCAGGACTGCATTCACCGGGCGGTTGGCCCGGCCGGGGTAGTCCTGGTTGGTGACGGCGACCCGGCCCGGTTGCGAACCGTCTTGTCCGCCGAGCACAAACGACACCAGCAGGTGCTCTACGGTATCCCCGTGCTGACCATCCAGATGGGTACCGGAACCGATCAGGTCCCCATGGATAGGCTGGCCCGGCACATCGGTCGGTTGCCCAGGTCGCTGGATTCGGTGCAACTGGACGAGGCGCGCAACCGGTTGAAGGCCCTGGACGCCATGAAACAGCGGGTTCCGCTACCGAAGGGGCCGCTGCCCACCAGCATGAAGGGAACCCGCAGGGCCATGCGGGGACGCTGACCGGTGGCGACAGCCGACCTCGGCGGGTTTTCCGATGGCGAGCCTCATCGCCTGCAATTCCTGCGGCTGCCGATCGGCGAACCGGTTGCGCTGCCGTTGGATGAACCGAACGCTTCGGTAGCGGGTTGGGTTTGTTCTCGTATGTTGCGGGCTTCCCGGCCGCGATGGAAACACCATGGTGGGTGCGCCGCGGTTCAGAGGGCACGCCGGAACCGGTCTGCGGCCTACCTACCCTAGGACAGGACCTATGGCGCATCTTCTCGGGGCCGAATCCCTGCACCTGGAATACCCGGCTCACCTGGTGTTCGAGGCGGTGACGATAGGGGTGAATGAGGGCGACCGCATCGGGATCGTCGGTCGCAATGGCGACGGTAAGTCGAGTTTGCTAGGGATGCTGGCGGGACGGACCGAGCCCGACTCTGGCCGTGTGACTCGGCGGAGCGGTGTGCGGATAGGCTTGCTCGACCAGGCCGACACGCTGGACGACTCCTCAACGGTTAGGCATGCGATCGCCGGCGACCGGCCCGAGCACGAGTGGGCGGGCGATGCGAAGGTCCGCGATGTGATCGCGGGCCTTGTGCCCGGCCTCCCCTGGAATGCCCGGATCGGTACCCTGTCCGGTGGGCAGCGTCGTCGCGTGGCGCTCGCTGCTCTGTTGATGGGTGAGTGGGATATCGTCGCGTTGGATGAACCGACCAACCATCTCGATGTTGAGGCCATTACCTGGCTTGCCGGGCACCTGCGGTCCCGGTGGGCGAAGAATGCCGGCGGCCTGCTAGTCGTTACGCACGACCGCTGGTTCCTCGATGAGGTGGTGACGACGACGTGGGAGGTTCACGACCGGACGGTGGAGCCCTTTGAGGGAGGCTATGCCGCCTACGTGCTCCAGCGGGTCGAACGCGACCGGCAGGCCGCGACGATGGAAGCAAAGCGGCAGAACCTCATGAAGAAGGAGCTCGCCTGGCTGCGGCGCGGCGCCCCGGCCCGCACGTCCAAACCAAAGTTCCGCATCGAAGCGGCAAACCAGCTCATCGCAGACGTGCCGCCGCTTCGAAACCCGATCGAGTTGAACCGGCTCGCCGTGGGGCGGCTGGGCAAGGACGTGATCGACCTGCTTGGCGTCGGCGTGTCGTTCGATGGCCGTCAGGTCCTACGCGAGATCGAGTGGCGCATCGCTCCCGGCGAACGCACCGCGGTCCTGGGCGCGAACGGCGCCGGCAAGTCGACTCTTCTCGGCCTCATCGCGGGCACGATTGAGCCCACCGCGGGCCGGATCAAGCGCGGCAAGACCGTGAAGCTTGGCGTGCTCGACCAGCAGTTCCGCGAGCTGGCGGACATCGCCGGCGAGCGGGTTCGCGATGTGCTCGCGCGCACCAAGGCGAGTTACCTCGTCGACGGCAAAGAACTGACCCCAGCGAAGCTCCTGGAGCGACTCGGCTTCGCTCGCGAACACCTGTCGGCCCGGGTTGGGGAATTGTCCGGCGGCCAGAAGCGGCGTCTGCAGTTACTCCTTGTGCTGTTGTCGGAACCTAACCTGATGCTCGTAGACGAGCCCTCGAACGATGTGGACATTGACATGCTCGCCGCGATGGAGGAGCTGTTTGACTCCTGGCCCGGCACCCTGATCGTCGTCTCTCACGACCGCTACCTGGTGGAGCGGGTCACCGACCAGCAGTACGCGCTCCTCGGCGGGCGGCTGCGGCATCTGCCGGGTGGGGTGGATGAGTACCTGCATCTGCGCGAGGCAGCGACCGCAAAGCCCGCGGCTCTCGTGCCTCAGTCTGTTGCTGCGCAGCACACCCCGCGGATGACGGGTGCCGAGGAGCGCGCCGCGAAGAAGGAGCTGAATGCGACCGAGAGGAAGCTGGAACGCCTCGCGGAAAGGATCGCGGCGATTCACGACCGCATGGCCGCCCACGATCAGGGCGACTACGAAAGCCTGGGCCGGCTGAATGACGAGCTTCGCGAGGCCGAGGCCGAGATGGCCGGGTTGGAGGAGCGCTGGTTCGAGCTCTCCGAGCTCATCGACTAGCGCCGATGCGCGGTCCTCGACATTCGAATAGCGACCGAACCGCTATGCCGCCCGATGCCATCCGTACGTTGCTGTTCGCAACTGCACTCGTGCCCCTACGGGCTGTGTGCCGCCGGCGAGGAGTTCTACGCAGATCTCGGCTTGCGCGCCGCCGGGCCGTGCAAGCTCAAGCGAGTCCTGAGCGAGCCCCGATCTTGTTACATGGCCGAAACATGACCGCAACATCGCCCGCGAGCCGGCTCGCTAGGTTGGGGCAGACAAAGGTTGAACACGGCTGGCACCCGGCCGGTCGCTGATTGGAGGGAATCTCATGTTCCAGGGCGCCGACGATCTACTGGCGTATCTCAGGCAGGAGAATGTCGAGAATGTCGATATCCGGTTCTGTGATCTGCCCGGTGTCATGCAGCATTTCACGATACCGGCCGGCGCTTTCGGCCCCGAGGTCTTCGAGGAAGGCCTGGCCTTTGACGGTTCCGCAGTGGCCGGCTTCCAGGCGATCAACGAATCCGATATGACCCTGCTGCCGGATCCCGCGACCGCCTATATCGATCCGTTCCGCAAGTCCAGAACCCTGATCGTCAACTTCTTCGTTCACGATCCACTGACCATGGAACCCTACAGCCGCGACCCGCGCAATATCGCCCGCAAGGCCCAGACCTACCTGGCCGCGACCGGCATCGGCGATACCGTATTCTTCGCCCCGGAAGCCGAGTTCTATGTTTTCGACGATGTGCGCTACGAAACCAACGGGCATTCCTCGTTCTATTCGGTGGATGCCGAATCGGCCGGCTGGAACACCGCCCGCGAGGAGGAACGCGGCAACCTGGGTTACAAGGTGAGGCAGAAGGGCGGCTATTTCCCGGTGGCACCGGCCGACCACTATGGTGACCTGCGCGACGACATCGTCCGCCATTGCGAGAACGCCGGATTGGTCATCGAACGGGCCCATCACGAGGTTGGCGCGGCCGGCCAGGCGGAGATCAACTGGCGTTTCGACACCCTGCTCACCAGCGCCGACAACATGATGAAGTTCAAATATCTCGCCAAGAACACTGCCTTCGTCAACGGCAAATCGGCCACCTTCATGCCCAAGCCGGTCTTCGGCGACAACGGCTCGGGAATGCACGTCCACCAGTCAATCTGGGCCGACGGCAGACCGCTGTTCTATGACGAAAACGGTTACGCCCAGCTTTCGGATACCGCCCGCTGGTATATCGGCGGGCTGCTGGCCCACGCGCCCGCGCTGCTGGCCTTCACCAACCCGACGATCAACAGCTTCCACCGTCTGATACCCGGTTTCGAAGCGCCGGTGAACCTGGTGTATTCGGCCCGCAATCGCTCGGCCTGTATCCGCATCCCGGTCACCGGCTCGAACCCGAAGGCCAAGCGCATCGAGTTCCGCTGCCCCGACCCGTCTTCCAACCCCTATCTGGCGTTCGCGGCGATGCTGCTGGCTGGCATCGACGGCATCCAGAACCGGATCGAGCCTCCCGCTCCGGTGGACAAGGATCTCTACGAACTGCCGCCCGAAGAGCATGCCGACATCGCCCAGGTGCCGGGATCCCTGGCGGAGGTGTTGGCCGCGCTGGAGGCCGACCAGGACTTCCTGCTCGCCGGAGACGTATTCACCGCCGACCTGATCGAGACCTGGATCGCACTAAAACGGGAGGAGATCGATGCCCTCAGGCAACGCCCCCATCCCTACGAGTTCGACCTGTACTATCAGATCTGAACGGGACGGGGTGTCCTGCGCGCTCCGGGTGCCCTGAACGGCCAGGCCGCTCACCGCTGGCGAAACAGCAAGCCAACGGGAGCAGCCTGGCCGTGGAAATGAGCCACCCCATGCCTGGGGTTCGCCACCTCGAGCCGGCTTCTCGTACGTTTCCGGGATTTTCACGCGATCTGCCACCCGGGTGGTTCTCGGCCCACGATAACCACCCGCACCTCACCATGGTCGAGGCGATCGGTAACCCAATCGATCTCGCGATGCCCCCGACCGGCAAACACCGCTTGCAGAACGCACAGCGCATCGCCGTGCCCCACCAGCACCCGCCAGTCGAATTGCCCGCTGGTGGCCCACAGCAGATCCACCAGCCGCCGCATCCGCCGGTGAACCATGGCGATCGATTCCCCACCACCCCAGGCGATGTCATTGATGTGTCGTCCGGCGGGCACCGGAAGCGCCACCAATTCGGCTGTTGGCCGGCCCTCCAGTTCCCCCAGGGATTGCTCGGCCAACAGTTCGGTGACCCCGACATCGACCCCCAGCCGGGCAGCTATCGGCTCGGCCGTCTGCCGAGCCCGCAGCGCATCCGAGCTGAGCACCTGGCTACGCCCTAACACCAGGCACGCCACCCGGTCGGCCGCCGCCCGCGCCTGCTCCCGCCCAAGCTCGGTTAGGGGCACCTGCGTAGAGCGTCCCAGCACCAACCGGTCCCGATTGGCGATCGACTGGCCATGCCGGACGAGCAGCAACCTCACGGTGCACGCCAGTGGCGAGGGCCTGAACTGCCGGCCGGGTATTCGTCTAGGGGTATCTCATCGGTCTCAAAGGCCCGGCTGATCGGCTCGGTGAGTCGCCAGCAGTCCACCGCGGCTGCGGCGCTCACGCACAGTTCCGGGTCGCCGCTCAGCGCGGCCCGCAACACCCGGGCATAGACCGCGACCTCGGCCGCCTCGATCACCCTGGTGGGTTCGTGCTCCTCCGCGCCCAGCGCCACCCCCTGCAATTCGGCCGGGCCGTCCAAGTCGGCGGCTACCAGTTGCAGTTGGATCGCCCCGGTGAGGATCTGGATCCGTAACCGATTCGGCTCGACCCTGGCCGGCACCCCGGCGACCGGAGCCGCCGATCGGAACACCAACTCGACATACCTACGGTTCTCCGCCAATCCCTTGCCCGACCGCAATCGCAGTGGCACGCCCTGCCACTGCGGCAGCGAACTGACGAACTCCACCTGGGCCAAGGTCTCGGTGCGACGCCCGGGATCCACCCCCGGCTCATCGACATAGGCGGGTTGGGGACGCCCGGCTAGCTCCCCCGCCGTCCAGCGGCCACGTCGCACGGCCCCGGCCCGGCGGCTCACCCGCAGGGATTCCAGCGCCGCCCGCATCGCCGCCGGACGGCCCTCCGGCCCGGCCGGGGTGGGCATGATGGTCGCCGCCAGTACCTGCAACAGATGGGACTGGATCATGTCGCGCAGGGCGCCCGCCGTGTCATAGCAACCGGCCCGGCCGGTCAGTCCCAGGGCCTCGTCCCAGACGATGTTCACCTCGGCCAGCTGTTCCCGTTGCCAGCTCTCGGCCAGCAGCCGGTTGCCGAACCGCAGCGTGGGCATGCCCAGCACTGCCGGAGCGGCCAAGAAATGATCCACTCGGAAGATCTGCTCCTCGTCGACCACCTCCAATAGCAATGCGTTCAGTTCCCGAGCGCTGGCCGCGTCCTGCCCGAAAGGTTTCTCCACCGCCAGCCGGGTGTTCGGCGGCAACGGGACGCCCTGCAGGGCCACCGCAGCCGCTCGCATCGCCCGTGGGCTGAGCGCGAAATAGACGGTAACCGGAGTGCCCGAGCAGTTCAGCAGACGCCGCCAATCGGCGGTTTGGCTGGCATCGGCCGTGACCCAACGGGTGTGAGTCAGGGTGTGCTGGATCGCCGGCCCCTGATATCCGCCGAAGGCTTTGCGCACCGAACCTAGCCAGTCCGGGTGTGCACGCCGTCCGGCACCGATCAGCTCGATGCGACGCTCCGGTTCGGAATCCAACAGCGCACCCAGGGCGGGTAGCAGGAATCGTCTGGTGAGGTCGCCGGTGGCGCCGGTGATGATCAGGGTTTCGGAACGCGCCATGGCGAAAACCATATTCGATTCCCACCCCGTTACGGGTTCACAACCAACGCACAGGTTGCTCGCAGCAAACACCAATCCCGGTGCGGCTGGATGGAGTACACGAACACGCCGACCCGAAAGGTCCCCGCCATGAATCTGCTGCTGTTGACCGCCGACCTGGTCGCCATCGTCTTGCTGGTGAGCGCGCTCTACCTACCGCGCAGGGGCCGCCGCGAGCTGACCTCAAGTTTTCTGGTCACCAACATCGGGGTATTGGCGGTGGCCACGGCGATGTCTACCGGCACTATCGGGGCCGGCCTGGGCCTGGGCCTGTTCGGAGTGCTGTCGATCATCCGGCTGCGTTCCGAGGAGTTAAGCCACCGGGAAATCGCCTACTACTTCGCGGCGCTGAGCCTGGGACTGATCGGAGGCCTGGGCAGCCTGCCGCTGATCTGGGGGATTGGGCTGATGGTCCTGGTGCTGCTGGCAGTGGCGGTCGGCGACCACCCATGGCTCGCCGCCCGCGAAGCCGGCCTGGAACTGACGATCGACCAGGCCATCGTGGACCGGAGGTTGCTGGCCGCCCGGGTGGCCACCCTGGTCGACGGCAAGGTCACCGGAATCCAGGTGCGCCACATCGATCAGGCGGACGACACCACCGAGGTGCTGGTACGCTACCGGCCGGCTCCTCCGCTGAGCGGTCCCGGCCCGACCGAACCGGCACTGCGTCCGGCAGTTCGTGGGATGGCCGCGCGATGAACACCATCAGCCTGGCCGAATTGCGCGAAACCACTGCCCTGCTCACCCGCGTGGATCGCAAATACCTGCTGCCGGTCACCGCATTGGGAGATTTCGCCGGCCGAATCGCCGCCAGCACCCGAGTACTACAGATCGCCGGCCAGTCCCGGTTCGGCTACCAGTCTTGCTACTACGATAGCCCCGAGTTGCTGTGCTATCAGCAGGCCGGACGCGGCCGACGCCGGCGGTTCAAGATCCGCACTCGCGAATACCTGCACCAGCAGGACAGCTGGTTGGAGGTCAAGGCCCGCGGTGCGCGCGGCACCACCGTAAAGGATCGGCTGATCCGGGCCGCGCCCGGCCCGCTGACCCTAGCCGAGCATGGTTGGCTGATCCGCGCCCTGCAGGCCCGCAACATCCCGACCGCACCGGTGCTGCGGCTAATCCCGGTACTACACACTTCCTACACCCGTCGCACGCTGCAGGTACCGCCCACTCCCGATGAGCCGGCCTCCCGGCTGACCATCGACACCGGGTTACGCCTGGAATTGCCCCCGCACGCCCCCGGCGGGCAACTGACCCTCGACCTGCCGCAACTGGTGATCGTCGAGACCAAAGGTGCCCCCCGGGCGAGCCGGATCGACCGGCTGCTGTGGTCGATGGGCTATCGTCCCCGCTCATTCAGCAAGTACGGCGTCGGCATCGCCAGCCTGCGGCTGGACCAATCCCCGCTCAAATGGCACAGCCTGGTCGAGCACCAGCTTGCCGCCTGACCAGCACCCGAGTACACCGAAACGGAGCATCAGCAATGCATCGCCTCGCCAAGTTAGCCCTCGGCACCGTCACCCTGGCAGCCCCGTTCACCGGCTGCCAGGCGGTCCCCGCGGGTAGTCCAACCACCGTTCAGTCAGCCACCGCCGGCAGCACCGGTCAGGCGAACACCTCATCTGGTACCTCTGCCGGCACGGCCGGTCTGGGCAGCGGAGTCACCGATTTCCTGACCGACAATATCGCCTCCCATGCCGAAGCCGGCGACGCCGGCTACGACATCGCCTCGGCAACCACCATCGCGCTGTCTGGCACCCAGGACGTGACGATCTGCGAACCCGGCACCTATGTCCTGACCGGCTCGCTGACCGACGCCTCGGTGATCGTCGATTCCGCAGCCGAAGGCAAAGTCCGGCTGGTGCTGACCGGAGTGCAGTTGACCTCGACGAAAAACTCCCCCATCATCGTGAAGGCCGCCGACGAGGTGGTGCTGGTGCTGGCCGATGGCACCGCAAGCACCATCACCGACAAATCCCCACACGCCGACAGCACCGAGACCGATAGCCCCAACGCGGCAATCTTCTCCATGGCCGATCTGACCATCGCCGGCACCGGGAGCCTGGAGGTGACTTGCGCCAATGCCGATGGCATCGCATCCAAGGATGGCTTGGTTGTGCTATCCGGGAACCTTACGGTAACCGCTGCCGACGATGGACTGCGCGGCAAGGACTATGTGATCCTCGACGGCGGTGAGTCGACCATCGAAGCGGGTGGCGACGGGCTGAAGAGCACCAATGAGGACGACGACACGGTCGGTTATGTCGCGGTCAATGCCGGCAACACCACCATTTCGGCTGGCGACGACGGGGTGCATGCCGAGGGCGATCTAGTGGTCGCCGGCGGCAAACTCACCATCGCTAAATCGGTGGAGGGCATGGAGGGCGCGAACATCGTCGTGGCCGCCGGTACCACCTCGGTGACCAGCAGCGACGATGGATTGAACGCCACTTCGGGCAGTACCACCGGCGGCGGAATGGGCGGTGGCCCCGGCGGGGAGGTCAGCGATGGCTCCCAGCTGGTGATCACCGGGGGCGAGCTGATCATCGACTCCACCGGCGACGGTCTGGATTCCAACGGCACCACCACCATCACCGGCGGCACGGTGCTGATCAACGGACCAACCGGCAACGACAACGGGGCGATCGACACCACCAGCCTGGAGATCTCGGGTGGGGTACTGGTCGCCGCCGGCAGCGCCGGCATGGTCGTCACCCCGACCGCCGGCAGTGCCCAGGGCTGGGTATTGATCAGCCGACAGCTCAGCGCGGGCCGAACCCTACAAGTCAGCGACGGCAACACCGTGCTGGCCGGCCTGACCGTCACCAAGTCTGCCGCCGCCATTGTGGTTTCGGCACCGGGCATGACTACCGGCCAGACCTATCAGGTACTGGTGGACGGCCAGTCGGCCGGTAGCGTCACCGCGGGCGAGGGCGCATCCGGTGGGTTCGCACCCGGCCCCGGCGGGCCCGGGGCCGGTCAGGGCGGGGGGCCCCGATGAGCGGCCCCCGGATATCGCGCCGCGGCCTTCTCGCCGGTGGCCTGACCGCCCTGGCGGTCACCGGCGGGGCGAGCGCCTGGGCGTTGGACAGGTTCGTGATCGATCACCCGGAGGTGACCAATGTCTCCGGGCTAGAAGCCAGCTCCGCGCCGACCTCCGCGGCCAGTGACATCGCCGTGCAGGATCCACTGATCAGCATCACGACCTGGACCGAGGGCTCTGGTCGCGATCTGGTAACCGGCTATGTGGCCGACATCCGGTTGGGCGATGCCCGGCAGCTGCGCAGCGCCTTCGCCCAGGACGCCTTCGGCAACAACATCACCGAAAACCCTTCCGAGATAGCCGCCCAAGTGGATGCCAGTCTGGCCATCAACGGCGACTACTACGGGTTTCGCAGCGACGGCATCGTGATCCGCAACGGGATCGCCTACCGTGACATCCCGGCCCGTACCGGCCTGGCACTGGGACGCGATGGTGTGCTGTCCAGCTACGACGAGTTGACCACTTCCGCGTCCGCCCAGGCGGAACAGGGGATCTGGCAGACCTGGTCGTTCGGGCCCACGCTGGTCGCGGACGGTCAGGTGCAATCGGGTATCGACAAGATCGAGGTGGACACCAACTTCGGCAATCACTCGATCCAAGGTGCCCAACCCCGCACCGGGATCGGCATGATCCAGGCCAATCACCTCCTGTTCGTGGTGGTGGATGGCAGATCGGCAGGCTATTCGCGGGGGGTGACCATGCCCGAATTCGCCAATCTGTTCGCCTCGCTAGGCGCGCAGGTGGCCTACAACCTCGACGGCGGTGGCTCCTCGGCGATGATCTACAACCGGCAATTGGTCAACAATCCGCTGGGCCGCGGCACCGAGCGCGGCACCAGCGACATCATCTATCTCACCCAGGAGGCGGCGTGATCATCCTGATTCCCAGCTATCAACCCGATCGCCGGCTGTTGGAGTTACTGGAGGCACTGGGCAACCAACAGGTGCTGGTGGTGGATGACGGATCCGGACCGGCCTACGCCCACTGGTTCATCGCGGCGCAACGCCTCGGCGCCGGCGTCATCCATCATGGGCACAATTGCGGCAAGGGGCGGGCGCTGCGCACCGGTTTCGCCGCGATCGCCGAACGCTGGCCCGGTCAGGACGTCGTTTGCGCGGACAGCGATGGCCAGCACACCCCCGCCGATATCGCCCGGATTGCCGAACGACTCGCAGCCGGGGATGCCGATCTGGTGCTCGGGGTGCGCGGCTTTACCGGCAAGGTACCGTGGCGTTCCCGGCTGGGCAATGATTTGACTCGCTGGATCTTCAAGGCCGCCACCGGGGTGGCGATCGATGATACCCAGACCGGCCTGCGCGGATACCCCGCAAAGCTGCTCGACTGGCTGGGCCGGATCGATGGAGACCGGTTCGAGTATGAGTTGAAGGTGCTGTTGGCGGCCGCCCGCGAGAAGCTGCGGATCGGCCAGGTCGAGATCGCGACGGTCTATCTGGATGAGAACGCCTCCAGCCATTTCCGGCCGTTGCGGGACTCCTGGCTAATCTACCGCCCATTGCTGGCCTTCTCGGCCAGTTCCTTTCTGGGATTCCTGATCGATTTCGCGGTGCTCAGCATCCTGCTCGGCCTGGGGGTTCATCTGGTCTTCGCCATCGTGGCGGCGCGGCTGGTCAGCGGCACGGTCAACTATACCGTCAATCGCTGCTGGGTGTTCGCCGACGGCGGCCCGCAGCCGGTGCAACGTACCCTTGCGCGCTATCTGGCATTGGCTGGATTGCTCTTGGGCAGCAATATCGCATTGATGTGGTTGCTCACCCCAATCCTGGGCAGTTTCTGGGCGAAGCTCCTCACGGAGTCGACATTGCTGGTGGCCAGCTATCTGACCCAGCGGTTGGTGGTATTCGCCACCGAGCGCACCCGCAGGGCGCGCGCCCAGCGTTCCGGAGCCACCAGGAAACCGTATCTGTCCCAGTCGCACAGCTTCACCTTGACGCCGGGCAGTTCGCGGCGCAGGTAGCCTGCGGTCATGACCAATCGGGCGCCCGGCGGCCAGCGGGAATACCAGATCTCCACGGCGTTGGCCGGCAGGCCGCGCAGGGTAGCCAGCCAATCCAGCGCCGCCCAGCCCGCGCCGACCGGACCCACCAAGCCTTCATCGTAGGGTTGCCGGGCAGCGTCCGCAGCAGCCAAGGCCGCCCGGAAGGCGGCCCGGATCTCGCCCCGATCGGAACAGCCATTGGCCACCCAGTCGTAGAACTCGGTCACCCGGCCGGCCCGCAACGCGGCTATTGCGGTGGTGATCCGATCGATATTGGCCTGCACCGCGGCTCGTTCCTCGGCGGTGGATGCACTGGTCGTGGGTGCTGGGCCAGGCAGCGGACAATCGATCCGGAACACCTGCTCGAACCCGGCATCGTGGGTGAGATAGTCGATCGGGTCGATCAACAAAACCCGGCGGGCCACGCCGGCGGCCAGCAACTGCACCGCTACCGTCACCCCGGCGCCCTGGCCAACGACCAGTTCCGCCGCTATCCGGGCATCCAACAGCTCATCCAATGTGGCGGCCGCCTGGGTGATCGCCCGCATCGAATGGACCGATGCGGCTGGCCAGCATTCCGCGGCGGGAACCAACGCGGCCACCCTGCCCAACCCATATTCGCCCAGTTCCGGATCTACGAACAGGGCTCTCAGTTCGCGCAGCGGTCGGTCGGCCATAGAATGCAGCCTATGCGCCTTGAGCCCGACTCACTTCTTGCTAAGACCATCGCGGGTATCACTGCGATCGATGCCACGTCCCTAGCCGCCGCCGGGGAAAGACAATCCCAGCTGACCAAACCAGCAGGTGCCCTGGGGCTGCTGGAAACCATCGGCAATCAGCTGTCGGCCATCTACGGCCAGGTCCCCCCACCCCTACCCGGCAAGGGGGTACTCGCCGTCTTCGCCGGCGACCATGGGGTCTATGGCCGTGACATCACCCCCTGGCCCCAGACGGTCACGGTGCAGATGCTGGTCAACATGTGCCATGGCGGGGCAGCGGTCAACGCGCTGGCCGCCGAAACCGGCACCGTGGTCTGGCCGATCGACATCGGCGTGGCCAACGAGGTACCCGACGCCCCGGGGCTGCGTCGCCATCGGGTGCGTAACGGTACTGCCGACTTCACCACCGGGATGGCCATGAGTCGTGCGGAGGCCCAGACGGCCCTCGAGCTGGGCATCCGACTGGCCAACGAGGCAGTCGACCAGGGCGCCGATGTGCTGCTGACCGGTGAGGTCGGTCTGGGTAATACCACGGTGGCGGCCGCCCTGATAGCCGCCCTGACCGGTACCGATGCCTCCGAGGTCACCGGCTGCGGGGCTGGGGCGGGCAATGAGATGCTGGCCCGCAAGATCGCGGCGGTACGCGCCGGGTTGGCAACCAACCATCCCGATCCCCACGATCCTGTGGGTGTGCTGGCCGCAGTGGGCGGGCTGGAACACGGTGGCATGGCCGGTTTCATCCTCGGCGGGGCCGCCCGCGGCGTACCGGTGATCCTGGATGGGGTGATCAGCGCCTCGGCTGCCCTGATCGCGGTGGGTTTGGCGCCCGAGGCGACCGGCTATCTGATCGCCGGTCATCACGGCCGTGAACCGGGCATCCAGGTGGCATTGGCGCGTCTCGGATTGCCGGCTCTGGTGGATCTGCGCTTGCGACTGGGTGAGGGCACCGGGGCTCTCGTGGCGCTGTCTACGGTGCGCTGCGCAGCCCGGGTACTGCGTGACATGGCGACCTTCGCCGAAGCCGGGGTGGCCGGCCGGAACGACCACTGACGGAGGTGGCATGCGGGTATTGGTGCTGGGCGGGGCCCGGTCGGGCAAGTCAACCTTCGCGGAGGGACTGGCGGCCGCGGCCGGCCAAGTGGATTACCTGGCCACGGCCGAGCGCTACCCCGACGATCCCGAATGGGTGGCCCGTATCCGGGCGCATCGGCAACGCCGGCCGACGGACTGGCGCACCATCGAGACCGTGGACGTGGCTGCGGAACTCGCCCGGACCAGCGATCGGTTGCTGCTGGTCGACTGCCTGACCGTCTGGCTCACCAGACAACTGGACCTGGCGGGAGCATGGCGGGAGCAGCCCGGCAGCGACCAGGCGCTGCGCCAGGCCACCGATGAACTGATTGCCGCACTGGCTATCACCCCCCGCGAAGTCGTGCTGGTCAGCAATGAGGTCGGGCAGGGTGTGGTGCCGGCGACCCGTTCGGGACGCCTGTTCCGCGATGAGATGGGCATCTTGAACTCTCGGCTGGCCCAGGTATGCGACCAAGTACACTTCTGCGTAGCCGGGCTCGCGATGAGGATGAAGTGAGATCCCCGCACCCACTGGCGCTGGCCGCGGGGTTCTTCACCGTGGTACCGATGCCATCGGTCACCGAGCTCAGCCCACGCCAGGCCCGGCAGGCTCTGGCCTGGTTCCCGGTGCTCGGCGCATTGCTCGGTGCGCTGGGTGGTGGCGTTGGTGTCCTGTCGGCATGGCTCGGTTCCGGGCCGCTGCTGGCCGGTTTGCTGACCGTGGTGTGCTGGCAGTTGCTGACCGGAGCGATGCATCTGGATGGCCTGGCCGACAGCTTCGACGGTCTGGCCGCGCTTGGTTCGCGCAAACAGGGGCGGGATACCGCCCGAGCGTTGGAGATCATGCGGGCACCCGACATCGGCGCCATGGGCGTGGTGGCCATCGTATTGGTGCTGGGTGTGCAGGTGGCTGCCCTGGCGGACCTGCTCGAAAGCCGGCAGTTGCTGGTGGTTGCGTTGCTGGCTACGGCAAACGGCCGATTGGCGATATTGCTGGCCAGCAGGCGAGGGGTGCCCAGTGCCCGGCATGGTGGGTTCGGCGCGCTGTTCGCCAACACCACCGCGCCCGGGCTGGTCGCCGGCCAGGTGTTCGCCTGGGCGCTGTTCTCCGCCGCGCTGGGCTGGTGGGCGGCAGGCCCGCGGGGCGGGATAGGTCTACCGGCCGCGGTCTTGCTGACTCAGACGGCGGCCTGGTGGTGGACGCGGGGCCTGGTGCGCCATTTCGGCGGGATGACCGGTGACATCTTCGGGGCCTTGATCGAGGTCACCACGGCAATCTTCCTGCTGACCGTCACGCTGGCGTTGCCGTGATCACCGGCCTGCCCGGCCGATTCGAACCGGTTACCAACGCAGGCTGATCAACCGGGCGCTGCCCAGCAGCTTGGCGCCCCAGATCATGAACCGAGTGATCGGATTGAGTCTGGTGGCCGCGGGCAGCCCCGAAAAGAAAGTCTGCACCTCGACCTGGACGATGCGCGGCGACCACTCGAACAGGGTGTCGGGCCGGTTCACCCAGAAATGCATGCCGGCGCCGGTGTTACCCGTCCAGCGCACCATCTGGTTGGCTACCCAGATACCGAACCAGGAACCGGCGTCGAAGAACAACTCACCGGAAGCGAATCTCCGGCACAGGCCGGCGACCAACGACCGGATCCGGACGGCCGGGAAATACTGGAACAGCCCGTTAGCGAGCACGAGCACTGGGGTCTCGGCGGCCACCCGCACCTCGGCCAGCCAATCCAGGTCGAAGGCCGAAAAAGCCAGATTCATGCTCCGTTCGGTAGCCGGCAGGAACTGCTCGCGGTAGGCAATCGCATCGGGCAGGTCCAGGTTGTACCACCGGACACGGCCATTGTCGATCCGGCCGAAGGTGTCGTCCAGGCCGGCGCCCAGGTTGATGACCGTGGCATCCGGATACCGACCCAGGTGATCCCGCACCCGGTCGTCGGCGCGCTCCGCCCTCAGCAGGCACAGCAGAGCGGCGTACTCGCTGTCGTAGACGGTCCGGATGCCTCTCAGGTCGGCTTTGGTTTCGGCCATGATCCGTTCGGCGGTATGATCCCGCAGGATCTCCGGGAACCGCCGCCCGGCGGCGGCCCGGGAATAGAGCGGGATCAGCATGGTGTGTTGAATGCTGTGTGCGGTGAGCCTGTTGCGCTCATTCATGCCGTGCTCCTGATTCCTAACCGGCCCGATGACCAATTCATCCGATGCCCAGACCATTGTCGTTCGACCACAACTGACTCGCCAACCGATCGCCGAACGGCCGGGCACCGCAACCCGGTGCCCGGCCGGCGGACGGAATAGTGACCCGACCCAGGTAGATTCGCCAGTCCCGGAACCACTTGGGCGAGCACCCGCGGGCCGGCAACCGGCCGCCCGAGAGGAATCGCGATGGCCCACAATTGGGCCATGACCTCTCGCCTGGCGCGGGCCGCCTACCGGCCCGCTGCACTACTGCTGGCCTTCGTCCTGGTGTTCCTGGGCCTCTGGTTCGGGGTCATGCTGACGATCGACCGAAGCCTGCTCGACCGGCTCCGACAGGTACCCGGGGTGGCGGGCGTCACCGATCGGGGAGATCGCATCGATGTTTTGATCTCTAACAGACTCAGCCCGGAACAAACCCAGGACGCCTTCGACCTGGCGGCCAGGCTCGCCAAGAACCAGCTCTTCTACCGCTGGCGGCCGGTGGTTCTGGGGGTGGGGCCGTTCTCGGTGCGTATTGAGGCATCACCGCCGGCGATCCAACTGGGCAGGTTCCGGGCAGATATCGCCAAGATACTGGCCGAGCATGGCGGCGTGGTATCCGGCGAACTGGGTAACGATGCCCGGGTCCGTGTCGAACTGGAGCCGGGCATCAAGGTGCTCGACTGGGCGATGACCAGCAGCGAACTGCTTGAGCGGTATTCGGTGACGGGGCTGGTTACCATGGCGGGCACGGACGAGGAGCTGAGCCTGTACTCGGGCACGCCCGCCCACCGTAAGCAGTTGTGGGACCTACACCACGCGATCGCCGGTACCGGAGGCGATATCGCTTGGCTGTCGGTGAGCGAGAACAAGACCGCCGGCCGGATCGCCGTACCGGATAGGGCAACCGCATCGGCGGTGCTAGATGAACTGGGGCACGTGCTCCACGATCCCACAACCGGCGAAGGCATCACCCTGACGGTGGCCGAGGAACTCGCCCTGATTGGGCTGGGCGATCACCGGGCTGCCTTCGAATTCGTCGACCGATTGACTACCGAGCATCGCCGGGTCACCGGTTTGCGCACCGACCTGACCGAGGTCCATGTCGTAGCGGACAATCCCGAAGCCATCGACTCGCTGCTCGAAATGGCCGATCGGGGTGGCCTACCGATGCCCGGAGAGGGCAGCATCCGGGTCGGCCCGGCGGTTTCCGGCCATGGCGGTTTTGCCGGCCGCCCGGGTACCATCGCCCGATTGGGCAGGCTCTTCCAGTCGCTGTGGCGTGCGGGCTACCCGGATGTCACCGTCACCTCCGGGAACGCCAGACGTGGGTGCCAGGTCGGGTTCTCGCTCGATCAGTCCGGGAGCAACGATTTCACCAACCCCAAGGTGCAGGCCGGGTTGATCGATGGCCTACGGGCGCTGGACTGGCCCGGTCTGGGATGTTTCGCTATCGCCGCAGACCCCCGCGCCACCACCTTGACCTTCATCAGTTCCCGCGACGGCCAGGCCACCAATGTCGTACCCGCTAGCCGGCCGCCACACGGCGGTACCGTTCCGTGGTCGGCGCGGTTCATCGATCGATGGAACCACACGGCTACCTCCTGACACCGCCCGCCGGCAGCCGGCACGGCTGACGGGGCAAGAGCATCCGGTAAGCCCAGGTGCCGGCATCGATCGGCTGGATACGACGCGAAGCAACGCGGCGAGCCGGGGCACCGCCGGCCTCTGACGACGTGACACCCCACCTGGGTGACCGGTCTCGGCCAGCTACCAGGGCAGCCGATCGACGAGCGCGGCCGGCAGGTTGCGGAATACCCATTGGATGGGAGTGAAGATGGCCGGGACCCGCACCACCGGCCGGCCGCGGGCCAATGCCCGCAGGCTTGCCCGAGCCACCTGCCGCGGTGTGACCGAAAAGGCTACCCGCCGGCCGGCGATCATCCGGCCGCGTACCGCCCCCGGACGCACCACCAGCACTCTTATACCCTGCGGACGCAGCAACACCCCAAGCTGCAGATAGAACCCATCCATGCCGGCCTTGGTGGCGCCGTAGACCGGGTTGGTTCGCCTGACTCGTTCGCCGGCCACCGAACTGAGCACGATCAGTTCACCGCCGGCCTGAGCGGTTAGACGCTGCCCCAGCAGAACGCCCACGCTTAGTGCCCCGGTGAAGTTGGTCTGGGCGATCCGTACGGCCTGCTCATGGTCGCGCCAGGAGTCGGGCTGCCCAAGCAGCCCGAAGGCCACGATCGTCACATCGATGTGGCGATCGAATACCCCGGCCAGCAGTGCAGGATGGGAGTCCGTGGCGCAGGCATCGAAAGCCAGCCACTCGACCCGGCTGGCGCCGGCCGCCCATGCCTGCTGCTCAGCGACCGAACGATGCGGCGAATCGGAGCGGCCGGCCAGCCATACTTCTGCCGGACCCCGCGTGGTCAGCAACTCGGCGACGATCGCCAGACCGATCTCGCTGGCCCCGCCCAGCAGCAGGATCCGACTCATCGGGCCCGTCCCCAGAACAACCGATCGACCACCTGGGCGGCATGCCGGGCGGTCCTTGCCCAGGTCTGTAGCAGTTCGGAAGCCTGCCCAGGCCCGTAGCCGAGGAGCAAGGCGACCGAGGCCACCTCACGGGGATCTTGGGGCAGCAGATCGGAGGACCTGCCACGCACCAGCACGGCCATGTTGCGCAGCCGGCTGGCCAGCTGCCAGGCCGCCGACAGGGCGGCCGCATCCGGCTGAGCCACCAGTCCGAGTTCCTGGGCCGCCGTCAGGGCGGGCAGCGTTGCGGTGGTCCGAAGCCCCGGGTGGCGGCCGGCATGCTGCAATTGCAGCAACTGCACCGTCCACTCCACATCGCTCAGGCCACCCGCGCCCAGCTTCAGGTTGATCCCGGCAGATCCGCGACCGGCGCGTTCCCGCTCCATCCGCGCCTTGAGCCGACGGATCTCGGTGACCTGGGCCGGGGTAATGCCATCCGGTGGGTACCTCCGGGAAGCCACACCGGCCAGCAGTTCTGCAGTCAGTTCGGCGTCCCCGGCCCCGTGGCTGGCGCGTAGCAGCGCCTGGGCTTCCCAGGTCTGGCTCCATCTCGCGTAGTAGCTGAGGTAGCCGCCGAGACTGCGGGCAATCGGGCCGTTCTTGCCGTCGGGGCGCAGGCCGGGATCGATCGACAGTGCCGGTTCCGGCCCCGCAGCCCCCAGCACGGCCCGGATCCGGGCGATCACCTTCTGGGCTCCCTGGATCTGCTCAGGAGCGGCATCACCGGGCAGCACGAACATCGCATCGGCATCGGAGGAGAATCCCAGTTCGCCGCCGCCCCAGCGGCCCATCGCCACGACCCCGATCGGTGCCCGCTCGGAGCCGTATTCCTCGCCGATCACTCTCAGCGCCGCGTCGATCGTTGCCCCGGTAAGGTCGGCCAGCCCAGTGCCAAGGGCGGCCAGATCGACACCGCCCAACAGATTGGCGGCCGCCAGCCGGAACAGTTCCCGGCCGCGCAATGCCCGGATCTGCTTGATCGCCTCATCGGCGTCGGCATGCCGTTTGGCGATCTGGAGCATGGTGGCGAGCAGATCGACGCGATTCTGGGGCGCAGCGGTCTCGGCAGGATCGGCCAGCAACCGCACCATGGACGCATCCCGGCGCAACAGATCCGAACAGTAGCGGCTGGCCGACAGCAACCAGGCCAGGCGCTGCGCCATCGCCCCGGAATCGCGCAGGGCGCGCATGTACCACGAGGTGGCACCCATCTGATCGGACAGTCGCCGGAAGCCAAGCAGGCCGAGATCGGGGTTCGGCCCCTCGCAGAACCAGTGCAGCATCGCCGGCATCAGTTGGCGCTGGATTATCGCGGTCCGGTTCAGGCCGGTGGTGAGCGCCCCGATGTGGCGCAACGCGGCTTTCGGATCGGTGAATCCCAGGGCCCGTAACCGGTCCGTCGCCGCGCCGGCCGGCAGGCGCAGTTCGTCATTGGACAGCCGGCTCACCGCGGCCAACAACGGAGAATAGAAGACCCGCTGCTGAAGCCGCTGCACCTCACGGGTCATCCGCCGCCACTGCTCGCCCAGCGCCCGGCCATCCTCGGCGCCGACCTGCCGGGCCAGCCGATCCAGTTCGGCCGGGTTCTCGGGCATCAGATGGGTGCGGCGCAGCCGGAACAGTTGCTCGCGATGTTCGAGCAACCGCATGAACCGGTAGGCCTCGGCGAGCCTGGCACCGTCGGCGCGTCCGATGTAGCCGTAGTCGATCAGGGCGGTCAGGGCCGGCAAGGTGGCGCGAAGCCGCAGCCGCTCATCGGCCCGGCCGTGCACCAATTGCAGCAACTGGACGCTGAACTCGACATCCCGCAGCCCGCCCGGCCCCAGCTTGATCTCCCGATCGCGCTCGCGGGCGGGGATCAGGCCGATCACCCGTTGGCGCATCGCCTGGGTTTCGGCTATGAAACTGTCCCGGCCCCCGGCCTGCCAGACGAGGGGGGCGACCAGGTCGCAGAATTGTTCGCCGAGCGCCAGGTCGCCGGCCATCGGGCGAGCCTTCAGCATCGCCTGGAACTCCCAGTTCCTGGCCCACTTCTGGTAATAGGCACGATGCGAACCGAGGCTGCGGACCAGCGGGCCGCTCTTGCCGTCCGGGCGCAGGGCGGCGTCCACCTGCCAGATGGTGCCCGCGGGGGTGTGCGCCGAGCAGATCCGGGTGGCGGCGGCTACCACCTTGGTGGCCGCTTGCACCGCCTGTTCGACACCGACCCGGTCGCTGGCGGGCTCGGCCACATACAGCACATCGACGTCGGACAGATAGTTGAGCTCCTGAGCCCCGCACTTGCCCAGCGCGATGACCGCCAGCCTGGCCTGATCGTGTTCGGGTACCTGCCCACGCGCAATAGCCAGAGCTACCTCGAACACCGCATCTGCCAGATCGGCCAGTTCGCCGGCGATCTCTTCGATGATGCTGGCCGGATCGGGATGGCAAAGATCCCGGGCGGCGATGCGCAGCAATTCCCGTTTGTTGGCCAGCCGCAGGTCCTCGGCCGCCGAATCGGCGAGGACGCAGGTTGCCGGGTCCGTGAATCGTCCGGGGGAGATCCGGCTCATCAGGGAGGCCCGCAATTCGGCGGCTGGGAACCGACGCAGGTCACCGGCCAGCACCCGCAAATGCCCGGGGTGGGCACGCACATGCTGGTTCAAGGCCAGGCTGCCGCCCAGCACCGCGATGGTCCGGCCCAGCCAGTCCCGGTCGCCGAACAATCGATCGGCCAGTCCGGGATCGGTTTCGGTCAGCCCGGCCAGCCCCTGCAAGGCCAGGTCCGGATCGGCCGCGGCACTCGCTATATCCAGCCAATGGGGAGCCTGGGCGGCCGCGGCCGGCCGTCCCAGGATGATCTGGCAGTGTCCCGCCGCCCGGGTGGCATCGCGGAAACCGCGCCGGGCCAGGTCGCCGGCTGGGGTACTGGTGCGTCCGCTCATGGTGTCTTTCTTGCGCGGGTCGATCGATCGGCTCGGGCAACCGGTTGGCCGGGTCCGGCCTGGCCCGGCTCCCGGTCGCCGGCAGATCGGCTGAGACACCAGCCTACCGTTGCCGTCGGGTTGCCTAGGATGGCCGGGTTGCCCAGAAAGGAAGCAGCACCCACCGACTGGTCACCCGGTGCCCCGGGTGACCGACCAGGTTCCAGGAGGTGACGGCCTTGACGACGCGAACCAATCGCCTACTGGCACAGGTGATCGCGGCCTTACAGACCCAGTTGACCGAGTTCTGCGCAAATCCAGGAGCGCTGGGACACGCCGGGCTGGACCGGTTGATGTGCCTGGTCTGCGAGACGCTGCACACGGTCAACGCCCCGGCCCGGGGCACCCCGATCTCGTTCAGCGATCACCTCCATCATCGCGAATTGGCCCTGGCACAGCCACACATTCGGATCGCCGAGCCGTCGGGGGACGACGATACAGCCCGGCCCGACCGGCGACTCGCCTCGACGATCTCGGATCTGCTGACCGCATTGGCCCGACGGGATCTGCCCGACACCGTCGCCGCGCAGTCCGGGGCGGTGCGTACCATCGATCATCTGCGGGCGACCGTACTGCTGTGCGTTGATCTGGCCCTCGATACCATCGGGACCGCCCAGCCAGCAGCCCTGGCCGAGGCAGTCCGGTCATTGGCCGTAGTCCTCGCCGAGCGTCATCCGGGCCAGGCCATCGAGGTGCGGGTGCCACCCTATGCCGCGGTGCAGGTAGGCGCCCACGAGGCGGGCCCGGCCCACACCCGCGGCACTCCCCCCAACGTCGTGGAGACCAACCCGCAGGCCTTCCTCGCGCTCGCCACGGCCCGATTGACCTGGCGGCAAGCCATCGAAACCGGCCAGTTGAACCGCTCGGGGGCGCATGCCGATGAGGCCGGGCGGATGTTCCCGGTGCTTCGCCTGCATTGACCGTCCGGGCCCGGGCCTGCCCCGCGATCCGGCGGATCTCACAGCCTGGGCAGCATGGTGGTCAGTTCGTAAGGTGTCAACTGACGACGGTACTCGTCGAACTCGGCCCGCTTGTTGCGCAAGAAGAAGTCAAAGACGTGCTCACCCAGGGTGTCGGCGACCAGTTCGCTGTTCTCCATGCAGGCGATCGCATTGTCCAGATTGCGCGGCAGAGTGTCGATACCCAGCGCCAGACGCTCACGATCGCAGAGAGCCCACACATCGTCCTCGGCCTCGGCCGGTAAAGGCAGTTCCTGTTCGATGCCCGACAATCCGGCGGTAAGCAACAAGGCATAGGCCAGGTAGGGGTTACAGGCCGGGTCGATGGATCGGTACTCGATGCGCGCCGAACTTGCCTTGTCCGGCTTGAACAGCGGGACGCGAACCAGGGCCGAACGATTGTTGCGTCCCCAACAGATATAGCTGGGCGCCTCGCCGCCCCAGGCCAGCCTCTTGTAGGAATTGATCCACTGGTTGGTCACCGCAGTGATCTCCCTGGCATGGGTCAGTAAGCCTGCGATGAAGTGCTTGCCGATCGGGCTGAGCCGCAGCTCGTCGGTGGCATCGTAGAAGGCGTTCTGGTCGCCCTCGAACAGACTGACATGGGTGTGCATACCCGAACCCGGGTGGGCGCTCAGCGGTTTCGGCATGAAGGATGCGGTGATGCCCTGGGCCACGGCGACCTCCTTGAGAACCAGTTTGAAGGTCATGATGTTGTCGGCCATGCTCAATGCGTCGGCATACCGCAGATCGATCTCGTGCTGGCCGGGAGCGGTCTCGTGATGGCTGAATTCGACCGAGATGCCCATCTGCTCAAGCATGTTGATGGCATCGCGCCGGAAATCGGTACCCGCGTCCATTGTGGTGTGATCGAAATAACCCCCGCTGTCCAGTGGGCTCGGCTCGACCCCGGGGATCACCGGGTTGGCGAGCAGGAAAAACTCGATCTCGGGATGGGTATAGAAGGTGAAACCCATATCGGCGGCCTTCTTCAGGGCGCGCTTCAACGCATGCCGGGGGTCGGCCATCGCCGGCGAACCGTCGGGCATGGTGATATCGCAGAACATCCGGGCCGTGCCGGCGTTTGTGCGCCAGGGCAGCAGTTGGAAGGTGGTTGGATCCGGGTGGGCGACCATGTCCGCCTCGTAGACCCGCGCGTAGCCCTCGATGGCCGAGCCGTCGAATCCGATGCCCTCGCCGAAGGCGCCTTCCAGTTCGGCTGGGGCGATGGCCACCGACTTGAGGAAGCCCAGCACATCGGTGAACCACAAGCGAATGAACTTGATATTGCGGTCCTCGACGGCGCGCAGCACGAACTCGGTCTGACGATCCATGCCTCCAAGTCTGCCAGTCCGGGCGTCGCCACGCCCCACCACCTGGGCACCAATGGGCCGGTCACCGAGCACGATCCGAACCTGGTCTACGGCGGCAGGCCGGCCATGCCGGTGTTGCCGGGGTAGGCCGCAAAAGACTCTCCCAACCGATGCCGGGCCGATCGCCTTCGGGACGATGCCGGCAGACGGCATCGCCGACCGGTATGCCCGGATGGCAGTGCATACGGGCCCTCACCCAAAACGGCGGTATCCCCGGTGCTCAGGTCGCGATGTAGTCGCAATGGACGCGTCCGCGGGGAGGTCGTTTTCTATTCCGCCGCTCGCGGCGCCCATCGGGGATGCGGCGCCGCTGCCCAAGGCCGGCGCCGTGCCGGGCGAGCTGGCCGTCGAGCGACAGGTCTTCCGACCTCATAGACTCAAGCCATGTCGATCTCCGGTTGGTACCCCGACCCAGCAGGTACTCAGGGCCGTTACCGCTACTGGAACGGCAACAGCTGGTCGCATCAGACGACCAGCGACCCTTCCGATCCCGCACCCGATCCGGAGCCGGCAGCGGGCCGTGGCGGTGGTTCCCGGTCGCGGCTGCTGTTGGTCGCCTTGGCGGCCGTGCTGGCGATCGTGCTGGTGGGTTGGTTGATCCTGGTCCGCCCAAACCAGGGCGGCGGGTCCGGTGGCTCGGTTCCGGAAGACACCAACTCGTCCACCCCGACGATCAGCGGCTGGGATGAGAGCTCGCGCCCCACTCCCCCACCGAGCCAGGCGTCCATGATCGCCTGCCCGTTCACCAAGGTCACCCGGAACACCAACCAGCCAAAGGACGGGCGGCTGCATGGCGGCGGAATCTCCATCCCCAAGATCGACGGCTGGATAGACCAGGGCATGCACCTGGATTGGGCCTCCGACGTCCATACCCAGATCGATACCGTGCGCCCAGGCTGGATCAGCAATATCGGGGTTGCCCAGTTGAATGCGGCGGACGGCTTCAACAACATCCAGGTTGGCGCCCGGCAGAGCATGGAATGTTTCTCCACCTCTGGCTACTACCAACACTTTACCGGCCGGGTGGATCTGAAGAGCGAGCAGGTCGAAATCGACGGCCATCCCGCCTGGTGGATACGCTCCGAAGTACGCATAGACTCGGCGAAGGCCAAAATGCCCGAGATCCCTGGGGACACCGTTGACGTGATCGTGATAGATCTGGGCGTCCCCGATCATATGGGAATGTTCTTCTCCAGCGTCACCATCGGCGATGAGAGCCGCCAGCGAAAGGTAGATGCGGTCATCGACGGCATCCAGGTCGGCTGAAAAACCGTCGCAACGGGACGAGGGGATACCTGACCGAGCAGGCCACGGGCGGGTTGAGTCGATCCCGATGCCGGCCGCGATCCGGTGGCGCATGGCACCGGATCTACAATCGATCGGGTGAGCGATGCGATCAGACCCTTCCCGATCAGCCCGATGCGCGAGGTCCCGGCATCGGTGATCAGACCAAGCTATGTCGGGGTGATGGCCCCGGAACGGTATGACGGTCCCCATGTGCAGTCGGCCGAAACGATTCAGGCGATGCGGGTGGCCGGTCGGATCGCGGCCGATTCGATCCTGGTAGCGGCCGCCGAGATTCGCCCGGGTGTGACTACCGATCACCTGGACGCGGTTGCTCACGAATACCTGTGCGATTTGGGTGCCTATCCAGCATCCCTGAACTATCGCGGGTTCCCGAAGAGCATCTGTACCTCGGTGAATGAGGTCATCTGCCACGGCATCCCCGATGCCCGCCCGCTAGCCGAAGGCGACATCGTGAAGATCGACTCCACGGCCTTCCACGGTGGGGTGCATGGGGACAATTGCGCTACCTTCTACGTCGGCGAGCCCAGCGAATCCGCCAGGCTGCTATCCGAACGCACCCGGACGGCCATGTACCGGGCCATCAACGCGGTTCGTCCCGGCCGGCCGATCTCGGTGATCGGGCGAGTCATCGAATCCTATGCCCGGCGCTTCGGCTATGGGGTGGTCCGTGAGTACACCGGCCATGGAGTGCATACTGCATTTCATTCCGGCCTGGTCATCCTGCATTACGATGAGCCTGCTCTCGACACCCCGATGCAACCGGGCATGACCTTCACTATCGAACCCATGCTCACCTTGGGCAGTCCTAGAACCACCCAGTGGGAAGACGGCTGGACCGTAGTCGCCCGGGATGGTTCGTGGTGCGCCCAATTCGAGCAGACGATCGTGGTCACCGAGCAGGGGGCCGAGATACTGACCGTACCAAGCTCCGGTGAATTGATCTCGGGTGGCGACCCGGGACAGATCGATATCTCCAAATTCAACGTCAATCTGTGAAAACCCTGTGAAAAGAGAGCGGCCCGGACGCTTCGCGTACCGGGCCGCTCCTAAGGGACAGTGGCGCCATTGGGGAGGGACCACCATGTGTGGGGGGAGAACCCACAGCTCTATTGTTACCATTCCGGAGTCCACCGTCAAGCCGGATCACTAATTGATCGGAAGATTTCATGAAGAAGCCCCGCCGGTCTACGATGGCGCTAGTCATAGCCGTATGCTTGGCAGCATTCTGGCTGATGCCCGGCCTAGCGAGAGCCCGGTCGTTGCTATTGATGACCGGCTATGACCTATTTCACAAATCCCAGGCGTTGAGTCGAGATACCAATATGGAGGCACATTTCACACTTTCGGGTCACGACCTATATCCGCGACTTATAACCTTCAATGCGGACGCCGGAATGTCCGCTTGGCTAGAACAGCCGGTGCGATTCACGGTTGCCTTCACCTTCGGCGATTTTGCGCCAGGTTCGGACCACAGCCGGTTCTACGATCCGGCCGATGAATTGTACGGCGCCTATCTTGGCGCATACTACCTGCAAGGACTGGGACATGACCTCGGAGCCAGTGAGGTGGCTAAGATGGCCGAATTCGACCAGCGACATCTTGCGTTGCCGGCTTTGGGCCTGCCAATCGCGCAGAGCCACTTCACGGTACGGGACACTCAAACCTGGCCGCAGGCATTTGCCAACCTAAACTGGACCGCCTACGAGGCAACCGTGCTGACCAATTGTCCCGACCACACACCTACCGGTTTCCGGCCCGCATATTTGCAGTTCGGCTGGCCGCCAAGCACCGACCGGCAGTTTCCGGGTTGCGAGCTCGCGGCCCGGATCACGGTTACTCGACTGGCCGAACAGGATCTGACGATTGGTCTGTTCGTGCTGGCTCCCAGCCGGGCCACCATGGCTCGGCTCGACAGTGAAGTGCTCAATCAAGTGCGTTTCGCCTGACGCCGGCGCAGCAGCCGGTCCCAGACGATGCAGCCGACCGCGAGCAACACCATCAGCGCCATGATGGCGAAGGCATTGCGCATGAACAGGCCTTCGGGCAGGTAGTTGATGACCGGGTCGGCGCGCGGATCAAAGATCCACAGATCATTGTCGAAAGCGATCTTGTGAAATAGCACAAAAGCCCGATCGAAATCAATCGCCAGCGGAATGGCAAGCAGCGCCGGCGTGGCCAGGGCGATGACGCCACCAGCCCGCAAGAATCCGGATGCCCGGTGGGCACGCCAGATCCACAATCCCAGCGCTATCGCAGCGACCAGCCCGAACAGACCACCTTGGGCAAACAGCTGGAAGATTCGCTTCGCCTCGGCGAAATGCTGGGCACCGGCGGCCGACATCGGCAACCCCGGTAACGTCAGCTCCCGAATCCACGGAAACAACGAATAGTCGATGATCGCATCGTAGTTGGCCTGCATTTGCGCTGGGCTGAGATCGTGACTGTTGTAACGTCCGGTCGAGAAGCACGGATAGGTGAACTTGGCCGCCAGCACCGCGGTAACCGAAATCCCCCAGATCGCGCTAGCCACCGCCAGCGCGGCCAGCGAATTGCAAAGGCGTTTCATCGGACCTCCCACACCGAAGATACCGGCTGCGGTACGGCCGGTACGGTGTCCCGGCATCGGATAACCCATCGGCGGGGCCGCCGGCCGATAGGGGACGAGCCGGCCTATAAGCCGGATTCTGTACTCCTCGCGGAGCGGTGATCATCCATCTGCGAACGCCGTTACCGGCGCCCTTCCCCCGGCGCTTGCGCTCCGGGCGTGCGACCCACCAGGCAGCTCGAACGGGCCATCCTCGGACGCTGCCTACCTGGTCTTGCTCCGGGTGGGGTTTACCATGCCGCGACTGTCACCAATCGCGCGGTGGGCTCTTACCCCGCCGTTTCACCCTTGCCCGCACCGCCGATGCGGTGGGCGGTCTGTTCTCTGTGGCACTTTCCCGCGGGTCGCCCCGGGTGGGCGTTACCCACCACCCTGCCCTGTGGAGTCCGGACTTTCCTCGACGCCTGCGCGCCGCGATCACCCGGCCGACTCGTCCGGTTACTTAGCCTACGCCGGATCCAGCCGATTCGAACAGCACGCGGCCCCTGGTCACATCTGCCTCGACCAACCGTAACCGGGTCAATGCGCCCAACTCCAGCCCCTTGCCGATCACGGGGGCTTCCACCGCCACGCCCCGGATCGCGGCTACCCCGCGCTCGGGTTGACGGTCGTCCAGATCGATGATGGTGCCATCGTAATGCTGCCCCTCATGGCCACGCAGAACGAGAGCTTCCACGTGATCGATGATGCCCCGCTCAAAGCGTTTGGCCCGCCGGTCCGACTCGGCGAGCACCCCGGGCAACCCCGCCAACTGCATCATGACCCATTCGGGTGCGGCCCGGCCGGCCATCAGTTCGACGCACAGGCTACCCACGTGCCGATCGACTAGTCTGCGCAACGGAGCGGTGGCATGCGCGTAGAGCGTCGCCAGAGCGCCATGCCGAGCCTTCTGCTCGGCCAAACCGGGACCGATCACCGTGTAGGCGGCGCCCCGGAACAGCTGTGTGCAGGCATTCAGCATCGCCAGGGCGTCCGGATCGGCTGGATCCAGCCTGCGCACAAAGGCGGGATAATCCTGCTGGTCTGGCCAGTCCAATTGCAACGAGGCCGCTACCCGGCGCAATTTGTCGGTACCGGCCCGGCTTGCTGCGGGCAGCGTGCGCAGCAAGCCGATACCGGCCGCCCGCATGCACTGGGCCGCGCAGATACCGGTGAGCAGCGACAGCTGGGCGTTCCAGCCCTCCACCGGCAGCAGTTCACGAAAGGCCAGGTGCCAGGTGCCCGCCTCGGCGATCACCTTTTGCTCGGGAATGTTCAAGCTGACCCCACCGCGGGCCGTCTCCACCCGCTGGCGCAGCAGACCAATTTCGCGTAGCAGTTGCAGTGTCTCGGGTGCCCGTCCGGCGTCCAGGTCGGCCTGGACACCGGCGTAGGTGAGCTGGGCCCGGTTACGGATCATGGCTCGCCGCAACGAGACGTCTGCAACCTCACCGTCCCCGGTCAGATCAATGCACCATACCAGGGCGGGACGAGCGCGGCCGTCGGCCAGCAGACTGGCCGCACGCTCACCGATCGACGGTGGATGCAGTGGAATCCGCCAGGTCGGCGCATAGTAGGTCTGCCCACGTTCGTGTGCCGCACGATCGATCGCCCCGCCGGGGGTGACCCAGGCCGCCACATCGGCGATGGCGTACCAGACCCGGAACCCCGGCCCGCGGCGCTCCAGATACATGGCTTGATCCAGATCGGTCGAACCGGCCGGGTCGACGGTGACGAAGGCCAACTCGGTCAGATCTGCCCGGGCCAACCCGTCTAGGGGCCCAGTGGCCGCAGCATGCTCGGCCTCGGCGAGCGCACCGGCGGGGAATTCCCCGGGGATCTGCAATTCCTCGGCCAACCGGCGCAGGCCATTGATCAGCGGCGGCGGGGCGTTCTCGATCGCGACACGACGAATCGGCATGCAGCGAACCTATCTTGCCCATGGGCGAGGATCATAGGCCGGATCGATCGGTGTGCACCAGAATACGGCCGCATTCTTCGCAACGCAGCACCGCATCGGCGCTCGCCGCGGCATGCCGTTTGATCTCGGAGATATCCAGTTCCAGGCCGCAGCCGCCGCAGCGCCGAGCCCGGAGCTCGGCGGCCCCGACACCACCGGAACGCTGCGCTACCCGATCGTAGAGGGTGAGCAGTTCGGCAGGCAGCCCGGCCACCAGCTGTGCCCGCTGGGCCCCCAGCCGGGCAGCCTGGGCGTCCAATTCGCGGCCAGCAGTATCCCGGCTCGCCAGTAGCCTGCGCATCTGGTTTTCTACCTCAACGCGCTGGGCACGGCAGGCGTCCACCGCGGCGGTCTCGTCCTCGACCAGTTGCATCGCCTCAAGCGCCTGATCTTCCAGATGCTCGATTCGTCCACTAAGATGCTCGGTTTCGGCGATCATCGCCTGTAGCGCCTTGGGGTCGGCATTCCCGGCATCGATGATGTGACGGTTGCGCTTCAGCCGGGCCCGGGCCGGCGCCAGATCAGCCTCCACCCGTTCCTGGGCTGCGGTCGCATCGGCCAGTCGGGTCTCGGCGGCAACGACCTGTTCGGCTAATCCGGCGCGTTTTTTGGCCAGCCGGTTCAGTTCAGCGTTTTCGGGCAGCACCGTCTTGCGATGTCGCAACCGGGCACGCTGGGTGTCCAGTTCGACGAGCTCCAGCAGCATCTGCTGGGCGACCGGATCAGCTTGCATGGACCAACCTTTCGTTATCGAGGCAGCCTACCGGCCAGCTCGGGCCGCCCGCAGTCACCCGAACGCCAAACCCGCGCGCAGCAGGGCGTAGTATCGGCAGGCATGGCCAGTGAACAACCACCCGCGCTACCCAATCGGCAGATCCCTTTCTCGAAGGCCTTCAAACAGTTCATCTGCCAGGATTGGGCGCCCTACCCCAGCGAGCCGCCGGCTGTGCTGCCGGGGGCCCGAGCGGCAGCCGGGCACCGATCGCGGCTTTCGCAGCGGTTCCCCGGCGAGCTCTTGATCATTCCCGCGGGTGGGCTGAAAACCCGCAGTAACGACACCGACTATCGCTTCCGGCCGCATTCGGCGTTCACCTGGTTGACCGGATTGGGCACCGGCCGGGAGCCCGGGGCGGTGCTGGTGATGGAACCCGCTCCGGGTGGGCACGAGGCCACGTTGTATTTCCATCCGCGGGTGCCGCGCACCGACCCAGAGTTCTATGCCGACCCCCGATATGGGGAGATGTGGGTCGGGCAACGCGAATCGCTCAGCGAGATGTCGGCACTGGCCCAATTGCGTACCGCCGACATCGCCGAATTGCCCGCAGCCTTACGGTCGATGGCTTCCCAGACCACGACCCGCATGCTGCGGGAAACCGATCCGGGGCTGGCCGAACGACTGGATGGCTGGCGAGGCAGAGCCGAACAGGCCGATGCCGAGTTCGTGGTCGCGCTAAGCGAGTTGCGCCTCGTCAAGGACGCCTTCGAGATCGAGCAGCTTCGACAGGCCTGCCGGGCGACCGCGGTGGGCTTTGCGGCGGTCGCCCGGGAACTGCCCAATGCGGTAGCCAACGGCCGTGGTGAGCGCTGGGTCGAAGGTATCTTCGGGCTGCACGCCATCCACCAGGGTAATGCGGTTGGCTATGACACCATCGCTGCCGCCGGGGATCACGCGAATACCCTGCACTGGATTCGCAATGACGGCGATCTGCGGCCGGGCGAGTTGCTGCTGCTAGACGCGGGGGTCGAGTTGGACAGCTTGTTCACCGCCGATGTCACCCGTACCCTGCCGATCAATGGCCGGTTCAGCCCCGCGCAACGACGAGTTTACGAGGCTGTGCTGGCAGCCCAGCAGGCTGGCATGGCGGCCGCCAGGCCCGGGGTGCCCTTCAGCGCGGTACACGAGGCAGCGATCACGGTCATCGCCCAGTACCTGGCCGATTGGGGACTGTTGCCGGTCAGCGTCGAATCCGCTCTTGGTCCCGAAGGGGGACAGCATCGGCGTTGGATGGTACACGGCACCAGTCACCACCTCGGCCTGGATGTGCACGACTGCGCCCAGGCCCGGCGAGCGAACTACCGGGAGGGCACCTTAGCCGAGGGCATGGTGATCACCGTGGAGCCCGGTCTCTATTTCAAGTCGACCGATCTGTTGGTGCCCCCGGAACTACGCGGTATCGGGGTGCGCATTGAGGACGATATCGTGATCACCGCGGACGGCCACGAGATCCTGTCCGACCAGTTGTCCCGCGAACCGGATGCGGTCGAGGCCTGGCTGGCGGATTTGATGGGCCCCGGGCGGGACGACTGACCGCATCGTCCGCCGGCCCGCCCAGCGGCAGGCAGGGTCATGCGCCACCCGGCGGATCCCCGATGCCCGGCGGATCGCCGGTACCCCAGTACTGGCCGTAGGGGCGCAGGGCCGAGTCCCCGTTCGTGGCTGCGGCGTTGGCTGGGCCGCCGTCGGGATGCTGCCCGACCGGATCGGCTGTCGCCTGGCTGGTACCGGTGCCCGGAGGCTGATCGGCGCCGGCAGCGGGTGCCCGGCCGTCCGGGCCGCCAGGCCCGGGGATCCCGGCAGCGGCTGGCCGCGGGGTCTGGCCGAAGGGTGGGGGCAGGGTGGCTAGATCCACCGACTGGGTGATGCTGCTCGCGCCCGGCCCGGGTGAGGCCGGCTGGCGAGCGACCTCCCGGGTGCGATGGGCGCCGCCCCCGGTCAGCAGGTGGCGGGCTCGCTCTACCACCGACGCCTCGGACAGTACTTCGTAGTGGGAGGCGATGATGCGAATTGTGGAGGTGTAATCCCGTTCGCCTTGCCGACTGCGGTATTGCAGGGCGGCTAGGGCCATGCCGGCCAGGCCGAACCCGGCTAGACCCACCAGCAACGCGGTGAGCAGATTGAGTTCGGGGCGCAGCAGATACACCAGGATGGCGAACAAACCTGCCCAGGTGGTGCCGCGCAGGAAGCCGCCGAGCAGCGCCTTGCCCCAAGTCATGGAGCCAGTCACCTTTTCGATGCTTTTCAGGTCGGTGCCCACGATGGCCAGGTTCTCCACCGGAAACTGTCGTTCGGCGAGATAGTCGACTGCCCGGGCGGCGTCGGTGTAATCGTCATAGATGGCGACCGACATGGGCTGCTTCAGCTTGAGTACCTCACGAACCGAATCGGGACGCGGATTCATCGACATTGGATCACCTCCACCTGCCAGCCTACGCAACCTCCGGGAACAGCATCCTGCCAGCGGAATCAGCCCCGGGCCGGATGGCCAACCGGGTCACCGTGAACCGCCGGAGGCTGACCGGCGGCAGGCCGGACCGACCGGCTTTTCGCCAGGATGGCCTGGGCGACTTTCATGCCCGCCTCGTCGACCATCTCGTCATCCACCGTGATGGCTCCGACCGATCCCCCGGTGGTTGCCGTGGCATGGGCATAGGCCTCGACGATACGCTCGGCGCGAGCCACCTGATCCGGTTCGGGGGTGAACAGCTCGTTGCCGGCCGCCACCTGGCCGGGATGCACCACCCATTTGCCGTCATAGCCCAGGGCGGCCGCCTTGGCCGCCGAGGCCCGGAACCCGGCCAGGTCGCGAATCGAAACATACGGGCCGTCGATCGCCTGCAATCCGTTTGCCCTGGCTGCCACCAGGATCCGGCTCAGCGCATAGTGGAAGGCATCGGCTTGGTAGCCGACCAGCTGACTGCCCACCGAAAGCCCACGCATGCCCATGGCGGCCATGAAATCCCCGGGACCGAATACCAGGGTCTCAATCCGCTCGCTGGCCTGTGCGATGGCATCGACCCGTTGCAGGCCGGCGGCGTCCTCGATCTGCACCTCAATGCCGATCCGCCCCACCGGCAGCCCCGCCGTGGCCTCTACCTGGCCCAGTATCAAATCCAAGGCCACCACCTGGCCGGCCGATTGCACCTTGGGTAATACCAGCGCGTCGATGCGGTCACCGGCGGCCGCGACCACCTCGCAAATGTCCCCGGTGGTCCACCTGGTGTCCCAGGCATTGACCCGCACGGTGACGGTGCCGGCCCGCCAGGCCGCCTGCCGCAGGGCGGCGGCGATGCGGGCCCGGGCCTCGACCTTCGCCGCCGGTGCCACGGCATCCTCAAGATCAAGGAAGACCGCATCGACCGGTAATTCCCGGGATTTGGCGATGAACCTGTCAGAGCTGCCGGGCACGGCCAAAACGGTGCGCCGCGCCCGGAACGGACGGCTGGGACGGCTTCTCATGACCCTGAGTCTAGGATGGTTCGCATAGGCTATGCGGCGTGAGCAACGCGTCGTCGGTCTTCATCAGCCGCCTGCAGGGATTGCAGGTGCTGGATGCCTTTGGCGAGCCCATCGGCAAGGTGCGCGATGTGGTCGTGCAGGCCCGGTCGGCCGGACGCCCGCGGGTACGCGGTCTGGAAGTTGAACTACTTGCCAAGAGGCGGATCTTCGTCCCGATGGCCCGCGTTCACGCCATCGATTCCACCCAGATCTCGATCATTGGGGTCGTCGATACCCGCAGGTTCCAGCGCCGCTCCTCCGAGATCCTGGTGATCGATGACCTGTTCGACCGGGAGATCACCCGGGATGGCAGGCCAGCCTCGATCTTCGATGTGGCAATGATCGAGGTGCGCAACCGCGAATGGGAACTGTATGAGGTCGCCGTCCGCGAGATCTCGGCTACTCGCCGCTTCGGGTTGCCGGCCAGGGGGCCGATGGTCATCGTCCCCTGGTCGGCGGTGACGGCCACCGTGCTGCAGGCTGAGCAGTCCACCGACACCAAGCTTGCCCAGCTAGCTGATATGAAGCCCGCCGATGTGGCGCGAGAGCTGTACGACATGGAACCCGAACGGCGCGCCGAGATCGCCAACGCATTGGATGACAAGCAGCTGGCCGATGCCTTCCAGGAATTGCCCGGAGATGAGCAGGTCGACCTGTTGCAGGCGCTGGAGAAGGAACGCGCCGCCGATGTGCTCGACGAGATGGACCCCGATGATGCGGCCGACCTGATCCATGATCTGCCGGAGGAGTTGGCCCGCGATCTGCTGGAGCGCATGGAGCCCGAAGAGGCCGCCGATGTGCGCAATCTGCTGATGTATGCCGACCAGACCGCTGGCGGCATGATGACTCCCGAACCGGTCATCCTGGGCGCCGACGCGACCGTCGCGGAGGGGCTGGCCAAGCTCCGCAACCAGGAGTTGACCCCGGCGCTGGCATCCATGGTGTTCATCACCCGCCAGCCCCATGACACCCCCTCGGGACGCTATATCGGTGCGGTGCACTTCCAACGCCTGCTGCGCGAACCGCCCAGCCTGCAGATCGGGCCGATGATCGATTCGGATCTACAGCCTCTGCCTACCGATGCCGATATCTCCCGGGTGAGCCGCTATTTTGCCACCTACAATTTGGTGATCGCCCCGGTGGTGAACGCGCAAAGCCAATTGGTGGGCGCGATCACGGTGGACGACCTGCTCGATCACATGCTGCCCAACGACTGGCGGGGCGACGAGATGGAGGGAACGCAGGTGAGCGATGGCTGAGCAGAAGCGTCCCGACGAGGATCGACTGAGCACACCGGGCCGGCGACGGTCCTTCCAGTTGCCCCGTCGTCTCAGATTCAACGAGGAGGCCTTCGGCAGATTCGCCGAGTGGATCGCCCGCTATATGGGCAGCCCGTCGTTTCTGATCTGGATGTCGGTGTTCATCGCGATCTGGATCGTGTGGAACTCGGCCCTGCCCAGCCACCTGCGCTTCGATGAGCAGCCCTATATCCTGCTCACCCTGATGCTGTCCATTGAGGCCGCCTACTCGGCCCCGCTGATCCTGCTGGCGCAGAACCGTCAGGAGGATCGCGACCGGTTGAGTTTCGACGAGGACCGGCGGATCGCCGCCCAGAGCCGGGCCGATATGGATTTCCTGGCCCGCGAGATCGCTGCGCTGCGCGGTAATGTCGGGGAACTGGCCACCCGTGATTTCGTTCGCGGTGAGATCCGCGATCAGTTGCACGATCTGCTGGCCGAACTGGATCGTGCCGGGCAAGAACGCGACCAGCAGGATCGTGCCGACCAATCGGGCAGCAAATCGGCCGATTCCTGATCCGGGCCGGCCGGCCCCAATCCCCGATGGACGACAATGGGTCCGTGGAGCAAACCTCGATCTGGCAGGTGATCATCGACCGGCTGCACGCCAGCCTCATCGGGCAGCCGGTGCCCACCTCCGTGGCCCTGCTGGTGGCGTTGGGCGTCGCCGGCGGGCTGGTCTGGTTTGGGCCCGCCTGGCGGCTGGTTCGCATTATCGTCACGGTGGTTCACGAGTTGGGGCACGCCGTGGTGGGAGTGGCCTGCGGGCGCAAGTTCACCGGTCTGGTTATCAACCCGGATATGTCCGGGCACACCAGCACCAGAGGCAGGACCCGCGGCCCCGGCCTGGTGCTGGCGACGGCCGCTGGCTACCCGATGCCGGCCATCACCGGCACGTTGATCGCCTGGGCCGCGCTGGCCGGACGAGCATCCTTGATGCTGCTGATCGGGCTACTCGTCCTGCTCCTGGCGCTCTTCCGGGCCCGTTCCTGCTACACGGCAGGCGTTCTGATCCTGTTGCTGGCCGGGATCGGCTGCCTGTGGTGGTCGCAGACCGCCACCCTGATCGCAGCGGTGGTATGCGGCGCCGGGGTCGTGCTGGTGTTGGGCGGCTGGCGGCATCTGTGGGCGGTCATCCGGCATGGAGACCCCCAGCAGGATCCCGCGGTGCTGGCCCGGCTCACCAGGCTGCCCACCGGGCTGTGGAATCTCGTCTTCTCACTGGTAAACGGCTTGTTGACCGCCTGGCTCGGGCTGCTGCTGGCACCTCATCTGGTCGCGGTGGCCGGCCCTCTGCTGCCCTGAGCCTGCCGGGCGGTGGCCGGTCTCGCCGGTCCCCCGGCACCGGCCGGCGACGACTTGAAACCACCCGACCGATCGCGTAGGCATATTCGGGTGAGCGATTCCGAACTGCTTGATGCCGTCAGGGCCGCGCTGGCCGCCGTGAACGATCCCGAGATCCACCGCCCCATCACCGAGCTTGGCATGATCGACCGGCTTGAAGTGGATGCCGCAGGTGTCGTCTCGCTCACCGTGCTGCTGACCATCCCGGGCTGCCCGATGCGCAATACCATCGAATATGAGGTACAGCAGGCGCTGCGCAAAGTTCCCGGAGTGAGCGGCATCCGGCTCGAAATGACCGCGATGGATACCGAGCAGCGCGCAGCTTTGATCGCAAAGCTGCGCGGCGGGCGTCCCCAGCCGGTCATCGGTTTCGCCCAGCCCGGCAGCCTCACCAGGGTACTGGCGGTGGCCTCCGGCAAGGGCGGAGTGGGCAAGAGTTCGATCACGATCAATCTGGCCCTGGCCCTGGCGAAACGGGGACGCCAGGTAGGTCTGCTGGATGCCGATATCTATGGCCATTCCGTGCCCGATCTGCTTGGGCTGACCGCCGACGACCGGCCGACCATGGTTGACGAGATGATCATGCCGGTGCCGGTGATCAGGGAGCTGTCCGACGGGACCCAGATCGCCTTGAAGGTGATCAGCATGGGCATGCTCAAGGAATCCCGCGACCAGGTGATCGCCTGGCGAGGCCCGATCCTGGATCGAGCGCTCACCCAGTTGCTCAGCGAGGTCTTCTGGGGCGACCTCGACTATTTCCTGATCGACCTGCCTCCTGGGACCGGTGATGTGGCGATGTCGCTGGGCCAGAAACTGCCCGGTTCCGATCTGATCGTGGTCACCACTCCGCAACCCAGCGCCGCGGTGGTCAGCGAACGCGCCGGGACGATGGGTTCGATGATGCGGCAGAACGTCATCGGGGTGATCGAGAACATGAGCTGGTTCGATGCCGCCTGTCAGCACTGCGGAAAGCCGAACCGGGTCGAGTTGTTCGGTTCCGGTGGTGGCCGGCAGACCGCCGATACCCTCACCGACCGGCTGGGCCGAGATGTGCCGTTGCTGGCCCAGATCCCGATGGAGGTCGCGATGGGCGCCGGCAGCGAGCAGGATGCCCCCATCGTGCTCGCCCAGCCCGATTCCCCGGCAGCCCGTGCGATCGCCGGGCTGGCGGAGCGGCTGGACGCGACGCGCCCCGGCCTGGCGGGCAGGCAACTGCATCTGACGCCGCGCTGACGACCGGGCCGGGTGGCCTCGATCGCCGGGCCGGCATCGTGGGCGTGTCCGCCGCCCGGTTCCTAGGCGGTCCCCCGGCGGGAGCCGACCTCACGCCGAGAGACCGATGCCTGCTGGCCGCCCGGTGGGGCCGCCCCGGGTAGGCAGGGATCTACCCCGTGGCGGGCGGCAAGCCTCAGATGTCCGGGTCGCCGGCGATCGGGGCCACCCGCTAGCGGGAGTTGATCTCCTCAAGGCGAACCGCATCGTCGCACAACCGATCGACCAGGGCTGGATTGTGGCTGATCAGCAGCAGCCCGATCTCCCGGTCCCGGGTCAGCGATACCAGCTGGGTACAGATGCGGGCTTGGGTCAGCGGATCAAGCATGGTGGTCATCTCGTCGGCAATCAGGTATTTCAACCCGGGATGCAGCACCCTTGCGATGCAGAATCGCTGTAGTTCCCCACCGCTCAACTCCCCAGGGAAACGCTCCAGCCAGGTCTGCTCGATGCCTAGGCGGGTCCGGGTTTCCTCGTCTACCGGCCAGCACTCATTTAACACCTCACGCATCCGCCACCGGGGGTTCACGCTGAGTTCGGGGTTCTGGTTGATGTACTGCACCACGCAACGCCGCTCATGATCGAGGGGCCGGCCGTCGGCCAATACCGTCCCGCCATGGTTGCGGATCCACCCAGCCATGATCTTGCCTAGCGTGCTCTTGCCGTAACCCGATGGGGCCAGCAACCCGAGCACCTGACCGGGGGCGAGCGCCAGCGAGACATCGTCCAGGATCGGCAGGTTACCCCGATAGCCGAAACTGATGTGTTCAGCGGTCAGCATGCGGTCTCCTGCTCCTCCCCGGCGGCACCAGGGATCTGGGTGCCGAACCCATTCTGCGGTAGCGCCCGCCACAGCGCCTTCGCGTAGGGGTCGGTATCGCATTCATCCGGATGAGTGAACTCATATGCGGTCAGCTCCGCAACCAGCCTGCCCCGATTCAATATCGCCACCCGGTCGGCAACCGCGCTGATCAGATCGACGTCATGGGAGATGATCAGGACGCAGCGGCCTTCATCGGCGAGCGCCCGGAAATCGGCGAGCATCTGCCGGGCCAGATCTACCGAGAGCCCCGGGGTGGGCTCGTCGGCGATGATCAGGCGTGCCGGGCTGAGCATCGCGGTGGCCAGCAGGATCCGCCTGGCCATGCCGCCAGACAGTTGGAAGGGGAATTTATCCAGGTCATGGCGCACCAGGCCGAAACGCCCGGCGATCTCATTCAGTTCCGCCGCGGCCGGGGTACCGTGCTCTACCAGTTGCCCTCGCACCCGCTTCAACGGGTCAAGATAACCGATCGATTGGGGAATCAGCGCAAACTCGCGTTTCTGCAACTGCCTTACCCGCTGCCTGGTGACCGGTTCACCGGCATAGTCGATCTCGCCGCGTTGTACCGCGTTGTAGGGCAGCAGTCCCATGATCGCATGGGCCAGCAGGCTCTTGCCCGATCCCGAGGCGCCGACTATGCCCAGAATCTGGCCGGGTTCGGCCGACAAGGTCAGGTCGTCCACCGCAAAGCCCAGGGCACGTCGGTAGAAGGTGCGGTACATCTTGAATCCGACAGATAGGTTATGCACTTCGAGCAGGGCCATCTGATACCTACCTTTGTGCCGTGGACGGGCTAATCAGGGCGGATAGGGAATTCCCGCAGCGGTCGATGGTGAGGACGAGCAGCAGCAGCATCGCTCCGGGGAAGACCGCCAGCCACCAGTAGCCGGTGGTCAGGTAGCGCATCGATTCCGACAAGATCACGCCCACCGCCGGCAACTGCATCGGGATACCGAAGCCCAGGAAGGTCAGCCCCGACTCGTGCAGGATCGCATGCGGGAACATCAACACGGTGGCCACCAGCGTCTGCGGCACGATATAGGGCATGTAGTGCCGCCGGGCGATAAACCAACGCGAGCGGCCCATCTGCCGGGAAGCGATGACATATGGGCTGGTACGCAGGTGGATCGTCTCGGCGCGCACTATGCGGCACAGCCCCACCCAGTGGGTGGCGGCCACCCCGATCATCACCCCGGGTATGCCCCGGCCGACCAGGAAGGCGATGAAGATCATGAAGATCAGGTGCGGCATGCCCTGCATCAGGTCGACCAGCCAGAGCACGAGCCGGTCGAACCAGCCGCCCAATACCGCGGCACCGATTCCCATGATCAAGGCGATCAGCGAACTGACGACGGAGGCGAACAAGCCGATCCGAATGCTGATCGACAGTCCTTTCAGGGTGCGAAACAGCATGTCGCGTCCCATCCAGTCGGTCCCGAATGGATGGGACGGACCGGGCATCAGGTTCGTCTGATCGAAGTGCACCGAATAGGCACTTTCCGGGATCAATGCACCCCCGATGCCGGCTGCCAACAGCAATACCAGGGCAGTCGCGAAGACCACGGTAGCGGTCTTGCGGCCATTCCATCGTTCGACGACCGGTTCGGAGGCCAGCAGTAGCGCGCTCACGACCACTTCTCCTTGATGCGGGGATCGATTACGGGATAGAGCAGGTTGGCGATCAGATTGCCCAGGAAGACGATGGTCGAACTGATCAGGGTGATCCCGATCAGCAGCGGCAGATCCCCCTTGATCCCGGCCATCGCGGTGATACCGCCCATGCCCGCGTAGCTGAAAACCGATTCGGCCAGCACGGAACCGCCGATGATCTCGCTGATAGAACCGAACTGGAGCGTCACGAAGGGCATCAGCGCATTGCGCAGGCCATGCCGCCATACAAACTGCCAGGCGGTTTCGCCACGTGAGGTGGCGAACAGCGCATAGTCGCTGTGCCGCTCATTGATCAGCCGAACGCGCGTCTGCATGGTGATCGTCGAGATGCCCAGCAGGCTAAGGGTGAGCGCCGGCAGCGCGGCGTGGTAGATACGCTCCCCCAGCGTGGCGTCGGCAAGGGTGGTGCCGATCGGCACCGAAAGCCCGACCGGGAACCAGCCTAACCAGACCGCGAAGACGAGCAGCATGACCATGCCGAACCAGAAGGTCGGGATCGCGGCGAACACATAGCAGATTCCGGAGATCACCCGATCGATCCAGCGGTCTTCGTTCTTGCCTGCCACGATGCCCAGTACGGCACCAAGCGCACCAGAGATCAGCCAGGCCGAGAACATCAGCAACGCCGAGTTCGCCAGGCCATCCCCGATCACGGCCAGCACCGGTCTTTCCAGCATCAAGGAGGTACCAAGATCGCCATGCAGCAGGTTCTTCCACCACAATCCGAACTGGACCAGCGGCGGCTGGTCCAGGCCCCACTTGGCCGCCAGTGCAGCCTCCTGCTCCGGAGACGCCTGGGATTCACTGCCGAAGTAGGCGTCCACCGGATCGATCGGGGAGATCTTCGCCAGGAAGAAGGTCAACGCGCTGACCGCGACGATCAGGGACAGGCATTTCAGGATCTGCCCCAGGGCATATCTGACGACGACCAGGGCCTGCCCGGACGAATGCCAGCAGGCCCAGCCCCGCCTGGCGGCGATCTGGCTGTTCGCGGCCACCGGAGAGCCGATCCGGCCCATCACAACCGCACATCCCACGTGTGCAGATTCTGGATGATGTGCAGGAAGTGATTGTGCGGGTGCACCTGTTGGGCCCCAATATCCACCCCATCGCGGACAAAATAGTTGTTCTTGATATAGCAGCACATCAGATAGGGGCTATCTCCCAGGATGCTGCCCCCAGTCCGCCCATCCCACAGGGCGTCATGCCAGTGTTTGTGGGCGGTTTCGGTATCTGTGGCCGCCAACGCCAGGGCCAGGTTCTCGTCCACCGCCTGATTGGTGTAACAGGCGATATTGATCCAGTTCTTCTCTCTGGTGCCCGCGCTGGCGAGTTGCCGGTAGACGTTGTACGGGGTGAGGTTGCCCCCGCCCAGCACGACGGCATTGACCCGGTTATTCTCCTGGATCCCGGTGAAATCCAGGCCTTCCAACTGGACGTCGATGCCAAGCGGCTGCATCTGGGCCTTGAAGCCCTCGGCGATCGCCTGTCGGGCCGAGTCGCTGGGTGGGTAGTACAGGACGAAACTAGCCCGTAGGTCGCCTTTCGCGCGTATCCCACCGGCACCGGGCCGCCAGCCGGCCTGGTCCAGGATCCTGGTAGCCGAGTCCACATCCCCATCCTTGAGATCGGCGGTGTCTTGCTTGATGCCCCAGGGGAAGGCATCGAACATGTCGAAGGCCACCTCCCCGTAGCCCAGCAGGCAGTCGTCGACGAGTTGCTTGCGGTTAAGCCCCAGAGCCATGGCCCTGCGCAGTTCGCGATCGCTGGTCACCGCATTGCCAACGGGTTTTCCTTCGACCTCCCAGGCTCCCGGACGCTGGCAGGGCAGCGAGATGACCCGGTAGTCGAAGGTGGGCAGCGAGGTGAGGGTGAAGCCGTCCACCTGTTGTCTCGACATGTTCGGATAGGTGCAGGCCACATCCACATTGCCGGCTTTGGCCGCCGCCAAACACGCATCGGTGTCCATCATCAAGATGGTTGCCCTGGCGAATCTGGCCTTCTCGCCGTGGTAGTCGTCGTTGCGTTCGATGATCAGTTGCTGCCCCTGGATATAGTCGACCAGCTTCCACGGCCCCGAACCGATGGGCCGGTCGCCATAGGAGTCCGAGTAGCCGGCCTGTGGCACGATGCCGAGCACCGCCGTGGTGTACAGCAGGACCGAGGAGGGCGCGCTCAACCGCAATTCCACGGTGCGCTCGCCGGTGGCCACCGCTTCGTTGAAGTTCGGCATGGATACCTTGCCAGTCTTCTTCGCCTGGTTATAGGTGAACGCCACGTCGGCAGCCGTCACCTGCGCACCGCTGGTGAACCTGGCATCGTCACGCATGGTGAACACCCAGGTCAGCTTGTCTTCGCCGATGGTGTAGCCGGTGGCCAGATCCGGGACGATCTCGTTGTTCTCGTCGGTGGCCAGCAGAGCCGAATTGAACAGGTTCACTCCCGTGCCGCCCCAGCCCTGGATCGGATCGAAGGGTGCGCTCACCGTGGACGCATCGAGAGCGATGATGATCTCTCGATGCTGGCTCAGCCTTTCCGGTAAGGTCCGGGGTTCATTGGGCGTCGTGGTGGCCGGCCCGCTGGGTGAGCAGCCCGGCGCCAGGCCAAGGGCAGACATTACGGCCACTCCGGCTGTGCCCTTGATGAGATTGCGCCTGCTGATCGCGGTTTGCCGAGACATATCGTTCACTGATGCGATCCTTCCTTGGAGTTGAAGATGGCCTGGTGGCCGGCCGACAGCGTTGGAGACGATTTGGGATCTCCGAGTCGGCGAAAGTACGGGATTAATGGTGGGCTCGGTCGATACCGCAGGGCCGCCGCGCCGGCGGGTCGTGGTTCAGTCCCGCACGTCCCACTTGTTGAGGTTGTAGATAACCTGCAGGAAGTGGTCGTGCGGGTGGACCCGCTGCGTGCCGATGTCAAGACCGTCCCGGACGAAGTAGTTATGCCGGATATAGCCGATGGTCAGGTACGGAGCGTCGCCCAGGATCGATCCGCCGGTCTGGCCGTCCCACAGCGCCTTGTGCCAGGCCTGATGAGCGCTCTGCTGATCGGTTGCGGCCAGCGCCTCGTCCAGGTTGGCCTCGACCGTTGGGTTGGCGTAGCAGGCGATGTTCAGCCAGCCCTTGGCTTTCGCCTTGGTGGCCGAAAGGCAGGTGTACTCGTGATAGGGCGTCAGCCGGCCGCCACCCAGCACCACGGCCTCCTGGCGGTTGCGATTCAGCATGGCATTGAAATCCGTAGCTTCGAGCTTGATCTCGATACCGATCGCGGACATCTGGGTTCGGAAGGCTTCGGCAATCGCCTGCCGCCCCGAATCGTTTGGCGGGTAGAAGACGGTGAAGCTGGCCCGCAGCCCGTCCTTCATCAGGATCTGGTCGGTGCCGGGACGCCAGCCGGCCGCATCCAGCATCTTCTTGGCACCGGCCACATCACCATCCGATAGCCCCGACGTATCCTGCTTGATGCCCCAGGGGAAGGCATCGAACATGTCGAAGGCCACCTCCCCGTAGCCCAGCAGGCAGTCGTCGATGATCTGTTGCCGGTTTACCGCCGTAGCCATCGCCCGGCGCACCACCGGATCGCAGGTGACCGCATTGCCCACCGCCTGGCCCTGTACCTCATAGGCGCCAGGAGCCTGGCAGGGCAACGAGATCACCCGGTAGCCGAAGGTGGGCAGGCTGGTCAGGGTGAAGCCGGTGACCTGTTGACCGGACAATGCCGGGTACACGCAGGCCAGATCGACCTGGCCGGCCTGCGCAGCCGCCAATGCCGCATCCGATTCCATCAGCAGTAGGGTCGCCTTGGCGAACCTGGCCTTCTCGCCGTGGTAGGAGTCGTTACGTTCCAGTATCATTTGCTGGCCTTGGATGTAGTCGGCCAGTTTCCACGGCCCCGAACCGATGGGCCGGTCGCCATAGGAGTCCGAGTAGCCGGCCTGTGGCACGATGCCGAGCACCGCAGCGGTGTATGGCAAGGTGGACGACGGCCTCTCGAGTCGCAACTCGACGCTGGCCGCGCCGGTGGCCACGGCCTCCTTGAAACCCGGCAGGGACACCTTGGCGGCTTCCTTCGCCTTGTTGTAGGTGAATGCCACGTCTTCGGCGGTCAGCCTGGATCCATCGGAGAACACTGCATCCTCGCGAATGGTGAAGCTCCAGGTCAGCGCGTCCGGGCTGATCGAATGGTCGACGGCCAGATCGTTGACGATCTCGTTCTGGTCGTTGGCCGCCATCAGGGCCGAGTTGAATAGCAACACCCCGGTCTCGCCGAATCCCAGCACCGGGTCGAAGGGGGCCCGGACCGTGGATGGGTCCATCGCAATGACGACCTCGTCCCGGCTGGCCAACCGCTCGGGCAGGGCCATGGACGCACCGGCCGAACCGGCCGGTGCAGGTTGGTCTGACGAGCAGCCCGACAGGAAGCCAAGCGAGGACAGGGCGGCCGCCCCCGCAGTCCCCCGGAGAAGGCCGCGCCTGGTGAGGCAGAATCGGTGCGCTGGATGGGACATGGGATTCCTTTCTTGCCTACGTGCGAACTGCGGCGATGGCCTCGTAGGGGATTGCAACGGTTTTGGGCGGCCTGCGCCTACGCCCGATTGCCGAGGCAGCACATCGGCGGCCACGCGTCTGCGGGGATTTGGCGAATACAGTCGCCGATGTCCGTCAGCAGCCGACTGGGTCGGCCCTGATCGGCGCTACTCAGCGGAATGGCGTGCCTCTTTGCCCGGCACTCGGCCATGCGATATGGATACAGCTTTGACGGGGGGACCGGTCCATCGCAGGTCCTTCCTGGACCACGGAACAACCGATGCCGGCCACCCGCAGTCCACGACGGGATGAAAAAGCCGAACTGAGATCGGCGATCCGGCTTGACCAGATTGGCTTCACGGTTGCGGGACAGCGCCAGATTCACACTGGCTTCTCCGACCCCAGCTCAACACCGACTATAGCCATACGGATCCTCAATGGCACGACGGGGTCGATCGGCCGGTGCCGGATCGCCGTCTCCGGCTCGACGAGGGATCGAACCGTATCGTCCGGACGGCCGGGCACGATCGGATCCAGTCGCCTGCCGCTGCCCTAGATCTGGCTGTGGCGGGATCAGCCCTCCGGCCGCTGTGCCGGCGAGCAGAACTCAGGTGGCCTCGCAATCCCAGACCACCTGCCGCCCGGTTGCCGGGACCATTTCGGTGTCATCGGTAGATCCTGGGTCGCCGGTGGTCTTCGCAGCGGCGTTGGCCCCGGCCACCGAGTTGGCACCCACAGCGGCCTTGCCCGAAGAGATCCCGGCCAGTCGCTTCGCCTCGCCGGCAGCCCGGTTCACGTCGGCCGCCGATCCGGCCAGATCGGTCTTCACCCCATCGAGTTCCTTCTTGACATCGTCCAGGTCGCCCTCGATATCGGCCAGCAGCGTTTTACGGACAAAGGCCTTGGGGTTCAGGTCGGCCAGAGTCAGATCCTGGTATTCCGGCCCCAACTCGGACTTCAACTGTTCGGTCGCCTGATTGGCGAAGGCCCGGACGAAGTGGACCACCCGGGCGGCCCGACGGCTCAACTCGGGCAGTTTCTCGGGCCCGACCAGGATCACCGCCAGCACCACCAGTAGCAGGAATTCCCCACCACCGATCCCCAGGAACTCCATCGGGATCAAGACCGGTACCTCACAACTCGGTGGCGTCCAGGATCGCCGCGAACCCACTCGCCAGTTCCGCCGGGGCGGCCATCAGTGGCCGCCGTAGGCCGCCCACCGAGAAACCCTGATGGGCGAGCCCCGCCTTCACCATCATCACACCCTGGGTGGCAAACACCCCGGTATAGACGGGCAGCAGGGTCCGGTAGATGCGCAACGCCTCAGCCGGATCGCCACGCAGCCAGGCTTCGATCAGTTCGGCGGTCCGGCGGCCACTGAAATGGGTGGAGGTGCCGACCACCCCGACGGCGCCGATGGCCAGCAGCGGCAGCAGTTTGGCATCGTCGCCGGCGTAATAGTCCAGACCGGTGGCGGCCAGCACCTGCGCCGAACCCACAATGTCGTTCTTGGCGTCCTTGACCCCGACGATGTTCGGATGACCGGCCAAGGTCAACAGTGAGGCGGTCTCGATTGGGCGGCCGGTCCGGTGCGGAATGTCATACAGCAGCATCGGCAGATCGGTGGCCGAGGCCAGCGTCTGGAAGTGGGCGACCAATGCGTCCTGCGGCGGCAGCAGATAGTAGGGAGTGACGGCCAGCAGTCCATCGGCCCCCGCCGCGGCCGCCTGCCGGCACAGCTCGATGCTGTGTTCGGTATCGAATGTGCCGACCCCGGCCACCACCTTCGCCCGGTCTCCGACCGCCTGCTTGACCGAACGTACCAGGTCCGCCTTCTCGGCATCGCTGGTGGTGGGTGCCTCCCCGGTGGTGCCGTTCACCAGAACGGCATCATTGCGCTGCTCGTCGACCAGCCGGGCCGCCAACTGCTGCGCACGTACCAGATCGACGGTCCCCTCGGCGTCGAAGGGAGTCACCATGGCGGTGATCAACCGGCCAAGAATGGGTTCAGTCATGCCTACATGCTACCGATGCTGCCGCGTATCCGGCGTCGCGGGCAGGCCTGCTGCGAGCCCACCGGATTGGTCGTCGGACCGCTCCGGTTGCCCATCCCGGCGGCCGATCACCGTTTCATCGGGGGCCGGGGCGTTCGGACGCACCGATTCCGCGCGATTCGCGATTGCCCACTAGGCTGGCGGGGTGAGTGCGAATTTCCTGTTGGATCAGCGTTCCGTGGCCTTCGCCGAGGATTACATCCCGGCACCGGATCACGTCCGGAATGCACGTGACACCGCCGTCTCCTCGGGTGCCCCGGCGCCCTCCAACGGTTTAACCACGGCACTCACCTTCCTGGCCCGGCTGATGGCGGCCCGTAATGTGGTCGAAGTGGGTACCGGCACCGGAGCAACCGGGCTGGCCCTGTTCGAAGGCATGATCGGCCAGGGTGTCCTGACCAGCATCGATTCGGCGGCCGATTGGCAACTCATGGCCAGGCAGGCATTCCGCGAGCATGGCATCCCCACCCAGCACTACCGGTTGATCACCGGAAACCCCATAGATGTGCTGAATAACCTGCGTGACGGCGCCTACGACATCGTGTTGGTCAACGTCGACAAGCTGTCCTATGTGGAATACATCGACCAGGCCCAGCGTCTGCTGCGCAGCGGCGGGCTGCTGCTGGTCAACGATGCCCTACTGGGCAATCTGGTCGCCGATACCACCGACGATTCCGATGAGCCGATGATCATCCGCGAAGCCCTGGAATCGGTGGCGGGCGCCGAGGATTTCACCGCCCTGCTGCTGCCGCTCGGCGAGGGCCTGCTGGCCGCCATCAAACACTGAGAACCGGCCGCCACCCAGCACCCGGCCCCAGAGCCATCGCCTGCCTGCCACGGTTGGCCGGTAAGGCCCAACGGTGGGTGGCGCCTTGCGGTACCACCCACCGGCCGCGCCATCCGAACCCGTTAAGCCGGCTTTACCACGACTCCCTTGGGCACCACGGTGATGCCGTGCGGGGAGACGCTGAAGCCGCGCGCCTCGTCGGCCTCCCGGTCAAGCCCGATGTGCACGTTGTCGGGCACCACGACGTTCTTATCCAGGATCACATTGCGCAGCACACAATTGCGTCCGATACGGGCGCCGTGCATCAGCACACAACGATCGATCGAGGCGTGATCATCGACCCGGACGCCGGGACTGAGCACCGAGTGATCGACATCCCCGCCGGAGATGATGCAACCGCTGGTGACGATCGAGGACTCCGCGGTGCCATGCAAGGTGAACTTGGCACCGGGCAACTGGGCTTGTGAAGTCCAGATGGGCCATAGGCTGTTGTAGAGGCTGAACTCCGGCACCACCGAAATCAGGTCCATGTGAGCATCGAAGTAGGCGTCGATCGTGCCCACATCCCGCCAGTAATCGCGGTCCTTCTCGGTGCAGCCCGGTACGACATTGTCGGTAAAGTCGTAGACGCCGCATCGGCGTTGGGCGACGAAGGCCGGAATGATATTGCCGCCCATATCGTGCTTCGAATCCTCGTCGCGGCCATCGACTTCGAGCATTTCGACAAATTCCCGGCGGCTGAAGACGTAGTTGCCCATTGAGGCATAGGACGTCTCCGGCGCGTCGGGCAACCCGGGAGGGTCCGACGGCTTTTCCAGGAAGCGCTCGATGACCCGATCGGTGCCGGCATCGATGATGCCGAAGGCGGACGCCTCCGAGCGCGGTACCCGGATAGCGGCCACCGTGGCCGCCAATCCCGAGTCGATGTGCGCGCTGACCATCTGCATGACATCCATCCGGTAGATGTTGTCTGCCCCGAAAACCACGATGTAGTCGGGATCCTCGTCATTGATCAGGTTCATCGATTGGTAGATAGCATCGGCGCTGCCCTGGTACCAGTGTGGGCCGCGGCGCTGTTGGGCGGGCACCGGGGTCACGTAGTTGCCGAGCATGGTCGACATCCGCCAGGTGAGCGAGATATGCCGGTCGAGTGAATGAGATTTGTACTGGGTCAACACGGCCACCTTGGTCAGGTTCGAGTTGACCATGTTGGACAGGGCGAAATCGATTAGCCGGTAGGTGCCACCGAACGGGACAGCCGGCTTGGCACGGTCGGCGGTGAGCGGCATCAGGCGTTTGCCTTCGCCCCCGGCCAGTATGACGGACAGGATCTTGGGTTGGGCCATAAGACGAACCTATGGCCTGGCGCTGGCCGGCGGGTCTAAACCGCAAAATCTATCCCGGCCAGCGACTGCCCGGTGCCGGATTGGCCACGAAATTGCCGGTGCCGGACCCGCGCCGGGAACAAGTGTGCAAGGCTGCCCGCATGCGCGTATCCATCCTGACCCGCGAATATCCACCCCATATCTATGGCGGTGCTGGCGTCCATGTCGGCCAGCTCGTCCCCCAACTTCGTAAGTTCTGCGATCTGGTCGATGTGCAGTGCATGGGTGAACCCCGCGAGGGCGCCACGGCCCATTCTGAGGATTACCCGGCCGGAGCCAATGCCGCCATCCGTACCCTCGGCGCCGACGTGGCCATGGCAGCCGCCATTCCCGAGGTCGACGTGGTCCACGCACACACCTGGTATGCCCAGTTCGCCGGCCTGATCGCCGGTCGCTTCCAGGACATTCCCACCGTAGTGACCGCACATTCCCTGGAACCCGATCGACCCTGGAAGGTCGAGCAGCTGGGCGGCGGCTACCGGGTCTCCAGCTGGATCGAGAAAACCGCCTATCAGAACGCCGATGCGGTGATCGCGGTGTCGGCTGCCATGATCGCCAATATCCAGCAGGCCTATCCCTTCGTGGAGCGTGACCGAATCCATGTGGTGAAGAACGGCATCGACCCGGAAGAGTTCAAACCCGATCGGGCCACCGACGTGATCACGGGCCTGGGGGTCGATCTCGACCGGCCGATAGTCACCTTCGTGGGCCGCATCACCCGGCAGAAGGGCCTGATCCACCTGGTTCGAGCCGCTAAACAGTTCGACGCCGATACCCAGGTGCTTCTCCTGGCCGGGGCACCGGACACCCCCGAGATAGCCGCCGAGTTCGACGCCGCCTTCGCCGAACTCAACCAGGTACGTGGGTCGGGTGTCACCTGGGTCCAGGAAATGCTGCCCCGGGCTGCGGTACGCCAAGTGCTGACCCATTCGACCCTGTTCGCCTGTCCATCGATCTATGAGCCCCTGGGCATCGTGAACTTGGAGGCGATGGCCTGTGAGATTCCCGTCGTGGCCTCCGCGGTGGGTGGCATTCCCGAGGTCGTGGTGGATGGCGAGACGGGCCTGCTGGTGCCCTACGACCCGAAGCAAGCCGATGATCCCCAGTTCATCGCCGGTTTCGAGACGGAGTTCGCCAACCGGGTGAACCAGCTCACCCGCGATCGGGAATCGGCCCGGCGCATGGGCCTGGCTGGCCGCGAACGCTGCATCGCCGAATTCAGTTGGGAGAAGATCGCCCGGGAAACCGTAGCGGTCTATGAAGCGGCCATCGCGCATCATGCGACCGGTCGCCGGTGATCGGCTGACCGAGCCCGGCACCGCCGACAAGATCGATGCCCGGGCCGGTCACCGGCCGGCCCGGGCATCGCATATCGATCAGGGAATTGACTAGGAGCCGCCCGCCGGTCGAAGACCTCTGCCCCGGCTTTGGCGGCAGCGCAATCGGGTCAGTCCACGATCCCCTTAAGGCATTCCAGCAGTGAGGCTGCTTCGGCCGCGTTCAGTTCCACCACGAGCCGGCCGCCGCCGTCAACAGGTACCCTCATGACGATTCCGCGACCTTCCCTGGTGACCTCCATAGGTCCATCGCCCGTGCGCGGTTTCATCGCTGCCATTGGATCCTCACTCTGCTCGCTGGCCGATCGTTCCCCCACCATTATTCCGCATCGTTCCCAACACCGCCGCAGGGCGTAGCAAGGCAGAGCCGGCCGCGGCCGGCTACCGGGGCCGCAGGCCGAGGGCCCGGCAAGAGGCATCGGCAAAGGCGGTGCGAATCAGGCCTGCCGTGGCCAACCAAGCGCTCCCGGGGCCGCAGCACCGGATGACCGATCGGCATGGAATCTACCGGCTGGCTGCTCCAATTGAGTGGCCAGCCGGTCCAGGGCTGCGTCCACTTGCGCTGGGGGATACCCGCGGGCGACCAGCGGGAACCGGATATCCCGCAGATCGCTGCCGGTAAGCGGTCGGTCCGTGGGCAGTACGGGCACCGGGCGATCGTCGATATAGGGGCCCATCCCACCGAGCCGGCCGGCGGCGGCGGCCAGCACGAACCCCACCACGACGACGATCAGCAGCGCAAAGACCCAACCCATGGCAGGCATTGTGGCACATTCAGGATGCCAGCCAACGTCCCAGGGCCGTCACACAGAACTCCACTTCGGCCAGCGGGCAGCACTCGTCCACCTTGTGCGCCATGCTCGGATCCCCCGGCCCGAAGTTGACGGCCGGTATCCCCAAGGCCGAGAATCTGGCCACATCGGTCCAGCCGTACTTGGGACGCGGTGGCCGGCCCACGGCAGCCACGAACTGCTCGGCCGCCGGCAATTGTAGACCGGGACGTGCCCCGGGTGACAGATCGAGCACCGTCAGCTCCCAATCGCAGAACCAGTCGCGCAGTTTCTGTAGGGCCTGCTCGCCCGGCTTATCGGGCGCGAACCGATAGTTAATCTGGACGCTGCAGGAGTCGGGAATGACATTGGCCGCCAGGCCGCCGGAGATCATGGTGACGTTGAGCCCTTCCCGGTATTCCAGTCCGTCAACCACCACCGGGCCGGCCTCGAACCGGCGAGCCAGTTCGATGACCGCTGCCATGTCGTGGATCGCATTGTGCCCCAGCCAACTCCGGGCGCTGTGGGCGGCTACTCCGTGAGTGGTTATGGCCACCCGGATGGTGCCCTGGCAGCCGCCCTCGATGGCGGTCGCAGTCGGTTCGCAGACCACGGCCAGGCTGGCATCGGCAAACCAGTCCGGATGGTTCGTCAGCAGACGACCCAGTCCGTTGGCGCTCGCCTCGATCTCTTCGCAGTCGTAGAAAGCCCAGGTGATATCCCGATTGGGAGCCGTCAGGGTAGGGGCCAGCCAGGCCATCGCGGTGATCCCGCCCTTCATATCGCAACTGCCCCGGCCGGACACGACGAGGCCCGTGGGCCCCTTGCTTAGGCTGCTGGGCAGGTTTCCGGCCACCGGGACGGTATCCAGGTGGCCGGCGACGATGACCCGCTCGGGGCGGCCTAGATTGGTGCGCGCCAGCAGGGCCTGCCCATCTCGGACGACCTCCAGGTGCTGCTGGTTGCGCAGGATCTGCTCGATGGCATCGGCCAGTTCGCGTTCATTGCGGCTGACCGATTCGATGTCGATGATCGCCCGGAACAGGCCGAGCAGATTACCGGTGGGCAGTGCCATGCCGGCCAGCGTAGTACTTCAGCCGTGCCGGTCGGTGGGCCGTACCACCAGCAGGTCACCGACGCCGCAGTCCAACGCATCGCAGATGGCGGTGAGAGTGGTGAACTTGATCGCCCGGGCGCGGTTGTTCTTCAGGATCGACAGGTTGACGATCGTGATGCCGACCATTTCGGCCAGCGCGGTGAGGGTAAGCCCGCGGTCGACCAGCAATTCGTCCAGACGGCAGACGATGCGTCCCTCGTTTTCGGCAGGCACCCTCATACCAACCCTTCGGTGTCCTCGGCCAGCGCACGGCCACGCCCAAAGATGCTTTCCCCGACCACCCCCACGATCAGGCCGATGGCCACGGGCCAGCCCGAACCGGCGGCCACACGGACAACCACGTGGAAGTCGCCGCCGCGCATCTCGGTGGTGAGCACCGCCAGCATCGACAGCTGGATCAGGGGACGGAACAAGCCGTAGCAGAACAACACCATGCCGAGCACCCGGACCGCGCGCAACGAGCTGGGATGGAAGGGCCGGCCACCACGCGCGTTGCGCACCAGCCGACGCACCATGAGCACCGCGGTAGCGACCACGGCGAAGGTCAGCAACGGAATGATCAGAGCACACAGCCATTGCACCGGGCTCGGACCGGCCACCGTGAAAGTCGCCTCACCGGTATATACACCGGTGACACCGGTACTCGGGCTTGGATCCTGCACTGCGGGCGGGGCGACCGCCGCATAGCCGTCGAAGCCCAGCGACCGGCCACGGAGCATGTTGGCCAACAGACCGACCGCCGGCCAGGCACCGAGCACGGTCACGATCAGCAGCATGGCGTCCAGCAACGACCAGTCCTGCTGGTCCACGGTCCGGTGTGACATGTTTCCTTCTTGATGTGGTGTGTTTCCTCCCACGGGCCCGCGGTCCATTGCCGTCTCACATTATCGAATTTCGATATTATCGTCAATCGATAAAGCGCTGATCGATGCGGACGGCCACGCCATCGCATTGAGACGGCGCCGGCCAGTACAGTAGAAGCCATGGACGACCGCGAGACGATCACCGCCGCCGATCAAGCATCGGCAGCCTGGGGTTGGGGTCTGGCAAGCATCCACGAGTCGGGTCAGGTGCTAGACGCCTGGTTTCCCGAACCCCAGCTGGGCGCCCCGCCTGCCGGATCGGCGCCCCAGGCGATCCTGCGGGCCCACCGCACCCATGACGCCGCACGCGGGGTAACCACGGAGATCGTCCAAACCGTCATTGACCTGGCCACACCACCGGCCGGCCCGGCCGATGCATACCTGCGCCTGCATTTGCTCAGTCACCGGCTGCGCGCACCGCGAACGATCAACCTGGACGGCATCTTCACGATCCTGCCCAATGTGGTCTGGACTACCGGTGGACCCTGTCTACCCGAGACCTTCGAGTCGGTCCGGGCAACCTTGCACGGCCAACGGGGCGGACTGATCGTACTGGGCGTCGACAAATTCCCCCGCATGCTGGACTACGTGGTACCGACCGGCGTACGGATCGCCGACGGTGCCCGCGTCCGGCTGGGCGCCCACCTGGCCGAGGGAACCACGGTCATGCATGAGGGATTCTGCAACTACAACGCGGGCACACTGGGCCGCTCGATGGTGGAGGGCCGCATCAGCCAGGGCGTGATCGTCGGCGATGGCAGCGATATCGGCGGTGGGGCCTCGATCATGGGAACACTTTCCGGAGGCGGCACCGAGCAGATCAGCATTGGCCGGGGCTGTCTACTGGGCGCGGAATCGGGGCTGGGCATCTCGCTGGGGGACAACTGCGTCGTCGAGGCCGGACTCTATGTGACCGCCGGCAGCAGGATCGGGCTACCCGATGGCCGAGTGGTCAAGGCCCGCGAACTGAGCGGGCAATCCGATCTGCTCTTCCTACGCGATTCCCGGTCCGGCGCGATCGTGGTGCGCCCGCGCGCCGGCAGGCAGGTGGAACTCAACCAGGCGCTGCACGTAAATTGAGCCGGCCATCGAATCATCCGCACCAGCCCCGCCTGAGAAGGCGCGCCGTGCTCGGGATCGGTATCGCGGCCCTGACCACGGTGTTGGGTGGCTGCGGCACCCAGCCGCGGTACACCGAGCCGGTATTGCCCGCGCAGGGCTGCACCGTCACCGTGGACGACTTCACCACCGCCCTGACCTGGGAACAGGCCGAAAACGTCTCGATCATCGTCGGCGAGTCCATCCGCCGCGAGTTGCCGCCACGAGCGGCGACGATTGCGCTGGTCACCGCGTACCAGGAATCGGATCTGCGCAACCTGGACCATGGCGATCGGGATTCGGTCGGGCTCTTCCAGCAGCGACCGTCCCAAGGCTGGGGAACGGTGGAGGAGATCATGGACCCGTGGTATTCGGCGGGCAAGTTCTACGAGGCACTGGTCACCATCCCCGACTGGCAGAACGGCATCATAAACGACGTTGCGCAGGCGGTGCAGCGTTCCGGTTACCCCCAGGCCTATGCCCAGCACGAGCCCAAGGGACGAGCCTGGGCGTCCGCGTTGACCGGGCACTCCCCGGCGGCCGTAACCTGTGTGGACCGCGCCGGGAAACCCGCCAATCCCGGCTATCTGACCGAATTCATCCAGCGGGTGTGGTCCGGCGGGGTGTCGGTCGATACCTCGGGTACGGTGCTCACCATGCAGGGCGCCGACGGCCCGACCAACTGGGCAGTGGCCCAGTTGGGACTGCTGCGGGGGCAACCGGCCGGCCTGGTCGCAGCCCAATGCGGCGCTCTGCAATGGCTCCACTCGAATGATCAATATGCCGTCTGGCAGGCCGCCGATCCGGTCATCGGCGGTACCATCTTGACCCTGCGAGGCTGACCGCCGCCGAATCCGGTTACCTCGGCGATCTGGCGCAGCCCACCGGCGGTTCCGGCGTTGAGCACCTGGAATACGAGTATGGTCGGACCAAGAGATCCGAAATCAGGCCGCATCGTCTCCCATCGGCAGAATCTGGTAGGCGGTGCGGATGTGTTCCTCGATCAGGCCGGCAGCCCGGCTGCCGTCCCGGCTTGCGATGGCCTCGAATACCCGGCGGTGCTGTCTGATCAGGTCCCGCCGGAACCCCGGCCAGTCGGCCATCTGCTGGCTGGCCCGCCGAATTGGCCGGGCCAGTGCCTGTCGTACCGCGCTGGTGAGCACCAGCACGAGTTGATTGCGCGCCAACTCGGCGATGGCCACATGATAGGCGGTATCCAACCGGTTGAAATCGTCCAATGCCAACCCAGGGTCTTCCATCTCGGCCAGCAGATCGCCTATGCGGGCCAGATCATCCGGTGTGGCATTGCGCGCGGCCAGTTGGGCGCTGTGCCGTTCCAGCATGACCCGGGCCTCGACCACATCGTCGAAGGGGAATTGTGCCAGCGCGACGTGCATCTGCAGCAGTTTGGCCAGTGCCGGCCCATGCCGGCCGGCGATCCGGGTTCCCGATTCCGGCCCGGCCCCCACCCGAGAGGTGATCAACCCCTGGGCTTGCAGGGTTCGCAAGGCTTCCCGCACCGCCGTCCGGCTGACTTCGAGTTGGCTCGCCAATTCGCGCTCGGATGCGAGTGCCTGCCCCACGGTGAGCTCTCCGGCGATGATCTGCTGCTCGATATGGCGCCGGACGATCTCGTAGGCCTGCATCTGCTTCCGCCTCCTGTCATCCTTCCGTCTGCATTCAATCACCGACTCGCTATTGTCGCACACCGGCTTGACAATGGTTGGACCAAAGGGTGACGATTGAACTTGTCAGTCATCCAGCGACAATGGAGTTCCGCCGATGCTCTTTCAGCCCGACATCGCACCGGTGGGCGGAAGCCTACTGTGGTCCGCCCTCCTTGCCATGCTTCCCCTGATCGCCGTCTTCATCACCCTGGGAGCGCTGAACTGGAAAGCCCACTGGGCTTGCCTGTTCGGTGTCGGGGTTTCCCTGGTGGTAGCCGTGGCCTTCTTCAAGATGCCCGCGGGCATGGCCATCGCCTCAGCCACCGAGGGCGCGGCCTTCGGGCTGTTCCCGATCACCTGGATCGTGCTCACCGCGATCTTCCTATTCGAGCTGACCGTGGCTTCCGGGCATCACAACGACCTGATGCAGGCCTTCAATGCGATCTCCACCGACCCCCGGGTGCTCGGGGTGTTGATCGCCTTCAGCTTCTGCGCACTACTCGAGGCGCTGGCCGGATTCGGCGCCCCGGTGGCCATCGTCGGGGTGATGCTGGTCGCACTGGGATTCAAGCCCATGAAGGCCGCGCTGACCGTGCTGGTCGGCAACACCTTCGCCGTGCCCTTCGGAGCGATCGCCACCCCGATCCTGACTGGTGCTAAACTGACCAACTTCACAGCCCACGAGTTGGGCGCCTTCATCACCCGGCAGACCGCGGTGATGGGCTGGGTGGTGCCACTGCTGTTGCTGGTGATCATGGATGGCCGGCGTGGGCTAAAGCAGGTCTGGCCATTCGGCCTGGTCGTTGGGATAACCTATGCCGCAGCCACCTGGCTCAGCGCCCAGTTCATCTCAACCGAACTGACCAATATGATCGCCGCCCTGGTCAGCCTGGCGGTAGGCGTAGGCATGCTGCGCATCTGGCAGCCCAAGGGCTCCGTGGAGGCCGCCGAGGAGTTGACCGGTGGCACCTTGGCAGCCAGTTCCGATTCCGGCGCCCCGCTGGGTTTCGCCAAGGTGGCCTGGGCGCTGTTCCCGTACCTGCTGATCATCGCGGTATTCGCCGTCACCCAGATGGTGGCGCCCGTCAAGGCCGCCCTGAAAGCCACCGATCTGCCGGTCCATTGGCCCGGGCTCTGGGATGGCGACAAGGTACTGGCGCTCACCGCCGACGGCAAAGAACAGGCCTCCGCGCTGTACGCCTTCGGCTGGCTCAGTTCGCCCGGTACGCTGCTGCTGCTCACCGGCGTGGCCGTCGGATTGGTCTACCGGATGCCGTTCGCTCAAATCGTCAAGGTCTTCACCACCCAGGTACACAAGCTGCGTTGGACCTTCGTCACCGTCGGTTCGGTGCTTGCGCTGGCCTATGTGATGAACCTATCGGGCCAGACGCTGACCATCGGGAAATGGATAGCCGGCGTCGGCACGCTGTTCGCCTTCTTCTGCCCCATCCTGGGCTGGATCGGCACGGCGGTGACCGGTTCGGGCACCTCGACCACCGCATTGTTCTCCTCACTGCAGCAGACCGCAGCCCAAGGTGTGGGCGTCGATCCCCGGCTACTGATCGGCGCGAACACGGCTGGTGGGGCCGTCGGAAAGATGATCAGCCCGCAAACCCTGGCCATCGCCGCCAGTGCGGTGGGTGGCAAGGAATCCGACATGCTGCGCAAGGCGATGCCCTGGAGTGTTGCCCTGCTGGTGGTGTTGTGTCTGATCGTCGGGCTTGAATCGACGGCCATACTGGGCTGGATCCTGCCCAAATAGCAACCAGCAGCGGTGGGCCGGTGATGGGCCAAAACAGCCCCGAACGGTCAACCGGCCGTGTCAGGCTCTTGCCGGCCCACCGCACCCGAAGAAGTTATCCAAATTGGAGGAGCGATAGATGACAACCAGTGCAGTTGCCGCCTCCCGGGCGAAGCCCGGGGCCGGCATGACGGTGGCCCTGTTCGCCACCTGTGCGAATGATGTGATGTTCCCCAAGACCCCGATCGCAACCGTGATGTTGCTCGAACGGCTGGGTTGCAAGGTGGTCTTTCCCGAGGAGCAAACCTGCTGTGGGCAGATCTTCACCAATACCGGCTACTACGATGAGGCGGTCGGGTCGGTGAAGACTTTCCTGCGGGCCTTCGAACCCTACCGTTACATCGTCGGTCCATCGGGGTCCTGCGTCGGCTCCGTGCGGCACCAGCACGAGATGCTGGCGCGCCGGGCCGCCGGCGACCGGGTGGCCGCCCGGGTGGCCGCGGTGGCCGCCCGAACGATGGACATCAGCGAGTTCCTGATCGATGTGCTCAAGGTGACCGATGTGGGCGCCTACTTCCCGCACAAGGTCACCTACCACCCAACCTGCCACTCGGCCCGGGTAGCCAAGGTCGGCGACCGCCCGTACCGGCTGCTCCGGGCGGTTCGTGGCCTCGATCTGCTCGACTTGCCCCATGCCGAACAGTGCTGCGGTTTCGGTGGCACCTTCTCGCTGAAGAACCCGGACGTCTCGGTCACCATGGCCGGCGATAAGGCTCGCAATGTGGCCTCCACCGGCGCGGAATACCTGGTGGCCGGCGACAATCTGTGCCTAATGAACATCTCCGGCGTCCTGAGCCGCACGAACGCGGCCGTGAAACCAATCCACCTGGTCGAGATTCTCGCCCAAACCGAGGGAGAACAGGCATGACCACCGAACTAGAACGCCTCACCCCGGCCCCACCGCCCGGGGAATACATCAATTCGCCCCGGTTCCAGATCGCGGCCAAGCAAGGTTTGGCGAACACCCAACAGCGAGCGAACCTGCGGCATGCTACCACCACGATCCGCAACAAGCGCGCCCGCGTGGTGGGCGAATTGGACAACTGGCAGGAACTACGGCAGGCCGGTGAGCAGATCAAGACGCGCGTGGGCCGCCATCTGGACGAGTACCTGGTGCAGTTCGAGCAGAACTTCACCGCCGCCGGCGGGCACGTCCACTGGGCCCGGGACGCGGCCGAGGCCAACCTGATCATCGTCGATCTGATCGCCGCCACCGGCGAGCGCGAGGTGGTCAAGGTCAAGTCGATGGTCACCCAGGAAATCGATATGAACGAAGCCCTGGAGAAGGCGCGGATCGCCGCCTGGGAGACCGACCTGGCCGAGTTGATCGTCCAACTCGGCCACGATCGGCCAAGCCATATCGTGGTGCCGGCGCTGCACCGCAACCGGGCCGAGGTCCGCGAGATCTTCCTGGAGGAGATGGGACGCTACGGCACCCCGGCCCCCGATGGCCTGGACGACACCCCGGCCCATCTCGCTGGCGCCGCCCGTCAACACCTGCGCGACAAGTTCATGCGTGCCCGGGTCTCGACCTCCGGGGCGAACTTCGCGATCGCCGAAACCGGATCCCTGGTGGTGGTTGAATCCGAAGGCAACGGCCGCATGTGCCTGACCCTGCCGCAGACCCTGATCTCGGTGGTCGGGATCGAGAAGATCCTGCCGACCTTCGACGATCTGGAGGTCTTCATGCAATTGCTGCCGCGCAGTTCCACCGGTGAGCGGATGAACCCCTACACCAGTGTGTGGACCGGCCCGAGCGCCGGTAACGACGGCCCCCAGAATGTGCATGTCGTGCTGGTCGACAACGGCCGCACCAACGTGCTGGCCGATCCCGAGGGCCGCGCCGCGCTGCGCTGCATTCGCTGCTCGGCCTGTCTGAACATCTGCCCGGTCTACGAACGGGTCGGCGGGCATGCCTACGGTTCGGTCTATCCCGGTCCGATCGGGGCGATCCTGAACACCCAGTTGCGTGGTACCGCCTCGGCCATCGACCGGTCGCTGCCCTATGCGTCCTCGCTGTGCGGGGCCTGCAATGAAGTATGCCCGGTCAGGATCCCGATCTCCGATCTGCTGGTGCACGAACGACACAAGGTGGTCGAGGCCAAGAAGGCCGATCCACCGCACGTGCCGAACACCGCCGAGCCGCAGCTGATCGGGGCGGCCGCCTGGGTGATGGGTGATCACCGGCGCCTGGCTCTGGCCGGGCGAGCCTCCATGCTGGGCTCGACCCTGCTGGGCAAGGGCTTGCGGATCAAGAAGTTCGGTGCCATCCCCGGCCCGCTGGGCCGATGGACCGGGGCCCGCGATGTACCGATGCTGCCGGACCAGACCTTCCGGGCCTGGTGGAAGAAGAACCGAGGAGGCGAGCAGTAATGACCACCGCCAGGGAGGAGATCCTGGATAGGGTACGCCGTGCGCTGCGTGACGTGCCCCACGACGAGTCGGCTACCGATGTGCCGCTGGAATGGGCCTATGGCCGGCCCGTCGAGGTCGGCGACGTACTGGATACCTTTGTCGATCGGATCATCGACTACAAGGCGGCCATCGTGCGTTGCCCAGCGGTCAAGGTTCCGCAGGCCATTCGCGAGGCGGCGCAGAAGCTGCAGATCGCCTCGGCTGTCGTCCCGGTTGGGTTGCCCGCCGAATGGCAGGATGCCTTGCGGGCCAGCGGGGTCGAGGTGCGGGTCGACAGGCAGGACGCGCAGTTGACCAACGCCGAGTTGAACCAGACCACCGCGGTGGTCACGGCAGCGGCGGTGGCAGCGGCCCAGACCGGCACGATCATCCTGGATCACTCGGCCGATCAGGGCCGGCGCGCACTGAGCCTGGTGCCGGATGTGCATCTGTGCGTGGTGCGCGCGGACCAGGTGGTTTCGGGTGTGCCGGAGGCGGTCGCGCGCGTCAAGGCGGCCGTAGTGGCCGGTCAGCCGCTCACCTGGATCAGCGGTGGCAGCGCCACCAGCGATATCGAATTGAGCCGGGTCGAGGGCGTGCACGGCCCCCGGAAACTGCATGTGATCCTCGCCGAGTAACCCGCTTCGGCAAGTTCAGCCGGGGGCCTGGTCCGCTCGATCAGGCCCCCGGTGGTTCGCTGTCGGTCACGCCGCGGCTCGCCGCCGGCGATCAGGCCACCGGATCGGCCGGATCCACCCAATTCAGCGTCCGGTCGACCGCCTTGCGCCACTGCCGCCAGCAGTGATCGGTGCTGGCAGCCGGGCCGGGTAGCCAGCGGCGTCCCTCGGCCCAATTGGCGACCACATCGGCGGTACCGTTCCAGTGACCGACCGCTATCCCGGCAGCGTAGGCCGCACCCAACGCGGTGGTTTCGGTCACCACGGGACGCACCACCGGAACCCCGAGCAGGTCAGCCTGGAAACCCATCAGGACCTCATTTGCGGTCATCCCGCCGTCCACCTTCAGCTCGGCCAGCCTGGTGCCCGAATCCGACTGCATCGCCTCAACAACCTCCCGGGTCTGGTAGGCGGCCGATTCCAGCGCCGCCCGCACCAGATGGGCCCGATTCACATAGCTGGTCAAACCGACGATGACCCCGCGTGCATCCGGTCGCCAGTGCGGAGCGAACAGCCCGGAAAAGGCCGGCACGATGTAGGCTCCCCCATTGTCGGGTACGGTCGCCGCCAGTGCTTCGGTCTCGGCCGCCGAACCGATCAGCCCCAGGGCATCCCGCAGCCACTGGATGAGGGAACCAGCCACCGCTATGGAACCCTCCAGCGCGTATACCGGTGGCTGCTCGCCCAATTGATAGGCAAGTGTGGTCAACAAGCCATGCCGGCTGCGTACGATCCGCGTTCCGGTGTTCATCAGCAGGAAGCACCCGGTGCCGTAGGTGTTCTTTGCCTGACCGGCATCGATGCAGGCCTGGCCGAAAGCGGCCGCCTGCTGATCGCCCAGGATGCCCGCGATCGGGGTGTCGATCAACAGCGAGGCAGCCGAGCCGGCGCCATAGACCTGCGAGGACGAGCAGATCCGGGGCAGCATCGCCGCCGGAATCCCCATCGCATCCGCGACCGCGGTATCCCACTGCAAGCTCGCCAGGTTCATCAGCATGGTTCGGGAGGCGTTGGTGACATCGGTGACATGCACGCCGCCGCGCGGGCCGCCGGTGAGTTGCCAGACCAGCCAGGAATCCATGGTGCCGAAGGCCAATTCCCCGGTTTCGGCGCGGGCCCGCAAGCCGGGTTCGCTATCCAACAGCCAAGCCACCTTCGGCCCGGAAAAGTAGGTGGCCAGCGGCAACCCACAACTGGCCCGGAAGCGATCCGCATCCCCTGCCCCGAGTCGCTCGACCAACGGCTGGGTGCGGGTATCCTGCCAGACGATGGCATTGTGTACCGGCTCGCCGGTTCGCCGGTCCCAAACCACGGTGGTCTCCCGCTGGTTGGTGATCCCGACCGCGGCGAGTTGGTGCCGGTTGATGTCGGCCCGGGCCAACGCCGTACCGATCACTTCACGAGTGTTGGCCCAGATCTCCAGCGGATCATGCTCCGCCCAACCCGGCCGCGGGAAGATCTGCCGATGCTCGCGCTGCCCGCTGGCGATGCTGCGTCCGGCACGATCGAACACGATCGCCCGGGTGGATGTGGTGCCCTGGTCGATCGCCAGGACGTAGCGCTTGGTCATTGCCCGACCTCCTTCGCTGCGAGTCCGTAGGCCCGGTGCACCAGGCTGATCGGATGTACCGCCGGCACCCCGGTGGCCCGGGTGATCTGCCAGCGACAGGTCTCGGTATCGCAGGCGACCAGTTCCGCACCCATCGCCAATACCATATCGAACAACGGCCTGCCGACCGCTTGAGCGATCTCGAACCTGTCTGTCTTCAACCCGTAGGTGCCGGCCATACCGCAGCAGGCCTGACCGGATTCGATGACTTCGAGTCCGGGGATCAGCCCGAGCAGCCGCAGCGCGGGCATACCCATTCCCTGCGCCTTAACCTGGCAGGGCGCATGATATGACACGCGCAGCGGCAGCGGGACAAAACTCAGCGGCAGTTCACCGGCATCTGCTAACTCCATCAGGAACTCCGAGGTATCCCGCAGCCGCGCCCCGACATCAAGCACTGCCGGATCGTCCACCCCAAGGACCCGGTGCGCCTCATGTTTGAGCATGCCAGCGCAGGAACCCGCGGAGGTGACGATGATCGGTTCCCGCCCGCCGCGGCACAACTGACGAGCCAGCCTGCGAACCGAAAACCGGGCCTGATCAAACAGCCCATTGGATTGCTGAGCGAGCCCACAGCAGCCCTGCCGAGGCACGAACACCTCGAAGCCGAGATGCTCCAGCACCTCCACGGTGTGGATCGAGGCCCGTGCCTCGAAATAGCCGCCGGCACAGCCGTGGAAGAACACGATGGTTCCCCGCGTGCGCGGACTATCAGGCGGCCGATGGTGGCGCAACCAGGCCGGGAAAGACTGCGGCTGGGCAATCGGCAACGGGGCATCCCGGGCAATACCGAGCACCCGGTCGAGCAGCACCCGCACCGCCCGCAACCGCAACATGGTATTGGCCAGCGGCGCCACCGGGGTCATCAGCCTGCCCAGCAGCACGGTTTGCACGATCAGTCTGTCCCGCAGGGGAATCTGCCCGGCGCGCAGTTCGGCTCTGGCCCGCGAGTTGAGTTCGGCTATCGGTACCCCCTGCGGGCAGGCAAGAGTGCAGATACCGCAGCTCGAGCAGTAGTCCAGCCCCCGATCGACCGGTTCCCCGGCACGAAACCGTTCACCTTGGGGCCCACAATATTTCGGGCCCGGGAACAGCGGGGTGACCGCCGCAACCGGGCAGACGGTCTCGCAAATCGTGCATTTGACGCAGTGGTCGAGGCCGGCACGGATCATGCCAGGGCTCCTTCCGCGGCCCGCAGGGCGCTGGCCGCCGCGATGCCCTCACCGGAATACTCGCGCCAACGGACCGCACCAGCCAGTATTCCCCCAGCGGCGAACAGGTTCTCATATACCGGCAGGCCGGCCTGGTCGAGGACGCGGGCCTGCGCGTCCACCAGCAGCCCGGCTCGCCACAGCGGCTGGTCGGCCCGCCGGTCGGCGACAAAGGCCGGGCCGGCAGGCCGCCATACCGGCAGCCCCAGCCGCTCGGTCAGCCGCCCGCGGGAATCGAGCGCGAGCGTCCCAGATTCGAAGCCACCGCCGGCGTGGATTACCGCATCGCAGCCGATAGCGGTTGGGTGGCCGGCGGTCGCAATCTGCACCGCATGCACGCGGGCGTTTCCCCGCAAACCGGTTACGCGGGAACCATCGATTATGCGGACGCCGGCGGCGCGCAGCCTGGCCAGGGCATGGCTGTTCAGTCGCATGCCGGGCACGCTCGGCGGCGGCAACGGCACCTCGGCGACCGGACGTTGCCACGCCCGAGCGATCGCCTGCCAGTCGCCGGCGGCCAATCCCAGGATCGCAGGCAGCAGCAGGGTTTCGGAACCCCGGGCAACCCGCCCGATCATCTGCACGAACCGCCGCCGATAGCGCGGCTCGGCCAACGCCCGAGCGTAGTGCAGCGCGGAGCTGTCGGCCTCCCCTGCACGGGCGGGCAGATCAACCCAATGCGAGCGGACCCGGGCGGCGGGCAGGGTTCTCCGCAGGTTTTCGGCAAGCAGCCCGGGCTGGAAATCCTTCAGCTGACGCAACCCGACCACCACCACCTCATCCAACGGCCCGACCATGCTGGGGGATGCGTAGGCGGTCGGCCGTAACACGCCAAGCGCGGTTGGCAACAGCAGGTTGCCCGCCAGGCCGCCGGTAAGCAATCCGGGGCCGAAGAAGTCAGCGGCGAACCCCATGCCGGCCTTTATGGCTCGCCGGCCGAGCACCCGGTAGGGGTGTGTTCCAGGCAATCCATCGACGGCAGCCAACGGGGTTTGCACCAACCCGGGAGGTTGCGGGTCACGACGGTGCCGGTCGTCCTCGCACCCGGTCTCGCCCGGCATGCCCCCTGCGCTTTGGCGGGACCCGCCGGGTTCCGGACGGCCGCCTGCGGCACCTAGGCAGGCCGCGGGATGCTCGTTTCCGGCGGTATCGCCGAGAGCCGGTTTCGCGGAGGCGGCAGGCTCCCCCGGAACCGCGGGCCGGGTAGGTCTGCCGGTCATCGGCAGCCGGCCCAACACATCCAAACAGCCATGCCCCAATTGCAGGCCGCCGATACCGAAACCGATCAGTATCACCTCGGCGCCGCCCTGCACCAGCCGGCCCGCAGCGAGTAGTCCGGCCAGCCCGGCTCCGATCACCACCACCCGCGACATCACCCGTTCCCAACTGCCGGTTTCCAGCCGGCCGATTCCCCGGGCAGCAGCTCGATGCCCAGCAGGCCCTGCCATAGCCACTCGTCCAACGCCGCCTGCCGCAGCTGGTCGCCATACAGGATCGGCCACAGCCCGATCCAGCGATGCTCGATGAAATCGATCAGGTCATCAGCCCCCCGTCCGGCGATACCGGCCGCCCGGTAGCCGCAAAAGCCACCTTGGCAGGGCCCCATGCCGAGACGTAGCCGGCGGCGCAAATCGTCCAGGCTGGCCTGCGGGTCGGCCGCCAGCGCCGCCTCGACTTGGCGCCGGGCCAGCAACTCGCATTCGCAGACGATCTGATCGGATAGCCGGTCGGATTCCCGGTCGGCCAACCGGCGGGTCACCGCGTAGGTCCGCCCAGGTATTGCCCCGGGCACCGGTTCGGTGGCGGTACGGCAGGGGCGCCGCTCACCTAGCTGGGACTCCATGGCGTCCACCGCCCGTTCGGCCATCAACCGGTAGGTGGTCAGTTTGCCGCCGGCGATGGTGAGCAGCCCCCGCATGCCATCGCGACCGCGGTGATCCATCAAGGCCATGCCGCGTGACATGTGCCGGGTGTCGTCCGCGACGACCCGGGTGTCCCTGATTAGCGGGCGAGCGCCGGCCCAGGCCCGCAGCGCGCGAGCCTGCCGGAATCCCGGGATGAGCCGTTCCCCATCGTCCAGCAGCTGTTGCACCTCATCGGCGGGGATCGGCAGGTGGTCCGGATCGGTAGCGTATACGTCGGTGGTACCGATGATGGACACCGTATGCACCGGGACGAGGATGTCCCCGTCATCGGGTGGGGCGAGACGGTTGATCACGGTGTTGACCAGCCGATGGGCCATGGCGATCATGATGCCCCGTCCCGGCACCACCTCGACATCGCCGCAGCCGGCCAGCTCCGCGATCTGCCCCGCCCAGGCCCCGGCGGCATTGATCACGAACCGGGTATCGACGATGACCGGATCGCCGCGTCGGTCCAGGCAGTGCACGGCCCGGATCCGCCCGTCGGCCACCTCGAAGCCGGTGACCTGGTGGTAGGTGAGCACCCGGCCGCCATACTCGCGGGCCGAATTGACCGCTCCCCAGACCATCGCCCAGCCATCGATCGAGCCATCTGCCACCTCGAATGCCCTACTAATCGCCGGGTTTAACCTGGGCTCACGGCGCAGTGCCGCTGCTGGGGAGAGCTCGGTGGCCAGTACCCTGGTGGCGGCTGCGGCGACCGCGAACCGGTCGCCGTAGGCGGGATCGTCGTCGGGGGTGGCAACGAACAGCCCACCGGTGGCTTCCACCGCATCGGCATGGATCCGAGTCAGGATGGCATTCTCGCGGGCGCATTCGCGAGCCGACCCGGGATCGGAGCAGACGTAACGGCCGCCCGAATGCAGCAGCCCGTGATGGCGGCCGGTGGTGCCCTGGGCGAGATCCGCCCGTTCGATCAGGATCGCCCGGTGTCCGCGCATCGCGGCATCTCGGAGGACGCCCACCCCGGTAGCGCCGCCCCCGATCACCACCACGTCACATTCATGGCGCTGCACCCTGCCAGCCTAGAGCCATGGCCTTCGTATGGGCGGCAATGGCATCAGGCCATCGCCGCAGCGGCCGTCAAGCCAGTCGCTGCACGGCGGCGGCAATCCGTTCATCGGTTGCCGTCAGGGCCACTCGCACATGCCGTGCGCCACGCACACCATAGAAGTCACCGGGAGCCACCAGAACGCCGCGTGCGGCGAACCAGGCCACCGTCGCCCGGCAGGGTTCGTCCCGGGTCACCCAAAGGTACAGCGAACCCTGTGAGTCGTCGATGCGGAAACCGGCGGCCAGCAGCGCAGCCGCTAATTGCGCACGGCGGCGGCGGTAACGTTCGCGCTGTTCGAGGACATGCCGCTGATCCGCCAGTACGGCGGCCATCGCCGCCTGCACGGGAGTGGGTAGCATCATCCCGGAGTGCTTGCGCACCCCAAGCAGTTCGGCGATCAGCGCCACGTCGCCAGCTATGAACCCAGCCCGGTAGCCGGCCAGGTTGGAACGTTTCGATGTCGAATGCAGCACTAGTAGATTGGTGTGCTCGCCACCGCACAGGTCGGGATGCAGCGCCGAGACCGGTTCAGCCTCCCAACCGAACTCGCCATAGCATTCGTCGCTGGCCAGGACGGCATCGTTGGCCCGTGCGACCGCCACCCACCGCGCCAGCAGGGCCTCGTCGGCGACCGCACCATGAGGGTTTGCCGGCGAGTTGATCCAGATCAGCGCCGGCTGGCCGGCGACCGCCGCCGGATCGTCGCACCGCTGAACACGGCAGCCGGCCAGTCGCGCACCGACATCGTAGGTTGGATAGGCGGTCTCGGGAATCACCACCAGGTCGTCTGGTCCCAGCCCCAATTGGGTGGGTAGCCAGGCCACGGCCTCCTTGGTACCGATGACCGGCAGCACGCCGCGATCCGACAGATCCGCCACACCCCAACGCCGGGCCAGGTAGTCCACGATGCTCGCACGCAATGCCGGCGTCCCCCAGGTGGTTGGATAGCCATGCGCATCGGACGCCGCGGCGAGCGCCTCCCGGGCGATCCCGGGGGTGGGATCGACCGGTGTCCCAACCGAAAGATCGACCACCCCGCCGGGATGCGCGTTCGCGGCGACGCGGGCCTCGGCGAGGGTATCCCAGGGGAAATCGGGTAGCCGTTGCGAGACCCGGGTCATGCCTGTGGTGGCAGCGCGGCCACTCGCGGTTCGTCCTTCTCCAGGACGCCGACCCGCGCGGCGCCGCCAGGCGAACCGATTTCGTCGAAGAACCGACCGTTGATGTCGTAGTATTCGGAGAACTCGGTGGGTAGGTCATCCTCGTAGAAGATCGCCTCCACTGGGCAGACCGGCTCGCAGGCCCCGCAATCGACGCATTCATCGGGATGGATGTAGAGCATCCGAGGGCCCTCGTAGATGCATTGGACCGGACATTCATCGACGCATGCGCGGTCTTTCACGTCCACACACGGCAGGGCAATGATGTAAGTCATCTGCTCATCTCCTGATCATCCGGCTACGTCTTGAACTCTATACCCGATCGTCGATCCGGGGCGGTTTCAGCCCACCTGCCCAGCCTTGCCTTACCCGGTACGGAGGTCTCCGCCCACCGGCGGACCCCGCGGAACGTCTTGTGCCCCGCGTTGCCCGTGTGCGGCGCCTCCGATGGTTTACTGACCGCTATCCGGTGGTGGATCGGGCTGTTTGCACTCGATCTTGTCTATTGGGTCATAGCGCCAGAAGTAGCTTTCGACGGTTGTCTGTCCGTTGCGCGCCAGGACGCGCTGGAAGTTGACGTCGAAGCCCTGCGAGGGCGACTGGGGAATGCATCCGGGTTGGGTGGACACCCGATCGGCCCCGCTGGTGTAGTTGCCGATCACCGGGTCGGTGGCGGTCACCGAGTCGTAGTATCTCGTCGACCAGACCCGGACCGTGATCGAGCCTCTTTCCCCGGGGCTGGAGGGCACGACGAACGCCTCCATCAGCACTCCGTAGGGGGTGTCGTTGCGGAACCGCATGTCCAGCACGCCCTCGTAGACGGTCGCCTCCCGCCCGGGCGGGTATTGGCTGAAGAACTGGGTGTGCGGATGGTGCTCGACATCGGTCATGCCCGCGAAGAAGGCTGCGTTATACGTGGTGGTAGCCGATTGGGAAACCCCGCCACCGACGATCATCTCGATGTGGTCGCCGACCAGGACGCCACCGGCGATGTATCCGGTGGACGCGTTCCGCGGCCCAGTCGCGCGCGACAGGCTGAACTCCTCGCCCGGCTTGACCAGTTCATTGTTGATGCCAGCCGCCGCCAATCCCAGGTTGGTGTTGTGATAGCTGGAATCGCCGAAGTAGGTGGTGAACTCCCCGGTTATCTCCCTGATTCCCAGGGCCGTGGCATCCGCGGTGGTGAACTTCGCCGGCACCTGTTCGACCAGCAGGTTCACCTCACGGGGGGCCGGGTTGCCGACCACCGATTCCAGCCCCGACACGAAAGACTCCCGGCTGATCGATTGACCGTCCACCGCGGGCACCACGGTGGGCCGGCCATTCTGCATCTGCACGGTAGCGTCCTTGGGCTCGACGACGGTCAGCGCGGCGATCACATCGGTGGCCTGTTGGTAGAGGGCTGCGAAATCGTGTCCCACCTGCAGGTCGCCATCGGAGATGCTGACCCAGGACACCTGGGCGATCTGGGCCGACGACACCTCCGCTTCGGCACCCGGGGTCTTGATCTTGATCGGTGCCAGGCTGACGGCCAACTGGCTGACTGCCTCGGCCGCCTCGGCATCGGTGATTCCAGGTTCGGTGATGATCAGTTCGGCCGGTACTTGCAGTGTCGGGCGTCCGGCTGCCGGCTGCCGCACCGCGGCCCGCCAGGCGTCCAGCACCGCGCTGGCGGTGGTTTCCGCGTCGAGGCTGGTACCCAGCTGCATGGGCCGGCTGATCGCCCCGCCATCTATCAGATCGACCTGTGCGTCCACGGGTTGCCGTGCAAAGTCCGCCTTCAGGCCCTGGATCTGGGCGGCCAGTTGAGGCTCGTTGACCTGTATCCGGACGGCATTGTCCCCACCGCCGGTGAGCACCTGGATCAGCGCCCGGGGATCCCAGCTCTGGCCCGCCCCGGCTAGGCGCACGGATGCCGCATAGTCCACGCTCAATCCGCTGGCCACCGGATCGATGATCGCCCGCTGGCCGGATTGGCCGGTGATGATGATCTCGGCGGCATCCGCCGGGCCTAGTTCGTCGTTCAATCGCTGCACGGCTTCCTCGACGGTCAAACCGCCGATGGGTACGCCGTTCACTTCAGCATTGCGGGGCATCGTGTCGTTGGCCAGCGCATGCGCGGTCAGATAGATGAGCAGCAAGGCAGTCAGCAGGCCGCCCAGCGCCCATCCGATGATCTTGATCCTGCGGTCCCAGCGAGGCCACCGAACCGCAGTAGCACCGCAGCTGCCGATTGAGGTCATTGGTCTCCAATGCTCGATGCCGAGAACCCGGCCATCAGTTTAGGCGAGCGGGGTCGAACTAACGCTTCGATGGTCATCCCGCCCTACCGGCCCGCCCAGACCGGCTGGCGGTGTGGGGTGGATACCGCAACGCTCACCCTGCCCCCACCTGCCCGATCGCCGCTGGGTAGGCTTGAGGTCATGTCAGTCCGTATCGAGAAAGACTCCATGGGCACCATTGAGGTTGCCTCCGATCGCTACTGGGGCGCCCAGACCCAGCGCAGCCTGCAGAATTTCGATATTGGCCGCCCAACCTTCGTCTGGGGACGTCCGATGATCAATGCACTGGGGGTGTTGAAGAAGTCCGCCGCCCAGGCCAATGCCGAGTTGGGCGAGTTGCCGGCCGAGATCGCCCAGTTGATCGTCCAGGCCGCCGACGAGGTCATTGCGGGCAAGTTGGACGACCATTTCCCGTTGGTCGTCTTCCAGACCGGCTCGGGCACCCAGTCGAACATGAATTCGAACGAGGTGATCAGCAACCGGGCCATTGAACTGGCCGGCGGCGAGTTGGGCTCCAAGACCCCGGTGCATCCCAACGATCACGTGAACCGTGGCCAGTCTTCGAATGACACCTTCCCGACCGCCATGCACATCGCGGTGGTCTGCCAGGTCAATCAGAAGCTGTTCCCCGATGCCAAGAAGCTGCGCGACACCTTGGCCGCGAAGGCGGCCGAGTATGCCGATGTGGTGATGGTGGGCCGTACCCATCTGCAAGACGCCACCCCGGTAACCTTGGGCCAGGTGATCAGCGGCTGGGTTGCCCAGATAGATTTCGCCCTGGACGCGGTGCGGTATGCGGATTCCCGGGCTCGCGAATTGGCCATCGGCGGTACCGCGGTGGGTACCGGCCTGAATGCCCACCCCGAGTTCGGCAAGTTGGCGGCCAAGAAGATCAGTGAGCAGACCGGGCTGGAGTTCAGCCAGGCGGATAACCTGTTCGCCTCGCTATCGGCCCATGATGCGCTGGTGGAGGTCTCGGCGGCGCTGCGGACGCTGGCCGGCGCGCTGATGAAGATCGCCAACGATGTGCGCTGGTATGCATCCGGCCCGCGCAATGGCATCGGCGAACTAGTCATTCCCGAGAACGAACCGGGCAGCTCGATCATGCCAGGCAAGGTGAATCCGACCCAGTCGGAGGCCATGACCATGGTAGCCACCAAGGTCTTCGGCAATGATGCGACGGTCTGTTTTGCCGGTTCCCAGGGCAATTTCCAGTTGAACGTGTTCAAACCGGTGATGGCCTGGTGCTGTCTGGAATCCATCCAGTTGATCGGGGATGCCTGTGTGTCCTTCAACGATCACTGTGCGGTGGGTATCGAACCTAACCAGGCCAGGATTCAGGCCAATCTGGGTTCGAATCTGATGCTGGTGACCGCGCTGAACCGGCATATCGGTTACGACAAGGCCGCTGCGATCGCCAAGAATGCCCACAAGAAGGGTTTGACCTTGAAGGAATCGGCTCTGGAATCCGGCGAGTTGACCGAGGAGGAGTTCGATCGATGGGTCGTTCCGGTCGATATGACCCATCCCAGCGCCGCGCAGTGAGTTATGGCCGCATTGGAAGGCGCCTGAGCCTTTGATGCGATCGGCCCGGCCATCGATTCGACGAGGCGGCCGGGCCGATCGCAGGAATGGTTCGTGGGCGATCCGAGCAGCCACGAGATGCTGGGGTCACCCTGGGTCGCCATGTTGTACCGCGCATTGGTCAAGGGTTAGCTGTGCGATTGGCCATCGGTTCGGGTGGCCGACCGGTAGATTCACGATTTGTGATAACCGATCAGATCTTCAAGCTGATTGCGACCGTCTGCTATTTCCTTGTCATGATCGCCATCGGGTTGTGGGCCAATCGCCGCACCCGCAACCTGGCCGACTATATGCTGGGCGGCCGCAATCTGAATCCCATGGTGGCCGCGTTGAGCGCTGGGGCATCCGACATGTCTGGGTGGTTGCTCCTGGGTCTGCCCGGAGCGCTGTATGCCATCGGGCTGGCAGATGCCTGGATCGCTGTCGGGTTGACGGTGGGTGCCTGGCTCAACTGGAAGCTGGTGGCTCCCCGGCTGCGTACCTATACCGAGGTGGCCCACAATTCGATTACCATTCCCTCGTTCTTGGAGAACCGGCTGAAGGATCGTTCCCGGCTGCTGCGAACCATCTCCGGATTGCTGATCCTAACCTTCTTCACCTTCTATGTTTCCAGCGGCATGGTTTCCGGCGGAGTCTTCTTCGAGAACTCGTTTGGCATCGGCTACCGGGCGGGCATGCTCGTGGTAGGTGGCGTGACGGTGCTGTACACCTTTTTCGGTGGGTTTCTCGGGGCGTCCTATACCGACATGATGCAGGGCCTGCTGATGATGACGGCGCTGCTGTTTGTCCCGCTGCTCGGCATGATCGCCATCGGCGGGCCGGGGAGACTGATCCGCACGGTGACCGAGGTCCATCCGAACGCGTTCTCCCTGATCGCTGGCACAACCGCGGTCGGGGTGATCTCGAGCCTGGCCTGGGGGCTGGGATATTTCGGTCAGCCGCACATCATCGTGCGATTCATGGCGCTGCGTTCCGCCGGGGATGCCAGGCGGGGGCGGCGCATCGGTATCGGCTGGATGGTGACCTCCATGTCCGGGGCGATCCTGACCGGGTTGATCGGCCTGGCCTATTTCACCGTGCATCCGGCCTTGACTCTGGACGACCCGGAAGCGGTCTTCCTGCGGATGGCCCAGTTGCTGTTCCATCCGCTGGTGGCCGGCTTCGTGTTGGCGGCGGTGCTGGCCGCGATCATGTCCACGGTGTCCTCCCAGCTGATCGTATGTTCGTCGGCATTGGTGGAGGATTTGGCGCTGATGGTCTTCAAGCGAGATCTGGAGCCTCGTCAGCAGGTCTGGCTCGGCCGTCTCGGTGTACTGGTGGTCGCCGCGGTCGCCATGGCTTTGGCTTGGACGCAAAACGACACCATTCTGCGGCTGGTGGCATTCGCCTGGGCCGGGTTCGGGGCCACCTTCGGGCCGATGATCCTGCTGGCCCTGTTCTGGCGCCGGCTTACCGCCCTGGGTACCGGCTTGGGCATGATCGCCGCCGCAGTCACGGTTTTCACCTGGCAATTCACCCCGTGGAACGCGCTGTATGAGATTGTCCCCGGGTTTGCGGTGAACATGGTCGTCTCGGTTGCCGGCTCGCTGCTGACCCGGGCGCCCGAGGTGGCCGAGGAGTTCGACCATGCCAGTGCGCTGGCCGAAAGCTGATTACCGCTATAGCTCGCCGCGGGCGTCTCGTCGGATACTCGGGCTGAGCGATAGGGATCAGCACAGCCGATGGCCAGATTCCTGAATCCGGAAAGCCGATCCTGGAATCGTCTATCATTCGCCATGTTTGAAGGTTATGGTTGCGCGTCGTAACATCACTTGGGTTGTCAGATGATTACACGCGAACGGGGTTCGGTTTGAGCAACACTCATTTGACTCCTCGGCAGCGGCAACGCATGAACACGATGGCCGAGATTCTCGCCGCCGCGCGCCGCCAGCTACGGGCTTGCGAAGAGTTCAATATCCGGTCGGTGGCCGCCGAGATCGGCCTGTCCAGTCAGGGCCTGTACCGCTATGTGGATTCCATCGACCAGTTGCGTTTCCTGGTGACCCAGCAGATCGTGGATTCGATGCTGGCCTTCATGGGCCGGGCCTGCGCTCGCTACTCCGACCCGGACGAGCGGATCGTGGCGGCCGCGGTGGCTTTCCGTACCTGGGCGCTGCACAACCCGATCGAGTTCCGGCACGCCTTCACCGCCCCACGGTCAGCCCCCGGCGGTGGCGACCAGGACGCGGTGTACACCCCGCAGCGAGTCGGCAGCTTCTTCGCTCCCCTTTTCGTCGAGTTGCGCGGCCGATTGAGCTTTGCGGTGCCTACCGAACTGGATCCGACTTTCGATCCCACTCAGGCGATAGAACTAATCGGCCCACAGTATCCGCCCCTGGCCGGTACGGACACAGCCACCATGGTATGGATGTTCCAATACTGCTGGGCCAGGTTGTACGGCATCGTAGCCCTGGAGGCCTTCCAGCAGATCGACCCGGCCTACACCAAGAGCGGGCTGTTCTTCACGGTGACCCTACGCGAGATCGCCGGACGCCTCAACATCGCCGACCTCAGCTCCCTAGAGCGAGTCTTCTATGCCGAGTCGGATCCTCTGCCGACCCAGTCGGCCACCTGAGATCCGGACGCCGGCTTACCGGCCATTCCCCGACCCGATCAACCAGCCGAGCCGATCGACGGCCGAGGCGATGTGGGGGAACCGCCTCGGCCGTTAGCGGTGCCGGTGGCCGGCTCAGCTGGCCGCCGAGGTAGCCTCCAGGCCGGCGGCCCGGCTCGGCCACTCGCCGCGACTCACCGACTGCAGATCCGCCACGGCGACCTTATCGGTCACCCATTCGTCTCGCACCGCACCGTCCTCGACCACCAGAATCCGGTCGCTGAGCTGGTGCAGATCCTTCTCGTCGCTGGAGAACAGCAGAATGCCGACGCCTCGCTCGGTAACTTCCTCCATCAGGTGGATGAACCGTTCCCGGGCGGCCATGTCGAGCGACTCCATCGGTTCGATCAGGATCATGATGCGGGCATGCTTGGCCGCGATCTCCTGCAACTGCTGCCAACGTCGCTGACCGGTGGACTGTAGCGGGCGATTGAGCAGCTTGCTCATCGCAATCTCGGATTGCCGGATTGCCATCAGGATCCGGGTGGTGTCCTCGACGGTGGAGTCATCGCTGGCCCCTGCCTCACCATCCATCATGGTCAGGTTCCAAGCGAAGTGGGTCTCCCCCGCCGGATCCAACATGCTGGAAAGCACCGCGATCCGCAGCCCCGGCAGATCGCGTGGCGCGGTGATCCTAGCCGGTTTGCCCGCCACCAGCACCAGGGGAGACTCATCGGGACGCTGCCCGGTCAACGCGCCGAGAATGTCCTCGACGCCCGAGTTGCGGGCGCCGCACAGTCCCAGGATTTCGCCGGCGTGCAGTTGGAAGCTGACCGGTTCTCCGGAGCTGTGCAGACTCGGTACGTCCAGCACGACATCATCGGTGGCATAGCCGCGCCTCGACACCTCTCCGATGGTCCTGCCAAACATGGCCTCGGTCAGTTCATCCGGCGTAGTGGTAGCGGTGTCGAAGATCTTCACGACATGCCCATCGCGCAGCACGGCGATGCGATTGCACAGTCGCAGGGCCTCTTCCAGCCGGTGGGTGATATAGACGATCCCGCGGTTCTTCTCGGTGGCATGTTGCAGTGCGTACCGCAGATCCTCCACCTCTCGGGCGTTGAGGGTGTTACTCAGTTCGTCGATCACAATCAGATCGCGGGGGTCTGCGATCATCCGCAGCACCTCCGCCATGCGGCGATCCGAGCTGCCCAGATCGCCCAGCCGGTCACTCGGCAGCAACGGCACCCCGAGTTCGACGATCACCCGCCGGGCAGCCGCAAGGAACTGTGCCTCGGTACGTTCGCCCTCGAACTCGCGGAACATCGCCTGGGTAACGGTCAGATTGCCGTCCAGTTCGAGTTCGGGATCGATGAGCATGACCCGCTTGGGGTTCCAGGGTTCACCGGCGATGGTCATCTCGCCGCTATCGGCCTCGGTCCGGCCCGCGACGATCGATGCCATGGTGGACTTGCCCACCCCGTTCTGCCCGACGACACCGAGCACTTCGCCGGGCCGGACCTCCAGGTCGACCCCAGCCAGTACCTCATGGCCACCGAACGACTTCCGCAACCCCCGGATCGAAAGCATCGGCGTTTCTTCTCCCCACATGTTGTCCGTACCTCCCCACGGGCTTTCATTGCGCCCATTATTCAATGCGATCTACCAACCCGTGAGCGCTGCAACAGCTCCAGATCCAGCCGTCTGGTCTCGGCCAGATCCTGAGTCTGCACCAGCGTGGCACGCAGTTCGGCGTTCTCTTGCCGTAACCCTTCGATAATGCCCTCCAAAGAGGGCACGGTGGTATCCCAGGCGACCAGCGCACCGGTTTCGAGGCGCGCCAGCTCGAGTTCAACCCGCGACAGCGACTCCTCCAATTCGGCGATCCGGACCGCCGCCGGCTGCCCAGCCAACGTGGCATCGGCCTGGCGGTCAGCTGCGTCGGTATCGGCACCGGTCATGCCGGTCTCGGCCACGCCGGAAACAGCCGAGACCGCATCGCCGGCCAAACCGGGCTGGCCGTCGCCCGGCAGCCCGGTTGGCTCGGCCGAGCGGGCCGGATCGTCCGTAGCCGGTACCGCCGCATCGGCCGGCGGGTCTTCTCCGGCCGGTGGGACGAGATCGATCACCGCCGGCAGCTGCTCCTGTCGTGCATCCGCCGGCGGGGTGTCGATGGCCGGGGTATCCTGTTCTGCTGCCTGCTCCACGACGGCCTCGGCGACCTGCTGCGAAACAGGCTCCGGCCCGGGTTCGGCCGGCTGCCCGGGTTCGGGCTCCGCGCCGGACTCTGGTTCGCTGCCCGTCGGCTGTGCCGCTCCGGCCGGCTCGGCGGTCACCGGGTCCGGTCCGGCGGACGACACTGCGGTCTCGGGCATCACGTCGTGCCCGTCCGCGATCGGGGTTCCGTCGAATTGGCCGGTGCCGGTCCGCGACGAGTTCCCATCGGGTTCGGCAGTACCCGGCCGGCCCCCGGCAACCTCATCTGGCGGGCGCAGGATCGTCGGCAGATCCGACTCGTGTGCTTGGCTGGCATCCGGGGCCTTGGCCCAATCGATCGCCCCCTGGTTCGCTGCCGGCCTGGCCGCCCGGTGTCCGCTGGCCCGAGCGAGCTGTGCAGCGGCCGGTCCCGGCACCGTCCCAGCGGGCTGCCCGGCCGGATTGGCCGGCCCCCTAGGCGGCCCATGCCCGACCTGCGGTTCTGCGGTATCGCCTGGTTGTCGCAGGATCGTGGGTACGTCGGACTCGTCATGGCCGACATCGGCCTGGTCGATGGGTAGGGGGCCCATCGGGGGCAATTGGACGGCGAAATAGCGGTCGGCATCCCGCCGCTCCCCGGCCGGGGCGATATTGGCCCGCGGTCCGCGGGCACCGCCCACACCGGCTCCGCCTGCGCGATCGGTCCGGATTCCGGCGCCATCGAATGCGCCGTATTCATAATGCGTGTTGGCAACCTTGCCGGTCAGCGGTTGCGCGGCATGCGGCTCGCCAGCCGGGATCTGTTCGGCCAGTTCGGTGCGCGTCGGCTGCAAGGCAGCCGCCCGCCCACGACGACCCCGGCCAATCAACCAGCCGATGATCCCGCCTACCGAAGCCGCGAACAGAACGAGCCCGGCGATCTGCCAAATGACCAGCATGAAGGCATCGATCATCGGCCGGCCACCTCCAGGTGGATCTCCACTCGGCGGTTCTTGGTTGCGCCATCCTCGGTCGAGTTGTCCCCGATCGGCTGGGTATCTGCGAGACTTTCCGCCGAGATCCGATCGGCTGGTACGCCCCGCTCGATCAGCGCGGCCCGCACCGCCGCCGCCCGGGCATAGCCCAGGGCATAGCGTTCGTCGGCGGTCAGCCCGTTGTCGGTATGGCCGGTCAAGGTTGCGCGCAGTTCGGGACGCCGCAGCATCAGGGCCGCGATCTGATCCACCTGGGCCTGACCGGCCGAGGTGACCTGAGCGGAACCGCCGGGGAAAAGGATGGGCGCCACATCGGGGATCGGTTCTTGGGCCGGGGAAGCGATGGTTGAAGTAGAGGTTGAGGTCTCATTCGGGGATTCGGATGGCTGCCCCGGCGTGCTCTGGTCGCCGCCCGGTTTGGCCCCTGCAATGATCACCTCGGCGATGCCCGGCACCTCCGCAACGATCGCCCGGGCGGCCCAGGAAGTGGCCGGATCGTCCGCCGACACCGTCGCCTGACGGCCATGCATGCTTACCTGCGCGACGATATTCGCCGCAGCCAGTGCCTCGTTGGCGCGAGCATCCAGGGCATCTTCCAGTTGCCCGGCCACCCAATAGGATCCCGGGCCGATACAGGCCACCAATGCGGCGCCGGCTGCCACCCCGACTACTCTTCCTATGAATTGGGTCGACATCTCCCTAGTTCCCCCCAACCAGCGTCATAGCATAGCCAACTCACTCCGAAAGTCGAAGTCCCCCCGATTGAGCTGCGCGCTTCCTGGTGGCTATCTTGTCTCCAGACGGGTGAGCCGGGCAAGCACACCCGCCACAGACAACAACCGCATCTTTGGGAGCATTGGGGAGATAAATGTCCATGGGGCAGCATCAAGCGAGCAAGTCGGCAGAGCTCGCCCGCACAATTTCGTCCATGCACCGGGCCATCCCGGAATTACATGGGGTAATGATCGCATCGGTGGACGGTCTAGCCGTTGCGCACGACTTCCCGGAGTCCGATGCCGAACGGATAGCGGCCATGGCCGCAACCGCGCTTGGCCTGGGCACGAAGATTTCCGAGCGTACGAACCTCGGCACCCTGGCCGAAGCGGTCATCCGCGGCGATCAGGGCTACCTGGTGGTGTATTCCGCCGGCCGGGAGGCCGTGCTGGTGTTGGCCGGCCCGATCGACTCCAACCTCGGCCTGATGCGCATCGAGGCTCGCGTGGCCGCGGTCGAGATCAAACAGATTCTGGGGCGGGGCTGACCGTGGAATCCATGCATGAAATCGCCCAGGCGGCCATTGGCCAGATCCCCCCGGCATGCCGGGTCCTTCCCGAGCACGCCGAGACCATCCGGCGCAACGCGGACGCACTGCTGGCCCTGGGTCCCGATGTGGTGGCCGCCTTCTACGACACCTTGTATTCGTACGGCCCCACCGCTGCCGTATTCGCAGACGGCGAACGCGCGATGCGCGAAGAAACCCTCGCCGGATGGTGGAAACGTACCGTGCAGGGTCCGCTGGATGACAGCTATTGGGCCTGGATGGCAATGGTCGGCCTGATTCATGTGACTCGACGGGTGAGCAACCCGATGATGCTTTCCATGACCGATTTCGTCGCCGCTTTCCTCGTCAGGAATGTGCATCGGCTCGACATGGCACCAGACGAGCGACAGCGGCTGATCGAGGCTTTCTGCCGGGTGGCCTTCATGACCAGCGCGGTCATCACCTGGAGTTCCGATCACGCGGTTAGTTCGGCGTTGTTCGAGGTCGCCGGCATGCCGCAGGCCTTGCTTGCTCGGCTACGGGATACCGAGATCAAGTCCGCTCTCGAGACAGCCCGCGCCGAGATCAAGTCCTAGCTTTTGTCCGCCAATCACGCGACTACGCCGGATCCCCAGTTCACCTGAGTCCGGTCAGCTCTCAGATCTGAAAGGTTGACCGGACGAAAACCATCCGGGGCCGGCCGATGCGCGTTCTATCCGGGCCGGCCTTAGGCCACCGGCCACCGGGTTTCCGGGCTCGCCCGCCGTTTTGGCATTGGCCCGCCAATCCCACGGGTGTTTTTCGCACCGCCTTCGGGAATTGGCCTGGGTGTTCTCCATGGCGATGGATGCCATTGGGTGCCGGATCTTTTATCAAAACAGGCCGCCGGAGCGTTGGGACCGGTCTCAAGCTTTCGGCGCATCCCGCTCACCAGACGGGTCGGCCGACGCCGGCCGGATCCACCCCGATACCCGCACGATCTGCCGCCCGAATTTGATCTGGCGGCAGTCTCTCGATAGAGTGTCGATATACCGATGAGAGATCGGCTACACATCTTTGATAGATAGGAGTACTGCCATGCGCAGCTATGACCAAGACTCTTTCGACACCGACCATCCAGGCCGTCGGGGCAGGCATCACGATCGCCCGCGCGGGCGTGGCCCCGGATTCGGCGGGCCGGCAGGCTTCGGTTTCGAGGCTTTCGCCATGGGGCCGGGGTTCGGTCCAGCACGTTTCGCGAGGCGAGGCGGACGAGGGCCGGGGCGGGGCCGCAGGGGCGATGTCCGCAACGCCATCCTGGCGTTGCTTGCCGAACAGCCCATGAACGGCTACCAACTCATCAACGAGATCAGCGAGCGCACCAACGGGCTGTGGAGCCCGAGCGCGGGCTCGGTCTATCCGGCACTTGGGCTACTGCTGGACGAAGGCCTGATCGTTGATCGCGAGATCGACGGCAAGCGGGTTCATGAACTCACCGAGGCCGGACGCGCCTACGTCGCCGAACACGCCGACGAACTGACCGATCCCTGGGAGCGGGTGACCGCCGGCCATCGCGGCTTCCTGGACATGCGTCCCGAGATCGCCCAGCTGGCGATGGCCGTGCAGCAGGTGGCCATGTCGGGCGACGAGAATCAGATCCAGTCAGCACGACAGATTCTGGATCGCGCCCGGCGAGACATCTATCGGCTGCTGGCCGGCGATCAGCCCGCCGCGTGACGGCACGGCCCGCCAGCGTGCCGACCGAATCGGCCCCCCATGCGTGCTGGATACGGCGGCCGTCACACGGCGACCCCGACGTACCCCAACGGCAAGCCGTCGGTGCACCCCGGGAATCGGGTGCCCGACGGCTTGGCCCGTTAAGGACTACCCCCGCTCAGGCCTTTAGCGATTCCTTGGCCGCTGCGACTACCGCGTCCGCGGTGATCCCGAATTCGGTGAACAACAAGGTGCCCTTGCCGGAGGCGCCGTAGCGGTCGATCGAGACCGACCGGCCACGATCGCCCACATATTTGGCCCAGCCCAGCGCGATACCGGCCTCCACGCTCACCCGGGCGGTGACCGCCGCCGGCAACACCTGCTCGCGGTACTCGGCGTCCTGCTCATCGAACCATTCCTGGCATGGCATTGAAACCACTCGTGTGGCGATCCCCGCGGCCTCCAGCACCGACTGGGCGGCCAAAGCGACCTCGACCTCCGATCCGGTGCCGATGAGGATCACCTGCGGGGCCGCGCTGGCTTCCCTGAGCACGTAGGCACCGCGCGCCACTCCGGTGGCGGCAGCAAACTCTCCGCTGTCGCGGTCCACGGTACGCAGGTTCTGCCGCGACAGAACCAGCCCAGTGGGCCCGGCGGTGCGTTTCAAGATCTCCCGCCAGGCAACCGCCGTCTCGTTGGCATCCGATGGCCGGACGATGGCCAAGCCGGGAATCGACCGGTAGGCCGCCAGGTGCTCAATCGGTTGGTGAGTCGGGCCGTCCTCACCGACTCCGATGGAGTCATGCGTCCACACGAAGATGCTGGGCACTCCGCATAGGGCCGCGATCCTGACGGCCGGTCGCAGATAGTCGGCAAACACGAAAAAGGTACCGCAATATGCCCTGGTCAACCCGTCGATGTTGATGCCATTGACGATGCCGCCCATGGCGTGCTCGCGGACCCCGAAGTGCAGGATCCGTCCGTAGGGCCCACCCGGCCATTCCGTCGTGGTGCGACCGGTGGGCAGGAAGCTCGGCTCACCCTTCATGGTGGTGTTGTTGGACCCGGCCAGATCGGCCGAGCCACCCCACAGTTCCGGAAGCTGCGCAGCCAGTGCGCTCAGCACCTCACCGGAAGCCGTGCGGGTGGCTTTGCTGCCGGTCTCGAAAACCGGCAGCTTCAAATCCGGCAGCTTCCCGGCCAGCACTCGGTCGAGTAGCGCCCGTCCGGTGGGATTGGCCACCGACCACTGTTCGAAGCGGGTGTTCCAGGCCTCGCGGGCGGTCCGGCCGCGTTCGCCAAGCTGGCGGCGGCAGTAGTCAACGATCTCGGATTCCACCGCGAAGGGTTCGTCGGGGAAACCCAGCAGCTGTTTCACTGCGGTGATCTCGGCGGTACCGATAGCCGAACCGTGGATCTTCTCCTTACCCTGCAAGTTCGGCAGCGGCCAGCCGATGATGGTCCGCAGCCGGATCAGGGCCGGCCTGTCGGTGACCCGCTGGGCGGCGGCGATGGCGTCATACAATGCCGGAATGTCCTCGGCATAACCGGCGCCGCCATTGGTCCAATCGATCTCGATGACCTGCCAGCCGTATGCCGCATAGCGTTTGGCCACATCCTCGCCGAAAGCGATCTTGGTATCGCCTTCGATGGTGATCTGGTTGTCGTCGTAGATCACGATCAGGTTGCCGAGTTCCTGGGTGCCGGCCAGGGACGCGGCCTCAGCCTGCACACCCTCCTGCATGCACCCGTCGCCGGCGATCACATAGACGAAGTGGTCGAAAACCGAACCGGCGGTCGCGTCCGGATCGTACAGTCCACGATTGCGCCGGGCCGCCATGGCCATGCCAACCGCATTGCTGATGCCTGCCCCCAGCGGACCGGTGGTGCACTCGACGAATCTGGTATGCCCCAGTTCCGGGTGGCCGGGTGTCTTCGATCCATAGGTGCGCAGGGCCTGGATGTCGCCCATCTCAAGCCCGAGCCCGCCCAGGAACAGCTGGGTGTACTGCAGGATCGAGGCGTGCCCGGCGGACAGGACGAACCGGTCCCGGCCGATCCAGTGCTCATCGGACGGATCGGTGTTCATCACCTTCTGATACAGCAGGTAGGCGACACCGGCCAGTGAGATGGCGGTCCCGGGATGCCCATTGCCGGCTCTCTGCACCGCATCCGCCGCCAGGATACGTGCGGTGTCCACGGCACGCCGGTCTTGATCGGTCCAGGTCAATTCACTCACTATTCGTCCTCTATCAGGTGCTAACGGCTCAGCCACGAGTCTCGCGGACGGTGGTCCGGCACCATCGTAGTGCTTGGCTCGCCGTAGAGCGGGCCGGGATCGGGCAGCTGTTGATGCCGGAATTGCTGGATCGCGCCCGCGCGCAGGGCGCACACGATCCCGCCGGTGGCGACATAAATTACATCTTCGGATCGCGCCCGCGCGCAGGGCGCACTTCAGCTCGGCGCCGCGAGACAACGGAAATTCGTCGGATCGCGCCCGCGCGCAGGGCGCACACCATGATTGGGGTGGTGGACGCGAGCAATCAGGCCTCGATGGCCTTCCACGAGACACTGGGCTTCGAGTTGTTGTGGCTGCTGCCCGAGACCGGACGCAAGTTCGATCGTTGGCTGACGGCCGCGTTCTGGGTGTTGCGTCTCTAGGACGGCCCCGGATACGCCTCGGTCGATATCATGCCGAGGATTGTGGTTGGCGTTCTGGGTGCCGCGGGCCCGAAGCGTTCCCGGATAGCTACGATTTCCGCATGACGGCCTATCACGCAGATGCGATAGATCTGACCGACAAGGAGATCCTCACCTGGCGGGGCTTCGCGGACTGCATCCGGGAGCTAGCCCTGATGGTGGCCGGTTCGAGCTTCCTACCCGAGATCGTCATCGGGGTGGCCCGGGGCGGGATGATCCCGGCCGGCGCGCTCACCTATGCGCTGGGGGTCAAGCTCACCGATGCGATCAATGTCGAGTTCTACACCGATGTCGCCAAGACCCTGCCCGACCCGATCCTGCTGGCGCCGATGCTGGATATCGAGTCGATTCGCGGCCGTCGCCTGCTGGTCGTGGACGATGTGGTCGATTCGGGACGCACCCTGGCGGTGGTGCTGAAGCTGCTGCGCGGTTTCGGCGCCGAGGTACGCAGCGCGGTGATCTGCGCAAAGTCGACCACCGTCGTGCAACCCGACTATGTCTGGAAGCGCACCGATCGGTGGGTCGTGTTTCCCTGGTCGGCCGAACCACCCGTGACCAGCGCCCCGCCCTCGGCGGATCCCCGGTCCTTCGGCCAGGACGACTGACCAGCCCCTGCCCGGTCTGCCGGCCTCGTGGTGGCTGCCGAGTAGGTCGGCGCACGTCACCGGGCCGCCCGGGCATCTCCATGCAGCCGGGCAGGTCCGCCCGATCATCCGCCAGCGGAATGGCCCCGGGCGCCGCGTGAGCCCGCGCCGGGTGCCGTCCAGTCCTGCCGACAGGGCGGCTGACCGAGTGGGTCACCCTCCCCGCCGGCATCTGGCAGGTTAGCGTGCGACCAGTGTGTGCTCGCCCGCGATCACCTGACGGGTTCGAGCGGCCAGTTCCTCCAGCACATGGACGTAGGTCCGGCCGGTTGCCCGGGTCATGCCGAGCTCACAGGTCCGGTTGCAGGACAAATAGAGTTGGGCGTCCAAGCGGGCCACCGCGGCCGCTTCGTCGCTGGTGGCGCAGGCTGTCAGTTCGGGATGCAGGAGCCCGCGGTCACCGGCGAACGCGCAGCAACGCCAGCCATCCGGCACCGTCACCTGATCGGCGAGCAGCCCGGCCAGCATAATCAGGGCATCGTTCGCCCCCATCCGAGTGCTGGAGCAGGTCGGATGGACGACGGCCTGGGCCACCTTGGGCAGCTCGGGCAGCAATGGCGCGATCCGCTCCGCGGCAAGGGCCGTGGCGTCCACCACGGTGGCCCGGCCGACTCCCTGGTGCTTCAGGGCAATCTCGATTCCCTCGCTACAGCTCACGTTGTCGCAGACGATGGGTAGCCGCCAGCCATCGGTTGCCGCGCCCAGCACCGTGGCGAGGCGATGCCCCATCACCTCGCCACCGGTACGCAGCCCCTTCGACTTCCAGGGCGTCGCACAGCACAGTCCACGCACCTTGTCGGGTACCGTCAGCCGCAGGCCGACCAGTTCGGCCAGGTAGCCCAGGGCACCGGCGACGCCTCGTTCACAGTGGTGGTCGCTGCCAAACATGGTGCCCACGCAGGCCGGTACGAAGACCGCTTCGGGGTCCATCACCCGGTGTGGCCGCCGCCGCGGCCCGCCGCCGGGCAGTTCGGCCGACAGGGTCGGCACGATGTCCTCCCCGATGGCCCGGCGGGCCACTCCCAGCGCCCCTCGAACCAGCCGGTTGGGCACATGGTCCACCACGGTCATGCCGACCGACGCCGCTGCGGTGAAGGGCCCCCAGAACCGCGCGGCCTGCCTCCAGACCCCATTCAGCATCTTTGGGGCCCGCTCGGCGCGCAGATCACGCACCAGGTCGCCGGTGTTGATCTGCACCGGGCAGGCCGTCTGGCACATGCCGTCCACCGCGCAGGTCTGCACCACCGGGTAGGTTTCATCGGCGAACAACTCGGCGGCCAGCGCCTCATCGCCGGCCGTTTCCGCGGTAGCCATGGCACGTTGAATGACGATGCGCTGGCGAGGCGTGGTGGTCAGGTGCTGGCTGGGGCAGACCGATTCGCAGTAGCCGCATTCGACGCAGTCGTCGATCACGGGGCGTACAGGTGCGGTCTGTTTGATGTTCTTGAGGTGCAGCCTGGGATCCTCGGTCAGCACCGCTCCCGGATTGAGCACCAGCTTCGGGTCACAGGCCCGCTTGACCTGCCACATCGCCGCATAGAGTTCGTCGCCATATTGCCGGTGGACGAAGGGAGCCATGATGCGTCCCGTCCCATGCTCGGCCTTCAGCGTGCCCGACCGGCCGAGCACCAGACTCACCATGTCCTCGGTGAACTCCTCATAGCGCTTCATTGAGGCAGGTCCGGCGAAATCCTCGGTGACCAGGAAGTGGATGTTGCCGTCCTTGGCATGCCCGAAGATGACGGCACCCGAGTAGTTGTGCCGGTCGAACAGCATCTGCAGTTCGCTGCACACTCCTCCCAGGCTGGCTACCGGCACGGCGATGTCCTCCAGCAGAGCGGCAGTCCCCCTGGGCCGGTTGCGGGCCACCTTGGTGTACAGGCCCTTGCGCAGGGTCCACATCTGGGCGCGCCGCCCGGTGTCCTGGGTGAGTTCGGGATCGGCGTGGAGATCGAATTCACCGAATCTGCTGGTGCCCTTCTCGGCCCGGGCGGCCAGTTCCTCGGCGGTATCCCCCTGGTACTCCACCAGCAGGGCGGCCTGGCCGTGCACCGCCATATCCCTGGGCAGCACCGGGGCGGCCTCGGCCCCCATGGCGATGATCGCGGCCGAGTCGATCAGCTCGACCACATCCGCGCCGCTTTCCACCAGCACCGGGAGCGCATCGGTGGCGGCATCCAGTGAGTTGAAGATCAGCAATCCGGTGGCGGTCTTGTCGTGCACCGGCACAGTGCGGAAGGTTGCCTCGGCAACGAACCCGAGTGTCCCTTCGGAACCGATCATCAGATGTTCCAGGATCTTGACCGGCTCGTCGAAATCAATGAACGAGTTCATCCCGTAACCCATGGTGTTCTTGATGGCATATCGCCGGGCGATGTCGGCCCGCATCTCGGGACGCCGGAGTTGATCGCGCAGGCCTTCCAGCACCGCCACCAGTTCGGGCTCGGCGCTGCGCAATTTGTCATCGGCGTCGCCGCTGGCCGTGTCGACGACCGTGCCGCTGGGCAGCACGAGCACCATTGATTCGATGGTGCGGTAGGTGTTGGCGGTCACCCCGCAGGTCATCCCCGAGGAATTGTTGGCGATCATGCCACCGATGGTGCAGGCGATTTCGCTGGCGGGGTCCGGCCCCAGCTTGGCGTGGTAGCGCCCGAGCCGGGAGTTAACCTGCCGGATCGTGGCCCCCGGTTGGACGCGGACCCGGGCACCCCGGTCAAGTACCTCGATATCACGGAAATGCCGCCGCACATCGACCAGCAGCCCTTCGCTGATGGCCTGGCCGGAGAGACTGGTGCCGCCGGCGCGCAGGGTCAATGGCCACCCGGCACGCACCGCGACGGCCATGGCCAGGCCCACCTGGGCGGCATCGCGGGGACGCACGATCGCCTGGGGAGTCGTCAGGTAGTGGGACGCGTCTACTGCCATGGCGAACCGGTCCAGGGCCCGGGTGCTGAGGCCGACATCTGGGCCCAGGCTGGCCGCCAACTCGGCAAGGGCCTTTTCGGGAGCTATGGTCTGACTAATTCGAGAGCTGAGAGTACTCATGGGGGTCTCCTCCGTTACTGGATCAGACCTGCCGAGGATTACCGTCCGGCAGGCCGGTGATTCCACCATACGCCCAGATTGACGAGTCATTTCGGCTGGGATACCGGAAGTGGCCCAAGGTCTGGAAAGAGCTGGACATGACCCTTGCGAGCATTCGCGCTGTTACCCAGAAACCATTGACAACAGCATGAACGGTCCAACCATTGGAGCAGAACCCGGCCGCGCTCGTTCAACGGCACATAGTCCCGCCCGCCACCCCGGCATAGATCTGACGGGGCCGGCCGATGCGCGTCCTGGCAGCCGCACGCAATTCATGCAGTGGCCCCGAGAGTGCGTTCACTCCCCCGGCGACGGATGCGTAGATATCAGCCCCCTAGGAGCCGATCAACCGGACCGTTGCCCGTGCCACGGCCGCCCGGTCGATTCCCAAGACTCGAAGCGGAAGGTGGGCAGCATCATCAATCCGCTGGCCAGCACCGGCATCGGATGGGAACGGCTAGGGAACATCTTGAAAAACTCGCGCATCCGTTCGTCGACCATCGTCTTGCGCCGGATCTGGTCCGCCTAGTCCCGCAACTGGTCAGCCGTGGGCAGTTCACCGTAGATCACCAGATAGGCCCGCCGGGCTCTAAGCCGCCGGGATCACCGGCAATTCGAGATCACCGTTACCGGTCGCAAGCCGAGCGCTCTGGTTCACCTGTTCCTCCTTGATCGGCGGCCTTATACCACAATTGTCCGGTGGCCAGCGGGCCCCGCATACCACCACGGGTCGGCACCCGGGCAACGAACTGCTGCTTCAATTGGTTCATGACCAGCCAACTCGATGACGATCATCTGGGCAGGTTGCTGGGGCATTACCGGCATCTGCATCAGCACCCGGAGCTGAGCCTGGCGGAGCATGCCACCTGCGACTACCTCACCGCCCGATTCGCCGAACTCGGATACGACACCCAGCGGGTGGGGCGCACCGGCCTGGTAGCCACCCTGTGCCGCGGTCCCGGGGCCACGGTCGCCTTCCGGGCCGACATGGATGCCCTACCGGTCCAGGAGGAAACCGGCGTCGCCTGGGCAGCCACCGATGGCGCCATGCACGCCTGCGGGCACGACATCCACATGACCTGCGCGTTGGGCGCCGCTGAGTTGCTGGCCGCGCAGGCCGATTGGTCGGGCACCGCCGAGTTCATCCTGCAGCCGGCCGAGGAGATCGTCGCAGGCGCCCGCCAGATGATCGCCGATGGTTTGTGGGAGTTGATTCCGCCGGCTGAGATCGTCTTTGGGCAGCATGTCTGGCCGATCGCGGTGGGCGATATCCAGCTCGCCCCGGGCCCCTTCTTCTCGACCGTGGATACTTACCGGGTTGAGGTACGCGGCCGCGGTGGTCACGGTGCCATGCCGGAGACCACCGTCGATACCGTCGTGTTGACCGCTGCGATCGTGCTGCGGCTACAGACGGTGGTGGCCCGCGAGATCGGTCTGCACGAGCGGGCGGTGCTGACGGTCGGGGCGATGCGGGCCGGTTCGAAGGAGAACATCATTCCCGAGACCGGCGAGCTGTTGATTTCCACTCGTAGCTATACCGAACGGGTGCGTCAGCGGCTGGCGGATGCGATCGCACGTATCGCCCGGGCGGAGGCAGCCGCCAGTGGCGCACCCGAACCGGTGATCACCCCCATGTACCGGGCCAGTTCGGTCGTCAACGAACCGGACGCGACCGCCCGGCTGCTGGCGGAATTCCGCGCCGGCTTCGGGCCCGATCGGGTCACGGTGCCTACGAACCCGATGACCGCTTCGGAAGACTTCGGTTATCTGGCGGCCGCCATCGGGGTACCGGCGGTGTTCTGGGTTTTCGGCGGCTACCGTCCCGAGCGATTGGCGGGCGGCGAGCCGGTGCCCACCAACCATTCCGACCAGTTCCTGCCCGATCCCGCCGGTTCTATCCGTACCGGGGTGACCGCCGCGATCACCGCGCTGCGTTCTCGGTTGGCCGGTTGATGGCTCGCTCGATCCGGGCCAGATCGCGCTGCAGCAGCGCCTCCGCCCGGGCCTGCTGACCCGGATCCTCCCAGGTCAACTCGGCGAAGCCGAGCCGGGTCGCCGCCACCACCAGTTGCAGGCCGGTAAGGCTGATCAGCCCCAGCCCGAACACCGTCAGGGCAGCCCCCGGGTAGGTGTCAAAGTAGCTGATCGCGTTGGCCTGGTGGGCGATGCGTTGTTCCTCCGGTGTCGTTACGACGTCGTGGATCAGCACCGCATCGACCATCCCGGAGTACTCCGCGCGCAGCCGCTGGCCGACCAACACATCCCCCTGACCGGAATCGCCGATGAAGATCAACCGGTATTCCGGGTATAGCTCGTGATAATGGGCGATAGCCTCGATCTTCTTGTTCGCCATCAGGGAGTGGCTCAGCAGGTGGATCAGCGATCCCGTCAGCATCGAACTGCTCTTGACCCCGGAGTCGCGCAGCCGGCGGCGGGTGTGGTCTTCGACCCAGCCGAACAGGTCGGCGGGGCGGGCGGTGACAAAGGTGAGATCGCCTGTGGTGCGTGGCTGGCCGGCCGGCCCTTCGTCCAGGGCCTGCCACAATGCCATCGCCCCCGGATAGACGATGCCCTTCGGGAACCGCTTGTCGTGCAGGCTGCAAATGGTGGTGTCATCGATGTCCGATAGCACCTTCGCCTCGGTACCGCTTACTCGGGCCGCCTGCTCGGCGATGTGATCCAGGATTCGCTGGCGCAGTCTATGGTCGCCGATGTCCCGGTAGACGAGTTCTTCCAGATCGTTATGGTTGGGAGTGGCATCGATGAGGCATTTCAGCATGGTCAGCTCGTTCCCCTGGGCGCTGCACAGCAGTTCGCAGATCAGCCGTTCGTCCCGGGGACCGGTGCGTCCGGTCTGCAAGGCATGGATCAGCGCCGCCCGGGCGGGTAGGTCGAGTTCGTCGCGTCTGCGGATGACCAGCAGCTCAACCAGTTCGCTGTGATGATCGGGGCCCAGCCAACGGTCGCCCACCGTAGCCAATAGCCGATCGGTCAGCACCGGGTCGGCCAGCATCTCATTGAGTTGCACGGTATCGGCCCGGGCCAGCAGGTCGATGATGGTACGTTGCGTGGCCACGCTGGTGCGGGTGGCCAGCAGTTGGCGCAGCAGCATGATCGCGGGCCCGGTCATCGATCCTCCTCAAGTCGTGGGGATGCACACGGCACTGGATGCAGTATTGCAACAAAGCCTGGTGCATCAACGGCGCAGCCGCTCTGCTCGGCACCATCGCCTTGCTGGGGCTTGGCGTTTTCCTGTTCATAACCGGTGCGATGGCTTTCGATGCGGGTCGGGCCGGTGGGCCGCTTCAATCTGTTGGTTGTGCTGTGCGGTGAATCCCGGGCGACCCCGGTGGTCAATACCGGCAGCCTATACACCTGAGGTCATGGCACAGCGCAAGCAACTGCTGCTTCGGCTGGATCCAGCGGTCCACGATGCCGTGGCCCGCTGGGCGGCCGACGATCTGCGCTCGGTGAATGCCCAGATCGAGGTGCTGCTACGCCGGGAACTGGAAACGGCCGGCCGGCTGCCCCGAGAGGTACGGCCGATCCCAAGACGAGGACGACCCCCTGGGACGTGAATCGGCGCTGGGCGGCTGGCGCCCGTCCGGTCCGGCCGATCGCTGGGCGGACCTGGTGCCGAGTAGATCGTCATTGCTCCCGGCGCATCCGGTCGTGCTCCGATCTCGGTGAGTGTCGAACCTGAAGGATGCCCCGGCGGCCGTACCGCTAACCCGCAGGGCGGCGCGGCGCGGCCATGACCTTCGCCGGCGGTATCCGTACCGCCAGGGCACGGGCTGCCAGGTCGATTCGCAGTTCATGCACCCGCTGGAAGACATCGCCATCCAATTGCACCGGCTGCGGCCCGGCCGGCTGGACGAACAGCCTGTGGGCCTGCCGGCTGCGCAATGCCGGCACCGGACGCCGGTGATGGCTGATGCCCTTCCACCCAACGGGTAGCCACTGGCCCGGATGCCGAATGGGTACCTCAAGCACATCCAGCAGACCATCGTCGAGCAGGCCGTCCGGGTGGATCAAGATGCCTCCCGGCGCTGCCGGAGTGATTCCGGCCAGCACCGTCCAGGTCATCAGGTTCCGGGCCGGTTCGTCGTCTCGTTGGACGCGCATCGGGACCGCAGCCCGCAAGGCCTCGCCCAAACCAGCCAGCCCATAGGCGAATGGCCCGAGCCGGGCTTTGAGCCGGCCCCGGGTCCGGGCTACCGCACTGGCGTCCCGGCCGATTCCGGCCATGGTCAGGAACGCCTCTGGCGCAGCCGAATCGCAGCTGGCCCAGCCGACATCAAGCCCGGCTCGCGGGCCGGTCAAGGCGATCGCTGCTTGATCTGCCAGATCGTGACCGAGAATGCCCAGGTTGTACGCCAGCACATTTCCCGAGCCCAGAGCAATGATGCCCAGGCAGATGGCGGTGCCTGCCAGACTGGTGGCCACCTCCCGCAAGGTGCCGTCACCGCCGATGGCCACCACCAGATCGGCACCGCGGTGGGCGGCCCGTGCCGCCTGGTCTCGTCCGGGGGATTCGGGTGTGGTGGCCAGCACCTCTGGCAGGCCAAGGCCAAGCAGACGGCTGCGGCGTAGCAACTCGGCCAGGGCAGTTGAGGCTCGCCAAGCCCTGGGGTTGACCACGATCGCCACCTTCCGGGGCGGCGGCGCCGGCTCGGGAGGGCAGCCCAACACCGTGATCGAACGATGCAGGATCATTCTCCGAGGCTACGCCACCCGCCTGGACGAGCCGACCGCCATCCGGCTGCGGTCACCTGGCAGAGCCACGTCCCAGCCCGGGCGATCGCCAGGCCAACGGCCGATCCCAAACACAGGGCCGCCGGCAGACCGGGCAACGAATCCAGCCACCAATGATCTAGCCTTGCATTCGTGAGTGCACCCGGCCCATATCAGCAGCGACCGCGCTACGCCCCAGTAGCGCAATACGGAACGCCCCAGCGTCCCCTGCCACCGCCGAGTGCCGGGCCAACCAGCTTCCGGCCCCGCAGCGCCAGGCAGACCCGCGATGTCGGCGCACCCATGGCCTTGATCGTGGTCGGGTTCGTCATCATCGGTCTGGTGGCGCTGATCTTTGGCCTGCTCTCCCCGGCCTCCTTTGCTATCGGCTTCATTCCCTCCTCACTAGCGTTGTTCATCGGCCTGTCCTGCTATGTGTGGCTCGACCAATGGGAACCCGAGCCGCCCAGGCTGCTGCTCTACGCCTTTGTCTGGGGTGGTGGTATCGCGGTGGTCGGCACGCTGGCGGTCGACGTGGCTCTGGCGGCGATCGGTGTTGTGCCGGCCACCGAGTCGTTCAGTTCCGTCATCCAGGCTCCCATCGTCGAGGAAGCCATGAAGGGGGTCTTCCTCTTCTTCATGCTCACCGGTCCACGCCGCCGCGAGATGCACACCCTGGTGGATCACCTGGTCTATGCCGGTTTCGTGGGTTTCGGTTTCGCCTACGTCGAGAACCTGATTTACTTCGCCAGCTCCGAATCCTTGCAGTCCACGCTGTTCATGACGGTGGTGCGCACCGGATTCAATCTGTTCGGGCATTCCTTCTACACTTCAGCGACCGCGGTGGGCATCTACCTTGGCCGCAAGCACACCGGTGGTACTCGCACGCTCTACTACGTGGCCGGCTACATGATTGCCATCCTGCTGCACGGCCTGTGGAATGGCGCCGCCACCCTCGGGGGCACCACGGGTCTGATCCTGGTCTACCTGCTGCTGCTGACTCCCGCATTCATCGCGCTGGTCTGGCAGGGAATCAAAGCCCGCCGCCGTGAAGGAGATGTGGTGCAGGCCCAATTGCCACAGATGGTCGCCTCCGGGCTGATAAGCCCCGATGAGGCTCGTTGGCTGGCCTCGCTGACCAGCCGTGCCGCGATGCGACGACAGTTGAAGGGGCAGGACGCGCAACTGGCCAGGCTTGCCCGGCTGGTCGATGCGGTGGTCGAGTTGGCCATTCTGCGCGATCGTAGGCTCGGCGAACCCAGCCAATACGCCCAGAGCGAAGAGGACTACCTGGTGCAGGCCATCATCGATGAGCGTAACCAGCAGAGTCCGGCCGCCCATCGGTTCATCCAACGGCAGGCCCAGGCAGATACCGGTGGCATGAGCCCGGCTACGGGTACGGGCCAGATTCCCGGCATGAACTGAGCACAGGACCGCCGCCTCCCAAATGATGCCCCGCCGGCCGCTGCACCGACGCGCAACCGCAGGCCCGGTGGTGCTTGCCCGGCCCGGCCGGCAACCGTCGCCTGCCGCATCGATGGGGAACACGACCCGGCAGGCCGCCACCGAGCGGCGACAACCCCCGGAGTTCAGCATGCGATATGCCGGGGTGATCGAGTTGGCAAAGCGCACATCCGGCGCTACTGCGGCACCGCGTTGCGCAAGCAATACATTGAGGGGCGGCGGGCGCGTTCGGTCAGTACGCCGATCCCGGTTGGCGACGCGCTAGCGGATGCGGACCCGCGAAACGGGTGAGTGGCTATCCGGATTCGTCGAGCTGAGCCCAGTCCTGCTCGGGCAATTGAGTCGCGAACTCGGCTAGCAACTCGGCAGAGGCATCCATCGCATTCAGTTCCCCCATGCCGACGCGGGACTCTAGCCCATGGGCCAGCTCCCGCATCCGGCGGGTGCCATGCAGGGAATCCAGTAAAGTGGCCTCGGTCTGCGCCCACATCCACTCCACCTGTTGCCGGGCACGGTAGCTGGCCAGGCCAACGGTCTCCTCAAGGAACCTGCGATGTTCCAGGACAGCCTCCCAGACCTCCGACAGTCCTATCCGGTGCAGCGCCGAGCAGGTCAGCACCGGCACCCGGCGTTCGGCCGATTGCGAACTGACCAGTTTCATGGCGATGGACAGTTCCCGTGCGGTTACCCGGGCCTCCGGGGCATTGTCGCCGTCCGCCTTGTTGACCGCGATCACATGGGCCAATTCGAGAATGCCCTTCTTTATGCCCTGTAGCTGGTCTCCCGATCTGGCCAGCATCAATACCAGATAGGTATCGACCATGCCCTGGACGGCTACCTCCGACTGCCCGACCCCGACCGTCTCCACGATCACCACGCCGTAGCCGGCCGCCTCGGCCAGGAGCATCGCCTCGCGCGTGGCACGAGCCACCCCGCCGAGGTGCAGTCCCGTCGGCGATGGCCGGATGAAGGCCTCATCGAGCTGGGCCAGGGCACCCATCCGCGTCCGATCGCCCAATACCGAACCACCGGAAACCGAACTGGACGGGTCCACGGCGAGTACCGCCACCCGATGTCCCTGCTCGATCAGCTGACAGCCCAGCGCATCGATGAAGGTGGATTTACCGGAACCCGGGACACCGGACAGGCCCAGTCGGATCGAGCCGCCCGCCATCGGGGTGATGGCACGCAGCAGTTCCCGGGCGAGGCCACGATGGGCGGGCTTGCGCGATTCGACCAGGGTGATGGACCGGGCCAGCGCGGCCCGGTCCCCACCCTTGACGCCTTCGACCAGTGCCTGGACATCGACTCTTCTAAGCATTGTCTTCCCGGGCACGAGCGATCATGCCCTTGAGCAGATCTTGTGCGGATGCGGGGATGTTGGTGCCGGGCGGATAGATCGCCTGCGCGCCGGCCCGCCGCAATTCCTCGAAATCCTGCTCTGGGATCACGCCGCCAACCACGATACCGATGTCCTGTCGCCCCTCCGCGTCCAGCGCGGCGCGTAGCGCCGGCACCAGGGTCAGATGGCCCGCCGCCAGCGACGACACCCCGACGACGTGAACGTCTCCCTCGATTGCCTGCCGGGCGGCCTCCTCGGGGGTCTGGAACAGCGGGCCCACGTCGACATCGAAGCCGAGATCGGCGAATGCGGTTGCGATCACCTTCTGGCCGCGGTCGTGACCGTCCTGCCCCATCTTGGCAATCAGGATGCGCGGCCGGCGGCCTTCGAGTTCTTCGAATTCATCGATCAGCACGCGGGTTTCGTCCATGGCCTCCGACTTCCCCGATTCCTTCGAATAGACCCCGCTGATGGTGCGGATCTGCGCGGTATACCGTCCGAACACCTTCTCCATGGCGCTGGACATCTCGCCGACGGTGGCACCGGCACGTCCCGCATCGATGCACAGTTTCAGCAGGTTGCGTCCCGCGTCGGAGGGGTCCGGGTTGCCGGACGCCCAGGTGATGGCTTCCAGGGCCTTGTTGCAGGTCTCCGAGTCACGTTCGGCACGCAGCCTTTCCAGCTTGGCGATCTGTTGAGCCCGCACCTCGCGGTTGTCAACCTTCAGCACCTCAAGCTGGTCGGCTGAATCCAGCACATACTTGTTCACCCCCACCACCGGCTGACGGCCCGAATCGATCCGGGCTTGTGTCCGGGCGGCGGCCTCCTCAATACGCATCTTGGGGATACCGGCCTCGATGGCCTTGGTCATGCCGCCGGCATGCTCGACCTCCTGGATCAGCGCCCAGGCCTTGTTGGCTAGATCCTTGGTGAGCTTTTCGACATAGGCCGAACCGGCCCATAGATCGACGCTGCGGCAGGTACCCGATTCCTGTTGCAGGAACAGCTGGGTGTTGCGAGCGATACGAGCCGAGAAATCGGTCGGCAGCGCGATCGCCTCGTCCAGCGCATTGGTGTGCAGCGACTGGGTATGCCCCTGGGTTGCCGCCATCGCCTCGACACAGGTGCGCACCACGTTGTTGTAGACGTCCTGGGCGGTCAGCGACCACCCGGAGGTCTGCGAATGGGTCCGCAGGCTCATCGACTTCGGGTTCTTCGGGTTGAACTGGCGAACCAACCTGGCCCACAGCATGCGGGCCGCGCGCATCTTGGCAACCTCCATGAAGAAGTTCATGCCAACGGCCCAGAAGAAGCTCAGCCGCGGTGCGAACTGATCCACCTTTAAGCCCACCGACTCACCGGCGCGGATGTACTCCACCCCATCGGCCAGGGTATAGGCCATCTCGATATCGGCAGTCGCACCGGCCTCTTGCATGTGGTAGCCCGAGATCGAAATCGAGTTGAATTTCGGCATGTTCGCGCTGGTGAAGGCAAAAATCTCCGAAACGATCCGCATCGACGGTGCCGGCGGGTAGATGTAGGTGTTACGAACCATGAACTCCTTGAGGATGTCGTTCTGGATCGTCCCGGCGAGTTGCTCGGGTTTGACTCCCTGCTCCTCGGCGGCCACCACATACAGCGCAAGGACCGGCAGCACCGCACCGTTCATGGTCATGGACACGCTCATCTGGTCCAGCGGAATACCGTCGAACAGTTGCCGCATGTCGAGGATCGAATCCACCGCCACTCCGGCCATGCCGACGTCTCCAGCCACCCGTGGATGGTCGGAGTCGTAGCCCCGGTGGGTGGCCAGGTCGAAAGCGATCGACAGGCCCTTCTGCCCGGCGGCGAGGTTGCGCCGGTAGAAAGCGTTCGACTCCTCGGCGGTGGAGAATCCCGCATACTGCCGGATCGTCCATGGCCGCGACACGTACATCGTCGAGTAGGGGCCCCGCAGGTAGGGCGGGATGCCCGGCATCGTGTTCAGGAAGTCCATGTCCGCGAAGACATCGGAACGGTAGAGGTGGTCGACCGGCAATTGCTCGGGAGTCAGCCATTCCTCAGGGCCGGATTCGGCCAATAGCTCGGCGAACCGGGTCTGCGCATCGGCGGCAGACTCGGGCGTACCGAGTTCGATCTGATCGAAACGTGGTAGTGCGTTCACTTATTCACCCCCAAGGTATCTAGTACGGCACCCAACCCGGCGACCACATCCACGCCCAGCGCTATGGTGCCGTCGATGACGCCGCTCGCGTCGACGTCACCGAGTTCTTTGATGTTGCCGGCCAGCAGCACCTGCCCGGCACCAGCCTGTTTAAGCGCCTTGGCGACCTCAAAGCCCTGGGCCGCATACACCCTGGGCGAGGAGCACAAGCAGACGACCGGGGTGCCCGAGGCCTGCCAGGCAGCCACGATCTCGTCGGCATTGCCGCCTTCGGTAGCCGGAGTGGCCAGTCCGGCGATATGGAAGTAGTTGGACGCGAAACCTTCCCGTGCCCCAAAGTCGCGCCGGGTACCCAAGCAGGCCAAAAAGACCTTGGCGTCCTTGCCTGCGGTGGCGTCCCGGAGAGCCTCGAAGACCTCCGAATCCCGATGCCATGGCAAACCGCCACGCTCAGGTGCCACCGGCCGCGGGGTACACCCGGTGACCGGCTTCTCGGTGGGATTGGGGAACTCCGATACCCCGGTCCGCGGCAGCTTGCGGGTTGCCAGTCGTTTGGCGCGCTCGGCATTCAACCCGGCCAGAGTCTGGTCAACCGACTTGGCAGCCAACGCCGCGGACATCCCACCGGCGGCCTCCACCTGTTGAAACACCTTCCAGGCGTGTTCGGCGATCTGCTTGGTCATCGCCTCGATCGTCCAGGCACCGCCCGCGGGATCGTTGACCCGGCCGATGTTGGATTCCTCGGCCAGCACCACCTGGGTGTTGCGGGCCACGCGCCGGCTGAAATCGTTGGGCAGTCCCCAAGCGGTATCGAACGGCAAAACGGTGATCGCCTCGGCGCCACCGACGGCAGCCGCAAAGGTGGAAATGGTGCCGCGCAGGATATTCACATATGGATCGTCGCGCGTGATCTCCCGCCAGGAGGTGACGGCGAGCTGGCGGGCACCACGCTTGTCCGCCGAGACCCCAAAGACCTCTCCGATCCGCGCCCAGCACATCCGCAAGGCCCGCAACCGGCCGATGGTAGCCACCTCATCGGTAGTCGCCGAAACCCGGAAACTGATCGCCTCGAAGGCATCGTCCACGCTGATGCCCTGTTCGGCCAGCGACCGGACGTATTCCACGCCGGTGGCCAGCAGCCAAGCCGTCTCGTGCACGTCGCCGGCCCCGGCATTGTGGTATATGGTGCCGTCGATGACGATGGCCCGCGACTTGACGAACCCGGCCAGGCTGGAAACCCATTGCCCGAGCCTGGACAGGTCGGGTGCCTGACCGGTCAGGGCAGCCAGTCCGATCGGGTCGATACCCAGGTTCAGCGACAGTTTGGCGTTGGCCTTGTCGCTTGCCTTGAAGACCGTCAGCAGCGCCTCAGCCGCAGCTTCCTGATCGGTTCGGCTGGAGACTTCGACCTTAGCCAGATCCAACAGCACATCGGACAGCACCGTGCCCACATCGGCAGGTGCGATGGCATCTGGATCCACCCGCAGCCAAAGGCTGGTCGCTCCACGTTCCAGATCGGTGCGGATGGCTGCCCGGGTGACGGCCGGGTCGGGGTCCTCGTGCAGGGCTCGCACATCCCACGCGTCCATCGCCCCGCTGCGCACCGTAGTGCCCCGCTCGAACGGCATGACCGCCGGCACGCCAAGCTCGCCGGTCACAGCGTCTCGGGTATAGATCGGCTCGACGACCAACCCGTCGACCGACCTATAGCGCAGCCGTTCTATCGCCTGGTCTGCGCTTAGTAGTTTGTCTTCCGGGCGACCCTTGTTCAGTACCTTCGCGACTTCGCCGGCCCACTGCTCATAGCTGGGGGCATCGAAATCACCGGCGAGAACGAGGGCTTCGGATGGCGTACCTACTGCTGAAGTAGGTGTCGTCATCGGTTCACTCCTCCCATTTCATAGGTGGCCTACCATCGCAGGCCAAATCGTGTCCGGCTACACCGCAGCAACACGGAAACAGCATATCAACGCACCATTCGGGCTACTCGGCGGCCTTGATTTCAATGTCATTGAGCTTTGCCTGAGCCTTGGTCAGGGATGCACAGAACTCGCCGCCGAACCCCAGGGCGCTGGCCGTTTTGAGCGCCTCGTGGACGCCGCCGCCTACCGCGGCCGGTATCGATAGGTCGGCGGCCAGCCGGTTGTAGTAGCGCACATCCTTGCGGGCATTGTCCAGTTCGAAAATCAGCCCTTCGTAGTCACCGCGCAGCGAGGCCGCCATGATCTGCAGCGGGCCGCCGGTGGCGAATCCGCCGCCCGACAACACCTCGATCAGCTTGGCCGGGTCGACACCGGTCTTGACGCAGACCGTGAAGCATTCCGCCAGCATGGTGAGCGCGGATTGGAAAACGGTGTTGTTGGCCAGCTTGATGATGTGCCCGGATCCCAGGCCTCCGCAGCGATAGACGTTGTCGGCAAAGCAGCCGACGATCGGGGCGATCTCGGTGTACAACTCGTCGTCGGCACCTACCAACACGTTCACCTGCCCGGCCTCCGCCTCCCGGGGACCGCGGGTCAACGGAATATCGGCGAAGCGAACCCCCTTCGCGGCAGCCTGCTCGGCCAGGGCGTAGGTCATGGCTGGTTCGGAGGTGGAGGCGTCCAGGATGATCAGTCCCTCCCGGGGCTCGGTGAGTAGCCCGTTCACGACCTCCTGCACGTCGGAGGCGGTGGTGACGCAGATGATTACCACATCGCAGCCGCGGCCCAACTCGGCATGGCCGGCGACTCGGGTGGCACCCAGTTCATCGAGTCCTTCCGGCACCCGGTTGCGTACCGTGTAGGCAAGTCGGTATCCCCTAGCGAGAATGTTCTTGGCCAAACCGTGCCCCATCAATCCGCTGGCACCGACAAATCCAATCTGCTTGGTGGGTTGGTTCACAGGTGGTTACCTCCGTCTTGCTGTGTGGGACGACAGCACAATCCTGCCACCTTCGCGTCCGTCCCGCGCACGAGGTCAGACCAAACCGGCGGTTACCCGATGGGTGGCCGATGATGCCCGCCCGGCGCCGGGCGGGGTCGAATCATTCGGAGCCTGAGGTTGACCGCTAGGCAGGCCCAGCGGCACGGTCCTCGGGCATGCCCCAGATCTGATGACCCCGGCCAAAGATTGGAGAACTCCAATCGCTGTCTCACATTGGGCCGAGTGGCAGAGACAAAAATGTGCCGAGTGGTCAAAGAATATGGGATATGTCGCTATCCGGATCCTTCTTCGGCTTCGGCAGGGCCGCCCCAGACAGCCCTCATCACCGGTTGGGCGGCCAGCCAGTGGGGTCGGCGCTCGCGCCTGGCTCGATCCTGCACGCCATGAGCTGCACCCAGGTACCCGAAGATGATCGATAGCACGATCTCTGCCTCGCCGGGCGGTCAGACTGCCCTCATGAGCGAATCCGAACCGCATCGGGTAAACATCCGCACCCGGATCGCGGTTGCCGTGATCGTGTTGGTCGTCGGCGCGCTGGTGTTGGTGGGCGCGATCCTGTTCGCGGTCCAGCGCGCCGCCACCGAGGTCCGAGCGATCGAGGCTCTTGAGCGTGCCATCAACGAGTTCGAGACCCTGGCCACCCAGGGAGTCGACCCCGCGACCGGCCAGCCTTTCACCGGTCCCGAACGGCTGCTGGAGGTCGCCTTGCAGCGCGCCGAACTGGCCCCGACAGAAGGCGAACTGGGCGTGGTGGACGGCGAGGTTCGCTGGCAGGCACCCGAGCAGGTGACCTTCCGGCCGGAACAGGATCGAGATCTGCTGGCTAGTTTGCTCCCGTTGACCGGCTTGGGGCACTCCTCCACCGGAGAACTGCGCACCCCGATAGGTCACTACCGCTATTTCGTGATGCCGGTGGTTTTCGATGGTGTGGCCCAGCGTGGGGCACTGATCAGGCTGATAGACCTGCACGCCGAACTCGATCGCGTGAACGATGTCATGCGGGTCTACATCCTGGTGTCCTCGGGTTGCATATTGCTGGTGGCGGCCTTCACCTCGGTGATCGCCGGCCGGTTGCTGCTCCCCATCGAACGACTGCAGGAGGCTGCCGCAGCTATCCACGAGGACGATCTGGCCACCCGGGTGCCGGTCACCGGCTCGGATGATCTGACCGCGCTGACCGTGACCATCAACGGCATGTTGGGCCGCATTCAGTCTTCAGTCGAGGCTCAACGCCGGCTGCTGGACGACGTGGGTCATGAATTGCGCACCCCGGTAACGGTGATACGGGGCCATCTGGAACTGATGGACAGCGCCGATCCGGCAGATGTCACTACCACCCGACAGCTGGCTTTGGAGGAGTTGGATCGAATGGGTGGGCTGGTCAATGACCTGATCACGCTGGCAAAGTCGGATGGGCCGGATTTCGTCATACCCCAGTGGGTAGATGTCGCCGAACTCACCGACGCCACGCTGGAGAAGGCCCGCGCGCTGGGCCGGCATCGCTGGCGTCTAAGTTCGGTGGCCGCCGGCCATGCCCGCCTGGACCGGGCCCGGATCACCCAGGCATGGTTGCAGCTTGCCGCCAATGCCAACAAGTATTCCGAGCCGGACAGCCTGATTGAGTTGGGCAGTCGAATCGATCGCGATCAGATCCGCTTGTGGGTACGCGACGAGGGTATCGGGATCGCCGCCGAGGATATGGATTTGATTCGGGCCAGATTCGGCCGCAGCCATGCGGGCCGGGCCTTCACCGATGGGGCTGGCCTGGGTTTGTCCATCGTCGGATCCATCGTGCGTGCCCACGGCGGCCGGCTGGACATCGAATCGAAGGTTGGGGCAGGCTCAATCTTCACAATGGTGTTGCCTATCGACCCCGCATCAAAGGATCGCGATGAGCACAATCCTGATCGTTGAGGACGAACCCCGTATTTCGACCTTCATCGCCAAGGGCTTGAAAGCCGCCGGCTTCGCCTCGACCGCGACCACGTCCGGTATCGAGGCGGTCACGATGGCAGTGCATGGTGACTTCGACCTTGTCGTTCTGGATATCGGGTTGCCAGATATCGATGGCTTCGAGGTGTTGGAGCGAATCCGCGGCCAGGGCGTCACGGTTCCGGTGATCATGCTGACCGCACGCAGTTCGGTGACCGACACCGTGGCCGGGTTGGAGGGCGGGGCGGATGACTACATGGCCAAGCCCTTCCGCTTCGAAGAGCTGCTCGCCCGGATCCGCTTGCGCCTGAGATCGGCCGACGGCAGCGGTCAGGGCGCCAGTGCCACCGAGTTGGTGGCCGGCGGCATCACCCTTGACCTGCGGGGGCGGCGGGCCAATGTGGCTGGCCGGTGGATCGATCTGTCGGCCCGCGAGTTCGCGTTGGCCGAAACCTTTATCCGCAATGCAGGGCAGGTGCTCAGCCGCGAGCAGTTGCTGTCCAATGTGTGGGGGTATGACTTCGATACCGAATCGAACGTGGTCGATGTCTATGTCTCCTACCTGCGCAAGAAACTGGGCGAGAACCATATCGAGACGGTCCGTTTCATGGGATATCGATTCCACTGAACCGTAGACTTGATGGAGAGCTTTCCGATCACCGCTTCAACGGTGGCTCACCTACGGACAGTTGGATGGATCCATGACTAAACATCCGTTAGTCGGCTTGCTCGCTGTCGGGCTCGGATTGGCGGCGGTAGCCGCCGGTGTGTGGGTCAGTTTGCGCATGCCGCAGGGCGATCACAGCCAACGCCCGGCAATTCATGTCGCGGCCGCGGAGAACCTCGCGACGACCGATCCGGGCGGTACCCCGAATGGTTCCGCGCCTGCCACCGCCATCCCGCCGTCGGCCGCCGGGCAGACATCGGTTTCGAACATCGGTGGCAAACCGGTCGACCCGCCGGCCCCGGCACCCTATGTGAACGACGATGATGACGACGACGACCGGGATGACGACCACGATGATCGGGACGATGATTGATTGCGATGGTCAGCGGATCGCTTCGGGGCCAGCCGTCTCCGGGCGAGGTCGGCCCAGACGAAGGCTTCGGGGCCGGCCCGCACCGACCGGGCACGGATCTTCCCCACCGGATACATCACCGGCAATGGCGAGAAGAAGGTCACCCGGCCGGCCCGTGCCTACGCCGATGGCCGCACCCAGGAGTTGCCCGCCTGGCGGGAATGGCTGGCCGGGTGACGAACCGGTCAGCCGCCTAGTCGCGCGAAAGCCGCCAGCAGTTCCTCATTCAGGGTGCGCATGGCTGCGGGGTCCACCTTCAGCACCTGCCGGTCATAGCTGAACAGCCCATTGGTCTCAATCTCGACATCGCTCACCTGGGTATATACCGCGCCCCGTAAACCATGTTCGACCAGAGGGATCAGCTGTTTGCGATACAACCGGGCGAGGGCGGTGGCCAGTTCGGCAGGGCTGTCGTGGAAACGATAGCCGTACTGCGTGGTCCCCGGCCACAGATGACCGGGCACCGCCAGGTTTAACCCGCCGAACTCGGACAGCAGGAAGGGGCGTCGGTCGCGGCGCGGCGGGCGCCGGAGTTTCAGCACATAGCGGTGACGGCTACGGAAGTCGCCGCCGCCTTGGTCGTACCAGCCCGAGGCGGCGTCCACCAGCCGGGTCGGGTCCAACTCGCGCACCAGTCGTTCGATCCGGCCGGTCTGATACTGCCCCCAGGCCTCGTTGAACAGCACCCAGCAGACCACGCTGGGCTGACCGGCCAGGTGTTCGATGGTCTGGGCGATGAAACCCTCGTAGCCGGCCCGATTGCTGCGGTCGGCCCGTCCGGCCCGGGCCATGGCCAGTCGGGAACGATCGCCGCGATGCAGGTCGAGCGCCATCACCAGGCGCGATTCGCCAATGGTCACTCCGGGCCGGCCGCCGTTCACGAAATCCTGCATCACCAGCATGCCCAATCGGTCGGCATGGTGGTAGAACCTGCGCGATTCGATCTTGATATGTTTGCGGACGCCGTTAAAGCCGAGTTCTCGCAGCTTCGTCAGGTCGAATACCAGCGCCTCGTCTGCCGGCGGGGTCAGCCCGGATTCCGGCCAGTAGCCCTGATCGAGCGGGATGTTGAGGAAGATGGGAGCCCCGTTGAGCAGCACCGCGGGCCGCTGACCGGGCCGGGCACCGGGGATTGGGCCGATCTCGACCCTGCGTAATCCGGCCCAGGTGGTCACCTCATCGTCCGGGGTGGTGACCTGTAACCGATATAGGTAGGGATCCTGCGGGCTCCAGAGGTGGGGATCGGGTAGCGCCAGATCGAAGTCCTGGCCGGCCGGGGCGTCGACGGTGATCGCAGTCCCGTCGGGCAGTACCGTTCGCACTGCGACCCGGGTGGCACGCTCGGTATCGACCCGGCACCGGAATCCCCGCAGATCCTCCAGCGGTCGGGCGTGTACCTGGGTGATTGCGTTCTCGGGCAGCGGCTCGGCCCACACCGTACCCCAGATTCCACTGGTGGCGGTGTACCAGATGTTCCCCGGTTCCAGGGCCTGCTTGCCGCGGGGCTGGTGCCCGGTGTCGCTCGGATCGCGGACGGCCACCACGATCTCGGGATCCGGCCGACCGGTTGGCAGCTCAACCCCGAAGGGCAGATAGCCACCGGCATGGTGGCCCAGCAGTATGCCATCTACCCAGATCGCGCAGGCATGATCGACGGCTTCGAAGTTCAGCCGCACGCGTTGCCCGGCCCATTCCTCCGGCAACCGGATACGGCGGCGGTAAAATAATGTCTGGTCGGGACGCAGCGTCCGGCGTACCCCACTGGCCGGGGTCTCGATCGCGAATGGCACCCGGATCTCTCCGTCGAAATCATCCGGTACCGGCTGGTCGGTCAGCGCCGTTCTGCCGGCAGGCCGCACCGCGTACTGCCAGGTGCCGTTCAGGTTCAGCCAGCGGCCCCGCTCCAACATCGGACGCGGGTAATCCGGTAACGGGAGTTCTGCCGAGCAGGCCTGCTCGGCCCATGGAGTTCGCATGTCGAAACCATCGCCCATGCCCCGAGGCTAACGGCTGGTCTTCGCATTGCGCGCCGCCGAGCCCCGGCAAACCGATAGCCCCGCCGCGGCAGGCCGCTCGGCAATGCCGGTTTAGCCAATCCCGCCGGCGGGGCTGGCGCAGCGCCCGTTCGGTGCCCCCGATGCCCGAACCGGGCACACTCCCCGGCCGCAGGCCGTGGGGTTTTCCACAGATTCGGTCTTTGTGGGGTTGACAGGGGGTTCGGTGTGGAACAATAAGGGGCACCGGGCCGCTACCCCCTTTGCGGGCCGCACCCCCCTTTGGAGGTTTCAATGCCGACACCCCGACCACTACCAATACCCCAATGGTTCACCATTCCGGTTCTGTTGCTGGCCGTGCTCCTGGCCGGCTGCGGGCTCAGACAGCCGGCCCCGGAGCCGTCGCCGGAACCTGCTTCCGAATACACCCCAGACCCGAATTCGTCCGAGGCGTTGACGTATGGGCAGGCGGAGCAGGTGTTCTGGGGGTTCATCGAGGCTCGCAACAAGTATGAGCTGACCGGGGACTATTCGCAGTTCCCACCCGAAATGGCCACCTACCTAGACACACGACAGCTAGAAGCGGCCCGATCCCTGTTTGAGAAGGGCAAGGCTGGGGGCTGGCATATGAGCGGCCCGGTACCGAATACCACGCGGCCGGAGTGGAGCGAAAAATATGAGGATTCGGTGGCCACCATGGCGGTCTGCCAGGACGCTACCGGGCTTGTGGCGCTGGACGCCAATGGGAATGTGGTGCGTGAGGGTGTTAAGTACAGCTATTACGCGTATTTCCGGGTGGCCGATGACGGCCTAGTGAAAATATTCCACATCGAGGCAAGAGGAGACACCTTATGCGATTGATACACCGGTTGGTGTGTTGTGGGCTGCTGCTGGCGGTGTGCGGGCTGGGTCTCGCGCCCCCGGCCCACGCCGATAGCTGCAGCGCCACGCCAGGATCTACGGGGGGATCTGTGAATTGTGTTGTGACTAAACCGGCTCAGCCGGCTCAGCCGGCTCAGCAGGGGATGCCTGCTGGCCAGGGGGCACCGGGGGTACCGGCTGCTGAGCCCGTTCAACCGGGGGCACCGGTGGTGGAGCCGACTCCGGAAAAGACATGCTGGGATATCCTGGCCACCGCACCACCGGGTGCCGGCTGTAAATCCGGCGGCCGGCGTAGTTACTTCACCACACCCCAACCAATCGAAGAAGAGGAGATCCCGGCCGAACCAGCCGAGCCGGGCATCGACATCGCCGGGGTCGTGTCCCAGGCCTCGCTACAGCTGGGGGTACCCGCCCCGGTGGTGCGGCTCGGCCCGGACCCATCCTGGAACCAGTGGAAGCTGCTGGCGGTCGGGTTGCCGATCTGGTTGTGGACCGAGGGCGTCCAACCCCAGACCGCTGCCACCAGCATGGAGGGTATCGATATCCAGATGCAGGCCACCCCGGGCGGAGCGACGGTGGACTGGGGGGATGGCACCGTGATCTGGTGTGCGACCATGACCTCCAAGACCCGCTACACCGACCCACTCCTAATGTCACCGGACTGCGGGCATAAGTATGAGCATCCGGGGGACTACACGATCACGGTCACCCAGCAGTGGATCGTCGACTGGGCGGCCCTGAACCAGAAGGGTCAGCTTCAGCTCCAGTCGGTCGGCACCTACCCCAACCTGCCCATCCGCAACTTCCACGCCGTAGTCACCGGATAGGCCACCAAACACCGACCGGGCCGGCCCCACACGGGCACCGGCGGCACCCAATAGCGTTCATGGTGCCCAGGCAGCTGAATGGGCACGGCTCCGGAGCCCGGTCGGTTCCTGTCGTCAGTTGAAGCCAAAGAACTTCCTGGCCACGCGATAGCAGACCACGGTGATCTGCCGGCCCATCGGGCCCGGCAGATTGACCAGGTTACCCATCAGGGTGTTGCGCAGCCGGCGCCGGGTGACCCGGTCGGCGTCCCGCAGCTCGCGCCACAATCGGGACTTCTCGGCGAGATGGGCTCTGGTTCCCGATCTGATGAGCAGAATCGAAGAGACCGCGCACATCACGCCTAGGTAGTGCTCCAGATAGCGGCGTTGCTTGGCCGGCAGCGGGATGTCCCGACTCGGCAGGTTCGCAATCATCAGGCGATTCACCAGCAACTGCTGATCGAGCCGCTTGATCATCACCTGTTCGGCGACCGACTGATCTGGCCGGCCGATGTAATAGCGATAGAGATCGACATCGATATAGGCCAGTGTCTTTACCCCAGCCATCGGCACATAGGCATACAGGTTATCGACATAGAAGGTGTGTTCGGGCAGTTGCAGGCCCACCTCGCGCAGCAGTTCGGTGCGGTAGGTCAACGCATGCATCAGCAGGTACTGCGAACGTCTAAACTTACCGGTCTGCGACCAGCCGATCACCCCGGGGCGGTCGAAGACATTGCGGAAGCGCATCACCCGCTTCTTGGGTTTACCCAGCTTCTCGTAGACATAGTTGGTGACCACTAGGTCGGGTGGATTATCGGCGTCGAGTTCGCGCAACGCGGCGAGGAACTCCTGGTAGGCCGCTGGATCCACCCAGTCATCGGAATCGACAACCTTGAAATAGCGCCCGCCGGCGGATGCGAGCCCGGCATTGATCGCCGAGCCGTGCCCGCCGTTGGGTTTGCTGACCACCCGGATACGTTCCGGATGCGCACGTTGGTAATCCTCGGCGAGCGCTCGAGTGCCATCGGTTGAACCATCGTTGACGATGATGACCTCAACGTCCTCGGGCACCGGGAGCATCGAATCGATGCACCGGCTCAGATACTCCTGCGAGTTGTAGCTCGGCACCACGAAACTAAGCAGAGCCTGCGCCCGGGCGTCCGCACTGGCGGTCACATCCCCTCCTTGGCCTGAATCCTAGCGATCCGCCTCGGAATCCGGCATAGCCTGGTTGCGCCATCGGGCGCCGAACGAAGCCATGCTACTCAACTTGCGGTCATCGACGCTATCTGCCACCGGCCGGCGAATGACCCGCCAGCATCCTAGCCGCGCGCCGGTTGTCGCGTCGATTGGCGAACCACCCCCGTATCAGGCGGTCCAGCCCGCTACGCCAGTGACCATTCGCGAGGTCGGCCATCCCCTCGGTCATGGCCATGGAAACCCGGCCATTGGACATCTTGGCAATTGCCCTGAAGGGCATGTTCAGCGCAAACAGCGCGTCGAGATCGGGTACCCCCGCCCGTTCGGCCCGCCGCCACCTATGCTCAATGAGCCGGTAGGCGACGCGCGCCAGTCGATTACGGGCCCGCCGAAGCTCACACAGCGGGCTGTTGACCTGCAATGGCGCGCAGGGATCCTCCTTCGGCAACGGACGACCCAGCAACTCGGCGAACTCCGCATCGCTCACCCGGCGAATGTCACCTGCCCGGTAGGATGCCAGTCCGGCCGGCTCGGGCGGGACACAGCCGGCGACCTCAAGGCTGCCGACCAACCGGATGTCGGCCGAGCTTGCCCCCACCAGAACCTGCCAGGTGCCCTGCTCCACCCGCCACCGGTTGGCTTGGACGTCAAAATGCCGCCAGGTATATTCGTCGAAATCGATCCGGACGCGAGCCTGCTCGCCACGATCCAGCCATACCTTGGCGAATCCTTTCAGTTCCTTGGCCGGACGAACCAGCCGGGAACCAGGCAGGGCCACGTATAGCTGAACGGTCTCGGCTCCCGCCACCGGCCCGGTGTTGGTGAGCGTCAGTTCCACCCCGTCGTGGTCAACGGCCAGATCGGCGTATTCGAAGGTGGTATAGCTGAGGCCGAACCCGAAGCAGAACCGCACCGGGATACCGGCCGAATCGTAGTGCCGGTAGCCGACGAAGGGTCCCTCGCGGTAATAGGCGTATTGGCCGCGGGCCGGGAAGCAATCGGCCGTGGGCGTGTCTGCCAGGCTGATCGGGTAGGTCTCGGCCAGTTTGCCGCTCGGGTTGACCGCTCCGGTCAGGACGCGGACCAGAGCCTCGGCGCCGGCCTGACCGCCCAGATAGCAATGCACCACCGCGCCCACTCGATGTATCCAGTCGGTGGTCACCGGCGATCCAGCGCTGAGCGCCACCACCACGCGGGGGGTCACCGACGCCAACGCGTTCAACAGTTCGATCTGCGCGAGGGGCAGCTCCAGATGGGCACGATCCATACCCTCGGATTCGCTGATCTCGTCCAACCCACAACAAACCACCACCACTCTGGCCCGCTTGGCCAGTGCGACCGCCTCGGCGACCAGTTCGGGATCTGGCGCGGAGCCGCGCCGGTAGCCTCGGGCATACCCCAGATAATCCAGTTCGGGTGCGGCCTCGATGGCCTCGCGCACCGAAACCAGTCGAGTCGGGTTGACCATGGACGAGCCGGCCCCCTGATAGCGGGGCCGCTCGGCCATATCGCCGATGACCGCCACCTCGATGCCCGCGGGTAGCGGCAACAGTTCAGCCACATTGCGCAAGAGCACGACGCTCTGCTCGGCAGCCGCCCTAGCTAGGGCGTGATGGGCAGGGAAATCGATTTGCTGGGGGTGGCAGATCCGGGCGGCGGTCCGGGCGAGGTCGGCGACTTCCGAGCTGCGGGTGGTCAGATCGACGCCACGGAGCCGGCCGGCGAAGCGGGCGTCCACCAGTTGCCGCGCCGAATCCAGACCTGGCGCAGGCATCTCCAGGTTGGCGCCGGCACGCACGGCAGCCACCGGGTCGTTGGAGCCTCCCCAGTCGCTGACCACCACCCCCTTGAATCCCCATTCGGAACGCAGGATCTCGGTAAGCAGATGGTGGTTCTCGTGAGCGTAGACCCCGTTGACCAGGTTATAGGAGCTCATCAGCGCGCGCGGGTGTCCCTCGCGCACCGCGATTTCGAAAGCGGTCAGATAAATCTCCCGCAGGGTGCGCTCGTCCACTATGGAGTCCGAGGCCATTCGCCGCAGTTCCTGACTGTTGACCGCGAAATGCTTCGGTGTCGCGGCCACCCCGGCAGACTGGACGCCCCGGATGTGGGCCGCAGCGAGCTTGCCGGCCAGATAGGGGTCTTCGGAGAAATACTCAAAGTTCCGGCCGGCCAGTGGGCTGCGTTTGATGTTCAGCCCCGGCCCCAGCAGCATATCGACTTCCAGCCAGGCCGCCTCGGCACCCAATGCGGCTCCCAGGCGTTCGATCAGGGCCGGATCCCAGCTGTTGGCGACGGTGGCTGCCGTTGGGAAGCAGGTCGCCCGCTGGGCCTCGTGCAAACCAAGGTGATCTGGTGCACCGAGTTGTTTTCGGACACCGTGCGGTCCATCGGACATAAAGAACGACTCGATGCCCAGCCGGGGTATTGCCCGGCTCTGCCAGGTGTTTTCACCGGCCAGCAACGCTGCCTGCTCTAGTGCATTCGGTGCCTTGCTCATGTGTCCATCTCTGTTGGTCGGGTATGGGTGTCGGGTGTTTCGGGCACAACCGGTAGTTCGCACTACACGATGGGATACCAAGTCAACTCTGCCGTGCCCGCACCGCGGCCCAACGGGCGGGGCGGCCGGACGACTCGAACAGTTCGGGATTCTCAGCCTGCAATGCCGCCAGGTCGGTAAGGATCTCGCGCAGATGTGCCCGCAGCGTCCCGGTGGCGGCGATCAGATCGCCTTCAACCACCTCGGCCAGGATCTGGCGGTGCTGATCGATCAGATGATCCAGCGGATGACGTGTCAAGCCGTAACGGCGAGCCCGGTCCAGGTGCGCCTTCTCCCGGGCCACCACCGGCCAAGCGTTCTCCCGGCGCCCCAGCGTCAGCAGCAGCCTGTGGAAATCCTCGTCCAGGCCGAAGAACTCACTCAGATCACCGCGCCGGGCTGCCCGGTGCTGACGGGCTAGGTTGTTTTCAAGACCGGCGATCGCCTCGGGTGCCGCCCGGCCGGTGTCGAGTTCGGCCAGCGCGGAACACTCGATCGCCTCGCGGATGAACTGGGCTAACTGCACCCGCTCGGCATCCATATGGGCCACGATCGTACCGAGTTGCGGAAACACCTCGACCAGGCCTTCGCCGCATAGCATCAGCAGGCTCTCGTGCACCGGAGTGCGTGATACTCCGAGTTCCCCGGCCAGATCGTGGGCCGACAATGGCGCCGTGGGCGGCAGTTCCAATGCGACGATACGGCGGCGCAGTTCAGCGTGCACGCGTTCCCGGGCAGTCGGCGGCCGTTGGTCACCCATGAGTGCGAGTGTAATCCAGGTTGCCGCACAACCTTGACGAACTGATATGCCACTTCTAGGATGCCGCTGAGGTCTGAACCAAGGAAGGCCCAGAGTTCCATCCCCGGGAACCCGGCGTGCGACCATGACGGTCAGGGCGCTAGGTGACCAGCAAAGACCGGATGTGCTTACCGGCACGCCGCTTCAACTGTTCGAAACGGTTGGTGGAGATGAGCAGTATCGGCACGAAAGGAACGCGCCATGAAGAAGCCGTTGGCCGCCAGCGTTGCCGTGGCTGTCGTACCGCCGCAGATTCGATCGAAAGGATCCGTACATGAAGCTGGGGATGCGCTGGTTCGGCAGCAATGACGATCCCATCCCACTCGCCTACCTTCGACAGGTACCGGGGGTAACCCAGGTGATCGGTGCCCTGTTCGATGTGCCGGTCGGAGAGCCCTGGCCGTTAGCCGCCGTAACCGGGCTCCGGGATCAGGTCGCTGCGGCGGGGCTCAGCCTTGAGGTTATCGAAAGCGTGAACGTCCACGATGACATCAAGACCGGCGGTCCCGGACGCGACTGGGCCATCGAGAACTACCTGACCACCATCCGCAATCTCGCCCGTATCGGGGTGAAGGTGATCTGCTACAACTTCATGCCGGTGTTCGACTGGGTGCGCACCGATCTGCGCCATCGGCTGCCCGATGGCTCGTTCACCATGGCATATCGAGACGAGCTGGTGCAGGGCACGGCCCAGGAAACCATGGCGCGCATGCAACGCGCCTCCGGCGGGCACCGGCTGCCCGGTTGGGAACCCGAGCGACTCGCCGATCTGCAGCGGCTGCTGGACGCCTATGCACCGATCGGGGAGCAGGAGCTGGTAGACAACCTCAAGTATTTCATCCAGGCGATAATGCCGACCTGTGAGCAGGTCGATGTCAGGATGGCGATCCATCCCGACGATCCACCGAGGTCGTTGTTCGGTTTACCGCGCATCGTCAAGGACGTCACCGATATGCGCCGGATCGAGAGCTTCCACGACTCTCCCCACAACGGCTTCACCTTGTGTACCGGATCGCTCGGCGAAAACCCGGCAAACTCGGTGCCCGGGATCATTCGCGAGTTCGTGGGCCGCGACAAGGTGCCATTCGTCCAGCTCCGCAACATCAAATTCATCAGCCCTACCGATTTCTACGAATCGGCGCATCCTTCCCCGTACGGTTCCCTCGACATGTACGAGATCGTCCGCGCCCTCTACGAGGCCGGGTTCGACGGTTATGCCCGACCGGACCATGGCCGCGACATCTGGGGTGAACGACGGCGCCCCGGTTACGGGCTGCATGATCGTGCACTGGGCATCGCGTATCTGACCGGGCTGTGGGAGGCCATCGGCAAGGCAGCCCCCCGCCGCTGATGGCCTCCGCTGCGACCCGGTATCCTCCCAACCGGGTCGGCACCACAGATCGGGGGCACTCCAGGCCTATCGGCTCTGGAGTGCCCCCGGTGATAGCCGGGTTATCGAGGCGTCCGGGGTTTGGGGACGCTCGAAGGCCCGAGCCAGGCTGGCGGCGGCTTCCTGCACCATCCAGCCCGACAGTTGCACCGACAGGTCACGTTCCGGCAGCCAGGCATTCCGGTTCGGCAATGCCGCCGGTATGCTCCAGTCGTGCCCGAACACCGGTAATCCATCACCGGGATCGATCGCATTCCGCCAAGCAGCCCTGGCCGAATTGCGCACCAGCCGGGCCGCGGTGGCTCGCGTCCGGTCGTCACCGGGCAGCCTGCGCGCCACCAAGGCCAGGTAGCGGGTCAGAATGCCACCGAACAATCCCCCATCGCCTCCGCCGCGGCCACCCAGCACACCGTCATCGCTCAGCTGCTGCTCCACCGCTTGCACCAGTTTGGCGATTCGTCCGGCCGACGCGGGCCCCATCAGTTCCAGTTCGGCCCCCAACACCACACCCTGGCAGTAGGTGTAGACGGTGGCATCGATCTGCGGTCCCGCAGGGGTTTCCACCAGGCCATCGGCCACCAGGCCATTGGCGAGCATGAGGTTATCGGCGATCCAGTTGACCATCCGAGCGGCATCCGGTAGGTCGCCCACTCGGGCCAGCATGATGGCTAACGGACCGTTGGCGGGCACATTCACAAAGACATCGCCACGCCGCCACGGAACCACACCATCGGACCGAATTCCTGCCCGGCAGCTACGCAGGATGCTTCTCTCGTTCGCGGGCAGGTCGAAGGCCCGGGCCGCACGCTGCAAGGCCAGGCCCCACCATGCCATGTCGTCGTAGTAGTCGTTCGTGCGCCGGCCACCATTGCGGATCAGGTTCGCCCGTACCAGACGGCGCGCCAACCGAGCCCGGGAAGGTTGCGGATCGCGCAGTTGCGCATCGACCAGGCAATCGAGCAGGTGCGCTTGCCACCAGTAGTGCCACTGGCGTGACCAACGATGGCTTAGGGAGGCGGGATGGCTGACGATGCCGATCCGGGTACCGGGCAATGCCCAAAGTCGGCGGACCATCCGGGTGCGGACGGCCTGCTCGGCCAGTGCGGCACGCGCAGCAGAATCGGCGTTTTCCATCGGTCCTCCCGGAATGCGCCACCGCCCAGGACGGTCAGGGGCTCGCATCCAGTAAACCAGCCCACCCCGCGTAGCCGGACATGTCCCGCCTAGTTGCGGCCGATACCTTGGGGCGCTGGGTTGTGCCCGGCCATCGCTCATGTGCTGATTCGGCGGCTCGCGCCGCCCGACAACCGCCATTTTGATTTAATTGGCCTGTGAACAGGATGGACATGACTGGCTGGGGTGCGGATCAGCCCGTTGTGGCCCACTCGGCGACCGCCCTACAGCCGGGTGAGCCCACGGTGGCTCGCTGGCGGACCTGCCCGGCCGCCGAGTTGGTTGCCCGGCTAGCCGACCCCGTCGAATCCGAGCGCCCCCCGGCCATCTGGGCGGTAGACGGACGCAGCGGGGCCGGCAAGTCGACCCTGACCGAACGGTTGCGCCGGCACCTGCGCGATGTCCAGGTGTTGACCACCGACGATCTGGCCTGGTGTGAGCCGCTGTACGGGTGGCAGCGCCTGCTGGTAGAAGCGCTTACCCGGTTACGCGAGACGGGCCGGCTGGATTTCACCCCACCGGCCTGGCCAGCCAATGGACGTCCCGGTGCCATCGCCATCGAACCCGCACAAGTGGTTATCGTCGAGGGTACCGGGGCCGGCATGCAGGCAGCGGCCGAACTGATCGATGCGCTGGTCTGGGTGCAGACCGACGACCTGGTCGCCGAACGGCGTGGCATCCAACGCGATATCGCTGAGGGTACCAACGGGGATACCGAGACCGCGACCCGATTCTGGCATGACTGGATGGCCGCCGAACGGCCCTTCTTCGCCGCGGACCGGCCTTGGGAGCGGGCCGACTTGATCGTATGCGGGGATCCCCCACCCGGGTTGGACCCGAGGTTGGTCGCCTGGGCGCCGGGGCCGCTGTCAGCCGCGGTCTGCCCCTGACCTGCTCGGCCACGGGTGGATTCCGGCAGTGCGAACGGCCCACGACCAGGCAGGCCAATGCCCGACCACCGATCGTTTCCCGGAGACGGCCCGAGGTGCGATCCTGCCGAGGACGATCCCGGCAGCCGCATGCCTGGTCGTGAGCTATGTGGGGTGTCCGTTCCCCGAGGCGGGCGGGTGGTGTCAAAGTGACGCTGGCACCGGGGGCGCCCGGTAATCCACCGCCGATGGCTATGCTGGTGTCCCATGGCCAGAGCCGACCGCATCCCAGCCGCCAGGGCCGATGACGAGACGACAGACCGCGAACCGGATCCCCGCCGCTACCGGGTGGATCTTGACTGGTTGTGGACCCAGCCCCCGCACAACGATGGCAGCCCGGCGACCGTGCGACTGACCGTCCGGGACGGGGTGCGGGATCGGGCGTGCTCTCGGGTGGCCGCCTGGCTGTCGAGGTTGCCTGCCGATGAGCAGGGCCTACACGGCTCGGGTGGTTGGGCGGTGCGCATCGTGGAGACCTGCGCGGATACGGTTACCGTGGACATCACCTCCGCCGGTGAGGACGTTGCCGACGGCATCGAAGCCGGCACCGAATCCGCCTTCGATCACCTGGCGCCGGGCACCGACCTGGGTTTGAGCTGGCAACAGTTGCCCCGGGGCTGCTGATCGGTCGAGACCCGGCCCTCCGAATCGCCCGTGCGGGTTGCGGCCACAGGCCGGCGACGGTGCGTAATGGGCGTCCGGATCACACCGGCAGGTCAGTGTTGCATTGTCTCGGTGGCGTGGTGCTGCTCGGTTTCAAGCTGAATCGTGATGTGCTGGGCGGCCAGCGGGAAGTGCTGTTGCACGCATTCGTCGATCTGTTGCAGTGTCTTGGGGGCGCATCCGGTGGTAAAGCATTCGTCGCGCAGCACCACGTGCGCGGTCAACGCCGTCAGTCCGGTGCCCAGCGTCGAGGTATGCAGGTCGTGTACCTCGCAAACATGTTCCAGGGCCAGGATGTGGTTCCGCAACTCGTCCAGATCGACCTCGACGGGGGTGAACTCCAGCAGGATGCCAAGCGATTTGCGGGCAAGGCGATAGGCACGCGGCAGGATCAGCAACGCGATGAACAATCCGGCGATCGCATCGGCGCGTTGGAAGCCGGTCAGCCGGATCACCAAGGCGGCAACTATCACCGACAGCGATCCAAGCGCGTCATTCAGTACCTCCAGGAACGCCGCCCGCATGTTCAGGTTCGCCCCTCGGCTGGGGGTGAGGACAATCAGCGAACCCACATTGGCCGCCAGCCCAACGATGCCGAAGATCAGCAGTTCTCCCGAGGCAATCGCCGGTGGTGCAATGATCCTTTGCGCACCTTCGATCACCGCGAAGCCGCCCACTACCAGCAGCAGGGTCGCCTGGGCCAGCGCGGCTATCACCTCCACCCGTTTGAAACCCCAGGTGCGGTGCTTGTTGGTGGGCAGCAGCACCAGACTGGCCGCGACGACCGCCACGACCAATCCGGACGCGTCCGCCAGCGCATGGGCGGTATCGGTCAGCAGCGCCAGGCTGCCGGTCAGTATCGATCCGGTGATCTGTGCGGCCACCACCACCAGGGTGAAGCACATCACCAGTATCAGTCGGCCGCGCACCCGGACGTCGGAATGCTCTATCAGGTGGCTGTGATCGTGTCCATGATCGTGCATCGTCATTCACCGTTTTCGTTGCGCTGATCGCGGGCCAGGTGCTCCCGCAGGGATGGATGGCTGCCGGACGCGGCAGCCAGATAGTCGGCTGCCTTGAGCACCTTCTTCAGCAGCCTTGGTTGCGCCAACGAGAACCAGGAGGCCCGGCCCTCCGATCGCATCTGCACCAGCCCGCAGTCCCGTAGGCAGGATAGATGCTTACTCACCGTCGACTGCGCCAGATGCATGTGCTTGACCAGATCGCGGACGCGATGCTCGCCACTGGCGAGATGCTCCAGCAGCGCCAGCCGGGTTGGTTCCGATAACGCATGGAATACCGCAGCACGGCCGGTCCGGTCGTCGTCCCAGGCTTTCACAGCCTCCGCGTTCATCGCCATACGACGATCATATCGCGATTCGACGATGATTGTGGAGTGACTCGGGGGGATTCGAGGCACCGGCGCCGGCTTCGCCGGTAGACCGATGCGGCGCCACCGGCTCACGCCCGGGGATTCGTTGGAGACGGCGGGTAGGCTCAATGGCGTGTACGTCGCCAAACACCACGAGGTTCCGGCCGATCGGCTGGCTCAGTTGCTGGCCAGGGTGCACGCCGGCAACCTGATCACCGTCCACGAATCGGGCCTGCAAGCCACCTTCGTGCCGTTTCACCTTGAGCAGCGCCGTTCGGGCCAGGTGTTAGTCACCCACTTGGTACGCAACAACCCCCAGGCGGTGGAGCCCATCGTTGGGGACGCGCTGGTGATTCTGGATGTCGATGACGCATACATCTCCCCATCGTGGTATGCCACCAACGAGTCGCTGCCGAACGTGCCCACCTGGGACTACATCACCATCCACATCGGCGGGCCGGTGCGGGTTTTGACCTCACCGGACGAGTCCTTGGCCGCCGCACGGGCGCTGACCCTGCGAATGGAACAGCCGGCCGTTCTGGAGGCAGTCGGCGAGCAGAAGCTGCACAAAATGGCCCGGGCGATTGTGGGCGTGGAGGTCCTGGTCCGGCGAGTCGAGGCCAAGGCTAAGGCAGGCCAGCACAGGCATCCCGACGATCTACGCAGCGTTCTGCCGCATCTGGAGGAGTCGGGGCAGACCGAACTGGCCAGCCACGTTCGCGAGGTCTCGCTGCCCTATGCCGAGCGCCGCCACGGCACCATTGAGACATTGCGCGCCACCCACCGGCTGGCAGCCCATCCAATCGAGCAGCCAGGCGATTGACGGTGTTATAAGGCCACCCCGGCGGTTACGGCCAGTGCCCGGCCCAAGGTTATGCCGAGCATCGACCGCCATTGGGCGGATCGTTTTATCCGATCGATGGCGCCTGGTTCAATGGCTGGCATGGCATCATCCCAGGGTTACACCGATCCGCCGGCTCGGGAGCCACTGCCGATGCGGGGGCGTTGCGTGGTGATCACCGGCGTGAGCCGCCGGAGCGGGATAGGCTACGCGACCGCCTGCCGGTTGGCCGCATTGGGGGCAAGCCTGTGCTGCCAGCACTTTGCTCCCCATGACGCCGAGCAGCCCTGGGGTGCAGACGACACTGCGGCGGTCATCGCCGGCGTCCGGGGGCAGCTGGTCGCCGGCGCGGGATTGATCGACGTGGCCGCCGATTTGACCGAACCGGGCGCTCCCGAACGGCTCATCGCTGCCGCCGTGGCCGAGTTCGGCCAAGTAGACGGGCTGATCTGCAACCATGCGCTGTCGGGTAGCGACGGCCCGATCGGAGAGTTGAACGCATACCAACTGGACCGCCATTGGGCGGTCGACACCCGTGCGTCGATCCTGCTCGCCCAGGCCTTCGCCAACCAACACGACCCGGCCCGCAGCGGATCGGTCGTCTTCCTCACCTCTGGCCAAGGCCTTGGCCCGCTGCCCGGCGAAGTCGCCTATGCAGCCGCTAAGGCGGCGTTGGCCGGCGTAACGCTGACGATTGCCGACCAACTGGCCGACCTGGGCATCCGGGTCAATACGGTCAACCCGGGCCCGGTAGACACCGGATATCTCAGCACCGAGGCCTGGCTAGAGCTGCAACCGATGTTCCCGTTTGGCAGGGTAGGGCAACCGTCCGACGCCGCCCGGCTGCTGGCCTGGCTGGTCACCGACGAGGCCGGCTGGCTTACCGGGCAGGTGATCAACTCCGAAGGAGGTTTCGCCCGCTGGCGATCACCAAACCGGCGTTGAACGATCAATGCGTTCCCGGGGCCCAAACAACGTCCTGGCCTCTTCCGGTGCCTGGCATCGCTACCCACCCGTTGGCGCCGGCGGTCAGGAGAAATGGCGACGCAGAGCCAGGAGGATTGAGCCGGCGCCGGCTCCTACCGCACCTACCCCGATAGCGATACCGAACCACCGGAATCCCCGGAACGGCTGATCGGCAACTGTCGCGGTGGCCGCGACCGGCGCGTCCGCGGGTGCTATCCGGTTGATTGCCGGGCGGGCAACGACGTTAGCCGATTGACCTGGGCTTGCTGGTGGCTCGCTGGCCGATTCGGTGGGTGCGGGACTTTCGATAGCTGCCGGCTCGGTGATCGGCGGCGTTTCCGGCTCGGGTTCGGCCAATGGCTCGCTGGCCGGAATCGACTCTGCCGGCTCCGAATGCTGGGTTGGCTGAGGGCTTTGATATCGAGGCTCCGAAATGACAAGAGCTGCTCCGCCGGATACCGTCAGCCCGGCACCCGCCGGGTCGGGATAGGCGCCAAAGTTCTGGGTGCCGAACCAGGAACCGGTGGCCGGGTTGTAGGCCAAACCGATTCCGATCGCATTGGCATCCGAGGCCGTCATGTTTGCGTAGTGGCCGGGTGAATGGAGCCACAGGTCGAAAAACATGGCGCCGATGTCGGCGTTGGCGCAACCGCCGCACATGGCCACATTCTCTGCCGCCGAACTCCAGCCCGCCGGGTACATCGAAGCAAAATCCGGACGGTGACCCAGGTCATTGCCGCTGGCCATCTGGGCTGACCAGTCCTGGGAGATGATGTCCAACTGAACATACCGAGTGAGCTGCCCCAGCCCGAGGCCGGCTCGCAGCTCGTTGACCTTCACCAGGATGGTCTGCATGTGGGCGCCTGCGTCCGGGGCAGGTTCAGCCGGCCGGGACACGGCCGGGGCTGGGCCATCGGGTGCTGGGGCAGCATGGGCGGTGGTGGCGGTCGCGGCGGCGCCGGCGAACAGGGCGGCCAAGACCACACGCGTCAGCTTCATCGGCTACTCTTTCCGGCCTGGGGGAACAGAACCGTGAGCCACTCAACCACATTGCTGCGGGTCGCGTCCGGGTAACCGGTGAATTCGGCCGCAATAGCTCTCCTGCGTCCGCACTCCGGTCTTTGGGTATGCCGCCAGCCAGGCTTTCAAAGCCCGCATTCACAAGGTATCTCCATACCGGCACTTGCCCTGGGGCCGAATGGCGGTACGTGCGCAGTCCGGACGCCCCTTCACCGATGGAGCCTGCCCGGCGATACTGAATCCCATGCTGCGCAACTATCGCTTTCCACTGCTCATCCTCACCGGCGTCGTCGTGGGCGCGATCGTCGGGTTGGTGGCCGGCGAGCAGGCCGCAGCGCTCAAGCCCATTGGGCGAGTTTTCATCAACATGATGTTCACCCTGGTGGTGCCCCTGGTCTTCTTCTCTATTGCCTCCGCGGTGGCCGCCATGGAGTCGGCGAAGCGGCTGGGTAAGATCATGGGTTCGATGCTGCTGGTGTTCATAGCGACCGGCATCGTCGCGTCCCTGGTGATGTTGTCGGCGCTGTGGCTGTTCAGGTCGAACGCCCCGTTGGACATCGCCCTGGGCGATGAGGAGCCGACGGAGAATCCAGGATCTTTCGGCGACCAGTTGGTCGATGCCTTGACCGTAAGGAATGTCTCCGATCTGCTGAGTCCCTCCCATATGCTGGCCTTGATCGTCTTCGCGATTCTGGTGGGCTTCGCGACAACCGGGGTCGGCAAGGCGGGCGCACCCTTCGCGGCCTTCCTCCGATCGGGCAGCGAGGTCTTCCTCAAGTTCACCTCGATCGTCATGTATTACGCCCCGATTGGGCTGGGTGCCTACTTTGCTGCCTTGATCGGCGAGCTTGGCCCGCAACTGGTGGGTGGCTATCTGCGCGCCTTCGCGGTCTACTTCCCGGTAGCTATCGCCTACTTCCTGCTCGGGTTCACCCTGTATTCATTCATCGCCGGTGGCTGGCCGGGGGTACGCAGATTCTGGCGCAATATCCTGGAGCCGACCATGGTCTCGTTGGGTACCGGCTCCTCGGTGGCCACGCTGCCGGCCAATCTGCAAGCGGCACAGCGCAATGGGGTACCCCGGGATATCCGAGAAACCATCCTGCCGATCGGGGCGACCATCCACATGGAGGGGTCCTGCCTGTCGGCGATCCTGAAGATCTCCTTCCTGTTCACCTTGTTCCAGCGCGACCTGTTCACTCCGCAGAACATGCTCATCGCCATCGGTATCTCGCTGCTCAGCGGCATGGTGATGAGCGGCATTCCTTCAGGCGGTTTCGTGGGCGAACTGATGATCGTCACCATGTATGGTTTCCCGCCTGGCGCGCTGCCCATCATCTCGATCATCGGCACCATCGTCGATGCGCCCGCGACCAGTGTGAACGCCATCGGCGACAACTGTTCAAGCATGCTGGTGGCCCGGATGATCGACGGGCCCGGCTGGATGGCGGTCGGAGATGCCGAGACCGCCGCCGGCGATGCCGCCGAAAGCATCGGTGCCGCCGCTGGGGGCGAAACCGGCGCCGTGGAACCTACAGCCGACCACACCGGGCGGGCAGCCGGCGACAGCGGGGCTGAAACCCCGAGACCTGCAACCGCCAGCCGGCCAGATTAGGACCAAGACATGTCATTGCTCGACCGATTTCCCCGCCGCACCTACACCCCCGAGCCAACTCCATTGGAACCGCTTGACCGGCTGAGCGCATCCCTGGGCGGCCCACGCATCTGGATCAAACGCGATGATCTGCTGGGCCTGACCCAGGGCGGCAACAAGACCCGAAAGCTGGAATTCCTGATCGCCGACGCCTTGGCGCAGGGCGCCGACACTCTGATCACCGTGGGCGGCGTCCAGTCCAATCACTGCCGTCTGACGCTCGCGGCCGCAGTGCGTGAGGGGCTGGCCTGCGAGCTGATTCTCGAAGAGGATCCCGGCCCGGACGGGACTGCGCTACCCGGCGGGGTAGGAGCCAATCCACCGGCCTACGATGGCAACTTCTTGTTGTTCGACCTGCTGGGTGCCGAACGGGTCACGGTACTCGCCAACGGCGCCGACCTGCTCGCGGCCGCCGAAGCCAGGGCGGCCGAGCTGCGCGCATCCGGCCGGTCGGTATACGTGATTCCGGTCGGCGGATCCAGCCCCATCGGAGCGCTGGGCTATGTTGCCGGCGCCCAGGAACTGTTGGGACAACTTGCCGGGATGGGCTTGTCGCCGGCAGCCCTGATCGCACCCAGCGGTTCCGCAGGCATGCAGTCCGGGCTAATCGTCGGTTGCCAGGCGGCCGGCAGCGGATTGCCGGTCATCGGGGTGAATGTCAGCCGCGGCCGGGAGGCCCAGGAGGCCCGGGTGCGCGGGCTCGTGGCGGAACTCACCGCCCTGCTGGGGCTGCCTACCGTACCCGGCCGGCAGATAGTCGCACTCGGCGACTGGGTGGGCGCCGGCTACACCCTACCGACCGATGCCATGCGTGCAGCGGTCCGGCTATTCGCCCGCACCGAGGGTATCCTGCTCGACCCGGTGTACACCGGGAAGGCGGCTGCTGGAATGATCGATCTGATCCGGCGAGGCGACTTCGCCGCCCCCTGATCTGCCGCGGGCCGGCACTCGGCCGCAGCCAGCGTCGACGCTTCCGGGCGGGTTGTATGTACCGCACGCCTTGGGCGGCAGGCTGACTCGATGGCTGTGAGCCTACGTTGACTGCGGCAGGATTACAGCATGACCAATTTGACTAGCACCTCGTTCGTCGACCGTGCGGCACGGACCGCACGCCGATGGGCTCAGCGGTCGCTCTCCTACCCCGAGCCGAGGGCGGCTCGGCTACTGGCCGGCGCGCTGGAACACCCAGATGGGCTCCGTTTCACCCTGGAATTTGTGGATGGAGTCCTGCGCCCCGAAGACTCGGCGGTTGCCGCCCGAACGCTGGGACGGCTCGCCCGGCAGCCGGTTCCCTTCCTACCCGCATATCTGCGAGCCGGTTTGGGGCTGGGTGTGGCCACCGCACCCCGACCCCTGCTGCCCGTGGTGCGGCGGGTATTCGCCGCGCTGCTGGGCGATCTGGTGGTCGATATCGGCCGCGACCTAGGCCCGGCCCTGGCCCGGTTGCGGCGCGGTGGCGCCGACCTGAACATAAACCTGCTGGGCGAGGCGGTGCTCGGCGATGAGCATGCCGCCGCCCGGCTGAATCGCACCATCGAACTCCTGGAGCGTCCCGACGTCGACTATGTATCGATTAAGGTGTCGGCGGTGATGGGTCCGCACGCCCCATGGTCGCACACGACCGGTGTCGCCGAAGCCGTGACCCGGTTGCGTCCCCTGATGCAGGTGGCCAACCGCACCGGCAAGTTGGTCAATCTCGACATGGAGGAATACCGCGACCTTCAGCTGACCTTGGAAGTCTTCGAACGATTTGCCTTGGATCTGCCAAACCTGCGGATGGGGCTGGCGGTGCAGGCCTATCTGCGGGAATCCGGTCTACTGATCGATCGGGTGCAGGAATTAGCCCGGCAGCGCCGGTCGGCCGGTGGCGCCCCGCTGCGCGTCCGGCTGGTCAAGGGCGCCAACCTGGCGATGGAGCGCACCCAGGCCGAGCTGCGCGGCTGGCCCAACCCGGTACTGCCGAGCAAGGTGGCCAGCGACGCCAGCTACCTGCGGGCACTCGACCGGCTGATCACCCCCGAATCCATCGACACCCTGCAGCTCGGCGTGGCAAGTCACAATATCTACAGCCTGGCGACCGCGGTCGAACTTGCAAAGGCTCGCGGGGTGTCCTCCGGTGTGGGCATCGAGATGCTGGCCGGGATGGCTGTGCCCCTGCAACACGTCATCATGGCTGAACTGGGCTCACTGCGCCTATATGTACCGGTGGTGCCCCGCAGCGAGTTTGACGCGGCTATTTCCTATCTGGTGCGCCGGCTTGAGGAGAATGCCGCGCCCGAAAACTTCATGTCCGGTGCCGCCGATCTGGGCAGGGATATCGACTTCCTCGACCGGGAAGAACAACGCTATCGGGAGGCGATCGCCAGGATCGACGACCCTGGCCCACTGGACTGGGCGCGTCAGGAGCGCACCATACCAACGACACCGTTCGCCAACACCGCCGATACCGATCCCGCGCTGCTGGCCAATCAGCAATGGGCGGACGAGATCCGGGCTGCACTGCCCGCCCCCGATCTGGGGGCCAGGACCGTCGCGGACGGCACCTTAGCTACCGAGGATGCGCTCAGTGCCGCGCTGGAAACCGCCGTCGCCGCCGGCGAACGGTGGGCCACGATCCCGGCGGCGGATCGGGCGGCTGCTCTGCACCGGCTGGGCGCCGAGCTTGAGGCGATGCGCACCGAACTGATCACTGTCGCGGCCGGCGAGGTCGGCAAGCTGATCGATCAGGCAGATATCGAGGTCTCCGAGGCCTGCGATTTCGCGCACTACTATGCCGGTTTGGCCTTGGAAGAGATACCTGGAGCCGTTCACCGGCCACCGCGGGTCACTCTGGTCACTCCCCCGTGGAATTTCCCGTTGGCCATCCCGTTGGGTGGAGTAGCGGCAGGGCTGGCTGCCGGTTCAGCGGTGCTGCTGAAACCGGCATCCCCGGCTCGTCGCTGTGCCGCGCTGCTGGCCGAGGCCTGCTGGCGGGCCGGAATCCCGCGCGACGTCGTGCAATATGTCGTCGCCGGCGATCGCGCGCTGGGCAAACAGCTGGTCAGCGACCCCCGGGTCGATCTGGTGGTGTTGACTGGCTCAGCCGAGACCGCCGAGCTGTTCCGTTCCTGGCGCCCCAATCTTCCCCTGCTCGCCGAGACCTCCGGCAAGAATGCGCTGGTGGTGACCCCTTCAGCGGATCTGGATCTAGCGGCCGCCGACCTGGTGGCCTCGGCTTTCGGGCACGCCGGGCAGAAATGCTCGGCCGCCTCGCTGGGTATCCTGGTGGGCTCGGTGGCCAATTCGCGGCGGTTCCTCGATCAGGTGGTGGACGCCACCTCGTCGCTGAGCGTGGCCTGGCCCATCGAGCCGTCCGCGCAACTGGGCCCATTGACCGAGAAGCCCGGCGATAAGCTGCTGCGCGGGCTGACCCGGCTGGAGGCCGGACAGAGCTGGCTGCTCAGACCCGAGCGTATCGACGACCGGTTGTGGCGGCCCGGTATCCGGATCGGGGTCCGGCCGGACAGCGAGTTCCATCGGGTGGAGTATTTCGGGCCGGTGCTGGGGTTGATGGCGGCGCGCGACCTCGACCAGGCCATTGAATGGCAGAACGGTACGGTCTACGGCCTCACCGCCGGTCTGCATTCGCTTGACCTGGACGAGATCCAGACCTGGTTGGACAAGGTGGCCGCCGGCAACCTGTATGTGAACCGTGGCATTACCGGAGCCATCGTCCGCCGACAGCCGTTCGGCGGTTGGAAACGTTCGGTGGTAGGCACCGGCGGTAAGGCCGGCGGCCCGAACTATGTGCTCGGCTTCGGCACCTGGCAGCCGGGGACGCTGGGCGCCACAGCTGAGTTGACCGATCCTGGTCTGGTACGCCTGGTGACCGCTGCCGGTGGGATCCTGGCGGCGGATCGGTTGGCCTGGCTACGCCAGGCCGTTGCTTCCGACCAGCAGGCTTGGCGGACCCACTTCGGAATCGGCCATGATCCCTCCGGTCTAGAGGCCGAGATCAATGTATTGCGCTACCGACCCGCGTCGATCGTCGTGCGCGTGGAGACCGACGATGCGGCGGCGGTGCTCCGGGAAGCGTCCGCGGCGATGATCACCGGAGCCAAGGCACGGTTCTCCTTCCGGACCGTGCCCGGGCCCGAGTTGGCCGAGTTGCTGGGCAGCCACGGGCTGATCGTCGAGGTTCGTGAGGACGAGCGATTCGACCCCCAGGCGCGCGGCCGGATCAGGTATCTGGGTGACCGGGACCTGCTCACCGCGGTGCAAGGTTCGATCGATGTCAGTGTCTATGCCGGCCCGAGTATCCAGACCGGACGCCTGGCACTGCTGCCCTACCTGCACGAGCAGGCGGTTTCGGTAACTAACCATCGGTTCGGGCATCCGACGCCACTGACCGACGGCCTGCGAATCTGACCGGCCGGGCAGGGCTGGTGTGGGGTTGGCGGATCGGGCGTCCGCCAACCCCACACCGGTCAGCAATAGTTCGCAGTCCGCTGCCGGCCCGGCCGAATATGCGCGCGGTCATTCCGAATGGCGCATCGCCCACTTAGGCTGGGCGCATGATCTTCATCGTCGTAAAATATCAGGTTAAACCCGAACTGGCGGAGGAATTCATTCCGGCCATGCAGCCATTCACCGCGGCCACTCGCGCCGAGCCCGGGAACAAGTGGTTTGAGTGGTCGCGCAGCGTAGCGGACCCTAACCAGTTCGTGCTGGTGGAGGCCTTCGCCGACGATGCCGGCGAGGCCCATGTCGGCTCGCCTCATTTTCAGGCGGGGTTGAACACCATGCGCCCCTTCCTGACCGCGACCCCCAAAATCGTCTCGCGCCGGATCGACGGGGACGACTGGGACGAGATGGGCGAGTTGCGCATCGGTTGAGGCCTAGGCCGGCCAATCGTTCCCGGGCATGACCGGATCTGTGCTCGCGGATCGAACGCCTTCCCGCAGCCCGGTTTCCGTCTGCGAACCTCGTTCCGGCCGGCAGATCCGAGTCATGCCCGGTGGGTCCGTGCCGGTGGGCGGCTAGGCTTCCGGCATGCGCGAGCTCGACTGGGGTGGCATGCCGAACCTCCGGGATCGGATCGGGCTGGCCGGCGGCTACGGCACCACCAGGTTTGGACGAGTCGCCCGCGGCCCCCGGCGGGAATTCATGACCGGACCCGGTTGGCGGCAGGCCCGCGAGCGGGGGTTGCGCTCGGTGGCGGATCTGCGCCGCCCATTCGAGTGTGGCCGCCGAACCGGCGATCCGGTGGTGCCAGGCGACATCCTGGCTGGGGTGAGCGTGTATGCCACCCCCATTGAGGATCACGACAACGCCGGGAGTTGGCAACCGGCCGCCAGACTCGGGAACGACTACGCGAATTGCTGTTTTAAGGCGAATACCCCCAGCGGGACCCGCCGTCACCCGATGCGTCCTGGCTGTTGGACGCGCCGAGCCCCCTGCCGCTTGCCGGCAGCGAATTCGGCTATACCGGTCGACGCGCCGCGAGCGAATCTCGCCTGATGCGAGTTCTCAGCGCAGCTTCGCCCGAAGCCAGTCGGCCAGCACGACCGCCTGGTTGTGTTCGCGGTCGTGCGCGGCATAGACGAGCATGAGCGGATCGTCCTGGGTCGCCGCCCGGGCTAGGCTGATCAGTTCATCCAGTTCGCGGGTCTGCTCGGTGTGGATGCCAGCGGCTAGCTGGGACTCACGATCGTCTAACTCACTCCGGTAGCGTTCGGCGAATTCCGCGAATCGGGCGGGATCATGGCTGAACCACTCTCGCAGTCCGGCAGATGGCGCCACCTGCGGCAACCAGGCCGCTAATTGCACCGCGGCCTTCTTGACCCCGCGCGGCCACAACCGATCGACCAGCACTTCGGTACCCTGCCGGGGCACTCGGCCGGCTTGCAGGTCATGAATCTTGACGATTCCGATAGCGGTCATGCCCCCAGACTAGGTGCCCCGGCCTCGGCTGGTTCCGGGGCCGGCATGGTCCACTGTCTGGTGCCGATCGTGGGCATGCCCGGTTTCTCGCGTGTGGTGAGCGCCTCACCGGTGCGTGTTCGACGCGACTCGATCCAACCAATCGGTTAGCAGCGCGGCGGTCAGGGCGGGGCGTTCCAGGGCAGCCTGGTGACCGGCGGCATCCAGCACGGCGAGAGTGGCCCGGGGATAGCCCCGCGCGGGCCGCCACTGGTCGCGGTAGCCGACGATGGAATCCTGCCGGCCGGCGATGATCAGCACCGGAAACTCGGCGGACTCGGCATCGGCATAGGGGGATTCGGGCAATCCATAACCGTTGATCTGCAATCGGCTTGCGGCCACCGCATCATGGGCATGCAGGCCGCTGGCCACCTCGGCGGTGAATCTGGTCAGGGTCTCGCGAGTCTGCACCACCGCGGAGGTTTCGAACTGTACCCGTTCGGCAAGTTCCAGATCGGCCACCGCGGCCGGGTCGCGAACGAGCACCTGGTGCGTGGGCAGCTCTCGCTCGTTGAATTGCGGGATCACCAACGGGCAGATCAGTGCCAGGCCGGCCACCTGTGCGCGACGTCGGCGGGCCAGTTCCGCTGCCAGGTAGCCGCCATAGGAATAGCCGACCAGCAGGAGTTTCCCTTCGGCCACGAGTTCATCGAACAGCTCCGCCAGTACGGCAACCATCTCGACCGAGCTGCGTACCTCACCGATCGGTGAACGCCCAAAACCCGGCAGGTCGGGGTAGATCCGCCGGTATCCCGGGCATCCGGCAAACAGCGGTTCGAGGATGCCGGCCATCTGCCGGTGATCCGGCCCGAACCCGTGCAGTGCCAGTACCGGGCGTCCCTCGCCTTGCTGGACGATGTTCAGGGCGGGCATGGTATGAAGTCTGACACGGTGCCGGCACGGTTGTCAGCCGATGTCTTGTCCCCATCCGGCCCGTCGCCTCTGGAGCGCTCATCGATTCGGTGTGCCGGACCGGTCAGTATGCCGGCCGCGGCGATGGCTGCTGGCAGCACGTCCAGCAGGATCGCTGGGGTCTCGTCTGGTTCCGTAATGTCGAGTTCATCCGCGGTAGCCTCGGCTATGCCGGTCAGACGGCAGCATATCGTGGGGTTCGCCATGCGCTGGCGGCTTGGGCTCATACCGGGGGCCGGGACGGTGCGCTCAGTGGGGTACCCGTAGCGCCTTGCGGTGCATGTTGATCTTTTTGCGAGCCCATTCATAGTGACTGGAGGTTGCCGATACGAAGTAGGAGCCAAGCGTTGTCGTCCCCGTCCAGGCGAGGCGTCCCTTGGTGAACAGTTTGTCGTCATCGAACGATTCCAGCAGTCCGACAACTGCCTGGTGAGTGGACGCCAGCAGTTCCTTGGCCCGGTCGAGGCCGGTGATTTGATGGTTCTGCCAGAATTCCACGTTCAGTTGCCCGTAATTCTTCCAGTTGTACGGTTCGGGCAGAAATGCCCGCCGCTCCCCGCGGGCATTGGCGTGCACCCAGGCCAGCAGCAGGTTGTGCCATTCGTGCAGATGGATCAGTACGTCGCGGATGTTCCGATCACGATTCCAGTGAGCCTGCCTCCGGCCCGCCACGTCGAATGCGAACGGCTGCCGTTGTCCGTCCGGGCTGAGCGATTCGATGAGTTCGGTCAGTCTGTCGTATTGCGCCCGGGCCGCGGCCAGCAGATCTGATTTGGTTTTCGGCCTGGTCATCGCGGTAGCGCCTCCTCTGGATCGTCTTAGTCGGTTCTCGGACGAACCTTACGCAATGCCTGGCATGCCTGCTCCAGGATGGCACCGGGCCCGGGTGGCAGCGTGGGGATCCAGTACGGTGCCGTTCCAGTCGGCTACGGTGCCGTTCCAGTCGCTGCCCGGCCCCAGCAGAAGCTCCCATTCGCGTCGGATCGGGTCATCTGTAGACTAGAGCATATCGACCGGACGATTCCCCAGCCGATCTGCCAGCGGCGTCCCGGCTAGGTGGTTGCCGGTAGACGAGCAGGTCTGATGCAGACGAAACCTCAGGTCCGCACCTTAACGGCCGATGGGTTAGGCTTGCCTAACCAAGTTGTCCTTGGAGCGGCTGCGTCAAGGCAGTCATCACTAGGCAATATGATGAGAGGACGCCGGTGGGTCTGAGTGACGTTCAGCAGACGCTGTTCTTCCCGTTGATGGGACGCGCGATAGCCGCCCGCCGCTGGCCCGATCTGTTCCCTGATCCCTGGGCGGAACACGCCGCAGATATCAGGGCGGCCGAAGGGAGCACGGCCGAGCAACTGGGCGATTTTCCCGCGGCCGTCTACGGGCTGCGTCACCTGCTCACGATCCAGGAGATCAACCGCTATCTGGTGGATCATCCGGGGGCAGGCGTGGTGAATGTCGGCTGTGGGCTGGATCGCATCGTCTCCGAGCTGGCCGACCCGAATGCCGTCGTCTATAACCTCGATTTCCCGGAGGTGTTGACGGCCCGGGAACGCTGGGTGCCCCGGGACGAACGCGAGATCGATCTGCCGTATTCGGTGACCGACCACCGATGGTTCGACCATGTTGACGGAACCAACGGACTGATCGTCGTGGCCGCGGGCGTCTTCTACTATCTTGAGGTCAACCAGGTCAAAGCCCTGGTGCGCGAGTTGGGCGACCGGATACCGGCCAGCCGGCTGTGCTATGACGCGGAATCCCCCATGATCACCGAATTCAGTGAACGCCAGATCCGCCGCAATGGCACCCCGGAGGCGACCATGCCCTTCCGGCTGGGGGATCCCTATGGCGTACGTACCTGGAGCGACCGGATAGCCGACGTCCGGGTGGAATTCAATTTCGCCCGCTATCTGACCGACCGTTCGCGCCTGCCGTTGGGAATCCGTTTCGGATTCTTCTGTATGCGGTTGGTAAAGGGCATGTATGAGGTGATCATCACCTTCAAGTGAGCCGGCATGACGCTGGTTGGAGCGATCCGGGACGCGGCGGTGCGCATCTCGGTTTCACGCTGCGCCGCCCCAATGGTCAACCCGGGTTCCGGGGATGTTCCCGCCCTACCGCGTCGCAGGTCTCGGGTGGGCGGCGGCTTCCATGCCGAGATCGAAAGCCGATAGCCGGTTCGCACCGGAGCCTGGAAGGCCGGGGATCGTCATCCCAATTCGATGGGTCGCCGGGGATCTGTGATCCAGTCGCTCCAGGAACCCACATAGATTGCCGGATCCGTGACCACGCCGCATATATCGGCAGCTAGCGCCGCATGGCAGGCTTGAATGCCGGAAGCGCAGTAGATCCCGGTGGCCACCGCGGCCTGTACTCCGGCCGCAACGAACCGCTCGGTGAGTTCGCTGGCGGGCAGGAAAAAGCCGTCATCGGTGATGAGACTGCGGGCAGGAAGACTGCGGGCGCCCGGGATGTGACCGGCAACCGGGTCGATGGTCTCGTCCTGACCGCGGTAGCGGTTGATCGGCCGGGCATCGAGTAGGACACCCGAAGCCGCGATGCGGGCGGCTCCTTCGGCATCGATTACGGTGCGTCCGCCCGGTTCAACGACCAGATCTCCTGGCTCGGGCATGACATCACCATCCTCAACCTGCCCGCCGGTGGCCAGCCAGGCGCCCCAGCCACCGTCGAGGACGCGGACATCGCGGTGGCCGGCCCAGCGCAGCAGCCACCAGGCGCGGGCGGCGGCGATCGACAGCCAGTCGTCGTAGACGATGACCGGCCGGTCGGCGCCCACGCCGGCGACGCGCATCGCCGCCTGGAACGCCTCGGGCAACGGCAACGGGTGACGGCCGGTGACGCCCGGCTTGTGCGGTGCGGCAAGCGCCTTGTCGAGGGAAACGTAGACGGCGCCAGGCAAGTGCGCTGCACGGTACTGCCCATGTCCGTCGGCTGTCGAACGTATCCCAGGATAACGCACATCGAGGACGACGGGTCGTGAAGGCACTTCGAGGGCGAGCAGTTCTGCAAGCTCGGTCGCGTCGACCAGTGGTGAGGAAGCGGGGCCGGGGATATCCATGTCCGCCACCCTATTGCTGTCGCGTCGATTGCGTTGGTCTCGATAGTGATCACCCCCCAGTTGCATGGCATCGACATCGTTGCGCGACCGATAAAGCTAGCGTGGCGACGATCGGCGGCCACGATCTGGTCGCCGGGTGCGGGACGGTGGAGAACCACGACGTGTATTCGTCCTAGTTGGGGCGAAGAGTTCGCGGGTCAAGCGGTCGCCGTAGTCAGCGGCGGGATGCTGTCGGCTGCGGGTCCGGTTCCGCGGATTCATCGATGGCGGTATCTCGCTGGCCGGGACTTGGCGTTCTGGCTAGCACAACCGCTGCGACGCCACCGATCGCGCAGGACAGCGCAAAGGCTATGAAGACGGTAGCTGCCGGGCTGGTTAACCCGTCGCCCGGTGGCACGATCGTCAGCAGTGTCGAACCGATGACCGGGGCGGCGACGGCGCCCATCCGACCGATTCCTAGAGTCAAGCCCAGGACCGCGGTGCGCTGTTCGCCGCGAACCGAGTTGACGACTAGGGAATTGACCAGGTTCTGGGTCGATGGTGAGGCCATACCGAGCGCTCCTACGAGCAGCAGAAGCCAGCCTCCGGATGCCAGGCCCGAGGGGACGAGGACCAGGAAGATCACACAACCAGCCGCACAGATTAGGGTAAGTCGCAGGGCGCCGTACCGAGTGGCAGCGATGCCGACAACTACCGATCCGATGACCGCCCCGAGATTCATGATCATGCTCAACTGGAAGGCACCTTGCAGCGGTATAGCCAGGGTCGTCATGAGCTTGGTGGTCCAGGTGATCAGCCCATAGAAGGACAGGAGGAAGCAGAAAGTGGCAATAGCGCCGGCGATCACCGGCCGGATGACCTGGGTCAGCGGCAACTGCTTCGTCGAAAGAGCCTGTGCCGGCGAGGAATCGATATGAGTGCTGCGCCGGACCATGGCCATTGCCATGGGGAAGATCGCCGCTCCAAGGAACGCTCCGAGAGCAAAAAGAATGCGCCAGCCCGTCTGCACCGCCCAGAGATAGGACACCAGGCTGGCAGTCATGCCACCCATCGGGATGCCGGCCATGACTACGGAGATCGCTAACGGTGAGGTTGCGACATCGCACCTTGACCTGGTGATCGACATGCACCCGGGCATCACCACGCCCAAACCGATCCCGGCGATTAGGCGCCCCAGACCGAGTAGTGGGACGCCGGGGGCGGCAGCCGAGAGCAGCATCGCCAGGGAGAACACGCCGATACCGGCTCGGAGTACGACTGCGAGTCCTAGTCTTCCGCTCAAGCGGCCGACTAGGACTCCGCCAACCAGCATGCCGACAAAACCAGCCGATCCGACGAGACCTGCTTGACCGGTGCCCAACCCCAAGGAGGGATCGTTCAACAATATGGGGAGCAGGCTGCCAAGTATGCCGAGGTCATATCCCTCAACACTCATTACCGCGAAGGCCATTGCTATGATGGCCCAATCCGCGTTCCACGTTCGTTGTGTCACAGTTCACCTCGTTTGTGTGTCTGATTTACGGTCTGTGGGTCGTTCCACTCTCGTTAGATGCCCGTCGGAACTGCCATTGAAGTAAATTCCACGAACCCAACTCCTACCGGGACGCTCGTACCGGCTCTTGTCTTTTCTGCAACGATCACGCTATTCTAGATGAATCCCTTCTAGCCGATCCGATAGCGCCTTACCCGCATCAAAGCCGTCAACGTCTCAATGCTAAGCCGGAGGCTTGCGTTTCGCGGTCCTTCAAGATTCGCCGATCTCAAAGAAATCCTTGAGCTTGGCAATCCCTATTTCATCCAAGGGGTATTGTTCTGCTATTCGGCCGCCATCCATCCGGATGACCTCATCGCATGCTTCGGCGATGAACTCGTAATCGTGTGTGATGACGAACAGGAATCCGGCTTCTTCGCGCAGTCTACGGAGAAGCCGCACCGTCTGCATCATATGGGCGTAGTCCAGCCCGCTGGTGGGCTCGTCCAATATTATGATCTTTTTGCCACTGAAGCAGGCCGAAGCGATGATGACCCGCTGCTTCTGCCCGCCCGACAGCGTCATGGGATGACGATTTTCCAAACCGGCAAGGTCCATTTCAGTCAGCAGGCTAGCCAGTTTTAGCGCCCCGGATTCGGTAGCCGAATCCCGCGATCCGAGGGTCACCTCAGTCGCCACACTATCGGCGAAAATTTGATGGTTCACTTCCTGCATGACCAGATAGCTCAGCTTGAGTCGCCGGCGTTTACCAAGCTCATTGCCGTCAATCAAGCACTTCCCGGAAGCCTTCTTCAATGTTGCACACAATGCCGCAGCGAATGTCGATTTTCCCGCGCCATTGCGACCTATAACGGCATAGGCTCTCCCTGCCCCGAAGGAGGCATTCTCTATGCATAGGGCCCTCCGTTTGCCATGGTAGCCTTCCAAATGAGCGACCGAGAGCACCGCCCTTTTGTCCCGGAGTGCAATCGGTCGGGTTGGCACATCGGTCAGTGACATGAAACGCAGGCCTGTTCGTTCCAGGTCGGCCTGCGTCATGGAGTCGAAGTCCTCTTGTGTGTACTGGGCGCGGATTTTACCGTCTTCCATATAGATGGCGCGGTCGAATATGCCGCGAAGATAGAACAGTCTATGTTCTGCGATGACGATCGTCTTGCCCTGCTGCTTGAGAAGACCCAGACTCCGGCGTAGCCTTTTCACGGTGGCCATGTCGAGATTCGCGGATGGCTCGTCGAGCACATACACTTCCGGCTGCATCGCATACACGCTCGCAAAGGCTACTATCTGCTTTTCCCCGCCCGATAACCCGAATATGCTTCTGTCCAGCAGGTCCTCGATCTGAAGGTCTTCGGCGGTTTGACGCAATCTCTCGGTTATCTGCCGACGAGGCATACCCAGATTTTCGCAGCCAAAGACGATTTCGCTTGTGGTGTTTACGGTGTAGAACTGCGTACGCGGGTTCTGGAAGACGGTTCCGACTCGCTCAGCGATTTTGTGCATGGGGAGATCCTGTACGGCCTGACCGTCGTGAAGGACCTGACCAGAAAGCTTCCCTTCATAGAAATTCGGGATCATGCCGTTCAGCAGTCTTGTTACGGTCGACTTCCCGCACCCGCTCTTTCCGCACAACAGGACGCATTCGCCCTTAGAAATCGAGATGGATAGCTTCTCGAGAGCCGGCTGATCGGCCTCATTGTAGGTATAGGTGACATCTTTGATTTCTATCATATTGCGCAACATGCCTTGAGAACGATGAGCAGTGCACCATAGACCACAAGAACGACCATCGCCAGGTAGTCCGCCAGTCCAAAGCCGACTTCCACATATGAGGTGTGTTCCCCCGGCGCATCGAGTCCACGGCAAAGAGCCGCCGCGGAGAGTTCTTCGCCGACGTTCACCGCGGAGAAGATCAACGGCACCATGATGTGCTCCACCGAAAAACAGATTCCGCGCATCCGCATGGCTGCGCGGATCGATTCCCATTCTTCACGAATCGTCGGAAAGTACCTGAACATAACGGACAGCGGGATTATAACTGACTGCGAGACATGCATCTTGCGCATGACCGCGACGAACGCACTGACCTGCGTCGTCGTAAGGATCCATCTCCCCAGGATCCAGCATGGCATGAATTTGCGCAAGGTTAACGCGACAAAGGAGACAAGGGCAAAAGCCATATCCGACAGGCGCGGGGTCAGCATCTTGTCGACCAGGAGCATTACCACGAATACCGCGAGGTACTTCGCCGCGCTTGCAATCCTTCGCGAGGCAATAATGATGGCCTCACTATACAGGAATAGCATCAGTTCCAGCACGAACGAATGGCTTGCCAGGAGCAGCAGATTCACTACCAGTAGGGCAATCAGCTTCGTTCTCGGGTCGAATCTGACCGCTTTGTGTCCCACTAGACGATGCCGGCTCTTTGGAAATGCTTCTTGAACAGCTTACCGCTGACGAGCACGCCTATGAGGCCGGCTATAACGGTGCCCACGATCATTATCAGCAAAACCCACATCGGGGTAAGAGCCCTCAAGGTATCCACAAACTCTTGGCTCATTCCCCTCGCTAGCGTATCCGCGAAATAGTAGTCCCGCATGATCCATATGGGGAGAAAGCCACCGATGAGATTCAGATCGAAGAACAGATAGCTTATGGCGTTCCGAGTGTTATTTCGAAAATTGCCGCTTCCGGCAATTAGCTCGGCAACGAGCCCGAAGATCACGCCAAAGACGATGACGATCCAGATGTTGCCCATGAGGATCAGGAATAGACATGGCAGAACTGCCGCAATGAAGATCGGCCCGTGCATGGGGGCCTTTGCCAAGAGCATCAAGTAGACCGGTGCAGCGAAGAATGCGATGATGCTGGTCATGGCAAGATACAGCGGTGGAACGGGCATACAAATCGTCCCGATAACCGCAAAGACAACGAAGTACAGGGCGATGAACACACCGGCCAGTACGAGCCTTCTTGATTTCTTGACATCCATTTTGGAAGCCTGTTCTTTCATTACTCTCTCCTAGTAGTCTACGACTTGGTTTGCGACCCATCTCTGGCTCTTCGCCTGAATGGCGAAGAGCCTTGCATAAAGACCATCTCTGCTCATGAGCTCGTTGTGCGTACCGACATCGTCCACTCCGCCAGAGTTGAGCACGATGATCTTATCTGACCCTGTTATCGCGCCCAGCTCGTGCGCGACAACAAGAACCGTTTTCCCAGCGATCAGGCGTGAGATCGCCTTGTGAAGTTCGCATTCGTTTTTTGGATCAAGTGCGGCCGTGGCCTCATCCAGTAAGATGATCGGCGCGTCTTTCAGAATTGCCCGGGCAATGGAGATTCTCTGTCGTTCGCCTCCGGAAAGCGTGCTGCCGTTCTCCCCCAGGCAAGTCTGATACCCATCGGGGAGCGCTCCGATGAACTCATCGCAGTTCGCTGCACGAGCCGCCGCCATGACCTGTTCGTCTGTGGCGCGGGCATTTCCTATACGGATGTTATTCATGACCGAATCGTTAAACAGGATGACGTTTTGGAATACAAACGACATATAATTCATCAGGTGTTCGGGGTCAAGCGTCTTCACATCAACGCCACCGATTCTCACCGCACCCTTGTCGACATCCCAGAATCGGGCGATCATGCGTAGTAAGGTGCTCTTCCCGCTTCCGGAGGGGCCCACCAGCGCGGTCACCTTCCGCTCGGGGATCTCCACACTGATATCCCGCAGAGCCATCTTCCCGCCGTAGGAAAACCAGACATGATCGAATTCGATCCCGAAGTGATCGATTGCGGTCTTGCCCCCACTCATGAAGGGTATTGAGAATAGAGCCCTGATGCGTTCGGTTGAGGTTACGGTGTGAAATAGCATGGGTAGCAGCGTAAGAATCGACAGGATCGGCCCGTATACGCGGCAAACCACCACTAATGATAGCAGGAGCGGAAAGAGGTCCATGCTTCCACCAACAAATAGCCGGACTGCGACGAAGACGGTCAATCCGATTCCCGCTTGGAGCACGAATTGTGCAACGGAGATGACGACGCCTGTCTTCAGCTCCATTCCAATCGAAGCTTTCCTGAGCTCGGTCAACGCAGTCTCAAGCTCTGTGGATTTCTCCCCGTCGAGAGCGCATTCTTTGATCACTCGAATTCCTTCGAGATATTCCTGAATCTTATTGGAAGCCGCTACCTTGGCGTTTGCCTGACGGTTGCTGACCTTTTTCTGTGCTTTTCGGGTTCCAAAGATGATGAGCAGTGAGATCGGCAACGTGCAGAAGATGGTCAGGGCCATGCGCCAATCGAAAAATGCAATACCGAGACTGACGATAGCCGTCGATATGCAGTTGGCAAGAAGCGGGGGCACGATATGGCTCAAGGCGTGTTCGATGTTAGCACAGTCGCCCATGAGGTTTGACGTGAGCTCGGCGAGACTCTTGCTGTCGAACACGCTCATCGGGAAGTGCCGAATAGTTTCAGCTATCCGGACGCGACTGTCTTCCGCCGCCATATAGCAACTCAAATAGGTCTTACGATAATCGTTTTTGGAACAGAAATAGGAAATGATCGCTATCGCGAGACCGACGAAAAATAGTATCCACAGGCGGGGCCAGGAGGCCTCCGCTCCGGTTAGGGGCTTCAATACCTCTTGAAAGGCGAGGACGACGATCAGCACGGATAGCAGCGTCACGATATTTGTGAGCGTACACGCAACGATACCCTTTCTTAGGCCCAGCGTAGCCTCATCCGATATTTCGAATGCATTCTGTAGTCTCTTCATGATCATGCTGTCTCCCCTCCTCTCAGTTTCCAAGCCGTCGAGTGGGTATAGCACTCCCATAGGTTGCTGAACTGGCCCTTGGCGGTTATAAGTTGTTCGAAGGTGCCTCGCTCGACGATCGAACCCCGTTCCACGACGAGGATGCTGTCTGCATTCCGGATGGTCGAGAGGCGATGCGCGATCATTATAACCGTTTTGTCTCTCATCAACTCGTCGAGAGCCTTCTGGATGAGATACTCGTTCTCCGCGTCGGAGAAGGCAGTTGCCTCGTCCAGCACCAGTACGGGCGAGTTCTTCACAATCGCCCTAGCGATAGCCAGACGTTGGGCCTCTCCGCCGGATAGTTGCGCTCCGCTGCTTCCGTATACCGTGTCATAGCCGGCCGGTAGCTCGCAGATGAACTCATGGCACTGTGCGGCCTTGGCCGCTGTCACGACGTCATCGCGCGATGCTCCTTTTCTTCCCATGCGAATGTTCTCGAAAATGGTCTCCCCAAATAGAAACGTATCCTGAAAGACGAAGCTTACCGTCTCCATCAGATCATCGACGTCCATATCGCGGATATCGACTCCACCGATAGTTATGGCGCCTTCATCGACATCGTAGAAGCGAGGGATCAGACTGGCGATAGTAGTCTTACCGCCACCGGAAACACCGACGATGGCTGTCGTCTGCTTTTCCGGAACCGTGAAGGTAATATGCGAAAGTGCCCTCTGCGTCGACGACTCATCGTAGGAGAAGCTTACGTTATCGAAAGATAGAGCAAATCCCTCCGGGCGCGCATGTCTTCCGTTTTCCGTCATCGTCGTTTCGCCCAGAACGGAATCCATACGCTCCACCGCACCAAGAAACTGCTGCGTATTTGCCATGGCATATATGACTTTCATCAAGATGCCGCCGATGACGGGAACGAATATTAAATAGAAGATGAACGACGACACAAAGCCCCGGTAATCGGCAGCGCGCCGGCCCATCAGTATCCCCGCCGGGATCAAAATCAGATACATCGAAGAGAAAGCGGTGGTCAATGTAGCGGTCATGTTCTCCTGGCTCAGAGAATATGTTGTGACCGCCTTCGTATACCGGCCAATTGAACTTCTCAGACGATTGAACGAATCCGCCGTCTGCTGGAACGCCTTTATGACGCCCATCCCACGAACATACTCTGTGGACGCGTTGCTCATGTCTCCGAGCGCGGACTGGTAGTCCGTTATCATTTGTCCGGTCTGTTTGCCGGCGGAGGTCGCACCGTAAAGCACAAAGGCAACGACGATACCCAACAGCGAAACGAGACCGAAGCGCCAGTCCACCGCTAGAACCGTCACGATCATCAGTATCGGGGCGGTGAACGCTGAGACCATATTGGTCAGATCGTGGGCGATGAATCCTTCGAGGCTCTCGATGCTGTCATCCATGACTTCTCGCAGCTTTCCCGTGCCCGTTTTTAAGATGAATCCCAACGGCACTCTTGCGAGATGTCTCAGAAAGTCCATCTTCAGTTGGTACAGTGTGCCATATGCCGCGATATGCGAGAATGCGACAGAAAGCATATAGAGTATGATACTCATGAACACCCCGGCAAGGGCTAGAGTGGCATACATGTGTACCGTTCGCGTGCTCAGATTAGCGATTGTCGGATAAACATAGACAATCTCTTTGATCACCAGGTAGATGGCAGCATAGGGAATGAACGACGCGATGGTCGAGAGGATGGCGAGGCTGATGGCGGCCGCCATTAACCTCTTCTTCATCATCGCTATCTCAAGTAAACGGGAGATCCCAGACTTCTGCCTTGGTCCGCGTCCCTTTTTTTCGAGCGACGTAGCCGTCTTCCCGTCGCAAAGCCTTTCCATGTCGTGAAAACCACCCTGGCTCACACGCATCACCGAGCCTGTCGCCTGGCTATCATGTGAACTATGTTGCCGGGCGTCTCGAAATCTTCAAGGCTCAAGTCCTCCAGGTCGATGGATATCGAGAATACCTTTTCCAGCTCCATTATCAGGGTAACTACTTCAAAGGAATCCATGTTTCCCGAAGCAATGAGAGAGGTTTCGGCGTTCAATTCGACGTCCGCCAAGTCGTCTACGATCTCTCTAAGTAGCCGAATGATTTCCTCAAGCATCCTTACGTTCTCCTTCTAGAGCATCCATGGATAATCCTAGCTTCTCCAGGGACTCCTCGATCGCCTCGCCCGATATCGGGCTCTCGCAGATATCCAACGCTCGTTGCCGGGTCATCTCTCCATCCCGTACGAGTTCGGAAAGCTCAACCTCATGCTGCGCGTATCCAAAATCCTTCTCAGCCAAGTACTGAGAGACATGGTTGAACAAGCAATTTGAAGAATTGGTGGGCCAACTCCTCGAAGAGCGCTTGAATCCCAACTCTTTTGTCAACAGCTCGACGATCTCGCGTTCGTCCCATTTTACGTATTTGAACGGCGAAATCTGCGCGATCTCTGGATAACGCTTGTGGAAGAAGGCGGTTTGGTTGGCAACCAACTCGGTCAACTCGCGGTACTGGGGGTATTCCGAAAGCAAATCGATGGCATTCTTGTCGGAAACATCGTAGATCCAGAACAGTTCACTGTTCCTGATGTACTGCTGTCCCTTCGTGTAACCACCGAGGATCAGTTTAACGTCGAACCTCTGCGCGATTTCATGAATCTTCCAGTCAAGGAGCGCATGGCATAGACGACAGTAATAGATCCTTCTTTTGGATTTCAAGAACAACTTGAACAAATCTTGGATATCCGAAACCTTGAAGATCACGCTATCTATGCCCAAGGCATCGGTGGCATTCGCCAGGTTCTCGGGCATCTCGGGTAAGGAAAAGCCGCTATCGATCATGACGGCCAGCGGTCGTAGCCCTAAGATCTTTTTCGCTATGTAGAGAGTCATGAGGCTGTCTTTGCCACCGGAAACACTGCATACGCAATCGTAGGGACCATCGTTCCGGAAGCGGTTCACCTTTTTCTTCAAAAGATTCAGTTTCTGCTCTCCATCAGTCTTTCCGAAACTGCCGTGTTGCCGCGCTAGGGCGTCCCGGCGCCTACAGATGTCGCATACGCCTTCATCGTCGAACACAACGTGATCAGGCGCCTCTGGCATGATACAACAGCTACAATGCTCTCTCCTGGGCCGCTCGATCGTCTTTTCCTTGTCGTTCACGTCAACCATCCTCTAGAACGATTACAGTTCGACATAGCGGGAGATCTCCGCACGGGTTCGCTCGTCCCAGGCTATCGGATCGGCGCCCTTTTGCGAGAGCAGCGCGAAAGCCAAACGTTCGATGCCGAATGCCAGACAAGACGTGTAGCAGTAATCCTGCGATTCGTTGCGAATGTTATACGGTTTGGAGAAGTGCGTCCGATGGAAATTCATCGAGCCGCATGCGGTATATGAATCATGCGCCGGAATCTTCCATTTGAATTCGCGTTTCGAATCGCCGAGTATCTGAAAGAACCGTAGTTTTTTGTAGTTTGACGCGAAGAACGAGTCGTTGGCGGTGTCGAGTCTCGCGTTTACCCGGAAGACTTCCTGCCAGAAGTCCCATAGGCCTTTCGCTACCTGCATGCGATCCTCGCACTGCCCAGGAGTTCCCACGAAGACGTATTCCTTCATATGGAACTCGTTCAGCCGCGTCAGTTCAAAGATGTTGCTGCCTTCATCGCGGAAGCAGGTTCCAGAAACGAGAAACTCAATCGGGCGGGCACCGGTAACCGCCTCGTTCTCCAGCATTTCATAGACCGGTACGCAAGCGGCATGCCGAAGGACGTTCTCGGGAGTGCGCATCTCCGCGAGCACAGATCCGTCACCGATGCCGCTCTTTGAAAAACGATCCAAAATCTTGATGTCCTTTTTCATGGAGGTTTGAAACATCATGTAGTGGGGGAAGTTCTCGAAATAACCGCCCTTCCCATACTGATCGATCGCGTGAAGCACCGGGAAACTATACTCTTGCACCTCGCCGAACGTGGCCCGGGCATAGTCGCCGATCTTCCTATCAAAATACTGGAAAACCTTCAGGAAGAGTCTGCTGTACGCATAGGTTCCCTTTGCCGTCTGGCGTATGTCACCGTTTTCGAGCAACTGCTCGAAAACCGAGACGCTGTTCGCCATGGGCTCACCGGAATGATCCTCCAGCGTCTTGATGGGAACCTCCTTGTCGCCCAGACTCCCATCTTCTATCATATTGTAAAGGATCGCGATCTGTTCCTGCACTTCCTTTTGATCGCGTTCTCGGCATTCGACCAGGATGCCTTGCTCGTCCTTGGCGACGCGGTAGATTTTTGGCGAGACGTAGGGCAGCATCTCATAGAAGAGCTTCCGGTCAGATGGGATCCTCTCCCTATCGTAATAGAACGTCATCATCTGCAAAAGACCTCCCGATCATCCGAATTGCCGTTCCCTATTCCGGCTTTTAGCGTTATCCATCAGCTTGCGCCAGTGGTCTGGCCAGGGCAGCGAGAGCATCTCGAAGCATGTCAACCCCAGACGCTCGCCAAGCTCAATAGCGTCCTGAGCGAGCCCGCCCATCTCGGTGAGACTCGTTAGGTTCCCGATGCCGTCATCGCGGAAGTACTCGCGACATATTGCCAAGATAAAATCGTTGTCTTTTGCCTGATCGGCCTGTCTTAACCGGCTCCGGATGAGGGGAATCCAATCTGCGACCACAGGGGTGTTCAGGATCTCGTAGACTTCCAGCTCGACGTGCATACTCCGGTAGAGCCTCGATATGAACTGCATGGCAGTAACCGAGTCCCCGCCGATGAAATAATAGTTGTCATCGGGCGAGACGGCATCTAGCCGAAGAACCTCCGCCAGTAGGGCAAAGACCTTGCCTTGTAGGCGGTCAGGCTCTTCTTCCTTCCTTCCAGGGCCTGCCTCGGGATCTATCGCTGTGCGTGTGCCGGCGACCGGATACGATGCCAAGCTCTTGCGATCCGGTTTACCATTGTACCTCAACGGCATAGTCTTGAGCTTTGTAATGTGTGCGGGCATCATATAGTCGACCAACTTGCTTTCGAGTTGGCCGCGCACGTCTTCCAGGGTGATTTCACCCACGTAGAACAGTGCGATACGTTCGCTTTTTTCATGGATTACACAGCAGCTGCTGTCGATCTCCGGAATTTCGTTCACACGGCGCTCGATTCCTCCCAACTCGATTCGCTTGCCGTGGATTTTCACCTGGTTGTCAGCGCGGCCCATGAATCGGATGCTTCCGTCCGGAAGGTACACCCCCCGGTCCCCACTCTCATACATTCGTTTGCCGGCCACCGTGCGGAAGTGCCCTGCGGTTTCCTCGGGATCACCCGCATACCCAATGGCAACACCGATCCCTTCGATGAACATGGTGCCTTGCACTCCAATAGGGCATTCCCGCAACCGCGCATCGAGGAGATGGTACTTTGTGTTTGGGAAGGGTTTTCCATAGGGGATGAACCCTGCACAGATGTCTTTTGTTTCTATCGGGTGAGATATGTTCCAGATGGTTGTCTCTGTGGGGCCCCCAACGCTGAAGATCCGGACTCCGGGGGAGAGGGAGAATAGCTTCTCAACGGTACCGGCCCGAATCCAATCCCCGCCCAGAACTACCCGCTTCAAACATTTCAAGGCCAACGGGACTTCCGGGCTCTCAGCCATGAGCATCATCTCCATGAGAGCCGGAACCGAGTTCCAACAATTGACCCCCTTGTCGCGGATTAACGCTGCGAGATATTTCGGATCCCTCACCCGCCGGTAATCTGGTAGCACCACGCTCCCGCCTAGGACGAACATACCCAGGTAATCGAATAGGGACATATCGTGGCAGAAGCTTGTGATCCCGATGGCCCGCCACCGTACGCTTTGGTCCAACTGGAGCCTTTCAGGCGAATGCATGAGGCAATTCACCAGGCCGTCCGATCCCAGTAGGACACTTTTCGGGCGCCCTGTTGTCCCAGAGGTGTTTATGACGATCGCCGCACCATCCGAATCGTCAAGGGCAACCGGCTGCCAATGAAGCATATCCTCCTTTTTCGAATCGGTTGCACCTCCGGTATAGAGCACATCCCATTCCCTACAGTTGACCACCGGAATGCCAACGGATTCTGCCATTTCCTGCAGCTGGTCATCTGTCAGAAGCCGCCGGATATGGGCGTGTTCGATACACCACCTGATATCTTCGGGCGGAAGCGTGGTCTCGATGGGCATGTAGGCGACTCCCGCGAAGATCGACGCCAGAGCCGCCAGGATCTGCTGCGGGCCCTTCTCCATGAGGATCCCAATGCGCAGGTCATCGGTTTCTCTCTTCCAGGAGGCAAGCTCCGCTGTCATCGCAGCTGCCCGCTGCCAGACCTCGCCATAGGTGAGTTCGAGCTCGTCGGCGAGGATGGCCGGCTCATCCCAGTTCGCGCGAATGGACTCGGTGATCAGGTCTGCAAGCGGGGGAAAGTCCATCTCGGATGCTGTCCCATTTACCCGGTCGATAAGCATCCTTTCCGGCAGGCTGAGTTCGATTTCAAGGTCATCGAGGGCGCCATCTTCGTCGCAGACGCTGTGCAGCAGACTCACATATCTTCGGATGATGCTGCCGAGGAGCCGCTCGTCTACCTTGTCGGGGCGATACGTCGAAAGAATCTGCATTTCCCCGTTGACCGCGAGCACCAAGGTTTCGACATCCAAGGCCCCGGTCTCGACACGCACAGATCTCAACGTCAGGCACGGCGTCTCCTGGTCACGCCCATCAGGCAATACTGCGGTGAATGACCAGGGCAACTCCAGTTGAGCGCCCCGGCGTTCCTGTAGCAGCCGAACAACCTCTGGGCCGGCCACTGCCGCATGATCCTGCATATCCCAGAGTCTGTCCTGGATACGCCGAGCAGTATTGGACAGGGACTCCGGTTCGCTCGTCGGCTCCCACGGGAAAACGAAGAAGTCGGCGCACATCCCAACCGTGTTCTCGATGCCGTCCAATCCGTACGGTCTGATCGATCTGGGCATGGTCAAGAGAAAAGAATCCCTGTCGCTATAGCGGTCAAGTACTCGGAGATAGAGAGCGAACATCAAGGCATAAGGCGTCACGCCCAGAGCCGATGCCCGATCCACCAGCCGGTACCATGTGTTCATCGCCATTGGCTGCGATATGTACCTTGTTTCAGGCCCATCGGTCGCCTCAGAAAGGCTGGGTAGGGAGAACCCTTCCGCATTTTGTGGAATGATTTCCTTCCAGAAAAGCTGTGCCTCATCCTGTTCATCCGGAGGTCGCGAATCGCTCATGAACTCGACGAACCGGTTGAAATCGCACTCGGTATCAACCGACCTACCCTGATAGAGCAACCCCAGATCGCGAATCATGATCTGCTGGCTCTCGCCATCCATTCCGATGCCATCGGTCACCGTTAAGATGCTGGCGCTACCATTACCCAATCGGACGACATGGACGGCCTGTAGCGCAGTTGCCCCCAGAACAGCAGAATAAAACACCTGCTGCTTCAAACCAGCTATCTGTTCGAGATTGTCTTCATAGGCACCCGCAAAATCGTAGTAGCGAACGGGTACTTCATGACCACCCGCAATCCACTGACAGCGCTCTGCCGCGGAGAACGCTGCAAGCAACATCGGATGAACCCGGCAGAGCTCCTGCAACGCTGCTTCGAACCGGCTCGTCTCAAACTCCGCGCAGAACAGCTCATACATCTCACGGTCAGGAGGAAGGGACTCCGGCGAAAGATTCCGCCTTAGCAGGCCATAGCTTTCCTGCAGCGGCGTCATTGCGATTCTTTCAGGAGTCATGCCTGACGTTGCCCGGTAGCATGATCCGCAACATAAGTCGCGATCGACTGGATGCTTCCCAACTCGTATAGGGTGCGAAAATCCACCTTCACTCCGAATAGTCTGCGCAATTCGATTTGAAGCTTCATAGCGTCCACGGACTTACCGCCCATTTTCGAAAAATGGGTATCGCCATCGGGATCCTCCATATGGAAGACATCCTCGAATATCTTTTTGACCCGCTCCTCCATCTTTCCCTTCCTGACCCTGATCGGTTCTTTAACTTCGGGTTTCGAACTAAGACAACCCGTACCGGTACTTCCGCTATATCCTTGTCGCAAGCTCAACGAACCGCGAGAACCATCGTTCGATCCTTTCGGTCCCCATCATCTCCATCGGGAAGACCCAGCTGTTCAGCAAGCCGTCGGTCATGCGGAATAGCTGAACATCGAGGCATACGTTTGGTGTTTGAGAAATCATGTAGGTTAGATTCCCGAAGCTGCGCCGAAATTCCTCATTCAGAAAGACGCCGTTCCGATTGAACGAGTATACTAGGGGAACCAGAGAATCCGCGCTGGTATAGTGTACAGGTCGCTTTGCCTCGACTTGCGCCGCCAACTGGTACTTGAGTTCTCTGGCGACTTCCAGAACTTCCCTTTCGGCTATGTCTTCCACTTTGAGCCATACGATCTTGGTCAGATCCCTCACGCAGTCCTCGCCGGGTGCCGTCACAGCGAATAGCGGGACGTTCACGACGAAGTCCTTCTTTACGGCCTCGTCTCCGCTCTTCAGCAAGCAGGCAAGCAACCCATGGAACAGATCGCTCCCGTTCGCCTCGAAATACTCACACAACCTTTCCCGGCGGGGCACATCGAAGGTCTCGTTGAGCGCGACGTATCGGCATCCGCTCAGGTCCCCGGCGTTGGCCCCATAGTTGAACAACTCGGTAAGCGACGCCATCTCGATGATTTCAGGATCTTTCGCATCGTCCGCGTGCTCGGCCCACACTGGCAAGGCATCCGCTATTTGCGGATACTCATATAGCAGCGCCAATTCATTGAGCATCTCCTGGAATCCGTTGACGTCGCAGATGGACAACTCGATATCAAAGCACATCCTCGAGCGGTTCTGCGGTAGGAGGAAAAGCACCAATCCACAACCCTGCCCCCGCGAGAGGTCCATCTTGCGGTGGGAGAAGTTGCGACGGCAATCCTGCAGATAGCCTTTTGCCTCGGCTACACTCCTGCTCCTTGCGTCAAAGAGCCAAAAAGCATTGTTCATGAGATCATCTGCGGCAGAGACCGTTGCATCCTTTGCGATCTTCACCTGAGTCATCACGTGCCTATCCATGAGACGCCGCCACGCCCATTCAAGTCGGGTCGCATCGATATCACCGCCGCTTATCTCCAGGTAAGCATGGCACGCGACCCCGCCGAGCGAATGATTCAACTCACGTCCCACGAGATAGGACTTCTGCAACTTGGTGATGCCCACCGCTTTCCTATCTCCGGTCATTTGACGCCAGCTCCTTCAACCGGTTCTTATCGATTTTGCCGACGGCGGTCAACGGCCAGCTTTCAAGACGTTTCAGGCGATCTGGGATACAGCAATCCTCTATATGCTGATCGCGAAGCAGGGAAACAACCTCTTGGAGCGATAGCTCCTCCTCTCCGATGTAGAAGGCACAGATTGCCGTACCAAGGATCTCGTCGTTCACGCCTACTACCGCGCACTCCTCGATCGAAGGCACGCTCAGCAGCCACGCCTCTACCTCGGAAGGCATGATCTTCTCGCCCGCCCGGTTGATCTGCTCCTTTACCCTCCCGGTGATCCTGATATCACCAGATGGCAGCTTCAGTCCCTTGTCGCCGGTGCAATAGAAACCGTCTCTGAAGCTCTCCCGATTGGCAGGAACATCGCTGTAGTAGCGCTGAATGGTATAGGGCCCCCTCACCACTACTTCGCCTTCCTCGCCGTCCGCAACGTCATTGAAGTTCTCATCGACGATACGGAACACATCTTCCGGAGAACGTGGGCGTCCTTGGGCGAAATAGCGGATATCCTCGGGCGCATCGAGGTCGGTAAGAAACGTCATCCCCTCCGCCATGCCGTAGACCTGGATAACTTGAGCGCCCAAGGCGCGCTCTGCCTCCCGAGCCTGAACGGGGGAATAAATGGCTCCGCCGACGAGGAAATAGCGAAGCGAACCCAGATCGCTGCTCTCATCGATATCGCGGTAACGAACACACAGGCTGGACACTGCCGGTACGAAGCTGGTGATGGTCACTTTTTCCCGTTCGATCCAGTCGAAGATATCCATGGGGCTTGCATACTCGCACATGACGTTCTTGCCCCCGCACAGGACCGTTCCGATCATTCCGGGTGTGCCCAGGGCGAAGTTGTGCGCCGCCGGAATCGCTGTCAGCATGATGCTATCTGCATCCATGCGGCAGTGTTGTGCCGTGATTCGCGCGTTATAGCAGTACGTACCATGAGTACGGCCGATGAGCTTCGGAATCCCTGTGGTTCCTCCCGACAAAGAAAGGAACGCCAAATCGCCGGGCTCCGGTTTTGCGTGGTCGATCGGCGCAGCAGACCCGTCTGCGAGCGCTGCACGGATCTCCGCATCGGTGTACAGCTTCTGTATGGACCCGCACCGATCCACCATGGCTTTTCCGATACGATAGGATTCCTCATCGACCGAATCCCGTGTGGTGACGTAGGCCTTTGGTTGTGCGGCCCGGCCCAGGGCAGCCACGACATGCTCGCGATGCATCGGCAATACGAACACGGGAAGCGCCCCAATATCGAACAGTGCAAAGCAGATAACCTCGAACATGACGGAGTTCGGTAGTTGCAGGATCACTCGGTCACCTTTTGAGATGCCGTTCGCCAGGAAGAGCCCTGCAACCTTTCGGGATGCATCCCAAAGCTCAGCGTAGGTGAGACGCATCAGGCGATCCACCACCGCCGTACGCTCGCCAAAGGACTCCGCAGACCGCCTCAGAATATCCGAAAGCGTCTCGGTTTCCCATTCTCTTTCCATCGGGACTCTCTGCTATTCCTTTTCCGCGAGTTTCTTTGCTATCAGGGCCGTCAGTGAATTCACCGAAACCGGTTCCATGAGGTTCAACTCGTCAGCCAGCATGACGCCATACCTATCTTGACAGGTGAGGAAGACCTGGACAATGGCGATGCTGTCCGCGCCGACGTCCTCATAAAACATGGCGTCGTCGCTGAACTCGGTGTTCCCATTTTCGAGCATCTGCTTTAGGGTCGACCTTATTGTCTCTCTTACCTCGGCCTCGTCTTCAGGAGTCATTCCTTTACCCCACCTTTTCTCATGTTGTACTTTCTAACCCCGCCAGCACCAGCGTTCCATTCGGTCAAAGAGATGCTGACGGCATTCCGGTCTACTTCCTGCTTCGAAGTTGACGGCAACGGACCGGCTGTCACGAAAACCAATTCGATGCGCTTGTAGTGCGGCAGGCGGTTATTGACCTGCAATATTTCTCTGATTAAGGCTCCTTCGTCAGATGCCGGACGGAACAGGGCAAGAACCGGACGACCTTCAAAACCTACCGCACAGTATTGCCCGACCTTATCGCGAAGCAGCTCGAAATCCTCTTCAAGTTCCTCGACGTAGATGTTCTCGCCGGCATCGTTCAGAATCATGTTGTCAACTCGACCCACGCAATAGAAATCGTCGCCTCGTATCTGGAAGACATCCCCGGTGCGGTAGAGTTCGCCATGGGCTTCTTGTCTTGACACGAATTCGCCCTCGCGCAGGAAACCGTCAGCTATGTTCTTTCCCGTTACGGCCAGTTCGCCCATGCCCTGCGGCTGCCAAGAGCCATCTTCCACGATGACACCTGCCGCATGGGCGTTGAAGAGTTGTCCCGAATAGCCAGCGGGACCCTCCATCGACTTGACGTCATTGAGGAAGCCGAGGGCGATGCAACCACCCGTCTCCGTGGAACCGTAGGCATTGCCCATACAGAAATCGATTGTGCCGACGAAGGCCGCCAGTTCCTCATCGATTTTCGTACCACCGATCAGTCCATGGCGGAACTGCTCCCCGAAAAAGTCTGAAAAGCTCTCCCTGCCTACCCCGCCTACCTTATTCCGGTAGACATTGAAGATGGACTTCCAGACGGCGGGTACACCATAGGTTGTCCAGATCTTCTCCTCGCGAATGGTCCGGACCATCTCCAACACCCCCGGGTTCTTCGGGAAGACGAGCGTGCACCCGAAGCCCACGAACACCGAGGGAGCCTGGAAGCCAAACACATGCCGCATCGGCAAGGTGGCCATCATCCTCATCTGTTCGATGTCAAGGTTCTCCGCGCTTCTCATGGTGAAGGGATTCCCGAAAATGGTGCACCGGACTGTTCTTTGGATACGAGTTAAAGTCTTTGCCTGGAACACAACCGCTTTCGCGCTTCCGGTGGTGCCGGAAGTGCACAGGCACATTATGCTTTCCCAGGCTGTCGAAGAAGGTTCTCCTGCCTCGGCAGCCACAGCATCCTCAAAGGGAATACTCACTACCGGAAAATCCTCGCCACGCGTTCCAACTATAGCGGCGAGTCTGCCAAGCTCGACGGCATTCCGGACGTACAGCGGAGTCGCCCCTTCGTCGAGTAGCATGACCTTATAGCCGATCATAGCGAGACCATAGAACACATTCATCCATAAAGGATGGGTTGGGTATTTCAGCCCGATCCAACGTCCCTTTTCAACGCCCTCTAACGCTTTTTCAAGAAATGCGCCAACCGCTTTCGTCTTATTCTTGAAATCTTTCGCATACATGAGCCGCTTCTCGTCGCCAACATAGTATTCCACCATGGGGTAGTCCGGTGAGAAGCCCGCAAAGACATCCTCGTATATTGTTTCCAACGTTATCATTGGGTTCCCCTTCAAAACCATCACATCACTGCCGACAGGACGCCCATGTTGGCTCCCACTGCACCGCCGAGCATCAGGATTTTACTTTCATTCTTCAAGATGCCCAGCCTCCTCGCCTCACAGGCCATGATCGGGATATTGGCAGCGCCGACGTTTCCGATGCGCTCAACGATCTCCGGCATCACCTCCTTATCCACACCGATGATCTCCCGGATATTCTTGGTGATCCACTTGGCGACTTGGCTCACCAACACACAATCGATGTCTTCCTTGCGCCAACCGCTTTTCTCCATGACGGGAGGGATATAGGTACGCGAGACTTCCTGATGCATGTCGATCAGGGCCTTCGTGGTTCCGGGAATGTAGAGCTTGTCGTTCGCCTTCGGGTAGACCACGCCGCCGCCCCAGATGACGTTGTTATTCCACACGGCGGGAACCGTATGAAACAGTGCCGTGAGGATTCCGCGTCCGTCGTCTTCCTCGGAACCGCGGCTCACGACAAAGGCGCCGCCGCCATCGCCAACGCTCAACGCGGCTGGAGCACGATGCAGCAGTTCCTGCTTATCCGCATAGTCGAACTTTGTCCAGCGGGACAGCGCCTCTCCCGAGACCACCAAGACGTTATCCGCCTTATCCGACTTGATCAGGCTGTCTGCCACATCCAACCCGCTCAAGAAGGCATTGCACGCGTTCTTGATGTCAAAGGAATAGGCACCGCGAATGTCAAGCTTATCCATTACGACGTTCACCGTCGCCGGCTCTGCGAAATCCTGTGTGATAGAGCAAAAAAGCACGGCGTCGATATCCGAAGGGGCAATACCGGCATCCTTCATGGCCGCATCACCCGCCCGAGCCGCGATATCTGAGCAATGTTCCTCCTCCGCCGCATAGTGTCGGCTCGCGCAGCCCGTGAGCATCTTCACCAACCCAGTCTTTATGCCGAATCTTTCGTAACCGGCACGCTTTTCGATCTCTTCGCTCGAAAAGACTCGCTCGGGAAGATACATCCCAATTCCCGTAATAATACTTTTCACGATCGGTATCTCTCTGCCATCAGGGAGAGACGCTGCCCAAGCAACATCCAGCATCCTCCCTCAATCGCCCTGCCTCCGCATCGAGCAGACGCATATTCATGAAGGAAATGAGTTCATTCTCCTGCTCCTGTCTTTGCATGTAAAAATGATTTCCATCGACCACCCGCACCTCCGGCTCGACGGTGAAGTAGTCCTTCCAGTAGGGCAACTCGTCCAAGGAGACCTCAAAATCGTCATCGCCACAGATCACGCTGCCGGTCATGGGCCGATTCAAAGGGTCGGCTTCGTGCGGACGATAGCTTTGCAGAAGTCTCAGATCCCTTACGCACAGTTCCATGAAGTATCTAGCGATATCTTCGTCTTGCAAGATGAGATCGGGAACGCCACCAAGTCGTTTCAGGAAGTCAAGGCCTTCGGATTCGCATTCTCTGTAATGCTCCGGAATCACCTTGCAAGGTGGCTTCTGACCAGAAATGAAGACATGGAATGGCCGCAGACCATAACGGCTCTGGAGCAGACACCCAACCTCATAGGCCATAAACGCACCCATACTATGGCCGAAGAGGACGTAGTTGCCATCGCGGAGCTCACGCGCAACTAGCCGCTTGCACATGCCCTCGACGCAATCCTGGAAATCCCTATATCCTTTTTCGGAGGATCGTGCCCGCCTGCCGGGATAATCCATGAGTTCGATGGAGTCCACGCCTTCAAGCGAAGCGCGTCTGAGGAATGCATAGTATCCGGAGATTCCTCCGGCATGGGGAAAGCAGATCAGCTTCATGCTCGCAACGCTTCCCACTCGCGTGCATAGTCGTTAATGATAGGTATGCAATTTTGATATCCGTCGATCAAGATCAGGTGCCCACCATCGATCACATGCAAATCGAATTGTTTACCGGCCACCCTACGCCAGCCGCGTACCGCATCGAGCGTGGTCATGGTATCCCGATCACCCGCAAAAACGGTCACAGAAGAATCTACGAGGAAGTAGTTTTGCGGGGAGCTTTGATACTCTTGCACGATCTTCTGATCGATGTCGAGCAAGTCCATCGTGTGATTTGCGAACTCGAGCGCCTTTGACTTCTCATAGTACATTTCCCTGCGGTTATCGTAGTCCTCGAACATCTCCTCCGGTCTGACCGCAATCACCTTTCCTGCTCGTTCATAGCTTTGATAGCATAATTGCGTATATTTCCAGGAAAATACCTCTAAGTCTTCTTGGCTATCGAACAAAGACGGGTGGAAGTAGCGAGTGAGCGTATCCTTCAACTCGTTTTCACGGTTGCGATCGGTGAAGATAGATGTCTTATACGTATTGCCATCGGGCGGATCGCTGGCACAAAAGAACATTCGTGCCGGCAAGTCCATGCCCGAGCCCGCGATCCTGCGATACAGTTCATAACCTGCCACGGCGCCGAAGCAATAGCCCAAGACCATATAGGCCTCGCCATCCTTCAGCTGTGACTTCAGATTCCGGAAGAGGTCGTCGGCGACCTCCCCCATATGGACAAGCGACGGCTCCTTGCGTCGCAATCCCCTACCGGGGATTTCGAGAAGGCAAAGGCTTACGCTCTTATCCAACAGCTTCACCCAGGGAAGATACGCCGTCGCCGAGGCCGCACCCCCGGGTATGCAGAACAGCTTGATCATGAAACGCTCCTAAATAAAGCTTCCCGTGGTCATTCCACCATCCACGGCGATGCATTGACCCGTCATGTAGGATGCCGCCTCGCTCGCCAGGAAGAGGATGGGACCGGCTATCTCCTCAGGCCTGCCCGGCCTGCCAGCCGGTATCTGTCTGTTGAAGGTGGATAGACCGAAGGTGTTCTTGAAGAACTCCTGTGTCATCTCCGTCTCGAACAGACCTGGGCACAATGCATTCACCGTGATTCCCCTCGATGCATATGTCGATGACATTCCCCTGGTCAGACCACAGATGCCTGCTTTGGAGGCGTTGTACGGATGCCGCGGCACGGTCTTCGAGGCGACGAAGGCGTTCACCGAGGCGATGTTTATGACGCGCCCCCACCCGTTAGCGAGCATACCCGGAATTACCGCATCGCACATGTAGGCGGTTCCATTGAGATTCACATTTATTTCTCGTTGCCATTCCGCAAAACTCGGCCCCGAGTCGCCCACAGCGAATTCACCGTTTGTCCCGGCAGCATTGACAAGGATATCCACCCGGCCTAATTGCGTGACGACTCTGGCCACCGTTCTTTGCACGTCGGTTTCATCGGATACATCGCACACCTCGCAGATGCCATATCCATCTTCAGCGTGCATTCCCTTCAGCGTCTCAAGAAGTTTTTCTCTCCTCCGGCCCACCACGCAGACCCGTGCATCGCGCCCGGCAAAGGCCATGGCCGCGAATCGGCCGATTCCACTGCCGCCGCCGCTTATGAGTACCGTCTTGCCCTTGAACTCGCCCATCGTCTTGCCTCCTCCCATTCAATGAGGCTGCTTCCTCACCACCTGCTTGACCATCAGAACCTCTGTGATCTTGCGACGGAAAAGCCCGTCGAGCTCGGTTACCTCCCTATAGCCGCGTCTCTTGTACATGGTCATAGCCCGTCCGTTCGTCTTACTCACAAGAAGAAAGGCACTAGTGCGGATGAGTTTACGGTTACCATCTTCGAGGATCTCGCTCTCGAAGAGATCCATAAGTTCACGGCCTAGCCCTCTGCTCTGACAATCCTTCTTGATGACTATTAGATGCAGGTACGGAAACGAATGGAATGCGCCCTTCCGCTGGAACCAGACGATCCCCACCGTCTCGCCGTCCTGGGTGGCAACATAGCAGTCGTCCTCTCTGATTCCCCGTTCCAGTTCATACCGGAGAAACTCCTCTGTCGGATAGTATTTCTTTCCCAGGTCGCTACCGAAAATCAACTTCACACACGGCGCAGCTTCCTCCAGCGTCAGCCGTTTCGTCACCATAGCGATCTTCTCTTCCCGGCTGCCACGAGTTCCTTCGGGGAGTCGAACCTGCAAGAGACCGGCCCCGGCTCCTCGCTACAAACGGAAAGCAGATGGCTGTCGCCTATCGAAAGGGTCTCGAAATGGAGCGTTTCACCGCTGCCCGACAGGATGGCCTCGTCGTCGCAAATCTCAAAGGAGACCGTCTTCAAATCATAGGCCAGCCCGCATCCTCGGTACTTCCCGAGCGCCTCCTTCAAAGTCCAGATCGCACAAATGAATCGATTTCGGCCAGCATGGTCCAGCTTTGAATAACAGGAAAACTCGTCTTCCGATAAGATGTGACCGGTAATTCCCGTGAAGTCACGAGAGGCGTCCTCGATATCGATTCCAATGGGCAGCCCGCTCAACGCACAAGCCACATATCCGCCGGAATGCGAGATACTGAATTGGATGCCAGGAGCGTTTTTGAATACCGGCTTCCCGCTCGCAGTCCTCACCATTTCCAAAGATGACTCCGAAAGCCTAGCAGCCAAAACAATAGCCATCAAATATCCCAAGCACGACGATTCGCGGAACCGAGCATTCTTGGCTTTCCTGTATTGTTCGACCTTCCATTGGGGCAGTGCATGCCAGCACTCATCGAGCGAAAGCCCTTCTTGGACTTCCATGACCGAAACGCAGGGCATACTCTCCTCATCTCTAGGCTAGATTAGCCTTACCTAAGTATGCAACCAGCACGGTACTGTACACCACGCTGCTCGGGTAGCTGTAGGCGTCCAGAGCCGGCAACCGATGGGCGTCTGTCTCATCGCAGGCGGGGGCCCGGTCAGACATAGACCAACAGCTGTCAAAGACCGGCCCAGGGGGATCGATCTGTATCTAGCCGGGCCCTGCGGCCAACCGTGGTTTCCGAGACCGATCCATGGTTGCACGTTGCGCCTGCGTGTACCGCCGGCAGACGCTATTCACCGGCGAGCATGCCGGGTCTCGTGCCGAGTTGGTCACCCGTTGTGCTCGCACATCCAGCCGGCGGCGAGGAGCCTCGGGGCAAGCCGACGATCGGGGTCACCGATGTCATATACCGACAACCCCGATCGTCGATCTTTCGGCCGGTCAACGCGGATGATGCTCATCCGGCCATGCTCGGGCACCGTCAGCGGAGCCCGGTTGCATCGGTTGCCAATGACGATGGGCATGGGCAACCGATTTTCCGATCAATTCCGGGTGTAGTGAGCGACCCAGTCGATCTCCACATCGGAGACCGCCGGGGTCAGTGGGCCTGGTACACCGCCATCCACGGTAAGCTCCCATTGGCTTGCTTCGCCGTTCGGATCCAGGGCAGCAGCCTGCACTGCCAAGAACATCTCTTTGGTGGTAATGCCGGATTGCTCTATCCGGCCCGCCTCTTGGCCGTCGAAGGTGAAAATAATCCGATCGTCCTCAACAATGACGCCGTAGGTATGCCACCCGTTCATGTCCGGATTCTGGAAAAAGCGATGCTCCTGCTTGTTGTCCGGATCCCAATGGTAGGTACCCATGATCTTAGGATTGGTGGCCGACCCTTCCGCAAAGTTGATCTCCGGTGGCCAACCCTCATCGGCCGGCCACAGGAGGAAGCAATAGCCGATGCCCTTGCTCTGCGGGAACCTTGCCCGCACCTCCCACCGGCCGCGCGAAGCCGTGAATACCCCGCCGCTCGAAGTGCCTCCGGCGCTCCACTGATCGTTTTCGAACTTGGTCCGCAAAATGAGTTTACCGTCTTGAACTAGGGTATTCTCCTGCGAGCGTACTCCGAGCCCACCGGAGCCAACGGGCGGATTTTGCCAGCCATAGGGCTCCCACTTGGTGTCCCGTAGCGAGCCGTCGAAACCCTCGTGATAGTCCATCGTCCAGCCATCGAAGGCGGGACTGTTTTGTCGCTGCCGCTCGGCGCCATCCGGTTCCTGTGCATCGGGAGTGCCCTGCGCATCGGGGGTGTCTTGTGCTTCGGGAGAAATCTGCGCATCCCGGGGCCCGCTGACAACCGTCGTGGAGATATCGGGCGAAGGGGAACTCACCGCCGGGTCGGCAGGGATGTCTGTGCTTGTGAACTGGCTATCCTGCGATTCCAGTTCGAGTGAGGGTGTGGCTGAAAAAACGGCTGGAGAACTCGTAGGAGCATCGGACGGCCCCGTCGCGCTGCATCCTCCGACAGCCAACGCGCCGCAGATGCACAACGAGACCATGGACAGGGCATGTTCTTTCAATCGCATGTTTGTCCTCCTGGTGTTTTTCGATGACTTTAACGTAACCCGGTAGCGCTGCGCCGAGCAGCCGGGACACTCGATGCCCACACCAAGCCCACTCGCAATGCTGGCGAACGGCTCATCCCATAGTCGGCCGACGTCCTTGGCCGCACCGATTAGCAGACTCCCGCCGTCTTGCCTTCCGCGAAACCCCAATGAGCACGGACAGACAGCCAAGATGCCTGCCGCCGAGGCCGCTCCGGCAAGAACGATCTCCCCCACACGTGAGACGCGACGCATCCTGGAGGAGAACCACCGGGCATTCGACAGTCCCGCCGACCGAGGCCCAGTCCACCGGAATATCGAAACGCCCGGCATACCCGAACAATCGATAAGAATTGACCCGTATGGCGTACAGATGGCCAACGTGACGAGATCCTTCCTTTTAGTTGAAAGACTCTCCACCTCGTCTGGAAGGACCACCTCGAAGGACACCGACGCGCCATCGGGGAAGCAGCGCAACGAGCCGGGGATTCTCGTATCCCCCGGCTTTTCTATTGCTAGTTCATTTCAAACTCTAATGCTGCCTTCCCCGGTGAACAGGACGAGCGCGATTCCGACGACCGCCAGCAGCACGCCGAGGCCGGACAGGAGGAAGATTCCAGCCCCACCTGTCATGGGCAGAGCGAACATCCTGGGATTCGTCACATCCACGGTCGATACGAGGTAGTTGTCCTCCACGTTAGCCGCCGTCGCAGGATTGTCCTGAATGCAGGCAGCCTCACTCAGATTGAAGGTCTGGTCGGGAGCCTTCCGGTAACCGGAGGGCACGGTGGTCTCGACTGCTGTATAAGTGCCGGCAGCCAGGTCTTCGAAGTACACGTAGCCGTTCTGGTCAGAGGTCGATGTCAGCTGTCTGCCGTTGGCCAGCGTGACGGTGAAGACGGCTCCAGCCAGGGGATGTCCATCCGGTGTGACCCTCTTGAATACGTAACCGTAGGTTTTTACCTTGGCCCTGCCCGCAAGACTCGCGGTTGCCGGGCTGTAGGGGTTGGGATTGAACGTGACGGTGGCGGTGTTACCCGTCAGATCATCTGGGCCGCGGGAGAACGCCGCCGATGTCAACTTGGCGTTATAGGTGACGACGATCGGCGCACCGGGGTGGGCTAGCACATATGCCCTCGTGAACTCGATCCGGTAACCCGCGGGGGACGCGGTCAGCGTGTAGTCGGCGCCGGACTGCGCGACGGCCCCGTTGAGCTGGATGGAAGCGGTGTCGATCTCGGTGCCGGCCGTCGGAATGTCGCCGATAACGAAGGTGGCGTCCCTGGCATCGGCTGGGTAAGAGGGTACCGCCGTGGAAATCCGGAACGGCATGGAGTCACCCACGCTGTACTCGTTCGTGGATTCGTCGTATGCCGCGCCGACGCCCTTCTCGATGGCGACTTCGGTCTTCTTGACGCCGATCGGCGTCAGCGTGCGCGGAGCATAGGCTCCGTTCGAAGCCTCCGGGCTAGCATCGACGATCATGCTCTGGTAGACGCGCGACTCACCGTTTGTGCCAGTCACACGGACGAGGTAGTAGCCGCTACCGAGCGAGAGCTGGGCTGAGGTTCCCGTCGCGGTGACAGTGACGGCCGGGGTACTCAATGAATTCGCGATGACGGAGGCGGCATTCTGCATGGCGCTGTTTTGGACGAACGCGGCGCTATCCGATGCGATAGCGGCGATCTCATCGATCGAGTCATATGCGGCCGGCAACCCGGGAGCCATCGTGTAGGTGAGATTGTTGGTCGCGTCGATATCGGCATCGGCTATGAGGTATGCGCTCACAGTGTCTCCTGCAAGCAGATCGTTCACGGTCAGCATGGTATTGCCGACATCGGTGGGACTGGTTGGCGCCGCAAATGCCATGGCTGGGGACAGCGACAGTGCGATCGCCGCGGCTGCGATCGCATAGCCGCAATTCTTCACTACCTTCTTGGCGAAGGCCGTTATCATTTTATGCTCCTTGGGTGTGGGTTGATATCAGGGATTTCAGAAAGGGTTAATTGCGCACCGCCCAGCAGGGTGTCGTCCTCGCTGGACCGCTCGATTACGGCCAGCGGATTTTCGTATTCGCCGGTGAAGACCGCACCGTCCGAGTCATGGGTGACAGCTACGTCCGGCATTCCCTGGCCGGCATCATCCACCCTGACGGTAACGGCTCCGGGATGGGTGTCATAGGCATAGCCCTGCACCGCATCATTGCACCCGGCAATGGCGTCCAGCCCCGTCTTGAAGCCTGGCCACGTCGTGCCGCTATAGGTTACCCGCCCATTGCCGGGATAACGCCACCGCACATATGGCCCACCATATCCGGTGTACCCCCACCGGCCATTCCCGATGTTCACCGATGGCCCGTCCCGGGTGTTCTTGTCCGCGAGACCGAGCTGGCTAAAATCATGCCAGGCACCATTAACCCAGAATCGCCCGGTTTCTCCGGCTGGCGTTTCGCCGATGTAGTCGTTGCCGTCAACGGAACCAAGAACGCCGGCGACCCGCGTCACGGTTATGGCGTAGGCGCTGCTGGGAGCAGAAAGACACAAGTGAGTCACCACGAGGCAGGCCGGCAGCAGACCTCGACGTTCGAGAACCTGTCCCCCTACCACAGACTCAGCCATCACGCCCCCGATGCTGGCAGAACTAAAATGAGGCTAACATCCCTCGTCAAACGGGTCAACGCCGCGTGCGCCATGTTCTGCGCATGCGGCTCCGCGGATCGCCCCATCGCGGATATCGCAAGTGCCCCCGCCGACGGATGCCGGAACGCATCACCGGGTGGAATACCGGTCCCTTTCAGATTTCCCAAAGGGAACAGTCGTATAGGGTGCATTGGAGCTGTTTTGCCGTTCTCTTGCCGGCAAGGGTGAGAGCAATCCTCACCAGGGCCAGTCCGAGGTCAGGTATGCCTCGACGGCACGGTTCTGGAAACGATAGGGCCTGCCGCGCTGAACGATACGGCGGGTGAGGTTCAGGCGTTGCGCGGTTGGTCCCGCGTCGCTCGCCTTCTCGTAGCCTATTTTCTTGGCGATGTTCGTCAGGGACCGATCTCCCCGTGCGAGCTCGGCCATTGCCGTAACGAATTCTTTTTCGCGGGCGGGCAACCGGTCTAGGATACGCTGCACATGCGCCTCCGCTTCGACTGCGGCATCTTTCCATCCGGTCCTGACGTGTTCGGATGTGATGAGGTTTTCGGTTCCCGCGTACCAAGCGCGTTCTCCTGCGAGTTGGAACAAGAAAGGCTCTCCGCAGGCCAGTTCGACGATGGCGCGCTGGGCCTTTACCTCCATGAATACCCGGTCGGTGCTACCAGCGTCATTGACGACCGGCCAGCCCTCGGTGACGAAGGGCTGAAGCGCGGTCATGAGATCGTCGTTGTCGATTGCCTCAAGGGTGGTGGTCTGGAATCGACGCGCGAAGGTGGCGCCCGCCCGCGCGCCGGCTAGGTCTGCGAACTCGGGCAGACCTGTGAGATACACGGCGATGGGTAGGGCTCTATCGACCTGTAGCCCACCCGGGACGGTGATGGTCTCGTCGTAGGCCAGAGCATCGCCGAGGGCGATGAGCAGTTGCGATCGAGCGCGCTCGTCGGTGATGTTCTGCACCTCGTCGATGTGGAGCACCACCATGACGTTCTGGCGCTGAAGCGCCGCGCGGCCGATCTCGATGAGAAGGTCGGTTAGGGCGATATAAGGCTCAGGGCCGTCTTGCGCGCGCACGGAAAGCGAAACGCCAGAGGCGGCGACCGTCTCGACCCTGCGCAGGAGGTCGCCGATGCGTTGTTCGCGGGCGGCGGGCAGGCCCGCTGTAGCCGACAATTCCAGCAGGGCGGAGGCGACTCTCTTGATGGGGTCGGTACCCGAGGGGATGCGAAGCTGCGGCGTCGCCCAGTCGCCGGCCTCGGAAGCCTCGCGTGCGATCCTCCGCACGAGTGAGGACTTGCCGGAGCCGGCTTCGCCGAGGATGGTGCGGCCTCGCTCATGGATGCCAGCCACGCGGCGTGGACGGAGGACGTCTCGCCAGTCGCTGAGCTGGCTGGTGCGACCGGCCCACACCTTGGGCACGGTATCCGAGCCCGGGCTGAACGGCGAGTCAAGCGGAACCCTCATGATGATAAGTTTATCAAAGGACGGATTCCTTGATAAACTTATCAAGGCTATTCCAACCGACGGTGCGCTTCGTCTTCGCACCAAAACCTCTGCCCAGTAGCAGTAGCGTATGCACCATAGCCAGGTACCATGATCGACGCTGAACCCCAGGCCGGGAGGCTGTCCCAGCGTGAGTTGCGCAACGAATCCGGCCGGGAGTTGCGTGCGGTGAGCGAGGGCCGCTCTTTCGTCTTAACCAATAGTGGGGTCCCTGCGGTGCGGATCGTGCCGCTCGGCGAGCCTGCACCCACATTGCGGATCGTTCGCCCGGCACGGCGTCAGGATGCCGGGGTGACATTGACCAAGCTGACACGACCCGAATCCTCGTCCGATCCCCATCGGCAGGTAGCAGAGCTGCCGAACACCTCTTTACCCACTCACCGAATGAGGTCTACCTCCCGGACGCGAGCCCCGTCCGGAACTCCACCACGTCCCCGGGCTGCATGACGTAGTCCTTGCCTTCCAGACGCACCTTGCCCGCGGCCTTGACCGCAGCCTCGCTGCCCAGGGAAACCAGATCGTCATAGTTCATGATCTGGGCCTTGATGAAACCCTTCTGGAAATCCGTGTGGATGACTCCGGCGGCCTCCGGCGCGGTGGCACCCTGTTTGATCGTCCAGGCACGCGATTCCTTGGGGCCGGCGGTCAGGAAGCTTTGCAGGCCCAGGGCGCGATAACCGGCCCGGGCCAGCTGGTCTAGGCCGGGTTCGGTCACCCCGGCCTCGGCAAGGAACTCGCGGGCCTCCTCCTCATCCATCTCTATCAGTTCGGATTCGAACTTGGCGTCCAGGAAGATCGCCTCCGTCGGGGCCACCAATTCGGTCAGTCGCTGTTTGAAAGCCGGATCGGCAAGCTGACCCTGATCAAGGTTGAACACATACAGATATGGCTTGGCGGTGAGCAGGAACAGATCGTGTAGCGGCTCGGGGTCAAGCCCCGCCGCATGCACCCCCTGCCCGGAGTCCAGCACCTTCTGGGCCTGTAGCCAGGCCTGTAGTTTCGGCTGGGCCGCCTTTTTGATCCGGGCCTCCTTCTCCAACCTGGGTAGCGCCTTCTCAAGGGTTTGCAGGTCGGCAAGGATCAGTTCTGTGCGGATGGTGTCGACATCGGCGGCCGGATTGACCCGGCCGGCCACATGAGTGACTTCATCGTCGGCGAACACCCTGGTGACCTGGCAGATGGCATCGGCCTCCCGGATATTTGCCAAAAAGGCATTGCCCATACCCTCACCCTGGGAGGCACCCTTCACGATGCCCGCGATGTCCACGAAACTCACCGTCGCCGGCACGAGCCGTCCGGACGAATACAGCTTCCCAAGCACCGCCAGCCGAGCGTCCGGCACCCCCACCACACCCACATTGGGTTCGATGGTCGCAAAGGGATAGTTGGCGGCCAGAACCGAGTTCCGGGTCAGGGCGTTGAACAGGGTCGACTTGCCGGCATTAGGCAGCCCGACGATTCCGATGGTGAGTGCCACGACCCAGCAGCCTACCCCGGTGGCACGACGGCCCTCGAATACGCTCCCGGCGTGTGCAACCATGGAGGACAGCAGCAACTCGACGAAAGGCGATGACTCACGGTGCCCCAGACGCCGCAGTTCAACGATCCCTATGACTCCTACTACGGTCAGGGATCGGTTTCTGGTGCCAGCGGCTTCTACGGCCAGCCCCAGGATCAGGCCAACCCTGTCGATCATGCCCTGAACGATCCGCAGCCGAACTATCAGAACACCAATACCGCCTATGGCTACGCCTACGAGCAGCCCCCGCAGGGTGGCACGCTCGAGCCGTATACCCCACCGACCCCCCTGTCCTACGTACCCGCGCCCGAGCATCCGCAGTCAACCAGCGTGCTCATTTTGGGCATCCTGGGTCTGTTCCTGTTCCCGCCGCTGTCCTTCATCGCGCTGGTCATGGGAGGGAAGGCCCGGCGGCAGATTCGGGAATCCCCGGGGCGCTGGTCGGACAGCGGTCAACTCACCGCGGGCTGGGTAATGGGCATCATCGGCAGCACGCTCACATCGCTGGCCGTGCTCTTCATCATGGCCGTGCTATTCTTCGCCATCCTGGCCACCATGATGGCCTGATCGTACGTGACAGCACCCCATAACCCGGTACCACTAGGGTCAAGAGTCAGGCACCGGCCAGGAAGGCAGTACCGACCGCGATGAACGCGGCCTGATCGGCCGGGGCGCACTGTTCGCGAATCGAGTGCATGCCCAGGATCGGCACCCCCGCGTCCACCGTGCGCACCCCGAGCCGGGTCGCGGCCAGCGGACCGAGACTGGCCCCTCCGGGCACCGAGTTGTTGTTCACGAAAACCTGATCGGTGATCTCGGCCGCTTGGCAGGCCCGCCGCCAAATAGCCATCGTTTCCGCATCGGTGCCGTATCGTGCGGCGGCGCTCCATTTCAGCACCGGCCCACCGCCCAGCCTCGGTTGGACGATCGGGTCGTGGCGTTCCGGCTGGTTGGGGTGTAGCCCATGAGTGACATCTGCCGACAGTTGCCAGCCCCGGTTCAGCCAGGCCAGGTGCGCGTCCGGCGGCAGGCCGGCAGCGGCGCTCAGCCTGCGTAACACCTGGCCGGCAAGGGGACCGGATGCCCCGGCGGCGGTCTGCGAACCGACCTCCTCATGATCATGGATGGCGAGGATCTGGACATCCTGGGTGACCGGCGCAGCGAGGAAGGCCGTCAGGCCGGCGTGCACCCCGAGCAGATCGTCCAACCGGGCCGCCACCAACAGTTCACCGTGAGCCCCAAGCCGGGCACTGGGCTCGGCGGATACCAACAGCAGATCCTGCCCCGCCACCCGATCGAAGCCCAAACCCACCCCGGCAGCGACGAATTCCAGCAGGTTGCCGTCGTAGCCCAAGCCCCAGGTGGCCATCAGATCGCGTTGCCGATCGATCTGGAAATCGTTGTTGGCGTCCCGGCCCAGGTGGATAGCCAGCCCCGGCACCCGGGCCAGGGCATCGGTACGCACCAGGTGGCTGCGCCCGGTCAAATCAACCAGTCGCCCGGCCACCGCGAGATCCCGGTCGAACCAGGTGTGCAGCATCGGAGCGCCATATACCTCTACATCGATCATCAGCTGACCGCTACGAGCGTAGTCACCACGTGGCTTGCAGGCCAGTGCGGGTGAATCGCTGTGCGCGGCAAAGACTCTTAGGCCGGTCGACCGGGACCATGCCTGCGGCAGCCGCCAGGCATGCAGGGCGCCGCCACGACGGACAAACCCGAGCCGTGGTGCGTCCGGCCACGGCTCGTCGATCGCCAGTTCCCGGGCCCCCGCGGCAAGCAGGCGATTGGCCAAGCCGTCCACCGCATGGTAAGCGGTGGGACTCGTGTCGAGGAACTCCTGAAGATCGCTGGTCAACTGATCGATGTCGGGCATATCCGCCAGATTAGGCGACTCACCCACTGCCTGGACGCCGGATGCCCCCCATGGGATCACCGCCCGGCAGGGTAATCCGAAAACTGTCGGTGCCCTGCGGCAGGCTTTCTGGTATGGAACCCATCGAACTCCTCCTGCTGGTGGCAGCCCTGCTGATCGGTATCGGTGTGGGAACGTTGCTGGCTCGTTCGCAACGCGGCGCCGAGGTGGCCGAGTTACGCGCCATGGCCAGTGAGGCACGCAGCGACCTGGTGCGCGCCCAATCCGAGCTCAGCACATTGCGTGCCGATCTGGGCCGGGCGGACGCCGAGCGGACCGCGGCAGTGGCCGAGGCGAGGAGCTCGACCGAGCGGGCCCGGGCCGAAAGCGCGCGAGTGAGCGCCGAACTGGCGGCCGCCCAGGCGGAACGAGACGCAGCTTTGCGCAACGTCCGGGAGCTCGCCGAGAACCGCGAACAGATCACCAGGCAGTTCCAGTTGCTGTCTGCGGAAGCCCTCACCGAGCAGGGCAAACAGGCCGATGCCGCGGCCGAGCGACGGCTGGTGGCCACCCGCGAACTGATGACCCCCGTGGAACGGGGCCTCGCCCAGTTGAACGAACGCATCACCCAGGTCGAAAAGGAACGAGCCGAGGCAGCCGCCAGCCTGCGCGCCCAGGTGCAAACCGTGCTGGCCACCAGCGAAAACCTGCGCCGCGAGACCGGAGCGCTGGCGAGTGCGCTGCGCAAACCCCAAGTCCGGGGCGCCTGGGGCGAGCTACAGCTCAAGCGTGTGGTGGAGATCGCGGGCATGCTGGAATACTGCGATTTCCTGCAACAGGTCACCGACCAGACCTCGGCGGACAATCGGATCAGGCCCGACATGAAGGTGCTGCTGGGTGGCGACAAATTCGTCTATGTGGATGCGAAAACACCCTTGGCGGCCTATCTGGATGCGATGGAGGCCACCACCGACGACGAACGCGAGGCTCGCCTGCACCAGTTCGCCGAGCACGTCAAAACCCATATCGACAAGCTATCGGCCAAGGAATACTGGAAGGCGGCCACCGGGACACCCGAGTTCGTGGTGCTGTTCATTCCCGCGGAGGCGTTGGCCGCCGAAGCACTGGCACAGCGTCCCGATCTGCACGAGTATGCGGCCGCGAGGGGTATCGTGCTGGCCTCCCCCACCACCCTGATCGCGATGTTGCGGGCGGTAGCCTATGGCTGGAAGCAGGCCGCCCTGGCCGATTCCGCGGCCGAGGTATTCGAACTGGGCCGTGAACTGCATGACCGGCTCGCCAGAATGGGCGGTCACTTCGGTCGGCTGGGCAACTCGTTGACCTCGGCGGTCAAGGCCTACAACGCAACACTGGGCTCTCTGGAGGGCCGTGTGCTGGTCAGCGCCCGCCGGCTCAGGGATCTCAAGGTGACCGACCGGGAATTGGCCCGGCTGACTGGCGTAGACGAGAGCACGCGGCTGTTGTCGGCCCCCGAACTGTTGGCGGATGCCGTAGCTACAGCCGAGCGGCTCGTCCCGGTAAACGACCCGGAGGCCTTGGAACCCGGCGGGCCACAACCCGAAACCTTCGATGCCGAATTGGTGGAACAGGATTGATCGGGTATCCGCCTCGATGGCAGGCGGTCGGCTCTGTCGCCGGGTGACCCGGCTGCGAGACGGCCGGGCTCCGAGCCGGAATGCCCAGGCAGGGCGATCGCACCCAGCCGGTCACGGTCCGGGCAGCGCGGATCGGCGGGCGGTCTATGGCAGCCACCCTAGACTGGTCACCATGACCGATCCCGTCAGCGCAACCGCGTCTTCGATCGACCGGCGCGTCTTCGTGGCGGCCCCACGCGGCTATTGCGCCGGTGTTGACCGGGCCGTCATCACGGTCGAGAAGGCGCTGGAGAAGTTCGGCGCGCCAGTGTATGTGCGCAAGCAGATCGTGCACAACAAGCATGTCGTGCGCGCTTTGGAGGCCCAGGGCGCGGTTTTTGTCGATGAACTGGACGAAGTCCCGACCGGCGGACTGGTCATCTTCTCCGCCCACGGCATCGCCCCCCAGGTGCGCGCCGAGGCGGAACGCCGGGGGCTACGCACCATCGATGCCACCTGCCCGCTGGTCACCAAGGTGCACAACGAGGCCAAACGGTTCGCCAACCAGAGACTGCCTATTCTGCTGATCGGCCACGCCGGCCACGAAGAGGTCGCAGGCACCACCGGTGAGGCACCCGACAACATCATTCTGATCCAGCATCCCGACGAGGTAGCCGGCATCGATTTGCCCGACGACCAACCGGTCGCCTGGTTGTCCCAGACCACCTTGAGCGTCGACGAGACAGCCCAGACGGTGGGGTTGATGCGTGAACGTTTCACCGGCCTGGTCGATCCGCCCTCGGACGACATCTGCTACGCCACCCAGAACCGGCAGGATGCGGTCAAGCAGATCGCCTCGCATTGCGACCTGGTGATCGTGGTCGGCTCGGCGAACTCGTCCAACTCGGTGCGACTGGTCGAGGTCGCTCTTGAGGCGGGGGCAAAGGCCGCCTACCGGGTGGACGACGCCGCCGAGTTGCAACCAGCCTGGTTTACCGCCGTCAACCAGGTCGGTGTCACCTCGGGTGCCTCGGTACCGGATTCCTTGGTCGGCGGGGTATTGGATCGGCTGCAGGAGTTCGGCTATCCGCAGGCCACCGAGGAGCGCCTGGTCAGCGAGTCGCTCAGTTTCTCGCTGCCCACCCAGGTGCGTGACCTCGACAACCGTGCCCGGCGACGCTGATGCCCGCGGGACCGCCCAGTTCGGCGCGTAACACCCCCGAGACCGCCCAGCCTTTGGGGTTGGTCATCGACAAGCTGCGCGGCTGGGTGGAACGCTGCGGCTGGGTGTGGGTGAACGCCCAGGTGATCGAGTTACGGCGCCGGGCCAATCCCACCCAGTTCCTGACGCTGCGCGATGCCAAATCCGAGAACTCCGCCACCGTCACCTGTTCTGCGGCCGTGCTGGACGCGGCCGGTCCACTCACCGAAGGCATGAGCGTCCTGGCCTGCCTCACCCCGAGGGTCTGGGTCAAAGACACCCGGCTGTCGTTCGAATGCGCCGAATTGCGCATCGCCGGGGCCGGTCGGCTGCTAGCCCAGCTAGAACAGTTGAAACGCAAACTACAGGCCGAGGGGCTGTTCGATCCGGCGCGTCGCAAGCAGCTGCCGTTTCTACCCCGCGCCATCGGGCTGATCACCGGAGCCAACAGCGCGGCCGAACGCGATGTGCTGTCGAATATCGCCCGTCGTTGGCCTGGTGCGGAGGTCAGGGTTCGCCACGCCCTGGTTCAGGGGCCGGGGGCGGCCGCAGATGTGATGACCGGATTGGGCGAACTGGACGCCGATCCGCTCGTCGAGGTGATCGTGATCGCCCGCGGCGGCGGGGCCCTGGAGGATCTGCTGCCGTTCAGCGACGAGGGTCTCGTCCGTGCCGTGGCAGCCTGCAAGACCCCTGTTGTGAGCGCCATAGGTCACGAACCGGATTCGCCCATTCTGGATTTGGTGGCGGACCGGCGCGCGTCCACCCCAACCGAAGCCGCCAAGATCGTGGTGCCAGACGCCACCGAGCAGGCCGCTCAACTGCAAATGCTGCTTGGCCGGCTGCGTCAGGCGATCATCCACAAGCTGCGCACCGAGCAGGCCGAACTCGATCAGCTACGATCGCGGCCGGTGCTGCGCGACCCCACCGGCGGGTTCGGCGCCCACTACGAATGGTTGGCGCTGACCCGGCACCGCCTGGCCACCGGGATCAAACATCGGCTGGCCGAGGAGGCCAATGCGATCGAGCAGGCGCTGCGCGCGATCCGCACGATGTCACCGCGCGCCACCCTGGAACGGGGTTATGCGATCCTCGCCGATGCCGAGGGAAGGTCGGTGACCTCGGTGCATGAGGTGGCACCGGGCGACCAGTTGCAGGTATACCTGCGCGACGGGCAATTGCTGATCGAAGTCGGCTATCAGGAGGATGCATGAGCGACGAACCGACCGAACTGAGCTATGAGCAGGCCCGCGAGCAACTCCTCGCGGTGGTGAACCGGCTGGAATCCGGTGGCATCGGGCTGGCCGAATCCATGCAGTTGTGGGAGCGCGGCGAACGGTTGGCCGCCAGCTGTCAGCGTTCCCTGGACGGTGCCCGCGCCAAGGTGGCTGCGACCTGGGAAGCCGCGCGCAGCGCGGACCAGGACGAGTCGGCCCGGTCATGAGCCTCGCCGGGCAGCTGGTCTAGGGTTCGCCCACCTGCTCAGAGCACCGCCAGCAGGATAGCCGTCCAATGGCAGAATGCGCCGATGATGGTATGCGCATGGAAGATCTCGTGGTAGCCGAACCATGCCGGGTTCGGGTCGGGTCGTTTGCGGGCATAGACCACAGCCCCGACCGAGTAGGCGATACCGCCGACGACCAGCAAAATCACCACGGCCGGGCCGCCGGTTCGCCAGAAGCTCGGCAGCCAGAACAGCGCCGTCCAGCCCATCACCAGGTAGAGGGCCACATATAGGCGTCGTGGGGCCCCCAGCCAAAGCGTCCGGAAAGCGACTTCGGCTAGGGCGCAACCCCAGATCAGCGACAGCAGCGCCACCCGCGAAACCCCACCGAGCAGAGCGAGAGCCAACGGGGTGTAGGTGCCGGCGATGAAGATGGCGATGTTGGAGTGGTCGATGCGCCGCAGCCACTGCTCTAGCCGGCCACTCCAGCGCCCCCGGTGATAGACCGCCGAATGGGCGAACAGCATGATCGCGGTCAGCGTCCAGACCGCGCAGCCCAGCCGCAGCAGCGCCCGGTCGGCCAATACCAGGGCGCACAGGCCGGCGATCAGCACGATCGGGACGGCTCCTAGATGCAGTATGCCGCGCAGTCGCGGCTTGCCGGGACGTTCCCGATTCGTGACGGAACGCTCACGGGTGGCGTCTGGCTGGCAGTCGGGGGTGGAAAGCAGGTCCACATGCATAGAACCTACGCTACCGTAGGTTCCGGCGGAATCGGAGTCCGGTCCCAATCGCCGGCAGGCCCGGCCGATCTCGCTACGCTTTCGTCATGGCCAACAAGGTGATGAACACGGTAGAGGATACCGTGACGCTCATCCTCGATCGCGCGCCTCGCCGACTGGCCGGGGTCTGCTACCGGTTCTACGAGAACCGGCTGCGCAGCAATTTCACACCGGCCTCGCTGCCTGGGCATATCGCGGTATTGGCGGACGGCAATCGGCGCTGGGCCAGGCTGAACGCTCCCGGCCGGCCGCTGGAGTATGGCTATCGGGCCGGTGCCGAAAAGCTGAAACAGTTCGTCGAGTGGTGCGCGGAGGTCGATATCGGCATCGTCACATTGTGGGTGCTGTCCACCGACAATCTGCGCCGTTCGCAAAGCGACGAGTTGCTGCCGTTGCTACGCGTGATCGTCGATCTGGTCACCGATCTGGCTGCCACGAGCCGTTACCGCGTCATGGTGGTCGGCGATCTGGCCTTGCTGCCCGATGCGACCGCGAGCAGACTGGCTGCCGCCGAACGCGGTACCGCCGGCAATGCGGGGATGCACATCAATGTGGCGGTCAGCTATGGGGGCCGCCATGAGTTGCGGGACGCCGTCCGCGAGTTGCTGGCCGAGGAAGCCAGCAAGGGCACCAGTTTGACGGAGCTGGCGAAGACCCTGGAGATCGATCAGATTTCCGACCATCTGTACACCCGCGGGCAACCCGACCCGGACCTCATCATCCGAACCTCGGGAGAGCAACGGCTCAGCGGTTTCCTGATGTGGCAGTCCGCGCACAGCGAATTCTATTTCTGCGAGGCATTGTGGCCCGATTTCCGCAAGGTGGATTTCTACCGGGCGCTGCGCTCCTTCGGGGATCGGGAACGCCGGTTCGGTAGGTGACGGCCGCCGTTGGCGGTGCATCAGCACGATGCTGCCCCAGGGGGCCAATCGTCGGCGTGTTGACGCAGGTAGGGGCTGGTGGCGACGGCCAGGCGGTTCGGCATGCGGCCGAGGCTACGGTCTGGGCGTGGATCGCGTCCAAACAGCGCAGCGCCCCGCTTGTCGATAGCCCGTCGCCGGTATCGGGCCGGCATTCTGGGGCCGTCCGCGACGATTCGGGTAGTAAAGGGCGGTATCAGATCAGCCGGAAGACCCGCAGTCGCGGGCCGGCATCGGGGGTTTCAGCCCGGTGGTCGAGCCGGTCGATGCAGATCGCACCGCTCCGGGCGGCCACCGCCAGGGAGGATGCGTTGGCTCGATCGATTCGCAGGATGAACTCTTGTAGCCCGATCAGCCGACCCCAATCGGCAAGCAGCCCCACCGCCGTGGTCGCCACCCGCTGCCCGCGTCCCCAGGGGGCGACCCAATAGCCGATCTCGGCCTGCCGGGCGAGCGCATCGATCGCAACGAATGAGATGGCCCCCAGCATTCGATCGTCCGAATCGCAGATGGCGTAGTTTACGCCCTGTCGCTCGGCGAACAGCCGCGCGCCGGCGGCGATGAATTCCTGGGCGTGCACGAGCAGATAGGGTCGCGGCACCGTGGTGAAATGTTGAATGTCCGGATCCTGACAGGCCAGGCGTACCGCTGGAACGTCTCCGGTATGCCATGGGCGCAGCACCATGGAGCCAGCGGTGAGGGTGGGCTGCTCGGGGGGCCAGGCTAGCGTCATGGGCGGCAGCATACCGGCAACCGCCTAAGACCGCACCCAATTAAGGTGGCTGAAACCTTAGACCATGGCTGCTGGCCGGTCCGGTGTCAGCGGTGAACGGTTCCCTCGATGAAACCGGTGTGGCTTATCGAGTAGAACACATAGGAGACCTCTGTT